>OLSK01000035.1_pt1 | contig 119732 bp, 109 predicted proteins | sample 1672781 | NCBI WGS metagenome assembly OLSK01 (sample SAMEA3136723, study PRJEB25190) | human gut metagenome | biome: human gut; feature: human-associated habitat; material: faeces | place: Austria | collected 2013 | reverse complement strand
GTGAGCGCCATGTGCGCATAGAAATCTCTGATTTCGTTATGCGCACTTTTGTCCCTATATTGATTATAATACCCCGTATATCCCTTCTGTAAATCAAGGATAACAGGGTATAATTAAAAAAAGATGAAAAAGATGCAATTTTTTGATGATTTTGATTTTCGCGTTGTTTCGGCGCGGAATTTATTTGAGGATTTCCCCGTCCGTAGAGATGGTCACGACGTTCCATGGGATGAACTTCCCGCTGTTTTTGAGGGCAGTCTTGGCGGCCGTTTCCAAACCGCCGCAGCAAGGAACCTCCATGCGCAGGATGGTCAGACTCTTGATTTCGTTCTGCGAAATGATAGCTTCGAGCTTTTCGGTGTAGTTCACCATGTCGAGCTTCGGACAGCCGATCAGCGTGACGCGGCCCTGGATGAAATCGCGGTGAAAGCTCGCATAGGCAAAGGCAGTACAGTCCGCGGCGACCAGCAGGTTCGCATCGTCAAAATACGATGCGTTAATCGGAGCGAGCTTGATCTGTACCGGCCAGTTCGTGAGCTGGGACGGCATCGCGGCCGCATCTTCGGCTTGCGCGAGTGGCGCATGTTTTTTGAGACTCATGGCGCGGCTGCCCGGGCAGCCATGGAATACCGGCGTGTCAAGGGAAGGAGCTGCGGCGTCCGCCTGTGCTGCCTTCCCCGCGGCTGCCGCGGAGCGGCAGGTCTCGCTCATGCTGTTCGCTCGTGCCTGCTCCGCGCCGGTCATACTCTGCCGCGCTTCTGCCTGCTTGCGGGCGAGATTTGCTTTGACGGCAGCTTCGTCATAGGCAAGTGTGTCCTTTTCGATAAAGCGGATCGCGCCGGTCGGGCAGGTCGGCAGGCAGTCGCCCAGACCGTCGCAGTAATCGTCGCGCAGGAGCTTGGCTTTGCCGTCCACCATACCGATCGCGCCCTCATGGCAGGCCGCGGCGCAGAGACCGCATCCGTTGCATTTCGCTTCGTTGATTTCAATAATTCTTCGTTTCATATCGTATACCTCCGATGGATGTTTTTGTTTGACTTTATGGGTAGAATATACTACAATCAAGATAGATAATCCGTTGTTTTTACAACAAAACGAATATTTTTTGTATGTTTTTCGAAAAAAACGTGAAAAGAGCAACTATCGTAAATAGACGATGCTGATTACAAGAAGAGAAGAAGCTGTGCCGGAAGGCGGGAGTTCGGTTTACGCAGCGCGCGAATCGCTTCGCGCAAACCGATGGCAGGCATGTGGAAGGAGAAGAAAGAGATGCGGATGGAAGAAGATGTGATGCGGCTGATGCGGCAGACACAGCTGTTCGCGGCATTTACAGAGGATGAGATTCGCGGTCTGCTCGACTTGCTGCGGGCAAAGACCGCAGATTATCCGAAGGGCAGCTTTATCTATCGGGAAGGAGATTGCGGCGTTCCGTCCGCGATCGTGCTGCGCGGCAGCGTGCATATTATCAAGGAAGATTTTTGGGGAAATCGCGCGATCCTTTCGGAGATTGTCCGCGGAGAAATGTTCGCGGAGAGTTATGCCTGCATGCAGACAGAGCCGCTGGCGGTCAGCGCGGCGGCAGCGGAGAATTGCAGCTGTTTATTTTTGGATTTTTCGCCGCTTATGGCGGCACAGGGAAGCGCAGAAACCGGCACCGCGGAGCGCAGGCTGCTTGTCAATTTGATCGGGATTCTGGCAGGCAAAAATCTGTTTCTGACCAAGAAGATGGAGCATCTGACGCGGCGGACGACGCGGCAAAAGCTGCTGTCATACTTGTCAGACGTGCAGCGCCGCGCCGGCAGCGCGGCGTTTGACATCCCTTTTGACCGGCAGGAGCTGGCGGATTTTTTGGCTGTGGACCGCAGCGCGATGTCGGCGGAGCTTTCGAAGCTGCGGCGTGAGGGAATTTTGGAGTACCGCAAAAACCATTTTGTATTAAAGCAGCCGCAAATGTGAAAAATTAGTGAAGAACAGATTTTCTCCCGTCTTGCGGCTTGTGAGAAAGCAGCAAAAATGATAAAATAGTTTGTTACAGACAGACGTGTCGCAAGGAAGCGACGCGGGGAAGAACAGGAAATTTCGGAGAAAAAATATGTCAAGATTCAGTGTAAAAAAACCGATGACAATCTTTGTCGCGGTTATCATTGTTCTCGCGCTCGGCATCGTCTCGCTCGTCAAGATGACGCCGGACCTCTTGCCGAGCATCGATCTGCCGTATGTGGTTGTGATGACGACCTATCCGGGCGCAACGCCGGAGGAGGTGGAGCAGACGGTCAGCAAACCGCTCGAGCAGAATCTGGCGACGGTTGAGAACCTTAAATCGCTGCAGTCGATCTCCAACGCCAACTACTCACTGGTGGTTCTGGAGTTTGAGAATGATGCGGATATGAATACGGCCATCGTCAATACCATGCAGGGCGTGGATCTGGTCGAAGGCTCGTGGGATGAGGAAATCAGCTCGCCATACATCATGAAGATCAACCCGAATATGATGCCGATCGCAATCGCAGCGGTGGACAAGAAGGGCGCGACGACCGAGGAGGTTTCGACTTTCGTAGAGGATGAGCTGATGAATCAGCTGGAGGGCATTACGGGGGTCGCGAGCATCAGCACCGGCGGATTGATTGAGTCGAAGGTCAACGTCAGCATCAACGAGGACAAGATTGAGAAGTTGAATAAGAAGCTGCTTGGCGAGGCGAGTCCGTCCCTGGCGAATGCCAAAGGGAAGCTAAGCAGCGGTCTTGCGCAGATCAAAAAGGCGGAGGCGAAGCTCGCCGAGAGCCGCAAAACACTGGATCAGACAAAAAACGATACCTATGACAAGCTGGCCCAGACCAGCGCACAGCTGGATGTCGCGGTGGCAAGGGCCAGCGCGCTGGAAACGCAGATCAAAACCTTAGAGGGGCGCAAAGCGGCGATCGAGGCACAGATCTCGCAGGGGATCTACGGCAGTGCCGCGGGGATTACGCTGGCGGAGCTCACGAAACAACAGAAAGATGTCGAAAGCCAGCTGGCGATCCTGCAGATGGATGGCGCGCAGGCAGAGGCGCAGGTCAGCCAGCTGCAGAACGCGTATCAGCAGGCGGAGCGCGGCACCTATACGGCGCAGGAGAATCTGGACGATGCCTATGCGAAGCTGAACACCGCACAGGCACAGCTCAAATCACAAAAAGCACAGTTAAACTCCGCGATGGCGCAGCTCAACGCAGCGGGCAGCCAGTCGCTGCAGGCGGCGGGACTTGGCTCGATGATCACGTTGGACATGGTTTCGGGGGTGCTGCAGGGACAGAACTTCTCGATGCCTGCCGGTTATATCCAGGAGGATGGCGTGAAATATCTGGTCAGCGTCGGGGATGAACTGACGGATCTGAAAGAGATTAAGAACCTGTATTTATTCCATATCGACGGGCTCGGTGATGTCAAGCTGTCCGATGTGGCGGACGTGTTCCTGAGCGATAACAGCGACGCGGTCTATGCGAGCATCAACGGCAATCCGGCGGTGCTGCTGACCTTTTCGAAGCAGTCGAACTATCCGACGGCGACGGTTTCCGATAACATCGCGGACAAATTCGCGAAGCTTTCGGACAAATATAAGGGCTTGACCTTCACGACGCTGATGGATCAGGGTGAGTACATCTACTTGATTATCCACTCGATTCTCGAAAGTCTGGCGTATGGGGCACTCTTTGCGGTCGTGATCCTGCTGCTGTTTCTGCGTGACATGAAACCGACTTTCATTACGCTTTTGAGTATTCCGATCAGTATCACGTTTGCGATCGTGCTGATGTATTTTTCCGGCATCACGATCAATATGATTTCGCTCTCGGGGCTGGCGGTCGCGGTCGGCATGCTGGTCGATAACTCGATCGTCGTCATCGAAAACATCTTCCGCCTGCGGCGCGCAGGCGTGCCGCCGAAGAAGGCGGCGGTGGCCGGGGCCAAAGAGGTCGGCGCGGCGATCACGTCTTCGACACTCACAACGGTCTGCGTGTTCGCGCCGATCGTGTTCGTACAGGGAATTACCAGACAGCTGTTTACCGATATGGCGCTGACGGTGACTTATTCACTGCTTGCCAGTCTGATCATCGCGATGACACTGGTGCCGTCGATGGCTTCCATGATGTTTATCAAAGCGCCGAAGCCGGAGGGCAGAGGCTTCGAAGGCTTTAAGCGCGGCTACCGCAGACTGCTCGCCTGGAATCTGCGCCATAAGGCGCTGGTGCTGATTCTTGTGCTTGTGCTGTTCGGTTACAGCGTCTACGGCACACTCCAAAAAGGCTTCATCTTCATTCCGGATATGGCGACACCGCAGCTTTCAGGTACGATGAAAATGAATGATGAGGACGCAAGTCTTTCGGATACCAAAAAGATGGCGGACAAAGTCCTCGATAAGATGAAAAAGACCGAGGGTGTTGAAACCGCGGGCGGGATGCTTAGCTCGGGCAATATGCTTTCCTCAGAAACTTCTGAGACAGAAGTCAGCCTCTACATCATCGTCGATCAGGAAACGGATCTGTCCGGCGGGGAGATTGCGGATAAGATCGAAGCAGGCTGCAAGGACCTCGACTGCAGTGTGGAGATCCTCAGTTCCTCGTCGATGACGTCTTACACTTCGGCGCTCGGCGGTTCGGGTGTGGTGGTGCGTCTCTTTGGCACCGATCAGCAGCTGCTGCAAAAAGCGGCGAGGACGGCTGGCAAGGCGCTCGCCAAGGTCGAGGGCATCGCGGAGGTTGACAACGGATTGGTTGACGCGGAGCCGGAACTGCACTTTGTGATCGACAAGGATGAGGCGATGAAGAACGGGCTGACGGTTGCGCAGGTTTTCGCGCAGGTTTCGAAGGCTTTGACTTACGAAAAATCGTCTTCTTCCATCACGCTTGACGGTGATGCCTACGACATCCTCGTGTCTGACGGAGACGAAAGCAGTATGACGATCAAAAAGCTCAAAAATCTGGAGCTGGAGGGTAGTGACGCGGACGGCAAAACGAAGACGGTCAAGCTCAGGGATATCGCGAAATTAGAAGAGACGCAGACGCTGCCGTCAGTTTCCCGTTTGGATCAGAGGACTTATCTGTCTGTCAGCGGCAGCATCGACGAAGCACACAACGTAACGCTGGTGACACAGGAGGCAGAGAAGGCTTTCGCAAAGCTCAACCTTCCGGCGGGTGTGACTTATGAATTCACCGGTGAAAACGAGACGATCATGGACGCGATGCAGGATCTGCTGACAATGATGGGGCTCGGCATTCTGCTGGTTTATCTGATTATGGTGGCGCAGTTCCAGTCGCTCAAATCGCCGTTCATCGTCATGTTTACGATTCCGCTGGCGTTTACGGGAGGACTTTTGGCGCTGCTGATCTTCGGCAAGGAGCTTTCGATTATCGCAATGATTGGCTTGATTCTCCTGGTCGGCGTCATCGTCAATAACGGCATCGTGCTTGTGGACTATACGAACCAGCTGCGGGCGCGTGGAATGGAAAAGCGCGACGCGATCATCATGGCAGGTTCCACACGTATGCGTCCGGTACTGATGACCAGCTTGACGACGATCCTGGGTCTGATCGTCATGGCGGTCGGCAAGACCGCCGGTACCGATATGATGCAGCCGGTCGCGCTGGTGTGCATCGGCGGACTGGTCTACGCGACGGCGCTGACCCTGCTGGTCGTACCGATCATGTATGACATCTTTAACGGGGAGACCTACAAGGCGGTCAAGAACGAGGATATCGATATCAGCGATATTGTGCTGGAATAGCGAGTGCTGACATTTGACAGCATAAATTTGATAACATAAAAGAACAAGGCAAAACAAAAAGCAGCCTGCGCGGCGGAGATATCCTCCATTGCGCAGGTCGCTGTTTATTATGTAGGAAATATCGCTGCACGATATTTCCGGAATAACGACAAAAGCACCTTGCGGAGCGGCGCTCATCTATGAGCGCCATGTGCACATAGAAATCTTTGATTTCGTTATGTGCACTTTTGTCCTTTCTTTTTATTGTCAAACTGGTTCTCTGCCATCGCGTGGAATCCGAAACGGTAGATCGAAAGCAAAATCGATGAAATCGCGAAGGCTTCGTTCAAAATGCCGCCGACTGAGTGGATGGAGGCATTGTAGATCAGCCAACATGGAGAGGCGCAGCACAGATTGAACATGCGGATCTTGAGCGCGTTGTCGCTCCAGTAGCCGATGGTGGCGGACAGGATCGCAAAGAACGGCAAAATGCTGAACCAGTTCTGCCAGCTGCAAATGCAGGAGGTAAGCGACAGCGCGCAGATGAGTACCGGCCAAAACTTCGCGCCCAGGATCGGATATTTTTTGCTGCCGAGCAGCAGGGAGTTGCGGAAACAGCTGATCAGCGAACCGACCGCACCGCCCACTCCCCCGAGCAGAAAAAACTGCAGCGCGAACAAAAAGTTTCCTGCCGTCTGCATGGTAAACAATCCGCGGTTCGAGCGGACCTGATAAGAGAGTAGAAACAAGGCAAAGGCGATCAGACCGATGCCTTGGATCAGCATATCATACATAGCAAAAATTCCTTCCGTAAATGAAATCTACTATATTATAAAGGAATATATGTACCATGTAAAAGGAAATTTGAGATTGTGTAATTTTCTGCGGGAATCAGCTTGAGGAAAGGGAAGGACCGGAACAGATGGAAAAGGAAGGGGTCTTTCGCCGGAGAATAAATAGTCAAGACGAAAAAAATCTTGTAATCTGCATCGATTTCGGGTAAAATAGTATTAAATCCAAATTTACTAAATTTAGATTTAATAGAAAGGTAGTAAGATCAATAGAACAGGAGCGAAGTATGTTTATCGGGAGAGAAACGGAACTGCATTTTTTACATGAACGGTATCAAGCAGAGGGAGGACAGCTCATCATCCTCTATGGGAGACGGCGTGTCGGCAAAACAGAGACACTGCGGGAATTTTGCAAGGGGAAACCGCATGTGTTTTATTCCTGTACGCAGACAACCGATCAGGTGCAGCTACTTAAATTTTCGGAGCAGATCATGAAAGAGGATATTCCGGCAAAAAAATATGTTTCGCGCTTTGCAGACTGGGAACAGGCCTTTCGGGCGATCTGCGAACTGCCGTATGGAGAAAAAAAGAAGCTGGTCGTCATCGATGAGTTTCCGTATCTTTGCAAGACAAATCCAAGTATTCCGTCTATTCTGCAGAACCTTTGGGATACCGAATTAAAGGACCGCAATGTCATGATGATTCTGTGCGGAAGCGCTATGAGTTTCATGGAGAAAGACCTGCTTGCCGAAAAAAATCCGCTTTACGGAAGAGCAACGGGCATTTATAAGATGACCGAGATGGATTTTTATGATGCGGTAAAGTTTTTCCCATATTATTCGGATGAAGAAAAAGTTCTGACCTATGCAGTGCTGGGAGGTATCCCGCATTATTTGAAACAGTGGGAGCCGAAGTTGACCCCTGCACAGAATATCAAGAAGAATATCCTGACCAAAGGCTGCGTGCTCTACAGTGAAGTCGACTTCCTGCTCCATCAGGAACTACGAGAAACGCCGATCTACAATTCCATCATAGAGGCGGTTGCGCTCGGCAGTACGACACTGAACGAAATCAGTCAAAAATCACTTCTGAACCATACGGCGAAAACCGGCGTTTATTTGAAGAACTTGATGGAACTTGGCATCATTGAAAAGGAATTTTCTGTGGACGCGGAGTTGAAGCAGCGAGCAAATGCTGCAAAAGGAGTCTATCACCTGACGGACAATTTTTTCCGTTTTTGGTACGCGTTTGGTTTCGCAAATTTTTCGCAGCTGGAGGACGGAGACGCAGAAGGTGTCTATGAGTACGTGATCAAGCCGGCTCTGCAGCAATTTGTGTCCATGCCGTTTGAAAACATTTGCCGAACGTTCATCAAAAAACTGCAAAAAAAAGGCAAGCTCCCGTTCCGGTATGTGAAGATCGGGCGCTGGATGGGCAAAACTACGGTTCGTGATGTAAATACCGCAGGTGGTCTGCGCACAAGTGAGACCGAGATAGATATTTTGTGTATCGGTCCGGACCATAAAGAATATCTGGTAGGCGAATGCAACTATAAAAACAGCGCCTTTACCTATGCGGAATATCTTGACACACGTGCCAAGCTTGCCCCGATGAAACAAGATACAAAGTTCTATTATGCCTTGTTTTCAAAAAACGGATTTGATGAAAAAATTTTGGCAGAAGCAAAAAATGATACCTTGAAACTGTACGATCTGCACGAAATTGTAAGCGGAGCGACAGCAGGAAGAGATAATAAGGACAGGTAGCATCTGACGAGGACAGAAACTGCGCCGTCTTTTTCAAGTATGGTCTGGTATTTTTCTGCGTTGCATTCTGTATTTGACACTTCCCTTGCTTTGTTGCCTTACTGCATCAGATCGCGGTATCTTCCGCCTGACGGATCTGCTCGATGCCCATGTTCGCGAGCTCGTCGGCGCGGTTGTTCATCTTGGTGACGTATTGGAATTCCTCGAAGCTGAAGGCAGCGCCGTTCCAGCCGAGGAATTTTTCGTAGAGCGCGTCGAAATTTGTCGATTTGCTGGCAAGGTTGACATGCCCTTTGACACGGAAAAAGCGCACCTCGTGCTGCCGCACCAGCGCCAGCAGCTCTTTCCATAGCTCTTGATTCTCCACAGATTTTTTGGCAGCGTTGCGCCAATGGTTCTTTTCCCAAGAAACATACCATTCCTCGCGGAAACAGTTTGCGACATAGGAGCTGTCTGTGAATACCTCGATTTTCTGATCTGCCTGTTTGAGCGCTTTGAATGCCTCGATGACCGCGGTCAGTTCCATGCGGTTGTTGGTCGTGTTGGCCTGTCCGCCGAACAGTTCCTTTTGGTGTGCGCCGTACTCGAGGATCGCGCCCCAGCCACCGATATTCTGATCGGATTGGTTGCCGGCACAGGCACCGTCCGTATAAATTCTTAAAATTGCCATACGAATGTCACTCCTTTTTTGTGTTGTTTTTGCGAAGCGGTGGCAAACCGGCGCCAAAGGGGGCAGACCCAAGACGGTTTCCCCTTCTGCCGGAAGCGGCCTTTCGCGCGAACCTTATATGCACTATTATGGACTATTTTTGCTGATTTTACAACTAAAACAAAATGTGCTATACTGAATCGTGGAGGAAGCTTGACAGACAAGCAATTTCCGTCTATATCAATTCATCACAGCAAAGGACACACAGATTATGGAACTAGCGATTTGTTCCTTCGCCAGCAGCAGCGCGGGGAACAGTTTTTTGATACAAAGTCAAAGCACGAGAATTTTGGCGGATATCGGCATCAGCGCGAAAAAAACAGAGGAAAGCCTTGCGGCGTGCGGCCTTTCGTGCGTGGAGCTGGACGGCATCGTGCTGACCCATGAGCATATCGATCATGTCAGGGGAATCGGCACGCTGCTTGCCAAAAAGCCGTATCGCGGCCCGGTATTCACCACGCGCGGTACCTGTGAATCCGTAGCGCAAAAGTATCCGCAGACGGAGGGAAAACAGTTTGAAATCGTGCGAAGCGGCGACCGTTTTTTTGTCGGGGATATTGAGGTGAACGTTTTTCGTATCTCGCATGACGCGGCAGAGCCGGTCGGCTATACCTTCCAAAAGGGCAATCGCAAGATCGCAATCGTTACAGATACCGGCTGCGTGACGGAGGAGATTTTTGCGGCAATCCGTGACGCGGACATTTTGGTTATCGAAGCCAATCACGAAAAGAATATTCTGCTGTGCGGCAAATATCCGTATCCTGTCAAGCATCGTATCCTCAGTGATCAAGGGCATTTGTCCAACGAAGCGACAGGGCAGGTGCTGAGCCGCTATTTGACAGAGTTTGAAGGCAGTCACCGGCCGGAGGTTCTGCTGGCGCATCTGTCTAAGGACAACAACAGCCCCGCGCAAGCGATGCTGACGATACGCAACATTTTGGAGGAAAACGGATATTACCTCGGCAAGAATCTTTCGATGGAGGTCGCGCAGCGCGAGGGAATCGGCAGGCTGCTGACAATTTAGAGGCGTTGGATTTTTTCATCGTCGATATGCAAAAATCAATTTTCCCCATGCAAAAGCAGCAGAGCATTGACAAGCTGCGGGAGCAAACCTAACGAAACACAGGGCAAAGCCGGAGAAAACGATCGCGCTAATCGGGGGAAATCGGAGACAACAGGAGACAACATGAACATACAAATCATCTGCATCGGCAAACTAAAGGAAAAATACTGGACAGAGGCGATCCAAGAGTATGCCAAGCGCCTGTCGCGCTTCTGCGCGCTGGAAATCATCGAACTCAAGGAGGCGCGTTTGCCGGACAAAGCCTCCGCGGCGGAGGAAGCGCTCGTGAAGCACGAGGAGGGCAGGGAAATCCTCAAGGCGATCAAACCGGGAACTTATGTCATCACGCTGGAGATTCTCGGCAAAACGCTCGATTCACCACAGCTCGCGGACAAGCTCGCACAGCTTGCCTTAGAGGGTAAGAGCAATCTTGCCTTCGTCATCGGCGGCAGCCTCGGCCTCAGTGATGAGGTCTCCAAACGGGCGGATTTTAAGCTCTCGTTTTCGAAGATGACCTTCCCGCATCAGATGATGCGCGTGATTCTGCTGGAGCAGATCTACCGCGCGTTTAAGATCAACCGTAACGAAACATACCACAAATAGGGTGTCAAGAAAGTCTTTAGATTTTGTATTAAAACGCTAAAAAAACGCGAAAATTTTTGTAAAGAAAAACCATAACACTTTTTTAGCGGGCAAAACTATGGACTTTTTTAGTTGAAAAGACTATATTAACAAATGGAGAAAAAAAGTAATGTTCAGCAGGATGCACCCTGCAGGGCGTTACTTTCGTTTGTTTTTTAGGAGCTTTTTGCAGTAGACGAAAAGATTTTTAAAGTTCAAAAACGAAAAACGGAAGGAAGGGATGAGATGTGATTCATGTAGACGAGCTGGGCGCGCGTGTTATCGTTGCCTTCGGAGACGGAAGCGTTTTTTTGAGCGAGAGCATTCTCTGGGGCTTCATTCTTGCCGCCATTCTCGCGGTACTTGGTATTTGGATGGGACATGGACTTGAAACGGTTCCGACAACCAAAAGACAAATTGCCGCGGAGCTGATCGTCGGCAAAATCTACGATTACGCGAAGCAAAACCTCGGAAACAAGGCAGAAACCTTCGCGCCGTATATGGGCACGATTTTTATCTATATCCTGCTTGGAAGCTCTTTGGGATTGCTTGGACTGAGACCGATTACCGCGGATGTGAACGTCACGTTCAGCCTGTCGTTGCTCACGTTCCTGCTGATTCAAATCAGCGGCTTCCGCTATCTGGGCGTGAAAGGCAAACTCAAGCACATGTGCGAGCCCTATCCGTTCATGCTTCCGCTGAACATTCTAGAAGACTGCACCTTGCCGATATCCTTGGCGCTGCGTCTGTTCGGCAATATTTTCGGCGGTATGATTGTTGTAGAGCTTTGGATGTATTTTATGGAATGGCTGAGCGCGTTTGTGTCAAGTGTACCGTTCATGCGAGCCGTCTTCGTACTGCCGCTGAACGCGTTCTTTGACATCTTCGAGCCGGTGATTCAAACCTATATCTTTGTAACATTAACCATGGTATTCCTCTCAAAGGGCATTGCCGGAGCGGACAAAAACCATGAAGCGAAAACGGGAGGTAAATGAAAATGACAACAGGAATTATTGCAATCGCGGCAGGTCTGGCAATCGGCCTCGCGGCAATCGGTATCGCGATCGGACAGGGGATCCTCGCGAGCAAGGCGGTGGAAAGCATGGGGAAACAGCCCGAAGCGATGAGCGGAATCCGCGCGTCGATGATCATCGCGATGGCCATTATGGAAACTATCGGCGTATTGACCTTCGTCATCGCCATCGTGTTGGCAGGCAAGATCTGATCGGTGCCGGAGAGCGTAGAGCAGAATAAAGAAGGTTTCGGATATGGAAGTAAAATTATATCAAGGACTGCTTGAAATCAACTGGAACCTGCTGTTTTCGGCCATCACTGTGCTGGTGCTGTATCTGATTCTGAAGCATTTTTTCTTCGAAAAAGTACATAAGTTCATGGAGGCGCGTAAAGCGGCGGTACAGGATAATCTGGACCGCGCGAAAGCAACCGTGGAGGAAGCGCAGGCGCTGCTCAGCGAATATCAGGCGACTCTTTCAAACGCCGAAGAAGAAAAACGCGCGATCATCAAGGAGGCTAAGGCAGAGGCTGACCGGAGAGCGGACGCCATCGTCGGAGAGGCCAAGATCCAGGCGCAGCGGATTGTTTCGGAGGCACACGAAAACATGCGGGCAGAAGAAGAAAAAGCTGTGGTTCAGCTTAAAAAAGAGGTTTCTTCGCTTGCGGTTCTGGCAGCGGAGCGCATCATGCAAAGAGAACTGGATGAAAAAAGTCAGCAGGCGCTGGTTGATCAAGTCTTAGAGGAGGCGGCGCGCGAAAAATGGCAGAATCAGTAGTATCGCTGACCTATGGAACAGCGCTTTATGAGGCAGCGAAAGACCTTGGCAAAGAAGAAGAGATTCTCATTGAAATCAAGCAGCTTGCCCTGCTGGTGCAGGCTTATGAGGATTTCTCGGAGTTTCTGAACAGCCCGGCGATCATGCCGAAGGAAAAAAAAGAAGCTGTAAAAAAAATCATGCAGCCTGCTTTCTCGCAGGAGATGCTCAATTTCGTCTATGTGCTGATTGACAAAGGACGAACCTCACAAATCAAAAAAATCGCGAAGCGATATATCGAACTCTATGACAAAGACAGAGGGATTGCCGAGGGGAAGGTTTTTAGCGTTGTCAAGCTGACGCCGGATCAGATACAGAAATTCGAAACAGAAATGTCACGACTTTTGCAGAGGAACATCAAGCTCGAAAACCGCGTGGATCCAAGTCTCATCGGCGGCGTCAAAATTCAGGTCGGCGGGAAGATGATCGATCAGTCATACAGGGGCGATTTGGAACGTCTTCGTGAAGAATTAGAAAAGCAGTAGGAGGGGAGGTTTCCCGATGAATTTAAGACCGGAAGAAATCAGTTCTGTTATAAAAGAACAGATAAAAAATTACCACAGCAAGTTTGAGATCATGGACTATGGTACTGTATTGCAGGTCGGAGACGGCATCGCCAGAGTCTATGGGCTGAGCGGCTGCATGGAAGGCGAGCTGCTCGAATTTGACAGTGGTGTTCACGGCATGGCACTCAATCTGGAGGAGGAGAATGTCGGTGTCGTCATTTTGGGTGCGGACCGCGAGATCAAAGAGGGGGACATCGTGAAACCGACCGGAGAGGTCGTAGAAGTTCCCGTCGGTGAAACTCTGATCGGTCGTGTGGTAGACGCGCTTGGACAGCCGATTGACGGCAAAGGGCCAATTGTTACCAGAGAAAAACGTCCCATCGAGTACGGCGCGCCCGGCGTGTTGATGCGTAAATCGGTCAATGAACCGCTGCAGACCGGAATCAAAGCGATTGATGCGATGATGCCAATCGGCAAGGGGCAGAGAGAGCTCATTATCGGCGACCGTCAGACCGGCAAAACCGCGATCGCCATCGACACCATTCTCAACCAAAAGGGAAAAGATGTAATCTGTATTTATGTCGCGATCGGACAGAAAAAATCCACCATCGCGCAGCTGGTGCAGACGCTGGAAGAGCGTGAGGCGATGAAGTACACCATCGTCGTTTCCGCAACCGCCAGCGATGTGGCGTCGCTGCAATACATCGCGCCATACGCAGGCTGCGCGATGGCGGAGCATTTTATGTATCAGGGTAAGGACGTACTGATCGTTTACGATGATCTTTCCAAGCACGCGGTCGCTTATCGCACAATGTCGCTGCTGCTCAAAAGACCGCCGGGAAGAGAAGCCTATCCGGGCGATGTATTCTATCTGCACAGCAGACTGCTGGAAAGAGCCGCGAAGCTCAGTGATGATCTGGGCGGAGGCTCGATTACAGCGCTGCCGATCATCGAAACACAGGCAGGTGACGTTTCCGCATATATTCCGACTAACGTAATTTCCATCACAGACGGACAGATTTTTTTGGAGTCCGAGCTGTTCTTCACCGGACAGCGCCCGGCAATCAATGTCGGAATTTCGGTTTCGCGTGTCGGCGGCAACGCGCAAATCAAAGCGATGAAGCAGGTTTCCGGCAAGCTGAAGCTGGAGCTGGCGCAATATCGAGAGTTGGCGGCATTTTCGCAGTTTGGCTCCGATATCGACAAGGATACGAAGGCGCGGCTTGACCACGGGAGGGTTCTGATGGAAATTCTCAAGCAGCGGCAGTACCATCCGATGGATGTGGTCGATGAGATTATCAGCATCTACGCGGCTTCACACCGGTATATGGAGAATATTCCGACCGAGAGCCTTGCCGCCTTCGAGGAGGAGCTGCTGGACTTTATCCATGCGAACTATCCGGAGATCGGCGAAAAAATCCGGCAGAACGGAAGCCTGGATGAGGATGCGGAAAAACTGCTTGTAGCCGGCATTACAAGGTTGAAAGAGGCAAAGTATCATGGCTGAAAACACGCGCGAGTTGAAACGCAGGATGAGAAGCATTGAAAGTACGGAGCATATTACAAACGCGATGCGCCTTGTTTCCGCGGCAAAATTCCGCAAAGCCAAGAGTCTGTTCGATCAAAAATCCCTGCAGCTGCGGGAAGTTACCGAAACGATGGAGTTGCTATTGGCAGGACAAAATGTCTCAGAGCGAGAGAAACCCTGCGAGGCGGCGTCCTCCGCGGCAGCGGAGCGCGTGCTCGCGATTGTAATCTGCGGTGACAGAGGACTTTGCGGCGGTTTTAACAGTAACCTAATTAAGACGGCCGGCGAGGCTCTGCGGGAATACAAAAAGGAAGCGGTCAAGCTGGTTTGTATCGGCAGCCGCGGCCGGGATTTTTTCGCGCGGGAGGGGTATGCGATCGATGACGCCTTTACGGGCGCGGCGGAGAAAATACCTTTTTCGGAGATTGTAAAAATCGTAACGTCGATTCTCGCGGATTACCGAAGCGGCAGGGTGGACAGCGTACTGCTGATTACGACGGAATACATCAATTCGCTGCGGCAGGAGCCGGTGGTCAAACAGCTGCTGCCGGCAGAGTTCGCACGAGCTTCAAAAAAGGAGGAGGCTCAGGCAGTGCCGGCCGAACTCGAATATGCGCCGTCCAAAGAAGCGGTGACAGACTATCTGCTGCCAAAATATTTGGAGCTGACTCTGCTTGAAGCGTTCCTGGAATCGGCAGTCTGCGAGCACGCGACAAGGCGCGGCGCGATGGAAAGCGCGACGGACAACGCGCGCGAAATTTTGAACAGGCTTTCGCTGACTTATCATCGCGCGCGGCAGGAAGCCATTACCAATGAATTGATTGAGATCGTTTCCGGCGCAGAAACGCGAGAGTAGAAACAGGCAGAAACAGGAGGTAAAGACATGCATCAAGGGGTGATCAACCAGATTATCGGTCCGGTCATCGATATCAAATTTGAAGAGGGAGAACTGCCGGAACTGCTGAACGCGATTAAAATCCCGCATAATGACGATACGGTTATGGCGGAGGTGGCACAGCACATCGGGGATGATGTCGTTCGCTGTGTGGCGCTTTCTTCGACGGACGGGCTGACCAGGGGAATGACAGCGATGGACACCGGCGCGCCGATTACCGTACCGGTCGGCGACGAGGTTTTGGGCAGACTCTTTAACGTCATGGGGCAGACCATCGACGAAAAAGGACCGGTCAACACGACCAAAACTTCACCGATACATAAACCTGCGCCATCGTTTGAGGATCAGAATACAAAATCAGAAATTTATGAAACCGGCATCAAGGTCATTGACCTGATTGCGCCATATACGCGAGGCGGCAAGGTCGGTCTGTTCGGCGGCGCAGGTGTCGGCAAGACAGTTCTGATCCAGGAGCTTATCAACAACATTGCCAAAGAGCATGGCGGCATCTCCGTCTTTGCAGGTGTCGGAGAACGAACCAGAGAGGGTAATGATCTGTATAACGAAATGATCGAGTCCGGCGTCATCGAAAAGACAGCGATGGTTTTCGGACAGATGAACGAACCACCGGGCGCGCGTATGCGTGTTGCCTTGACCGGTCTGACGATGGCGGAATACTTTAGAGATGAGGAGGGGCAGGACGTACTGCTGTTCATCGATAACATCTTCCGCTTCACGCAGGCCGGCTCCGAGGTATCAGCGCTGCTGGGACGTATGCCGTCCGCAGTCGGTTATCAACCGACTCTGGCGACCGAAATGGGCGCGCTGCAGGAGCGGATCACATCGACCAAAAACGGCTCCATCACATCGGTACAGGCGATTTATGTGCCGGCGGATGACTTGACAGACCCGGCTCCGGCAACCGCTTTCGCGCATTTGGACGCGACGACGGTACTCAACCGTGCGATTACCGAGTTAGGAATCTATCCGGCCGTTGACCCGTTGGAATCCACCTCCAGAATCCTTGATCCGCTGATCGTTGGCGAGGAGCATTATCAGGTGGCCAGAGCGGTGCAGGAGGTGCTGCAAAAATATAAGGACTTGCAGGACATCATCGCGATTCTCGGCATGGATGAGCTCTCAGAGGAGGATAAGCTGACGGTAACCAGAGCGAGAAAAATTCAGAGATTTTGCTCACAGCCGTTCAGCGTCGCGCAGCAGTTTACCGGTGTTCCGGGTAAATATGTGCCGCGCAAGGAGACGATTCGCGGTTTCAAGGAAATTCTGCAGGGTAAGCACGACCAAATTCCTGAAAATCTGTTCCTGATGGCAGGTGGAATCGACGAGGTCGTGGAAAGATACGAGGCGCGACATGACGCAGAAGCATAAGGAATCCGGCGCGATGAAGCTCAGGCTGCTTTCACCGGAGCTGCTTTTGTATGAGGGGGAAGTTGAAAGCCTGATCGTTAAAACGCAGGACGGCTATGAGGGATTTTTGCGGGGCAGAGCACCCTGCTGCAAGCTGCTGGCTGCGCAGGGCGATGTCAAATTCCGCATCGCGGCCGAGGCGAAAGGAAACGCGGATGCCGCGGAGAGCGCGCCAAAGCCGGATAAAGACGGATTTTTAAAAGCCATCACTCACGGCGGATTTCTCTACATGAACGGTGATATCATCGTCTACGCGGACGAGGCGGATTGGGCATGAAACAACACTGCGAAAACAACCAGGCAAATAAATCGTCATACTATGCGGACGAGGCGGACCAGACATAAAAACGGCCGAACGCGGCGAGCGGACAAAGGGCCTCGTGAACGCATGCATAAGAAAAAAGAAAACCCGTGGGACAGCGACGGAAGGAATTCCAAAAGCTGTGTCTGCGGGTTTTGGCGTATCAAGGGGTTTGGTTATCCGGACGTTTTGAAGCGCGGCGTGCTACTGCACCGAAAACTTCTTTGTGGCGTTGACGTACTGCATCAGCATGCCGAGGTTTACATAGTAATAGGAAAATTTGTCTTTCTTTTTGATTTCCACAAGACCGGATTCCACCAGCTTTTTCATATGCTGCGAAACAGTCGCCTGCGCGTAGTCAAAATGTTCAACAAGGTCTTTGTTGCAGACGGTCACCATCGCGCGGTTTGCTTGCATGATATAGCGAAACATGCGGATGCGCGCCGGATGCGCGAGTGCGTCGGAAACGGTCGCAATCAGTGTGATTTCCGCGTCCTGCATATCGTCTTGATCTTTTCTGATTCTCATAGGTATCGTCCTTTCTTTGGCAGAAGCCACCTCCTTATTATGACAGAAACCGCGCTGATTTTCAAGAGAAGAATGAAAGAATCCTGAGACCAGAGGATGGGTACTAGAAAAAATCATATTTATTTGTTATAATAACGCTATATTAATGAGCGAAAAATGAAAAGGAGTTACATATGAGTTTTCCGGAAGAAATAAAAAAGCTCAAAGAACGTACCCTGTTAACACAAAATGAGTTCGCTAAAATTGTTGGTGTAGCATTTTCGACCGTTAATCGATGGGAAGCAGAAAAAGCTAGACCCAAGATTAAAGTCATGAGGAATATTAAAACATACTGTGAAAAGAATACGCTCCCTTATGAAGATGTGGAAGAAGCATGGCTAAACTATAAAGTTGGAGGAAATAAGTAATGATAACAAAATCTAATTTAAAGAATATGTTAAGCTCAGCGGGTTTTAGCGGTACTTCTAACGATAAATATGAAAAAAACTATCCACTTTCTAATTGCTCTATTGTTGTGGATTTTAGAAATGAAAAGATAATTTATCCTGAAGATAAAGGGTTTAAAGTTAATATAGCAACTACAACGAATTTTTCTGAACCGGAAAATTTTGTTGTATTAGAATGTATTAATAGGCTTCTTGATAAAGGGTATAGACCTGAGAATATTGAACTTGAACGTACTTGGACACTTGGTCATGAACAAAAAAGTGGTCGAGCCGATATTTGCGTATCTGATCAAAATGGGAAAATGCTATTCATAGTTGAATGTAAGACATATGGTTCTGAATATACCAAAGAAATGAAAAATATTCTTTCTGATGGTGGACAATTATTCTCCTACTGGCAGCAAGAACGTGGTTGCAGATGGCTATCCTTATATGCATCAAATATTAATAGTAATAATGAAATCGAATATACCACCGACAGTATCGACTGCTCAGATGATGAGAATATTTTAAATCTTGCCAAAAAGGATACCACGATTTGCCTTTATAAAAATGCTCACACGGTTTCAGAACTTTATGAAACGTGGAAAGAAACATATGAACAAAGACTTAGTGGCGACATTATTTTCAGAGATGATTCGGTCGCTTATGATATCGGGGTACAACCGCTTAGAAAAAAAGATTTAAAGGACTTCTCTGAAAACGACAAGATAGTAAATCGTTTTGAAGAGATTCTGCGTCATAATAATGTTTCTGATAAAGAGAATGCATTCAATCGGTTGATAGCTTTATTTATCTGTAAGTTAGTGGATGAAATACAAAAAACAGATGATGATATTGTTGAATTTCAATATAAAGTTGGCACTGATACCTATGAATCTCTCCAAGATAGACTGCAAAGGCTTCATAAGGAAGGCATGGAGAAATTCATGCGTGAAGAGATTTTCTATGTGTCTGATGATTATGCAGAAAACCTTGTAAAACAATACACGAAACAAAAAAGAGTAAAGATGATTGAAGAATTGCGGAATACACTTCGTATACTCAAATTCTATACAAATAATGATTTCGCTTTTAAAGATGTTCATAATGAAGAACTATTTTATCAAAATGGTAAAATACTAGTTGAGGTAGTGCAGCTCTTTCAGGACTATAGAATAATCGGTTCTGCCGATGTGCAGATGCTTGGTGATTTGTTTGAGCAATTGCTGAATAAGGGATTTAAACAGAATGAAGGTCAATTTTTCACTCCTACTCCTATTACACGCTTTATATGGGACAGCCTTCCTTTAGGACAAATAATGACAAAAGCTGATGGAATCGAATATCCCAAGGTTATAGATTATGCCTGCGGAGCAGGACATTTCTTAACAGAAGGATTTGAGGCAATAGAAGTTTGTGCAAATGCAATAAATAGTAGTACGAAAACTTCTAACCAATGGGTAGAGAAAAAAATATTCGGCATCGAAAAAGATTATAGATTAGCAAGAGTTTCTAAAATTTCGCTATTTATGCATGGTGCAGGAGATGGAAATATAATTTTTGGTGATGGGCTTGAAAACTATCCGGATAAAGAGATAACACCTAAATCGTTTGATATTCTTGTAGCAAATCCTCCATATTCGGTAAAGGCATTCAAGCCTCATTTGAAATTAACGAACAATCAGTTAGACATTTTAGATAAGATCTCAAATGACGGTTCAGAAATTGAAACGTTGTTTGTGGAAAGAATATCACAATTGCTAAAGCCGAATGGCGTTGCTGCAGTGATTCTTCCAAGCAGTATTTTAAACAAAGAGAACGAAAGTTTTATTACAGCACGAGAATCTCTTCTAAAAAATTTTAATATTATAACCATTGCAACCTTGGGAAGCAAAACCTTCGGTGCCACTGGGACAAACACGGTCATTCTTTTCTTGCAAAAATTCAATGAACCACCTAAACGCACAGATATGGTTATTGATAGTGTTGAAGCTATACTTTCTAAAGCGGATATAGATGGATGGGAAGATGAATTCATTTTGAGAGGATATTTGAAAAAAACAGGTGTAAAAAAGGAAATTTACAGCAAATTTTTATCCAAAAACGAAGATTTTGATTTTTGGATAAATGATAATTATTTCGGTCAACACTATAATGAATTTGTGAACTCAACAGAATATGCTAAGAAAAATAAGCAGAAAAATTTCCAAAAACTATCTAATTCAGAACAGAAAAAATGGTTTAATCAGAAATTTTACGAATATGCTTTTTCGGTTGAGCAAGAAAAATTATTCTATTATTCACTAGTTTACAACCAAGATACATTGATAATTTCTGCTCCGGATGAAAATAAAGAACAAGAGAAATTTCTAGGATATAAATGGAGTAATAGAAAAGGACAAGAAGGAATACAGATACTAAAGGCTGGAGGATGCCTATATAATGCGTCCGATCGTAGGAGCAATGATTCAATCGCAGGGCTAATCAGGAATGCTTTTTCTGGTGGAGATGAGTTTGATGTCGAAGAATTGGATACCTACTATTATCGTTTGAGATTACAGGATATGCTTGATTTTTCCGGAACTACATTTAATAAGTCTATCAAAACCACTCCGACAAGAGTACTTAAAGATATTCCGGGGCTTAAAAATTACAGATTATCCGATAAAAACACCTTTGAATTAAGTATAGGAAATCGTGTTCTTTCAGATGAAGTGGTTGAGAATGGCAGTATTCCTATATATAGTGCAAATGTATTTGAGGAGTTTGGAAGAATTGATAAGCAGAATATCACTGATTTTTCTGTACCTTCTATTCTGTGGGGAATCGATGGTGATTGGATGGTAAATATTATACCTGCCAACAAACCATTCTATCCGACTGACCATTGCGGTGTTTTACGTATAAAAACAGATGATATTATACCTAAGTATATGGCATTAGCACTTCAGGTAGAGGGCGAATTTGAAAGATTTTCACGTAGCAACAGAGCATCTACACAGAGAATTTCTAATTTAGTTATTCAAATTCCTTCTGTGATAGAACAACAAAAAGTGATAGATGAAATTGAAGCTATTGACAAGAAAATCTCCGATGAACAAGCAATAATCAGCGAGCAATCTGAGAAGGTTAAATCCAAATTTGCCGAAATGTTTGGAAACTTAAGTAATACCAAATTTAATATTGTGGATATAGAAAACGTATGTACGCTGATAAAAGACGGAACACACCAAACCCCAATTTATACAGACGATATTGTAAATGGGTATAAATTTCTTTCTTCAAAAGATGTTATGACAGAAAGTATTGATTGGTCTGATGTAAAATATATACCTAAAGCATTACATGCGGTATTGTATAGTTGTGTTCAACCAAAAAGAAATGATATATTAATGGCCAAAAATGGAAATTATGGCGTTGCCGCTATTAATGATACTGATGAAATATTTGATATTTATGTTAGTTTAGCTTTATTACGCCCCAGCAACATCATTAATCCAGTGTATTTTAAAAATGTGCTAAACAGTCCTGATACTAAGCAACAATTTGATACAAGTATTGTTGGAATGGGAGTCCCAAATTTACATCTGAATAAAATTAAAGAAACCAAAATCATGTTGCCGCCAATCGACCTACAAAATCAGTTTGCTGATTATGCTCAATCCTGCGACAAATTGAAATTTGAAGCACAAAAAAGATTAGGAAAATTAAATGCTGCACGTGAAGAACTTATAGACAAATACTTTAGGTAAGAACGAATGCCTGACATTACCTGTATTCCTCTTCAAAACAAATTTATTTTAAGGAGATTTTGCTATGAAAAAGGAATTGATAAATACTATTGAGCAGGGAATGTTAGGCATTTTAAATAATGAACAGCTTGCAAAATTACATGAAGTATTGGAGTTCAGCTTTGCTATGTTTGCAGAAAACTATGAAGAAACACAATATTCTAATGATGAACTCTTAAAATTATTTTTATCAGCAAAACAGGTCGAAGGTTGTTCTGAAAGATCACTGAAATATTACAGAACCACGCTTTCTAAGATGAATGAGAAAATAAATAAATCTGTACGCCAAATTGAAACTAACGATATTAGAACATACATTTCAAATTACGAAAATGAAACAAGTGCCGGAAAAGTAACACTTGATAACATCAGAAGAATTATTTCGAGTTTTTTTGCATGGCTTGAGGATGAAAATTATATTGTAAAAAGTCCTGCAAGGAGGATTCACAAAATAAGAGTTGGCAAAACCGTTAAAGACGTGTATTCTGATGAAGAATTGGAGCGAATGAGAGACAGTTGTAATAATTCACGTGACCTTGCTATTATTGATATTCTTTCATCTACAGGGATTCGTGTAGGAGAATTAGTTAATTTAAATATATCTGATATTGATTTGGAAAAACGAGAATGTATAGTATTGGGGAAGGGAAACAAACAACGAAAAGTATATTTCGATGCGAGGACTAAAATACATTTACATGATTATATCACCGGTAGACATGATGAATGTGAAGCTCTGTTTGTATCATTGAATAAACCTCACAAGAGGCTATCTATACGTGGCATAGAGATTATACTGCATAAGATTGGTTCTAACTTAAAATCAACCAAAGTACATCCACATAAATTCAGACGAACACTAGCTACGAAAGCTATCGATAAAGGGATGCCTATAGAGCAAGTACAAGTATTGTTAGGACATTCTCAAATTGATACTACACTTAGGTACGCTATGGTTAATCAAAATAATGTCAAAGCATCCCATCATAAGTATATAGGCTGATTCAAATCCAAATTTGCCGAAATCTTCGGGGATGTAAATGATAATGATTCACGCAAAAAAATTCCACTATTGCAGTTTGCAGAACTTAAAGATGATCTAAGAAAGCCTGTATCTGAAATTGATAGATTATCAATGCAAAGCGGAGTTTTATATAGCTATTATGGGGCAAATGGAAAAATCGGAACAATAAATAGATTTTTGACTGATTTTGATATGCTTTGTATTGCTGAGGATTGCGGATTATATAATTCTCAGGAAGAAACGGCCTATATAGTCAGAGGAAAAGCTTGGGTTAATAATCACGCTCACATTATTAAACCAAAAAATGAAGCTGAGTTGCAGTATTTGTATTATTATTTTTACTTTTTAGACCTTAATGATTATATAAAGGATGGGTTAGGTAGAAATAAATTGACACAAGGAAACTTACGAAATATAAATATCGCTATTCCACAATTTGATGATTTAAAAGCGTTTGAAGATTTTTCCAAATCCTGCGACAAATTGAAATTTGAAGCACGAGAATTTATAAAAAATCATTCAAAAGACATACATACAAAATAAAAAAGTCACGCTAGAGTAAATCAATACTCTAGTGAGGCACGCATATTGAAAATATTCTATAAAATAACCTCACATACCATTTCGGTACTTGAGATAACAAAATGACCACACTGGAGTAAATCGAGACTCTAATGTGGTCATTTAATTTTGAGTTTCGTATGAAGGCTTCACTTAAAAATTATTGCTGTTTTCATTAATCCCTAATTGAGCCATCCGAATGCGTAATCGCTTTTTCTTGTCGCAAAATACAAATTTTGGGTTTAGTATTTTACAGACAGAAATACGGTTTTTTGCGTTATTCACGAAAGTTCCCATGCATTATTTCCACAAAAATGTAAAGCCTACTTGACATCCTGCAGAGAAGTGTTATAATGAAGATATGTAAAGCATACTTTACGTTTATGAAAGCGATGCGGAAACCGGAGCCGAATCGCGAAAGAGAGGGAGATTTTGATGAAAAACAGAATTGAAGAGATCAGAAAGGCGCGGGGTGTGAACCAGGAGGAACTGGCGAAAGCACTCGGTGTTTCCAGACAGACGATCAGCTCACTCGAAAACGGACGCTACAATCCATCCATTGAGCTGGCATATAAGCTGTCAAAATACTTCGGCATGACGATCGAAGAGGTTTTTATTTTTGAGGAGGCAGAGAAATGAGAGATTACAGCAAAAGAATTTATTTGTCGATTTTTTGGATCATCGTCGGGGCGGCGCTGTTTGCGGCAGGCTCCTTTGGGAAGATTGATTCTTTTTGGAGCGGCATGGGCGGTGCGCTGATCGGCGTCGGTATCGTGCAGACGATTCGCTGGGCACACTACCGCAACAATCCGGAATATAAAGAGAAGTTCGATACACAGACGTACGATGAACGCAATCGTTTTATCGCAAACAAAGCGTGGGCATGGGCAGGCTATCTGAGCGTGCTGATCGGAGCCGCGGCTGCGATCACCTTCAAAATTGCCGGCATGGATGATATCAGCTATTTTTGCAGCATCGCGGTCTGCCTGCTGATGATCTTGTACTGGATCTGCTGGCTCGTTCTCAAACGCAAGTATTGAGATTGCGCCGGGACGGGAGAAAAGTCCGAAAGAACGGGTAAGCAGAATAAAGCCTTGCCAAACTTCAAGCAGAAAACGGTAGGGTTTGCGCGATCGCGCTTATGGAAACTTGCAGGAAAAGCACCGAAAACCGTTCCCTTTTGTCTCGCGATGTGATAAAATCGAGGAGTAAAAAAGAAAGATGAAAGGGGAATGTAAAAATGAAAAAACTATGGATGCTGGTGCTGACGCTGGCACTGATTTTTACGATGGCGGGCTGCATGCGCAGCGAGGATACACTGGTGCTGAACGCGGATGGCTCCGGCAGCAGCACGACATTGCTGGAAGTAAAAAAATCCGCTTATGATGAGATCGTGAAGGAGATGGGGATAGGTCAGGAGACCAACTTGTTCGGAGATGAAACACCGACGGTCGTCACGAAGGACGGAGAGGAATATTATCAGATCAAGGAAGAAACGACCTTTGCTTCTTTGGAGGAATTAAAAAAGGCGCTGGCGGAAAGCTATCAGAATGTGATCGTCACAGAAAACAGCATTCGTTTCTGTTTGGGTGCGACGATGACGCAGGCGGAATATGAAGAGGCCAAGGCGGTTTACAGCCAAAAGAATATGGATCTGGATGCCATGCTGACCGCGACGCTGCATATCCAGATGCCGAGCAAGATTGAGGCTGTCAGCAGCAAAGGCACGATCGGCGCGGACGGCAATACCGCGACGTTTACGATGCATACCGCGGATTTTGTGAATCCCGTGGAGTTCATGGTATCGACGGCTAAAGAGAAAACTGCGCCGACCATCAGCGGTGTCACAAAGAATCAGGTGTACAATAAGCCAATCACCATCAAGGTCAACGATGCGAGCGGCATCGCAGAAGCAGCCTACCGGAAGGGCAGCGCCGCGGCGGTCAGCTTTGATTTGACACAAACCTTGAAAAAGAACGGGACGTATACCGTAACGGCAAAGGATTATTACGGAAACGAAGCGGTCAAGACCTTCACCATCAAGGACACCAAAAAGCCGACGGTGAGCGGCGTGAAGAACGGTAAAACCTATATCGGTGCGAAAGTTGTCAAGTTCAAAGACAACTGCGGCATCGCCAAGGCAACGCTGAACGGCAAGAAGATCAGCAGCGGTAAGAAGATCAGCAAAAAAGGAAGCTACAAGCTGGTCGTCACCGACATCAACGGGCTCAAGACGATTGTGTCGTTCAAAATCAAATGATGAAAGATTGCGCAGTGATATTTCCTGTATCATAAAAAATCCCCGCGGAGGGCAAGGAGACCGCGGGGATTTTTTGGCGGCAGTTTTCGCGATTAGAATGCCCGGTCGCGAATCGCTTTGCCGGCCGCAAAGCTGATGGTATAGCCATGGCCGGGATCGGGGATCCACTGCCAGAAGTTTTCACGCTCTCCGGGGAAGTAGTGTTCCATCGCGGCAGCGATGACGCCGCCGTGGCAGACCACGAGGGAGACTGCGTCGTTTCCGTTGTGACGGCACGAAAGCTCTTTGAGACGGTGCAGACCCTCGAGCTCGGCAAGACCGCCGCGAACGCGGGCATAAAAGCTGTTGACAGAATCGCCGCCTTCCGGGAAAGCAAAGGAGCCATCGGTGACGCGCATCCAATCGTCAAAGGCTGCCTTGTGCGCGGTGTCCTGTTCGATTTCTTCAAAGGACATGCCCTCCCATGCGCCGAAGTTCATTTCGCGCAGTAACGGCAGCGTTTTGTGCGGTAGGTCGCCGTAGATCGTCTGAAAGGTCTGCTCGGTACGCAGCATGCCGGATGTGTAGCAGTCCGCGTTTTGGACATTCGGGTAGATGCCGTCCGCGCGCAGCTTTTCGAGCTGTGCGATGCCGCGTGCCGTCAGCGGGATATCCATGCGCCCGTAGTACCAGCGGTTTTCATTTCCGGCGGTGATGCCATGCCGGATCAAGTGTATATAAGAATTCATATTGCCTCCGTTTACGCGCTTTGTGTGATTTGTGCGATGCTGCCGCAAAGGGTCATTGCTTCATTGTCGGCGCGTCGCTTGCTTGCGGGAATTATTTGATGCGCTGACCGAGACCGCAGAACACGCGATGCACCTCATCAGCTTCCTTGGCGAGCCAGAGCATCGTTCTGCCGACATCTTCGCGCCATGCTCTGCGATCGGTGTCGATGGGAACGACGCCCTGGGAAACATCGTCCATGATGATGATCTTGTCAGTCAGTGGTTCGTCGTACATTTTGAGAACGCCTTTCGCATCCGCGTCTTCACAGACACAGGCAAAGCAAAATTTCTCCAGTCCGTAAATAACCTTTTTAGAAAGATCAATGGTCAGACTGTCATCACAGTAAAAAATATCGTCCTCATTGAAATTCCAATGTTCTCTCGCGTAATCCAGTTTGCCCTGAAAGGCGCCGCCGAAGATGAGTATCATGGTATTCTCCTTGTTTTGTCAGCGTACGCGAAGCTCCGTTCGCGCGCTGCTTGTATTGTGCGTTTACGAATATGGGTATGCTGTGCTGCTTTAAAAAAGCGCCAGCGCGAGCATGCCGAAAAGCTCGCCCCAGAGGATGCCGTAACCGGCGATATCTCCATTCATGCCGCCAAGCTGCCTGCGCCCGTAAAAGATAGCCGCGCAGACGGCGCAGACCGTAAAGGCACACATGATCGCAGTGACGATTGGATAACTGGAGCACCAGAAGGCGAGCGCCAGATAGATCACAAGCTGGGCGAGCAGGAGGACGATACCTTGCTTTTTGGTCGCCGGGCGCGCTTCTCGCGGCGCGTCCGCAGCCGCTATGGATGCCTCCGGTGCAGCGGCAGCCGAATCGCAAGACGCGGACGGCGCAACAGCCGCGGGTATCGGGTCAGAGCCTGCTTCTGCTTTCGTATTGTCGCAAGACACAGACAACGCGGCAGAATCTGCTGCAGCTTCCGCTTTGATTGCAGCGGGACTTACCGCAGAGGAGTTGTCGTCCTGCGGTACAGGCGCAGCCTCGCTTGCAGCATTCATTTTCACGTACTGGCTGGTCTGCATTGGTTTCGCGATCAGCACGTGCAGACCGGAAACGGAACGGCTCAAACAGACGAGCAGAATCATATTCGCGAAATCAATGCCGATGGTGATGGCGGTCGAAGTGAAGGCGAAGTACGCCAGAATATAGAATACAATGCTAATGACCGCAAAAGCGCCGGTGTGACTGTCCTTGAGGATGCGCTGCCGGTCTTCGAGCGGGCGGCGCGACAGGATTGCGTCCGAGCAGTCCATGAAGCCGTCCATGTGCAGGAAACCGCAGAGCGCGAACGGCAGGAAGGTCACCAAAAAAGCGACCACCAGATAAGGCAGACCGAAATAAACGGCCGCGAAATAGAGGACAGCCCAGATCGCGCCGATGATCACGCCGACAGAGGGCAGGAAACCGAGCATCAGCGGCGTCGCGTTGGTATCCCAACGCTTGCAAGGGCAGGGCAGGGCACAAAAATTACCCCATGCCATAAAAAAGCCCGTCAGATATTGTTTCATAAGTTAGAGTCCTTTCCAGTAGTGATAAAATCCGTAGCTGACTTCGATGACCTGATCGCAGCATTTGGCAAGCGCACGGTCGCACAGCGCGAGCGCTTCGCGGTAGTGGTCGGTAAAATCATCAAAGGCAAACGCGTCCGAATAGAGATAATCCGAGACAAAGACCGTGTTTCCTGTTTGCGCGGCAAAGCGCGTGAGATCCTCTGCAATACGCGAACCGGCATCAAAATCCACACTGCCGTCTGCGCGGAACATCTCGTTGGAGAGCAGTGCCGTCACACTGTCCAGGAGAAAAACGCCACCGCGCTCGACCGCTTGTCCGTTGACGGTTCGGCTGTCGAGGGCCGCGCAGATATTTGTTCCCTGCTCGACGGTCTCAAAACCCCAGCCGTCCCGCTCGGAAAGGTGGCGGCGAATCCGCGCGCGGTCTTCGTCATCATGCGGAATCATGGTCGCCAGGTAATAGAGCGGGAGACCACCTTGGACAGCCATATCGCGCGCAAGCTCCTGCGCGTGGTAGGATTTTCCGTTTTTGCAGCCGCCGCTGATAAAGATATTCATCAGAAAAAGTTTCCTTTCTTGCCTTCTTCCAGATAGTCAGCGTCGATGGCGCCTTCCGCAAAGGTTGCCATGCCGTTCATCGTCGCGCAGGCGGTTTCGATGATTTTAAAGCTGATCGGACAGCCGCTGCCCTCGCCCAGCCGCATGCCGAGGTCAAAGAACGGGCGGATGCCGAGCGCGTCCATGGCGATGAGGTAGCCCTGCTCCTTGGAGAGATGCGAGCCGAACAGATAACCGGCTGCTTTTGGCGCGAGCCGAACCGCTGCCAGCGCCGCGACAGCGGAGATGTAGCCGTCGATGACTGCCGGAAGCTTGTAATAGGCAGCGCCGAGGAAGGCACCGACCATCGCGCAGATGTCAAAGCCGCCGACCTTGGAAAGAATGCCGAGGACATCAGCGGGATCAAGTCCCCGCGTGGCTTCGTCCACAATGCGGATTTTTTTGGCGAGACCTTCGTCGTTGAGACCGCCGCCGCGGCCGACAACCTCCGCGCCGGATCTGCCGCAGAGCGCGGCCAGTACGCAGGCACTGGTGGTGGTGTTGCCGATGCCCATTTCACCCACGCCGAAGATATCGTAACCGCATCGCTTGATCGCCTCAACCGCTTCCATGCCGGTCAGAATCGCGCGGAGCGCCTCGTCCTCGGTCATGGCAGGCTCCTTGGCTAGATTTTTGGTGCCGTCTGCGATGCGGCGGTTGACGATCTTTTGGGTGAGTCCTGTCTGGCAGCAGACATCCGCGCAGACATGCTCGGTCATCTCGGGCGCATACAGCGCCTCCGGGATCGGCATTTTGACGCCAACGTCGATGACCAGCAGATCGATGCCGAAGTATTTTGCCATCGAGCTGACCCCTGTCAGATGTCTGGTAAAGTTGATGGTTTGTGAAAGCGTCACAGACTGCGGCGCGGAGGCAACGCCTTCGCTGACGACGCCGTTATCCGCGGACATGATGACAATCGCTTGCTTCTGCATATTGTTTTTGACTTTACCGGTGATGCCGGCAAGCTGTATGGAAATGTCCTCCAATCTGCCGAGCGCGCCGGTCGGCTTGGCGAGAACTTCCTGCCGCGCGCGTGCGGCCTCCATGGCGCTTTCGCTTAAATCGCCCATCTCTTCAATGGTATCTAAAATTTCGCTTAACTGTATATTTTGCGTTTGCATGGGATTCCTCCGGTGATTATAAATATTGATGTGCTTTGAGCCATGCAAGGCAGGGAAGCGGTTCCCGCGCCTCGATGGTGTAGGTTACGTCGTCCGCACAGCAGCGGTCGATGGTCTGCAAAATTTCCTGCATGTCCATGCTGCCCGCGTCAAAGGCAGCATGCGTGTCGCCGCTGCCATCGTTGTTGTGCAAGTGAAAGTGCGCGAGGTACGGAGCCAGACGCTGGATCCACTGCGTGACAGGAAGATTTTTCGCAGTCACTGCGTTGGCGTGTCCGATATCCAGACAAAGGCGGATGCGCGGATCATCGATTTGCTGCATCATATCGACGAGCATATCCGGTTCGTCCTCCAGCACGTTTTCAATACAAAGCTCGAAGTCCGCAGGCTTATCGCGCAGGAAGGCTTGCCAGAACAGAGCGCCTTTTTCGGCCTGCCAGCTTTTAAAATAGATAAATGGCAGCCAGCCATTGTGCACGATCATGCGGGTTACGCCGAGCGTCGCGGCAACCTCATAGGCTTCATTTAAACGCTGCATCCCCAGCTCCCTGGCGCGATAATCGATCGCTGCCGGATAGATTTCAGTAAAAGGGCCGTGCAGCAGCAGCTTTTGCGGTGTATCCGCGCCGCTTGCGTCCATGTCGCGCCGGATCTCTTCGAGCAGCGCGTCGCGGTTTGACAGGTCAAGCATCTCCGAGATGCAGGTGTGATTGAGCTCCAGACCGATGCCGTACGCGCGAGCGAGCTGCGCCGCGTCGTTGGAAAAAGTTGCGATAAATAATTGGTTTTGTTTCATCATGCGTCTATTGTATCAAAAAAAAACGCGCTTTGCCATACAAACAAAAAAATTTCATGGAATTCCGCGCCCTGTGCCTTGCGGGAAGCGGCTTTTTTTGTTAGAATACTGTATAACTTAGTGAGGAAGGAAATAAATCTGATGAGTAAAAAAATGCGAAGCAATATTTTGCTGCTGATTACGGCGGCTATCTGGGGCTCTTCCTTCGTGGCGCAAAAGAGCGGCATGGACTACATCGAGCCGTTTACCTACAATGGAATCCGAACCTTGATCGGCGGTCTGGTGCTGATTCCGGTCATCTATGTTTTCAGCAAGAAGAATGCGGGGGCGGACGGCGCACCGCAGAAGATTTTTGATTGGGAAAAAGACAAGGTTTCCATCATCGGCGGCCTGTTCTGCGGCGCGGCACTCTTCGTGGCGTCCAGTTTGCAGCAGTTCGGCGTGATGTATACGACGGTCGGCAAGGCGGGCTTTATCACCACCTTGTATATTGCTTTCGTTCCGATTATCAGTATTTTTATGAGAAAACGCGTGCGGCCGATCATGTGGCTCTGCGTGCTCTTGGGTGCGGTGGGATTTTATCTGCTCTGCATGACCGAAGCCTCGCTGAAGCTGGAATTCGGCGATATGCTGGTGCTGCTCTGCGCGGCGGCGTTCGCGATCCATATTCAGATCATTGACTATTACTCCCCAAAAGGCGACGGCATCAAAATTTCCTGTGTGCAGTTCCTGTTCGCGGGCGTGCTCGGTCTGATCTGCATGGCTATTTTTGAAACGCCGGATCTCGGCAATATTCTGGCCTGCTGGCTGCCGATTTTATACGCGGGCGTGCTGTCCTGCGGTATCGGTTACACGCTGCAGGTCGTGGCGCAGGCGGACGCGGATCCGACCGCGGCATCACTGATTCTTTCGCTGGAATCCGCGTTCGCGGCAATCTCCGGCGCACTGGTGCTGCACGAAAGCATGACACTGCGCCAGCTGCTCGGCTGCGCGGTCATCTTCTGCGCGGTGATTCTTTCCAACTTACCGGAAAAACAGGCGAAGCTGCCGAATGAACCGAAATAGGCAGGGCGGCGGAAGCGCAGAATTCCATGTCGCAGGAAAAAGATGATTTGTGCTGTATCCGGAGCATATGCGGCGTGGATGGGAACGCTATAAAGGATAAAAGTGCACATAAGGTGTACATAACGAAATAAAAAAAGACATACAATCAAGACAACAGAGGTGACAAGAATGATAACGAGAGACGAAGCATATGAATTGCTGAAAAAGTATAACAAAGAGGACTTCCATCTGCACCATGGCAGAATGGTCGAGGGCACGATGCGCTATTTCGCGAAGAAGCTCGGCTATGCCGATGAAGAGGAATTTTGGGGCATCGTCGGTCTGCTGCACGATATCGACTTCGAGATGTGGCCGGATGAGCACTGCAAGAAAGCGCCGGAGCTGCTCAGAGAGGCGGGTGTGGACGAGGATATGATCCACGCGATCGTATCGCATGGCTACGGTCTGTGCGTCGATGTCGAGCCGGAAAAGGAAATGGAGAAGGTACTCTTTGCCTGTGACGAGCTGACCGGTCTGATCGGGGCGGCGGCGCTGATGCGTCCGTCCAAGAGCGTACAGGATATGGAGCTCAAATCCTTAAAGAAAAAATTCAAGGATAAGCACTTCGCGGCGGGCTGCGATCGTGAAGTCATCAAGCAGGGTGCCGAAATGCTCGGCTGGGAGCTGGACGAGCTGCTCGGTGAAACCTTAGAAGCCATGAAAACCTGCGAAGAACCGGCAGAATAGAAACGAGGCAGCAACATGGAAGCACTGAAACAGCGAATTAAAACAGAGGGCGTGGCGGTCGGCTCGGACCGCATCAACGTGGATGGGTTCATCAATCATCAGATTGACACGCGCTTTATGGATGAGATCGGCGCGGAGCTTGGCAGGCGTTTCGCGGACACACCGGTGGATAAAATTCTGACGGTGGAGGCGAGCGGGATCGCGATCGCGCTCGCGGCAGCAAGATATTTCGACTTCGTACCGGTGGTCTTTGCCAAAAAAGCTGCACCGAACACGATGGTCGAGGACTGCTATACGGCAGACGCGTTTTCGTTCACGAAGCAGACGAACAATCTGCTGCGTGTGGCGAAAAAACATCTGAGAGCAGGAGAACGCGTGCTGATTATCGATGATTTCCTTGCGCATGGAGAAGCGTCTTTGGCGCTCTGCAAGATCATTGAAGAGGCGGGTGCAGAGGTGGCAGGTGTCGGCATTGTCATCAGCAAAGATTTTCAGGGCGGCAAGGCCGCGCTGGAGGCACAGGGCTACCGCGTGGAAACGCTGGCCTCAGTATCCAAACTCGAAAACGGCGAGATTGAATTCGCCTGAGATTATATTTTGGCTGCAATCATTACCGCCTAAAACAAAGAAGAGTAACTTGAATAAATGTATAAAAGTGTGACGAAAATCACACTTTTATACAATATTTCGTGCATATTTATCACATCTTTATATTTTAACCTCCTAAATTTCACGTTTTCTTATCGTATGATTCAAAATCTTTTTTAAACAGAAAGTATGCTTCGCAAAGCGGGATTGCACGTGGACAAACCGGAAGCGGCATGCTAAAATAAACGTATATCTATATTATGTATACTCTAAAAATGTACTCACTGAAGCGAAATGTTGCTTGCGGTAGGATGAAATCTGCAAGGGGGGAGAAAAAACATGATTGACTTTTCCAAGATAGATCAATATCGGGAAAACAATCGCATCGAGGCTAAGAAGGCTCTTGGCGGGCTGCCTAAGAGTATTTGGGAGACATACTCCGCATTTGCCAATACGTACGGCGGGATCATTTTGCTGGGCGTAGAGGAATGGGCAGACAAGTCTTTGCATACGGTGGATCTGCCGGATCCGGACAGACTCATCAAAGAATTCTGGGATATTGTCAACAATCCCAACAAGACCAGTGTGAATGTTCTCTCGTCGAAAGACGTATTCGTGCAGGAGGTCGACGGTGACCACATTGTTGTTATCCGAGTACCGCGCGCCGAACGTTCTTATAAGCCGGTCTATGTGGACGGCAATCCTCTCTGCACTTATCGCCGCAACGGTGAGGGCGACTATCGCTGCACCAAGGAGGAATGTCAGGCTATGGTGCGGGATGCCTCTGTGAAAACACAGGATATGCTGGTGCTGCAAGAGATGGACATGCATGTGTTCAACAAGGAGAGCATTCGCAGCTATCGCCGGAGAATGCAGCTATCCCGTCCCGGCCATGTGTGGGAAGGTCTAGAGGAAGAGGAGTTCCTGCTGAAACTGGGCGCTGTCGGAATCGGTGCTGACGGAAAGAAGCACCCGACATCTGCGGGCTTGCTCATGTTCGGCAATGAGTATGACATTGTGCGGGAATTCAACACCTATTTCCTTGATTATCAGGAGCAGTACGATGCTGATACGCGCTGGACGGATCGCATCATTTCTTCCTCCGGAGATTGGAGCGGGAATGTGTATGACTTTTATTTCCGTATCTATAACAAGCTGATTCAGGACATCAAAGTGCCTTTCAAAATGAATGGCGGCAGCCGTGTGGATGATACGCCGGTACATCAAGCCCTGCGCGAGGCTTTGGCCAATTGTCTGGTCCATGCCGATTATTACGGCAGACAGGGACTGGTCATCATCAAAAAAAGAGACTGTATCACCATGAGCAATCCCGGCAGCTTCCGTATCGAGATCGACGCGGCAAAAAGCGGCGGTATTTCCGATCCGCGCAACGGGGCGATGCTGAGGATGTTTAACCTGATCGATATCGGTGAGCGTGCCGGAAGCGGTATTCCGAATATTTTCCGCGTCTGGCGTGAAGAAGGCTGGACAGCGCCTGAGATCACGGAACAGCTTGAGCCGGAGCGAACGACGTTGACGCTTACGTTTGAAAAAAAAGAAAAAATCGGCGATAAAAAACCGGCGATAAAAATCGGCGATAAAAAATCGGCGATAAATATAAAAATGAAAGAAACGATCATTGAGTATCTTACCGATCATGCAGAAGACAAAGCCTCCTCGATTGCGGATTACATTGGCTTGAAACCGTCTCGTACCAGAGACTATCTGAATGAACTGATCACGGAAGGCGTTGTTGTCGCCGAGGGCGGAAACCGAAACAGGACATACAAGCTGAAAGCATGATGAATGCGAACTAAAAATCGAATTAAAAAATAAAAAAATCAAAACAATGTTCGCTACATAGTGAACGTTGTTTTTGCATTCCAAAAAAATATGGCAAAATGTTCGGATTTTTCTTGTTTCGCTTTCACAAGAGGATTATAATATTCACATCAAAACGACAAAATTCTTTGAAGTGATTACAAGGAGAAAAAGGAGAGGAAATGAAAAAGCTTTTAAGTGTTTTATTAGTGCTTGTAATGGTCTTTTCACTGGCGGCATGCGGCAGCGGCGACAACGGCGGCGAAGCTGAAGGTGAAGTATATAATGTAGGCATGATCTGCATCGGCGATGAGAACGCTGCTTATGACAGAAACTTCTACATGGCTGCTGACGCCGCGAAGGAACAGCTCGCGGCCAAGGGCATCAACATTGCATGGACTTATACCTATAACCACCCGGAAGGAGACCCGGTCGCAACGGACTGCCGCGACCTCGGTGACGCAGGCTGCATCGCGGTATTCTGCAACTCCTACGGTATGGAACCGGCGATGCTGACGGTTGCGCCGGAATATCCGGACACTGTTTTCGTCGGCATGACAAACGAAAACTCCTGGAAAGATGATTTAGATAATACTGTTAACGCTTTCCCGTCTGTTTATGAAGGCAGGTATCTGGCAGGCGTTGCCGCTGGTATGAAGCTGCAGGAAATGATCGATAACGGCGAGATCAAGGCTGACGAAGCGGTCATCGGTTATGTAGGCGCTTATACCTTCGCAGAAGTTATCTCCGGCTACACGGCATTTTTCCTCGGTGCGCAGAGCGTTTGCCCGTCCGCGACCATGAAGGTGGAATTCATCGGTTCCTGGGGAGACCCGACCATGGAAGCCAACGCGGCGCAGGATCTGATCGACAAGGGCGCGGTTCTGATTTCTCAGCACTCTGACTCCACGACACCGGCAACCACCGCGCAGAAAAACGGCGTTTACCACGTTGGATATAATCTGGATATGAGCGATGTCGCGCAGGATGCTTCCATCGTATCTTCCAGAATCGACTGGACTAACTACATGGTTTATGTGATTGAAACGATCGTTAACGGCGGTAAGGTCGATCAAGACTATAAGCAGCACGGCTATGCTGACGGAGATGTAAAGCTGACTGACTTAAACGAAAACGTTGCCGCGGAAGGCACTGCTGACAAGCTCGCGGAAGTAGAGGCCGCTCTTGCGGATGGTTCCCTCCAGGTATTCGATACTTCCAAGTTCACCGTCGGCGGTAAGGAACTGAAGTCCGCGTTCGCGCTGGATACAGACGGAGATTTCACACCGGACAAGGAGGAAGCGGTATTCGATGGCGCGTTCCATGAATCCTACTTCCAGTCTGCACCGTACTTCGCGCAGAGAATCGACGGCATTACCTTGCTCAATGAAGAGTACTAAAGGGCAGAGAACGTACGTATAGAAATGTCGAAAGAGGACTTTTTTCAGTCCTCTTTTGGTGTTTTATTATATAGGAAATATCGCGAGGCGAAATTTCCAAGCATACGACAAAAGACAGAGCAAACAAGAGCAAAAGGTGAAACGAATGGAAATAATTCACGCAGTAGAGTTTAAGGGAATCACAAAGCGCTTCGGCAGCAACATTGCTAACGACAAGGTAGATCTATATCTGGACAAGGGGGTTATCATGTCCCTTCTCGGAGAAAACGGCTCGGGCAAGACGACACTGATGAATATGCTCGCCGGCATCTATTTTCCTGATGAAGGACAGATTTTCATCGGCGGAAAGCCCGTATCGATCGCCTCGCCAAAGGACGCGTTTGCAAACGGGATCGGCATGATCCATCAGCATTTTAAGCTGATCGATGTCTTTACGGCAGCGGAGAACATCGTACTGGGCCTAAAGGAAGAGGGAAAGCTCGATCGCAGGGCGGTTTCCGAAAAGGTTAAAGCAATCAGTCAAAGATATGGGTTTGAAATCGATCCTGATAAAAAAGTTTATGAAATGTCTGTCTCCGAAAAGCAGACTGTCGAGATTCTCAAGGTTTTGTATCGCGGCGCGGACATCTTGATTTTGGACGAGCCGACCGCGGTGCTGACGCCGCAGGAGACGCAAAAGCTGTTTCAGGTGCTTCGCACGATGAAAGAGGACGGCAAGTCGATCATCATCATCACGCATAAGCTGAATGAGGTGATGGAAATCTCCGATGTGGTCGCGGTTTTGCGTAAGGGGCAGCATATCGCAACGGTCAAGACAGCGGAAACCGATGAAAGCAAGCTGACCGAAATGATGGTCGGACGCAAGGTTTCTCTGAATATTGACAGACCGGAGCCGGTCAATCCGCAGCCGCGGCTGACGATCGCGGGGCTGACCTGCAGAGATAATGAGGGGATAGTGAAGCTGGATAATGTCGGCTTTATCGCTTACAGCGGCGAAATCCTCGGGATCGCGGGCATTGCGGGCAGCGGACAGAAGGAACTTTTGGAGACGATCGCCGGGCTTAGACATGTGACAGGCGGCTCCATTATTTACACGCCGGAAGGCAAAGCGCCGGAGGAGCTGGTCGGCAAGACGCCGATGGAGATCAAGGACGCGGGCGTCGCGCTCGCCTTCGTACCGGAGGATCGTCTCGGCATGGGACTGGTCGGCGGCATGGGCATGACCGGCAACATGCTTTTGCGTTCCTGGAACAAGGGCAAGGGGATCTTCATCGATCGTAAGGCGCCGGAACAGCTCGCGGAGCAGGTGCTCGAAAATCTTGAGGTCAAGACGCCGGACATCGATTATCCTGTGCGCAAACTCTCGGGAGGCAATGTGCAGAAAGTGCTTGTCGGAAGAGAAATCGCTTCCGCGCCGTCGGTGCTGATGAGTGCCTACGCGGTACGCGGCTTGGACATTCATACTTCTTATACGATCTATAATTTAATGACGGAGCAGAAGCAAAAGGGCGTTGCTGTCATCTTTGTCGGCGAGGACCTCGACGTGCTGCTCGAGCTCTGCGATAAAATCCTCGTCCTCTGCGGCGGTCGGGTTTCCGGCATCGTGGACGCGAGAACGACGAGCAAGGAAGAAATCGGTCTTTTGATGACGCGATACGGCGGAAAGGAGGAAAACTAAATGAACGAAAAAACACCTCTGATTCGCCTTGCGAAACGCGAGGATATGTCCAAAAGCAAAGTCTGGCTGATTCGCGCCGCAGCGTTCCTGCTGGCGATCGTACTGGGCGGACTGGTATTTTTAATCGCCGGCACGAACCCGATAACTGCGTACGGCGCGATTTTGAGCAGTTCACTGGGCAAAGCCTCCGGCATCAAACAGGTTGTCAAGATCGCGGTGCCGCTGCTAGGTACCGCGCTGGCATTGGCGCCGTGCTTCGCGATGCGCTTCTGGAATATCGGCGGAGAGGGGCAGATTACAATGGGCGCGGTCGCGGCGAGCTTTTTTGCGCTGAACTACGCGGGTTCGATTCCGTCTCCGCTTCTGCTGCTCCTGATGGGTATCTTTTCGATCCTGTTCGGCGCGGCATGGGCGGCCATTCCGGCAAGCTTCAAGGCTCGCTGGGGAACAAACGAAACCTTGTTCACCCTGATGATGAACTACATCGCCATCGGCATTGTCGGCTGGCTGCAGGGCGGCCCCTGGGAGGGTAAGCCCGGTTCGCAGATTATCCCGATGTTTGACCAGGCGGCGGTGCTGCCAAAGGTTTTCGGTGTCCACTGTGGGTGGATCATCGTACTGCTTCTGACAGCAGGGATGTACATTTACATGAATTACACCAAACATGGTTATGAGGTCGCGGTACTCGGCGAATCTGAAAACACCGCAAGATACGCAGGCATGAATGTCACGAAGGTGACAATCCGTACAGCCTGTTTGTCCGGCGGCATCTGCGGTCTGATCGGCTTTATGGTCTGCTCCGGCACCCACATGACGCTCTACGCGGATGTCGCGGGCGGCGTCGGCTTTACGGCCATCGTTGTCGCCTGGCTGGCGCAGTTCAATCCGTTCGCGATGATCGCGATCTCACTGCTTTTGGCAGTGCTCGAAAAGGGCGCGAGCGGGCTGCAGACAACGCTGCGTGTTCCGGCCTCTATCGCGGACATCATCACAGGCATTATTCTCTTATGTATGCTGGCCTGCGAGTTCTTCATCAATTATCGCATCATTTGGCGCAATCAGGAAAAGGAGGGTAAATCATGGATATAAACCTCATCGGCTTGATCAGAGCTGCCGTACTCAACGGAACCCCGCTCCTTTTTGGAACTTCCGGCGAAATTCTGACTGAAAAATCCGGAAACCTGAACCTCGGTGTCGAGGGACTGATGTTCATGGGCGGTGCCTTTGGACTCTGCGGCGCGTTTGTCTACGGACAGGCCGCGGGCGATCACGCTGTCGGCGCGGTCGCGGTCGCCATCGCGCTGCTGGCTTCTTTTGCGGCAGGCGTCATCGGCTCGCTGATCTTCAGCTTTTTGACTATCACGCTGCGCGCAAACCAGAATGTAACCGGCCTGGCACTGACGATCTTCGGCACGGGTGTCGGACAGTTTGTCGGAGAGCTGATGCGTCTCAAGGTCGGCGGCAACGTTACCGTCAGCAACGCGCTCAAGGACGCGTTCGCGAATCCGGTTTTACCGAAGTTTTTGCAGGATATTCCGGTCGTCGGACCGATCCTGTTCAGCTACAACTTCTTTGTATATCTTGGCTTTGCGGCAGCAATCATCATGGCTTACGTGATGGCGAAAACCCGCTGCGGGCTGAGTCTTTGCGCGGTCGGAGAGTCTCCGGCAACCGCGGACGCCGCGGGCATCAACGTGACCAAATATCGCTACCTGGCGACAGTCATCGGCGGCGGGATCTCCGCGGTCGGCGGCATGGTCTACACGATGACGATCGCGGGAGGCGTTTGGAATCACACCGGACTCTCCGGTGAAGGATGGGTCGCTGTGGCGCTGGTTATCTTCTGCCTGTGGAAACCACTCAACGCACTTTGGGGCTCGATCCTGTTCGGCGGACTGCTGATTTTTTATCTGCGTTTGCCGCTCCCATTCCTACCGACACAGATCTACAAGGTATTGCCGTATATCGTTACAGCAATCGTGCTGATCGTTGTATCCATGCGTCAGCATAAGGAGGATCAGCCGCCGCAGGGTCTTGGGCTGAACTATTTCCGCGAGGAGCGCTAGACTGCGCCGCACGGCAGCGAACAGATACCGCGCGTCCGCAAAGCGTGAAACGAGTACAAATCGGACTCGAGCACATAGAATCACAATATCATCAAGAAAGGAATTTTCAAACAATATGGACAAGTTTTTTAAAATTACCGAACACGGTTCGACCGTAAAGACCGAGATCATTGCCGGCTTTACGACTTTCTTCGCAATGGCTTATATTATCTTCGTCAATCCGAATCAAGTGACCGGATTCACAGAAGGTCTTAGCAATATTTGGAATGCTGTTTACGTCGCGTCTATTCTGGCAGCGACCATCGGCACGCTGTTGATGGCGTTATACGCCAAGATGCCGTTCGCGCAGGCTTGCGGCATGGGGCTTAACTCCTTCTTCTTCGTCAGCTTTATCCTGCCGCAGGTCATCGCGGGCGGGGACTGCGTACAGGGCTATCAGGCAGGGCTGGTCATCGTACTGATCTCCGGCATCATCTTCATGATCCTTTCATTGACAGGCGCAAGACAGTATATCGCGAAAGCGATGCCGGAATGTCTCAAAAAAGCGATCCCGGCGGGCATCGGCTTGTTCATTACCTATATCGGGTTCCAAAATGTCGGCATCATTCAGGCAAACCAGTACACACTGACGCAGTTCGTGGACATTCATGGTGCGATCAACGGCGAGGGCGGTATTATGACGGTACTTCCGGCATTGCTGGCGCTGCTCGGCTTCCTGCTCATCGTTATCTTAGGCAAGCGCAATGTCAAGGGCAACGTTCTCATCGGCATTATCATTACAGCTGTGCTCTACTATGTTTTCTCCGGTACTGTGCCATCCTTCGACATCACACAGATCGGACAGTCCTTTAAAGACTTTGCGGATATCGGCGTGACAGGTGTCTTCCACGCGGCGTCCTGGAAGCACGCATTCAGTCCGGAGTTCGTCGGCGGCGTCTTCAGCGCGATCCTTTACATCATTACCTTCTGCTTGATCGACATGTTCGACACCATCGGCACTCTATATGGTACGGCGGCGCAGGCAGACCTTTTGGATGAAAACGGCGACCCGCAGAACCTCGACAAGTGTATGGCTTGCGACTCCATCGCGACTGTATCCGGCGCGGTTCTGGGTACTTCCACCTGTACAACTTTCGTAGAATCCGCGTCCGGCGTAGCCGCAGGCGGCAGAACGGGTCTGACCTCTCTGGTCGTATCGATCTGCTTCTTCGTATGCCTGTTCCTGACACCGCTCGCGAGCATCGTTCCGGCCTGTGCGACAGCTCCGGCACTGATCTATGTCGGCGTGCTGATGCTCGGCAACTTCAAGAATGTGGATATGAGTGACCTCAGCTCCGCTGCACCGGCGTTCCTGACGCTGATCGCGATGCCGCTGACTTACTCCATCGCCAACGGTATCGGCATCGGCTCCATCGCTTACACCATCATCGCGATCTGCACCGGCAAGTTCCAGAAGAAGGACATCATGGTAGCGATCATCGGCCTGCTGTTCTGCCTGAAGTTTATCTTCATTACGATGTAATCATAAGAGACGCACGAAGAAGTCCGGAAGAGACTCTTCTGCCTGAAGTTTGTTCTCCTCATGATGTAATCGACGGTCTCCGGGCTGGACATCAGCACAAAGTTCCCACTTTTGCAAAAAAAGCGCAAAAAGATGTCATAACGGCAGGGCAAAATCCTTTCCCGCGTGAAAACAACCGATGAAAAAATCTTCTTGACGCGAAAAAACGTCCGAAGAAACAAAAGTTTTAAGTGTTTTTTGGGGCGATAAATAAAATCCATGAAATAAATGGAAAAAGATAAGGCAAAATGAAATGGTAGAGACCTGTGCGATACATCTTTTTGGAGGGAAAAATGGAAAATGGGAAACAAAGCGAGTGGAAAGTCGGACAAAATGCAAAAGATGGTGAAAAAAATTATTTTGCGCTTGAAACTGTTTTCGTAAGAATCTATAATGTACTTGTCACAGCGAGGCCGAGCCGCAGGGCGATGGCAGAGCTGATGAAAGACAGATGTCCGAGCGAATGGTTCTGTTCCATGAAAACGAGTGGAAACGAAGTTTGAATGGATAAACAGACCTTCTGCTTTTGTTCCCCAGCAATCGCTGGCTAGGAACAAGTCGTAGAAGGCAAACTGCAGCCCTAGCCCGCTGACTGGCGAGCCATAAGGCGAAGACAGAAGCGAGGCAGGTCTCACGCCAAGAAGTGCAGCGCTTTAGCGCGTGGCACTTTAAGGGGCGAGCCATAAGGCGAAGCCGGAGCCGTCTCGCGTCCGGACCAATGTACTTGGCACTGCGATTGCCGAGGCGAAGCCGAAGGCAGAGCTAACGATTTTGAAACGGAAAGGATGAACCTCATGTTTTATGAAATGAAAATTGCAGGGCTGACACGTCAGCTGCCACTCTGCAAAGTAACAGACGATTTATACATCGGTGCTTTCATCATGTTCAGTGATGTTGAGATTACCAAGGCGTGCGCAGCAGAGCTGCTCAAAAAAGCACCGGAATTCGACATTCTGATTACCGCGGAGTCAAAAGGCATTCCGCTGGCTTACGAAATGGCAAGACAGGCCGGACGTAATGATTATATCGTAGCGCGTAAGGGCCCGAAGCTCTATATGACGGATATTATCAAAACGACCGTGGATTCCATCACGACGGATCACATCCAAACGCTGTGCATCGGCAAGCATGAGGCGGATATGATGCGCGGCAAGCGCGTGCTGATTGTTGACGATGTCATCAGCACCGGAGAATCCCTCAAGTCCATTGAGACGTTGGTCAATCAAGTCGGCGCGAATATTGTCGGCAAGATGGCCGTCCTCGCGGAAGGCGGCGCTGCAGATCGCGATGACATCATCTACCTCGAAAAGCTTCCAGTCTTCAATCCGGACGGCAGCGTGAAATAGTAAAAACATTTTGGGCGGATAACCAAGTTCTTGGATATCCGCCCAAATTATAGCAAATAAAAATCAGCCGGTACCCCCGCGCGCTGAAGGCGCGCGGAGGCGTACCGGTTTTGTGATGCGACGTTTAAAGAGAAATGTGCTGCCAGCTAGATTGTGAGTTTAAATTTATCGATAGAAATGTCGGTAAAATTCACATCACTTTCCTTCAGGAACATAAGCATATAGATTGGAAGATAGGTTACTTTCCCTTCTCGCTCTACATTGGAGTTCGAGAAGACGATTGCGCGTGTGAGATGATAATTCTCATTTTGCAGTACTTGGACGAGGGCAGAGTGTTTCTTATAATCCTTGCCGCTTTTGATCTCGATCGGCAGGACAGCACCATCATGTTCGACAACAAAATCTAATTCACCTTGTTTTTTATTATTGTAGTAGTAACAGCGGCAGCCGTGCGCGATCAATTCCTGCGCCGCGACATTTTCATAGATAGCGCCTTTGTTGATATCCTTTTCCTGATTTATGATTTTGAGTTTGACAGACTTCCCGTAGATTGTAGTGAGCATGCCGACATCAGAGAGAAAAAGTTTAAATAATGTGCTTTTTTGATTCAGCAGCAGCGGCATCTTTGGCTCGGTTATGTTGAACACAGGGAGGGCAACACCTGCCTTCCACAGCCATGTGAAACTATCGCTCATTTTTTCAAATCGTAGTTTTTTATCGATATCCGCTAGTTTAAAACGCTTGTTTTGTTCGTTCAGCTCTGCGGGAATGAGCTCATAGATGCTGGTCAGGAGTAGTTTTTTGTTTTCTGTTTCATATTGCGTAAAGTCCAGCTTGTATTGCTGCAGGATCGCCAGGTGCTGATCCATAACCATATCGATGTTTTCTGTGCGGCGATACGTATCTACAGCAGCCGGCATACCACCGATGATCAGATAAAGATGAAACAGCTGCAGCATTTTTTTGTGAATGATTGGATCGACAGGTGTTTCATTTTGATATGCACCGCGCAATGCCTCAAAGACAGCATCGCTGATCTGAAACAGTTGGAGAAACTCTTCGAAATCCAGCGGATACATTTGCAGCGTCTTTAGATATCCCACAGGGGCTGATTTTAGGTTTACGATTTCAACGCCAAGAAGTGAACCGCTCAGAATATAACGATACCTTTGATCTTCCACAAGGAATTTTATTTTGGTTACAATTTCTTTGTATCTTTGTATCTCATCAAAGAACAAAATTGTTTCTCCCGGCACGATTCTTTTTTCGCTGTACAAGGATAGCTTGAGGATCAGGTCGTCAATATCTGCAGCACTTTCCAGGATCCTGATGATATCAGGCTCCCGAATCAGATTGAATTCTATATAGCTGCAGCCCTCGGACTCCAGACAGTGTCGAATGATATAGGTCTTACCGGCCTGTCTGACACCATACACGAGCAAAGCTCTTTTATCATCTTGAAGCCAGTTTTGAATGTCTTTTTCGACTTTCCGTTTCAGCATGTGGCACCTCCGAAAATACGTTTTCCAACCATATTATATGTCTTTTTTGACATTTTTACAACCGGATTTTGGTTACTTTTTGGCGTTTTCCAACTAAGTAAATGAAAGGTTGCAGCGATCCGAAATAAAGAAGACAAAAGGACAAACGTGTGCATAACGAAAGAAAGATTTCTATGCACACATGTCGCTCATGAGTGAGCGGCGCTCCGCAAGGCGCTTTTGGAAATTACAAAAAAATAAAAACGGTACGCTTCCGCAGCGCCGAAGGCGCGCGGGCGTACCGTTTCAATGGTGCACCGCGGGCAGCGGTGCATTTTACCAGATCGTGCGTATGCTTTGTTAGGAAAATACGCCGGTTGGACTGCAGGTTAAGGTTACAGACCTTGCAACAGTCTGTACGACAACACCATCAGCATAAAGTTTTCCGACTGCGGATGCTGTTGCAGTATTGAGAGATTTGTTTCCTGTAAGGTCACTGGTCTTCCATGCACTTACATAAGATTGTGCTGCAGGTGTTACACTTAAGCATCTAGAAGTAGTTCCATCATAGGTAAAGGTTCCGGTTACTTTTACATACCAGAGAGTTTCATTATTTTTGTTTTTAAAATAAGTTGTTTTGCTTTTTGTTGTACTAGTACTTGCAGCAAACAATGTATTCGGCGAAGGAATGTTTTCAATCACCGTAATCGTATAATAACCATTGCCTAAATCTTCAACCGTAGGAGTATTGACAGTTTCGGCAAAAACAAAGATTGATTGCATTGCAAACAGAATAACAACAATAAGCAGGATGGATAGTATTTTTTTCATTTTTCTTCTCCTCATCACTCTATTTCTGTGATTTCACGAGTTATGTAGTATTGTTCACTTTCGTTGACAATATGCAGCAAAGCGATAGTGCGAACTGCAAGCGCAGCTAAAAGGCCAATAAGCAGTATGAGCAAAATCTTTTTGACAAAGCGCCTAAACTGAATTTTTTGGCATAGATCTTCTGTTGTTAAAGCTTCTGAGATGTAGTCATGGACAACTTCTTCCGGTTCGGAGAAACGCTCAATAACATCGTCCATGGTGCAGAGTGGATTTTGTTCAATGAAAACAAAAACAGAGTCTTTAAAGTCTTTTAAGAATTGTTTTTCTGCTTTTGAATAAATCGGAAGCAACAGTCTGATTTTCCTGAAGTAAATGTTGAGTTCCTTTTGGTTCATGATTCTTCACCTTCGCACAATACATCTTCATACATGAGCATAGTATCAATGCCTTCTCTTAAATTTGTGTATTCCTCTTTCAAGTCGGCAAGCCGTGCAGATCCGGCATCTTCCAGATGATAATAAACTCGAATCCTGCGTTTGCCGGCTCGTTCCTCTCTGTCGGAGATATAGTGGCTGTCTAGCAATTTGTATAATGTGGGGTACAGCGTGCTTTCTGTCACGACAAGTCTGCCTCCAGAAGCTTTTTTCAACAGTGGGACAAACTCATACCCATAGATGTCTTTCTTTTCCAATAAAGATAGAATAATCAGTTCAGCAAAGCTGAACCTAAAATTTGTTTTTGTGCGCACTGGGAGACCTCCCTTCAAATACATTATTACATAGCGTATTAAAAATGTAAATACTATATTAAACAAAATATTATTGACAAATAAATATACATATGATACAGTAGATACACAGAGTGTGTTGCATAGAGTAAAAAGGGGGGGAACAATGCGGAGGTAATTTTTATTATAAAAAGTTACATGAGAAAAAAGAATTACAGGAGAAAATTATGAAAATGAAAACGAAGAAAATGTTAGTAGTGGTGATTTTGTCACTCATTATGGCGGTTACGAGTATTGTTCCAGCATTTGCGTATGAAAATGATTCAATGGCAGAGGACTATATCACAATTAAAAAAGAAGATGTAGAAAACAATAACGGCACTATGACATATGGATTAGTTGTAAATGAAGATGGGAGCATAGAGCCTGTAAGTCCTACATCCATTTGGAATATTATTTTTGGTACAGAAATATATGTTGGGACATTGACTGTAAAGGAATGGAGTGGAAAAAATGTTACTTTTTCTATTAATATAACCTCATCGGATAAGAGAATAAAAAAACATGCCGGTACGATCGAATTTTACAAGGCTGCAAGACTAGGAATAGGAAATCTTTTTAATTCTATGACTTTTTCTTTGAGATATGGAGCTGGAACAAAAACGATGTCGGATGAATATATTATGAGCGCAGAGGGTAATTCGAAAATATATATCAAACTTACAGACCTCTATGTAATAGATTCATTTGATGAAATACTTTCACTTTCAAACTGTACAAGATTTTTTAGAAAAAGTGATTTTTCATAGGGAGGGAATAGTATGAGAAAGATCACACTGAAAGAACTCTGGGAGAATTATGTGCCGGATATCGTCTACTTTGATGTAGATACAGACACAAGTGGAAAAGCTGATCAGCAGAGACCGCTGGAAGAATCCCTTTTAGAGGAAATTCTCTCAAACGATGTAGAAATACAGTATGCGATCATGTCGGAACTTGTAGAGCAAGCAGCGGCGCATAGGCATAATCCTAAGGCTGTGTGCAGTGTTGCATCCAATATTTTCCTCGACGGTCAAACAGAAAAAGCAGATTACGAAAAGAAACTGAGAGGAATCTTTAAAGTTGTTTCGTACCTGTATGATGCTTCAAAAAACGAAGTGGTCGGTTGGACTGTTTTACACGCAAATCCGCAAGCGGTTTCACAGATGCGCAAGCTGCAAAGGAACGGAAAACTGGACTGGTCCACCACACATTTTCTCCCACTGGATGGCGAGACGCCCTATACAGAAGCGGGAGCATATATTATCGAATGTAAAGGGAAAGCAGACGCCGATTTGCTTCGTCAGATGCAGGAGAGCGCATTTTATTGCTCAATAAAAAAGACGATTTTAAATCAAAAGGCGGCGTTCTTTATGATAAATGGCTTCTCGCTGGAGGAATTGGAGGAGGATCCGTATATTCAGACCTTGTTTGTGCTTGGGCATAAAGTGTACATTCAGGTATATACGGGAGATGAAACCTTGAGCGTTGTTGTCGCATAAGAAAGTCAGCTTCGCCGATTCGATTTTTAGCGGTAGACTTTCCTGCATAATAAAAATAGACGGTACCCCCGCAGCAGTCTGTACCGCTGCGAAAGGTACCGTTTTTGTGTACACTTAAAACTCGCTGATACGTCATTTGCTTTTTTGATGGTATAAATTTTTCCCTCATCGAATCCTTTCGTCCTCATATCCCTTCCTTTCACATTTTGCGCACGGGGAGACCTCCCTTCAAATATATTATTACATAGCGTATTAAAAATGTAAAAACTATATTAAACAAAATATTATTGACGAAATAATAAAATTGTACTATGATGAAAACACAAAAGGACAACAAACCGATAGATGGTGTTAAATGGTGTAATGCTATGCTATGCGAGAAAATAAAAAGTGTGCAGTGATAAAAATAACAGAAGGAAAAGGAAATGAGAAAAATTATAACGAGAAGCATTGGTTTTTTGCTATGTGTTGTAGTTGCAATTGTGCCTGTCTATGCATCAATGAATCATGTGGAAACCATTAAGATAAACAACGATGATACTGCGCTTATAGATACGGCGCAATTGGCTGGTGCAGAGGACATATCAAAATTCAAGGGAGCAGATATAACCACAGTTAACAAGGACTGCATACAGGAGATGTCCACCGCATCAGTGAAAGATTTGATTTCCAAGAGTGATGTGACGATCATTGAAAAAGTGAATCAAAATGAAATTAAGCAATTGGCTGAATGTCTGAATCTGAACTTTGAAAGCAGTACCTTAGAGGAGAACCAATGTGTCATAGGGGCAGCTATATGCAAAACGGCAGACAAAAAATATAGGATAAGTAGAATCATTGCAGAAATTGCAGACAAAGAAACCTTTGGGGTGGTAGAGAAACCGTCAGAAGAAGATGCACATGACATGTTGGCACAACTTCAAAAGCATGCATCTATTGATATGAATGAGTTCTATGCTGAGGTATGTAAAACGCCGAGCATGATAGAAGAAACAGTTAAAACAAATGCAATTACAAGTGCAACATCAAATGATATCAGCAATTCGTTTGGGATAAGTGATGAATATTATTATCTATATTCCACCTCTTCTGCGGACATGAACTACACAGAGTATGATACTAACGGTAATCTGGACAGATATAAAATTGCACTGATTCATATTGTCGCGATAGGGCTTAAAAATCAAACAAAGGGAACGACAACTATTGACTCATTTGTTGGAAATATTTCGGTAACTCCGTTTAATGAGTTGAGGGTTAAGGAGTATCATGGTGAACTTTATACGCCGGAGCTGGAGAAATATCATGTCTTAGGTGGATTGCATTTAGAAACAGATTCCCGCAGGTCGATAAGCGTGGAACTTTCTACAGATATCAAAGCCATTCTGGGAAGTATCAAGTATGGTTATGAGTACAACACCGGCGGACAAGAGATTATAAACCAAGCCCCATATACGGCCTATCGCAATAGATGGAAAGTAACTCCGGTAAGCCCTACGAAAGGTAATTCCTATATGATTGCACCATCTATGGTTGTCGAGGTCATGAATGGAACAAATACAACTTGTTATGCAAAAGCAGGAATTTCCTATATAAAAGTTGGTCCGCTTGGGACAGCTAACTGGGTTTCCTCGCAACTGAAATATGTGAATTTGAAATACAAAAATCATGTACAGCTGTAAATTATATTTGGGAAAATTTATAGACATGCGGTGATATCAGAGGTTAATGATTGGAAAGAATCTTAAAAGAGTGAATAAATGACAACTGATGCGGCGGACAGGTGTGTTTGTACATGATGTCCGCCGCACTTTTGCGTGTTTCTGCATATACCTTTTGCAGAATATATGCAGAAACGTTCGTGTGCCTATGCAGGAATGTAAAGCATGAGGGGGAGCTCACTTGTAAAGCAGTCATTCCTACAGCTTGATCAGCTTTGTCTGCCGCAGTCTCTGCACGAGCAGGGCTGCGAGTGCGATTTTGATCGCGTCGAACGGCAGGAACGGGATGACGCATTGTGCGAGGCCGACGGCGAAGGTGATGTCCATCAGGTGTATGTACCAAAGTGTACCGAAGGCGTAGCAGGCAAGAACGCCCAGAATCATGGCACCGACCAGCGCCCAGAAGGACTTGGTGCGGGAGGCGATGAGGCCGACGATGCCTGCGCAGAGGATGTAGCCGACGATGTAGCCGCCGGTCGGACCGGCGATGACGTGCAGGCCGCCGTTAAACCCCGCGAATACCGGAAGACCGACACAGCCGAGCAGGACATAGACGAGCTGCGTCAGGGTGCCGTATTTGAAGCCCAGACAGCCTGCGGACAGCAGGACGCCGAGTACGGCGAGATTGATCGGCACGCCGGACGGCAGCGGAATCGCAATCCAGGAGCAGACTGCCATAACGGCGGCGAAAACGCCGCAGATAACAAGAGGATAAGCGGTTGTTGCTTTAGTTTTTGTGTTTGTGTTCATTTTTTAGTCTCACTTTCCGGTTATATGGGATGCTGCGGAACCGAGCTCTGTGCGAAGGTGCCGCAAAATCATATCGATTTTACTGTTTATGGCTTATGCAGCTTAGTCGTATACCTTGCGGACGGTGATCTCTCCGGTCGACAAGGTCTCCATCTGGCGCGATTTGGTTCCTTCCAGATACTCGACGACCAATCCGCCGTTTTCATCGATATCGATGGCACGCGCGCGAATGCCCTCCGAAAGGCGGTTATCGGGTCTGCCGATGGCGCGCGCGATGGCAGGATTGAAGATCAGAATCTGCTGTCCGAGGATGAAAGAACGCGCGCGGTAGTCGCGGACGATCTTCGCGCGGTCAAAATGCGCGAGCATATCAAAAAATTCGTTGGCGATCGCGGCAATCAGCGCGTTACGGTCAAAGCTTTCCTGCGGTTTGTCGAGAAAGGTCGCGACCTCCCGGATTTCCGGCGGCATCGACGCGTCCTCGAAGCAGTTGATGCCAATGCCGACGATGATTTTTTGAATTTCTCCCGTTTCAAAATTTGTCTCTGCTTCTGTCAAAATACCGCAGAGCTTTTTTTCGTTGAGGTAAATATCGTTAACCCACTTGATCTTTGGACGCAATCCCGTCAAGGATTCCAAGGCGCGGCAGACTGCAACCGCGGTCATCGTGGTGACGAGCATCGCCTGGCTCAGTTCGAGCCGCGGACAGAAAGCGAAGCTCATGTAGATGCCCTTGCCTGCCGGGGAGTAGAAGCTGCGCCCCAGTCTGCCGCGTCCGGCAGTCTGTTCCTCAGAAACGACAAGCTGCGGCAGGGAAAGATCAGGGAGAGTCTTGGCATAATTATTCGTGGAGTCCACCTTGTCGAGAAGGTGGAGCTTGAGCGGAACGTGCAGGGCTTCGCAGATCGCGTCCCGCGTCAAAATATCCGCTTTTTGGCGCAGCCGATAGCCGGTGCTCGGCAGACTTTCGATTGCGTAGCCCTGCTCCTGCAGCGCTTTGACCGCTTTCCAGATCGCGTTTCTGGACACGCCGAGGGTGTCTGCAAGCTCCTGCCCGGAGGCATAGCGCCCTTCCTTTTGTGCGAGCAGGGCGAGTAATTCCGTTTTGGTCGACATCGATGCTACTCCTTTCCCGCGCCTTGCGGCCGTCCTTCGTCAGACGGAGTATCGCGAGGCGAACGATCAAATGATCCCATGACTATGACAAGAGTATACCGCATGCGCAAACGATTGTCAACCATAAAAAATTATAAAGGTGACAAGCGGAAGATGAGTCATACAGAAGCCGTTCCGGAAACGAGTGACGGAAACGGCGGCGTGAGAAGCTTCAAGGCGGGTCCGGGGCGGGCTAAAAAGAAAAAGAAAGCGCTAAGACAGGCAATTCACACGCTTTTCACTTTAATTTCGATGTAATTTGTGGTAAGATAATTACTGCGTGGGGATACAGACAACGCCTTTGCCTGCCTCGCGTGAAAGGAAATGAAAAAAATATGATAACAAAAATCATTTGGATTGTCGTGCTGCTGGGATTTTCCGCCTATTTCTCGGCAACGGAAACCGCCTTTACCTCTGTCAACCGCATCCGGATCAAAAATCTGGCGAATGACGGCAATCGGCGGGCGCGCGATGTGTTCGAGCTTTCTGAGCAGTTTGACACAGTGCTTTCGACCCTGCTGGTAGGCAATAACATCGTCAATATCGCGCTGACCTCGCTGGCGACAGTGCTGTGTCTGGAGCTGTATCCGGTCTACGGCGCGACGGTATCGACCATCGCGACGACGATTGTAGTGCTGATCTTCGGCGAGATTTCACCGAAGAGTCTGGCAAAGGAAAGCCCTGAGAAATTCTCGATGTTTTCCGCGCCGCTGCTTAAGTTTTTTATGGTCATTCTGGCGCCGATCAACTGGCTGTTTGGCTGCTGGAAGAAGCTGCTGGCTTTGCTCTTTCGTACCGGGGACAGCAAACCGATCACCGAGGATGAGCTGCTGACGCTGGTGGAGGAGGCAGAGACCGAGGGCGGCATCGACGGGCAGCAGAGCGAGCTGATTCAGAACGCGATCGAGTTCAACGACTTGGAAGCCTGGGACGTGCTGACGCCGCGCGTGGATATCAAAGCCATTGAGATTGATGAGGGCAAGGACGAGATCGCGGCGCTTTTTTTGAGCACCGGATTTTCGAGACTGCCGGTCTATGAGGACGACCTTGACAATATCGTCGGCGTGCTGAATCAAAAAGACTTTCATAATTATATTAAAGGTACGGACGTTCCGATTTCCTCCTATGTCAAGCCGGTCATCTTTGTGGCGGGTTCCATGAAGATTTCGCAGCTGCTCAAGAAGCTGCAGCTTGGCAAAACGCATATCGCGATCATTGTGGACGAGTACGGCGGGACTTCGGGACTGGTGACGATGGAGGATATCATCGAGGAGCTGGTCGGCGAGATCTATGACGAGCACGACGCGGTGCAGCTGCAGGACATCGTGCAGCAGCAGGATGGCTCTTATCGCGTGCTTTGCGGTACGAATCTGGATAAGATGTTCGACTATTTCGATGTGGAAGAAGATGTTGACGCGACAACGGTCAATGGCTGGGTGGTGCTGCAGCTTGACAAGCTTCCGAGTGTGGGGGACAGCTTTGTCTATGAGGCAGACTACAAGCGTTTTGAAGTAAAGGTAACCAAGGCAGACAGCCGCAAGGCGCTGGAGATCAATATGGTCGTGACGGAGCTGCCGAGAGATGAGTAGAAAGGGGATTGGAAACCGAAATGGGATTTATGGAAAAGATCTTTGGTGATCTCAATACCAAAGAGGTAAAAAAAGTAGAAAAAATCGCGGATCAGGTTATGGCGCTGGAGGATCAGATGGCAGCACTGACCGATGAAGAGCTGAAGGCCAAGACGCCGGAGTTCAAGGAGCGTCTCGCAAGCGGCGAAACGCTGGATGACCTTTTGCCGGAGGCGTTTGCGGTCTGCCGTGAGGCGGCGTGGAGAAGTGTCGGCATGAAGCATTTCAAGGTACAGGTCATCGGCGGCATCGTTCTGCATCAGGGCCGCATCGCCGAGATGAAAACCGGTGAAGGAAAGACGCTGGTCGCGACGCTGCCGACCTATCTGAATGCGCTCGAGGGCAAGGGCGTTCACGTGATTACGGTCAATGATTATCTGGCAAAGCGTGACGCGGAATGGATGGGTAAGATCTACACGTTCCTGGGGTTGAGCGTCGGCTGCGTGATTCACGGCATCTCAGACAAGACCCGCAAGGCCGCTTACCGCGCGGATATTACCTACGGAACGAATAATGAATTCGGTTTCGACTATCTGCGTGACAATATGGTGATTTATCAAGACCAATTGACGCAGAGAGATTTGAACTACGCCATCATCGACGAAGTGGACTCCATCCTCATCGATGAGGCGCGAACGCCGCTGATCATTTCCGGACAGGGTGATGAATCGACCGATTTGTATCGGATCGCGAATAAATTCGTCAATACGCTGTATGAGGGTGAGAATGCTGACTATACGATCGAGGAAAAGGAAAAACGCGTCAGTCTGACCGATCAAGGTGTCTCCAAGGCGGAGCAGTTCTTTAAGATCGAGAATTTCGGCGATCCGGAGAATATGGAAATCAATCACCATGTGGTCGAGGCACTTAAGGCGAAGGCAATCATGAAGCGCGATGTGGACTACATCGTTAAGGACGGAGAAATCGTCATCGTCGATGAGTTTACGGGTCGTCTGATGTTCGGCAGACGCTACAGCAACGGTCTGCATCAGGCGATTGAGGCGAAGGAGGGCGTACTGGTCCGTTCCGAGTCCAAGACGCTGGCGACCATCACGCTGCAGAACTATTTTAGAATGTACAACAAGCTGGCAGGTATGACCGGTACGGCAAAGACGGAAGAGGACGAATTCCGCGATATCTATAACATGGACGTTGTGGTGATCCCGACCAACAAACCGGTCATCAGAGAGGATCTTGACGACGCGATCTTTGCGAAGGAGCCCGCGAAGTTCCACGCGATCGTGGAACGCATCGCGGAGGTACATGAGACCGGGCAGCCGGTGCTGGTCGGCACGATTTCCATCGAGATTTCCGAAAAACTGAGCAATATGCTTAAGAAACGCGGCATCAAGCATAATGTCCTCAACGCCAAGCAGCATGAAAAGGAAGCTGAGATCGTTTCCGAAGCGGGTCGTTTAGGCGCTGTCACGATCGCGACCAATATGGCTGGTCGTGGTACCGACATTATTTTGGGCGGCAATCCGGAATTTGAGGCGAAACGCGAAATGAAAGCCAAGGAGTTTACCGACGAGCAGATTTCGTTCGCGACCAGCTTCGTGGCGAGTGATGATCCGGAGCTGCTGCATGCGCGTGAAATGTTCAAGGAGCTTTTGGAAAAATATAAGGAAGAACGCGCGGAAGAGCAAGAGCAGGTTAGAGCACTCGGCGGTCTGTGTATCATCGGTACCGAGCGGCACGAGTCGCGTCGTATCGACAACCAGCTGCGCGGTCGTTCCGGTCGTCAGGGAGACCCGGGACAGACGCAGTTCTTCATCTCGCTGGAGGACGATCTGATGCGTCTGTTCGGCGGAGAACGCGTGCAGGGAATTATGGAAAAATTCGGCATGCAGGATGAACCGATCGCGGCGGGGATGCTTTCCAAGACGATCGAGAACGCGCAGAAGAAGGTTGAGAGCCGCAACTTTGAGATCCGTAAATACGTTCTGCAGTACGATAATGTTATGAATAAGCAGAGAGAGGTCATTTACGATCAGCGCCGCAAGGTTCTGTTTGGTGAGGATCTGAAGGAATCCATCATGGAAATGATGGAAGAGCTCATTCATAATATCGTTGTACCGATTACGGTGGACAGCAAGTTCGCGGAGGAATGGGATTTTGAGCTGCTCAACAAAAATCTCGCGCGACTGACCGACCGTTTCGGCGGCATGCACTATACGAAGGAGGAACTGCAGCGTTTGGATGCCGAGAAACTGGAAGCAGATGTTGTTGAGGCTTTCAGGCATTTGTACGACGAAAAGGAAGCGGAAATCGGCGCCGCGCACATGCGTGAGGTCGAAAAGATGATCCTGCTGCGAGTGGTTGATAACCGCTGGATGGATCACATCGACGCGATGGATGAGCTGAAACAGGGCATCGGCCTGCGCTCTTTGGGACAAATCGATCCGGCGCTCGCTTATTCCAACGAGGGCTACGATATGTTCGAGGAAATGATCGGGGACATTCGGGAGGAAACTGTGCGTTTCTGCTTCAATGTGACGGTCAATACCTCTTCCGAGAGAAAGAAGGTCATCACGGGCGGCGAGGGTCGCAAGGAGGATTATCAGGATGAGGCTGCAAGGCCAACGGTTCGCAGAGGGCCGATGGTCGGAGGCGGCGCCGGACAAATGCCGCAGGCAGCACCGAAGCCGGAGGACGCGCGCAAGCCGGAAACCTACCGGCGCGAGATGCCGAAGGTCGGCAGGAACGACCCGTGCCCATGCGGCAGCGGCAAGAAGTATAAGAACTGCTGCATGAATAAGGATTTAGAGCAGTAAATAGCGTATGAGGGAGGAATCGCGAGCGATTCCTCTTTTGTTTGTAGCTTTAGTGGAATAAAACCACCGGCTGAGCCGGTGGTCATGATTGGTGAGATTTTGCAGACTCCACGATGCGTTTGGGGACAGCCTGGCAGGGCTATGCTATTAAAGGTATCAATGCAACGAACGAGAAAGGGCTGGAAAGAGATGGATAGTGATTATACTATCTGCGGGGTGCGGCTAGGGGACGAGGTGCTGTAGTTCTTGCCGCTATGACTCCTTTATCCTGCGCGGAGCGCTTGTCAGAGGCTGATCCTGCAAACTTACATGAATATGTGCAACAAAAAAACAGGAATGGCTGTTGTGAGATATTCATGCCATTCCTGTGTGTCTACAGGTTCTCGATTTCTTCTATAGTCAAGCCGGTAGCTTGGCAAATTTGCTCGTATTCTAGCCCAAGCTGCTTGAGGTTTTTTGCGATTTCGCGTTTTTCCTGCGCGGCGCCTTGTTTGTAAGCGTAATCTGCGCGAACATTCATTTCTTCTTCTATTGTCATGATTTCGAGCACCTCCGAATCTCGGTTGACTTCCTCGACCCGCTCGTGGATGCGTTTGACGAAAGCATCGTTTTCATCGACTTCGCCGCTGCCCACATAGGTAAAGAACGTCTCTAGTTCTTTTGGAATCTTGCCCTTTGGGCAATCAATTGCTAAGATTATTGTATAGGTTTCATCACGCAATTGCAACTGTAAATTTCTATCAAATCGCTCAAATTGATAGATTGGTTCGCCCATGGCAAAAGGGTCGTGCAGACAGATAAAGATGACGTAGGTTGGCTTAAGGTCACTGTATGGCTTGCTTTTTTTCAAAAAAAGCGTATCCATGCTAGTGTGGTAGTAGCGGGCTCGTTTTGCTAAGTCCGGGTCTGTTGCGACCTGCATCTCGATGTCATAGTATTCGTCCTCGCCCTCAAACAACACATCAAGCCTTACCGAGCGCGACAATACCCCGGTGACAATGGTTTTTTCGGGCGTGATATGAATATCATTTGGAAAGGTGAGCGAGCGGACTTTCTTGTCGGGGAAGAGGCGCTCAATCAAGGTCGTGCAGAGTTCCTCATCCTGCATGACGAGCGCAAACATGAGCTTGTTGCTGAATTTGTATTTAGTCATAAAGTTTCCTCCTGTTTTCGAGCCGCGCGCAAGCTCTGATAAATACAGAATCTGTAAAACTATTCTAAAACAAACATGGAGAAAATGCAAGGGATAATGTGGAAAATATGGAGAAAAATTTTCCGACAAAATTCGACAAACAAACGAACGGAGCAAGCGCGCTCCCCAATTTGCGCAGATCGCTTTGTTTTGCTTTTTTGCTGCAAAGCATGGATTGAGGGGACAAAATGATTCGCCATTCCCGTTACAACCTTATTATAGTACTGCAATAGACTTGCTGGCTGCGGCAGTCCTTAGGCTGCCTTTACATAGCTACCGCTTTCAAAAAATAAAAAATTTTGTATTTTTGAAAGCGGCATCTTGCATACACTATTCGCAGACAGTATAAACAGTATAGTAAGGACAGCGAAGCGGTCTCGAGAAATGAAAAAACTTCAATTTTAAGACAGAAGTAAAAAATCCTTGCAAAAGAACGCTGGAAAAATCGAAAGATTTGCTTGCTTTTTTTGAAATCAGTGGTATAATCGACATATGACGGAAACAAACAAATGGTATCAACCATACGGCTTGCGGGCGCAGCCGCTTTGCAAAAGAAGGAGGGAGCATCATGCCGAGACCGAAGCGAAAAAGAATCGTATGCAGAGAACCGGACTATATCTGTTTTCGCGCGGACGGTATTCCTCCGGCGGAGGCTGTCGTTCTGACGGTGGATGAGTTTGAAACGATTCGGCTGGTAGATCTAGAGAAACAGACGCATGAGGAAACCGCGCGGCAGATGCAGGTTTCGCGGACTACTGTGACAGAGATTTACGAAAGCGCGCGCTTTAAGCTCGCAGACAGTATCGTCAACGGCAAGAATCTGCTGATCGAGGGCGGTCATTATCAGCTCTGCGAGGGGACGCAGTCCGCGTGCAGCGCAGAGGAAGCGGCAAGACGCTGTAAAGCGCAGATGCTCTGCTGCGACCGCGGGAGCTGTGCCGAAGCATTTGACGGAAAGGCGGCATTGCCGCGGAAAGGATGGAATCACATGAGAATTGCAGTGACTTACGAAAACGGAAATATTTTTCAGCATTTCGGACATACGGAGGAATTTAAGGTATATGATGTCGAGGACGGCAAGGTCAGGGACAGCCGCGTAATCGGAACGAACGGAACCGGGCATGGCGCGCTGGCAGGCCTTTTGGCGGAGGGCGGCGTGGATGTGCTGATCTGCGGCGGCATCGGCGGCGGCGCACAGACCGCGCTCGCGGAAGCAGGCGTAAAGCTCTACGGTGGTGTCAGCGGCAGCGCGGACGCGGCTGTGCAGGCACTTTTGGACGGCAGCCTCGCATACAATCCAAATGTACAATGTAACCACCATGGGGAAGGACACGGACATGGGGAGGCAGGACACAGCTGCGGACACCATGGAGAAGGACAGGGACACAGCTGCGGCGGACATGGCGGCTGCAGCAACCACTAAGCGTTTTGAAAAATTTTCGAAAATCGCAACAAATATGATTTTAGTGTTTATCATTGTAAAATTATTCTAAAAACGAATCAGCGAAAGCACGCCTCCAAAGACAGGTCGAATTTTGACAATCCTTCGACCTGTTTTTTGTATTTTTTTGGTTGCGATATCCCGCCGCCTGCATTAGAATAAAGAAAAAACGTCTTGGTAAGGAGGCAGAGATTTGAAAAAATATACCGCGCCGCTTTTGATGCTGGCGATCTTTGAAACCATTGCGGTCAGCCTGTGGCTAGTCAAGGACAATCTCTTCTATCTGTTTAATTTCAGCTATATCGGCGGCAGTCTGGCGCTGGGGCTGACGCTCTTCGCGCAGCAAAAGCCCTATGCGCGCCATATCGTGCAGTTTCTCGTCGGCAGCTACATGCTGGTCTATCTGGGCATCATCTGCGGTGAAAATATGCAGATCGAAGGCTTTTGGTACTATTTGTTCCTCGGGGTATTCGAGGCAGCGACGATCCACTATGTGGTAGCCAAGATTTTCGGACCGCTGCTGTTCGGGCGCGGCTGGTGCGGCTATGCCTGCTGGACGGCGATGGTACTCGACCTCCTGCCGTACCGGACGCCGCAGGCACCGCGCAAAGAGGGTTTAGGAAAACTTCGCTGGCTGACCTTTGCGCTTGCGCCGGTGTTTGTCGCATCGTTGTTTATTTTTGATGTCGAAAGCAAGGATCGCATCATGTGGTACAGCTTTTTGATCGGCAACGCAGTGTATTACGCGGTCGGCATCGCCCTGGCCTTCGCGTTTCGCGACAATCGCGCGTTCTGCAAATATTTGTGCCCGATTACGATCTTCCTCAAGGCATCGAGCCGGTTTTCACTGATGCGTGTAGAAGCAGACCCTAAAAAATGCGTATCCTGCGGCAAGTGCCGCAAGGTCTGCCCTATGAACGTGGCGCCGGATCAGCCGTTCGCCATGCGCGCCAACCGCACCGAATGTATCCTCTGCATGAAGTGCGCGGAAAACTGCCCGAAAGGGGCGCTGGCACTGACGATGAAATCACACGCCGCGGACTGACCGGCTGCGTGTTGCTTCAACGCGCCGCGATGCCCGATGCTGACGATGAGAAGTTGGGGCTGTATTCCGATTTTGACAAATAAAGCGTCAATGATCAGAATAAAACCTCGCGCATCGTCGTTTTTGAGTGTTCACAGAAAAGTGAAAAGTCATCATGCGTATACGCGCTTGATGAAGCGGGAATATTATGATAAAATATGATTGATCATAGATTTTCGTAAAAAATACGGAGGTGTGTTATGACCTATATTACACGAGAGCTTGAACGCAAGTTCTTAAAACTCAATGATTTTTTTAAGGTGCTTCTTGTTACGGGTGCAAGGCAGGTCGGCAAAACGACGATGTTAAAGCACCTTGCGGGGAGTGACAGAACCTATGTTACGATGGACAACACAATGGCAAGAGCGCTTGCACAGTCTGACCCTGTGCTGTTCTTTCAAACCTATAAGCCGCCCATCCTGATTGATGAGGTGCAGAAGGCACCGGAGCTGTTTGAGCAAATCAAAATCATTTGCGATGAGAGCGATGAAAAAGGGCTTATCTGGCTGACAGGCTCGCAGCAGTACAATATGATGAAAAATGTGCGGGAAACGCTTGCCGGAAGAATTGGCATCTTAGAGCTGTATAGCTTATCCGCAAGAGAAAAAGCAGGACTTGTATTCGACACAGATTTGGACTTCTCACTCGCTGCCTTGCAGGCAAGACAACGCAAACTCCCCAAAAACGATGTGATACAAGTATTTCATCACATTTGGGAGGGCGGTATGCCACAGGTACAGGGCGTGGATGACGAACTCAGACAGGAATATTTCAATTCTTATATCGACACCTATCTGATGCGTGATGCTGCCGAGGCGGGCGGTATCACCGACGCTGTGCGCTTCCGCAAGTTTCTTGTAGGCTGCGCCTCCCTTGTGTCGGAGCAGCTCAATTATTCAACGCTGGCTGAATCCGCAGATATTGCGCCGAGCACCGCAAAAGAGTGGCTGAAAATTCTCGTTGGCTTGAATATTATCTATCTGTTAGCCCCCTATTCCAACAATGAACTCAAACGACTCAGCAAAACACCGAAGCTGTATTTCTGCGATACAGGGCTTTGTGCGTATCTTTCCATGTGGCTGACACCGGATACGCTGCGAAACGGCGCTGCAAGCGGTCATTACTACGAGAACTATGTTGTGATGGAGCTGGTCAAGAACTACGCCTACGCAAAGTCCAAGGTGAACCTCACCTACTTCCGGGATTCCAATGCAAAAGAAATCGATGTGTTCGTTGAGGAAAACAATGTCATTCATCCGCTCGAAATCAAAAAGAGCGCAGCACCCGACCGGCGGGAGATCAAAAAGTACAGCGTGATTGACAAGGCTTCTTTGAAGCGCGGCAACGGCGGCATCATCTGTATGTGTGAGGAGCCGATACCAATTGATGCAGATAACTGCTTTATTCCGAGCAATCTCATCTAAATAATTTTAAACAGTATGAGAAAACATCTCTGCGGCAATGCCGGCTTAACTTAATGACATTGTTTTATGGCTTTCCTCTACTTTTTTCACACTAACTCCTTTTGAATTGTATAAAAAACGGATTTCTTTCAAAAAAAGCGGTAAACGGGTAAAAAAGAGAAGAATACAATTGTGAAGTTTACGAATTCGTGGTAATCTAACAATACAACAAAACAAGAATAAACGCCACATGTTTTTAATGTTTTTCACGTTTTCTCACCAAAAATAGACTGTTATACCGGCCTTTTTGCACATTGATAGTAAGATGAAAAGTGTCTTTTTTCAGTCCAAACAACACACGGAATAAAACAGTGCATGATGATTTGGTGACGATATGGTACAGTTTTTGCAATTGTTTTTATGGGCTATTTTATGGCCTAATTGCCATTGCAAAATGGTGGTTATAAAGGAGAATGCTGTATGAGTAATGGACGGTATGAAAAGGAAAAACAAAGAGCGAACCAAGTATGGAATGAATTTTTTGACATGGTCTCCAAAAAGAAAGAAGCGCATGAAAACTTCATGAAATACGGAAAAATTCCGCCGGAAGATATCATCGCCGCGGATATTGTACGATCGTGGAAGAGGAGTTTGGAAGTGGGGTTGAGGCCGGATCACATAGAGCCAAGCTATGTAGAAGGCGAAGCCTTTCAGGAATTTTTTGAGGCGAGCAGGAATCTTTTGGCGGCAGCAGAACCTGTGCTGGAGGAGTTTGCACAGCAGTTCAGTACAAAATTATTCACGGTAGATCTTTATGATAAAAATCTGGTGTTGTTAAAGAGGTACGGGGCAGAGGAATCAGACAAGCCTTACATCAGACAGGGATTGAATAAAAGTGAGGAAGTCAGCGGCATCACGTCGATGTCGTTTGTGATCCTGCGGGGTGAAGCTTCTCAGATGATCGGCGGCGAACATTTTTCAGATGATTTGCTAGAGCATGTCTGTACTGCGGCTCCGATATACTTCGAGGGAGTTCTAGTTGGCTTGGTCAATGTCATCGAACTGCAATGGGAAAAAGACAATCGAACGTTGGGAACGCTAGTAGGCTTAGCACGTCTGATTGAAAACAACTACGAACAGCAAAAATTGCAAAAAGAGATTGTTAGCGAAGCAGCATTGAATGAAGAGATCATACGCATGACTTCAGAAGGCATTTTGCTTATTTCGGCAGGGGGAATTATTATTAAAGCGAGTCCGCATGCCTGTATACTGCTGGGACAGCCTCAAAAATACATCGAAGGACACACGATATGTGATCTTTTTGGCACCGATAGCATCATAGAAACTGCAATCAAAAAGAAGATGAACATCGCAGAACAAGAGATAGATCTGCCTGTCCATGGCGTTATGAAGCGGTTCATGGGCTATATTAAAATCATTCAAAATGAAAATCAAGTATCAAAAATTATGGTGTCTATACGTGATATGCAATCACTCAGAAACATCATTAAACGCGTCGGTGGCTGGGATGCCAAATCCACCTTTGCAGATATCTTAGGCTCGAATCCGGTCTTTCGCAAAACAGTGTCATTTGCAATGAATACCGCAATGTTGGACAGTAACACACTCATTGAAGGCGAAAGCGGGACCGGCAAAGAGCTATTTGCACAAGCCATCCATAATGCGTCATCGTTTTCATCAGGGCCGTTTGTATCGGTAAACTGCGGTTCGATTCCTGCCAGCCTTTTGGAAAGTGAATTGTTCGGATATGAAAACGGAGCCTTTACAGGAGCCAGAAAAGGAGGACAGATCGGAAAATTCGAATTAGCGGAAGGCGGCACGATCTTTTTGGATGAAGTAAACTCCTTGCCTTTTGACATGCAAGTAAAGTTTCTTCGCGTTTTGCAGGAAAAGAGTATCTGCCGTATTGGTGGCAGCAATAACGTGCAGCTGCATATTAAAGTCATTGCCGCCTCCAACGAGGATCTGTGGGAACTGGTACAAAAAGGAGGATTTCGTGCGGATCTGTTCTATCGTCTCAATGTTATCACGGTGCATATTCCTCCTTTGCGGCATCACGTCGATGACATTCCTGAAATTGCGCAGCGGATCATTGACCGGATCGCGCCGGGTGCCAAGCAGGTGTACATTAGTGAAGATGCGTATGATCTACTGATGAGTTATCATTGGCCGGGAAATATCAGAGAACTGGAAAACGCGATCGAACGGGGATTGGTCAATGCAAGACTGCGGGGAGAAAGCTGCATTTGCGCCTTAGATATCGAAAGCGCGATACAAAGCAAGAATATGCAGACAGATAGTCGAAATCTTGAATTTACAATCAGGACACAGCACGTGATGAAAGATCACGCAGGGGTTGATTTTCCGAGGATCACAGATGGAGAAGCAGGGACCTTGGATGCTTTGAATCAGGAAAAACAGAGGATATTGGATTGTTTGAAAGCACATGGAGGGAATGTTTCGGCGACAGCCAGAGCGTTGGGTATCGCGCGAAATACCCTATATCAGAAGATGTACAAATATGGAATTAATATGAAAAAGTATTAAAATCTTTATCAGGAGAGAGGGTTATGAAAAGAGCATACGAAAGATTACTGGATTATGTTATGTGGGATACGCAATCGGACCGAAACACAAAGAACGTACCTAGCACACCGGGACAACTCCTGTTTTCGCACCATTTAGTCGAAGAGGTCAAAGCGTTGGGGATTCAAGACGTAACGTTGGATGCGCTCGGGTACATTTATGGACTGCTGCCTGCAAACGGCGGCAAGGATCATTTGGATGTAACGCATGTGCCTACCATTGGATTTTTGGCGCATGTGGATACAGCGGAAGCACATCCTAGTGTCAAGAAAAAACCTAAAATTATCCACAACTATGATGGAAGTGTCATCACACTCGAAAGCGGTGCTAAACTCGACCCGGATTTTGATGACCGGCTGCTGAAGCTGATCGGGGATGATTTGATTGTCACCGATGGCTATACCTTGCTTGGCGGAGATGACAAAGCCGGTATCGCTGAGATTATGACGGCATTGGAATTCTTCATGGAGCATCCGGAGATCCCGCATGGGAATATTGCGTTTTCCTTTACGCCGGATGAAGAGATCGGCGAAAGTCAAACGAATTTTAATGTAGAAGCTTTTCGCGCAGATTTCGCATATACCGTGGATGGCGGCCAGTTTGGAGAGCTCGATCAAGAAAATTTCAATGCGGCCTCAGCGAATATTACGATCAAAGGAATCACTGTGCATGCGGGCAGCGCGAAGAATAAAATGAGGAATCCGGCAGTAGTCGCTATGGAATTTGATCAGATGCTCCCTGCGTGGGAGCGTCCGGAACATACGGAAGGTTATGAGGGATACTATCATTTGGAAAAGATGGACGCAAATGGTGAAGTTGCGCATATGCACTACAATATCAGGGAATTTGATACCGAGCAGTTTCAACGGAGAAAGGAGACCGTTTGCAGGATTGCGGAGATGCTGAACGATCGATATGGCGCAGGAACAGTGACTGTTGAGATCAAAAACGGATATCGGAACATGGCAGAAAAGCTACGGCCGCATCTGCACCTGATCGAATATGCCAAGGAAGCCATCGCTGAAATGGGTTATGAACCGATCGTTAACCCTTCGCGCGGCGGTACTGATGGATGTGAATTATCTTATAAAGGAGTGCCTTGCCCGAACATGGGAACGGGAAACATTGCTGCGCATTCCGTACGTGAGGTCGCAAGTGTGCAGAAGATGGATCTTTGTGTGGAGCTGATCATTAAGCTGATTAAGCGATATGCTTTTTTTGAAGGATAGATCGCTTTTGCTAACTACTTGCACAAAAAACGTTCAGCTGCCCTGACAAAAAGGACACCTGTCCTAACACTTGCGCAGTCAAAGTACAAAAAAAGATGAAATCTTCCAAATGATACGAAAAGGAAACGACTTGAGACTGAAAAATCTCAAGTCTTTTTTTTCTTGGTGTAAAAGGCGGATATGTTGAAAATTGCGGAAATTTAGGGAAATATCAACGCAGGATCGGGGAAGGTTTACAAACAGCGTCCGGTGTGTCTTTTCGAGATAGTTAAAATTTTGGCATCTTTCTTGCTTTTATACTGGAACAAAGAAAGTTATCAGAATCAGGAGGTATCAATGCTCACTTTATTTAAGCCTTACGGCTCTACACAGAGAGAAGAACAGCTATACGGAAGCATGGTCCGGGTGATAGGCGTGACCCAACCGGCGGGACCGGCCAGAGATGCGGAGATTCTTGAAAAAATCCGAACATGCGATATCTTGGAAGCGGATGTAGACATTCCGATCAACAAGGAACTACTCAAGGAAGCTAAAGATCTGAAAGCTGTTTTATGTAATTCGATTGGTACAGATTATGTCAATCTGCAAGAGCTCACAGAATTGGGGATCCCGGTCGGAAATAATCCCGATTTTTGCATTGAAGCCGTGGCGGAATATGCAATCGGTTTGATGTTCTCGATTACGAGAAAGATTCCTAAGGCTGCGAATGGCGTGGCAGACAGAAATTGGATGATCCGACGTGAGGTCGGCGGTATAGAGCTCTTCGGCAAAACCTTCGGCTTGATCGGGTTCGGACGGATCGGCAGAGAAGTTGCCAGAATGGCGGCGGGCCTCAGTATGAAGGTGATCGCGTATGACGCCTATATGAATACAGAAGCTGCAAACGCGATGGGTGTTGAGTCGGTGACCTTGGAGCAAATTTATGAAAGAGCTGATGTCATCAGCATTCATGCACCGCTACTTCCAGAAACCAAGGGGCTCATCGATAGACGGGCTATTGCGAAAATGAAGGATGGTGTGTATCTCATCAATGTATCCAGAGGAGGCATTGTCGTTGAGGCAGATTTAGCGGAGGCGGTCAAAGCGCAGAAATTCGGAGGCGTGGCCCTGGATGTACTGGAGCAGGAACCACCGCAGGAAGATCATCCGCTGCTGGGACTGATCGACCGGAATGTGGTGATCACACCGCATTCCGCATGGAATACAGCGGAGGCAGATAAAAAAGCAGACGATCATTTCGGAACCCAGTTAAAAGCAGTGATCGAAGGGAAGACTCCGCCGGCCTTGCTGAATCCGGAAGTATTAAAACATCCACGCAATCAGGCTTGGTATCGCTAAGCGGATAAGAGGCAAACGAGAGGTTTTGCCAAATGATCAGGAGGAAGTATTGTGAACAAAGCAATCGGCGCATGGTTTGAAGAAAACAGTCAAAAGGTGATCGACTTGACACTGGATTTATGGAATCATCCGGAATTGGCTTATCATGAATATCATGGATGCCAGAAGGTCGCGGAATTTATGAGAAATCAAGGTTTTCAGGTAAAAACTGCAGCGGCAGAAGCTTTTCATGATGAAAAAGCCAGACCGAATACTGTGATCGCCACTTGGGGAAGCGGTAAACCTGTGATCGGCATTTTGGGCGAATTGGATGGGCTTCCGGGCCTGGGACAGGAAGCAGTCCCTTATCCGAAACCGATCGAGGGATCGGGACATGGATGCAGTCACAATTTGATGGGCGGCGGCTGTGTCGCTGCGGCATCGTCTTTAAAGCAAGCGATGGAGGAAGAAGGCCTTTCGGGGACGATCAAGTTAGTGGATTGCCCGGCAGAAGAAGTCGGTTCCGGTAAGGTCGACTTGGCGCGGAACGGCGTTTTTTCTGACATGGATGTGTGCTTGTCTTATCATCCGGATAATTCCCCCTTTATTTTAGATGCATGGGAATGTATGGCGGTGATGCACCTGCTGGTGGAATTTCATGGAGAGGCGGCACATGCTGCAATGATGCCATGGAAGGGAAGAAGTGCACTGGATGCAGCAGAATTGATGAATATCGGGGTGCAGTATCTGCGGGAACATATCACGAGCGATTGCAGCCTGCATTACGTCTATCGGGATGGCGGCGTTGCACCGAATATCGTACCGGAGCATGCATCCTTAGATTATTACGTCAGAGCTGCAGACGAAAATCTGGATGACCTTTTGAGAAGGGTCCTGCTGATCGCGAACGGTGCAGCTATGATGACAGAAACGAAGGTGGAGTGGCATATCGTGAGCGCGACCTGCGGGTTTGTACCGAATATCGCGCTGAATCACGTAGTGTATGAGGCTGCAAAGAAGATCCCGCCGCTGGAATATACGCAGGAGGAATATGAATTTGCCAGATGCATGTACTGCAATGCCACCGGAGAGGTGGCCCCGGCAGATCCGGAGCAAGTGCTCGCTACAAAATTAAAACCTCCGTGTGACGAGGTGATTTTTACGCCGGGTTCTACGGATATTGCGGATGTCAGCCACATCGTACCGCTCACGCATCTGATGGGCGGCGGCAGAGTCATGGGCCTTCCGTCCCACCACTGGACCGTAACAGCGGCAGCCGGTATGGGGATCGGGCAAAAAGCAATGCTGTTCAGTTATAAGGCATTAGCACAAGCGGGCTATGACCTGATCAAAGATGCGGAAGCGCTTGAAAAAGTCCGCGAGGAATTCCGGAACAAGAATACGAAGGCTTATGCTTCGCGCATGGACAGAGACTATATGGGCTTTTAGCACAGATCCTTCTTTTGGGCGGGAGCGTGCTTGAAATAAAAGTTATTGCAACAAAAATAAATAGGGAGGAAACAAATGAAACATTGGACAAGATCGTTAATCGCTGTTTTGATGATCATGATGCTCATGGCAACCTTGATGGCAGGCTGCGGGAACAAGGATTCCGGCACAGACACATCCGGAGAAAAAAACATAGTATATGCACTGAGCGGTGCTTGGAACCGGTTGATGCCTTATGATCTGATCGGAATAAACAGTATCATTCCGAATGAGAAAATCTTTGACAGATTAGTTGGCTTTGATAATGAAAGCATCATCTACTATCGTGCTGCGCAGTCGATCGATTTATCAGACGATATGAAGACCTTTACCGTTCATCTGAATCCGGATTCCAAATGGCATGACGGAGAGCCTGTCACAGCTTATGACTGGGAATGGACGTTCCAGACCATGGCCAAACCGGAATTTGAAGGCTACGGAAGCCGCGGCTTCTTGTCCGGATTTGCAGGCGTAGATGCGACCGGTACCGGAGATATTCAGATTTCGGCGATCGATGACTACACACTGGAGATGCATTTGAAGAGTCCGACTACGCCGGAAGCATTCTTCGGTTCCTACAGCTATTACTACTATGTGCTGCCGAAACACCTTTTGGAGGACATCCCGGTAGACGAATTAGGCAATTGCGATTTCTGGAATAATCCTGTCGGTTCCGGCCCATGTAAATTTGTCAGCGAGACTCCGGGCTATGAAGTAGAATTGGAAGCCTTTGATGATTATTATTTAGGCCGTCCGCAATTCGATAAACTGATCTATCGCGTCATGGACAAAGATACCTTGTCGGCAGGCCTGCTTGCAGGTGAGTTTGACACCGGTTGGCGTAATGTCTCTGCGGAAGAAGCATTGGACACCTTAGACGGCGTTGACGGTCTGCATGCAGATCTGATGGAAAACAAAGTGGTTCTCCAGTTAACTGTCAATAATGAAAAATTCCCGGCAAAGGTACGTCACGCATTTGAACTGGCGATCGATAAGCAGCTGATCGTAGATTCTGTTTTGAAGGGACACGGACAGGTGACCTGCAGTGCGCTGATGCCGAGCAGCCCATATTTCAACTCTGATATCAAGTTTGAAAGAAATATAGAAGAAGCAAAGAAACTGCTGAACGAATCAGGATTTGACCTCAGCCAGACGTTCACCATCGCGGCAGACAGTGGGGACAGAGAAAAAGTCGCTACCATTATCCAGCAGAACCTGGCAGAGATCGGCGTAACGGCAGAGATCGTGACCGGTGACAGCGCAACCTTAATGTCAGGTATTCGTGACGGAAGCCTGGACATGGCTCTCCTGCAGACAACGACCGGCGCCAGCCCGACTTACCTTATTCTGGACTATGATGTCAACGGCGTCACTTATGGACGTGTACAAGATCCGAAATATTATGACAAGCATGTAGAAGTAAACCAGGCAGCAAACGACGAAGAACGTATCAAGCTGGCCTGGGAACTGCAGGAACTGCTTTGGGAAGAAAGTCCATACATCAACTTGTATGCAGAAGATATCTATATGGTATGTTCCCAAAAATTACACAATATTACCATTCCGAACAACGAAAAATGCTGGGAATGGGAAGTCAGTTAATATCGGCTTTCTTAGCCAATGATGTTAATAACATACAACAAAAAAGTTAGTGCACTCGCCGCCCGGATCGGGCGGCGGGGCTCCGGCTTTACTCTGTATGTCAAAGGAGGTGTACTTCTTGCCGCGTTATATTATGAAACGGATCCTATCCATGATTCCGGTATTCCTGATATTGACTTTTTCAGTCTTTATCCTTTCAGATTTTGCACCTGGGAATGCAGTAGATATTGTGGCATCAGAACAGAAATTATCACAAGAGGCGTACGATGCATTGATTCATCAATATGGACTGGACAGACCGATCTTAGTCCGTTACGGTGATTGGCTCCTTGATCTGTTAAAGGGGGATATGGGGACATCCCTGCGCGCAAAAGCGCCGATTTCGGAATTGATCGCGCAGCGTATGGGTCCTACCTTGATATTAATGTTATCCGGACTTATTCTTGCGGTCGTGATCGCGATCCCGCTGGGGGTGGCGGCGGCTTTTAAACCATATTCCTTTTGGGATAACTGCTCATCTACATTAGCATTCATAGGGAACGCCATGCCGAGCTTTTTCTTGGCGTTGTGTGCACTTTACATATTTTCGTCAAAACTTGGGATCTTGCCGGGCAACGGCATGTACAGCGCAGGCGGACAGCATACTTTGGGAGATTTTCTCCTGCACCTGCTCATGCCGGCCTGTGTGGTCGCCTTTACCCTTCTGGGCGATATTGTAAAACAGACCCGAGCCGGGCTGCTTGAGGTACTGAATGAGGATTATATCAAGACCGCCAGAGCAAAGGGTTTAACGGAAAAGGTCGTGATCATCAAGCATGGACTCAGGAACTCATTGATTCCGATCATCACAGTGATCAGTTTGTCGATCCCTTACATTGTAGGCGGCGCCGTTGTGATCGAACAGATCTTTGGATGGCCGGGCATAGGCAGTCTGATGATCGCTTCCATTGACGGTCGTGACTTTGGTGTTGTCATGGGTATTGCGACAATGATTTGTATCATTGTTATGTGCTGCAATTTTGTCTTAGATATCCTGTATGGTGTGCTAGATCCACGTATCAGCCGCAATAAATAAGCTAGGAAGTGGTGAAAAAATGACTGACACGAATTTACTCATACAAAAAGAAAGCTTTTTTAAAAAATTTGTAAAGCATAAACTGGCAACAGTTGCCTTTGTTATTCTTGCGATAGAAGTCATCGGAATCTATCTGGGGCCGGTCTTTTTCAATTTAGATCCGTATTATATCGATACGGCAGCCTTGGGGGCAGCGCCTTCCACAGGGCACATCTTAGGCACCGACGATATCGGACGGGATATTTTCACCCGCCTAGTATATGGCGGTCAGATTTCCATCATGGTCGGTGTGCTTTCCACAGTCGTCAGTTTTATCATAGGCATTCCGCTCGGTCTGTGTGCGGGTTACTTTAAGGGGATCGTTGAAACGATCGTTATGCGTGCTGTGGATGTTTTTCAATCGTTTCCGGGTATGGTCATGATCCTTGTGCTGGTAGCTATTTTCGGGGCATCCGTTCCGTCATTGATCATCATGATCGGTGTCATGGGTTGGGTCTCACCAGCAAAGATTATCTACAGTGCCACACTTTCTGTCCGCGAAAAAGATTATGTTGATGCAGCCAAAACGATAGGCGCAGGGCATTTTACGATATTGACTCGTCATATTTTACCGAATGTCGTCTCTCCGATATGGGTCCTGATCGCCTTTCGTGTATCCAGCGCGATGCTCATGGAATCTTCTCTGAGCTTTCTAGGTGCGGGGATCGCACCGCCGCAGGCCTCATGGGGCAATATCATCAAAGCGGCGCAGAATGCAACGGTATTGGTAAAACAACCTTGGGTTTGGCTTCCGGCAGGCATCATTTTGTTTGTGACTATCATTTGCATCAATCTAGTGGGAGAAGGCGTCCGCGACGCATTAGACCCGAAAATGAAGAGATAGTGGAGGAAAATATGGAATTGCAGAAGCCAATATTGCAAGTAGAAAATTTGCAAGTAGATTTCCTTATCAAAAAGCATGCGATTACAGCAGTCAACGACGTCAGTTTTCAGGTAAACAGACGCATGACGCTGGGGATCGTAGGGGAAAGCGGATGCGGCAAAAGCGTGACAGCAACTTCGATCATGCGTTTGCTACCGAAACAGACCAGCCGGATCAGCAAAGGACACATTTACTTGGATGGAGAGGATCTTTTAGCAAAATCAGAACAAGAAATGTGCGCGATTCGCGGAATGAAGGAATCCATGATCTTCCAGGATCCGCTGACGTGCCTGAATCCGGTGTATACGGTCGGCAAGCAGCTCTGTGAGGTCCTACTTGCTCACAAAATAGCAGACAAAAAAACAGCTTTTGACCGCAGCGTGGAAATGCTGCAAAAGGTTGGCATTGCCGATGCACGTAAAAAAATGGACACCTTTCCGCATCAGATCAGCGGCGGTATGCGCCAACGTGTCATGATCGCTATGGCGATGTTGACAAATCCGTTGCTACTGATCGCAGACGAGCCTACGACAGCTTTGGACGTAACAATCCAAGCACAGATCCTAGAACTTATGGAACAGCTGAAGCAGGACTTTGACACATCGATCATTATGATCACACATGATATGGGTGTCATTGCCGATGTTGCCGACCATGTCATGGTCATGTATGCCGGAGAGGTCGTAGAACACGGTACTTGCGAGGAAGTGTTTGATCATCCGCAGCATCCGTACACGATAGGTCTGCTGAAGTCGATTCCGCGTGTGGATAAGGACACTGAGACATTGTACACCATCGAAGGCATCGTGCCAAGCATTGATCATATGCCGCGCGGCTGCCGCTTTGCAAATCGATGTACGCATTGCACCCCAAAATGTCAGGACGAACACCCGGATCTCATGGAGTATCAAGGACACAAGGTACGGTGTTGGCTGTTCGAAGGGGGAAAGCAGGAAGAGGTGAAGCATGTCGAAGAATGAAACAAAAACGACGTTCAGCACTGATGCACCGCTGCTTCAGTTGCAGGATGTGAAAAAGTACTTTTACAAAAATGCTGCCGGAAAAGGGAAAAAGCAATGCATCAAAGCCGTGGACGGCATTTCTTTGGATGTTCGGGAGGGTGAGACTGTCGGACTGGTCGGAGAAAGCGGCTGCGGGAAATCCACGTTGGGGCGTGCGATTTTGAACCTGAACCCGGCAACGGCGGGAGTCATCCGATATAAAGGTAAAGAAATTCAAAATCTGAATCTTCGCCAGATGAGGGCATACCGAAAAGAAATGCAGATGATCTTTCAGGATCCTTATGCTTCCTTTAACCCGCGTCGTACCATTATGCAGTCCATGCTGGAACCCCTGGAGATGTTCAACATCGGGACCAAGGAGGAACGGCGGGAAAAGGCGATACTGCTGCTGAATGAAGTAGGTATCAGTGAAAACCATTTGGATAAGTTCCCTCATGAATTGTCCGGCGGACAGCGGCAGAGGATCGTCATTGCGAGATCCATCATTTTGAATCCGAAGTTCATCGTGGCCGATGAGCCGGTATCCGCTTTAGATGTTTCTGTGCGTGCACAGGTATTGAACCTGATGCAGCGGCTGCAGAATGAATACCACCTGTCCTACTTGTTCATCTCGCATGATCTGAGCGTCGTGCGTTTCCTTTGTGATCGCGTGGTGGTCATGTATTTGGGCAAGATCGTGGAAACTGCAGATAAGGCAGAACTGTTCGATCATCCGACGCATCCATACAGTAAAGCGCTGATTTCGGCGATACCGATACCGGATGTACATAAAAAGATGCAGCGCATCATCCTGCAGGGAGATCTGCCAAGTCCGGCAAATCCACCGACAGGCTGTGTATTCCATACGCGCTGCCGCTATGCGACAGAAGAATGCAGCACGGTATGTCCGGAGCTTCGTGCGATCAATGACAAGCATCAGGTCGCATGCCATCATGCCGATGAACTATACGATTGATACGATAGCGGCGCTGCGTGTCGATCTGCGTATCCATATTTTTGAAATCATGTTGAAGATGGGAGGAATGAATTATGTCTAAGTATGTGATAATGTTTGAGAAGGGCGGTATATTCGAGATCGCCTTTGATCCGGCCGCACCGAAAACTGCTGCGGCGTTTCAGGAGTTCATGGACAATTGTACAGAGCCATACCAGGCGTTGTGTCTGCAAGGGAGATTTTCGGGGGAGGAAATGTACTTTCCGGCTCCGCTGCCGAATGGCGCTTCCGTAGGCAAGGAAAACAACGTGAGACCCGTACAGGGCAGCATTGCGTTCAACCCGAATCCGGAGTGGTCGGCTGTCTGTATCTATTGGGGCGGGGATATTGCGGATAAGCAGCACTATCATAACCTGTTCGCCAGCATTATCGGCGATATGGATGCACTCCATGCAGTGGGTACACGCATTTGGCAGAAGGGCGGAGAGCTTGCAACACTCAAAAAAATCGACTAGCTCGTCAGAGATCATGATGAACACGTTTATTTTTAATTTATATATAAGGAGGAAAAAATGCCACAAGTTAATTTTGCTGGTTTACAGCTTCGCAACCCTGTTATTGTCGCTTCTGCGACACCTTCGATCAATGTGGAAGCCATTAAGCGCGCAGAGGATGCAGGTGCTGCGGCAGTCGTGACCAAATCAATGGTATACCCGAATGCCCAGACCGGACGCCCGGCAGGAAACTGTCTGAGACCGCGGTTTATGGTATATAACAGTCCTTACGGATTCGATCCTGCACTGTTCAAGAGGGATGGACAATTTTCATTCTATCGTTCTGCAGAGGTTTATCCGACGCCGGGTGAAATGGGCAAAATGCTGGAGGAATTAAAAGGACCGAAAGGTGTTGATATTCCGATCATCATCAGTATCTGCGGCAAGCCGAATGATTATGAGGAATGGCGCAGACTGGCCCGCATGGCAGAGGATTTCGGCGCAGACGCGATCGAATTGAATATGCACGCAGTACCGAAGGTATTCACCTTGGACCCGCTGTTTATCTCTGTAGTCAAATCGGAAGTCAAGATCCCGGTCATTTGTAAGATGATGGCGATCAACGACGATCCGACCTTGGCGGGCAAAAAGGCAGAAGCAGCCGGTGCAGATGCGATCACAGCCCTGGGAACTTTCCCGTTTGACGGACTGGAGATCGATACAGAGCACGAACGTCCTTGGCTGGGTTACCATGGTATGGGCGGCTCCTGGCTGAGAGCATTAAGCTTGCGTTATCTGGCTGAAGTAGCACAGGGCACGAAACTCCCGCTGTCCGGTGTCACCGGTATTCAGACCGGCGATGACGCGATCAAATACATGCTTTGCGGCGCTTCGACCGTACAGATCTGCGGTGCGATCTACGCGAAGGGATACAAGGTGTTAAAAGAAGTAGCTGACGGTATCGACAGCTGGATGGCGGATCATGGATACAAGTCTATCGAAGAATTCCGCGGTAAGGCCTTACAGCATTTGAACGATCCGGCTTATACAGAATATGACCCGCCTGTGCGCGCCGTTGTAGATGAAACCAAGTGTATCGGCTGTGGCGTATGTAAGGATTCCTGCATGTACAGCGCGCTGTCAATTGAAAACAAAAAGGCCAAGATCACCGAAAAGTGTGACGGCTGCGGCGTTTGCTGGTCCATGTGTCCGAAGCGTGCGATCTCTATGGAGAGATATGCGAGATAGCGTGAGCATGCAAGTATTTCATACATCTGCTGCTTTTATGTTTTAAATTTATTTAAGGAGGAATGATTATTGTGAAAAAGCTGAAATTCACGTTCCGTGGGAAAGATTTTTATGCAGACATGCTGCCGGAAGAAGCACCGTTGACTTGTGCAGCCGTAGAAAAGGCTTGTCCGTTTACAACACGTTGGATCCATGCAAAGATCGTCTACAATGAGGTCTTCTGCATGACCAAGATCGAAGGGCCGACCTTCAGAGAAAACCCGATCCCGAATTTACCGGGAGATATTGGATTTTATGATGTTCCGCAGTGTATTTGCTGCTGGCACGGTGAAATGAAGCCGTTAGGCGCAGGCAATGTATTCGCAAGATTTACACCGGAACAGATGGCTGTATTTCATGATGCGACCGTTGATATGTGGGAAGACCCGGGCTGCCCTGTCATTGTAGATGTTGTAGAGGAGGATTAGTCATGAGTGAATTAATGAAAGAATTGGATAGACGCATAGAAGCTGCATGGATGGTCGAACCTCAGGACGTGAGAAGAATGCTCAAGCATAACGACGACAGCGGCAGAAACTTCGGCCAGTGGGTATACTCCTATATGGATATGTCACAGCTGCAGGAAGTTTTGTATCAGTACTACAAGATCTGTTTAGGCGGAAATGCAGACCTGGCCACGATGAAAGCGGTCGCGACATCTGCGATGAACAATGTCGCCGCAAATTCCCGCAGCAGCAAAATGGAAGATCTGATGTCCGTTTTATACAGAGCATCCGCCGCAGCCAACGGCGCGAAGGATCTTGATGAGCTGGCGGCACTGCTTCGCAAGGTACAGCGCTATGTCAACGTCATGTTCTATGCGATCGACCTAGCTCTGCCTTGGGCAGATATGTGCAAAGCCTATAACGAATTGATGAAAGATTTTGTGCCTCCGACAAGAGAAGGTGCAGTGGATGTTTCCGATCAATAGTTTTTTCTTTTCGATACATAACATTTACATCTAATGTAAATTAGATGCCTCTTTACCAAACAAGCCCATGGATGCACAAAATGAAGCATGCGCAGGGAGCATTCCCTGCGCGTACATGGGCAGGAGCGTGATAGAAAGGACTAACGGTAATGAATAATTTTGAATTTAAAGTGGGGACCAGACTATACTTCGGGCAAGGACAGTTGGAACAGATCGGAAAGATCTGCAGGGAACTTTCTATGACGTGCGTCATGGTGATCAGCGGTAAACATGTTTCTAAACTCCCTCTGATGGAGCGGCTGCAGGCTTTGCTCTCAGAAAACGGGATCAAGCACCAACTGTATACCGCGGTGCCGAATGATCCGGATGTAGACGCGATCGACCTTTTGACTGTGGCCATGAAAGACTGCTGCGTGGATGGTGTCATTGCCGTCGGCGGAGGCAGCCCTATGGATGCCGCAAAGGCAGCCTGCATCTTACAGACCAATGAAGGCAAGGCAGAAGAGTATGTCTTTGGCGGAGGGAAAACGGTCAGCCGTCCGGGTATTCCGCTGATCTGCATACCGACAACAGCCGGTACGGGAAGTGAGGTCACAGGCGCTTCGGTCTTAACCAACCCGCGGACTCTAAAAAAACTATCCATCGCACATGAGTGGATGAAACCGGTCGCCGCGATCCTGGACCCGTATGCGACCGCAGACGCCCCAAAACAGATCACGGCCTCGACAGGCATGGATGCGTTAACGCATGCCATCGAATCTTACGTGTGTAAAAAAGCAAACCCATATTCTGATCTTTTCGCGGAAAAGGCGATCGTCTTGATCGGGAAATATTTGATCCGCGCATATGAAGATGGAAGCGATATGGAAGCCAGAGAGCAAATGTTGCTGGCGAGCAATTTTGCAGGGATCTCTATCGCTCACGGCGGTCTTGGGGCCGTGCATGGTATCGCACAGTCGATCGGCGGGATCGCAGGAACAGCGCATGGCATTACAAACGCAGTGCTTTTGCCTTATGTCATGAAGGAAAATTACATAGGGAATTCTGAAAAATACGATCGTATCCGGAGTCTGCTCGGCATGGATGCAGAGACACTCTGCGAGAAACTGCAGATCCCGAAAAAAACTAGAGAGCTGGGTGTGAAAGAAGAAATGCTTCCGAGGGTCTTAGAAGAAACCATGGCATATCGGCAATTAGCAAACAATCCGGTTGCCGTGACAGAAGAATTAGCAAGAAAATTGATTTGGGGTAGCTATTAAATAAAAATAGCTTTGCTTCCAATATGATTAAAAGATATACACCTATTTTTTTCTTTTCCATAAAAATGCTAAGGTTCAAATGCGCCTTAGCATTTTTTATTATATAGAGTGACAAAGGCTATAAAAATACTTAGCTTTTGCCAAAAGGGAAGTGGTTAAATGAAGCCACTTCTTTTTGGAAGTTAAAACCATCCTAACACAGATGAAAAGGGGATTGACAAATGCGTACTACAGCTGTAGTATATAGGCAAGCGATACTACACTTGTAGGAGGATGAGAGATGAACTTATCGGAACGGGAATGGATGGTGCTGCGCGCGCTCTGGGAGACGGGCGGCGCGGAGCTGGGGACGCTGGTACAGCGGCTGCAGCCGGAGACCGGATGGAGCCGCAATACGGTGCTGACCTATTTGACACGCATGGAAGGCAAGGGGCTGGTGGCAATCGACAAGACGCTTACGCCGCATCAATACCGAGCGGTGCCGGATCAGGAAAGCTGCCGAGAGCAGGAACGAAAGAGCTTCGTGGAGCGGGTCTACAGTGGCGCGACGGGGGACTTGATCGCGGCTTTTTTGAAAGAAGAGAAGATCACACCTGCGGAGCGGGAGCGTCTGCGCAGACTGCTGGATGAAATGGAGGTGTAGCGGATGTTTGATTTATGGGCGTTTTTACTGCAAACCCTGACCGCCTCCGGCGTCGCCGCGCTTCTGCTCCTGCTCAAAGCGCTGTTTCAGGACAAACTACCGCCGAAGTGGCAGTTTGCCGTTTGGAGCGTGCTCGCGCTGATGCTGCTGCTCCCGGCAGGCTATCATGGACGCTATGTGCTCGTTCACTGGCAGGTCCCGATTGAGATGCTCAAGGCATGGTGCGGAGATTTCGGCTTTACACAGGTCTATTTCCCCCTGCCGTTTGTCAAGGCGATCCCGACGACAGTGAGCGGCTGGCTCTTTGTGCTGTATACCGCCGGCGTGATTTTTTTCGCGGCGAAATACATGCTTTCCTATATAAGCCTGCGGCAGCTTCTGCGCCGCGGACGGACGGTGCAGGGGGAACGCCTCGCGCGCATCGAGCGGATCGCGGACGCACATGATCTGAAGCTTTGCCGCGTTGTGGAGGTCAGCGATTTGCCGAGCGCGTTCGTATGCGGCATCTTGCGTCCGGTGCTGGCCCTTCCGGCAAGGGCGGAAGCGAACAGCACCACCCAAGACAAGGCATATGCGGCAGAGCGCGGAGAAAGCACCGATGCGATGGACGAAAAGGTGCTGCTGCATGAGCTGTTTCATTTGAAGCATCGGGATACCTTTTGGAGTGCGCTGATCTGTCTGCTGCGCTGTATCCACTGGTGCAACCCGCTGCTGGCTTACTGCGCCGACCGCGCGCTGAATGATATGGAGTCACGCTGCGATCAGTATGTGCTGGAGCATCTGGAGGGTGAGGCGCGGCGCGATTACGGCAGAATCCTGCTAGCTATGGCAAACGAAAAATTTGCCCAGACACCGGGCAGCACCTGTATCAACAACGGCGGCAGCAATATCCGCCGCCGCATCGAGGCAATCGCCAGATTCAAAAAATATCCGGTCGGCATGGGGCTGGTCTCCGTTTGTATTGTGATCATCCTCGCGGTTTCTCTGGCGGTCGGGACCAGTCCGGCCAAGGCATACGCCAAGGGGAGTTTTACACAGCTGAATCTGGCATCAGCCAGAAGCATCCCATGTACGACTTATGCGGGCGCGCTCGACGCTTATGCAAAGGCCCTATTGGAGCAAAGCGGCGTCTATCGGGCGATGTGCGCGCCGATTAGCATGCAGGCCGAGCTATTGCAGGAGATCAAAGAAAACCGGCATCACGGATTTTCTCCGGATTGGGACAGCGGTCTGGAAGTACCTGCCGACGCGCAGCAGGGTTATTGCATTTATAATCTGACGCAAAGCGGAGACGAGCGTTATGACGGACTGCTCGTTGTACACCTGCGGTATCCGCCGGATGGCCTGGCTGCCGAGGAGCAGACCATGTATCTCGGCGTGCAGGAACTGCGTGTCCAAAGAGAAGCAGCACGCTGGGTGGTGATCCCGCAGGAAGATTTTCGCTATATAGACGTGCCGGAACTTGATCTGAGCTGGGGCTGCACCGAGCTGCCGGGACTGATCTATACCGGCGAAGCCTGTGATATGCGGGCGCAGATCAGCGTGCAGTATATGTATGAGATTGACAGTAGAATCGAGACCGACTGGGATGTTATGTGGGGAGCGCAGGGCTATTTTGATACGACGCCGAAGCCGCATGCGAAATTTACAAAAATCACATACATGCAGAATGTAAGCTGCACGCATTTGGGAAATGCGGAGCAAAGAGATGCAATCAAGCAGATCGGCTTATCTGCGGCTCCGGCGTTTACAGGAGAAAAAAGACCGCAGAATCTTCCGGTAGCAGCGGCAGGGTATAACGGAAGTGACAGCGACGGACGCATTTGGGACAGCCGGGAAACAAGGAAGGGCTGGGGAGCATCGATCGATTTAGGCGGCGGCGGAACAAGCCTTTCTTCCGAGGAAGAAGTTAGAATTCCGGCGTACTACGCGGCAGAGCTGTATTTGAACGGGAAAGGCGCGGCGGAACTGGAACTGCGGTTACAGGAGGATACGAAATGAGGACAGACTATCAGAAGCTGCAGCGCAGTCTTTCAAAAGTAATCTTGGGGTATGTATTCTTATATATCAATATTAACATCGGGCAGGTCAACCTGCTGCCGGTTTTCGTAGGATATCTGCTTTTCCTTTCGGCGATCGAAGGCTTGAAAGAAGAGGAACGGGAGCTGTCTCTGCTGAAGATGCTCGGCGTGATCCTAGCCTTGTGGCATGCCTTCGTTTGGGCAATGAGCTGGGTATCTGTCGAAATCGAGGGGAAATGGCTGTTGGCGGATATTTTGATCAGTGTGATGAATATCTACTTTCAATTTCAGTTTGTAACCAATCTTGCGGCGATTGCGGAGAAATATCAGACGGAGGAGGATGATCTGCATGGAAAGATGCTCAAGTATCGGACGTGGCAGACAGTCATCTTGACGGTGATCACCATCGTGACAGAACTGCTGCCTCAGGAGCCTACGCTGGTGGGATATCTTTTCACGACCATGGCAGTGGTTTATTTGATTCTGGCATTCTGTCTGATCAAAGCGCTGTTTGACCTGCGCAGATGTGTACAGGAACCGCAGCCGGAACCAGGTGAGACAGAATCCGCAGCGTCGCGCACGCATGTGCCGAAAGAAGAAAGCACAGCGGAGGCCGGTGCAGAAACAGACTAGCCGCCGCTGTATGAAAGAAGCGCGTATTGCGGATAGGCGATGCACGCAAAGCAGGCAGACGCAGGGCATCAACCGATCACAGCAGATACCTTGTTGCTGTGGGACAAAAGCTTAAAACGGCCGGATGCGGCCTGTGGCGATCATGAAGATCGCGATCAGCGCGAGCACAGCTAAAGCGATTGCAAGGACCATTTCATAAGGACGTTCGAAAACCGGACGTCCTCTTTCTTTTTTGCCGAGGGCATAGACGAGAATGCCCGGCGCGTAGAGGATGCAGGCGATGAAAGTCAGCTCCAATCCGGACGAGTAGAGCATCCAGATGCCGTAGGCGGTGCCGATGATCGCGAAGAAACGAGCGGCTGCCAGCGAACCGCCGCGTGCGGCGATGTTCGCATCGGAGTCAGAACCGGGAGCAGGAGATTTTGCTCCGCGGGGAAAGCCTTCGCCGCGCAGCGTGACCTTCAGATAGTACAGCGCACTCAGAAAGTACGGAATCATGATCATCGTCGTGCTGAACGTGTAAAAGACCTGATAGGTGGAGGCGCTAAAAAAGATGACGATCAGAAACAGCTGCACCAGTCCGTTGGTCAGATAGAGGGCGAATGACGGCGAGCCGTTTGGGTTGGCACGCGCGAAAGCCTTGAGGAACACGCCCTGCCGCGCGGCGGAGTACGGACAGTCGGCGGCCAGGATCGTCCAGCCGAGCAGCGCACCCGCCAGTGAAAGAATCACGCCAATGTTGACAATAGCGGCGCCCCAGGGGCCGATGACCGCCTGCAGGATACCTGCCATCTGCGGACTTTTGAGGCTAGCGAGTTCTTCGGTAGAGAGTACGCCCATACTGAGAATGGCAACGAGCACATAGATCGCGAAGATGCCGAGGAATCCGGTCAGCGAGGCCTTGCCGACGTCCGCGGAATGCTTGGCGCGCGCGGAGAGTACGACCGCGCCCTCCACGCCGATGAAGGACCAGACGGTTGCGGAGGTGGTCGCTTTGATCTGCGTGGAGATATCCGGCGCGCCGGGCGTGTCCGCGCCCCAAAAGTTCTCCATAAAAACAGCAGGACGGAACGCGCCGAAAAAGATGACGGCGATGACAAAAAGCAGGATCGGGATCAGCTTGGCGATGGTGGTAATGACGTTGAGCGCGGCTGCCTCCTGCACGCCCCGCAGAATCAGAGCGTTGAGCAACCAGATGATAGCAGAGGCACAGACGATCGAGAGCAGATTGTTGCCGTCACCGAAAATCGGGAAGAAATGACCGATCGCGCCAAACAGCAAAGTTGTATAAGAAACATTGCATAGGAGTGCGCTGACCCAATAGCCCCAGGCGGAGTTGAAGCCGACAAATTCGCCGAAGCCCTCCTTGGCATAGCTGTAGATCCCGTTAGTCAGATCAGGGCGCACGCGGTTGAGCCCGAAGAAGCACATCATCAGGCAGAACATGCCGATGCCGCAGATGGCCCAGCCGATGAGGACACTGCCGGTATGCGCGCCGCTTGCAGCCATATCGCCTGCCGTTGTAAAAATACCGCCGCCGATGGTCGAGCCGATGATCATGGCGGTCAGCTTGGTGAAGCTCAGAGAATGGTTCTGTGCCTGAGCCGGATTTTGTTCACTCATCAAAAAGTCTCCTTTATCAACTGAAGTTACCTTCGGTATGTATCGCACAAAAAATTCTGCTTGACAAATCAGCTTGCATGCATTATTGTATTAGTTAAATAGTACAATAATACACAAGGTCAAAACGGCGCATTGTTTCAAAGAGATTTTCAAGATTCCGTGTCTAAGCATAGTATGAGCAAAAAGCGCGAAAATATGAAATCTGAAATTGGAAATTCTGAAGCGAAAGGTTAAAAATGAGCGCATGTGCAGAGCCTCCGCGCGGGGCATGCGCAGAGAAGGAGGGAGTGGAAAAATGGATAAACAGCTGCAGGAAAACATGCCGATCTACATGCAGATCATGCAAAAAGTCAGAGAAGCGATCGCGTCAGGCGAGCTCGCGCCGGGGGCGCGCGTCGCGTCTGTGCGGGAGCTTGCCGGCGCGTTTGCCGTGAATCCGAATACCATGCAGCGGGCACTGAACGAGCTGGAGCGCGAGGGACTCTTGGTATCCGAGCGCACCAGCGGGCGGTTTGTGACGAAGGATAGCGCGCAGATCGACGCGATGCGGCGACAGCTTGCGGAGGAGGCCGCGGCGCGGTTTCGCAGGGAAATGCAGACGCTGGGATTCAGCGAGGCGGAGATGCTGGCGTTTTTTCGTGTAAGTGCGGATGACGCTGTGCGGGGCGCGTAGGACACGTTGCACGGGAGGTCCGGCGTAAGGCGGCGCGCGGTGCGTATGAGATACGCGGTGCATATGGATTGCGCAGTGCGGTCGGCAGGGCCAAGCCGCGCGTGATGCGGACGGCGGTCACAGACCGCAGAAAGGAAGGGGAACATGAAAGAACGCCGCAGCTATGATGCTGAAAGAAACTTAAAACTGGTAACGACGCCGCTCGTCTGCCTGTCGGATGTCAGCAAGCAGTTTGACCGGATTCGGGCGCTGGATCATGTCAGTCTGGCGATCCCGGAGGGGCGCATCATCGGGCTGCTCGGACCGAACGGGAGCGGCAAGACGACGATGCTCAAAATCCTTGCGGGACTATATACGGAGTATGAGGGCAGTGTGAGCATCGACGGCATGCGGCCCGGTGCAAAGACAAAGGCATGCGTCGCGTATCTGCCGGACAGCAGCTGTCTGCCGGAGAAGATGCTGGTCAGCGACATTGTGAGGCTCTATGAGATTTTCTTTGCGGATTTCGATGCCGAAAAGTGCCGGGAACTGCTTGCAGCCTTTGCGATCGGACTGAGCAAGACGCCGGAGGAAATGTCAAAAGGGATGATTGATAAATTACAGATCTCACTCGTCATGGCACGCAGGGCGCGCCTGTATCTTTTGGATGAGCCGATTGGCGGTGTCGATGTAGAGGCCAGAGAGCACGTGCTGGATCTGATTCTGGAAAACTTCAACCCCAAGGGGACGATGCTGATCGTGACGCATTTGATTCACGATATCGAGCGGCTGTTCGATGACGTCATCGTGTTGAAGGAGGGTCGCGTAGAGACGTTTACAGCTAGTGACAGTCTGCGCGCGCAGTACGGCGGTTCTCTGGAGGAAGCGCTCAAAGCGATGTTTCGTGAGGAAGCGGCGCGGTAGATCGAAAGGAAGGGGTGAAAACCATGAAAATGCGAAATGTCCGGAAATGCTGCAGGCTGCACGCCAAGCTCGCGGAGAATCAGATCGGGATTTGCCTTGTCTGCGCGGGGATGATGGCTTTGACGGCTGTCGCGGGGGGCGTCATGCTTTTGCTGCTAATGGGAATATTTTTGCTTTTGGGCGCGCTGTGGTTTTTTGCGCGAGCCTGCCGGATTATCTTCGGCGCGGCAAGCTATGAAGCTGCGGGAGATTTTGTTCGCGCACTGCCGCTTTCCGAAAAGGAATTGTTTGCGGGAAAATTTTGACGGGGAGCCTGCTTACTTTTTGCTTGTTCCTCTTTTTGGAAATCACGCAGATCGGCATCGCGCGTGATTTTGAATCCACCTCCTTCGATTGGCGAACTTTTACAATGTGCAGCCCGTTGATTCTGCTGACGCTCATGCTGCTTTCTCTCTGCGCGGCCGCCTTGTACAGCATCGGCATGGCGCTGACATATCAGAGAGGCGAGGAAAATGATACGATGTCGATTGCCTATTGGGTGGAGACGATTGTTGTGATTCTATCGTTTTTGGTCTTGTTCATGCCGTTGATGATACCGATTTACCATTCCGCTGCCGCCACTACGATTAAGAAGCTGCTGATCCTTGCGGTCTTGCTTGCGATTTCGGCATGCCTGCTGGTGAGGGGAGCCGTGAAAACGTTTCACAGGGGAAGCACTGAGACTTGCGGCGCGCATGCGAGAAGACGATCCGGCGGCCGGACAAAGCCGGAAACAGCCGCGAGCGCATTGCCGCAGGTCAAAGCACCTGCGCGCATGTATGCATGGCTTCTGCGGCAATGTGACACCGGCAGTCTCGCGCAGCAGGGGCTGTGGTCGATCATGTTTGCCTGCGTATTCATGGTACAAAATCTTCCGGCTGTTTTGATTCCGCTCTTGCCGATGGGAATCGGCGCACGGATCCAATATGAAAGAGACAACGCGATGCTGTATGGGGAAAACGCGCCGTTTTATCAGCTGTTTCCGCTGTCTGCGCGGCAAAAGGTTCTGCTTCATATCCGATGCGGATGCAGGACGCTGCTGCCGCTGCTGCTGATTGCGGTCAACGGGTACTGTGTATTTTTGATATTCAGCCATCGCATGCCGCCGACGCGCTTCGATGCGGCGGTCCTCTGTTTCCTGCTGCTGAACTGTGCGCTTCTGACGGGAGCCGCATTGTGCAGCGGTATCGTGATGTTCAGTGTGAGTTTCGGCAACCTGTGGCGAGATGCCCTTACTCGCAGACCGAGCCTGCTGGCGGGAGGACTCTGCGAAAGCGGTATTTTCCTGGGGTTTGCTGTCGTCTATCTGCTGCTGTGTGTTCATGCGAACATACCCAAAGCGGCTTTGTTTTCCATCCTCACTGTACTGAATCTGAGCGGGTTCGCGGTCTTTTACCGCCTCAATGTTTGGATGCTCGAAAAGAAGTACGCGGTGTGAAAAGGAGGACAGAGCGGCTGCACAACGGCATTATTTCTGCTTTGCGCGCGGCCAGCCCATCCAGACCACGAACGGCAGGCTGACGAGAAGCATCGGCAGAGCCTCGTTGGATAAGGCAAAGAAAGAAATGATGATCCAGGCGATCCCCAGACCCGCGGAAGCGGCAGCATAGTCAAGCTGCGCGTGCCGCGGGTCTTTTGCTGCGAATACGGGGTTACACCGGAAATACAAGGTGATTGCGTTCCAGAGCCAGTAAGTGCCGAACAGGAAGATGGTTGTATTGCAGATCGGTAAGATTCTGGCAGCGGACAGCCATAAACCCATGGCTGCGAGCAGTAGATAGCCGATCCAGTAAATGAGTTTTTTTGTTTTTGTTGACATGGAAGACATGAGAGATACCCCTTTCTCTGAAATGTGTGTCGAAGCATCGCTGCCGGTGTGCTTTGTCATCATTTTAACAGAATGCTCAGGTTTTGACAAGGCGATACAGGAAATTCCACGGCTGTGACGGTCAAAATCCCAGTAACCGAAGCTGCCACCAATGTGCTTGATCTTAGAAACGGAGGCGTTTTTTCTTGCGAAGCAGGGCGGGATATATTATAATAAAAAAATCAGGGCTGAGAGGTGAATATGAAGCAAAAGACAGAGTTTGAGGTTATCATCGTCGGGGCCGGACCGTCAGGGCTGGCGGCGGCATTGAGGCTGCTTGAGGAAGGTATTTCAGACATTATCGTAATGGAGCGATTCGCATTTCCGCGCTACAAGTGCTGCGCCGGATATATTACCGGAAAGACGAAAGCGGTCTATGAGACTTTCGGATTAAATATTGAAGAGGTACATTACAGTCTGATAAAGGAGTTTAACATTTTTTACAGGCTGAAAAAAAGACAGACGATTGCCAATCAATTTTTATACACAAATCGCATGATTGATCGGGTAGAACTGGACAACGCCTTTGCAGAGCTTGCAAAATCAAAGGGCATCCGAATAAAGGAGAATACGACTATCTCGGAGCATGATGCAGACAAAAAAGAACTGAAACTTTCCAACGGTGAAAGGCTTACATATCAAAAGATTATTTTTGCAGATGGAACGAGCGGATTCGGAAGCCGTCTGCAGCCAGATCGCAAAAAGAATATTGCCATGCAGCTTGTTTTCCCACACGTTGCGCCCGAAGAGATTCAGATTCATTTCGGTATGACAAAGCGCGGGTACGGGTGGGTCAGCTCTTATGGTGGTTTTACCAATGTCGGACTGACGGATGTTTTTGACAAATCAGTAAACTATCATGAGATTTTTGCGGATTTCATGAAGAAACTCGGATTGCAGGCGGATATGAGCAGGCTGCGCGGAGCTTTCACGCCGATGGAAATCGGCGAAGGGAAAGTCGGTGAAGATGTTTACTTCGTCGGTGATGCGGTCGGCGCCTGTGACCCCATGACGTTATCGGGTCTTCGATATAGTCTTGACAGCGGGAGACTTTGCGCAGAGGCGATTGCGAGAAAAGATGACTGCCTGTATTTTGCATGTATTCGCAAAATGAAGAAAAAATTTGCACTGATGCGTGCCTTGCAAAAGATTTTTTATCTGAAATTCTGTCAGGTTTGTGTATTCGACATCGGCTGCAGGTGCTGTCACCGCATGATTGCGTATGTATTTAATCAATTTTTTGTGAACAAGAAATAAAATTACATTTTTATGTCCTTAAAAGTGTGGGTGGAATACATTTTTATGTCCTTAAAAATGCTGACGGCTGTTTTAAAAACGGCTATACTAAGCGTATGGAGAGACAAAAGCGCGCATAACGCAATCTGCGATTTCTATGCGCACATGGCGCGCAACCGTGAGCGCCGCTTCACAAGGTGCTTTCGTCGCTATTTCGGAAACATCGCACAGCGATATTTTCATGCATAATTAATAAGGAGGCTGCAAACGCGGCTAGCAAATACAGAATTTAAGAAAAGGAGTGAGACGATGATACAACTGGACAGTATCAGGGGGATGCTTCCGTCGCTTGCGGAAACGCTCAAAGAAGTCGGTGACTCTCTTTGACCTCGCAAGACTGAGAGAAGAATTAGAACGAGCGAACCGGGAGATCGAACAACCGGACTTTTGGAACAATTTAGAGTATGCCCAAAAGGTCATGAAAGAAAAAAAGACCATGGAGGCGACGATCGAGAACTACGAAAGTCTCGAAAAATCGCTCAGCGATATCGGCGAGATGATCGAGCTGACCGAGATGGAGGAGGCGAGCGGCGCTTCAGCGGAGGAGCTTGCCGAAATGGCCGCGGGCATCGAAGCAGACTATGCGGATTTTGAGAAAAAGCTGGAAGACCTGAGGCTCAAGACCTTACTGACCGGCAAGTATGACCACTGCGGCGCGATTTTGTCCGTTCACGCGGGCGCCGGTGGCGTCGATGCGATGGACTGGGCATCCATGCTGCTCAGAATGTACACACGCTGGTGCGAAAAGAAGGGCTACAGCGTGAAGATGCTCGACCTGCAGGACGATACCGAGGCCGGCATCAAGAGCGCGACCCTTTTGGTTGAAGGCGAGAACGCCTACGGCTATCTGAAGAATGAAAAAGGCGTGCATCGTCTGGTGCGGATTTCTCCATTCAATGCGGCGGGAAAACGTCAGACTTCGTTCGCGTTGATTGAAGTCGTGCCGGAGCTGGATGAGGATATTACTGTGGAAATCAATCCGGAGGATCTGCGGATCGACACCTACCGCAGCAGCGGCGCGGGCGGTCAGCACGTCAACAAGACGGACTCAGCGATCCGTATCACACATCTGCCGACCAATATCGTCGTCACTTGCCAAAATGAACGCAGCCAGCACCAGAACAAGGAAATGGCGATGAAGATTTTGACGGCGCGTCTGACTGAGCTTGCGGAGCAGGAACACAAGGAGAACCTCGCTGAGCTCAAGGGCGACTATATGATGAACGCCTGGGGTTCACAGATCCGTTCCTACGTCCTGCAGCCGTATACGATGGTCAAGGATAACCGGACCGGCGCGGAAACCGCGAACGTCAATGCCGTTTTGGACGGCGATCTTGACTATTTCATCAATGCCAAGCTCAAGCAGCATGAAGAAGCGTAGCGGATACGGAGGGCCTGTAACACGAAGCCCTGCGGACATCTGCAGCTGCCGAAGGCGATCGACTTGTAGTAACCGTCCAGAAAGAGTTCGCGGGAGCAGGCATAGGCCATTGCGGTCGCGTTCCAGCCGTGCGTGCGGCTGCGCGCGAGCAATCCGCAAGAAAAATACAAACACAAACACAGATAGAAAAGGAAACCATATATGGATATTATCGCAAAACTGGCAGAAGAATTTCACATTCGCACCGCGCAGGTGGAACAAACCGTAGCACTCATCGATGAAGGAAACACCATTCCGTTCATCGCCAGATACCGCAAGGAGGTCACCGGCGGACTCAGCGACGTGGTGCTGCGTGATCTGGACGAACGTCTCAAATATCTGCGGAATCTCGAGGAACGCAAGGAAGAAGTGCTGCGTCTGATTGAAGAACAGGGCAAGCTGACGGAGGAACTCAAAGCGGAAATCGAAAAGGCAGAGGTGCTGCAGCGTGTCGAGGATTTATACAAACCGTTCAAGCAAAAGAAGGCGACACGTGCCTCCAAGGCCAAGGAAAAGGGATTGGAACCACTGGCTATGATTCTTTACGCGCAGCTGCTGACCGATGGCGCGCCGGAGGACGCGGCCGCGCCGTTTGTAAACCCGGAGAAAGAAGTCCATACACCGCAGGAAGCGCTGGCGGGTGCTTGTGATATCATCGCGGAAATGATCGCTGACGATCCGGAGATCACGAAGGATGTCAGAGCCAAAACACTCGCGATCGCGACCCTTGTCACCGAGGCGGTCGATCCGGAGGAAAAGACCGTCTACGAGATGTATTATGACCGCGCGGAGGCTTTGGCGAAGATTCCGAACCATCGCGTGCTGGCGATCAACCGCGGCGAAAAAGAAAAAAAGCTGAAGGTTAAGCTTTCCTTAGAGACCGAGAAGATCCACGAATTGATCGCGGCATCCGTCATCCGAAACGAAAAAAGCATCTTTTATGAGATGCTGCAAGGCACCATTGCCGACGCCTACAAACGGCTGATGGCACCGTCCATCGAGCGTGAGATGCGCAATATGCTGACGGAACGCGCGGAGGCGGAGGCCGTCAAGATTTTCGCGAAGAATACGGAGAGCCTGCTGATGACGCCGCCGGTGCGCGGTAAGAAGGTCATCGCGATCGACCCGGGCTATCGGACCGGCTGCAAGGTGGCGGTGCTCGACGAAACAGGCAAGCTCAAGGCATACACGACGGTTTATCCGACCGAGCCGAAGAAGGATGTCGCGGGTACCGAGGCGACACTCAAAAAGATTGTCGAAAAGTTCCATACGGACATCATCGTGGTTGGCAACGGAACGGCTTCGCGCGAGACCGAAGAAGTGGTCGCAAACTTCATTAAAAAGAACGGTTACGATATCCAATATACGATCGTTAACGAAGCGGGCGCGTCGGTCTACTCTGCCTCCAAACTGGCGACAGAGGAATATCCGGATCTGGATGTGACGACTCGCGGCGCGATGTCGCTGGGACGACGGCTGCAGGACCCGCTGGCGGAGCTGGTCAAGATCGACCCGAAGAGCATCGGTGTCGGGCAGTATCAGCATGACATTAACCAAAAGCTGCTGGAAGGCGCGCTGACGAATGTGGTCGAGGACTGCGTGAACCGCGTCGGCGTGGATCTGAATACAGCATCGCCGTCACTGCTTTCGTATATTGCGGGCGTGAACATGGGCATTGCCAAGAATATCGTCAAATACAGAGAAGAAAACGGCAAATTCACCGACCGTAAGCAGCTGATGCAGGTGCCGAAGCTCGGAGAAAAGGCATTCAATCAGTGCGCCGGATTCCTGCGCATCACAGGCGGCAAGAATCCGCTGGACGCGACTTCGGTACACCCGGAATCCTATGGCGCGGCGCAGGCCATGATGGAAAAGCTCGGCGTGGAGGCTGACGCGATCCAGCACGGCGGCGATAAGGATATGGAAAAAAAGATCAAAAAGGCTTATCCGGCGAAGTCGCTGACACAGAGCATTGCCGCTATGGCAGGCGATCTGGGCGTCGGTGCGCTGACGCTGACCGACATCATTGAGGAAATGAAAAAACCGGCGCGCGACCCGCGTGAGGACGCACCGCCAGTCGTGTTCCGCGGCGATGTTAAGCAGTTTGAGGACCTGAAGATCGACATGGAGATGACCGGAACGGTCAGAAACGTCGTGGACTTCGGCGCGTTTGTCGATATCGGTGTCAAAAACGATGGTCTGGTGCATATATCGCAATTAAGCGATAAGTTTATCAAACACCCGATGGACGTGGTTTCAGTCGGCGATACGGTCAAGGTCAAGATCATTTCCATTGACTACGACAAGCACCGCGTTGGGCTGACGATGAAAGGATTGAATTAAAGCATGAGCAAGATTACAACGATTTTATTCGATTTTGACGGGACGCTGGTCAACACGAACGATGTCATCATTGCGTCGTGGCAGCATACTTACTGTTACTATACGGGCAAGGAAGAAAGCCTCGAGAAGATCACGGCATGCTTCGGCGAGCCACTGCTTCTGACGATGGCAAGAGAGTTTCCGGCGGTCGATCCGGAGGAATCCGCCGGAGTCTACCGCACGTTCCAGCAGGAAAATGCAGACGAGCTGGTGACGATTTTCCCGGGGATTCTGGATATGCTGCGGGATTTGAAAAACGCAGGCTACCGGCTGGCGATCGTGACCTCCAGGACCAGAGAGTCGGCACAGCGCTATATGGACATGTTTGGCATTGCATCGTATTTTGACGATATGGTGTCCTGTGAGGATACGAACGTACATAAGCCGAATCCGGAGCCGATCCTGTTGTGCATGCAGAAGCTGGGCGTTTCGCGTGAGGACTGTATCATGATCGGGGACAGTCCGTTTGATATCAAGTGCGCGAATAATGCAGGTGTTTTGAGCGTATTGGTGGCGTGGAGGATCACCGGCAGCGGTGCGCCGGAGGTTGCGGACGCAAAATGGGATTACGAAATCGCGGAACCTGCGGATCTTTTGACACTGCTGACGCGGATCAACTGTGCCGAACAGCCGCACGCGGCCATGGCCGCACTTTGATCGTACACTGTCCCTGCGGCGATGAGACAGCGCGGTCAGGAGAGAAACCGGCGCAGCTTTGCCGCGGCCGGACGCTTCCAATGATGTGATGACGAAGGAGACAGCGCGGCGATGAATCTGCGCGCGGCGAGATTCGGCAGATGGGAGATAAACAATGCTGCATCTATATTACGGAAGAGAAAACATCGACAAAGAAAATTTTATCTTTGACCATTTACAGGGTCGGGCGCTTTTACTTGTGCCCGACCAATTTACATTGCAGATGGAGCGCGCGCTGCTCGCGCGCGCCGGCAAGGAAGCGCTCATGGATATTGAGGTGCTTTCGATGTCCAGGCTCGGCGATCGCCTTTTGTCGGAGCTCGGCGGCAGCAAGCGCAGTTTCATCGATAAATACGGGCGGCATATGATTCTTTCGGATGTTGCCCGCGCAGAGCGGGAGCGTTTGCAGGTATTCCGCGGCCTGGAGCGCAAAAATTCCTTCATCGAAATGGTGAATAATTTCATCTCGGAGCTCAAGCAGTTTAACTGCGGCAGCGCGGAACTCACGCAGATCGCGGAGGCGCTGCCGGAGGACTCCTACGCGGCGAAGAAGCTGACAGATCTGACTCTGCTGTACGAAAGCTACGAACGGCGGATTGAAGGGAAGTACACCGATTCAGAGGACTATATCGATCTTTTTTTGAGTAAGATCGCGCAGTCCGCGTTGATTCAGGATCAAGATATCTGGATCTACGGCTTTGACAGTTTCGCGCCAAAGGCGATGTCTGTCATCGGGGAACTGATGCGCAGCGCGCGCGAGGTTCAGGTGGTGCTGACCGCGGACCATGATCGGAGCAGCAGAGACAGCGAGCTGTTTACGCTGCCGGAGCTCGTCATGCACAAACTGCAGGAGGCTGCGGAGGCGCGCGGCATCGACTGCAAACGGCAGGCAATACCGGAAAGCTACCGGATTCGGGATCGTGCCGCGGCGGTTAGACAAATCGAACAGGAGCTTTACGCCTTGCCCGCAAGACCGGCCAAAGATCTCGATGCCTGCGAGGGGCTGCGTTTGGTGACCGCGGCGAATCTGTACAACGAAGCCGAGAGCGCAGCGGTTTATGTTTTGCATCTGGTGCGGAATCTGGGATATCATTACCACGAAATTCAACTCATCTGCAACGATCAACAGGAGCGCGGACCGATTTTGCGGCGGATCTTCCGCGAATACGGAATTGATCTGATTTCGGACGCCAGCCGCGATATCCTGCAGAGTCCGATCGTGCGCTACATCACCGCGCAAATCAGCGTGGTCATCGAAAAATACAGGACGGATACGGTACTGCGCGTCCTCAAATCCGGATTCAGCGATTTGACAGCGGACGAGGTGACCGACCTGGAAAACTATGTCATCCAGTACCGCGTCCGCGGGAGCATGTGGAAAAGGCCATTTGTCAAGGGACTGCAGGAGTACGGGGAGGAAGAACTGAAGCGTCTTGACGCCCTCCGCGAAAGCGCGATCACGCCGATGCGTTCCTTCGAAAAGATTTTCCAAAGAGAAACGACTGCAGACTTTATCGCAGCGCTCTATCAATATTTTTATCAAGAAGCGCGCCTGCCGGAACGGATTGGCGAACTCATTCGCGCGCAAGAGGAGATGGGCAGAGAGGATCTTGCTGAGGAAACGCGGCAAATTTGGGGCAAAGTGATCGGTATTCTTGACCAGATGCAGGAGATTGCGGGGCGGCAGGATTTCGACGCGCGCGCCTTTTTAGACTTATTTAAGGTAGGTTTGTCGCAGGTCGAGCTCGGCGTGCTGCCGCCAACGAAGGACGGACTGATGATGGGAACGATGCAGCGGACCAGAAGCGGCAATATCAAGGCTCTGGTCGTGGTCGGCGCAAATGAGGGAATCTTGCCGCAGGAGAAACCGGCGCAGGGTCTGTTCGGCGATGAAGAAAAAGAACTCTTCCGGCAAAAGGGCGTGGAGCTCTGCAAGGTAGACAGTGTGCGGCAGATGGAGGAACGGCTGGCAATCTACCGTAATCTTTCAAGGCCGCGCGCGCAGCTTTGGATGAGCTGCAGCATGGCTGATATCGAGGGAAATCTCAGCAAACCGTCCGGCGTTTTTACGAAGCTTATCGAAATTTTCCCGCAGCTTGCGGTCGAGAAGGACATACTCAACCGTACGGCTGAGGCGCAGACAGAGCTGGCCTGCGGCGGCATGGCGCCGCTTCGTCATTTGACCGAAGCTTTGCAGGATACCTTGGAGGGAAAGCCGCTCGGCACACCGTGGAGGGAAATGCTCACATGGTATCAGCAGCACGATGACGCGAAACTGAACCCAATTCGCAAGGGGTTGGCGTTTACCAACAAACAGGAGGCACTCGGCAGACAGGTTGCTGACGCCTTGTATCAACGTGACGTGGACACCGCGCTGAGCCTCAGCCCATCGCGGCTGGAGCGTTATGCGCGCTGCGCATTTTCTCATTTGATCCAGTACGGCCTGAAGCCGGAGGAACGCCGCGTCTTTGAAGTCGCGCCGCGAGAGATCGGTGACATCTATCATCGGTGTCTGATGGAACTGACAGCGAAGCTGACCCTGCCGGATGTGCCGGTGACCGCGCCGGAATCGCCATGGATGACCTTAACGCGAGAGGCATGCAGAAACTTCGTGGAACAGACGGTCGCGCGGGAAACATCAAACTACCGCGAAGGGTTGTTTCAGCTCGGCCATGAGGAACAGTACCGCAGCCGCCGCATCGCGGACATCTGCGAAAAGGTGTGCTGGGTTTGTGTCGAGCAGGTACGGGCCGGACAGATCTTGTCCAGCCGTTTTGAAGTACCGTTCGGCCGCGGCCGCGCGATTCCGCCGATCGCGGTGGAGGCAGAGGGCAGACAAATCTTTATTGAGGGCAAGATTGACCGCGTGGATATTCTGCGCGGCGAGCGCGTAAAGATCATTGACTACAAGACCGGCAACGAGAATTTCAGCAAAAGCGAGGCAGAAGCGGGCTACCGTCTGCAGCTCATGCTCTATCTCAATGCCTGCCTGGGTGAGCGTACAGGCGGCGAAGCGAGAAAGCCCGCGGGAGTCTTTTATTTTCATATCAGTGAGCCGATGGTGGATTGGTCGGCAAAAGAACCGGACGCAGAGAAGCTGGCGCAGGAAGTGCGCAAGAATTTTAAGATGAACGGCGTGCTGGTCGATGACCCGCAGGTCATCGAAAGCATCGCGGGAGACTTCAGTGGCTATTCAGAGATCCTGCCGCTGCGAAACGGCAAGGACGGCGTCAGCGCGACCGGCGGCGATACCTTGCTCAGCGAGACGGAGTTTGAGGCGCTGACCGAGACCGTTTCCCAAAAAGTGACGGAGCTTTGCCGCGATCTCGCCGCGGGGAAGATCGACATCGAGCCGATGAAGACCCGCGACCGCTCCGCCTGCACCTACTGCCAGTACAAAGGCATCTGCCGCTTCGATACGATATTCGAAGGCTGCCGGTGGCGGATCGTGTAGAAAATTCTCAAAAAGAGACAGAAGAAACAGAAAAATCTCAAAATGAGACGCGCAGGCGTCGCAAATTGAGATTTTTCTTGTATTAAAAGCTTAAAAACGTTGAAAAATACGCACTTCTCATTATGGCACACTTGTTGCTCTATAGACATGAAAAGAAACAAAACACAAATTATGAGGAGGTAAACATGACGGAAAAGAAAAAACGAAAATTTGAATTTCCGGAGACTGCATTGTTGCTTTTCATCATCATTGCTGTCGTTGCAGGGCTAACTTATATCCTGCCGGCAGGACAATTTGAAAGAGTACTGGACGCGGAGACCGGAAGAGAGCTTGTAAAGGCTGGGACCTACACGATCACGGAATCGAATCCGACGACTTTATCGGAATTGTTTTCTGCGGTATTTAACGGTCTGGTAAAGGCGAGTGAGATTATTGCTTTCGTATTTGTAGTCGGCGGCGCATTCGGGATCGTATCCAAGACAGGGGCAATCTCGGCGGGTCTCAGCTCTTTGGTAAATCGTCTTCGCGGCCGCGAAAGTGTTATGATCGCGTTGGTCATGGCGGCATTTACTGTCTGCGGAGCGACTTTCGGTATGGCTGAGGAAGCCTTGCCTTTTGTGGTCGTTTTGGTTGTTGTGTCGCTGCAGATGGGGTTCGACCCGATCGTCGGCGTTTCCATGGTCGTCATGGGGCTGTACTGCGGCTATTCCGCAGGTCCGTTAAATCCATTCAACACCGGCATTGCACAGGGTATCGCACAGCTGCCGCTTTTCTCTGGTATGGGACTGCGCATTGCGCTGATGCTTGGTGCATGGATTATCGCAGTATTCTTTACGGTGCGTCATGGTCAAAATTACAAGAAACAGGGCATTGACAACGCGGTTTTGCTTCGCGAGTTTTCTGCGCAGGAAGAAAGAAGTCTGAACAAAATCGATGTTGTTATCTTGTTGATTTTGGTGGCGACGATCGGTGTTCTAATCTTCGGTGTGATTCAGTTTGGCTGGTATTTTAGTGAAATTTCGGCGCTATTTTTAGCGATGGGCCTGATCACAGGGGTTATTTACCGAAAAGGTGATTTTAATCAGATTGCCAGAGATTTCGTGGCCGGTGCCGGTGAAATGACGACGGCCGCTATCTTTGTTGGACTGTCCAGAGCGATTCTAGTCGTTATGGAAAACGGCATGATTATGGACACGATTGTATATTACTTATCTCTCCCTTTGGGCAAACTGAACAGTGTGTTTGCAGCATGGGGTATGTATCTTTCACAAGGTCTGATCAACTTCTTCATTCCGTCCTCAACAGGACAGGCTGTTGTTGTCATGCCGATCCTTTCCCCGCTGAGCGATCTGATCGGCGTTACCAGACAGACTGCAGTTTTGGCGTATCAGTGCGGTGACGGATTTTGGAATATGATCACTCCAACCCATTCTGTGTTGATGGCATCTTTGGGATTGGCAAAGATTCCATTCGGACAGTGGTTCAAATTTGCCGTAAAAGTCGTCATTGCATGGAGCATTTGGGTGTGCGCCGTGCTGGCATATGCAACACTTACGTCTTATGGACCGTTTTGATTAGACAAAGCGGCAGAAAGGAGAATAAAAAATGAAGAAGTATACAATTACAGTGATTGGCGCTGGAAATGGTGGTCAGGCGATGGCAGCATATTTTGCAATGGCAGGAAATGAAGTCAGAATATTTGACTATTTTGAAGAACCGATTCAGGCCATTAGGGAAAAAGGCTATATCGAACTGATCGGCGCAGTCGAGGGAAAAGGAGAAATTGCGCTTGCAAGCAATGATATCCGGAGCGTTATGGAGGATTCGGATCTGATTCTGATCGTCAATCCTGCGATCTATCACAGCAAAATTGCGAAAACCTGTGCTCCGTATATCAAGCCGGGACAGCAGATTTTCCTCAGTCCATCCTCGGTATTCGGTGCGTTCGCATTCAAGAGGGCGCTGGAGGATAACGGTTGCCATGAAAAAGTGACGATCGCAGAGAGTCACTCCCTGCTGTTTGCGGCAAGACTTGTAGAAAATGGTCTGGTAAATATCGGCGGCAAAAAGGACAGACTGCTTGTGGCAGCGTTTCCGGCTTGTGACGGTGAGAGACTTTATGATATAATAAAACCGGTCATTCCGGAAACCGTCATTTGCGACTCCGTGCTAGTGACCAGCTTCGAGAGTACAAACGCTATGGTACATCCGTTCCCGACGATCATGAACGCTTCGTGGGAAGAATCAGGGAACAAATTTCGGTATTATTGGGACGGAATCGGCAAAACGACCGGTGACTTTATTGAAGCACTGGATGCAGAGCGCGTGGAGATTGGCAAAAAGCTCGGGCTTACCCTTGGTGAAAATCTGTTCGATATCTATATGGATTACAAGGGCGACTATGATGCTGAAGGAGAGGATGTTTCTTCCTTGTTGAAAAATGTTGAAGCTTATAAGGATATCTATGCAGCCAATACACCGAGGATCCGCTACATTTATGAGGATGTGCCGACCGGGCTGGTGCCATTCATGGCCATGGGCGAGTTACTCGGTGTTCCGGTAGAAAAAATGAAATTGGTAACGAAGCTTTGTGAGGAAATGCTCGATGAAGATTTCACCCACAGCGAACAAAGCCGCAATCTTGAAAATCTTGGCTTGGGAGGTATGTCCGCAGAGCAGATTGTTGCCTATGCGAAAACAGGAGTGAAGTAATTATGACAAAGCTTGCAGATATTCAGGCATATGTAAATCGCATGGCGTATCTGACAGCGGTTGCGCTGGATATGGAGGTGCTGATTTGTGATGCGTCTTTGAAAATCCTCGGCGACTATCTGAATGATGAAAACGGGATCTGTGAAAAAATGGATGTCGAATATCTGCGGAGCCAGTCTGCTATCACGCATGCTATCACAGGCAAGAAAAAAATTCTGTATGATAACGCAAAAGCGCAGAACCCAGGCTGTGCAGTCTGTAAGATGAAAGACAGCTGCAATGCTGATTCCATCTTAGCTTATCCGATTTTGCAAGGAGAAACAGTACTGGGGGCGATCGGCATCTATTCAAACGGCAAAAGACAGCGGTATAAACTCGTACAGCAAAAGGAAGAAATGCTGGAGTTTATTGAAATTACGGCGGAGCTGATCGTTGCGGAGTATGAAGAGGCTGAACGCAAAAAAGCGGATATTTTGAAGCAGGCTGCCGCCTTGATCCAGCCGGTCAAAAAATCTTCCTTTGATGAAATCGTCGGCAATAGCCGCGCGATCCGAAAAGTCAAGGAAGAAGCGAGAACTTTTGCGGTTGGGACTTCAAATATCCTGATTCAAGGAGAAAGCGGGACCGGCAAGGAAGTTTTCGCGAATGCGATCCATCAGGAGAGCAAATATGCCAATGGTCCGTTTATTGCGGTAAACTGCGCAGCGATCCCGGATAATCTGATAGAAAGTGAACTGTTCGGTTATGAGGAGGGCAGTTTCACAGGCGCGGTCAAGGGCGGACGAATCGGTAAATTTGAAATGGCGAACCACGGGACTTTGTTCTTGGATGAAATCGGCGAATTGCCGATCCACCTGCAGCCCAAACTTTTGCGCGCGATTCAAGAGCGGAAGATCCAGCGTGTCGGTTCGGCAAAACAGATTGAGGTAGATATTCGTATTATCTCTGCGACAAATCGTGATTTGCGCAAAATGATAGATACCGGTGAGTTCCGAGAGGATCTGTTCTACCGACTGGGTGTCATTCCGATTGAGATTCCACCGCTGCGCGAACGCAAAGATGACATTGTAGAATTGGCGGCATACTTCCTGCGGATGTACGCAGATATGCTGGACAAACCACAGATAGATGGAATTGAACAGGATGTTCTGCATAGGCTGTGCAGCTATAATTGGCCGGGTAATGTGCGAGAATTGCAAAACACCATAGAATATGCGGTAAATAAATGCAGGACGGACAAGATCGAGCTGCAGGATATTGCAAATCGCCTTGCAGGGGCGAAAGCTAGTGCCGCTGAACCGGTACGGAATCTGGGAGAAGTAGAGCGGGAATTGATTCAAAATGCACTGGAGGTCTACAGCGATACCCAGGAGGGCAAAGCGAAAGCAGCCGAAGCACTCGGCATCAGCCGGGCGACCTTGTATCGCAAAATCAGCAAATATCAGCTGTAATGACATAAACTGAAAATCCCCTTCTCATCAAACTGCCGGAGTGAAAGGAGAGGGGGATTTTTGACGTCATTAGGAAATCCCAAGTTGTGCTTTCAGAGCCTCCTGCAGGACCGCTGAAAAATTGATATTTTTTTTGATAGCTTCATCGTTGAGCCACTCCGGGATGGTAAGTGTTTTCTTGACCGCGCGGGAACTGTGCTTTTTCTTGTATTCCAAGAGGTCAAACTCGATGATGACCGGATAAGAATTTTCAGCGATTACTAAAAAATCGATGCTGGTTGGGACAGGAACATTGTTCTCTTTTATTCTGTCCGCTAAGGCAAGTCCCAACGCGTCCACTGCCATTTCGTAAGCCTGGGACATATCTGTGCCCTGGGTCAGACATTCCGGAATGTCAGGGAAAGAGACCCAAAAGCCGCCGTCGTCTTCCTTGTGAAATAATGCCGGATAGAAAAATTTGTCGTTCATTATGAAAACCCCCTTTCTGTATATGTATTTATTTTAGTCCTGCTTGTTTTAGAATCGCCTGCTCCAGCCCCTTGCCGAGGCTTTTGCTGTGCAGTGGAAGGATCGTTTGGCGATTATTTTTTGGATTTCTAAGTTTTACATGGGAACCGTTTTGACTTACGATCACAAAACCGTTTCCTTGCAATAATTTGAGCATTTGTCTGGATGTCATCGGCATATCTGTACTCCTTTATTATAATACGTATCAATACGTATGTCAATGTAAAATAAATGAAAAAATACTAATATCAGTATAATTCGTAAAAAAGAAAGCGCAAGGCAGAGAATGCACGATAAACCGACAGATTTCGACAAGTTTCGCAAAGCAGCGCAGAAACTTCAAAACTGTGCCGGTACAGATGCATTGAACTAATTTAAACTGATGTGATTATCCGTCACTATGTAGGAAAATCCCCCCATAAATATAGGGGATTTTTTATTATATATGAGAGAAAGAAATTTCAGCAATATGTTGAAATTTGCACGTTTTAATGAAGAAAAAAAGATGAAAATGGATTTGGTATACTTGTTGCATATTCATTTTGTAGGGAAACCTGGCATAGGACATATGCCACGCTTTTGAAAGGAGAACACAAATGGGATTATCAAACTTTTTATTAAGCGATTATCGCGAATTAATGACCTATTCTGACCAAGTTAAAAAATATGGTTTAACAAAGATGGCACCGCTGATCATTACGTGCTCTATTACAGGAGGTCAGCATGGAAAAGAAGCAAACCCGAATCTGCCGGAAACACCGCAGGAACAGGCACAGTCAACGTATGATGCTTACAATGCAGGTGCTTCGCTGGTTCACATCCACAGAAGACAGCCGGAAAACCCTGCCCTCGACTCCAAAAAGGCAGAGGAATATTTGGAAGTAAACCGCTTGGTCCGGGAAAAATGTCCGGAGATTATTATTAACAACACCTGTATAGGCGGACGCTTGATCGACACGGAAAACATGACAACTTCCGAACTGCTACATGCATCTACGGCCGCCAAACCGGAAGTGGCATCCATTGATATCACATCCACTTCCCAAAGGATGCATCTGGGCGCAAGAACCAAAGAAATGGGCGGCGAGCGCGATGCGTATCTCAAACATTTCGATTTGATCAACAACGATGAAGATATTGTTGAATTATTAAAAGAGTTTGATCAGTATGACATCAAACCGGAATGGGAAATGTACAATTTGACAGATATCAAGAGATTAAGAGGCATTATTGACAAAGGTGTGGTAAAAGGACCGCATTGGTGTATGATGCTGTTTGGCGGAAACGGCGTATTCCCGAACTATCAGGCAATGGCATTGGCGATGCAGATGCTGCCGCCGGATACCATTTTCTCGACCATCAATATCGGCGGCGCGCATAATGCGATGATGACGCAGTCCATCATCATGGGTAACCATGTTCGTGTAGGGTTAGAAGATGTTACATATTATGCGCCTCATCAGTTGGTAACCTCCAACGCACAGCTGGTTGAACGTGCTGTGCGCATTGCAAAAGAATTGGGACGTCCGGTTGCAACACCGGCGCAGGCAAGAGAAATGCTTGGACTGGGAGCTCCCCGTCAGTATTAGTAATCTATCGAGTATAGCACAAAAATCCGCATTGCTTCGGTGATGCGGATTTTTGCGGTATAATATATGGTATCGCTAACGGGAAGAACTCTGCATGACAAATGAGACATGCAGAATTTCCCCTAGAAGGAGCGTACGGAAAGACATCGATAGGACTTCCTTACGACCATCAATTCTTCATTTGTCGGAATTACATACACTTTAATTTTAGAATAAGGACGTGAGATCAAGCCGGAAATCTGAGGGGTATCATTATAATACGGATCCAGTTCAATGCCGAGGAAAGCCAGCTTCTCGCAGAGCATAGAACGTAAATAAGCACTGTTTTCTCCGATACCGCCGGTAAAGACAAGCGCGTCGGCCCCTTCCAATTGAAAAAACATACTGCCGATCTGACGGATCAGATCATAGCAATAGACATCAATTGCAAGCCTTGCGTTTTCGTTGCCGCTGACTGCATGGCTGGCAAGTGTTTTAAAATCACCGCTGATGCCGGAAATCCCTTTGAGTCCGCCGTTTGTTGATAAAGCTTGCAAAATTTCCTCTTCTGTGTATCCTTGCTGCTGCAGAAACGGAAGGATTGCGGAATCCAGATCACCATTGCGGTAGGACTGTATAATTCCCGATTGAGGCGAAAAACCGAAACTGCAGTCGATACTTTTTCCGTGACTGATGGCACATACAGAACTGCTGCCTCCTAAGTGACAGGAGATGATTTTGCCGTCAAGGCCAAAAGATGATTGCATAGTCTCTGCAATATAACTGTGGGATGCACCATGAAATCCCATTTTTTTTATATCATAGCGATTGGTCCAATCAGAAGGAATTCCATAGATCCTGCGGTGAATGGGAATGGTCCTGTGGAAATCTGTTTCAAATGAGCCGATAAGTTTGGCTTGCGGCAGAGTTTCGCGGAATGCCTCAATTGCTGCAAGGTAGGGCTTGTTATGTGCAGGAGCAACCCGCAGACAGTCGCGCATACCGGAAAGAACATCATCTGTCAGTTCGTGGGTACCATAGAAACCCTTTGCGAGGACTGTCTTAAAACACACACAGGAGATGTCGGATGCGTGAATTGTGGCAGAAAGCGGGCTGATGTCAAGCAGATCAAGAAAAATACGAATCCCCTCGGTGTAAGAGGAAACGAAGAGTGTTTCGTTTTTATAATGGTGACCGGCTTTATCCTGATAAGAAATTTCAGATGGAATGTCAGCGCCGATCGCGCTTATTTTTGCTTCCGTAAAAATTTCTTCGGACGGCATGTGAAAAAGTTTGAATTTTAAGGATGTACTTCCTACGTTGCATACTAAAAAAAACATATGTCAGATCCTTTACCATTGATTTAGAAATAGCAGTTAAATATATAAAAGCAAATATCGTGCCAAGTTTAAATCGGGCAAAAAACGGAAAGAACCGCCAAAAATCAGCAGTTCTTTTACAATGTGTGACGGAAATTGTCGTCACAGTGTAGGTGAAATCCAACAGCATTACTGGATCTCGTACTTCTTCATTTTATCATAGAGAATCGTGCGATCGACGCCAAGAAGCTTTGCGGCCTGCGATTTGTTTCCTTTTGACAGCAGCAGGGCCTTCTTGATTTCTTCAATTTCAGCATGGGCGCGTACCTGTTCAAGCGTAAGAATCTCCGGACCGTTTAACGCAGTCTCAACTTCCTGCACGTTATTTTGGCCCATGCGTTCCTTGATTTGCCTGAAGTGCTCATATTCTAACATTCCAGCACCGCGGATGAAGCAGGCGCGTTCTACATTGTGCCTCAGTTCTCTGACATTGCCCGGCCAGTCATACTGTATGAGAAGATCCAGCGCTTTCGGACTGATATCTACAATACTGAGACCGTTTTCACGATTGGTTTTATCAATAAAATAGCGGCAAAGCGGACGAATGTCTTCTTTTCGCTCTCGCAGAGGCGGAATATAGAGCTCAATGACATTGATGCGGTAATACAGGTCTTGGCGGAACTTCTGCTGCTTGATCAATTCATGGATGTTCTGATTGGTTGTGCAGATAATGCGGGCATTAAACGGAATGGTCTTGAGACCGCCGACCTTTTCAAATTCTTTCTCTTGAATCGCGCGAAGAAGTTTTGCTTGGAGATGAAACGGCATATCGCCGATTTCATCGAGCAAAAGTGTTCCGTTTTGTGCATATTCAAATTTACCGACCTTTCCGGTGGAAAGAGCGCCTGAAAAGGCCCCTTGCTCGTAGCCGAAAAGCTCCGACTCCAACAACTCGTTCGGAATTGCCGCACAGTTGATCTTTACAAAGTTGTGCTTGCTTTTGTTGCTGAATTCATGGATGGCGCTAGCAAAGACCTCTTTGCCGGTACCGGTTTCTCCGGTAATCAAAACCGGAAGAGGGTAATTTGCAATCTGACTGATTGTCTGGCGTAAATCTTTGATGGATTGTGAATCGCCGATGATATAACTCTCTAATTTTTTGACCTCTTCTGCAAAAGCAGGTTCTTTCTGCTTTTCTTGAATTTGTTCGATTTCCTTTGCAAGGCTGAGAACTCCCTCCATGCCCTTCGGGAAGATGGTTTCGGACATAGCGCCGACAAGCTTTCCATCTTTGTCATAAATCGGAACACGATTGCATACTACGGGCATAACTTCCTTTGTTTCTCTGTGAATAAAGCGAAAGATATAACCGTATTCAGGTGTTTCTGTCTCTACAACGATGTGCATGCGCGTTCCGGGAATCACATCGCAGACATACTGCCCGATCAGTCCATCTTCATGGTCGATTCCCAGATATTTGTAATGAAATTTACTCGCATAAAGAATAATACCTTTTTCGTCTACGATAATTTTTGCACCGGATAAGGAGTCAAACGCACAGCGCATAACGTAATCCAGTTTTTCTTTTAATAATTGATCCGTCACCTGATTTACCTCTGTTCTTTTTCCGCATACATACATGTTTAACCTATTCTATTTTAACACTTCACTCTCATAAAAGCAATCTGTACGAGAAGGAGAAAGGGACACCTTTTACGGAAGTCCCTTCTCGAACGCTGATACGCAGCCGCACTTTACGATCTGCGGTTATTTGTTTTCTGCGGCTTTTTTGGCAAGATCGCATACCAGCTTATCACCGCCGAACGGTGGTGTTAACGTCCAAAGGACATCAAAGTGCTCTCCGCGGTCACTGCGAAGCTGATGCATGGTGTTCGGCGGTACGTAGACAGCCTCATAACGGTTCAGCTCAATGACCTCATCTGCGATCAGTACGGTACCCTTGCCATCCAGACAGAAGAATAATTCTCCCTCTGCATGTGCTCTGAGGTCGGAATTACAACCAGGGGTCATTTGTGTCATACCCTGCGCGATATCGTGATTGGTCGGATCCAGTTCCGGGGAGATCAGCGCTCTCAAAATCCTTTTTTCCGGCAGCGGGGTTTCCACGAATGGGGAATTCTCTAATGTTGCTTTGTAGTACATATGTATACCTCCTAAAAATGTTTGTGATATGTTTCATAGGCGAATACAGCAGCGCCGATCGCGCCTACAATCTGACAATGTTCAACCGGAAGGACCGGTGTTCCAAGCTCCTCGGACAGACTGGACACCATGTCGCGGTTCAGAGCAACGCCGCCAGTCATAACAACAGGGGCTTCACCGGAGACTCTGTGATACATGCCGGATACTCTTCTGGCCACTGCGTTATGGGCCCCTTTTGCGACATTTGCTGCAGTTTCACCGGCCGACAGCGCAGAAATGACTTCGCTTTCAGCGAATACCGTACAGACTGAACTGATGGAAATTTCTTTGGTTGCCTTTTCACCAAGAGTGGAAAGCTCTGTGAGCGAACAGCCTAGGACTCGGGCCATGACTTCCAGAAACCTTCCGGTTCCGGCAGCGCATTTTTCATTCATGACAAAGTTCTCGACCTTTCCGTTTGCGTCCAGCTTGATGACTTTCGCATCCTGCCCGCCGATATCAATGATCGTTTTTGCATTGTAGTCTAGGAAAACGGTTCCTTTAGCGTGACAAGTGATTTCGGTGATTTGTTTATCAGCGCGCGCATATTTTAATCTGCCGTAACCGGTCGCAACGGTGTATTTGATTTCATCCTCACAAATTCCTGCCTGTATCAGTGCCTGTGTAAATGCAGTTTCAACCCCATTAGTTCCGGTACCTAAATTTACGGCAGAGACTGCGACCAGTTCTTTCTGCTCATTCAGAATAGCGGCCTTCGATGAGGAAGAGCCGATATCGATTCCTAAATACATAACGCCACCTAACCGATCATTTCCGCAAAGCTCTGCACGCGAGTGCGGAGTTGCTCGTAAGATTCCATCTGCTGGTCAACCTCCAGATATAGGAGAGGGATGCTGGCTTCCTCCATTTGTTTTTTGAGGATTGGATAATCAAATTCTTCCGGATCGCAGAATTTCATCATGAAAAGGACGATACCATCGGCATTTGTTTCCTGCACCATATCAATCAGCATGTCCCCTTTGTCTTTGGATGCTTCATAAAGAAAGGTGTCTCCCTTTTGCGCGGCGATTCGTCCGGCCATTTTTTCCAGAACCGTGCCGGAATCCGGAGACAGTGCGCGGAAAGCCCTTGATTGGTGCGAAAGATCATCGCCGACGATCGCGATGTCATTTTCGCGGAAAATATCGAGGATCTCAACCGGTTCGCTGATCAAGCCTGTCGCAACGACTTTAAGACCGTGGAAGGTTTCCTTTTCAACAGATGCAAGCTGATTGAGAATATCTTCGATGATATTCGTGTAGTCTGCCTTATCCATAAAATGCGCCGCTTTCATGACTAGATGACGGGTCTTTGCGCTGAAAGTCAAAGGGTAATCCCGGATGACCTCGACGAACTTGCGCATAACTGCACGGTATCGTTCATAAACGGCGAAAGCCGCTTCCAGATCCGCAGCGGAGATTTCGTGTCCGCAAATTGCTTCCAATTCTTCTTTTACATGCTCAAATTTTCGTACCAAAAAGTTCATGGCACCGTCCGCGCGGCGGTTCTGAGGATAAACGATCGGAATCAGCGGAATGTTTGGCACTGCGTATTTCCAGTCTTCGCAGACACATTTCAAAGTGTCGCAAAAACAGGGGATTAAGACTCCTTTGAGAAGATTGTAAGTGCCTTTGATGCCGAATTCCATATTTGCTTTCATGATCGTGCAGCAGAAGCCCTGAAGATATTTATCCGCGTATTTGATTTCGGTTTTTCCGCCCCACATACCGACCGGAAGGAATCCCGCGGCGTAAATGATCTCTTCCGGTGCGTGCATCGGAAAATATCCGAATGGTGCCTTACCAGTTTTTTTTACGGATTCTGTGATCGATTTCCCGGGAACTGAAGCAATCTCGGCAAGCATTTGAATTTTGTCTTTATAATTTGTCATGATGCCTCCTCCTATTTGTTCTTTTCCATCAGCTCGACAAGAGCCTGAATGCGAGTTTCATATTGAGCATCTGAGAAAACGCGTGGATCTGTCTGATCACCGTCGAAGAAAACAGCAGGGACTCCGGTTCTCTGCTGTACCTGGCGCTGAATTTCATACTGCTTGAAATCCATCAACTTACAGCTGCGGTTTGAATGAAAAATGATCCCGTCGAGTGAATAGTCTTCTGCGATTTTGGCGATATTGTCTACGCTGTAGGCGATGCTGCGGTTTGCGTAATGAGAGGCGTAAGCGCGTACCAGAGCGTCCAAATCATTTTTTTCATAACGGATGTTCCAAGAATCCGGATAAGTCGAAGCAACCATGTTGACACCGTATTTTTTAAGTGTCTTGAAGGTTGTGGCAAGATGAGGCCAGCAAGCAATACCGTCCCACATGATACGGTATTTTTCTTCTGCGTTGTTCCAAGGACCCAGATTTTGTTTCATGCGTTCTTCCAGTTCCTCATACCAGAGGCGGAAGAGGGTTTCGCCGTCTTTATTTCCACGCATGCAAACTACCATGGCCATGTAATTGAACATGTCAAACCCACTGAGCGGCGACGGTTTGTGCATGGCCAGCTCGGTGGATTTTTTCCACCAGCGGCAGGTTGAATTGGAAACTTCCATGACCTCCGAAAGACGGTCATAGTCAAATCTTTTCTTTGTAAGTTCTTCCAACTGTCTGATTGCATAGTCAAACTGCCGACGCATATATTGGATACTTTCCTCTGAGATCTGATATTCGTAGCTGTATGGCGTGTCAAACAGGATCATCGGGATATGCAACTCTTTGGCGATGTTTTCATACCACTTGATGACCGTGTTGCAGATATTGTTGCAGCACAAGATCAGATCCGGCTGCGGAATGTTCTGCGCTTCGGCATCCTTGAGATCCACGTAGCCCATATTGACCCGCGCATAGGAGCATAGATCAGAGGAATATCCCTTCCCTTCTGAGTAGGAGATGAATTCCATGGACCCCTTTCTTGCACCGATCGCGGCAGCATGGTTCTCCGGATATACAACCGTTAGATCCATGGTTTCCAAAAGTTCCTGCGGGCTGATGGAAGTAGCCCATACCACCGGGCGTCCTTCTGCTTTTGCAGTCAAGGCATCATCATAATGCTTAGCAACGAGCTGATTCAAAAGCTCTTTGGAAGTCAGTTTTTTTTGTTCCGTCATTCGATCTACCCCGCTAGTCAACCAGTTCCATCAGCTCGATCAGAATGCCGTGATTGGACCGCGGCTTCACGAAATTGATCTTCATATTTGTTCCCTCTACCATCTTGCAGGATTCCTCCAGAAGAGAATAACCTTTTTCGCGGAACTCAGCACAGGCAGCTTCCACATCCTCCACTTGGAAACAGATATGCGCGATCCCACCCTTACCGCCGTTGTATTCAGCCAGAACGCCGCTGTAAGGAATCAGGAATTCAATCGGGCTTTCGCTTTCAGCCGGATTCATTTTTGTGAAGATAAACTTTGTGTCGTACGGTGTCATGCCCTCTGTTTCGGATTCCAGTCCGTACATATCCATAAGTTCGCGGACATATTCTTCTTTTGGGAGAATGATGCCCACATGATGCAGCCTTTTGTGTATCATAATATTCCTCCTTTTTACTTGTGACAGATATGTCATCTCATGTATAATGCATTTTGTGTGTTGTGTGATGCCCTGATAAAAAGCAAAGAATGTGCCAAGCCTCCGGACAAGAAAAAAGAATGTTTTGCTGATTGTCAAAATCTTGGCATAAAGATTGCGTAATTTATGGGGGTGAACGGTGAAAAGACAGCCGAGCGGAATGTTTCAGAACTTGCTGAAATCCGATAAGTCAGAGCCTTTTATCTGCTCCGGACAGGTAAAAAGGTCTGGCAGAACAGGAAGAAAGCTTGTGGCGGATTTCCCACAGCGTGTAGGTCTTTCCCCATAAACCTGATCCTTGCAGCAAATCCAAATTGCTGTATTGCGATAAAAGTCAAACGATGTTTGATCACAAACGAAGGAGGATTATTATGAAAAGAAAAATCTTAGCACTTGTAATGATCATGGTATTATCATTGACACTGCTTGCAGGATGCGGCGGCGACAGCGGTGAAAACGGCAATGCAGGAACAACGGAAAAGGTTTCCTGGAAATTGGCATCCTGTTGGACAGACGGAACCTGGATGTTCCAGATCGACTCCGATTTCTGTGACACGGTCAGCAGACTGACAAACGGAAACTTCACCATTACCCCTTACGGTGTAGGACAACTCGGTGCTGCGACAGAGGTCTTTGACCTTGTTCAGGGCGGAACCGTACAGGCGGGCGGAGACTGGCCGTCCTACTGGGCAGGCAAGGATATCGGTTTTGACCTTCTGGCGACTACCATGTTCAACTTCACAAACTGGGACTACTACCTGTGGATCTATCAGGGCGGCGGCTGGGATGACGCATACAACTATATGTTCAATCAGTTCGGCATGATGTATTTCCCGACAACAACGACTCCGATGGAATCCGGTATCAGATCCAATAAACCGATCAATTCCATTAAGGACATGCAGTCTATGAAGATCCGGTTCGCAGGAAAGATCCAAGGACTGGTTGCTGATAAGCTCGGCATCACTCCGGTGTCCATCTCTGCGGATGAACTTTATGAAGCCTTGATGAGAGGTACGATTGATGCGGCAGAATACTCTGGTCCGGGCAACGACCTTGATATGAATATCCAGGAAGTTACTAAATATTGGTTGGTACCTGGATGGCATCAGACTTCTTCCGTATACGGCGTAATGGTTAACAAGGCTGCATACGAAGCACTTCCGGAAGCATATCAGCAGGCACTTTACGATGCTGCAAAACTCAGCATGGCTGACAAGCAGGCTGCGTACGTATGGAGAGACGCAGAAGCTACCGGTAAGATTTTGGATGCAGGCGTAAAAACAACGACGCTTCCGGAAGAGGATATGAACAAGATTTATGAAGCATTCGTAGAAGCAACGAAGGAATGCTGCGCAGAATCCGAGAACTATGCACACGTTTGGGACTCCATGATGAAATACAGAGAAACCATGAATGACTGGCGTGAAGCACAGGTTGATTGGGACTTCGGCATCAACTTCGACGAAAGCTCTTTCAAGTAGTCCTACGGACAACAATCAAACGATACATGTACATCAATCTTTCACGATGCTGAAAGATACTCCGGAGCCTGCTATGCGGCAGACTCCGGAGAAATTTAACAAAAATCAACAGAATTTTAGACACAAAACGACGAAAGGAAACACAAATGAACATTCTAAAAAGTATTTCCAAAGTCATCGATACTATCAATGAGAAAGTGGGTATGGTGTGTTCCTACATCTCCGCGCCTCTCATGCTTCTGATCGTGTTTGAGGTCGTATCAAGAAAACTGGGACATCCTACAATCTGGGGATATGAGACCATCATCGGTGTATACGGCTGGCTGATCCTGATGTCAGCTGCATACGGACTTCTGCACGATTCCATCGTTAAGGTGGACATCCTGTCCGGCGGATGGGATGAGAAGACACGGCATATCGTGGCTTTAATCACTTATATCATTTTCTTTATTCCGTTTGTAACTTACTTGCTTCCGGCTATTTATAATTCTTTCTGGCTAGACTTTACGACGCAGGCGAGAAGCTGGTCATCCTGGGCGCCGCTCAGATGGCCGTGGAAACTCTGTATGCCGATCGGCTGGACGCTTCTGTGGCTGCAGGGACTTTCTGAAATTATGAAGCATATCATATTCTTAATCGAAAACAAAGGCAAAAGCTTTAAAAGAGATAAACAAGTAATGAAGGGAGGAGAGCTTGATGGCTAGTTCAGCATTTTTAATCAGCATGTTCGTGGTTCTGGTTATCGGACTGCTCACCGGTCACCAGCTGGCTTTCGTCCTTGGCGGAATCGGTACGGTATTCGGTTATATCGGATGGGGGGACACAATCAACAGTATCTTCGCGACCAGAGTCTGGGATACGATGAACTCTTATTCTTTGATCGCGATCCCGATGTTCGTTTTGATGGCGAACTTCTTGACGGCTTCCGGCGTGGCGGATGGCCTCTTTGATTCCGTAAAGCTGCTGTTCGGTAAGATGAAAGGTGGTCTTGGTATTGCGGTTATCGTTGTATCGACCATTTTTGCGGCGACGACCGGTGTCGTCGGCGCGTCCGTAACAACCATGGGGCTGCTGGCACTTCCGGTTCTGATGAAGAACGGATATAACAAGGAACTTTCCTGCGGTACCGTCGCGGCCGGCGGTACCTTGGGTATTCTGATCCCGCCGTCGATGATGTTAGTACTGATGGGCTCCTATTCGACCGTTTCGGTCGGACAGCTGTTCTCCGCCGCATTGGTCCCGGGATTATCATTATCCGCATTATATATTGTTTACATTGTGGTAATGTGCCGCTTGCATCCGGACTACGGTCCTGGTATGAGTGAAGAGGAATTGAGCCAGTACACGATGGCGACGAAACTCAAAAATTGTGCGGTCAATCTGGTTCCGCCGCTGATCCTGATCCTCGCAGTACTGGGGTCAATCTTTACCGGTTACGCGACACCGACGGAAGCATCCGGTGTGGGCGCGTTTGCGGCGATGATCCTCTGCGCATGCTACGGCAAGCTGAACTGGAAGATCATCCATGATTCTATGCTTGATACGGCCAAGACGACGGCAATGTGTTTTGTCATTGTTTTCGGCGCGAATGCATTCTCCTCCGCATTCCTCGGTATGGGCGGTGCGGACATGGTGACTAGGTTGGTACATAGGCTTGGACTTTCCGGCACCGGTGTATTTATCGTTATGCTAGTCATTGCATTTATTCTTGGATGCTTCATTGACTGGATTGGTATCGTTATGATTCTGTTCCCGATATTCCTTCCGATTTTGGACACTTACGGCTATGACAGGTTGGTGGTTGTTGCGACTTGCGCAGTTCTGTTGCAGACTTGCTTCCTGACACCGCCATTCGGGTTTTCCCTGTTCTACCTGAACGGTCTGAACGTGCCGGGTATCAAACTGTCGCACATTTACAGAGGCATTATACCGTTTGTTGTGATCATTTTGATTGTCACCGCACTGTGTATCGCATTCCCGAATGTGATGTACGGACTTGCGATGAATACCGCGGAAGCGGCGGCAGAGGCAGGCGCGGAAGCTGCAGTGGTCGCAGGATGACGAAAGCGGGGCGGCTACAATGAAAATCAAATATACACATACCAACATCAACGCCTATGACTGGGAAAAACTGTCTCAGTTCTATAAAGATGTATTTGGATGTTATACCGTCGGTCCGATGCGTGATCTAAAAGGTGACTGGTTTGAAAAGGTTACCGGTATCAAGGACGCTGCGGTAAAAGGTGAACATATTGCGCTTCCGGGCTACCCAGAAGGAGAAGGACCGACCTTCGAAATCTTTACCTATGAAGTACCGGATGGAGAGCGTCCGGCGCATATCAATGGCTATGGTTTTGCGCATGTGGCTTTTCTGGTAGAAGACGTCGAAGAAATCTTCGAAAAATTCCAGGCGCATGGCGGAACGGCAAACGGAGAACTGGTAAAATCCTATTATCCGTCCCTGGATCAGACCTTGACTGTTGTTTACGGACTGGATCCGGAAGGAAATTCTGTGGAAATTTTAAACTGGAAACCTGGCAATTGTGAATAAACGAAAAGATGGCCCTGCAGGATACCTGCTGCAGGGCCTTTTTCAAAAAGGCGGTAAAATATGATAAGAAAAAGCATAACGAGAACGCAGCGAAGCAAAAGGAGGTATCCGATACTGGGGATGCTCCTGCTTGCAGTGATGTGCCTTGCAGGATGCGAGTCACAAAAGGTGGAGTCCGCATACCTGAATCTGAATTTAGAAGATTATATCGTGATAAACACAGATTATCTCGATTTTACATATGAAAAGCCTTCGGACCTCAAGGTCAGCGAGGAAGAGATCGAGTCAGCGATCGCGCTGGCACTTGCGGATGCCGCAGAGGAAACCGAAAACCCGGAGAGCCTGACCAAAGACGGTGACAAGCTGGATATCAGTTACGTTGCCGAGGCGGAAAACGGTGATATCATCACAAAAAAGGACGGATATTCGATTACCCTCGGAAAAGACTATCTGCAGGAAAAGTTACAAAAAGCATTGATTGGACATGCGGTCGGCGATGTTGTGACAGTAAAAGATCGGATCGCGGACGATTTTGCCTATGAGGAAAGCCTCAGAGGGCAGAACGTCATCTACAAGATCACCATTCATAAAAAATATGATGTTGCAGTGCCGAAATTAGATGAAACCTTTGTTCGAGAGAACAGCACGGCAAAAACCGTTGAAGAATATCGCAGTCAGGTCGCGGAACAGCTGCGTGGATCTAAAATGGAGGAGGCCCTCGAAGAAATTTATGACACCTTTTGGCGCGAATTGAACGATCAGGCGGAGGTTCTGGATTATCCGCAGGAACAAATCGATCAGGAAAAGGACTACTTTTATGGGTATGTTCAATATTTAGGTTACAGTGAGGATGATGCGGATTTCGATACGCTGAGCAAAGAATACGCGGAAGATGCTGTGAAACAAAAACTTATTCTGTATAAAATCGCATGTGACCAAAATTTAATTCCGACGGAAGAAGAATTTCGTGATTACGCGTCTGGCAAAATCGCGGCAAAAGATTACGATGAAAAAAGCTTTCAGGAAACCTTCGTATATGATTCCTATACATATGGATTAAACTACGGATGGCTTGAAGACTATTTAAATGAAGAAGTGAAGAAAATGATCATGCATTTGTAGGAGAAGGGATTAAAATGAAAGGATTGTTTGACGTTTTCTTTTCCAGAAAAGGAGAAGAGGAGCCGAAGCTTGCAACAGAACAAGAACTGCTTCTGGTCAACGGACGCGGAAAGAATACTTGGTGGTTGAAGTTCCAAGGCGAAACAGAAGAATGTGTACCAATCGCTTTCTTCTACAGATTAAACATTACATCCATCCCGATGAGGCTGAAAGCTATGCGGTTGTATGACAGCTTGCTGACCATTACCTACAATGAGAAAGTTTTCGGCTGTGAACGCGATTACGCGCTGATCAAGAACAAGCAACATGTTCCTTCGGACTTTCTGTCATTTGAAGCGAATCTTTCAAGGCTGGAAGGTAATTTCCACCGATTGGACTTATACGCGGTAGTGACTAACGGCGAGGTCAATGTTGTTATGACGAATCCAAATGAAACCGTAAAAAAAGGATTCCTTGAAGCTGATGGATTTGCGGCGTCCGGCGAAGAAATCGTAAGCGATATGGTTGCAATCGATATGGATTGTCAGGGACAAATCCGCATAGAAGGTGTGGATCGTAATGTGAAGGGCGTCGCTTGGATCGAAAAAAGGTACGTTGAAGTTGCGAAGCATGCAGCACAGGACACAGGCAGACATACCTTGGGGTACTGTTTGTTTCCGAAGAAGCCCTGCGATGAACGAATCTTTGTTTATGATGTCTTTGATGAACGCAGTGAAAAAGAAAAGGCGCAGGCATTGGTTTTTTATTCGGACGGAACCTGTAAAAACTATCCGGCAGAAGGAATCTTTGTGAATTCGCCGCAACGTCAGAAAAGTTCACGGAGCGGAAAACAATACCCGTTTCCGGCTGTAATCCGAATTCCTCAGTTGGAACTGGAGGTTCAGGTGGAGCCTGCGAATTGTGAACAAGAAATGATTGCGGAAGATGGTATATACAGTGAATATGCCGGAAGTGGAAAATATCACGGATATCGCAAGGGCGAACCAATCAGCGGCAGGTGCAGCATAGAAATGATCGGAAATTTTGATAAGCTGTAATTCTTAATGGGTTTATAAAACTTACGCAAGGTTCGCCTTTTTTAGAGGGAGCCTTGCGTTTTTGAAAAATGTCAGTATAATTACGCAACGAGTTACATGCAGCTATACGCTGATCTCACCGCGCAGGTTGGTGGTCATCAATTTTTTGATGGTTTCTTTCGGGTAGCCGCAGCTGAAGAGGTAGTAAAGCTTGGTGACAGCGGCCTCTGTGGTCATGTCATTGCAGCCGACGGCACCGGACTCCTTGAGGGCGTTGCTGGTCGCGTAGGTGCCGAGCTTGGTCGTGCCGCGGTAGCACTGGGAGCAGACGGAGACGATCGCGCCGTTCTCGGAGGCGCGGCGGATGCTGCTGACCAGCGTGCGGTTGTTGCTCGGGATATTGCCCTCACCGAAGGTTTCCAGCACAACGCCGCTGAGCTTTTCGGAAACGATCTGCTCGAACAGCTCGAACTGGATGCCCGGGAACAGCTTCAAGACGCCAATCGGCACCTGACGCAGCTCGGTCAGCTTGAATTCCGGTGCCTGCGCCGGCATGATGAGTGCCTGCTGGTTGTACTTGATATCGATGCCGACGTCTGCCAGAACCGGGTAGTTCGGCGAGGCGAAAGCCATCAGCTCATCCGATGAGACCTTGGTAGAGCGGTTGCCGCGCAGGAGCTTGCCCGCGAAGTACAAGCAGACCTCGTTGACCCGGCCTTCGGCGGCGATCACCATTGAGTTGATGAGGTTATCGCGGCCGTCGCTGCGCAGCTCGCAGAGTGGAATCTGAGAGCCGGTCAGAATGACCGGTTTGTCAAGCCCCTCAAGCATGAACGAAAGCGCGGAAGCGGTATAGGCCATGGTGTCGGTGCCGTGCAGGACGACGAAGCCGTCATACATGTGGTAGCGGTCGCGGATCTCCCGCCCGATGTTGACCCACTGCTCGACCGCGACATTCGCCGAATCCAGCAGCGGATCAAATTCGACAACATCCCAGTTTGGCATATCCTTGTTTTTGAGCTGTGAGATCTCATCCAGCAAACTCGAAAAATATTTTTTCTTCGGCGCGTAGCCAAGCTCTGTCGGCACCATACCGATGGTGCCGCCCGTATATAAGACGCAGACTCTTTTTTTCATATCGATCTCCATTCCGCCGTTATACTCCGACGCCATCAGGCGTGAAAAAAGTCCGGCAAGATTATTTTCTTGGATTTTAGCAAAGTTTATGATAAACTATCCTTAGGTACGATGTAATCATACCATAGACCGAAAAAAAATTCTATTGTAAAAATCATGGGAGGGCGAACAAATGTCAAAGATTCCGACACCGCATATCGCGGCAAAAGCAGGCGACTTTGCCGAAACTGTTTTGATGCCGGGCGATCCGCTTCGCGCAAAATTCATCGCGGAGACTTTTTTAACGAATCCGGTGCTGGTCAACAACGTCAGAGGCGTGCAGGGCTATACAGGAGATTACCGGGGAAAACGTGTTTCTGTCATGGCTTCGGGCATGGGCATTCCGTCGATCGGCATCTACTCTTATGAGCTTTTCAATTTTTACGATGTCAAAAACATCATTCGTGTCGGCACTGCCGGCGTGATCCGTCCGGATCTCAAGGTACGAGATATCGTGATCGGACAGGGCGCCTGCACCAATTCCAATTTCGCGGAGCAGTTTGACTTGCCGGGAACCTTCGCGCCGATCTGCTCCTATGAACTTTTGCAGAAAGCTGTCTGTGCAGCCAAAGATATGGGCGTGGAACCGGTAGTCGGCAATCTGTATTCTTCCGACATGTTCTATGACGACTCGCAGGGACTTTCCAAGTGGCAGAAGATGGGCGTCTTAGCCGTTGAGATGGAAGCTGCGGCACTGTATATGAACGCGGCCAGAGCCGGTAAGAATGCGCTGGCAATCTGCACAATCTCTGACAATCCGTTTACCGGAGAGGCAACAACCGCGGAAGAACGGCAACAGAATTTTACAAAAATGATGGAAATTGCGCTTACCATCGCGTAATATTGATCAAGAAGTCAAAAAAACACGAAAAATAATAAAAAAACAAGAAAAAAAGCCACTCGAAAAAGTGGCTTTTTGTTGATACCGCCGCGCAAAAATGGTACAATAATCTAATAGTTACCGGCGGCAAACGCATGTTTTTGCAGCTTGTCTGCCGCCCATCAAAGCAGGAGGACAGAAAATGGAGGAAAGATATCCGAGGCTAGAGATTAATCTGGCCCACTTAAAACATAATGTAACGAAGGTCGTAGAAAAATGTGGAGACATGGGCATTCAGGTCGCGGGCGTTATCAAGGGCGCGACGGGTCTGCCGGAGGTCGCGAAAGCATTTGACGAGGGCGGCGCTGCATTCATCGCATCCTCCAGACTGGAACAGTTGGAAGACGCGAAAAACGCCGGCATCCAAAAACCATTGCTGATGATTCGGATTCCGATGCTCAGCGAGGTAGAAGATGTCGTTCGCCTGACCGATATCAGCTTGAACAGCGAACTGGTTGTGATCAAGGCACTGAATGAAGCGGCGAAGCGCCAAAACAAGGTACATCAGATCATTTTGATGGCCGATATGGGAGACCTCAGAGAAGGCTATTGGGACAAAGAAGAAATGGCTGAAGTCGCGGTATATGTCGAAAACGAGCTGGATAATATCAAACTGGTCGGAATCGGCACCAATGTCGGCTGCTACGGTTCCATCGCGCCAACTCCGGAAATGCTCGAGGAATTGGTCGCGATCGCGGAGCACATAGAAAAAAGGCTGGGACGCAGACTGGAATACATTTCGGGCGGCGCGACCAGCAGCCTGATGCGTGTATGGGATGGCAATATGCCGGAAAGAATCAATCTGCTGCGTGTCGGCGAAGGCATCTTGCTGGCCAGAGACTTGGATGTATTCTACGGGTATGACATGTCGGAGCTGTATCAGGATATTTTCCGACTTAAGGCCGAGGTCATTGAGGTCAAGGTCAAACCGTCGCATCCGGTCGGTACGATTGCCATTGACGCGTTCGGACACACGCCAACCTATGTGGACCGCGGCATGCGTAAGCGCGCGCTGCTTGCGGTGGGCAAGGTGGATTACGCGGATCCCGCAGAGTTGATTCCTATGGAAAAGGGCATTGAAATTCTCGGCGCGTCCAGCGACCATACGATTGTTGATATTGAAAACGCCGAAAAGGATTATCAGGTCGGCGATATCATGGAATTCGACATTTGCTACGCGACGATTGTGTTCCTGACAAACTGCAGGAACGTCAGGATCGTGTATGTATAAATTACGAAATTATGGAGGGAATATAGATGGCAGACGAAATTCTGTTGACCCAAGAGGGTTATGATAAAATTGTAGCGGAGCATGAAGAACTGGTATCCGTCAGAAGAAAGGAAATTTCCGAGAAGCTCAAGGAAGCGATCTCTTACGGCGACCTTTCCGAAAACGCGGAGTATGATGCGGCGAAGAACGAACAGGCAGAGCTGGAAGAACGAATCTTCAAGCTGGAGGATATGATCAAAAAGGCCAAGATCATCAAGGAAGAAGAGATGAGCAACGACTTTGTCGGTGTCGGTTCCCGCGTATCCGTTAAGGACATGGATAACGGCGATGAAATGGACTTTACCATCGTCGGCTCCACCGAAGCAGACCCGTTCGCGGGCAAGATTTCCAATGAATCCCTGGTAGGACAACATCTGATCGGACAAAAGACCGGAACGATTGTAGAAATCATTGTACCGGACGGAACCTTGCATTACAAAATTACGAACATCAGCAGATAGACAGACGAGAAAGGATAAAAAATGAGTACAGAAGAAGTAAGAATCGCGCAGAATCCGGAGGCTGCGGAAGTAGATACAGAGGAATTTTCGGCAGAGCAATTGAGCGAACAGAGAAAGATTCGCCGTGAAAAATTAAGAACGCTGCAGGAAGCGGACAGAAACCCATATCTGGAGGAAAACTGGAACGTGACCGCGCATAGCAAGGATATTAAGGATAATTTCGAAGCGATGGAGGATCAGGAGGTTTCCTGCGCGGGCAGGATCATGGCCTTCCGCCAGATGGGCAAAGCTTCTTTTATCGATCTGCAGGATAAGCAGGGCAGGATCCAGTGTTTCGTTTCCAGAGACGCGATCGGCGCGGACGAATACAAGTTCTTTAAGACCTACGACATTGGCGATATTGTCGGCGTGGAGGGTACAGTATTCAAGACCAAGACCGGGGAGGTTTCCATCAAGGCAAGCCGTCTGGTTCTGCTCTCCAAGTCTTTGCAGGTACTGCCAAACAAGTGGCAGGGGCTGAAGGATCAGGATATCCGCTATCGTCAGAGATATGTAGATTTGATCATGAATCCGGAAGTACAGGAAATGTTCTACAAGAGAGCCAGAATCATCAAGGAGATTAAGAGAGTTCTGGAAGAAGATTACGGCTATCTGGAAGTGGATACCCCAATCCTGACGACCATCGCCGGCGGCGCGAACGCGAGACCGTTCAATACGCACCACAATACGCTGGATCTGGATATGAAGCTGCGTATTTCTAACGAGCTGTTCTTAAAGAGACTGATCGTCGGCGGCCTCGACAGAGTATATGAAATGGGCAAGATGTTCCGTAACGAGGGCATGGACAGAAATCACAATCCGGAATTCACATCCATGGAATGCTACGCGGCGTATGGCGATATGGAGCTGGTGATTGAGGTAACCGAACAGATTGTCTACAAGGCAGCGATGGCTGTGAACGGAACGCCGATTCTCAAGTATCAGGGCAAGGAATTCGATGTAACACCGCCTTGGAAGAGAATCGACATGACAGACTTCGTTTGTGAAGTCACCGGAATTGATTTCCATCATATCGAGGATGATGAAACTGCGAGAGCGGAAGCGATCAAGTACGGCATGGATGAGGAAGAAGTGCGGCACTGGACACGCGGTAAGATTATCGCGGAAATGTTCGAGGAATACTGCGAAGATCTTCCGGGTGTGCTGGACGGACCGGCGCCGGTATTTGTCACCGGACATCCGGTGGAGATCTCACCGCTGGCAAAGAGAAGCAAGGTGGATCCGAGAATCACGCGTCGTTTCGAAGGCTATATCAACGGCTGGGAAATCTGCAACGGCTTCTCCGAGCTGAACGACCCGATTGACCAGTATAACCGTTTTGCGGAGCAGCAGGCGCAGCTTGACGCGGGGCTGGATGAAGAAGCGCACCCGATGGATATGGACTTCGTCAACGCGCTGGAGGTTGGTCTGCCTCCGACAGGCGGACTGGGCATCGGCATCGACAGAGTCATCATGCTGATCACCGACGCGCCGAGCATTCGCGATATTATCCTCTTCCCGACAATGAAGACCCTCGGTGGTGTAAAATCCGAAAATGGTGTAAAGGATAAAGAAGTTTCTACACCAAATTCAGAGCCTGAAAAGATTGATTTCTCTAAGGTAAAGATTGAGCCTTTGTTTGAAGAAGATGTTGATTTTGATACATTCTCAAAGTCTGATTTCAGAGCCGTTAAGGTTAAAGAGTGCGTAGCAGTACCGAAATCAAAGAAGCTGTTGCAGTTTACTCTTGATGACGGAACAGGCACAGATAGAACCATTTTAAGCGGTATTCACGCATATTATGAGCCGGAAGAACTTGTCGGTAAGACACTTATTGCAATCACAAATCTTCCTCCGAGAGCAATGATGGGCATTGACTCTTGCGGTATGCTCCTGAGTGCAGTACACGAAGAAGAAGGCGAAGAAAAGCTCCATCTGCTTATGGTAGATGACCATATTCCGGCAGGTGCAAAGCTCTACTAAGAAGTACCGTTTTACCCTACAAAACGGGATGTACTTCATTTGTGAAAAAGCT
>OLSK01000029.1_pt1 | contig 136377 bp, 114 predicted proteins | sample 1672781 | NCBI WGS metagenome assembly OLSK01 (sample SAMEA3136723, study PRJEB25190) | human gut metagenome | biome: human gut; feature: human-associated habitat; material: faeces | place: Austria | collected 2013 | reverse complement strand
CAGGAAACTTCCTGCGGGCGGTTCGCATACGCGGTAACGCTGCCGTTAGAACAGCGTCCGGTTGTTCTCTTTCAGAACATTCACCGCATCGAACACCTTCTTCGATATCCTGGCCCGCTGGAGGGCATCGAGATAGGCATTGGAGTGCGTGTCGGTTCCCACGAAGGTGTATAACCCCTGCCGGAGCATCTGTTCGGCATATTTCTTCGCACCGCTGCCGTGGTATCCTGCCAGCGAGAGCAGGTTGAGCTGCAATTTGTACTGTTTTATCAGGTTGATGACCTTGTCCTTGCCGTTGGCCTGTACGAACGCATATCGTTCGGGGTGGGCGAGGATGATTTCATAACCCGAAAGGGTCGCTTCGAACAGCATGTCGAAAGCCCGGAGGCTGTATCCGTTGATGGAGAACTCCACGAGAACGTGGCGGCAGTTCATGGTCAGGGGATTGCCTTCGAGGTGTTCCGGGAACTTGTCGTCGATGAAATACTCCGCGCCCAGCCGGATATCCAGTGGCCCCTGGTACCCGAAGTCGGCGAATCGCTGTCGGAGCTCCTCTTCGCCGCGGTTGTCGTAGGCTCCGTGAATGATGTGGGGCGTCATGTAGAGACCTTTTACCCCCATGCCCTGCATTCGCTCCAGCAGTCGAAGGCTGTGTTCCCGGTCGGGACTCCCGTCGTCCACGCCGGGAAGCAGATGGCAGTGGATGTCGTAAAAGTCGTCGAGCAGGTCGGCGAGATATATGTTCTTTGTATGGAAACTGAACATTTCTGCTTTAAATGATGTATAGTATCGGTTTATCGGATAATGCTTTCGAAGTAGGCGATGGTTCGCGCGAGCCCTTCGCGGAGCTGTATCTCCGGCCGCCATCCGCCGAGCAGTTCGCCTGCAAGCCCGATGTCGGGACGGCGCTGTCGCGGGTCGTCCGAAGGCAACGGACGGAAGACTATCCGCGAGGAGGAGCCCGTAAGCTCCCGGATGAGGGAGGCGAGTTCGAGGATGGTGAACTCGCCGGGATTGCCGATGTTTACCGGACCGGTCACTTCGTCCGGGGTATCCATCATGCGCACCATTCCTTCCACCAGGTCGCTGACGTATTGGAAACTGCGCGTCTGTGAGCCGTCGCCGTATATCGTGATGTCCTCTCCGCGCAGTGCCTGTACGATGAAGTTGGAGACCACGCGTCCGTCGTCCGGATTCATGCGCGGGCCGTAGGTGTTGAATATCCTCACGATTTTGATGCGGACGCCGTTCTGACGCCGGTAATCCATGAAGAGCGTCTCCGCGCAGCGTTTGCCTTCGTCGTAGCAGGAGCGGATGCCCACCGGGTTCACGCTTCCCCAATAGCTCTCCGGCTGCGGATGCACGTCCGGGTCGCCGTAAACTTCGGAGGTGGAGGCCTGCAAGATGCGTGCCTTGACGCGCTTGGCGAGCCCCAGCATGTTGATGGCCCCCATGACGGATGTCTTGGTGGTCTTGATGGGGTTGTATTGGTAATGTATCGGGGAGGCGGGGCAGGCGAGATTGTAGATTTCGTCCACCTCGGCGTAATAGGGAGCGGTGACGTCGTGGCGCACCATCTCGAAATTGCCGCATCCGGCCAGGTGCATCACGTTTCTCTTGCTGCCGGTAAAATAGTTGTCGAGGCAGATGACGTCGTGGCCTTCGCTTACCAGCCGTTCGCACAGGTGCGAACCTATGAATCCGGCTCCTCCGGTTACAAGCACTCTCTTCATCGTCAATCGTTCAGTGTCGCCGACGGTATGCGGAATACCGTATTTGTGGATGCAAATATAGCTTTTTTTACCATCCCCTTCGAACGCTTCCCTATTTTTATCCCTTCCGTTTCCGCGGTCGGACAATGAAACGGAGGGCGATGCCGTTGTTTAGGAAGAGGGATTGCCGTGCGTGCGGTTTTGCGTGGATAGGTTTTTTGCCTATCTTTGTACATTAAACGGACGCGAGCCGTGTCCGAAGGAAAAAATTCGGCCTATGAAGGGTAAATGCTGGAGAATGTGCGCTGTTGCGGCCGTTGCGGTCGTGCTTGCGGTTTCGGCGTGCAACAAGAAGGGCGAGATATTCGAGCAGCAGATGGATACCATCCGTTCGTGGGTGGAGAGCAGGAATGAAAACGGTAGTGCCTATACCGAAATCATGTCGGGGGTGTTCCGCGACATCGTCTATCCGGAGGATGGCCGGGGAACTCCGCTCGCGGAGCGAGGCGACAGTCTCTATCTGATGTATGAGGTATATAAGTTTTCGACCTCTTTTTCCGAGACGAGTACCGGAGACCTCATCTATACCAACAGGCCGGAGCGGATGCCCGACCGGGTGGAGTGGAACCGCGATACGCTGCGGATAGTGCTGGGTGACGGAAAGCTGATGAAGGGCGTGGAGGAGTCGTTGGCGGAGAGTGCGCCGGGCGACCTCGTCATGGTGGTAATGACCTCCGGTAATGCCTATGGCGACCATACGGTGCAGCAGCTTCCGCCCAACACGCCCGTAGCCTGGCGGGTGAATGTGGAAAAAGTGATTGAGAACCAATGAGAAGGCATAGCGCCGAACAGTGATATATGATGAGACATGTTTTGAAACCTTTGGCGGTCGCCGTCGCCGCATGCGCCTGCTGCTCGTGCGCCAGGACCGAGAGCGAGAATTTCAACGAGATAGAGGACAAGGCGCTCGACATCTGGGTGAGCAGCAATGCTCCCGATGCCGAACCGCTCGGAGATACGGGGATGTATTATGAGGTAATCGAGGCCTTGCCGGACGGAAGTGCCACGAAGGTGGACGTCCGGGGCAGGTGGGTGGATGTGAAATATGTCATCCGTGACCTGAACGGCGACATCGTTTACAACCGTAACGAGGAAACGGCCCGGCTTCTCGGAACCTTCACCAAATATACGCATTACATCCCCGACAGGCTCTATATCGCCAGTCGGCAGGACCTGAGCGATATACCTTCGGGCATCTACCAGGCCATCACGGAAATCACGCCCGGAGAGACGTGGCGTGTCTATATCCCTTCGCGTCTGGCTTTCGCATCGTACGGTATTCAGACTTCGACCGGATACGGGGGGCAGCAGGCCCTTGAATCGGACGTGCCGGTCATTCTCGACAGCCTCCGCATCGTCAATATCGTGGATAATCCCCAGTCCGAAGGGCGGCAAGCGATAGAGGAGTTCGTCACCGCATCCCGGCCGGAAGGGTGGGGCAAACCGCTGAACGATACGGTGCGCGAGGGACTGTATATGGATATACTCGCCCGACCCAATCCCGGTGATACGGTGCCGCTGAACCAGAGCGCCAATATCTACTACAGGTGCGGGTTTCTCGACGGGCATCTGATAGATTCCAATATCGATACCGTATTGTACAACCGGTTCGGTACGGTGCGCAGCAGCGACATTACGAGTCCGATAAGGGTGACGCGGATGTCCACCGACCCCAACAATGCCAACCAGATGCCGGCGAAGGTGTTCTATGCCATCCTGCCCGACCTCTGTTACGGCGACAGCGTGCGTATCGCCGTCCCGTCGGAGTACGGTTATTACCGTCAGTACATGTATCCGGACAAGAGCAGCTCCATGTGGTCTTCCTCGGCCACGTTCACGTTCGACTTTACGTATCAGTATAAGGACTATACGACGGAGGATACGGACTACTTTTTTGCCTCCTCTACCTATTATATGCCCTATTCCACCTCTTCGGGCACTACTGTACCGGTAGCGGAAATCAAGCCTTATACTCCGTTGATATACGAGTTCGTCGTGCAGAAGCCGGAGTCTTGACGGTCCGGCGGATGAACGACCGCAGGAGGCTGTGCCAGATTGAATCGATACGGTTCAGAATGGCACAGCCTTTTCGGTGTCGGAGTTGACAAGCTGAAAGATATTCGGGTACAGGAGGAGGACCGTGCAGGACTGAATCGATGCCGATGGTGATACGGCGGGTGGCGGTCGGAAGATACCGCTCTCTCTTTTCGCCGTAGTCGGGCTTGCCTGTCGGGGATGTATTTTCATGCCGTCTCGGTTGTACCGTATGTGCCGAGCCGGACGGCCGGTGGTTGGTGCAGCGGAAGGACGGGAAGAAACGGCGGGGATGCCGCCCGTGGCGGTCGGCGGATTCTTTCAAGTTTCGAGTCCGTATTTCGATGGAGTGAGAAGGATGCCTGTTGTCCGGTCTCCGTTCCCGGGATTGCCCGGGCCGAGGCATTTGCCGGAAGCCGACGAAAAAGGGGACGAATCGTTCCGTCCCCCTTTGCTTCTGTCTTCCGTCCCCCTGGCTGTGCCCCTGCTGACTTATTTGTTTCCCATGAGGTCGTTGGAGGTGTCCTGATTCTCCATGAACGAACGCTGCGACTTGAGAAGGTTTCTCGACTGGAGTACCATGGTCTTCGTTTCGTTCAGGATGGTCAGGTAGAGCATGCTGGCTTTGGTGCTCGTGGCCTTGTTCTGTATCCTGCGGAGCTGGCTCTTCACCGCATCGTCAATCGTGACGAACAGCTCGTCGCGCATCTCCAGCACCACGTTCGTGTCGGAGTAGTCGTTGTCGTTGAGCATGACGTTGATGCGGGCGTATATCTCCGATACCTTGTCGTTGATTTTGAGGAGGTCTTCCACCTGTTCCTCGCTCATCCCCTTGTGGTTGTTGTCGATATGTTCGAAGCAGGGACGGGTGATGTGCACCAGCGCCTTGGACATCTCGCTGATGTAGTCCACGACCTGTACGTAGAAGTGTCCCGCTTCGATGTAGTTGTCCTGAAGTTTCTGGAGGGTGGGCAGCAGGGCGTATTTCTTTTCACGGGCGTTGTAGAAGAGGTCGTTCGATTCGCGCACCATTTCGCGCAGCGTCCTGCGGTCTTCGTTCAGCGTCGCCATGATGGTCTTGCTGTATATCTCGGTCGTTTTGGTCATGACACCGCTTATCTCGGCGATGAGATTGCGCATCACCTCCTGGGTGCTGTTGCCCGAAGCGGTGACGATTTCTTCGGTTTTATGTTCTTTGGCCTTGCGGCGCTTGTGGGTGATGGAACTCTGGATGAACATCCCTACGCAGAGCAGCGAGATGATGATGACGGCCCACGTACCGCCCCACAGCAGGGCGTAGGTCACGACGAGGGCGATGACGAAGGCGATGAGTGCCGTGACGAACCAGCCTGCGATGACCGTCACCACGCCCGTTATTCTGTAAACGGCGCTTTCGCGGCCCCATGCCTTGTCGGCGAGCGAACTACCCATGGCCACCATGAAAGTGACGTAGGTGGTCGAGAGGGGGAGTTTGAGCGAGGTGGCCGTGGCGATGAGGATGGAGGCGACGGTGAGGTTCACCGTGGCGCGTATCAGGTCGAAATGGGCGCTTCCGGCTTTGGGGCGCAGCGGAATGAACCGTTTGTTTATCGCCCGCTGGAAGGATTCGGGAGCGTGGTCCTCGTACCACCTGTTGACGGTGATGGCTCCCCGCACGATGGAACGGGAGAAGAGGGTGGAGCCGAAACGCTCCGTTCCCTCGTCCTGTTTGGCGAGGTTGATTTCCGTTTCGCTGACGCTCTGTGCCTTTTTGGATGTCCAGAGCGTCACGACCATGATGCACCCGGCTACGAGCAGCAGCAGGTGGTTGGCCACTACCGGTTCGCTGAGCTTGCCCATCATCATGCCGTCGTCGCCTCCGGCCGCAAGGGCTATCTTGTAGGAGTCGAGGCCGGCTATCGGTACGCCGATGAAGTTCACCAGGTCGTTGCCCGCGAAGGCGAGCGCCAGCGAGAAGGTGCCGGCGAGTATCGTAACCTTGAGGATGTTGATTTTGGCGAGCTGAAGCAGGAACATGACGAGCGAGCTGACCGCGAAGAAACCGAGCAGGATGGGGAACATGTGGGCCGAGAGCGTATCGAAAAAGGCCGGACTGAATATCCCGGAATCCTGCAGCCCCTTGAAGAGAGCGAAGTAGGCGATGGCGGTGAAGGCGATGCCGCACCACAGGGCGCCGAAGCGCTTCAGCATCTTCTGGTAGCGGAAAGTGAAGATGAGACGGCTGATGAACATCACGAAGGCACCCACCACGAAGGCGATGGCCACGGAGGCCAGGATACCCGATATGATGACGAGAGCCTTGCCCGAGTTGATGTAATTGGACATGTCGGCCGCCGTCAGCGTCGGGTCGGCGCTTATCTTGAGCGAGGTGACCGCCACCGCGGCGCCGAGCAGTCCGAAAACGAGGGAGACGGTCGTGGAGGTGGGCAGTCCGAAGGTGTTGAACAGGTCGAGCAGTATCACGTTGGCGAACATCACCCCGAGAAAGAGCATCATCACGTCGCGGAAGGTGAACATCTCCGGGTAGAACACGCCGCTGCGGGCCACCTCCATCATGCCGCTGGAGGTCATCGTACCCAGCAGGATGCCGACCGAAGCGATGGTAAAGATGACTTTGCGGGAGGCGGCTTTGGAGCCTATCGCCGAGTTGAGGAAGTTGACTGCGTCATTGGAAACCCCTACGACGAGACCGAGGATTGCCAGAACCAATAAAATGACTACGATGACGGTGTAGATAGTTTCCATTATTCGTGTCCTGATAGAAAAATTTGGGACAAAGTTAATCTATAATTTGAAAAGCCCTATAAGGACGGGGCTAAATCTTAACATTTAATTGCCGTGAACGCCACGGTTTTGTCATGGCCGTTTCCCGTGAGGGGGAGGGGGTACCCGGCGGGAGATTGTTATTTTCTGCATAAATTTTGCACATCGCAGGCAGATGGTTAATTTTGTGGATTGGATGAGAAACTACGTTTGGGATTACGCATGGAAGAGAGCAATAAGATAATACGCGATATTGCGGAACAGGAGTACAAGTACGGTTTTACAACCGATATAGATACGGAGACCATTCCGCGCGGACTGGACGAAGAGGTCGTCCGGCTCATATCCCGCAAGAAGGAGGAGCCCGAATGGATGACCGAGTACCGGCTGGCCGCCTTCCGCCATTGGCAGACGATGAAGCTGCCGACCTGGGCCCATCTCGACATCCCGGAGATAGATTTTCAGGATATCATCTATTATGCCGCCCCCAAGCCCGCCAAGGGGAAGGCGGGGGCTACCGTGGACGACATCGACCCGGAGCTGAAGAAGACCTTCGACAAACTCGGCATACCGCTCGAAGAGCAGCTCGCGCTGAGCGGGATGGCGGTCGATGCCGTGATGGATTCGGTGTCGGTCAAGACCACTTTCAAGGAGACGCTGGCCGAAAAGGGGATTGTCTTCTGCTCGATGAGCGAAGCCATCCGCGACTATCCGGAGCTGATTCGGAAGTATCTCGGCAGCGTGGTGCCCTATACGGACAACTTTTACGCCGCGCTCAATGCGGCGGTCTTCTCCGACGGTTCGTTCTGTTACGTCCCGAAGGGGGTTCACTGCCCGATGGAGCTGAGTACCTATTTCCGCATCAATGCCGCCGGTACGGGGCAGTTCGAGCGGACGCTCATCGTGGCCGACGAGGGGGCGTACGTCAGCTATTTGGAGGGGTGTACCGCGCCGCGGCGCGATGAGAACCAGTTGCATGCCGCCGTGGTGGAAATCGTGGTGATGAAGGATGCGGAGGTGAAATACTCCACCGTCCAGAACTGGTACCCCGGCGACCGGGAGGGCAAGGGAGGTATCTACAACTTCGTCACCAAGCGCGGGATATGCCGCGGCGAAAATGCCCGACTTTCGTGGACGCAGGTGGAGACCGGTTCGGCCATCACCTGGAAATATCCGAGCTGCATTCTCGCCGGGGACAACAGTACGGCGGAGTTCTACTCGGTGGCGCTCACCAACAACTTCCAGCAGGCCGACACGGGTACCAAAATGATACATCTGGGGCGCAACACCCGGAGCCGCATCGTTTCGAAGGGTATTTCGGCCGGGCGCAGCCAGAACAGCTACCGCGGACTGGTGCAGGTGAATCCCAGGGCGGAGAACGCCCGCAACTTTTCGCAGTGCGATTCGCTGCTGATAGGCGACCGCTGCGGGGCGCACACCTTTCCGGTCATCGACGTGCGGAATTCAGGTGCCGTGGTGGAGCACGAGGCCACGACGTCCAAGATAAGCGACGACCAGCTTTTCTACTGTAACCAGCGGGGGCTGGATACGGAGGAGGCCGTGGGACTCATCGTGAACGGCTATGCCAGGGAGGTGCTCAACAAGCTGCCGATGGAGTTCGCCGTGGAGGCGCAGAAGCTGCTTTCGGTGAGCCTGGAAGGAAGTGTGGGATAGAAATTTGCGGAGCCGTGCAACGGAAAGGACCGGTGCGGCGTCATGGTAAGAGAGGCGGGACGATACCCGCTGCATTTGACTGAAACCTCTTGAACCATGAAAAAGTGTTTGCTGCTGTTATGTACGGCGTGCGTGTCGGTTGCAGCCGCCGTGGCACAGACCGGTGGCCGGGATGAGCGGCGGGCGGACCGCAACGTGATTGCTTTCTCCGGCGGTGTGGCTATCGGCGTCGGAGATATTGATATGTTCGGTCCGTTCGGCTATGTCGAGTATGCCCGGAACGTGAAGGGCAGGTTTTGGGCGGGAGGCCGTCTGGGCCTGCAGTCCGATTTTCAGTCCGCGACGTGTCAGCCTTCCTACGTACTCGACCGCTGGCTCCGTCCGGCGTTGTACGGCATCGGGTATTGGGAACTCCCGGTGGCAAGGCAGTGGCTGTCGTTCCGGGCGGGTGCCGGAGTAGGACTGGGCATGCACCTCGGACCAGGAGTGAAGGACCTCGGCCTGGCTCCCTACGTGATGGTACGTGCGGAGTGGGTGGTGCATTTGGGCCGGCATTTCGGTATGACCTTCGCGCCGCTGCTGTTCGGGCCTTTGGGCTCGTCGCAGGCGGAGTGGACGCCGCTGGCTCCGATTACCTACGGTGGCAGGAGAGGGCATTTGGCCTCGATTGATGTATTCGGCCATATAGGTTTTTACGCCCGGTTTTGAGCCTGCGAGGCGGCGGGGCCGCAGAATGGGGCGGAATTTGGCCGGACAGTGCCGGAACGTGCCGACGGTGAGTGAGCGCTGCGCCTCGACGGAAGGACGGATAACAGGGATTGTATGCCGTGTGGAAACGGCAATGATATGAACCTTAGAGCATAACAAGATGAAGAGAGCGCTGATTGTCTTGCTGTTCGCCCTTACGGCTTTTGCGGCCCGGGGGGCAGAGCCCGCTGTTGCGGAAAAGGGAGTCGAACGCCCGAATGTTATAGAGATACGCGGAGGCTTGACTTGGGATATAAACAGTAGCTTAGGGTATTTTTTCTACGCTGAGTATGCCCGGCATATGAAGGGGAAATTTTGGTTGGGAGGCCGTCTGGGCGAAGCATACGAAACGTTGGCAGGGAACCCAGTTTCGAATATGGTTTTAACAAGTTATTTCGCGACGACCGCTTACGGCATCGGGTACTGGGAGTTTCCCGTCGCCCGTAAATGGCTCTCTTTCCGGGTCGGAGGCGGCGTGGGCTTGGGGGTTCATGCGGCTGAAGACCTGTACCGTCCGACGGTAGGTCCCTATGTGATGGTGCGGGCGGAATGGGTGGTCCATATAACCCGGAACTTCGGCCTCTCCCTCTCGCCGTTGGTCATCGGGCCTTCGCAGTTCGAGTTCGGGCTTGCTCCTGGCAGGAAGAACGGTGCGATGAAGATGAGCGGCAAGCTGGATTGGCTGGGCCATTTGGGCCTGTATGTGAGATTTTAGTGCGATGGGCCGAGTGTGGGGAATGTAATATTGACACAACGATAGAAGTATGAAAAACATATTGACGGTTAGAGGCCTCCATGCCTCGATAGAGGGCAAGGAGATACTGCGCGGCATCGACTTCACGGTGAATGCCGGCGAAGTACACGCCATCATGGGGCCGAACGGTTCCGGCAAGAGCACGTTCGCTTCGGTGATAGCCGGCAGCCCGCGTTTCGAAGTGACGGCCGGTACGGCGGAGTATGACGGAAAGAACCTGTTGGAGATGAATATCGAGGAGCGTGCCCGCGCGGGGATATTCCTCGGGTTCCAGTACCCGGTGGAGATACCGGGGGTGAGCATGGCTAACTTCATGAAGCTCGCCGTGGCCCGCCGCCGCGAGTACCTCGGCCTGCCGCCGCTCTCTTCGGGCGAGTTCCTGAAACTGATGCGCGAGAAGGGAAAGGTGGTGGAACTCGACAGCAAGCTGACGGGCCGTGCCGTGAACGAAGGCTTCTCGGGCGGCGAAAAGAAGAAGAACGAAATCTTCCAGATGGCCATGCTGGAGCCGGAACTCGCCATACTGGACGAGACGGACAGCGGGCTCGACATCGACGCGCTCCGCATCGTGGCGCAGGGGGTGAACAAGCTGCGCACGCCCCAGAACGCCACCGTCGTGATAACGCACTACCAACGGCTGCTCGATTACATCGTGCCCGATTTCGTGCATGTGCTCTATAAAGGCCAGATTATCCTGTCGGGCGACAGGGAGCTCGCCCTGAAGCTGGAGCGTGAGGGGTACGACTGGTTGATAAACCGATATAAATGACGGCCGGCCATGAGAAAAGCGTCTGAATTGACCGGTATCTGCGGCGGAGCCGCAGTGGAGGTAAGGGACGGCATCTGTACGCGGCCGTTCGGAGTCCTGCCTTCCGGCATCGAAGCCGGTGCGGAAAGTGCCGGAGATGCGGCAGGCGTGACCGTGCATATTCCCGACGGGTTGCAGGCTGCGGAGCCGCTTTGCCTGTCGTTCGGCGGTCGGGGCAGTTGCCGGGTGGAGGTCGTCGCTGGAAAGGATTCCGCGGCGGAGCTGCTCTTTCTGCTTTCGGACGGCGCTTCCGTGGTGCGGAATACGGTCGTGCAGGAGGGGGCGTCGCTTCGGATGCGGGAGGTAGTGCTTCTTGCTGCGGAGGGGAGCGTTTCGGGTTCCGTGCGGCTGGAAGCCGGTGCACGCAGCGAAACGGTAACGGTGGCGTTCGGTTCCGGAAAGACGGCGCTGCGGTATGCCGCACAGTTGGCCGGTCCTGCGGCAGAGGCGCTGCATGCCGGCCTTTTTATGGCGGCGGACGGCGAACGCAAGGAACTGGACGTGCGGGTGGAACATCTCGTGCCCGATTGCCACAGCGACGTGCTGATGAAGGGCGTCGCTTCCGGAACGGGGTACGGTTCGTTCGACGGTATGGTCTATGTGGCGCAGGATGCGCAGCGGACGGAGGCTTATCAGCAGAGCCGCAACCTGCTCATGGGCGACCGGGCGCGGATAGTCACTTCGCCCCGGCTTGAAATATATGCCGACGACGTCCGGTGCAGCCACGGGGCGACGGTGGGACAGATGGACGACGATGCGGTCTATTACATGCGCCAGCGGGGGCTGAGCGAAGCCGAAGCCCGCGGCCTGCAATTGACCGGGTTCGTGAACGACGTCGTCTCCCGGTTGGGCGAGGGGCCGCTGGCGGCAGCGGTGCTGGCGATGGCCGAGGAGAAAATCGCCGAACTCCAGCAGGGTGTCTGAACGGATGCCTGCCGAGGGGGATGCCGGTCCGTCGCAAAGGAGACGTATTGCGGCGATACGAAGGAAAACCGGCAGTGCGTTCGGTGGGGGGAAGCCGTGCCGGACAGAGGCAGAGCCCCGCAGCGGGCGGATGCTGCCGGGCAGGAAACAGGACGGTACCGGACAGGAGGCCGGATAGGGCCATGATTTATGAAGAGTGCAAAATGTTGGATGTAGAAAAAATACGGGAGGATTTCCCGATACTGTCGCGGCCGGTCTACGGCCGGCCGCTGGTGTACCTCGACAGTGCGGCTACCGCCCAGAAGCCGCGGCGTGTCATCGATTGCGAACGCAGGCTGTATGAGGAGGTGAATGCCAATGTGCACCGCGGCGTGCATTACCTCTCCGGGCAGATGACCGAACTGTTCGAGGAGGCCCGCGAACGGGTACGCTCTTTTATCGGGGCCGCCTCGCGTGAGGAGATAGTCTTTACTTCGGGGGCGACGGCCGCCGTGAATGCCGTGGCGTACAGCTACGGCGAACTCGCTTTCGGGCCGGGCGACAACATCGTGGTGTCGGAGATGGAACACCACTCCAACATCGTCCCCTGGCAGTTGGTCTGCGGCCGCCGTGGCGTGGAGATACGTGTGTTGCCTTTCGACGATACGGGACGGCTGATGGTGGAACGACTGCCTGAACTGCTCGACGGTCGGACGAAACTGGTCGCCGTCACGCAGGCATCCAACGTGTTGGGTACCATGCCGCAGCTCGACGAGGTGGTCTCCGCCGCCCATGCCGTCGGGGCCGTCGTGCTGGTGGACGGCTGTCAGGGCATCGTCCACGGCGGGGTGGATGTCGGTGCACTCGGCTGCGACTTCTATGTCTTTTCGGGCCATAAGCTCTATGCTCCGACCGGGACGGGAGTCCTGTACGGTCGGCGCGAACTGCTCGAGCGGATGCCTCCTTTCATGGGCGGCGGCGATATGGTCAGGAAGGTGCGGTTCGCCGGTACCACGTTCGCCGACCTGCCGCTCAAGTTCGAGGCCGGAACGGCCAATTATGTCGGTGCCGTCTGTCTCGGCGAAGCGATGGAATATCTCCGGGAAATCGGCATGGACGGAATCGCGGAGTACGAACATCGCCTGGCGGAGTATGCCGCCGACAGACTGTCCGCCGTGGAGGGGCTGCGTATCTACGGTACGACGCCGGATAAGTGCAGCATCCTTTCATTCAATGCGGAAGGGGTGCATGCTTACGATATGGGAATGATACTCGACAAGCTGGGTATCGCTGTCCGGACGGGGGCACACTGTGCCGACCCGGTCATGGAACATTACGGGGTGAAGGGCATGGTACGTGCCTCGTTTGCCTTTTACAACACCGAGCGGGAGGCCGATGCCCTCGTTGCCGGTGTGGAGCGGGCCGTGCGTATGCTGCGTTAGCGGCGGGCCGGTCCTTTTGCGGGGGGGCCCCGCCGGATGCGGCAACAGCCGCGGTAAATAGTTGTCCTTATGCCGCTGATAGTTCTCGAAGGGCTCGACGGAGCCGGGAAAACCACACAGACGGAGCTGCTGAAAGAGCGGCTCGAAAGCCGCGGGTTCCGCTACGAATACCTGCACTTTCCGCGTTTCGACGCTCCCGTGTACGGCGGGCTCATCGCCCGTTTCCTGCGCGGGGAACTGGGCGGCATCGATGCCGTGGACCCATACCTCGTCGCCCTCCTTTTCGCGGGCGACCGGGCCGATGCGGCCGCGATGATACGGAAATGGCTCGCCCGGGGAAAATACGTCCTGCTGGACCGGTATGTGAACTCCAACATCGCCTACCAGTGCGCCAAGGTGGAGGGGGGCGAGGCCCGGGAGATGTTGAGACGGTGGATACTCGACTTGGAATACGGGCACAACGCAATTCCGCGTCCGGATGTCTCGCTCTTTCTGGACGTGCCGTTCCGCTTTACCGAGCGCAGCCTCACCGCACCACGCCGCGGCGCGGACCGGGGGTACCTGGGCGGCGCGGACGACATACACGAAGCTTCGCTCGCTTTTCAGCGGCGCGTGCGGGAGATTTATCTCGGCCTGGCCGAAGAGGGCGAACTGGAGGTGGTGGACTGCCGTGACGAGAAGGGGGACATGTGCCCGCCGCAGCGCGTGTTCGCCCGGATAACGGAAAAGATGGAAGGCATCCTGTGATTTGAAAGAGATGGAGAAGAAGGAACGGTTCAGGACAGCGGCGCATGTATGCCGCATTGTACTCGGTGCGGTATTCCTCTTTTCGGGTCTTGCGAAAGGGATAGACCCCTGGGGTTCGGCACTCAAGGTGGAGGAGTATCTCGATGCATTCGGTCTCGGCGGCCTTTCGGCGGTCGCTGCTCCTCTCGCCGTGGTGCAGTGCGTGGCGGAGTCCGCCGTAGGACTCATGCTCCTGTGCGGTACGGGACTTCGGCTGGCCAGTCTTTTCGCCCTGCTCTTCATGGCATTCTTCACCCTGCTGACCCTCGTGATAGCCGTGTGGAATCCGTTGGACGACTGCGGCTGTTTCGGGAATGCGCTCAAGTTGAGCAATTGGATGACCTTCGCCAAGAACGTCGTACTGCTGCCCGTGGCGGCGGTGGTGTGGCGCGATGCGAAGAGGCGCTGCGGGTTCGCCTTTACTCGGCGCGAGGCGGTCCGGAGCACGATATTCCTCCTTTTACCGCTCGCACTCTGCCTGTATGCGTGGTACTGCCTGCCGCCGGTGGATACGTCGGTTTACCGTAAGGGAACCGACCTGCGCCGGGACGTTCTCTGCACGAGCTGCATGGAGCGCTCGGTGGTGCTCGTGTACGAAGATTTGCAGACGGGCGGGCTGCAGGAGTTCTCCCTGTCGGATACCACCTGGTACGATACCGCGCGGTGGCGGTATGTCGATACGCGTACTCCGTATGACGAGTTGCCGGAAAAGGCGAAGGAATATGATTTCTCCCTTTGGCTGGACGGTGCGGACCGGGCCGGGGATATGGTCTATGCTGCGGGAAGGAGTTACCTCGTGCTCGTGCGGGATGAATCGGATATCTCCGGGCGCTGCCGCGAACGTATCCGGACATTTGCTGCGAAGGCTGCGGCTGGCGGAGCCCGTGTGATTTGTGCCGTGGGTACGGAGACTCCGGGGGATGCTCCTGCCGGAGCGGATTTGGGTGCCGGAGCGGTATATGGCATGGACCGTCGGCTGATGGCGCAGATGCTGCGGGCGGATGCGGGCGCGGTAGAGATAACGGACGGGGTGATAACCGACAGACGGCCGTGCCGGACGATGGAGAAGATGTTGGAATGAACGGCCGGAACAGGGCCGTTGCAGATAAGATAAACGGAAAATGATGGGACACAGGATATTATTGTCTGTATTGTTGCTGGGGAGCCTGCTCCCGTCGGTCTCTTTCGCACAGGACGGGGGGCTGGAACGGCACCTTTCGCGTGGCGAGGGACTGTACCGTATGGAGAAGTACGGCGAGGCATTCATGGAGTTCGGAAAGGCCGGACGGTATGCGGCCGGTGCCGACGCTGCGGTCAGGGAGCGGTTGTGCCGGCTCCTTGCCATGAGTGCGGCGCAGGCCGGAGAGGGAGAGGCGCAGGAGCTGCTCGAAACATACCTTACCCGTTATCCGGCGGGGCCGGGAGCCGTAGAGGTGCGCTTCGAACTCGGCAATCTCTTCTTCGGGGAGGGCGACTATGCGGCGGCGACGGAACAGTATGCCGGAGTGGATGCCGGCAAACTGCCGGCGGAGGATGCGGACGAATACTGTTTCAAATACGGGTATGCCTGTTTCGAGCAGGAGCGTTTCGAGGCCGCCGTGCGGCTGATGGCCCGCATCGCCTTCACGAGTGACTACTATCCTCATGCGCAGTATGTGATGGGTTATTCCGAATACCGGAAGGGGGAGTACCAGTCGGCCAAACGCTACTTTACCGTAATAGCGGACCATCCTGCATACAGCAATGTGCTGCCTTTCTATATCCTGCAGATTGAATTCAACGACGGCAACTACCACTATGTCCGCGAGAACGGCGGGGCCGTCCTGCGCATGGCCGCAGGTGACCGGCTGGCGGAACTGAACCGTATCATCGGTGAGAGCTGGTTCTATACGGGCGGGTGGCGCGAGGCCGCGCAGTATCTCGAACGTTACCGGGAACTCGGCGGTGAGATGGACCGCGAAGTCTATTACATGCTGGGATTCGCCGCCTATATGGTGGGCGATTACGGGGAGGCGGAACGGAACCTTGCCCGTGTGGCCGGTCCCGACGACAAACTGTCGCAGAACGCGAGCTATCACCTGGCCGACTGTTATCTGCGCATGGGGCGCAAGCAGCAGGCCATGCAGTCGTTCGCCATGGCCTCTTCGGAGGGGTACGACGATGCGATAAGCGAGGATGCGCTGTTCAATTACGGAAAGCTGCAGTACGAGCTCGGCGGCGGTTATTTCAACGAGGCCATCAACGTGCTCAACCGTTACATTGCCCGTTATCCGAATTCGGGACGTGTTCCGCAGGTCAAGGAGTATCTCGCCGCGGCCTACTACAATTCGCGTAATTACGATGCCGCCTATCAGGCCATCATGCAGGTACCCTATCCGGACAACAACCTGAAGGCGGCGCTCCAGAAGATAACCTACTTCCGCGGACTGGAGTATTACAATGCGGGCGATTACGATGCCGCCGCGCGCCTGCTCGACCAGTCGCTCGCCAACCGTTTCAATGCCAAGTACACCGCCCTGGCAGGATATTGGCAGGGTGAAATCTGTTACCGCCGGGGCGACATGCCGGGGGCGGCCGAACGTTTCGCGGCCTATGTGCGCCTTTCGCCCAAGAGCGAACCGGAAAACCTGGCGGCACGCTACAATCTGGGGTATGCCTATTTTAATATGAAGAACTGGGAGGAAGCCAGGAAGTGGTTCGACGAGTTCCTGCTCGATTACCGCCGCAAGGACAGCTATGCCGCGGACGCCTATAACCGCCGCGGCGATATCGAATACAGCGGGCGTTCCTTTTGGCGCGCCATCGAGTTCTACGACAAGGCGGCCGCGATGAATACCCCGGAGCGCTATTATTCCGCTTTCCAACGGGCGATGATGCTCGGCATGGTGCAACGGCCCGAGCGCAAGATAGAGAGTCTCACGGAAATAGTGCGCAAGAACGAAGGTCCCTATGTGGCCGATGCCATGTACGAGCTGGGAAGGGCCTACATGGGGCAGCAGCGCTATTCGGAGGCTACCGGTGTCCTCGAACGTTTCGTGAATACCTATCCCTCCTCGCCGCGCTATGCCTCGGCGCTCAACGAGCTCGGCCTCGCCTGCCAGAATCTCGGCGACGATGCGAAGGCTTTGACCTACTATAAAAAGGTGATGCAGCACGAGCAGCACTCCGATGCTTCGCGTAGCGCCATGAACGGTATCCGCACGATATATGTGGAGCGGAACGACGTGGATGCCTACTTTAAATATGCCGAAAGTGTCGGGATAGAGACCGACCTGGGCGAAGTACAGCGCGATTCGCTGGCTTTCGCGGCTGCGCAGCGGGTTTATCTCTCCGGCGATACGGGCCGGGCAGCCGCGGCGCTTGACAACTACATCGCGGGATATCCGAAGGGTGTCCATGTCGCGGAAGCGCTCTATTTCGCCGGGGAGAATGCCCTGGCGGCGCAGGATGCCGCCAGAGCTGCCGGTTACTACCGGAGGCTTGTCGCAATGCCCAACGGCGACTTTACGGTGCGCGGACTGGAGCGGCTCTCTTCCGTCAGCATGGATATGAAGCAGTATGACGAAGCGGCCGATGCCTACCTCCGGCTGAGCGGACTGGTGACCGTGCCGGCCCGGAAGGACGAGGCGCTGTCGGGCTATATGAAGGCCGTCGTAGCCGGAGGGGACGACGGGAAGATATTGGCTGCGGCCGACGAGGTGGCTGCGCGGGCTGCCGGCGAACCGGCAAAACGGCAGGCCCTCTATGCGAAGGCTTCGGTGTTGAGGCGGACGGGTCGCAATAGCGAGGCGCTGCCGCTTTACGAAAGGCTCGGCAGCGACGTCTCCACTCCGGAAGGGGCGGAGGGAGCCTATCGCGTAATCGAGGCTGCGCGGGCCGCCGGGGAAAATGCCCGTGTCGAGGAGCTCGTATATGCCTTCGCCGACCGGAATACGCCTCACTCGTACTGGCTCGGGAAGTCGTTCATCATTCTGGGTGACATCTATGCCGAAGCGGGGGATGCCTTCCAGGCGCGTGCGACTTACCAGAGTGTGGTGGACGGCTATCCCAATGCGACGGACGGCGTAGTAGAGGAGGCGAAGGCGCGGATTGCCGCGTTGTAAGGCGGCCTCCGCCCGGGTCTGCGTATCCGGACGAAGGCGCAAAAAGCGTACGGGGCCGTTCGCTGACGATTGGCGGTAATGCACGGCCTGCGGCCCCGGATGGTTGAAAGATATAATCCCAAAGGGAGATGAAGAGGATAGTTATGACTGTTATCGCGGCCTTTCTGGCCGCAGGGGTGTTGACGGCACAGGAGGATGCCGCCTCCATTACGCAGCGTATCGAGGTGACGAGGCAGTACGTACCGGAACTCGGCGAGGCGCAGAAACTCGATTTTCCGCCCCGCATGGCCGATACGGTCACGCTGAAACCGGATATAAGTTACGCCATCACCCCGACGCCGTGGAAATCGGTATTCGATACGGAACCCATCGCTCCGGTGGCGATAAGTACCGCGGAGTACCGGCACCAGCGGCCGTTCTACCTGATGCTCGGCGGTGGCTATCCGGCTCAGAGCAGACTCGATTTTTACGCCGCCTTCTCTACGCCCCGCGATATTCGGGCCGGGGTGTATGCCAACCATGTCGGACAGTGGGCGAAGCTGGAGAACGAACGGGGAACGAAGGAGCCTGCGTCGTGGACGGAGAACGGCGTCGGCCTCTATGCCGGGCGGGATTTCGGAACCCGCAGCCTCGACTTCGACATCCGTTACGGATACAATTACTACACGACGATGGACAAGGTATGGACGGGATATATGGAGCCCGAGAATATATACTATCATAAAGTGCAGACTTCGTTGACTTTTGGCGATGCGTTTACGGACTTGTCCCGTTTCAATTACCGTTTCGGTATTGCGGGCAGCCTGTGGGGAACGGTCGTGGAGAATCCGGCGGCCTCCGCATTCGCCGATTTCGGTTGGAAGGCGGGCCGTCGCGGCGCGGTGGTGGTCGGCGCCTCGTTCGAGGGGGCGTGGAACGACTGGGATACCGGCGACTGGTATGCGGCGCTGGTCCCGGAGTATCGTCTGCGGACGGACCGTCTTTCCCTGCATGTGGGGGTGAAGTTTTATTACGACAGTTTCCGGCTCTCGGCAACGGACTGCGGCAGTCATTTTTTCGTGCTCCCGAAGGTCGGGGTATCGTATGAACTGGCCGATGCCTTCATCCCGTATGCGAGCCTCGACGGAGAGATAGGAACGGGGAATTATCTGGAACTCGCCGGACTGAATCCCTATATCCATGAGGCGGACATCGCCGGAGCCAAGCGTGCCGAGCTGCGCGGCGGTTTCCGGGGCGACGCCGGAGACGTGGTGACTTACGACGTATATGCCGGTTACCTGATAGGAGAACTTCCCTATTTCCTGAAGACCGGGGAGACATTCGTTCCTCGACTCGCTCCCGTGAACCTGTTCTATGCCGGTGCGGGTGTCGGACTGAAACTTCCGATGGGATTCGGGCTGCAGGCCGGGGTACGGTACGACAGCTACAACAATGCCGGCAACTTCTGGAGCGGTCGGGGCGGCCGGGTAGGAATGGGAATTCCCGAATTTACGGTGACCGGGAGGGCCAGCTATTGTTACCGCGACCGATTCTCCGTCGGCATCAGTGTGGAAGTGCTGGGGGAGAGAAGATTCGCTTCCCTGCAAAACCTCGATACGGCGGTACCGGCGACGGTGAACCTCAAGGTCGATGCGGAGTACAAGACCGGCCCCCGGTTCAGCATCTTCGCGGCTGGCGACAACCTGCTGAATCGGCGTATTTACCGCTGCCTCGGCTATCCGGCTCTCGGAGCCAATGCAGTGGCGGGAATACGGATGTTGTTCTGACGGGTGCATACGGCCTCCGCGGGACGGAGACGGATTTCGGAAGGGTATCCATCGGTGTTCGTAAGAACGGTAACAAGATAACGGAAGAGGAAATATGAATACGGAAGCAGTTGCACATTATATTGCGGAGTGGATGTCGGGTTATCTCGACGGAACGGGTGCGGCGGGATTCGTCGTGGGCGTTTCGGGGGGTATCGATTCGGCGGTAGTTTCGACACTGGCGGCTATGACCGGGCGCAGAACGCTCTGCGTGACATTGCCTATCCATCAGGTACAAGCACAGGTGGACCGGGCCGGGGAGCACGTCCGCCGGCTGACGGAACGTTATTCCAATGCAGAGGCGGCACATGCCGACCTGACGGCGGCGTACGATGCGTTCGCCGGCTCTTTCGCTCCCTCTCTGGTGCAGGGGGCGGGCAAAGGGGTGGCCGACCTGGCCGGAGCCAATGCCCGGTCGCGGCTTCGCATGACCGCACTCTACTACTTCGCCGGACTCAATAATCTGCTCGTGGTCGGTACGGGGAACAAGATAGAGGATTTCGGAGTGGGGTTCTTCACCAAGTACGGCGACGGAGGGGTGGACATCAGTCCGATTGCCGACCTCACCAAGACCGAGGTGTACGAACTGGGGCGCTGGCTGGGGGTTCCTGAGGCGATTCTCGCTGCGCCGCCGACGGACGGCCTTTTCGGTGACGACCGCACGGACGAACAGCAAATCGGGGCCACCTATCCCGAACTGGAGCGGGCGATGGCTCATGCGGAGCGGGGTACCGACCCGGCACTCCTGTCGGGCCGCGAGCGCGAAGTGTACGACATTTTCCTCCGACGCAACCGTGCCAACCGCCACAAGATGGAGCCGATACCGGTATGTCGCATTCCCCGGCACCTGGTGGAGCCGGCCGGGCGATAGAGAAGCATGTTCCGGCCGGGGCCGAAGGCGTCGGTGTTGGGGTGCATGCGCAGGGTTGTTCTTTTAACAAAATCACATTATGAAACGGGTTTGTTTGTATTGTGTCTTGCTGTGGGCTGCTGTGGCGTGTGCGCCGGGCGATAATAAGTACAGCGAACGGGATTTCGTCGGGATATGGGTAGAACCCGTACCGGGGATGGCCGGCGTGCAGGGAATCGCTCTCGAAGAGGACGGCGCGGCGCATTCGGTCAATATGGCGACGCTGCGCTATGAGACCTGGAAGTATGAAAAAGGAAGTGTGGAACTGCAATATATGTTTTGATATGTGTTCGGGAAACTCGAAAATGAAAACAAAAGCATAATAACTGTAAATGTAACCGCTAATATACAGTGTTTTATGTGGTATCAGATTCGGGATTGACATCTTAATTTGTTTTAATCCGTTTCAAGTTTCTTCGGGATATATGGGAACATATACGGGAATTATTGTACCTTTGCAGAGTAATTCAAAAAACACTGCCGATGAAAGTTTCCGTATATCTGAAAAAGAGCGATTCCTCGACCTCGAACATCTGTTTCCGGGTCAGGGAGAAGAACGTGGATATAAAGGTCGTCTCTCCCCTTGCCGTATATGACAAGTATTGGGATTCCGATACCCTCAGTTACAAACGCACTGCAGCTGTTCCTGCCACCGAGCAGAAACGGCTGCCCAGACAGATTGCGGCCATCATCGAGCATGTTGAAAAGACCTTCTCGGACAAGGCAGACAGCAAATGGCTGAAACAGGCCATCGAGGATGTGCTGTACCCTGCCCGCGCCTTCGAACGCAACCATCCGAACTTGCTCCGCCGCATCCATGAATATCTAGTAAAGTTTGACGGTGCGGACAGGACGAAGGAGCATATCATCCGTTTCGAGCGCAAGATGTCACGTTACCATGACTATCAAAGGGAGATATTGGGTAACACAGACTTCATGCTCTTTGTGGAGACGGTCACACTGGAACAGATGAACGATTTCCGGGATTATGTCGTAAATGAACATCTGTTGCAACAGGAGCATCCCGGCTTCTATGCCTCACGCCTGCTTGTCAAACGCAAGCCCAAGCCGCTTTCAGGCACTACCGTCATCAACATCATGAACCTCTTCTGTACCTTTCTGCACTGGTGCAAGAAGATGAAGTATTCCGACAACGAGGTCTATGCGCTCTACGGCTGCAAGGAGCCGACCTACGGTGATCCCTTCTACCTTACATCCGAAGAGAGGAATATTCTTTATAATGCAGACTTGAGTGACTGCCCGAAGTTGTCCATCATCCGGGACATATTCGTGTTCCACTGTTATGTAGGCTGCCGTGTCGGAGACCTTTACCGGCTGACAAGGGACAACATCAAGGACGGTTTCCTAGAGTATATGCCGCAGAAGACGAAGAAGTGTCAGGCGAAGACCGTCAGAGTACCCCTGCACGAGAAAGCATTGAAGATACTGGAACACTACGATAAGAATGCAGACAGGCTGCTTCCGTTCAAAACGGTGCATACCTATAACTTGAGTATACGGGAACTGCTGAAACATTGCGGCATAGACCGGATGGTGACCATCCTTGACACGCACGGCTACAACACCGTGCAGAGACCTTTGTACGAGGTGGCCAGCAGCCATACGGCACGCAAGACATTCGTAGGCAATCTGTACAAACAAGTTCCCGACCCGAACCTGATAGCTTCCCTATCGGGACACGTGGAGGGAAGCAGGGCGTTCAGACGTTATCGAACGATTGATGATGACATGAAACGCAAAATGGTAGAGATGATAAACTAAGGAGGACATATATATGAAAGTGACGGCATTCATCAGAAAAACATCGGCCAAGAACAACGTGACGAATCTGGCACGTGTCTATTTCCGTGTCCGGGACATCGGCGGAGTGGACATCAAGGCGGCAAGCGAGCTTTCCATCAACCCCAACCACTGGAGCGCGGAGAAACAGGGCTACAAGCCCCGTGTGGCATTGGTCTCGGAGGAAAAGCGGATGAACTTCGACCGGGACATCCAGCAGATTACGCACCTTATCACCAAGGAATACCACCGCGGTGTGGACGGCAACTGGCTCAAGGGGCTGATAGAGGAATACCACCATCCCAACATCAACGCGAGGGGCGGCAACAAGGCAGACGAATACCTGCTGTCGTTCCAGATTAAGAAATACATGGACGAAACACCTCTTGCCGATGAAAGTTGGAAACACCACCGTGACAATCTGAAAAAGGTGCTGCGCTACGAGCGTTTCCGCCATGAAGTCATGCACCAGCGAGGATTTCACCTTTGCATTGATTCCATTACCGCTGACGACATCCGTGACTTCAAGTTCTGGATGCAGGAGGAGTATAGGTACGTGGAAATGTACCCTGTATTCTATAAAGACGAATTGCCTCGTGATGTGACCCAACAACGTTCCGAGAACAGCATGTCAGGAAGCCTCTACCGCATCCGTACCGTCATCAAGTGGTGCATCAAGCGCGGACTGACAAGGAACAATCCGTTTGACCAGTACCAGATTACACAACCCATGTATGGCGACCCGTTCTACCTTACCCTTGAAGAGAGAGACAAGGTGTATTATGCCGATTTGAGCGGAATGGGTGCCACCTATCCGGTCTATCGTGACATATTTATGTTCCAGTGCCTTATCGGTTGTCGTGTTAGCGATTTGAACAAGTTGACCAAGGCGAACATCGTTGACGGCTGTGTGGAGTACATTCCGCAGAAGACCAAACTGGAACACGCGGGCACGGTACGGGTACCGCTCAACCAGAAAGCATTGGATATATTAGAACGTTACAAGGAACTGGAAGATGCGCTGCTTCCAAGGTTCTCGCATTTCGGTTACAACAAGAAGATAAAGGAAATCCTCAAGTATGTGGGCATCGACCGCATGGTCAGAGTCCTCGACCCGAAGACACGTGAGGATGTGGCAAGACCTTTATATGAAGTGGCAACCACCCACACGGCACGGAAGACCTTTATAGGCAACCTCTACAAACAGGTCAAAGACCCGAACCTGATTGCCTCCATGTCGGGACATTCCGAAGGTAGCCGCGCTTTCGCCCGATACCGCAAGATTGACGACGAGATGAAGAAGGAACTGGTCAACCTGTTGGATTGATTTGGCCGTTTCCTCATTTCTATCCCCTTTTATATTTAACCCGATAATACAGCATGAATATGGATGAACAACAACTGACCTACGAACAGTTCAAGGAGGACATTCTCCGGTGGAAGAACACGCACAGGGAGGAATACGTCCGTTTCGCACGTCTGATGACAAACGGTGACGAGAAGCAGTACCTTGCCATCTGCCGGGCCATATTCAGACAACTGCCCAAAATCAAAACTGAATGGGAACTGTGCTGGAACGATGACAGTGCGGAGAATTTTGCAAATATAGACCTGCAGTTCAAGGAGAATGCAGTGCCCGGACAGATAGTTGAGCTGTACAGGAAACAGAGGGAAGAGAGTTCCCCTCTGCCTGATACACCTCCTACCACACTTTGGGGCAGAATGAAATCCTTTTTTAGCGGCAAGTCCAAAGATCCGGGTATAACCCTGTCGGCACCGCTTGTGTTGAGCTGGCTGTATTACGGCAAGAGCTTCGAGGCAATGGTCGGCATGGTAGACAGGCAGATGAAGAACCCGAAAGCAGACAAGGCGGACAAAATGAGCTGTTCTTTTGTCATCAGACAGATTATAGATGTGTCCATCAAGAGCGGTTTCCGTACCCAGACCGACTGGGACAGGTACTTTTCCATGAACGAAGCCATTGAAAAGGGCGATGTCGGAGAGTGGGCGTTACAGTCCGTGACAGAGGAAATGGACAGCGGAACAGAGGAAGGACATAATACAGGAACAGGGCAAACATCTGACAATACCCAGACTGTTGATGATGCGCAAAAAACACGCGGACGCCGGAAAGCGAAAGTACAGCCACTTGTAGATTATCTTGATTGTAACGACAAAGATGCTGTTATCGGAGTTATCCGGAAATTCATCTCCAAATATGATACGGCAACAGAGCAGGCTCTGACCTATTATGCCCTGAATGAGCTTGGGCTGTTAACCAACATGGGTAGCGCAAAAGAATTTGCAGCAGCTCTTACCTGTCAGTTTGAAGACATGGGCGGTATAAAAAGCGAAAGCTCCTATCGGCAGGCCATCCACACGCTGACGACAACGCAACACGTCGCAAAAGACGGAGTGAACAAAATGTGCGTGATGATTAATGGCGACATTTGCCAGACCCTGCTGGACGAACTCAAAACCGACCTTATGGAAACTCTTCCCAACCCGGACGAATCAGGTGAAACTGGGTAAAATAAGGTTGTTTGGAGTTGTCAGAATTGTCTTTTCTGTCATGACAAATATGCCAACTTATATTCTTTCAACCACTTTCAATTCCGATATACCTTTGCACCGTCAATCCTTTTCCCGAGGGTCGACGGTGCTTCTCTTTTATAAGCCATCGGAAGCGGGGCATCAGGGAACTTTTGAAGATGGTCGTCAAAAACTTCAAAAGCTGATAGTTATGATTACGATTGAAAGTCTAGTCGAACAGGGAGCGAACGTGAAACTGGAAGTCACTCCCACAGACCTTAAAATGTTTGCGGAATCCATCGTGCAGCGTACCATCATGGCGCAGCAGGAAGAACACAAGGCAGCCATGCAGCGTGAAGCGGAAGAGGGCTGGCTGAACACAAGGCAGGTCCGTGAGTTGCTGAACGTGTGCGAGGGTACGCTCAACCTGTGGGCGAAGCGCGGTTATCTTGTCCCCGTCAAGGTCGGCAACAAGAACATGTATGCCAAGTCCGATGTGCATCGTGTACAGACGGGAGGCAAGTCTGAGAGTGTAACATCCTATTGCAAGAAGAGAAATGGCTGAGATGAAGAACACCCGGCTTGAACTATGTAACAGAATCCGTATGGAAGCGGAGCATACCGAAGATACGGGATTCCCCTTGGATGTGTTTCCCCAGAATGTGCAGTCAATCATACTCGATATGACCAAATACGAGAACTACAAGATTGAGTTCATCGCAACGTCCATGCTGTCGGCTGTGTCTGCGGCCTTGGGCGGCACATACCGCATCCGCATAAAAGGCGACTGGCAGAGCAACGGTACATTGTATGTCATTCTGATAGGCAGACCCGGACTGGGCAAGACCCCACCGTTGGAGGCGGCATTCCGTCCTATCCGAAAACATGACTATGCCCTGTTCAAGGCGTATGAAGCAGAAATGGAAGCATGGAAAGCGGCAGGAGAAAACGGAAGGAAACCAGTTCTGAAACGTACCATCGTTTCCGACTTCACTCCCGAATCGCTTATGCTGACCCATAATAACAATCCGAGAAGTGTGGTCATTCTGGTGGACGAGATAATGGGCATGTTCAATTCTGTCAACCGCTACACGAACGGGCAGCTCATAGAACAGCTGCTTACCGCATGGAGTGGCGGGGCTTTGGACGTGACAAGGGTAAGTAATACTATTCCTGTTCATATAGAACATCCGTGTATCAACATCATCGGGGGTACACAGACCAAGCGTGTGCATGAACTTCTCAGGAAAGGGTTCGAGGAAAACGGACTGCTTGACCGCATCCTGTTCGTATTGCCCAAATCCCCCGAAATATCGCCATGGATAAACCGGGACGATGACGGAGAAATGACATCTTTGGCCGCTGCACGCTGGGAGCGTATATTGGACAAGGTGTTTGCCTTGGAATATGATACAGAAGCGGAAGAGAGAATGCCTCGTGTACTGTCTATGGACAGGGAGGCCAAGGAATACTTCTTCTCTTGGTGGAACAGGAAAGTGGAGCGTATCAATCGGATAGAGGATGATGTCGAGGTGGACAGCCGGGAGATGAAACACCCGGTACACGTGGCACGGCTGGCTCTGATAATCCAAGTCCTGCGTTATGCTTCCGATGAAAGCCATCTTCAGTTTGTGGATACGGTATCAGTTAAAGCCGCCATACGTCTGAATGACTATTTCGAGGATTCATATGTCCGCATCCGTTCCTTTATGGCGAACGACACCTGTGAAGAGCCACCGAAGGTGTTGCTGTCGTTGCTGCCTGATACTTTTGATACAAAGACGGCCATTGCCATAGGCAAAGAGCTACAGGGTATCAGCGAGCGTACTGTGATGAACTATCTGAAGGAGCTATGTCACAGCCGGCTTCTTCGGAAAGCCAAGGCCGGGCATTATGAGAAAATCGTGTATGAATCCGGCAAATATTCCATGAATGAAAATGAATAACCAACCAAAGACTGCAAGGAAATACTCCCTGTTGCAGCTTGCAGTTTTTTCAGTCTTGCAGTTTCGGGGCATTGAAAGCGGAGAATCCCTGCAAAACTGCAAGGACTGCAGACTGCAAATGGCCTTTCGGCTTGCAGAAATCAAAAAGACAGAGCTATGAGTGAATACAGATTCCATCTCCAGAAATACAGGCCGGGTAGCAAGACCGTCTGTCCCGGATGCGGCAGGAAAGGCTGTTTTACCCGATACATTGACGAGGAAGGGCTGGTTTCGTTTCCTGACAATGTGGGCAAGTGCGACCACATCAACAGTTGTGGCTATCATTATACCCCCAAAGAATATTTTAATGACAACCTCGCTGTCAAGGAAAATTTGACCGGGCAAGACAGATATGGCAATGTTATACCAACGGTTATAAAACCGGCAGGAAAGCCATCACCCAAACCCCAACCTCAGATTTCTTATATTCCCTATGCTTGGGTGGAGCAGTCCATGCAGAGGTATGACATAAATCCTTTATACGGATACCTTACCACCGTTGCAGGCAAGGATAAGACAGATTGGTTGTTCAATCTCTACAAAGTGGGTACATCCAAGATGTGGAACGGGGCTACCGTATTCTGGCAGATTGATGTCAGCGGAAATGTCCGTGCTGGCAAGATTATGGGCTATGATGCAAAGACCGGACACCGTGTCAAACAGCCCTTCAATCAGGTCAGCTGGGTACATTCGGTGAGAAAGATACCGGACTTCCACATGAGGCAGTGCCTGTTCGGTGAGCATCTGCTGGCCTATGCTTCATCTATGGCAAGGACTGTCGCCATTGTAGAAAGCGAGAAGACGGCACTGATTGCAGCACTGTTCATCCCTGATTTGGTATGGCTTGCCACCGGGGGAATGCACGGCTGTTTCAACAGCGAGGCCATGCAGGTGCTACGAGGGCGTGATGTGATTCTCTTCCCCGACCTCAAGGCCACGGATGAATGGCGGTGTAAGGTTCAGATGCTGCAATCCGTTTGTAAATCTGCCACCTGTTCCGGACTGTTGGAGAAGATGGCGACCGATGAACAGCGCCGTCAGGGACTGGACATTGCCGACTTCCTGCTGATGGAGGATACACCACAGATGATTCTCGCAAAGATGATACAGCGTAATCCTGCGTTGCAGTTACTCATCGACGAGTTGGATCTGGCATTGGTGGAGTAATCCGAAGTCTTGCTTCGGGAGTTTGTAAGAAAGTCCATAACACAATAAGGACTTTTTGCCTGACAGCAATAAAGTCCCTCGGGCATTCGGCAGAATCCGGTTCGGAGCGAGCAAGCTCAAACGTCAATCATTTATCAAAAGAATACCCTATATGAATAAAGATATAAAACAAGCCATGCATGTCGAAGCCGGAAAGTCATTCGGCACGGCAGAGACCAATGAGAACGAAAGACGTTGGAACGATGACAAGATTGACAGGAAGAATCAGGAGCCGACCAACCACTACGACAAGACCAGAATGAAACTGAATTTCGAGATTGGTCCTGACGGGAAAGTTCATCCGTTGGGTTATCAGGAGAAACCGCTCGAAGTACGTTTGCAGGAACGGTTGGACGAGTTAAACTGGAAGCCGTTCAAGTCGAACAGCAAAATCCAGCCGAACTGTTGTGCGAAATTCGTCTTTGGAGGCAACCATGACCGGACGCTTGAAATGGCTTTCGGGAATCAGTCCGTCAATCTGGAGAAAGGTGCGGACAACAGCCATCTGCACCGTTGCGATGAAATCGAGAATTGGGCGAAGGATGTCTATGACTGGTGCGCCAAACGATACGGACAGGAAAACATTGTCGGGTTTCAGGTACATCTTGACGAGAGCAGTCCGCATATCCATGCCTTGGTTGTTCCGGTAGGTATCCGCCCCAAGAGCGGACGGGAGTGTGTGATGTGGTCGGCAAAGTTTGGGAAAGACCGCTATGAATATGGCCGGATATTGAAAGATATGCACACTTCCCTGTATGACGAGGTTGGCAGCAAATACGGACTTGAACGTGGGGACAGTATTGATGGGCGTAATGTGCAGCATCTGAATAAGCGCGACTATATCCGCAAACTGACCAAAGAGGCGAAACAGGCCGAGAAAGCCGTTAAGGGGCTTCAATCTATGATGCGGAATCTGGAATCAAAGATTTTCAAGTATAGGCTGCAACTTGAAGAGGCGGAAAGGGAACTGGCTTCCGGCAAGATTACACTCGACAGGTATGAGTCGCAGAAAGCGGATATCCAGAAACTCATTGCTGAGTATCAGACCAAACTTGAAGACAAGGCCGACAAGCTCCACGCAAAGGAGCTGGAACTGGAACGGCTGACCGCAGATGCGACAAAAGCCCGTTCGGTTGTCCAGCCGTTCCGTAATCACAAGGTTGATTTCACGCCACCGCAAATTACCGAGAAAGTACCCTTGTTCGGTACGGATAAATGGGTCGAACGTCAGAACCAGCATATCGCCAAGCAGTTTACCGAAATTGTTCGCAAGATAGAATCCCTATATAGAAATGATGCGGCACGGCAGGTTGAAGCCGCCCAGCGCAATGTATTGGCGGATTATGGTGAGTTTTATCAGCTGAGACGGGAGAACAAATCCCTTTCCGACACAAATGAAAGTTTGGAATCAGAGCTGAATACGCTTCTTGAACAGTTGGCTATACCATCTGTTCGCAACCTTATTTTTGCCGTTGCCGATGCACTTATCGGTGGCCAGCCTGTACCGATCTCCTCAGGTGGAGGAGGCTCAACCTCTGATCTGCCTTGGGATGGCCGAAGACCGGATGAGGAGGAAGAAGCGTATCGGAGGAAGTGTTTGCTTTATGCTTCACGAATAGTAAAACATACTAAAATTCGAAGTAGAAATAGATAATTGAACAAGCACTTGCATATCAGAAAATGGAGCAAGGCATTTCTCCATTTTCTGATTATATTTCATATATATATGCCAATATGGTTAGATGTTACCTCGTTTACTATGTATATCCAAATATTAATTAAAAAGACTCATCTCTCCATTTTCTCCTTCGGGATGTACTTTTTTCCATATAGCATCATTTAAACTTTTTATCTGCTCTTGTTCTTCTGGGGTTATCCCTTCACCATATTCACATTCGATAGGCTGTCCATCAAGCAGGGCGGCAATCATTTTGATGTACGAGAACGTCTCCTGCTTTGTGTTATCAAGAATTACAGCAGCAATATCACCGTCTTCTGTTTTATTGAATTTCAGTTTCATATTTAATTGTATTTTTTAAAATTATATTTCTTGACTCTTTTTTTGATTGATGTCCTGCCACCATCAGTCTGATCAGCAATATAGTCCAATACTTTTTGTCCGAAGACTTCGCTTTCTAATGACGCAGAACGAATGGTTATTTTATTACCATCGTTTTCACAAACAACAATTGTTTGGGCATCTGCCATCATTGGTATTGTTGCATTGTGGCTTACCATAATCACTTGCTTACTCCATTTTACAGCTTTGATCGTTTCTGTTAATGTCGAGTTTATATACTTTACAGCCAAATTATCCTCTGGTTGGTCAATAATAATGGGCGCAGTATCTTGTTCATATCCTAGTATTAAATCCAACAAAATTGCCGTTTTCCATCCAGGACTCAAACTGTTAAAATCTTTCCCGTCTTTCGTTATAATTTTATACGAACGTGTATTTAACTCCATTAATTTCGTATATACCCTCTGGGTCATATCGTTGTATGATTCGACATTGGGATTTTTCTTGAAATAACGGCTCATCAAATTCCACGGAGTAACATCTGCAATAGTATTGATATTAGACTTTAAACAGTATTTCAATGCATCTACTAGTACTTTCTCGTTAAAAATAAAGTTATTAATAACAGACAATTTATGTCCTCTTGCTTCTATTTCTCTAGTCTGAAAAGAATATTTTATTTTAATCAACTCTTGTTTACAATGCTTAAAACCCGTAAGAACTTTTATATATTCACCTACAGTTTTAAGTAAACTATCCTTGTTTGTGATGCGGGATTGCTGCTGTCCAAGTTCATCTTTCAGTATTCTATCTACAACTTGTTTATGTTCTTTTACGACCATAGACACATCATCAAACATAGTATAGGCTTTTGCAGCTAAGGTAAGTTTTGTTTTTATGGAGTTAATCTCTTCATTTGCATCTTCAATCAAAGGATTATTCTCTAAAAAAGTTCTAATAGTCTCTATTGCTTCTAAATCAATCTTATATTGATTCGAAGGATACTTAACGAGACTTTCTTCTTCTGCCGTTGGCATCAATATATTCAACGCATTTTTCTTCACGATGCCAGTAACAATCAACTGCCCTGGATTAGGTAATGCATTCAAGGTTCGCTCGCAGTCCTCTATTTTCTCCACGTACTGCAACATTTCACTAATTACCTCATGCAATTTATTTAGACCCGTTGTAATACTACGATTAATTTCATCGTCTGCAGGAAAAATATTCCTTAATATCTCTATTTTATCAATACTTTTTTCGTTATTATCCGAGATGTTTTCTGCTATGAAGTTTTGAGATATATAATATGGGGTCATTCCACTTGTATTCTCTACAATCATATTCTCCACACCATAACGCTCTATATACTTCGAGCCCTCAAAATCCTGATGAATATTTCTATATAATGAATCCACAAATAAAGTTTTCCCGGATGAAGATCCGCCAATTACGACATTCAGACCTTCGGTTAAGTTTACATTCACATCTATATGTTCATTCTGCAATTCTACATGCCCAATATAATCACTTCGTCGTATTGGTTTCTCATGACTAGCCACAAGTCTTGTACTTTCAGAAAGCGAAAGTCGTAATCCATCAAATGTTGGTTGCGCAAACATCCATGTTGGGATGAAATCATCATCATTCCCGCTATGCGAGCGAGGATATATACTGGGAGAATAGTTGTCAGAGCAAGTCACAAGATTAATGAACTCCGATATTCCGAGTCGTTCAAAATATTGATGAGTTGCCTCCAGCCCTTTGGTACTTCTTGATGTAAAACCATCAAATTGATTATAATATATACTTCTATTGATAGCATTATCTAAATTTTCACCATCGTTGATGCTATAATTAAATGCTCCATGTTTTTGTGAGCCGTGTGGTAGTAAGATGAAATCAAATGTGTCAAAACTATTAATGATTTTTTGGATATCTGGCGTATTGGGGTCATTTCGGTCAGGTAATTTATTTGGATATAGTTCATCTAGAATCTCGTTTAGCGAATCTATCACAGCATCTTCTATAGGAGCATTAAAATATATATGACAATGGTACGATTTTGCCTCAGCCCGATTTTGAATGTGTAATTCTACACCAATAATTAAGTTAAGGTCCAGGTTTTGAGCCTTCAAATAGGCAGATTTGTTAATGGTGTTGTGATCTGTTAACGAAATCATAAACGGACTGTCTCCATTTAGTTTCTTTATTTGGCCGACCAATTCTGCTATATCGTAGTTAGTATTCAGATTATTTGCATTCTCTGAAGTATGTATGTGTAAATCTATGTATATTGGTTGCATGTCTATTTGTTCTATTTATATTATTCATGTTTCTTATAATTCTCTACCTGTTCAAGAACTTTCTGGAAGACTTCTTCATCCCATTGAGGAGGATAACCCTCTTTGTAGAGAAGATATGTAAGCTGGCTGGCGAGTTTGCTTTTTAGGTTGTCGTTATTTAGCCAATCGGCATAGACAGCGGTATCATCAATCAGAGTCTTGATTTTCTTTGCCAACTCAATACAACGCTCATCCGCATACTCAAAACCATGTTTGTCCCGCACCTCGACAAGTACATCGAAGAAAGCTTTCTCCTCAAAAGTGATACCCAAAACCTTGAATTTCTCGCTATCAGCTTTAAGCTCTTTCAGAATGTTCATCAGTTTGTTCGACAACCCATTGATTTTGTATGAAACAATGTCACATACATCATTCACTACGTTTTGTGTCACTTCATTGGTGAATGTCAACTTGTCCCTTGTATTATAGGCATCTATCGTATCTTCAAGCATCTTTTGGAAATGTTCGGCTTGTATCTTGTTTGTCCGGCTGTATGCTCTGATTGCTTTGGCTACGAGTTTGCAGAGGATTTGGAACTTAGTGAATGGCATCTTTATATCTTCCACCTCTTTGGCGAATGAGTCGCTAAAAATATTCTCTTCAACACCTTCATTCATTACTCGTTCCACACCACTTGCAAGAATTGCTTCCTGAACCATCTGTTCCACATGCCTGTTCATGCTTTCCGTGTCGTGCTCTGTGGCAGTCATTTTGTTTACGTATGAGCATATACCCATGAAGCATTGACTCCATGCTACCTCTTCTTCAGTCAGAATACCGGCAGGGTTACAGATATTATAAGCAGAACGCAGGCGTTTAACATGTTCCTTGAAAAGTTTGAGGAAAGAAACCTCACCTTTCCGTTCAACACTGTTGGCAAGGATATATTCAGCCGCTTTCTGAATGAACTGAAGTCGGGCAAGGTCATTGTTCCCGAAAAAACGGTCGAATACCAACCCTGACAGTCTCTCTTGCAAAAGTTGCAGTTCGTTTTGCAATACTTCATGTGCAACATCCAAATCTTCCTGTGGTCCGACTTCGCCACCATATTTTTTCATGGCCTTTTTCATCTCTTCGCGGATGCCGATGTAGTCGATGATAAAGCCACACTCTTTTGTGCCGAATTTACGGTTTACACGCGAAATAGTCTGAATAAGCGTATGTTTAGATAGCGGTTTGTCGTTATAAAGCATGGTCAAGCAAGGCACATCGAATCCCGTAATCCACATATCTACATTGATAGAGATATGGAAATTTGATTTTTCCGATTTGAACTCAGAATCAAGAAATTTACGATAGTCTTTGTCTCCAAGCAAATTGTAAAGTTCCTTTTCATCGTCCTTATCCCTGGTCATAACCATATTGACAAATGCGATGTCATTCAGCTTATTCTTTTCGTCCGCTGTCAATACAAGTTCATTCAATGCTTTCTTTTTCTCGAACCATTCGGGCTGCATCTCCCTCATGATTTTATACAGCCTGAATGCTATCTTGCGGTCTGCGCAGGTAATCATAGCCTTTTGCAGACGGTCTGTTGTTTCAGTTCGACGCTTGTAATCTTCGATAATGTCTTTTGCAACACGGCGCAGGACATCTTCATCATCGATAATCACCTCCATACTTGACATGGCAGCTTTGCTTTTGGCAATATCCTCCGGCGTTGCACCTTCATCAGCACATAGGCGATAATACTCTTCTACTTTCTCTGCCTGTTCTTTATTGAGGAACACACGAGCCAATCGAGGGTCATATTTTATTGGGACAGTAATGCCGTCATCCTCCGACTCCTTCATTGTATATTGGTCTACAACCTTTCCAAATACATGTATGGTTTCGTCAATGGGAGTTCCAGTGAAACCAACATAGGTAGCATTCGGCAACGCATCGCGCAAGTATTTAGCAAATCCGTATGTGATTTTCGCTCCTATCTTATCGGCTTCTCCTTCGGTTTGTATGGATAGTTTCGATCCGATATTGTTCTGAGAGCGATGGGCTTCATCACTTAGGCAAATGACATTGGAACGTTCTGTCAACAACCCTGTGGTTTCTGCAAATTTCTGGATAGTCGTAATATAGACACCTCCGGTTTTACGCGTGCTCATCTCTTCTGCAAGTTCTTTCCTTGTCTCAAAGACTTTCACAGCTTCGTCTTCAAGATACTGCTTCGAACGACAGAACAGTTTCCCGCTTTGTGTCTCCAAATCCTCCCGATCTACTATGATGAGAATCGTAGGGCTACCCAATTGCTTCTTGCATCGCAAAACCAGTTGGCGTGCAAGGAACAGCATAGTATAAGTTTTCCCACACCCTGTGGCTCCGAAATATGTACCACCCTTGCCATCACCTCCGACAGAACGCAAATGATTCAGGATATGGTCTCGCAGTTTACGTGTAGCAAAGAACTGCGGATAGCGACATACGATTTCAGTCGTGTCATCTTCTTTTGTTGGATCGGGAAAATAGACATAGTCCCGTAATATCTCTAATATGCGTTCCGGTGAAAGTGCCCCGCGAATGAGTGTGCGAAGCGTGTCAAGTCCCTTTCCGGCTTTGTCTTCATTCTCAATCTTTTTCCATTCGTAGAAAAATTCAAATGGCGTGTATATCGTACCCAAAGCATTCTTTGCTCCGTCACTAATTACCGCCAATGCACAATATTTCAGCAATGCCGGAATATCCCGCATATAGCGCGTGCAAATCTGTGTATGGGCATCGCGTATGGTGGCATTCTGCTTGGTCGGATTTTTCAATTCAATGATGCAGACGGGTATGCCATTTACAAAAAGCAGAATGTCAGGGCGACGGTTCTCACGACCTTGCTCCATGACAAACTGATTGACGCAACGGAAAATATTATGGTCGGGGTGCTCAAAGTCAATGTATTCCAAGCGGAACGGATTATCCCGACCATCACTATATGCAAAGTCGTAGCCGTCACGATAGAGCAAAAAAGCGTTTCGAAGAGCGTAATAGTCATTCTGTCCGCCTGTATTGCGCAGATTGGCGACAATGCCGTCTATCTCGGAGGTGGTCAAATCCCTATCCTTGTATTGAGCGGCAAGAAAATTTCTTAAATCCTCTTCGATAAGCGGGTCAGTATATTTACGGTGGATGTCATCACCGAATGTATATTGCCAATGTGCTTCGCGGAGAAGTTCGATAGTTGCTTCCTCGAATTGACTTTCATAATATTTCCCTTTGCCTGCCATAATCGCTGCTATTTAAGAATGTATGACATGTTGAAGCAATGCCGGACAAACTTCACGTGAAAGCTGGTCGGCTTCTTCGGCTATTTGTTTGGCTTCGTTAGCGCATTTGTAGATATTGACGATTGCTCGTTGAATTTCAATGGGCGGGAGAGGTATTTTTACACGACACATCTCATCAAATTCAAAAAATTCATGCGCACTTCCTTTGGACATATAACGAGCATACCTATCAAATTCAGGTCGTGATACCCACATCCACAAAAAATACGGCTCAATTATGTCCTCATTTGTGATTTTGAAGACTCCATAAGCGGAAGAAACTGTACAATCCGCTCCGGTTCTATATGCAATGGATATTTTCTCTCCATTTCTTGTTGTTGCTCTATTATATCCGAACTGTCCAGTTCTCACAATCTTATCTGATTTAGAATTTAATGCGACTTGTTTCGGTGCCTGAAAAACTTTTGTGTTTGCAATACCTTGAGATAATCGAACTGACAAATCGACATTTCGCTCATCACACTCTTCAATATATGGTCCTATCTCCTGCAAAGGATATTTATGCTTCAATTCCTGAATATAACTTTGGCAGACTTGCATAAGCGGAGCTGCCTTAGCCTCATTTTGTTCTTTGATTTCCCGAAATGCTTTCCACGCATTCACCACTTTTTGCTGTTCGGTGATGGTTGGAAGAGGAATCATTGTATTGCACATATTTCCCCACGAGAACACTTCTCGTGCGCTTCCCCAAGAATTATATCGAGCATATCGATCAAATTCTGGACGGAGGAAAAATAGGTACAAATATTCTGGACTTAATTTGTCCAAAACAGAGACCTTAAATACGCAATATATCGAGGAAATCAAATATGTACAAGAACTGTCATTAAAAGCCAAGGCAACTTTATCTCCTCGTCTTGACGTGTCAGGAACATATGCAAAATATCTAGGTGCAACCAATTTATATGACTGTAAAGGTACACCATCAAGATTGGCTTTAGTATCAATAAAAGTTTTACTGGTACTAATCCCTTTGATAGCCTCTATACCATATTTATTACTGTGATTCCTTTCATCACATTGCTCGATATAATCTCCGAGCCTGACCCATTTTACATTACCAGCATCCATATATCACTCCTCCTTTCCGTGTTGTTCCAAGAAGAAACGTTTTTGCTGTTCTATCTCCCGGCTCAGTTCTTCTTCTGTCGGCATATAGGCCATATATTTGGCTGCAAACAATTGTTCACTACCGTTAAGAACAGAATATTTTGCCATCACCTTATCAGTCTCGGTGCAAAGCAATATGCCTATGGTCGGATTGTCGTTTTCATCTTTTACAAGGTCATCGTACATCCGTACATACATATCCAATTGTCCCACATCCGCATGTGTCAGAGGATGTGTTTTCAATTCAAACAGCACATAACGCTTGAGCTTGATGTTATAGAATACGAGGTCAATGTAAAAATCACCTGTATCTGTTGAAATATGTTTCTGTCTATCGACAAAAGCGAACCCACGCCCTAATTCCATGATAAATTGTTGCAGATGGTCTATTAAGGCTTGTTCCAACTGGCTCTCGTCATATTTGCTATCCTTGCGGAAGCCCAAAAACTCGGCAACCACCGGACTCTTTATATACTCCAATGGATCATTGGCTTCAATATCGGGAGAGGGTAACGCCAATCCTTCCCTTACACAAGCCATACGGCGACCATAGTATTGTGTACCGATGTTGCGGTTAAGCGTCCTCACACTCCACATCTGTTCCGATGCCTCTTTTACATACCACTCTCTGGCCTTAGGGTCTGCAACCTGTATAATCGAGCGGAAGTGCGACCAAGTCAGATTGTGAACACGCGTGTTCACAATCTCCAAATCATTGAAGCACAGATAAAATTGGCGAAAGTAATCGAGATTTCGCTTGCTGAACGTATTGCCGTATTTAGGCATCAGTTGTTCGGCCAATGTTTTAATCAACCGAGTACCATACTGCGCACGAGCTTCTCCATGCTGTTCTTCTTCCACTATACGCCGCCCGATATGCCAATAGGTAAGTACCGTAATTTGATTGGCTGCTGCGTATGCTTGTCTCCGACCTTGTTCTATGATATTCCGAATGTCATCAAAGAGTGTATCGGTTGTTATATTATGATGTTGCAACTTATTCTTTTCCATACCCTAAAATTTTGAAAGCGTTTACGAGTTCCGTTTCGTTTGCATCCCATCTTTTCTTCAGCGCATTAAATTTATCACTCATTTCAGAAAGAGCAGACTGATAGTCTATTTCTGTATCGCGGTCAATGAACTCAATGTATCTGGAGGGTACGAGGGAATATCCCTTTCCCTGAATTTCGTCACGATGCGCAGCATAGTATAATTCAGGCTCGGCATACTCAACAAAATTCTCGGTTTGCCAATTGAAATATATTTGACGTACTCTGTCTATGTCCGCTTCTGTCAGACGGACATATTTCTTCTCGTATATATTACTGTTCCAAGTCCGCAAATCGATGAACAAAATCTCACCTGTGCGGTTGCGTAGTTGCCTTCCGTGCCACGGTCCGCCTTTCTTGTTGTTGTTCAATATCCAAAGAGTGACGGATATATCGGTAGAATAGAACATGTTTCGTGGCAAAACGATAATAGCCTCTACCTTGTCACTTTCGATTAGCTGCTTACGTATTTCAAGTGTATCGCTGTCATCCAAAGCCCCATTAGCAAGTAGGAAGCCTGCAATTCCACGACTGACATTCAATTTGTTAAGAATATGAAGAATCCATGCATAGTTGGCATTGCTGGTAGGAGGCACTCCATAGCCTTGCCAGCGAGAATCGGTTTCAAAACCTCCATATTCGGCATATTTCTTCAAATTGAACGGCGGATTTGCCATGATATAATCAAACTTGAGTTCCTTGTGCTGGTCATCGGAGAATGTGGACACAGCCCTATCACCCAAATGGTAGGAGATGCCTCGGATAGCCAGATTCATCTTTGCCAGACGATAAGTTGCCGGTTCTGATTCCTGCCCATACACGTTGACGGCTTTCGTGTTTCCACCGTGAGCCTCTATGAACTTTGCCGCTTGAACAAACATCCCTCCGGAACCACAACAAGGGTCATAAACCGTCCCGTCAAATGGCTCAATAAGTGAGGCGATAAGCTCTACGATGGAATGTGGCGTATAAAACTCTCCTTCCTCTTTGTCTGTGTTTATGGAAAAAGCCTGCAAAAAATACTCATATACACGTCCTATGAGGTCGTGGTCATTGAATTTCTGAGGGTCTATCTTGTTTATCTCATCCACTACGCTTTTCAGAACTCCCGGTTCAAGGGCTGTTTTCGTGAAAATTTGCTGCGGAAGAGCATTTTTCAATTTAGGTTCGTTGTCATCCAAAGTTTTTATAGCTGTATCGAAAGCGATAGCCATGCCTGTTGGTGATGTGAGAATCAGTTTGTCCCAAAACGTTTCATCTGTCAGGAAAAACACACCGTCCTGCATATATTGATTGGGACGTGAAAGTTGCAGCTCAATGAAATCCGTATCATGAATGCCTTGAACTTCCACTATCTCATGCCTGATTTTCTCCTTTTGCTGTTTGAACCGTTCTCCTATGAATTTCAAGAATACAAGAGTTAACAGCAGGTCGCGTTTATCTGTCATGGCTGCACGCCCACGCAGACTATTACGACAATTGAAAAGTATCGTTTCAAGGGTTTCTTCCTTTACAGCTTTATTCTGTTTCTTAGCCATTTTACTATTTTATCAATTCAGTATTCAACTTAAAAGCATTTGCATCAATTCCCATTTGGTAAATCTTAATGTCAGGATTTAATTTTCGTGCAACGCTTATTATTTTTGATTTCTCATCTGTATCCATATTGATTCCCAGATAGACAGACTCAAAGCACTCTCCTCCGATTTCAGGAAAAGCCCGAACCTCTTTCCAATCAATCGGACCTTTTTCATCATTCTGATCCGGCAATAAACTCATATATGTCGGCCAAGGATCTAAAATAAACAGTCTGACCTCTTGTTCATGTTCCCAAGCTTTTGCTTTTGTAGATAATTGATAACGGAAGAAATCTTCTGCATCCCTAAAATAATTAGGCTTCTCTACAATATCCTTGTATTGTACTTCCACCTCAGAACAACCAATCATGATTGTTCCTTGTATTATCGAAAGATACTTTTTGGCTTTCTCCATATCCAGGCCAATACAGATCCCTTTATGCTTGCTATAATAACTCCACATCAAGATTGAATCATAGATTTTAGAAAGGCTGCATATCCACACCTCTTCTCTGGTTCTACGAAATGGATCTCTTCTCAATTCTTCAATTATTTCCGGAGTCCATCCTCCACACGCTTCTTTCGGAACATTGGAGAAATCAATTAACGACGGGTGACAATCAAACGGGTCGTTCAACTGCGTAGCATTGGTAAATTGAAGATTACTATAATGTAGCATCATCAATCCACCGGTAAAATCTAGATATTTATATAATTTGACTGCTTCCATAAATTTATTATTCCGTTCTCAACAAGTCATCCACGGTTACACCCAAAACTTTGGATATTTGAATCAGCGTCTCTACATTGGGTTGTGTTGTATTGGTAACCCATTTGGAGATTATGGCAGGATCTTTATCCAATTGTTCCGAGAGCCATTTATTACTTCTGTTTTTCTCTGCGAGAACGACTTTGATTCGGTTCAGTAATTTACGCTCCATATTTATATGACTATCCAATATGGTTACAAAGATACAAATTATATGGGAATATATTTGATTTATCAGGTTATATATTGCAGAAGAACACAAAAAAATGATTAAATCATCAATTTGTTCTGCGAAATTCGTATCTTTGCAAAAAACTATTTGGATTTATGGCTACAGGAAATCTTATCAAGAAAAAGGAAGAATTCGAATTATGGTTGAAGTCTCAGATTGCAAAAGGTTGCGACTTGCTAAAACGTGAAGTTAGCGAAGATGACACAACCATTGTGCGCTACAGAACGATTGTTAAAATAAAGGAATATGACGAAGATGAGAAAAATTCATTTCTTGCAGATTATAAAAAATGGGATTCATATAATAGCGAATTGATAAGCCGTTCTTTTGACGATAACGATTCGCCTCAATCCTATTATAGAGTATATGGTCGTACCGGAGATCCAACAAGATTATTTGGTGAAGATATTATCAAAGAAGCTAAGCAACAAATAAATGAAAAAGTTGTCTGCCTTGAGAGTATAATGGGTCAATTACCTTTAATTCCACAGACAGCACCAAATGATAATAATGACAGAAGTGTAAAAGTTAATATGGGAAATAAAGATGTTTTTATTGTTCATGGCCACGATAGTGGATTGAAAAATGAGGTTGCACGGTTTATAACTGATATGGGTTATAATCCCATTATTCTGCATGAACAACCGAATACAGGTAAAACGATAATTGAAAAAATAGAAGCTTTCACAAACGTTTGTTATGCAATAGTATTATATACTCCGTGTGATAAAGGAGCCTCGAAGGATTGTCCAAACGTACAGCCAAGAGCAAGGCAAAATGTAGTTTTTGAACACGGATATCTTATAGGAAAACTTGGGCGCGAGAGAGTTTGTGCCTTAATTAAAGAAGAGGTAGAAAAGCCTGGAGATGTTGATGGTGTCGTCTATGTTTCATATGATGGCCGAGGCGCATGGAAAAAAGATATTGCTAAAGAGTTCAATACATTAGGAATGCATTTTAACCCTAATGCATTATTGTATTAGTTTTTGCATTAAAATTTATAGATAGACTTACTCTCGGGAATCGAATTGTCTAAATGATATAGTTCATTTGTCTAAATCTATATGATTAAATAATTCATATCTGGTTCCAAATAGAGATGTGCCCCAAAATTATTGCCGTCTAGTAAAGTATAGGGCACATCTGTTTTTAATGGGAATATTTTGGTATCGTTTAGCTATTGATTTAAATTAAATATACTGTAATTCAAGAACTTAAAATTATTGTATTGGTTCAAGTGTGGTACTGACCGGAATGAGTATCGGGAACGGTGTGACGATTCCGTTTTCGGATACGGTGAAGGTCGAGGGTCTCACGGAAGACAGTCTGCTGCTTTCGCGGGGAGAGACGGTGCTTCACCGTTACAGACGGTCGGTGGAAGAGTGCGGTTTCTCGGCCAATCCGGGTGAAATCGTACGCGGGACGGTAACCTTTGCACATGAGGTCCGCACGTTCCGGCCGTTGAACGATACGGCCGTGTACTGGTTGGTCGATAGGTCGGGTTATCTGCAGCAGCGGTACCTCGATTCCGGCCGGCCGGAGTGGCAGGCGGATGCGGAACTGGAGGTGCGGCGTGTCGATGGTGCGGCGTCGGAATTTGCCGAACGGTACGACGGCGTTTACCAGGTACTGCGCGTCGTGGATGTGCGGGAGCGATAGCCGGTGTCGCCGGAACGGAGCGCACCTGTAAAAAGTGTTGTTTGTCGTTTAAGGCTTGAGTGCCAGGTCTTGTCTATTCACAGCAGGAGAAGGTCATCAAGCACAAGGACGGCGAAACGGTCAATATCGTTTGGTAATCGTGAGGCGGTCTGTTGCTGTCTGCGGCTTATGCTGTATTGCATGATATACAAGGATGACAGAAACACAAGGAATGATGAAAATGGATGTAGTAGAAATGCTTTCGCGATGTATTGGCTAATTCATTTATTGTTTAGCCGTTATGTAGTCTTATAAAAACTCTGTACTTCATAATATGCATGTTTTCGCAGAAATGCGAAACGTTTTTGTATTACATATAAGGTTGTGGTAAATGATGGAGATGGACAAGGTCTTAGATATTAATATCTTCATCCACAGAAAACACTTTATCCATCAGGGCTTCACCTTTTTTAATGAGTGTACTGATTATAGATGAATTTGTAGTTGGCTTTGCTTCTTCTTGTTCTGTAATAGCTATGTCTAAATTGTTGGATATAATTGTAGAATGGTCCATGTTTGAGAATCCTGTTGCAATAACAGTTAGTTCTATTTCATCGTTCAAGTCGGTTTTCTCTCCTGCACCCCAGATTATATCCGCTTGATTTTTAGTAGTTCTTCCGTTTGCTTGGTTTTGAATAAGATTTAAGATTTGCGTTACTTCCGACATTGTTATATGAGAGTCTGGACCATAAGACAGATTGTATAATATTTTTTTAGCCCCTTTAATTTCTTTGTAATTTAATAGTGGGGAATTGATGGTTTGATTTACTAAATTAATAATTCTGTCTTCTCCTTTCGCTGTAGCAGACCCCATGAGAGCTAGGCCGCTATTCAGCATTACACTTCTCACATCTTCTAGGTCTACATTTACCATATCGTGTCGTGTGACCAGTTCAGAGATGCTTCTTGCGGCATATGCAAGGATATTATCAGCTTTGGCAAATGCCTCGTCGAACGGTAATTCTCCATATATTTTAGAGATGTTGTCGTTGTGGACAATGACTAAAGAGTCTACTGTTTCAAGTAATTCTTCCATGCCCCTTTTTGCCTGATTTAAACGTCTGGGGCCTTCATTGTGCAACGGCAGTGAAACAATTCCAACAGTCAGGATGTCGAGAGCTTTGGCAGCCTTTGCAATAATCGGGCTGGCACCCGTACCTGTTCCTCCACCCATACCTGCTGCAATAAACAACATTCTCGTATTCTCTGCTAGGAAAATGTCAGTTATTTTGTCCAAACTTTCTGTTGCCGCTTTTCTTGCTTTTTCTGGATTGTTTCCTGCCCCTAAACCTTCCCCTAACTGTACTTTCAGAGATATGTTACTATTGTTCAAGGCTTGTTTGTCGGTATTGCAAACTAAAAATGTAACTCCTTGTACTCCCATATCAAACATGTGGTTAACGGCATTGCATCCGGCTCCACCAATACCCATAACCATGATTTCATGAGTGGGCATTTTTTCCAGAGTAAAATCAATTAAGGACATGTCATTTATTGCGTGAATATTGTCGGAAAAGCTAACAATTGGACATAATGAATATCACCAGTCCTATTGCAATAAGCCACATGATGATACTGTATATGGAATTGTTTCTACGTACTCGGGCATTATGACCTTCCAAACTATATTTGGCCGCATGTTTAGCTTCTGCAATATCTCTTGTTATGTCTTCATCTATTTCCTTGTTTATGATGTTGACTATCTCGTCTGTCGTCAAATGAGGATAAACAACTTTATACTTTTCCATTAACTCTTTTTCTTTCATTAGATATTCGTAGAAACGCTTAACCATAGGCATATATCCAAGTTCAGATAGGTTCTGACAGGCTTTTTGAAACCGTTTTTGCTCATTCGGGTCGTTAGTTGCTCTGTCGGTATTGAACCAAACAAGAATATCTTTTATATCCCAAGAGGTTAGGCCTAGACGATGGCAATAATGGGAGATTCTTTTGTCTATATGTGTCATATAAGTTCTTTTAAATTGTATTCTTTTCCTGCTTTTGTCGCTGTTTTATGCGTAATTTCATCGTACTCGATAGGAAGGATTGTATTTCCTTGGTTATCCAATAATCCGTATAACAAGCTATGTTCAACGTACAATGCAACGAGGAAATAACCATTACAAAACCTGGTAACGTTGGAATAGATGCAAGGGATAACTACTTCTCCTTTAAGATTCACACAGCCCATCTTGTTGCCTTCGGATCTGAAGGCTGTTCGGATAATACATAATCCGTTTTCATCAAACAGAATTTTATCATATGTATACGGGATGATATATTTGCCTTGTTTGTTTATGCATTGAAAATAATTTGAGCGAGTAGATAGTATCGCATAATTTCCTATAAAATCTCCCGGATGATCAAACTGGAAATCGAGTATAGGATTATTATGAGCATCTATATAACCATACTTTATAGTGTCAAGTGTATTATTGTAAATACCTACACATGACACGTTTTCAGAAAAATTATTGCTGGCATAATCATAAACGATAGGTATTACTATATTATTGGACTGGTCTATATAACCATATTTTTCATGAAGTTGTACTTTGGCTAATCCATTGTGAAAATGCCAGACTCTATCATATTTTAAAGGAATTTCAAAGTTGGTTTCAGGCTCTAAGATTGAAAATGATTCTTGGTTGTTTCCATTTGCTGTATATTTTTTGATATATCTTTTTAATGAACCCATTTGTTCCATATTCAATAACCGTGTTTTATTTTCGCACGATATGCTATTGGTAGAGTAGCTGACCCGTATTAAGTCCTCCATATCATTTTCTTCCATATTATAATCAATCTCAATACGTTTGTCAGAAGAGTTAATATCTTCAAAGATCAGATAGTATCTGCCCTTTCCCATTTCGATAATTAAAGGTTTTTCTTTATTTGTTGTCCCAGCAAATTCCATATCCTTATAGACCTTGCATGGCCTGTCGGAGTAAATTTTCAATATTGATTTCATGGCTGATATGTTTTTTGTGTAAAAGTATTAAATGCAAATGCAAAAAAAAGTGTTTTGCAAGCCTTGCAAAACACTTAAATGAATTCCATTCCGAGTATAAGATTGCGATTTAGCGTTATTCGTTTAGGGGTGCCGCGAGTTCCTGTTATATAATAATTTTTTGCTAAGTCGTCTGTAAAATGTTCAAGAAAAGCTTTTTTTATCATGGAGCATTTTTCATTTATCGAATTTTCTGTAGGGTCGGTTATTTTTGATATGCTGAGGTTTATCTTTTCTATATTTTCACGTGGCGATATATGCAGATAAATAGTTCTGAGTTCATCATGGTAATCTGGAAGCTCTTTGAGCATAATTCCTTGTGGATATTTTAGAAATAGGAAAAACACGGCTTTTGCAAGGGGATGTAATTTAATTTCGATATTCTTATAGTCAGGGAGAAATATTTTGTAGTCCGTTGTTATCTGCAGGCGGCTAAGCGGAGGTTTTTGTTCAAGCATGGGCATGACTACATTGGATATTATCATCCAAAGCCCATGGTCTTTAAGATAGGTTATATGTTTGTCGATCTCCGAGACAATGTATTCAATGTTATTTTCGAATTGGTTGTCGGCATATGTCTGTTGATGTTTTTCATCGTCGTCATCTATTGGCCCGAATAAGAATTGTTTACAAAACAACGGCGGCCGAGAATGTTGTTGCCGTCTAAAAAAAAGGGAATGAGCTGTAAAAAAAACTTCGTATCGTTGCGGGTTTATAGGTGAAATATTGATAATGTTGTCCTTGATGATAAGGAGAAAGGCGTTGGGCAACGATTTGATATAACATTTAAATATATGTTCCGTAATGATTGTCGAAATAAGAAATGAACTGATGTGGCTAACATATTCTATCTGTGGGTTGGCGTAAGATAAGATATTTTGCAGATTATATAAAGGTAAATATATGAAATCTAAATCACAATTTCGGTATTGTTTTGTGATGTGTGTGTAATTGTTTGTGATGTAGTTGTTTATTTCTTTGTTGTAATGTGTTTCCAGAAATAATACCGATGATGATGAGAGATTCTGGAGTTCCACAAACTGTTCTATGCTAAATTGTAATAGATTGTTTTGAATCTGGGATAGATTACTCACTGGGCTTTTATATTCCATTGTTCAATTATTGTGACGTTGTGGGTTAAAATTAGCGGCCGTTCCGTCTATCGGATGCCCCGGCGGTCGAGAGCAGCGGCGTAGGCGCGGGCGTTGCGGTTGTGTTCGGCAAGCGTGCGCGCGAACGCGTGATAACCCGAAAAGTCGGGCCGGGCGCAGAAGTAGAGATAGTCGTGTTCCGCATAACCGAGCACTGCATCGATGGCTGCCACGGAGGGCATGCGTATCGGTCCCGGAGGCAATCCGGCATGCTGGTAGGTGTTGTACGGCGAATCGACTTTCAGGTGTCGGTTGAGGATGCGCTTCAGAGTGAAATCGCCTATTGCATAACGTACCGTGGGGTCGGCCTGCAGGGGTATGCCGCGGTGTAGGCGGTTGATATAGACGCCCGCCATGACCGGCATTTCGTCCGTTCGGTTGGTCTCCTCGTCGATGATGGAAGCGAGTATCGCCACTTCCTTTTCCGTAAGTCCAGTGCGGCGCAGACGTTCCTGCCGCGTACCGCTCCAGAAGCGGCGGTACTCCCTGTTCATGCGTTCGGCGAAGGCGTCGGGTGATACCGTCCAGTAGACTTCGTACGTGTCGGGAATGAACATGCCGATGAACTCCTCCGGCCGGAAACCGTAGCGGGCGGCCACGGAGTCGTCCAGCAGCATGGCGGCGAAAGCGGCGGAGTCTGCGCGGAGCTGCCGGCCAAGTACGGAGGCCAACTGGGGCATGGTGCGTATGTTGTTGAAGGTAACGCGCAGAGGCGTCTGGCTGCCGCTCCGGAGCATCGAGACTATCCGGTGGGCGCTCATTCCCGCATGCAGCTCGTAACGGCCCGACCGTATCTTTCGGTCGGCGCCCATCGCCCGTGCCACTATCCGGAACCGTCCCGGTCGGGTGATGCGTCCTTCGGCCGAGAGCGTATCGCACAGCGCCTCGAAGGAGGTATTCTCCGGGATGCAGACCACCGAATCCCGGTCGGTGATACTGCCCGTGAACAGGCCGTACCCGGCGGCACCGGCGGCGAGAAGCACGGCAAGCAAGACAGCGGCTGCCGTAAGGAGCCGTCGCTTTGCGGTATGGCGGGAGGGATGGGGCATCGGAAAGGTACGCTCTCTTTGATTCGTTTGCAAAAGTATGAAAAATTTGCTTATCTTTGTGCCGGGTAAGTCTTATACGACCAGCTCCTGCTGAATCCCCCAGGCGTGGAAGCGAGCAAGGGTAGGCGGTCGCAGCGGTGCGATATAAGTAGCTTACCCTTTTTTTGTATGTTGTCACGGGCGACGGCCGCGTATCCTTTCGGAATCCATTCTTGTTCGCCCCTTAAACGTTTCCGTCATGTTCGTTAAACTATATCCTGAAAACCCGAACCCCAGGGATGTGACGCGTATCGCCGGGATACTGCGCGGCGACGGTGTAATCATCTATCCGACTGACGGCGTCTATGCCTTCGGCTGTTCGCTGGCGAGCCAGAAAGCGATAGAGCGTCTCAAAACCATCCGCGGCAAACGTGACGATGAACTCACCATCGTCTGCGACGGACTGAGCAATATTTCGGAGTATGCGCGTGTGGATAATGTGCAGTTCCGCATCCTCAAGCGCAATCTGCCGGGGCCCTTTACCTTCATCATGCAGGCCTCGGGCCGCATACCGGGCAGGGCGCTCGGGAGGCGCAGGACGGTGGCGGTGCGCGTACCGGCCAATCCCATTCCGGTGGCTATCGTGCGGGAGCTCGGCGTGCCGATGGTAACGGCTTCGGTCAAGGACCCCGACGAGATTATCGAATACACCACCGACCCGGAGCTGATTTACGAACGCTACCGCGATACGGTGGATGCCGTAGTAGACGGCGGATACGGGAATCTCGTTCCGACCACCATGGTGGACCTCACTTCCGGTGAGCCGGAGATACTGCGCGAAGGCGGCGGCGAACTCGTATGATGGACGGTCTGCCTTGATTTTCTACTTTTTCCATTCGCCCACTTCGAGGCTGCCGATGGCACTGCCGTCTACTTCGAGCCGGATGGCTGTCCGGACTTTGTGGAACCCGTATTTGCCCGCAGCACCGGGATTGATGTGCAGTGCGCCGTGCCGGCGGTCGTACATCACTTTCAGAATGTGCGAGTGGCCCGTTATGACGATGCCGGGTCGGCACGATTCGATGCGGCGCAGGAAGGAGGGTTCGTACCGGCCGGGATAGCCGCCGATGTGCGTCATCAGTACGGTGATTTCCTCGCATGCGAAACACGCCGTTTCCGGCCATATCCGTCGTGTCTGGGCGTCGTCTATGTTGCCGTAAACGGCCCGGAGCGGTTTGAAGGCCGCGATTTCGTCGGAGAGCGCAGCCGAACCGATGTCGCCCGCATGCCATATCTCGTCCACATCCGCAAGGAACCCCTTCAGGGCAGTATCGAAAATTCCGTGCGTGTCCGATATGATTCCTATCTTTTTCATCCCTGCAAAGATAAGCCGGCCGGACGTCTGCCGTATCCCTGCGGACGGTTTTTTACCGTGCCGTTCTTTCGGAGAGAACAGTTCGGCCGACCGGTTCCGGTCGGAATGATAAGATTTACTTGTTTAATAATACATATCAGGCATGTGATTTGTAGCGTGTGAGATTGACGGGTACCGGTCAATCGTTTCATTTCTCAAATAAGTGTTCTATGAAGCATGCGTTACGGATTTTTGCAGCGGGTGCAGCACTGCTAGCGGTTGCCTGCACGAAAGAACAGTCCGACGGGGAGCGGATACCGGAATCCTTTCCGTCCGACAGCCATTATGTGAACGTAGATGAGGCCCGTGCGGCGGTGGAGACCATGCTCGGCAGCATGGACCCGGAGACGCGGGGCGGAGCGGTACGGAGCATCACGGGAGTCGTGACGATAGGCGGGCCCGGCGATACGCGGGGCGGCGCTTCGGATTCGCCCGTTTACCACGTTTTCAGTCTCGGTGACGGAGAGGGGTTTGCTCTTGCTTCGGGTGACGACCGCACACCGCCCGTCTTCTGTATCACCGACAGCGGTACTTTCGAGGAGATAGCCGAAACGGGTAATCCCGGTCTGGGCATGACACTGCTCAGCTACGATATCAATTATCGTGTGGCGGTAGGACTGCCCATTCCCGACGAAGGGGACGGGATGATATATCCCGGCGAGCCCGGCTATCCGTCCGCTTCTGCCTATGGCAGCGGCGGTGGGATTACCGATGTCGATATCGATTACGGCGGAGGTGTGGGGAATAATATCACCCGCAAGACTTATCCGTGGGAGCTCTCCGGCTACAAGGGGACGCAGGTCGCCTGCAACTGGGGACAGGGAGAACCGTATCACCTGATGATGCCGATGATATCCGCCAACAAACACGCTTATGCCGGCTGCGGTGCGGTGGCCGTGGCGCAAATCCTTTACCATTACGGCTATCCTTCGAGCATCGACGGTTATGCCTTGGACTGGAATAAGATAAGCAAGCATAGAAGTATTTATAGTTGCGATACGACTGTCTATCCGGCAATTGCCCGTCTGTTCGAGAGGCTTAATTCCCAAAATTATTTGCAGGCAACCGTCAGGGGGAGCAGTGGAACATTTACTAATACGAATCGGATAACGCCTACTTTTCAGTCATTGGGGTATTCGTGTGTAGCGGAAGCCGATTACAGTGCGGTATCGCTTTTGAAAGCTATTATGACAGACGGAAGACCAGTCATGGTGTTCGGCATGTCGCATCGGACACCGAAATATATTTTAGGGAAAGTGTCCGGCTATGATTATTCTGATGGACATTATTGGGTTTGCGACCGGGTAATGACCTACAAACAGAAGATAGAGACCTACAATTGGAGTATCCTGCTGCGGACGGATTACGAATACCTTTACTATGTCCATTGCAACTGGGGATGGGACGGAAGTCACAACGGGTATTTCCTTCCTAATGAATTCGATGCAGCTCATGAGCCTGCGAAACCCGATACGCGTGCGGTGGAGGGCGAGGAGAACTATTACCAGTTTCGTATGAAAATGTGGCACCAGATAAAACGATGACAGTGATGAAAAAGGTATTTTATATTTTGCTATTTGCATGGTTCGGGATTTCCTGTACCAGAAGCGGAAGCGAAGTGGGAGGAGAATTCAGTGAAACGGAATATTATATCCAAGGCTATCTGGAGGCCGATATGCTGACAGGGACCGTTTGTACGGGAGGCTTAATCGGGTTGGGATTCAGCGGGGAACTATATTTGCCGTCTCGTGGTGAAAAAGGCGATAAGTTTCGGGAGTTGAGCGCTTTTTACGGAGATACGCACTATAATAAGCCGACCTATCCCGGAGGGCCCAACGTGTTATGCAATGAGTTCAAGAAGATAGATATTGTAAGCGACAAGGATTTCAATGAGATTCCGGCAGGGCAGTCGCTCGGTAATGTCGTTCAGTTCCTTGCTGTTTCGGTGAAACCATTCCTCGATAGCGGGTATACGGAGGAATTCGATTGGAGCAGGAATGATGTGCCGTCAGAATATAGAGACTATGCTTGGAGATTTTGGCCTAAGGAAGAGTTTTATCCGGTATATGGCTTGCTGTCGGAGTTGAGGGAAAATGAGCTCAAATTGCTTGAAAGAAGAAGTCCGAGCCTTTGTTTCCTTGATGAACCGAGGGCTTTTCGGAAACACACGTTTACGATTACGCTGGAAGATACGACGGGGCGGGAGTTGAGCTGCACGGTCGAGTACGATTTCGATGCTGTGTAGCCGGCTGATTGATTCGGTCATTGCTTCAGTGAATTAATGCGTTCCACAAGCCTGCCGAACCCGATACGCGTGCGGTGGAGGGCGGGGAAAACTATTACCAGTTTCGGATGAAGATGTGGCACCAGATAAAACGATGACGGCGATGAAAAAGGTCTTTTATATTTTGCTATTTGCATGATTCGGGATTTCCTGTACCAGAAGCGGAAGCGAAGTGGGAGGAGAATTCAGTGAAACGGAATATTATATCCAAGGCTATCTGGAGGCCGATATGCTGACAGGGACCGTTTGTACGGGAGGCTTAATCGGGTTGGGATTCAGCGGTGAACTGTATTTGCCGTCTCGCGGTGAAAAAGGCGATAAGTTTCGGGAGTTGAGCGCTTTTTACGGAGATACGTACTATAATAAGCCGACCTGTCCCGGGGGGCCCTACGTATTGTGCAACGAGTTCGAGCGGATAGATGTGATAAGCGACAGGGGTTTCAACGATATTCCTGCGGGTTCGTCTTTAGACAGCGTGGTGGAACTTCTTGCCGCATCGGCCAAACCGTTTATCGACAGCGGTTACGACCCGTCGTACGGTTGGCCTGACAATGCTACGGATGCTTATTATCGGGACGGTGAACCTATCATGTGCGGCACTTATGGAGGGTTCTCTCCGGTTTACGGGGTGTTGTCGGACCTTCGTGCGGAAGATTTGAAATTGCTCTATTTTAGTTATGTGGGATGCATGTATCTTTCGTTTCTCGAAGAACCGGCCGTCAAGGAGCACACGTTTACTGTTACCATGCAGGATGCTGCAGGCCGGACGTTGAGCTGTACGTTCGAATATACATTTTGATTTTCTGTGCCTGCCGGGCCGCCGGTCCGGTACAGTGTGCAGGGGGCATGAAAGGACAGGCTGCCGATGAAAGTCGGCAGCCTGTCGTGTGTCGTAGCGAAGGGAGCTTTTACTGGGCTCCGCCGGTCATGGATTTGAAGAGGGCATTGTATTTTTCGTACTTGGCCATCATGCCGTCCAGGTCGCGGATGCGGAACGTGACGTTCTTGAGCAGTTCCACGGTGCCCACGTTGGTCGGGTCGCTCGCATAGGCCTTTTCGAGATAGGGAACCGCTTTGGCATATACCTGGAATGCCTTGTTGAGTTCCGCATCGTATTCGTCCTGCGTAGCGAAAGTAGCGGCGCGCGAATTGACGTCTTCGAGGATGGCTTCGGCCTGCTTGATATAGACGATGCCGAGGTTGTTGTTCGCTACATAGCTGTCGGGGACGAGTTCGGCCATCTTGGTGAATGCCTCTATCGCCTTGTCGTATTCGTTGTTGGAGACATACAGTACCCCCAGCGCGCTCCACATGTCGGCGTTGGTCGGGTCGCTTTCGGCCGCTTGCTGGACGATGGTGAGTATGTTGTCGGGGTTCTCTCCGAGGAATACGTATGCTTCCGAGAGGCTTTCGATGATTTTGGAATCCGTCGGATACATGGCCATGCCCTTTTCCAGGTATTGCTTGGCAGTCTGTATTGCATTCGGGTCGGCCATGGCGTTGCCTCGGTAGGCGTGGTATATCAGGTAGTATATTTCGGGGTCCGAAATGTCGGCATTGCCGGCGCTGATTTTTTCGGCTGCCGTCAGGTATTCGATGCTCTGGGGGTACTTCTGGGCGAGCATGAAGGCCAGGCCTGCGTCGTGCAGCAGGGAATAGAGGTCGGCCTCGGAGATGGTGGCTCCGGGCATCTGGGCCACTTCGTAGGCGCTGATGAACATGTTGCCGGCCTCTTCGTACATGCCGAGCGGGAAATAGAGGGCTCCCGTCTTGGAATACTCGTCGTATGCCTGTTTGAGCCCTTCGTTCACTTTCTCGGCAGTTTTCTGATTGTTCCCGTCGAGTTCGTAGGCTTTTTCATACGCTTCTACCGACTTTTGGAGTGCACCGGGATATATCTCCTTGGTCATTATCCACGCTACCGGTATGGCCAGTTCGTCGAGGTAGATGTCCATGTACGGGAATATGCCCTTGGTATAGACCTTGCCGTTGAGCTCCACGACCTCAGCAGCGGTAGGTTCGCCGAACAGGGTGGTAAGCGTGACAACGTCGATGCCGTCGTAAAGGTGCTTGGATACTGCCGTCGCAACTTCGTAGAATACTTCGCCGCGGTGTATCCATGTAGAGGCCTTGCCCGATTTCTTCGGGTTGGCGATATCGGCGTCGGAACGCTCTATCTTGTTCAGCAGGCTCTTTTCGTTGATAGTCACCTGCTGTGCGGAGAGCGACGGACCGCAAAGACAGATTGCGGCAGCCGCCAGCATCAATATGCGCTTCATGGTAAGAAATGATTTAAGTTATTGTTTTTCGTAATGTGGTAATATTGTCTTTTTCATCGGTTCGGGCTGTACCGGTCGAATGTCCGTTTTTCGCGGGCTTCCGGTGCGGCCGGCGGTTACTCTTCGTGTTTCCCGCCGTTCTCCTCCGCAGCAATTATCGTTCCGTCGCTCTCCCCTTCGGGCTCTTCGCTTTTGGGAACGGCCATGACGGAGGCTATCGAATCGCCTGCGCGGAGGTTGATGACCTTCACCCCCTGGGTAGCCCTTCCGGCCAGCCGGATGTCGGAGGCAGCGGTACGTATCGCCGTTCCGTTGCGGGTGATTATCATCAGGTCGTATTCGTCGGATACCGACTGGATGGAGACCACCTTGCCGGTCTTCTCGGTCACCTGCATCGTCTTGACGCCCTTGCCGCCCCGGTTGGTCGTGCGGTAGGCATCCAGGTCGGTGCGTTTGCCGTAACCGTTCTCGCTGAGTACGAGGATGTCGTTGGCGCTTTCCGGTTCCATGCATATCATTCCTACTACGCGGTCGTCGCCTTCGATGGTGATGGCGCGTACGCCTGCTCCCGTGCGGCCTATCGGGCGTACCTTCTCCTCAGGGAACCGGATGGCCTTGCCTTCGCGGGCGGCGATAATGATGTCGGCGCGGCCGCTGGTCAGGTTGGCGTCGATGAGCTGGTCGCCCTCCTTGACGGTGATGGCATTGACACCGTTCTGGCGGGGCCGGGAGTAAGCCTCCAGTTTCGTCTTCTTGATGATGCCTTCGCGCGTGCACATGACGATGTAGTTGTTCTCGACATACTCCTTGTTGTCGAGCCCGCGCACGTTGATGTAAGCACGTATCTTGTCGTCCGGTTCTATCTGGATGACGTTCTGTATGGCGCGTCCCTTCGAGGTGCGCGTTCCCTCCGGAATGTTGTAGACCTTGAGCCAGTAGCAGCGTCCCTTTTCGGTGAAGAAGAGCATCGTGTCGTGCATCGAGGCCACATAGATGTGTTCGATGAAGTCTTCGTCGCGTGTGGCGCTCGCCTTGACGCCCACGCCGCCCCGGTGCTGCGTCCGGTATTCGGCCAGCGGAGTGCGCTTGATATAGCCCATGTGCGAAATGGTGATGACCATCTCGTCGTCGGCATAGAAATCTTCCGGATTGAACTCTTCGGCACTCATGACGATTTCCGTGCGGCGTTCGTCGCCGTACTTCTCCTTTATCTCCAGCGTTTCGTCCTTGACGATGCCCAGGCGCATCTCGCGGCTGGCCAGCACGCGGTTGTAGTACTCGATGCGTTCGAGCAATTGCGCATACTCTTCTTCTATCTTGCTGCGTTCCAGTCCGGTCAGCGCACGAAGCCTCATGTCGATGATGGCCTGTGCCTGTACCTCGCTTAGGCCGAAGCGCTCCATGAGAGCCGCCTTGGCGATGTCGGGCGTCTGGGAGCCCCGTATGATGGAGATGATTTCGTCGATGTGGTCGAGAGCGATGAGCAGTCCACGGAGGATATGGGCGCGTTTTTCGGCCTGGTCGAGATCGTAGCGCGTGCGGCGCTCCACCACGTCGTGCCTGTGGTCCACGAAATGGCGGATGAGATCCTTCAGGTTCAGCAGGACGGGCCGGCCGTTCACCAGCGCGATGTTGTTTACCGGGAAACTGGTTTGCAGTTGCGAGTGTTTGTAGAGGGTGTTGAGTACCACGCTCGCCACGGCGTCGCTCTTGAGGATGATGACGATGCGCGTACCGCGGCGGTCGCTTTCGTCGTTGATGTACGAGATGCCGTCGATTTTCTTCTCGTTAATCATGTCGGCAATCTGACGTATCATCTCGGCCTTGTTCACCTGATAGGGAATCTCCGTCACGACGATGCACTCCCGGCCGCTGTGAGTGTGCTCTATTTCTGTTCGGGCCCGCATGACGATGCGTCCGCGTCCCGTTTCGAGCGCCTCACGCACCCCTTCGTAGCCGTATATGATGCCTCCCGTCGGAAAGTCGGGAGCTTTCACGTATTTTGCCAGTTCGGAGACTTCGATGTCCGGATTGTCTATGTAGGCTGCTATCGCGTCGCATACTTCCGAAAGGTTGTGGGGCGGCATGTTGGTGGCCATGCCCACCGCGATGCCCGACGAGCCGTTCACCAGCAGCAGCGGGATGCGGGTGGGGAGCACGGAGGGTTCCTGCAATGTATCGTCGAAGTTGTTGACGAATTCCACCGTATTCTTGCCGATGTCTGCCATCACCTCGTCGGCTATCTTGCGCATGCGGGCCTCCGTATAACGCATGGCCGCGGGGCTGTCGCCGTCCATCGAACCGAAGTTACCCTGACCGTCCACCAGCGGGTAGCGCATGGCCCACGGCTGTGCCATGCGGACCATGGCGAAGTAGACCGAGCTGTCGCCGTGGGGGTGGAACTTACCGAGCACGTCGCCGACGATACGGGCGCTCTTACGGTGCGGCTTGTCCGAATAGAGGTTCAGTTCGTTGCTCATATCGAAGAGGATGCGCCGGTGTACGGGCTTCAGGCCGTCGCGCACGTCGGGAAGCGCGCGGGAGACGATGACCGACATCGAATAGTCGATATAGGCGGTCTTCATCTCTTCCTCGATGTTTATCCGGATTATCCTCGGTTCGGCGGGTGTCTCTTTAGTTTCTTCTGACATATCTGCTGATGTTCAAAACTATCATGAAATAATCGTGTAAAGATACGATTATTTTGGATTATGTACAAAATAAGCCTCTCCCTTTTTCTCCCCCGGACAGCCGGTGTGGAGAGGGTTCCGGCTCTTGCCGGCTTCGCCTCCGGAGGTGTTGCGGGGTGTGCGTGTACGGGTTCCGGCCGAACGGAACGGGGTCTCCGGAATTTCCGGAGACCCCGTTCATGCCGCCCGTTCTGTCGTTGGCACGGCGGATGTATCCGTCAGCCTTGCGGATAGACTTTCAGCGTACCTCGGAACGTGCCCTTGACGGTATAGCCTGCGTCGCTGACGAAATCGAACTGCATGTCGTACGACTCTTCCGTGCTGGAGACCGTCATGGTGCCTGTCCGGATGCACGCTTCTCCCGTGTATTCGCTCCCGGCCATGCGGACGTACCACGTTCCGTTCGGGAAGGTGGGATGGCCGTAATAGCCGAATGCGCCGCCACTGATGTCGCCGGCCTGGGGCGTCAGGTCGGGGTAGTTACCGAAATTGACCGTTACGGTATAGGTACCGTCCGGAATACGGTATTCGTTGTCGTCGTTGGCCGCTATCGGTTCGGTGTAGAGGAGAATGTTCAGCCGGTCGCCCGAGCCGGTGTAGGCCGCTCCGTCGAAGCTTAACCCTTCGCTCCAGAGGCGGAGTTCCCAATCGGTGTAGGGCTGGTCGCGGAAGTCGTTGTTGGGGCGCACCAGCACATAGCTTTCGGTGAGCGTTCCGAACTCCACGTGTTCGGTAAGGGTGCTGATATAGTCGGGTTTTCCCGCTTGCGAGACCTTTACCTCCACCGGGCCGACGCCGACGGCGTCGGTAGTCAGGACAATACGTCCCGTCCGTGCTTCGGCCTCCTCATTTCTGCCGACACTTACGCTGATGCTGTTCATCCCTTCGTTTTCCGATGCGGCAATCCAGCCGGTCGTCTCCGTGTCGTACTCCGTCTTCATGAACCATTCGCAGTTTACGGCTTCGACATCTATGCGGTAGCTTTCCTGGCCGATGTAATCGAAGGAGAGGCCTTCGGAGGGGGTGGCTCCGTTCGTCAGTGTGACGTTCAGGGAAGGGAGCAGCTCTTTTGCCTCCTGTGTGACGCGTACCGCCTTCGCGGGTACTGCGGCATCGCTGGGCGTAACAGTGATGTCCGCCGTGCGTCGGGCCGGTTCGGGATTCGGGGATGCGGTGACGGAGAATTTACCGTCGCTCTCCGTGACGGTGAGCCAGCTGCGGCCTGATTCCGCTATGTCGGTACTCCATGTCAGGTCGTTTCCCTCCACGGTTACGATGACCTCCTGCGGCCTGTCGTCTTCCGCCCCGAAAGTGAGTGCGGCCGGATTGACCGATAGGGAATAGGTCTGGGGACGGTCGGAACCCTGCTGGGTTATCGTAACCATGCGCGATTTGACCTTGAAGTTGTCCGTTTTGACGGTCAGGGAGGCTGTCCTCGGTTCGCTTTTCAAATTGTCCCGTACCGTTACGTTCAGTTTTCCGGCCGTCCGTTCTTCTACCGTGACCCATTCGGAGGCTCCGGCGGAGAGGGTATATTCCCAGGTCACGCCCGAAGCCGTGACAGTGAGCTCCTGAGCGGCCGCCCCCTCTGCTGCGAAAGAGAGCTGTCCGGGCGTTACGTCGAGCGAGGGGAGTTCGGTATCCGTTTTATTGCATGCGGCCAGTGCGATACATGCTGCCGCGATGTATGAAAGTCGTTTCATGTGTGCAAGGTTTAAGATTCATGTTTCGTCTTGTCCGAGGGAGCCCCCTATGCCTCTGCGGGAGGGGCGACGTACCAGCCTATCGTAATGAGGTCCTGGGTACCGGTCATGTCGAGCATCGTACCGAAAATCACCCGGCCGTCAGGTGAAACGGAGTTGATATAACCGGTCGGGACGTAGATACCGTAGGTGTCGTGTACCCATTCTTCCACGGAACCGAGTTCTGTATTCGTGTTCAGGTCGTACACGACTCCGGAGGAGAGGTTCATGGTGCCCAGTCCGATGAATGCGATACCGTCGTCCGTGATATGAATGCCGACGGAGCCGCCGTAGTCTTTCACGACAGTGGTCGTTTCGGTTTCCGTATTGTAAAAGGCGGCGTATTGCGTCCGGACGATATCCATGCGGTTGTCGGCCAGTGTTTCGATGCGGTAACTGCCGGCTATCCATTTGCCCGTGGCGCTTATCTTCGTATATTCGGCGGTGCAGATGATGCCGTCGGCGAGGTTGTAGTCCATCTCCTCCCCGAAGGCGTCGAGCATCTTGACAGGTTTGATTTCGTGGACGTCCTGTCCGACGTAATCCACTTTCCATTCGCCTCCGTCGCGTTTCCAGTAGACCATGCCGAAATCGAGGTTTTCCCATGTCGTACCGTAGATGACCGAGCCGTCGGCCGAGATGCCCCGTGCCATGATACCGTACCAGAACGCTTCGTCCCGGAAATTTTTGGCGGGCATCGGAAGTTTCTCGGCGACGCCGTCCGTCCAGAGCAGCGGCCAGGTGAGTCCCTCTTCGCCGTTGCTCTCTTTGGCGAAGCCTACCCAATATCTGCCGTCGGCAGAGCTGCCCTGTACTTCGGGTTGAAACTGGAATCCGGCGGGAGCTTCGGGAACGATGATATCGCCGGTAGTATTGATGGCTATCTGTCCGCCGTTTGAGTTGGAAAGGAACATCAGCCCCTGGTCGGTGATGGCGATGGTCTGGCTGATGAAATAGAGCGATTCGGGAAACGGGCCGAATTCGTACCGTTCTTCGGTCTCGACGTCGATGATGACCGGCGAGTATTGCCACGAATCGTCCGGTGCGACCGAGATGATGTAGCCGCCGGCGTATTTGCCGCCCGGCGACATGGCCGAACTCGCAAATTCGTCGAGTTTGCGGTAGCGTGCGAAAAAGGAGTCTTTCGGCAGTTGGTTGATGCGGATGGTTTGGGTTGCCCGGTCGGCCTGGATGGTGACCGTTGTCTTGCGTTCCTGGTCGGTATCGTTATCGTCAGCGGTTAGCGTAAGGGTGTGTTCGTCGGTACGCTCGGCTTTTATCCATGATGCGTTCGGGGTGGCCTGCCACGTCGCCGGAGAGGCATCGACGGTTATCGTCAGCGGTGTATTGTCTTCGCCCAGAAAGGAGCAGGCTGCCTGACTGAGATTAACGTACTGTAAATTTTCCGTTCCCTCGTTGCAGCCGTTCAGGACCGAAACTGCGAAAAGCGCCGCTGCGACGCCTTTCGGAAGCAAACATCTTTTCATTTCGTTTTAGATTATTGAATTGTTAGGTAAATAGGGTGTGTGGATATGAAATCCCATATCCTCGTATGTATGCAAACATAATGATAAAATAAATATTATATATGCAGTGTTAAGATGTTTTCGTATTTCTTTTGTGAAGAAATATATTCCTCCGGTAAGAGGCGGAGTTGTACGTTCCGTTGTTTTAATGAACGGTTTTCGCTGATGTTTGTCTTGTTTCCTGTACTGCGGCAGGAGAGGTTGCAAGGCGTCGAAAGAGAGGGGGTACCAATACGCAAGGGGATGACTGCCGAGCAGTCATCCCCTTGCGTATTGGTATTGCGGACGGTCTATCGGAAATCTATCACTTCGTAGTCGCCGTAAAGCGACGGGTCGAACAGGAACATGGTTTTGTCAATCTCCTCGAGGGGGATAATCCGGTCGATGGTGACGGTGAGTTCTTCGCCCTGATAGTCGTAGTTCAGCGCCACGGGCATGCCGTCTTCCGCACTCACGTACAGCGTTATCGTTCCGTTGCCGTAACGGTCGCTGCGCGGAACGAGTTTGACCTTTTCCACTGCCTTGCGTTTGAGCTCGGCCGGCCCCGTATAGGTACTTTCGAACTCTTCCGGGGCGAACTCGAAGGCGCGCGTGGGGTTGTTCAGGATGTTGTGCGAACCGGTGTCGGCTGCGTCGATGACCACCTCCTTGTCGGCCGCATAGATTTCGTAACGGTTGGTGCCGTCGCTGAACTGCTCCTGTTTCTGGAGCTTGATGCGGTAGCGGTCGCCGCTGACGAAATAGTTGCCGCTCATGTTCCCCATGCCTTGGGCCGACACGGTGAAACGTACTTCGTAATTGCCGTACGAAGCGAAGGTTTCGGCAATGTGGCGGAGGATGCTTTCGCTTGTTTCGTCGGCTTTTGCGGACGATGCCGCTGCGACCAGTGCGGCCGCTATCAGGATGAATCTTTTCATGGTATCGGTATCTGTTTGTTGCGTTGTACGGCAGATTCCTGCTGTGTCCCCTCTCCGGAGAACGTAGCATTCGTTCGGTTATTGTGTCTGCTGCAGTGCCCTCATACGTCGAGCTCCTCGTCGTCGTAGGAGAGAAGGATGTCTTCGAGCTGGCGCATGTCGGTCACGATGACCTCACGCGGCTTGCTGCCGTCCTGCCTGCCCACGATGCCCATCTTTTCCAGTTTGTCCATGATGCGGCCCGCCCGGTTGTAGCCGAGGCGGAAGTTGCGCTGGATGGCCGATGTGGAGCCCTGCCGGTTCTGGACGATGAAGTGGGCCACCTGTATCAGCATGTTGTCGGAGTCGGCCGTCTCTTCGCCTCCTCCTCCGTTGCCGCTTCCGGTCGTCCCTTTGAGCTCGAAGAAGGGGAGTTCGAAAGGCCCGTCGTATCCCTCCTGCTGGCTGATGAAGGAGGTGAGGTTCTCGATTTCGGGCGTATCGAGGAAAGCGCACTGCATTCGGGTAAGCTCTCCGTTGAGGTAGAGCAGCATGTCGCCCATGCCGATGAGGTTGTTGGCCCCCGGCTGGTCGATGATGGTACGTGAATCCACCATGGAGACCACCTTGAAGGCGATGCGGGCCGGGATGTTGGACTTTATCAGTCCGGTGATGACCTTCACGTCCGGACGCTGCGTCGCCACGATGAGGTGGATGCCCACGGCGCGCGCCTTGGCGGCAAGCCGCGTGATGGGGATTTCCACTTCGCGGCCGGCGGTCATAATCATGTCGGCGAACTCGTCGATGACGACCACGATGTAGGGCATGAAGCTGTGACCGTCGCGTTTCTTGAGCTTTCCGGCCTGGATGCGGGCGTTGTAGTCGGCGATGTTGCGTTCGCCCGCCCGGTTGAGCAGCGTGTAGCGCTCCTCCATCACCATGACCAGCGAGTTGAGCGTGTTTACCGCCTTGCTCGTGTCGGTGATGATGGCGCTCTCCTCGCCCTCCATTTTGGCGAGGAAGTGCCGGTCGAGTTTGGCGTATGCCGACAGCTCCACCTGTTTCGGGTCGATGAGGACGAACTTCAGCTCGGCCGGGTGTTTCTTGTAGAGCAGCGAGGCGATGATGGCGTTCAGACCGACCGATTTGCCCTGTCCGGTGGCGCCCGCCACGAGCAGGTGGGGCATTTTGGTAAGGTCGCCGATGTATATCTCGTTGTATATCGTCTTGCCTAGAACGATGGGAAGCCGGTACTGGCAGTCCTGGAACTTGACGGACTTCACGACCGAAAGCATCGACACGATTTCGCGCGTGCTGTTCGGTACCTCGATGCCTACCGTACCGCGGCCCTGGCCGAGCGTGACGATACGGATACTCTGCACCTTGAGTGCGAGGGCGATGTCCTCCTCCAGATTGCGGATGCGCGATACCTTTACTCCCTGTGCGGGCTCTATCTCGTAAAGCGTCACCGTCGGCCCTATCGTGGCCTTTATCTTGTCGGTTATCCGGATGCCGAAATCCTCCAGCTTCTCGCGGATGATGTTCTTGTTTTCGCGTATCTCGTCTTCCGAGATACGGATGCCCACGCTGTGGTCTTTCAGGATAACCCATGAGGGGCGTTGGTAGCGGGGCAGGGTACGGGTGGGGTCGCGGAAATCGTCGGCCTCCTCCTCTGCTTCGGTATCCTTGTAGTCCGTCTTGACGATTTCGATGCCCTCCTCGTCGCTGACCACGACACCGCCGGCGCCGAGCGTGGCCGGCGTGCGTGTCGGACGCAGCGTCGAAGCCTTGATGCGTTCGCCCTGTTCGTCCACCACGATGAAGTCGTCTTCCTCCTCTTCGATGAAGGGGGATTCGGCTGCGTCGTTCCCGTCGTTTCCGGCCGTCGCTCCGGTATGGCCGGCGGGTAGTTCTTCGTTGTCCGTCCGGTCGCCGTTGCTGACGAAGATGCCTTCCGCCTCCTGTTCATCGGAGGGATAGACCGTGAAGGTCTCCTCGGTTCCGGATACGGCCGTCCGCTCCGTTCCGGCCCTTTCGGCGGATTCCGTTCCGATTGCCTCTGACGCGATGTCGGATGCGGCCTTCACGACGGGTACGGTATCGGGCGTATAGTAGTAGTTGGCCGCTTCCATGTCTTCATGCAGCCGCTCCTCTTCGGCCTGCCGCTGTGTGTCTTCCTTTCCCTTGAAGGGATGGACGGGAATTTTCCCCATGAGGTTGGTAGCCCCTTTGGCTACCGACGAACCTACGCGGTTGACGACCTTGATGGTGCTGCGGTTGATATAGACCGCGATGAGTATCCAGCAGACTGCGAGCAGCAGTCCGAGCCCGGCCGTCCCTATCACCGAACGGAGCCAGTCGGCCGCGGCGATGCCCGCTTGTCCGCCGAGTCCCGTGCCGAAGATGCCCCAGCGTGTGCCGAAAAGATAGCCGAGCGAGAGCGAGCCGAGTATCATGACGATGAGCGTCGTCCGTACCGAACGGTTCAGGAAGAGCGGCCGGACGCGCATGATGCGCAGCGAGAGAATGAGCAGTACGACGGGAATGCCTATGGCGAAGACACCGAACCACTTGCCGACGAGTGCCGAGCCGGTGATTGCTCCCAGCTTGCCCGCATGGTTGGCGACGTTGTCCACCGCGCTCCAACTGAGTCCTTCGCGCAGGGCGGCCTGGTCTTCGCTCCAGGTGAAGTAGTAGCTGACGACGGCGAGCAGGAAGAAGAGCGACACGAACAGGAGCAGGAATCCGTATATCCAGCGTTCCGTTTCTCCTATTTTCCTGCCTGCGAATAGCCTGGCGGCTGTTCCGGTACTTTTCGCTTTCGTCTTTTCCTGTTTTGCCATGGTGCGGCTTTTCTGCTGTTCGGACAAAGATAATAAAAATGTGCGAGGGTGCTGCCGGCCTGTCGCGCCGGGTGCGGTGTCAGAGCCGGGAAGCCCGTTCCCGGAGCCGTTCGGCATAGGGAACTCCTGCGGCCGAAAGAAAGGTATAGACCGGGACATGTCCTCTTTCGGCCCGCAGTCCATGGCGGTCGAGCAGCGATGCGGTTCGTCGGGCGATGGCCGGTGCGGGGTCGATGATTTCGATTGCGGCGCCGGCCTCGTCTGCGATGACCTCGGCCAGAAAAGGATAATGGGTGCAGCCGAGGACGATGCGGTCGGCGCCCGCTTCTACCAGCGGCGCGACGGCCCGGTGTACGAGTTGTCGGACGGCGGGCGTGTTTTCCTCGCCTCTTTCGACCGCTTCCACGAACCCCTCGCCTACGGCAGGCAGTATCCGGACGCCGGCGGCGTATTTGCCGCTCAGTTCGCCGAACCAGTCGCTTCCCAGCGAAGCGCGTGTGGCGAGCACCCCGATGATGCCGCTACGGGTGGTAGCCGCGGCCGGCTTGATGGCCGGCTCCATCCCGACGAAGGGAACGGGATAGGCTGCCCGCAGCCGTTTGACGGCTATCATCGTGGCCGTATTGCAGGCCAGTACGATAAGTTTGGTTCCTGCGCCGAGCAGCGTGCGCACGGCATCGTCGATATAGCCGGCCACCTCTTCGGCGGGCTTTTCGCCGTAGGGGCAGTGTGCCCCGTCGCCGTAGTAGACGACCGACTCCTCCGGCAGGGCTTTGCGCAGCTCCCGCCAGACGGAGAGGCCGCCCATGCCTGAATCGAAAACACCTATCGGGGAATTGTCCATACGGTACAAAGGTAGGGATTTTATGCGTGCGTGGTACCGGGAAAACAGCGGTCGTTGTATGCCGTCGGGAAAGGACGGCCGTTGTCCCGTTCGCTTGCGTTACGGTGGCCGGGCGGGGTATTCGTTCCTTCTGTCGGGTCTCGGCGTATGCGGCGGACGCTCTGCGGAGACGGGGCGTTGTGCGGGCGGGCGGCCTGACGATTGACGGCATGATTTTGAAAGGCCGGCAGCGGGGATTGTCGTCCTCCGGCTATCTTAATTATGACAGCGTGGCATACTGCGCAGGCGTTGGCTGCGTGGCCGGAGAGGTATTTGTCATCTGACGGTGCGCGGCAGGTACGATGCCGTGGTGTTGTACCTGATGTTATTTGTATGGGGTGGCGGGAGTTGTGAGTCCGGCAGATGCGCAGGGCGACGAGGAGTGCACAGCGTTGACGGCGTTGTCGCTTTTCGTCGGGGAAGCGGTGTGTTTGCCCGGCACTTCCGGAAGGTCGTCTGCGGCGGTTCCTGCCCGGATGGTGACGGGTTTTCTGCGGTAGGTGTCCGGCACCGGGTCGGGGCTGTGAAACGGTGGCTGCGATTCGGCAGTTCGCGCGGAGCGCCGTATCGGCGTATCTCTTTTCGGTGCGGAGAGGGGCGGTTATTGAAGTTCCTCCAGCGAGCGGATGTAGGCGATGATTTCGTCGGCGATATGCCGGCTGTCCATGCCGTCGCAGATAACCGTCCGGTCGGCCTGCGCATAGTAGCTTTCCCGTTGGGCGAGGGCGGTGCGGACATACTCTCGGATGCCGGCCTCGTCGAGTCCCGCTATCCGGGGGCGCCGGTTGCGGCGGCAAGCGAGCAGAATATGCACCAGACGTTCCTGAGAGGAGGCGAGATAGACGATGCGGCCCCGCTGCCGCATGAGCGACAGGTTGCGTTCGCTGCACGGCAGGCCGCCGCCCGTGGCTACGACGGTATTCCCTTCCTGCGGAATGGCGGCGAGCGCTTCCGTCTCCAGTTGCCGGAACACCGTTTCCCCCTCCTCGGCGAAGATGCGGGCGATGCTCTTCCCGGCAGTCTCCTCCACCAGACAGTCGGTATCGGCGAAAGTGTATCCGAGGACCCGTGCCACGCGCCGGCCCGTCGAGCTTTTGCCGCATCCCATGAAGCCTGTGAGATAAATGGTCATCGTATGGTGTGCTTCGGTCAGAAAAGGTCAAGCTGTTGGATGTCGGGGTTGCGGGTTTCGTCCTCCTCCTCCGGCCGTTCGATGATGAGGTCGTCGTCAACCGCCGTTACGGTGGTGCGGCGGATACTCCGGTTGCCGTTCTGCAGGGCATCCTGTTCCCCGTCATCGCCGTCATCGCCGTCGGCGTCGGGGGTCGTCGGCTCCGTCGTCCGGCCTGCGGTATCTGGAACCTCCGGCTGCTCCCCGTTTTGGGACGCATCGTTTTTCTGGTCACCGCTTTCCGGCGATGGGGCCGGCGTGTCCGGCAGGTCATTCGCTGTGCCATCTGCCTCTCCGTTCCCGTTGCCTGCGGATGTCTCGTCGGGGTCGGGTCGGAGCGGTTCGGTAAAGCGGAGCGACGCCACGTCGTAGGTGGTGAGCCGTTTTCCCTTCGCCCGGTGGCTCTTGACGCCGATGAACTGCTCCACGTCCACCAGGTCGGCGGGACGCGTACGGTGGGCGCCGCCGTAGGTGATTTCCAGCTGCGGATAGCGGTCGGCCGACAGGGCTGTCATCCGCGAGCGGGGGTTGGAGTCGTCGATGAAGGACTGCATACGGTTGTCGCTCGCTTCGGCAGCGAAACGCTTCAGGTAATAGTAACGGCTGTCGGCGTCGTAGTATGCGACGCTGTATATCCGGTCGGGTGCGTACTTCTCCACCCGGATGGTATCTTCCGGGAAGTGGTGGCCGGTGTCGTATCCGGTGGTATAATACTGGCCTTTGGACGTGAAGACGATGATTTTGTCGTCGCCCTGGAACTCGCCCAGCAGGCGTCCGCGGCCGTCGGTATTGAGCCGCATCACGTCCTCGTCGAACCAGATGTTCTGTCCGGCGAGGGTGGAGGCGCCTCGCTCTTTCACCTGTATCTTGTGGATGGCGTAGCGCGAGAAGAGATTGCCCTGCGAGCTGCGCCCCTTGATGGCGAGCTTGCTGAAGTCGAGGTCCACGATGGCCTTTTTCAGTCGTGTACGCTGTTTGAACATGATTTTGAGTACCTCGGCCTCTCCGTTGGGATTCACGCTCATGTAGAGGATGCGGCTGCCGGGCGTGCCTTTGGTGATGGCGTATTCGCGGTCGCGCGTGACGCCCTTGATGGCGCAGCGCTTCATCATGATGGGGCCCTTCTCGCCGTCGCGGTAGAGGACGTTGTAAATCGTCCGTTCGTCGTTGCGCTTGAAGACCCCGATGTACTGGATGCCGGGGGCATAGAAGGCCTTGTCGCTCACCTTCGTCACCAGATAGTTGCCTGCCTGGGTGAAGACGATTACCTCGTCGATGTCGGAACAGTCGCAGACGTATTCGTCCTTCTTCATGGCGTTGCCGATGCCGAAAAAGCCCCCTTCGCGGTCCACGTAGAGTTTGGCGTTGGCGACGACCACTTTCGCCGCCTCGATGCTGTCGAACTCCCGCAGTTCGGTGCGCCGTTCGCGTCCCTTGCCGTACTTCTCCTTTATCCGGCCGTACCAGGCGACGGCGTAGTCGGTCAGGTGTTCGAGGTCGTGGCGGACACGCTCCGTCTCCTCCTCGATGCCCTTTATCTGGTTGTCGGCCTTGGCGGAGTCGTATTTCGAGATGCGGATGAACCGCAGCTCGGTAAGCTTTACCACGTCCTCGTGCGTCACTTCGCGGCGCAGCAGTTTCTTGAAAGGTGCGAGCCGTTCGTCCACCGCCTCGTAAGCTTCTTCGCGCGATTTCTTGCCTTCGATAGCCTGGTAGATTTTGTTCTCGATGAAGATGCGTTCGAGGGAGGCCATGTGCCACTCCTCGTCGAGCTCCCCGAGGCGGATGCGCAGCTCGGTGCCCAGCAGATGTTTGGTGCGTTCGGCGCTCCGGCGCAGGATTTCGCTGACGCCGATGAAGTGCGGCTTCTCGTCGGAGATGACGCACGAGTTGGGCGATATGGAGACTTCGCAGTCGGTGAAGGCATAGAGCGCGTCGATGGTCTTGTCGGCCGATTCGTCGGCGCTTACGTGGACGATGATTTCCACCTTTTCGGCGGTGTTGTCGTCCACTTTCCGTATCTTGATTTTTCCCTTTTCGTTGGCCTTGATGATGGACTCCTTGATGGACTCGGTTGTGGTGCCGTAGGGGATTTCGGTAATGGCGAGCGTGCGCTTGTCGATTTTGGAGATGCGTGCGCGCACCTTCACTACGCCGCCGCGCAGTCCGTCGTTGTAGCGCGACACGTCGATGAGGCCGCCCGTCTGGAAGTCGGGATAGAGCGTGAACGGTTCGCCCCGCAGACAGGCTACGGAGGCGTCGATGAGTTCGTTGAAGTTGTGCGGCAGGATTTTCGAGGCGAGGCCCACCGCGATACCCTCTACCCCCTGCGCCAACAGCAGCGGGAACTTCACGGGCAGCGTGACGGGTTCCTGGTTGCGGCCGTCATAGGAGAGCATCCACTCCGTGGTCTTGGGATTAAACACCACGTCGAGGGCGAACTTGCTGAGCCGGGCCTCGATGTAACGCGGCGCGGCGGCCATGTCGCCCGTGAGGATGTTGCCCCAGTTGCCCTGCGTGTCGATGAGCAACTCCTTCTGGCCGAGCTGCACGAGGGCGTCGCCGATGGAGGCGTCGCCGTGGGGGTGGTACTGCATCGTCTGGCCGATGATGTTCGCCACCTTGTTGTAGCGTCCATCGTCGATTTTGCGCATAGCATGCAGAATGCGCCGGTGTACAGGTTTGAGGCCGTCCTCCACATGGGGTACGGCCCGTTCCAGTATCACGTACGACGCATAGTCCAGAAACCAGTCCTTGTACATGCCCGTCAGACGGTAGCGGGCCGTACCCGTTTCCGTGAGGCGCACGTATTTTTCGGACATCCGGCCTCGGCTCTCCGGCACGGCGTCCGTCATTCCGTCGTCGCCGGCATCCGCTCCGTCGGTCTCTTCTCCGAAACCTGCGGCGTTGCCCTCTTCGTCCGTATCGTCCGTACTGCCTGCCGCCGCCGTTCCTTCCTCTTCCGGGTCCGTTGCCGCCCGTTCCTTGTTCCTTCTCTCTTCGCTCATCGTATCTTGGTTGGCCTGCGGCAGCCGGACCGCCGCAGGCTTTCGTTATGTTTCCGCGGGCGAAGGAGGGATGTTATCGCTTCCGGGAGATGTCCGGGGAGCCCGTCTTGTTGGGATTCTCCATGTCGGAGAGCCCGTTCTCGTCCCGGCGGAAATCCTCCGTCGCCTCTTTTGTCCCGTCCAGCGGCCCTGTTTCGTTCATCAGGCGTTCCGTATCCGCCTTTTCCGCTACACATTCGTTGGGGAAGTCGCCTTTGTACTTCCTGTCCAGTTCTTTTCCGTTCATAACCGTGGTTTTTAAAGTTGTCCGTAAGTCGCGGCATCGGTGCCGCTCTTCGCAATAACAAGTAAAAACCGTGCCGGAAAAGGTTCGCTGGCATTTTTTTCGCAATTCGGCTGCCGGCAGCCCTCTCTTCCCGCCCTTCGTGCGGATTATATCAGCTCGTCGATGTAGTCGGCCTCTATGCGCAGGTTGTTGATAATGAACTCCTGCCGGTCCGAGGTGTTCTTGCCCATGTAGAACTCGAGCATGTCGTGTATCGGGTCCTCTTTCGTCAGCCGCACCTGTTCCAGCCGCATGTTCTCGCCGATGAACTCCTTGAATTCGTCGGCGGATATTTCGCCGAGTCCCTTGAATCGCGTGATTTCGGGGTTCGGGCCGAGCCGGTTCACCGCCCGCTGCCGCTCCTCTTCGTTGTAGCAGTAGATTGTCTCCTTCTTGTTGCGCACCCGGAACAGCGGGGTTTGCAGCACGAAAAGGTGGTTGTTGCGTATCACGTCCGGAAAGAACTGCAGGAAAAAGGTCATGATGAGCATCCGGATGTGCATGCCGTCCACGTCGGCATCGGTGGCGATGATGACCTTGTTGTATCGCAGGTTGCCGATGTCCTCCTCGATGTTGAGCGCCGCCTGGAGCAGGTTGAACTCCTCGTTCTCGTAGACCACCCGCTTGGTCAGTCCGAAGCTGTTGAGGGGCTTGCCGCGGAGCGAGAAGACCGCCTGCGTCTGTACGTCACGGCTGGCGGTGATGGAACCGCTCGCCGAGTTGCCTTCCGTAATGAAAATCATGGTGTCGAACCGGCGGTCGTTCTTTTCGTCGCTCAGGTGTATCTTGCAGTCGCGCAGTTTCTTGTTGTTGAGGCTCACCTTCTTGGCCATTTCGCGCGCCTTCTTCTGAACGCCCGATATGGCCTTGCGTTCCTTCTCGTTGGAGGCCACCTTCTTGCCCAGCGCATCGGCCGTCTCGGGGTGCATGTGCAGGTAGTCGTCCAGCCGCTCCTTGACGAAATCCATGATGAAATTGCGCACCGATGGGCCTCCCTCGGCCACGTCCTTCGAGCCGAACTTGGTCTTGGGCTGGTTCTCGAACATGGGATTTTCGACCTTGATGCTGAGCGCCGCGATGATGGAGGTGCGCACGTCGGCCGGGTCGTAGTCTTTCTTGTAGAACTCCTTGACGGTTTTCGCCACCGCCTCCCGGAAAGCCGCCTGGTGAGTGCCTCCCAGTGTGGTGTACTGGCCGTTCACGAACGAGTAGTAGGTTTCGCCGTAGCCGCTGCCGTGGGTGATGACTACCTCGATGTCCTCGCCCGTCAGGTGGATGGGCGGGTAGAGCGGCTCTTCGGAGAGGTTGTCGTTGAGCAGGTCGAGCAGACCGTTCTTCGAAAGAAAGGCCTTGCCGTTGAACTTCACCGTCAGCCCCGGATTGAGATAGGTATAGCGGCGGAACATGGGTTCCACGAACTCGTAGTTGTAGGCGTAGTTGCCGAATATCTTTTCGTCGTCGTCGGGGACGAAGCTCACCCACAGACCGTTTTTTTCCTGCACCCCCTCCTCCCAGCGGTCCGAGAGCTCGTAGCCGCGCGAGAAGCTGACCGTGCGGGCCTGGCCGTCGCGCACGCTGCGGACGGTGAATTCGCTGGAGAGGGCGTTCACTGCCTTCACGCCGACGCCGTTCAGCCCGACCGACTTGCGGAACGTGGTGCTGTCTTCGAACTTGCCGCCGGTGTTCATCTTCGATACCGCATCGGAAAGCTTGTTGAGCGGTATGCCGCGTCCGTAATCGCGGATGGTGACGCGGCGTCCCTCGATGGTCACCTCGATGGTTTTGCCGTGCCCCATCATGTATTCGTCGATGGAGTTGTCCATCACCTCCTTGATGAGCACGTACATGCCGTCGTCGGACTGGCTGCCGTCGCCGAAGCGGCCCACGTACATGCCCGGTCGCTGCCGGATGTGTTCGTTCCATGCCAGCGTCTGGATGCTGTCGTCGTTGTAAGTCGATGCGTTGGTATTCCGGTTCTCTGCCATGAATGGTTATCGCTCCTTTTCGGTTTTCTTCTCCCGGCCGCGGATGGCGGCCAGTTCGCTGACAGTCCGTTCCCGTACTTCGGCGAGTACCTCCCGGACGGGGGTCTCCGCCACCTTTCCGGCGGGTACGGGCGGGGTGATGCGCACGGTGAAGGTGTTGCACCGTACCCGCCATCCCTTGATGAACGTTTTGGCTCCGTCGATGACACACGGCAGGATGGGAACTCCCGCCTCCCGCGCGAGCAGGAAAGCACCCTCCTTGAAGTTGTGCACTTCCCCGTCGCGGCTGCGCGAGCCCTCCGGGAAGATGATGACCGAGGTGCCGCGGTGCAGGTGTTCGAGTCCTTTGGACATGAATCCGAGCGTCTTGCGTACCGAGCCCTTGTCGTCCACCGTGATGTCGCCGTGCAGCCACAGCACCACCCCGAACAGCGGCCATTTGTAGACGCCGCTTTTGGCCACCCATTTGAAGTTAATCTTCGGCAGCACGTACATCAGCGGGATGTCCACCATGGATTGGTGATTGACCGTCACCACGTAGGCGCCTTTCGGGTCGATGTGTTCCCTTCCTTCCACGCGGAGCCGCCAGAGCGGGTTCAGGAAGAAGATGCTCCGTGCCCAGAAACGCGACGCCGCATGGAGCGCCTTCCGTTCCCGGTCGAACGCCACGGTGAGCGCGAAAAGCAGGAGCATGAAGACGAAGTAGGCGAGCGACCACGCCAGCAGGACGAGGTAGTATAGGATGGATACGATGGCTGTCAGCATGTTGCGAAGGTTTGGCCTCCTGTCGGGGAAGAATACATGTAAATTATGGAATCAGCTTGCAATTTTAGCAAAAATTCGCCTCAATTCCTAATCGTCTTCTTTTTGTTTTTGTTAAGATGCTGTTATGCTGTTTGTTGACCGGCAGCAGCGGACGATGTGCAGCGGTATGGATTATTTTGACTATTTTTGTCCCGTAACGCTGTTATCAATCTAACACACAATATGCAATGAAAAAGGCATTCGTTTTCCCCGGACAGGGGGCCCAGTTCGTGGGCATGGGTAAAGACCTTTACGACAACATTCCCGAGGCGAAGGAGCTGTTCGAGCGAGCCAACGAGATACTCGGTTTCCGCATTACGGACATCATGTTCGCCGGTACGGACGAGGAGCTGAAACAGACGCGGGTGACGCAGCCGGCCATTTTCCTCCATTCGGTCATTCTGGCCAAGAGCCTCGGTGCGGCGTTCGTGCCCGACATGGCTGCGGGACATTCGCTCGGCGAATTCAGTGCGCTGGTGGCTACCGGTGCGCTCAGCTTCGAGGAGGGGCTGAAGCTGGTCTCCAAACGTGCGCTCGCCATGCAGCGTGCCTGTGAAATCAATCCTTCGACCATGGCTGCCGTGCTTGCCCTGCCCGACGAGACGGTAGAGCGGATATGCGCAGAAACCGAGGGCGTGGTGGTGCCGGCCAACTACAACTGCCCCGGCCAGCTCGTCATATCGGGTTCCAACGAGAGTGTGGAGCGGGCGTGCGAGGCGCTCAAGGCCGCGGGTGCGAAACGGGCGATGAAACTCGCCGTGGGCGGTGCGTTCCATTCGCCGCTCATGGAGCCGGCCCGCGAGGAGCTCAGCCGTGCCATCGAGGAGGCGGTTATCGTGGCTCCGTCCTGTCCCGTTTACCAGAATGTGGATGCGCTGCCGCATACCGACCCGGCTGAAATCAAGGCGAACCTCATCGCACAGCTCACCGCGCCGGTGCGCTGGACGCAAATCGTGCGCAACATGGTGGCCGACGGTGCCGCTTCTTTCACCGAACTCGGTCCCGGCAAGGTACTTCAGGGCCTTGTGGGCAAGATAGCCCCCGGGGTGGAGGTCACCTCGATACAGGCGCTGTAACGGGTTCCGGCGAGGCCGGTAGGGTCCGATGACCCGCGAAGGTGCGTCGCCGGAGCGGTTGTCCCCGTTTTCGCGGACGTTCCCGAATCGCCCTGGCCCGGAAGAACTTGAAAAGGAAGGCGGCACCCCTGCATGGGGTGCCGCCTTTTATCGTCCGCTTCGGTGCCGGGCCGGAACTCCGTTACGTATCCGGTACCGTCGGATGCGGCGAGTGCCGGGTTATTTGTCGTTCGGGCGGTAGAGGTTCGCTTCGACGTATTGGCGGAGCGTGCCTTTTTCCTGCATCTTTTTGAGTCGTTCGAGTTTGCCGTTCCGTCCCAGCAGGTCGCGGTTCCGGTCGTAAAACGCTATCGAATATTCGATGGCCCGCGTGGCCCCTGCGGTCCGGTCTTCGTCCGACAGTCCGCGCGGAGAGAGCGTCATTTTGCCGAGCGTGCCGTTTTCGCTTTTCAGTTCGAGTAATCCGGCTGCATACCCGCCTGTATAAACGGTCATCTGTTCCTCGAAGTATTTGGCGTCGTCGAGGAACGCGGTGAGTGTCGGGTCGAGGCTTATCCGGATACTCGGTGTCTCCCGAAGCCAGGTGTCGATGAATTTGCCGATTGTCCGGCGGTCGAAACTGTCGGCTTCGAGAGGGGTTTCCGTCAGCCATTCGACGCACTCCAAAACGTTTGGCTCGTAATGGTAATAGGCTTCCGGGGCGGTTTGCAGGAAGTTTTGCGGGATGAGCGGCTCCTGCGCGTGCAGGGAGGCGGGGACGATGACGACGAGCGTTGCTGCGATGAGTCCTTTCATGTTCATGGTCTGTCGTTTTGAAGTCCGTTCGGTTACAGTTTCTTGAGTGCGAGGCGTATGACCTCCTCCACCCCTGCGGAGGGGGTCTCCTTCAGGATGGATTGTACGGCTTTTTCGGAAGCCGCCTTGCCGAATCCCAGCATCGTGAGAGCCGCTGTCGCTTCGGTGCGGGTTTCGTCCGTTCCGGCTGCGGTGGTCTGCGCGGGCGAGCCCGTTCCGGTACTGCCCAGTCCGGCCGCCTTGTCTTTCAGCTCGACGATGATTTTCTGGGCCGTTTTCAGACCGAGCCCCTTGACGTTCTTGAGCAGTACGGCGTTTTCGGTTGCCAGAATGTTGGCCAGCTCCGCCGGAGAGTAGGTGGAGAGTATCATGCGAGCTGTGTTTCCCCCGACACCCGAGACGCTGACCAGCAGCCGGAAAACCTCGCGTTCCTCGCGTGTGGCGAAGCCGTACAGCGTCTGTGCGTCTTCGCGTACCGCGAAATGGGTATATACGCGGGCTGAGGAGAGATGTTCCAGTTCGGCATAGGTTTGAAGCGAAATGACGAGGTAGTAGCCCACGCCTCCCGCCTCGACGACGGCGTAGGCAGGCGTCAGCTCCGTGACTTCGCCCTGTATGTAGTCGTACATGGTTCCTGACGATTTTGTGGATTGCGTAATGCAAACATAGAGAAAATTCATATATTTGCTCTCCGTAACGAACGAAAATAAAACCATACGCGATGAGAAAAATAGTTGTGGCGGCAGCGGTGCTGCTGGCTTTTACCGCTTGCCGGAACGGCGGGCAGCAGGCTCCTGCGGCGACCGGTCAGGAACCGGAGGCGGCAGCGGCGGTCGAAGTACGGAGCGAAAGACCCAATGTGGCTTATATCCAGATAGATTCGCTGATGCTGGATTATCTGCTTGCCCAGGATTTGAGCAATGCCTTCCAGGCCAAGGCCAACAAGGCCGAACGCGAGCTTAACGCCAAATCCCAGCAGTTGGAGAAGGATATGCTGGAGGCGCAGGACAAGATACAGAAGGGGCTCGTTACGCGGGCTACCGCCGAGGAGATGCAGCAGAAACTGATGCAACAGCAGCAGGAACTGCTGGCTACGCGCGACCGGATGATGGGCGAACTCGCCGAAGAGGAGCAGGTGATGAACAACCGGATATACTATGCGGTCATGGATTATCTGAAGGAGTACAATGCCGATTACAAATACTCCATGATAATCAGTACGACCGCGTCGGGGCCCATTCTCCATGCCGACCCCGCAATGGATATCACCGAAGAGGTGCTCGCTGTGCTGAACGAACGTTATGCCGCCGAGAAAGCGGCCGGAAAGAAGTAGTTTGCACGCGGAGGGAAAACGATAGGCGAGGCTGCGGGTGACCGCGGCCTCGCTGTATTTCGGGAGAACGGTCTGTTCACGGAGACTGGCAGCCCCGTTCTGTCGGACGGCCGGGAGCGGTGCAGGGCGTTTTCCGGAGCGGATTGCCGGGCCGTGCTGCCCCGGAGAGCCTTTCCTGCGGAAGATGCGGGACGCAGGGTGTTTCGGTATGAATAAAATGGTGCGGAGGAGGGCGTTTATTCCGGTCTTCTTACTATTTTTGTATCTGGCAAAGCGGCGTTTCGGAGAGTCGCATGCCTTTCCTGCCGGAAGCATTCCCTTGGGGATGCGGGCAGACTGCGGTTTTAAACGGTTTCGGACAATGGCAGAAAACGGCATACAGCCCGGCGCACCGGCGCCGGAGAAGCATTCGGGCGGCGACAGACCGCTCGGAGAGCAGGAGGGGATACCCGCCGTGTTGAGGGAGAGTTTCACGGAGCGTATGCGTCCGTGGTGGGCGCGTTTCACGGCGTGGGTGAAACGGATATGGGCGCCCGTGTGGAAACGGCTCCGCAAGTTCATCTCCGTGCCTTTCCTCGTCATGCTCCTGCTGTCGTTCACGCTGTGGTATGCCATCAAACTGGGCTATACCTATCAGGCGGAGATACCCGTCCTGGTCAATGTGGATGGCCACGTGTTTGAAGTGAATTGTATGGTCGAGGGGCAGGGAACGCGTCTGTTCACCAAACGGCACTCCAAAGGGAAGCCGTTGGAACTCAGTTGGAGCGATTTGGACGTATCGCCGTCGGCCATCAATCCGGGGTGGGTGGTCATATCGCCCTATTCCCTGCAGAATGCCATCTCGGCACGCAATACGGATATCAAGTTCCTTTCCGTCGGGCCGATTCCCGAGATAGAGTTATGACGCGCCGTGTTCCGCTCAAGGTCGGTGTGACGGGGGGAATAGGCGGCGGGAAGAGTACCGTCTGTCGTCTGTTCGCCATGCTGGGTGTCCCGGTTTACGATTCGGATGCCGGGGCGAAGCGGCTCATGTCGTCCGACCCGGCGCTCATCGCCGCTATCCGGGAGCGGTTCGGGGCGGCGAGTTACCGCGACGGCGTATTGGACAGGCGATACCTTGCTTCGCAGGTGTTCAGCAGCCCGGTGGCCCTGGCGGCCCTGAACGGGGTGGTGCATCCTGCCGTGCGGAGTGATTTCCGTCGTTGGGCGGAGGAGCTCGGTGCGGAATATGTCGTGGCGGAGAGTGCCGTGCTTTTTGAGAGCGGGATGGACCGGGAGGTGGACGAGATAGTGACCGTTTCCGCTCCGGAAAGGCTGCGTCTGGAACGTGCCGTCGGCCGCGACCGGAGTTCGGAGGAAGAGGTTCGCGCCCGCATGAGAAGTCAGATGAACGATGCGGAGCGGGAAGCGCTCGCCGGGCATGTTATCTTCAATGACGAAAAGCATCTGCTGTGGGAGCAGGTATTGCGGCTCGATGCCCGGTTTGGTGTCGGCCGGCGGTAAACGGCCTGTATGGAAAGGTAGATTGGTTTATACAGCAATCATGATGAAAACGATAAGAGTAGGGAGCCGGCTGCTCGACCTGCAGCGGCCTGTGGTGATGGCCATTATCAATGTGACGCCGGATTCGTTTTTCGCCGGCAGCCGGACACCTGAGGTCCGGGCTGTCAGGGAACGTGTCCACAAGGCCGTTGCCGAGGGCGCTTCGATAATCGACGTGGGCGGTTATTCGTCGCGGCGGGGGGCGGCCGACGTACCGCCTGCGGAGGAGCTACGCAGGGTGTCGCTCGCCGTGGAGGTCATCCGCAACGAGCATCCGGAGATGGCGGTCTCGGTCGATACTTTCCGGGCGAGTGTGGCGGAAGGGGTGATTTCCCGTTTCGGACCGTGTATCGTGAACGACATATCCGCCGGTGAGCTCGATGCGGACATCATGGGGGTCGCTGCCCGCTACGGTGTACCCTACATCGCCATGCACATGCGGGGCACGCCCGCCGACATGCAGGGGCGTACCGTTTACGGCGACATAACCCGGGAGGTCGTGGAGTATCTGGCCGGGAGGCTGGAAGCGGCCCGCCGGGCAGGCATACGCGATGTGGTGCTCGACCCCGGTTTCGGTTTCGCTAAAACGACCGCCCAGAATTACGAACTGCTTGCCGGAATGGGCGGAATTGCGGAACTCGGTTGTCCCGTACTTGCCGGTGTCTCACGCAAGTCTATGATTTATAAGGTGCTCGGCGTGACGCCCGACGATTCACTGAATGGTACGACGGCGCTCAACTGGGAGTGCCTCCGGCAGGGGGCCGACATATTGCGGGTACACGATGTTGCTCCGGCCGCAGAGGCTGTGCGGCTCTTTAATTTCTACAGGGAACATGGACGGATATAGGATGATAGAGGCTGCCGACGTGCATAAAAGTTACGGCTCGCTGGAGGTGCTGAAAGGGGTTTCGCTGACCGTATGCCGGGGCGAGGTGGTGTGTATTGTCGGGGCGAGCGGTGCGGGCAAGACTACGCTGCTCCAGATACTCGGTACGCTCAGTGCGGCCGACAGCGGTCGTATACGCATAGACGGTATTCCGGTCGAAAGGCTCTCCGACCGGGAACTCTCCGATTTTCGCAACCGCCGGATAGGATTCGTCTTTCAGTTCCACCACCTGCTTCCCGAGTTTACCGCTTTCGAGAATGTCTGCATGCCGGGTTATATAGGGCGTCGCGACCGGGTGGAGGTGGAGAAGCAGGCACGGGAACTTCTCCTGATGCTCGGGCTTGGAAGTCGGGGGCACCACAAGCCTGCCGAACTCTCCGGAGGGGAGCAGCAGCGGGTGGCCATCGCGCGGGCATTGGTGAACTCGCCTTCCGTACTGTTGGCCGATGAGCCTTCGGGCAACCTCGATTCGAAAAACCGCGAGGAGATTCACCGGCTCTTTTTCGAGCTGCGCGACCGGCTGGGACAGACGGTCGTCATCGTGACGCACGACGACGGCTTGGCGGAGATGAGCGACCGCAAAATAGTGATGAGCGACGGCCTTATCATCGCCTGAGACGATGTGCCCGGGCGGATGGGGATGAGTGTGGCCTCCGTGTCCGGTTGGTTTCTTCTCTGTTAGCGCTCATGATTTCTCAGTGTCGGCTAATTATCGTTTGACGATGGGGGCCTGCGTAGTTTTTTCGATACCAGAATGTGCTGGCTATTGTGGCCGTTCGTCCTCTTTTTGTCACCGTTGATGGCTTTTGCTCGGCATCGGTATTTTCTGTCGTTTTTGGGTGGTGTTTCTGTCGGAGTTTTTTCGATATCAAGAGGTGCAGGGGGGCGTCTTTTTCTGTCACCGTTAACGACTTCTCAGTATCGGCGTCTGTTTTGACAGTAGATTTGTCTCCAAACGTGTTCTTGTATCTGTTTGTATTGTCGGAGACGTTCGATATGACAGAAGCTTGCGGTAACTAAACTTACACTCTTGCAGGATGACTTAAGACATATATCCTTCCGAAAAGCAGGAGATTTCTTTGTACCGTTCGGAATATATTGTCTGCTTTCGGAGCGAAATCTCGTTTGTCCCCCTACTGTCTTCACACCGCACACCTTTCCTCCGCCCGTATTGGCAAATTTATTTCAATTCTACATCAAACCACAACGCTTGATTACTGGCATCTTGCTCGTAAGTTGTTGTTTCTTATTTCAATTCTACATCAAACCACAACTAGCCCGCCCCGCGAACGTAGTCTTTGTTGTTGTTTCTTATTTCAATTCTACATCAAACCACAACTAAAGAAGCTCGGTTTGTAGATAAACTGCGTTGTTTCTTATTTCAATTCTACATCAAACCACAACCCTCGGATATGCGATTTGTTGATTGTCATTCGGTTATGTGGCCGAATGAACGGTACGAACGGCGCATGACAGGCCGGGGAAGCCGGAATGATGCAGGTTTTGATGTAGAAAAGAGGATGCAATACAACGGCCGTCTGAGGAGAAAACGCGTTGTAATAGTTGTGGTTTGATGTAGAAAGAGGATGCAATACAACTCCAGGTGAAGCGCATTTTTAGCGATGTAGTTGTGGTTTGATGTAGAAAGAGGATGCAATACAACAATACATGTTGGACATGAGCGTCGCAGCTGTTGTGGTTTGATGTAGAAAGAGGATGCAATACAACCAGTATCTAAGTTAGCATCACGAAAGTAGTGTTGTGGTTTGATGTAGAAAGAGGATGCAACATACCGTGTTGCACTCCGCTTTGCTCCAGAGTTGTGTTTTGATGTAGAAGGACGATCTATAACATTCGCCGCTTATAAGATGAAACGTTCGGATGTTGTGGTAGAAGCTTGTATAATACAACCGTAGAGGCCGGGAGAATGGACAGAAAACATGTAGGGTTTTTCTGTCATGAGCGAGCTGAACTTTGATGCGGTATTTGGTTGCTCGGCTGTGATTCTGCCGAACAGGTGAGAAATCATCGGTTTAGATTGGAGCTCGCCGTTTCCGAGCCTGCTGTGGCATTCTCAGAGAGCCGGGGTGATAGGGCATCGAAAATCGCGTTTGTTTTGTGGCGGATAATCCGTGTCCCGGTGCAGCGCAGGGAAGCATGGCTCCGGAGCCATGCTCGGCTTTATCTGGGGCGGGAACCGTATCCTATCCGTGTTTCCTGTCGGCATGTAGTGCCGGGAAGATGGACCGGAGCGATGGCTGCGGAGCGCCCCGTTTGCTATCTCTCCTCTTTCCCTGTATAGCCTGCGTCTTCTTTCAGGTCGCCGCTGTTGGCGGCTGCCACGGCCAGCCGGTCGCAGCGTTCGTTTTCCGGATTGCCGTCGTGTCCCTTCACCCATACGAACCGTACATGGTGTTTGCGGTAAAGCACCATGAACCGCCGCCACAGGTCCGGATTCTTCTTGTCTTTATAACCTTTCTTTTCCCAGCCGAACACCCATCCTTTGGTGACGGCATCGACCACGTAGCGGGAATCGGAAAAGACGGTGACTTCGCAGCCGTCGAATTTGAGGGTCTCCAATCCTTTGATGACGGCCAGCAGCTCCATGCGGTTGTTCGTGGTAAGACGGAATCCTTCGCTGAGCTCTTTCCGATAGGGCGGAGAAAGCAGTACCACACCGTACCCTCCTCTGCCGGGATTGCCCTGTGCCGCCCCGTCGGTATAGATGGTTATCTTGTTGTTCGCCATGTCAATCGTCGTTCCGCCTGTTGCGGTCGTCCGGCAAAGATACGATAAAAATGCCGTTGCCGTGCATGGCCCGTTTCCTGCTCGTAAAAAGAGGGAAGCGAAAGGGCGGGAGCGAAAAGGCGTTTCTGCTCTCGAAGGGGGTGGGGCGGATTGTCCCGAGAGTTTTGGCGTTCTCTTCCCGCCTTCGGGAGGCTCGGGCAAGAGAGGTTGTTCCGTTCGTGTAACGGGGCGAAGCGGTTGAGGATATTCGGAAACAACAGAGAGGTTCTCCCTGTGGATGGACAGCCTCGGATGAGGCGTTTCGTATGGTATGCGTGTGGAATGCCGCGTCTTGTTTCCGGCGGCATCCCGGAAGCGATACTTTCCTATGGCGGGCGGTCGCTGCAGATGAAAACAGGAACAGGGGATTGTTTTCCATCCCTTGTTCCTGTCGGGCAACGAGCTGCGTACACGGTTTCCGTGCGTTTGCTCTCCTATTTGTTGTGGCTCTCTTTGGCCTCGATGCTCAGCGTAGCGTGCGGTACGATTTTGAGTCTCTCTTTCGGAATCAGTTTGCCCGTTTCGCGGCATATTCCGTAGGTCTTGTTCTCGATACGCACGAGAGCCGCTTCGAGATGCTGTATGAATTTGAGCTGTCGCTGGGCGAGCCTGCCCGACTCCTCTTTCGAGAGGGTAGCGGCCCCTTCTTCCAACACTTTAAAGGTGGGCGACGTATCTTCCGTATCGTTGCTCATCGTGTGGGTGATGGACGAACGCAACAATTCGTAGTCGGCTTTCGCCTTTTCGAGCTTGTCGAGGATGATGGCCTTGAATTCGGCAAGTTCCTCGTCCGAGTATCTGGTTTTTTCGACTTCTGACATATCCGTATCTTATTTGGTTTTTAATTCCGATATTATAAAGATAACCACTTCCGGGCATAAATGCAAGCCGGTGCGTGAAATTATCTCCTATATCCTTGCCATAACGCTTTTCTGCATCGCATTATTATTGCGGTGCACCTCCGCGCGACCGGGTATCCGGCAGAAGCCGTTGTGTGCCGGCCGTCAGGCGGTGGCTTTCGTAACCGCTATCGTGACCGGATGCTCGTCGATGTCCACGTCGTGAACGAAGTCGCCCGCCGGCGTATCGGCTAGTTTCAATTCCACTGCGAGCGTCTGCGAGGCGATGTAGGTGCCGAAATCCGTGACGGCCCCCTCTACGAGGTCGCATCGGCCTATCTCCGCGCGAATCTTGTCCGTCACTTCGAAGCCGCTCTCTTTGCGGATGTTCTGGATGCGGTTGATGAGTTCGCGGGCGATACCTTCGCGGAGCAGCGTTTCGGTTACGGTTACGTCCAGTGCCACCGTCAGCTTTCCTTCCGTTGCCACGAGCCATCCGGGCATATCCTCGGAGGTTATCTCGAAGTCTTCGCGCGTCACGGGCAACTGCCGGCCGTCTATTTCGAGGAAGAAGCTGTCGCTCGCCTCGATGGCCGCAATCCGTTCCTGCGAAAATGATGCCACGAGTGCGGCTATCTGTTTCATCTGCTTGCCGTAACGCGGGCCGAGTGTCTTGAAGTTGGGTTTGATGCGTTTGGTGATGAGGCCCATGGTGTTGGTAATGAGCTCTACTTCCTTGACATTCACCTCGTTCATGATGAGGCTACGGACCTTCTCGATGTGCCGTCCCGTCTTTTCGTCGAGCACCGGTATCAGAATCTTGGTCAGCGGCTGGCGTACCTTGATGTTCACCTTGCGGCGCAGGGCGAGCACCATCGAAGAGACGCGCTGGGCGATGGACATCGTATCCTCCAGTTCTCCGTCTATCATGGAGGCGTCGGCCGTGGGGAAAGCGCACAGGTGTACGGAATCCCGGTATCTTCCGCTCACGGCATTCAGGTCGCCGAACAGCCGGTCGGCCATGAAGGGCGCAAAGGGTGCCATGAGCCGGGCAACGGTTTCGAGGCAGGTGTAGAGCGTCTGGTAGGCGGCCAGTTTGTCGGTGCTCATGCCGCCGCCCCAAAAGCGTTTGCGGTTCAGTCGTACATACCAGTTGGAGAGGTTCTCGCCGACGAACTCCTGAATGAGGCGTGCTGCAGGCGTGGGGTCGAAATCCTCCAGTCTGTCGCTCACCTCCCGCACGAGCGTGTTGAGCAGCGAGATTATCCACCGGTCAATTTCGGGGCGTTCGGCCACGGGTATTTCCGGTTCCTGACCGTTGAAGCCGTCTACGTTGGCGTAGAGGGCGAAGAAACTGTAGGTGTTGTAGAGCGTACCGAAAAATTTGCGCCGTACTTCATCCACCCCTTCCGGGTCGAACTTGAGGTTGTCCCACGGCTGCGAATTGGATATCATGTACCAGCGCACGGCGTCCGGCCCGTATTTGTCCATTATGTCGAACGGGTCTACGGCGTTGCCGAGCCGCTTGCTCATTTTGTTGCCGTTTTTGTCGAGCACCAGACCGTTGGAGATGATGTTCCGGAAGGCGACCGAATCGAAGAGCATGGCGGCCAGAGCATGCAGCGTGAAGAACCATCCCCGCGTCTGGTCCACTCCTTCGGCGATGAAGTCCGCCGGGAAGCGTTTCAGGAACTCTTCGCGGCTGATTTCAAACGGATAATGCACCTGGGCATAGGGCATGGCGCCGCTGTCGAACCAGACGTCGATGAGGTCGCTTTCGCGCCGCATGGGTTCGCCCTTGTCCGATACAAGGACGATGTCGTCCACATAGGGACGGTGCAGGTCGAAGATGTTGTAGTTCTCCTCCGAGAAGTCTCCTTCGCGGAACGCCGCCAGCGGGTTGCTTTTCATGACTCCCGCGGCTACGGCTTTCTCCGCTTCCGCGCGCAGCTCCGCTACCGAACCGATGCATTTGAGTTCGGAGCGGTCTTCCGTCGCCCATATCGGCAGCGGCGTGCCCCAAAAGCGGGAACGGGAGAGGTTCCAGTCCACGAGCCCTTCGAGCCACTTCCCGAAACGGCCCGTCCCGGTCGAGGCGGGTTTCCAGTCGATGGCATCATTGAGCTCCATGAGCCTTTCCCGCAGGGCCGTCGTCCGGATGAACCACGAATCCAGCGGGTAGTAAAGCACGGGTTTGTCCGTGCGCCAGCAGTGCGGATAGGAGTGGGTGTGTTTTTCTATCTTGAACGCCTTGCCTTCGCCCTTGAGCATGACGGCTATGTCGATGTCGAGCGTGGGGTCGTCCGGACCGAGGGACGGGTCGTAGGCGTTCTTCACGAAACGGCCGGCCCATTCGCGGTAGCGTTCCGCATCGACGTATTTCGCAACGAAGTCGGGGTCCATGTCCTCGATGCGGAACAGACGGCCGCGGCGGTCCACCATGGGCTGGTTCTTGCCCGCCCTGTCTACGACATACATCGGCACGATGCCCGCCTGTTTACCTACGCGGTCGTCGTCGGCGCCGAACGTGGGGGCGATATGTACGATGCCCGTACCGTCCACCGTGGTCACGTAGTCGCCGGAGATGACGCGGAAGGCGTCGCCCATCGGCTTCACCCAGTCGATAAGCTGCCGGTAGCGTATTCCGACCAGTTCCGAACCCTTGTAAATCCGTTCCCCGATGCTGTACGTTCCCTCCATTTTCGGAGTGAAATAGGCTGGAAGCAGTTCTTTGGCGAGAATGACCGTCTGGGGCTGCTGCGTGTAGGGATTGAGGCATTTCACACGCACGTATTCGATGTTGTCGCCCACGGCGAGCGCCGTGTTGGAGGGCAGCGTCCAGGGCGTCGTGGTCCATGCGAGGAAGTAGAGCGTACCCTGTGCGTCATCGAACAGGAATTCGCTCCGCTCGTCGCGGATGATTTCGAACTGCGCCGTGCAGGTCGTGTCCTTCACGTCGCGGTAGCATCCCGGCTGGTTGAGCTCGTGGTTGCTGAGGCCCGTACCCGCGGCGGGCGAGTAAGGTTGTATCGTATATCCCTTGTAGAGCAGGCCCTTATCGAAAAGCTGTTTCAGCATCCACCACAGCGTTTCGATATATTTGTTTTCGTAGGTGATGTAGGGGTGTTTCATGTCCACCCAATATCCCATTTTGCGGGTGAGCTCCTCCCAGACGCCGGTGAACTCCATCACCGCTTCACGGCAGGTACGGTTGTACTCCTCGATGGATATCTTGTGGCCGATGTCCTCTTTCGTGATGCCGAGCTTCTTCTCCACGCCCAGTTCGACAGGCAGGCCGTGGGTATCCCACCCCGCCTTCCGGCGGACGAGATAGCCCTGCTGGGTTTTGTAGCGGCAGATAGTATCCTTGATGGTACGCGAGAGGACGTGGTGGATGCCGGGGAGGCCGTTGGCCGAGGGCGGCCCTTCGTAGAAGATGAAAGCCGGTGCTCCTTCGCGTTCGGTGATGCTGCGTCCGAACGTGTTCTCTCTGTCCCACACTTCGAGGACTTCCCTGCCCAGTTGCGGCAGGTCGAGCCCCTTGTACTCGTTGAATTTTCTGCTGCTCATATATGCTACGAATCTTTGAAACCACAAAGTTATATAAAATTGCAGAGAATGGCAACGGCGCGTTGTCTCGGCCGTTCCGTGTCCGCTTGTCGGGGGAAGGAGTGCGATGAATTTGCTCCGGTACCTTTCGACGCGTCGGTCGGTGCCGGAAAGCGCAACGGTTGCGGAGACGCTGGCGTCACGGATGGAGAAGAAAAGGGCGGTGAATGGGACGGAAACGTCTGTTGTCTACTGTTTTGTAGAGAAGCTGTCGCTGTGTTCGAAAGCGATGCGCGGTGTGCCGTCCTCCACGAAGACGGTGCCGACCGGACGGAAACCGAACCGAAGCAGCAGACGCTGCATCGGGATGTTGTCGCGGTGGGTATCCACACGCAGGTGACGGTCCTGTTCCAGACACCACGCCATGCATCGGGCGGCGATGCCCTGGCCCCGTACCGCACAGGCCATGCGGTGGATGACATGGTAGGGACTTCCGTCCTGCCAGGCGCCGTCGCGGATGGTCGCATAGTTGGGTTCCGGCGAGGGCATGAAACAGAATGTGGCGACCATCGTGCCTGTCGCGTCGATGGCTGCATGGGAGTATCCTCCCGCGATGTCGGCGGCGATTCGTTCGCGGCCGGGATAGCCGTCGCGCCATTGGCCGGGATTGCCGTTGGCGTGCATGAAAGCGGCGGCATCCGCCACGATTTCCATGATTTGTCCGAGCTCTTCGGGTCTTGCCCGGCGGATGGCTACCGGCAGGCCGCTATTGCAGTTCATCCTGTTTAGCTCCATATGCGAGGTCGCCCGCATCGCCCAATCCCGGTACGATGTAGGAGTGTACCGTGAGTTCCTGGTCTACCGACCCGCACCAGATGGTGGTATCGGCGGCAGGCAAGTGTCTGAGAGCGTACTCGACGCCCTCCTCGCTCGCTATCCCTGCGGCGACGTGCAGTTTCGCCGGCCTTCCCTTGCGCTCCACGAGCGCCTCGTAGGCGAGCACGAGCGAAGACCCCGTGGCCAGCATGGGGTCTACGAGCAGCAGCGTCTTGTCGGTGAGGTCGCCGGCCGAGACGTATTCCACGCGGATGTTGAACGTGCCGTCTTTGCTGTACCGGCGGTAGGCCGATACGAAGGCGCAGGAGGCGTCGTCGAAATAGTTGAGGAATCCCTGATGGAAGGGAATGCCGGCACGGAGGATGGTGGCGAGTACGATTTCCTCGTCGGGCAGCATCACTTCGGCTTCGCCGAGCGGCGTCTCCACCGTCCGAGGCGAATAGTGGAAACTCTTGCTGATTTCGTAAGCCATCACTTCGCCGAACCGTTCGAGGTTGCGGCGGAACCGCATCCGGTCTTTCTGGATACGGGAATCGCGTATCTCCGCGATGAAGCGGTTGAGTATCGTGTTCTCTCTGTCAAGGATGTGTACCATGGCCGTTCTGTTTTAAGCGGGAGTGTGAAGTGCCGGCTTCCGTCTGCCGGGAGCGTGTTGCATGTCCCGGCAGGAACGGAACACCGTCGTGGTAAAGTTAATACAAAAAGTTGTTGAACGGATAGCGTCCCGCATGGATTTCCCTTACCATACCGTAGAGGTCTGTCCGCAGCTTGTCGATGTTGAGCCGCTCTTTGGCTGAGATGAAGATGCACGGAGTGTCCCCCTTGGCCATCCAACTGCGCTTAATCTCGTCGAGCGACAGGTTCTCGCGGGTGGCGGGCGTGAGGTCGTCCTCCTCTTTCGGTTTATAACGGAAAGCGTCCACCTTGTTGAAAACCATGAAGACCGGTTTGTCGCCGGCCCCTATTTCTCGCAGCGTCTCCCGTACCACCGCTATCTGTTCTTCGAAATTGGGGTGCGAAATGTCCACCACGTGGAGCAGCAGGTCGGCCTCGCGTACCTCGTCCAGCGTCGATTTGAACGACTCCACCAATTGTGTCGGCAGCTTGCGGATGAAGCCCACCGTGTCGGAGAGCAGGAAAGGGAGGTTGTCGAGCACCACCTTGCGTACGGTCGTGTCGAGCGTGGCGAAGAGTTTGTTCTCGGCGAATACGTCGCTTTTGCTTATCAGGTTCATCAGCGTGGATTTCCCGACGTTGGTGTATCCTACGAGCGAAACCCGTACCAGGCTGCCGCGGTTGCTGCGCTGGACGGCCATCTGGCGGTCGATTTTCTTCAGGTCCTCCTTCAGTTTGGCGATGTTGTTGCGGATGACGCGGCGGTCGGTCTCGATTTCGCGTTCGCCCGCTCCGCCTCGTGTTCCGGTACCGCCTCGCTGCCGTTCCAGGTGTGTCCACATGCCTGTCAGGCGTGGCAGCATGTATTCGTACTGTGCCAGCTTCACCTGTGTCTTGGCATAGGCCGTCTGTGCCCGCTGGACGAAGATGTCCAGAATGAGCCGCGTGCGGTCGGTGATGCGGCGGCCGAGTGCCTTCTCGATGTTGTGCGTCTGCGAGGGCGACAGTTCGTCGTCGAAGATGACAACGTCGATTTCGTTCTCCGCCGTCCAGGCAGCTATCTCCTCCAGTTTGCCGGGACCCACGTAGGTACGCGAATTGGGGGAGGGGAGTTTCTGCATGAAACGTTTCACGGTGGTGATGCCGGCCGTTTCGGCGAGGAACTCCAGCTCGTCGAGGTACTCCTCGCTCTGGCTCACCTCCTGCCTCTCCCGGACGACCGCCACGAGGACGGCCCGTTCAGGCTGTATCGCTTCTTTTCCGGTTGTTTCCATAGTCGATTCTTTCGGTTGTCCGCAGCGGTCGTCACTCTACCGTCACGGATTTGGCCAGGTTGCGCGGCTGGTCTACGTTGCGCCCCTTGTTTACTGCGATGTAGTAGGCGAAGAGTTGCAGCGGTATCGAGGAGAGCAGCGGCGTGAGGCATTCGGCGGTTTTCGGTATCCAGATGCAGTAGTCCGCCATCTCAGCCACGATGCAGTCGCCCTCGGTGACGACAACGATGACCTTGCCGCCGCGTGCCTTTATCTCCTGGATATTGCTGATGGTCTTTTCGTACACGCTGCCGTTGGTCGCGATGACGATGGTGGGCATCTCTTGGTCGATGAGCGCGATGGTGCCGTGCTTCATCTCGGCGGCGGGGCACCCCTCCGCATGGATGTAGGAAATCTCCTTCAGTTTCAGTGCCCCCTCCATGGCCGTGGGATAGTTGCAGCCTCGACCGAGGTAGAGGAAGTTACGGGCATAGGTGAATATCGAAGCCACCGATTGGATGTGTTCGTGCTGGTCGAGTACCTCCTTGATATTGTCGGGCATGGTTATCAGACCGCGCAGCACTTCCCGATACTTCTCCTCGTCGATGAGTCCTTTCATCTTGGCCAGCATCATCGCCATCATGACTAGTACGGTGACCTGTCCGGTAAAGGCTTTGGTGGAGGCTACGCCTATCTCCGGTCCGACGTGGATGTAGGTTCCGGAGTGTGTCGCACGGGCTATCGAAGAGCCGACCACGTTGCATATGCCGTAGACGAAAGCCCCCTTGCTTTTGGCCAGCTCGATGGCGGCCAGCGTATCTGCCGTTTCTCCGGACTGCGAGATGGCTATCACCACGTCGTCGGAATGGATGACCGGATTCCGGTAGCGGAATTCCGACGCATATTCGACCTTTACCTCGATGCCGCAGAGGTCTTCGAAGAGGTATTCGCCGATGAGGCCCGCGTGCCACGACGTACCGCACGCCACGAAGATGATTCTCCGGGCATTGAGGAACCGCTCCTTGTTGTCGAGGATGCCCGACAGCACCACGTTCGTGCCCTCCACGTTGATGCGGCCCCGGATGCAGTCGGTAATGGTACGCGGCTGTTCGAAGATTTCCTTGAGCATGAAGTGCGGGTAACCGCCCTTTTCGAGCTCCGAGATGTTCATCTCCAGCTTGCGGATATCGATTTTTGATTCGATATTGTTGAGATTCACTACTTTGAGTGGTTTGTGGCGATTGATGACCGCGATTTCGCCGTCGTTGAGATACACCACGTCCTTCACGTACTCCACAATCGGCGTGGCGTCCGAGGCGAGGAAGTATTCGCCTTCGCCGATGCCTACCACGAGCGGGCTGCTCTTGCGTGCCGCGATTATTTCATCGTTGTTGGTGCGGTCGAGCACTGCGATGGCATAGGCTCCGATGACCTGGTTCAGTGCCGCCTGTACCGCCTCGAACAGCGTGCACCGGTTCTCCGTGTGCAGGTATTCGATGAACTGTACGAGTACCTCGGTGTCGGTTTCGCTGCGGAAGGTGTAGCCTTTCTCCGCGAGCATGGCTTTCAGTACCCCGTAGTTTTCGATGATGCCGTTGTGAATGAGCGCTATCGAGCCGTTCTCCGAATAGTGGGGATGGGCGTTCACATCGTTGGGCTCTCCGTGCGTGGCCCAGCGCGTATGGGCGATGCCTATCGTACCGGAAATATCCTTGTCCTCCACGAAGTGTTCGAGTTCGGCTACCTTTCCTTTCGATTTGTAGACGTTGAGCTTTCCCGCCGGATTTATCAGTGCGATGCCGGCACTGTCGTACCCGCGGTATTCGAGCCGGTGGAGCCCCTTTATCAGTATGGGGTAAGCGTCCTTGCTTCCCACGTATCCTACTATTCCACACATAAGGCGATGTCGGTTTCGGTAAAGTTAATGTCATGTCTTCGGCCGTTTCGGTCCGTACCCGGGGAGTGTTATGCCTCGCCGGGTAGCGGTCGGACCGTTGCCGTATTCTCAATAATTTGTTTCTGCCGCACGCTGTCGGTACGGCAAACAAAAATAAGCATTCTCCCGTAGATATGGAAACATACGGGAAGATGCCGGGATTTTCGGCGAGGCGGTCACTGTTGCGTGACGCGGTAAGCCTTCTCTACCCCTTTTATTCTCATCAGGTTGGCCGCCACCATATCGACGACGGCCGTGCTGGGTACCTCGATGTTTATCGTCCCGCCAATCTTGCCGTCCCGCATCGGGCTCAGACTCATGGAGCGGATGTTGATTTTCAGTTCGCCCGAGACGACCTCCGTAATCCGGTTCACCATGCCGGTCGTATCTTCCGCCACGATGCGCACCGAAGCCAGAAAACTGTTCCGTCCGGCGGTGCTCCGCCATCGCGCTTCGAGAACGCGGTAGGGATACTGCTGCTTCAGTCGGCGGGCGTTGGGGCAGTCGCTGCGGTGGATGGTGATGCCGGACGAGACGGTGGTGAATCCGAAGATGTCGTCGCCGAAAATGGGGTTGCAGCACTTGGCCAGTTTGTAGTCGAGCCCCTGGATGGACTCGTCGATGACCAGCGCATCGCCCTCCTGTTCCTTTTCGGGAGCGGGTTTGGCTGCGGGCTGTGCCGGTTTGGCCTTGGGTTCGAAAAGCTCCCCGGCGAGGTAGCGTGCGATGACCTCTTTCGTATCGGCGATGTCTATCGTCCCGTCGGCTATTGCGCCGTAGAACTCCGTTCCCGTCTTGTATTTGTAGTATTTGGTCAGGGCGATGACCGCATCGTCAATCGGAATGCTGAGTTTCCAGTTTTTCAGTTTGCGTTCGAGCTCCTCGCGTCCGAACCGGGCCACTTTGGCCTCCTCTTCGCGCAGGCACGCCTTGATTTTGTTGCGGGCCTTTGCCGTCACGACGTAATTGAGCCAATCGGCTTTGGGCTTCTGCGTTTTGGCGGTGATGATGTTTACGATGTCGCCGTTGTGCAGCTCCTCCTTGATGGAGACGTTGCGTCCGCCTATCTTCGCACCGGTACAGGCGGCTCCCACATGGGTGTGGATGTCGAATGCGAAATCGAGCACCGTGGCTCCCTTGGGCAGTTTGCGCAGGTCGCCGGCAGGGGTGAAGACGAAGACCTCCTCCGAGGTGCTTTCCGTGTCGATTTTGTTCGCTATCTGGCTTTTGTTGGTGCTTTCCTCCATGATTTCTCGCAGGCGGGCGAGCCATTCGTCGTTGCGGCTGCCGCTTCCGTGCACCCCTTTGTAACGCCAGTGCGCTGCGATGCCCCGTTCGGCCACCTCGTCCATGCGTTCCGAGCGTATCTGTATCTCCACCCAATGGCCATCTTTGGTGACAACCGTGGTGTGGAGCGATTCGTAGCCGTTCGATTTGGGGATGGATATCCAGTCCCGCATCCGGTCGGGATTGGGGGTATAGAAGTCCGTGACTATCGAGTAGATGCTCCAGCAGAGCTGCTTTTCGCTCTCGGTCGGACACTCCACGATGATGCGGATGGCGAAGATGTCGTACACTTCGTCGAAAGATACTCCCGTGCGTTTCATCTTCCGCCAGATGGAGTAGACCGATTTGGTGCGTCCCTTGATGTGGTATTGGATACCTTGCGCGTCGAGCCTTTCCCGTATCGGGGCGACGAATCCTGCGATGAATTCGTCGCGTTCGGCCGCGGTCTCTTCCAGCCTGCGGCTGATGTAGGCGTAATCTTCCGGTTCGAGGTATTTCAGTGCGATGTCCTCCAGTTCGCTTTTGATGGAATAGAGTCCCAGTTTGTGGGCTATCTGTGCGTAGAGGTTCATGCTCTCCCAACTCTTCTTCCGCTGTTTCCCTTCGGGGAACATGGCGAGCGAACGCATGACCTCCAGCCGGTCGGCCAGCTTGATGAGGATGATGCGCGGGTCGGTGGAGTAGGAGACGATGAGGTCGCGGAAGTTGTCGGCCTGCGACATGGACACCTTGGTGTGTACCTTCGAGATGAGGTTGAGCCCTTCAAGGATGCTGACCGGGATACTGCCGAACCGTTTCTCTATCTCGTCGGCATCGGCCAGTCCCAGTCGTGCCACATCGTGCAGCAGGGTGGAGATGGTGGAATTGCGTCCGAGCCCTATTTCGGAGATGACGATTTCGGCCGTGCGTACCGAGTGGTCGAACAGCGGAGTTCCGTCGTAGCGCACCATGCCGTCGAGGGCGGTGCGGGCCATCTCGAACGCTTCCATGACGGCCTGCCGGCTCTGTTCGTTGAAGGTGCGTCCGAGGAGGTCGAGGAAGCCGGCATACCTCTCCGTTCCCTGTACTGCTGTTGTTATCGTCGCTGTTTCGGTGTATTCCATACCAGAGTATAGCGTGGCGAATTGCCTGGAGTTTATCAAATAACGTACCGAGTGCCGCTTTAGCGTGCCCGAAGCGGTAATAAACCGTTGCGGGCGGCTTTGGCCGGGCTTCGGCGGGGCATGTCCCGGCCGGCTTTCCCTGCCCTTTCGTGCTGTCCGAACGATAAAAAGCGGACGCCGCCGTCCGCTTTACCGTCATGCCGTTCCCGCCTTTGTCCGGAGCGTCAGAGTTCGCTCTCTTTCAGACGCTCCGCATTTTCGGCCACTATCAGGTGGTCGATGACATCCTGTATGTCGCCGTCCATGAACGACGAGAGGTTGTATATCGTATAGTTGATGCGGTGGTCGGTGACGCGGCCCTGCGGGTAGTTGTAGGTGCGTATCTTGGCGCTTCGGTCACCCGTCGAAACCATCGTTTTGCGCTTGCCTGCTATCTCGTCGAGATACTTCTGGTATTCGAGGTTGAAGATGCGCGTGCGCAGCTCTTCGAGGGCCTTGTCGAAGTTCTTGAGCTGCGACTTCTGGTCCTGGCACTGTACGACGATGCCCGTAGGGATGTGTGTCAGGCGGATGGCCGAGTAGGTGGTATTGACCGACTGGCCGCCGGGGCCCGACGAGCAGAACGTGTCCTTGCGGATGTCGTTCATGTTCAGCTCGATGTCGAACTCCTCCGCTTCCGGCAGCACCGCTACCGATGCGGCCGATGTGTGGACGCGGCCCTGCGTTTCGGTCTGCGGCACGCGCTGCACGCGGTGTACGCCCGATTCGTACTTGAGAGTTCCGTAAACGTTGTCGCCCGTGACCTTCATCACGACCTCCTTGTAACCGCCCGAACTTCCCTCCGAAGCGCTGTTTATCTCGTATTTCCAGCCTTTGCTTTCCGCATATTTGGTGTACATGCGCAGCAAGTCGCCGGCGAAGAGGGCCGCCTCGTCGCCTCCCGTGCCGCCGCGTATCTCCACGATAGCGTTCTTCTCGTCCTGCGGGTCTTTGGGAATGAGCAGCAGTTTGATTTCCTCTTCGAGCCGGTCGATGGCGGGTTCGAGTTCCGCCACCTCCTCGCGGGCCATTTCGCGCAAGTCTTCATCCTTTTCGTTGGCGAGGATGTCCTTCGCCTCGCGCAGGTTGTTCACCGCCGTGCGGTACCGTTCGCTCGTCTCGATGATGGGCTTCAGCTCCTTGTACTCCTTGTTGAGCTGCACGAATTTCTTCATGTCGCCTATCACTTCGGGGTCGGTCATCTGCTGCCCTATCTCCTCGAATTTCAGTTTCAGGCCGTCGAGCCTGTTCAGTATGTTGTTGTCTGCCATGTCCGTTTCTCGTATGCGGTACCGCCTTTGCGGAAGGCGGTTTTCCGCGCCGCAAAGTTAGCGATTTTTTGCGGCTTACCAATAGGGGCCGTCGGGCCCTCCGGAACACTCTCCGGAGACGGAAAAAGAGCGGGCGGACCATAAGGTCCGCCCGCTCCGGAATCAGTCCTGCGGCTTTGACCGCGAGGCGCTCTATTGCTCTCCCTTGACGTATTTGTCGAGCCAGCCGAAGAATTCGCGGTTCCATACGAGCGAGTTCTGGGGCTGGAAAACCTGATGGTTTTCGTTTTCGAACGCTACGAAGCGGGCCGGTATGCCCTGTACCCGTGCGCCCGTGAAGGCCTCCAGGCTCTGGGTATAGGGGATACGGAAGTCGTTAAGGCCCGTGATGATGAGGATAGGAGTATCCCAGTTCTGTACGAAGCGGTGCGGCGAGTGGGCGTAGGAACGCTGTGCCACGGCGTTCTCCTTGTCCCAGTAGGGGCCGCCGTAATCGTTGTTGATGAAGAAGAGCTCCTCGGTCGAGCCGTACATGCTGTCGAAGTCGAAGATGCCGCAGTGCGATATGAATGCCTTGAACCGGCCTTCGTGCTGCCCGGCGAGGTAATATACCGAGTAACCGCCGTAGCTTGCGCCGACGCATCCGAGACGGTCGCGGTCTACCCACGGTTCCCGGGCCACGTCGTCGATGGCGCTGAGGTAATCGCGGATGTTCTGGCCGCTGTAATCACCCGAAATCTGGTCGAGCCACTCCTGTCCGAACGAAGGTACGCCGCGGCGGTTCGGGGCTACGACCACATATCCCTGGGCGGCCATGAGCTGGAAGTTCCAGCGGTAGCTCCAGAACTGGCTCACCACGTCCTGCGGGCCGCCTTGGCAATAGAGCAGGGTGGGGTACTTCTGGTTCGGGTCGAAGTCGGGGGGAAGTATCACCCATGTCAGCATCTTCTTGCCGTCGGTGGTCGCTATCCAGCGTTTCTGTACTTCGCCCATCTTCACGTTGTCGTAGATGTGCTTGTTCACGAAGGTCAGCTGGTTGAGGGCGCCGTTGTCCACGCGGTAGAGCTCCGTTCCCTGCGAGATGCTCACCTTTTCCGCGACGCATACGCCGTTGGAATAGGTGAAGGCGGTGATGTCGTGGTCGCCGCGCGTGATGACCTCTACGGCAGGTATGCCCTCGACATTCACCGAGCAGAGCTGGCGGGTGGCTTCGATGGGCGAAAGGAAGAGGATGGTGCCGTTATCTTTCCATACGAGATTGTAGGAGTTGTAATCGAAGGCTTCGGTCAGGTCGCGGAACGAACCGTCCGTGCTGTCCCATACGAAGAGACGGTCCTTGTCCGATTCGTTGCCCGGACGGCGCATGCTCTGGAAGGCGATGTAACGGTCGTCGGGCGAGAATACGGGGTATTTGTCGTAGCCGGGGAAAGCCGGGGCGATTTTCAGGCGCGGGTCGTCGGGTGTTCCTGCCTTGTTGATGTTGGTGACGGTACCTTTCGCCACGTCGTAGACGAAGATGTCCGAATCGGTGGACTGTGCGTATTTCGTACCGGTCATCTTCTTGCAGGTGTAGGCGAGCTGCGTGCCGGCGTTGTTCCACGAGATTTCCTTCATGTCGAAGTAGGGGGCCAGCGGTGCGTCCCATGCTTCGCCGGGCATGATGTCCTTGCCGGCATGGGCCTCCTTGCCGTCGAATTTGCCGACGAATACGTGTTTGTAGTAACCCCTGTCCCAATAGTCCCAGTGGCGCGTCATGAGGTCGTTGTAGATGAGGCCTTTCGATTTGTCGAGGTCGGGATAGACGTCCTTCGATTCGATGTCGGCTACGTGTACGTTCTGTACGTAATAAAAATGGTCGCCTTTCGGGGCGATGCCGAATCCTTCGATGCCGCCTTTTATATCGGATACCTGATGTATCCTCTTGCCGTTGGTACCGATGGCCCATATCTGACCTTCGCCGGTACGGTCGCTGAGGAAGTAGATGGTCTTGCCGTCGGCACTCCACTGGGGCGAGTGGTCATAGACCGCATCGACGGTGAGCTGTTGGGGCTCGCCGCCCTCCGAGGGCATGAGATAGAGGTGCGACAGGCCGCGGTTCTCCTGCATGTTATACCATGTCACGCTGTAAACCACGCTCTTGCCGTCGGGCGACAGTACGCTCTCGCCCACGCGTCCCATTTTCCACATGACCTCCGGGGTGAGTATTCCCGCCCGGATTTCGGCTTCGGTCATGTTGCTGTCGATGTCGAGCGGTACGATTTGGTTCTTGCGGGAACCGTCGCCCGAGCAGGATACTGTTACCGCTGCTGCCATAAGTAACGCCAGTGTTTTCGTTGTGAATTTCATTTTCCCTTGGTATTTGTTGTTCGTTTTGTGGTTGTTTCCCATGTCCCGTCCGCCGTTCGCCGGTGGGGGTCACTCCTTTTTTGTCCAGGCGTCGAAGACCTCCCGTATCGTTCCGTAGCTGCCGGCAACCGCCTGCCACAGCTCCGTACCCTGCATCCATCTCGTTTCCGTGATATCCTCCTCGGTCTGCGGAACGGGCGTTTCGTCTCCCTCGCACCGCATCCCGTACCACCAGGTGCATTTCGTCTCCCAGCGTCCGTGCATGCGGTAAAAGTGCCGGGTCGTCGTCAGCGGACCGAGCAGCCGCACCTGCCGCAGCCCCGTCTCTTCGGCCACTTCGCGCAGGGCGGCCTCTTCATGGCTTTCTCCCTTTTCGACGTGTCCTTTGGGAAGGTCCCACCAACCGCGTCGCCGCATCATGAGGATGCGCCCGGTGCCGTCTTCGACGACTCCGCCGGCGGCCTCCACGACGGTCGTGTGGCTGAGGAAAGTTTCGAAGGCGTGTCGGGGGTTCTCCGACAATACGTAGAGGATGTTGTTATTGTCGAATTTTTGCAGCAAATTTGCGGGGCTCAAGTCGGAGCCTGTGCCGCCGCGAACGCAGGGAATGTCCGCTTCGGCATCACCCGATTTGAATACCAATGCTTTATTTTCGTACCAGATTATCTGCATGGGCTTTTAATCTGTTGCAAAATAACGCATTAAAGCGCAATACTGCAAATTTTATGGAAAAATACGAAAGCCGGCAACAGCAGATACGCCGTCCGGCGGAGCAGATTTATTCGGTAATCAGCGACTTCAACAATTTTACCCCCGTCGTGCAGGGACATGTCGAGGATTGGACGGCGGACGAGACGAGCTGTTCGTTCAAGGTAAAGGGGATGACGATGCGTCTGCGGATGGTGGACAAGGTACCGAATGACTATGTCAAGGTGACCGGCGACGAACGTTCGCCGCTCGATTTTACGTTCTGGATACAGCTCAAGCAGGTGGGCGATTACGATACGCGTATGCGGCTGGTGCTGCATGCCAAGCTCAACATGGTGATGAAGATGATGATAGGGTCCAAGTTGCAGCAGGGACTCGACCAGATGGCCGAGCAGATGGCCAAGGCGTTCAACGGGGAATTCTGACGTGCCGGAGTCTCCCGGAGGACGCGAGAGGGGCTTTTTCACAATAAAGAATGGGAAACGGACATCCGGTGTCCGGAACCGAAAAAGGCAGCCGGGGAACAACGGAACTGTTCCCCGGCTGCCTTTTTCCGGACGGCATCTGTGTTTTACATTCTTTCCGGGACTTCGATGCCGAGCAGGCGCATGCCGCGCCGGATGACGCGGGCCACCTCGCAGCTCAGGCGAAGCCGGAAAGCACGGACGGCCTCGTTCTCCTCGCGCAGGATGGAGTGGTCGTGATAGTAGCCGTTGTATGATTTGGCCAGGTCGTAGATATAGTTGGCAATGACCGAGGGCGAATAGGTGTCGCCCGCCTGCCGCACAGTGGCCGGGAATTCGTCGAGCGTCTTGATGAGTTCAATCTCCTCCGCCACGAGCGGTACGTCGGCATGGTCGTTCGCATAGGCGATGCCGGCCTCTCCGGCCTTGCGCAGCACCGAGCAGATGCGTGCATGGGTGTACTGGATGAAAGGCCCCGTATTGCCGTTGAAGTCGATGGATTCGCGCGGGTCGAAAAGCATGGTCTTCTTGGGGTCAACCTTGAGAATGAAGTATTTGAGTGCCCCGAGTCCCACCATGTGGCTGATGTCGGCGGCCTCTTCGGGGGTGGCGTCGTCCAGCTTGCCCAGTTCGCGCGACATCTCCATGGCGGTCGATACCATATCTTCAATCAGGTCGTCGGCATCCACGACCGTTCCTTCGCGCGACTTCATTTTTCCTTCGGGCAGTTCCACCATGCCGTAGGAGAGGTGGAAGATGTGGTCGCTCCATGCCTCGTAGCCGAGCTTTTTCAGTACGAGTTTGAGGACCTGGAAGTGGTAATTCTGCTCGTTGCCCACCACGTAGATGAGTTCGTCGAGGCGGTTGTCCTCGAAACGGCGGTAGGCCGTGCCGAGGTCTTGCGTCATGTAGACCGAGGTGCCGTCGCCGCGCAACAGCAGTTTTTCGTCCAGCCCGTCGGCGGTGAGGTCTATCCACACCGAGTTGTCGGGACGGCGGTAGAAGACCCCTTTGCGGAGTCCCTCTTCCACCAGCTCCTTGCCCAGCAGGTAGGTCTGCGATTCGTAATAGGTCTTGTCGAAGTCGATGCCCAGCGCGGCGTAGGTTTTGTCGAAGCCGTCGTACACCCAGCCGTTCATGGTCTCCCACAGGGCATAGGTTTCCGGCTCTTTCGCCTCCCAGCGGCGCAGCATCTCCTGCGCCTCGCGCATGATGGGAGCATTGCGCTTCGCCTCTTCCTCGCTCTGGCCCTGTGCGACGAGCTCTCGGACCTCCTCCTTGTAGTGGCGGTCGAACTCCACGTAGTATTTTCCTACCAGATGGTCGCCCTTCATGCCGCTCGAGGCGGGCGTTTCCCCGCCGCCGAACTTCTGCCATGCCAGCATGCTTTTGCAGATGTGGATGCCGCGGTCGTTCACGAGGTTGGCCTTGATGACCCGGTTGCCGTTGGCCTTGAGAATCTCCGCTACCGAATAACCGAGCAGGTTGTTGCGGATGTGCCCCAAGTGGAGGGGCTTGTTGGTGTTGGGCGATGAATATTCCACCATGACGGTGCGGCCGGTCGGTTCTCCGTATCCGAAGTGGTCGTCCGACGCGATTTCCGCAATTTTCTCATTCCAGAAGCTGCGGCGCAGCGTCATGTTCAGGAAGCCTTTGACTACGTTGTACGATTCGATACCGTTGTCGCCGGCAACGAGTGCCTCGCCAATCTCCGCTGCCGTGGCTTCGGGTGCCTTGCGGCTCGCCTTGAGCAGGGGGAATACCACGAGCGTATAGTCGCCCTCGAACTCCCTGCGGGTGCGCTGTATCTGGATGGGGGCGCCGGCGGCCTGCGGGTAGAGGCGTTCCACTGCGCGGGCGGCGGCCTGTTCGATGTAGTTTTCTATGTTCATGTCGGAAATCTGTTCGTCCGCTGTCGCGGCGGATTGAAAGACAAAGATACGCATTTTTCCTTTTTACCGCCCGGCGGATTATCTTTGTACCGGTAAATAGCATGCGAAAATGAAGATAGCCGGGATAGAATTCCGCGAGCGGCCCCTCTTCCTCGCACCGATGGAGGATGTGACCGACCCCTCGTTCCGTTACATGTGCAAGGGTTTCGGGGCGGACATGGTCTATACGGAGTTCATCTCCTCGGACGGGCTCGTGCGCGAAGGGGCGAAGTCGGTGGCGAAACTCAATATCAGCGACGGGGAGCGTCCGGTGGGAATACAGATTTACGGTCATCTGATAGAACCGATGGTCGAATCGGCCCGCATCGCCGAGGCGGCCCGTCCGGATGTCATCGACATCAATTTCGGTTGTCCTGTCCGCAAGATAGCGGGCCGCGGAGCCGGGAGCGGTATGATGCGCGACGTGCCGCTGATGGTGGAGATGACACGGCGGATTGTGGAGGCGGTGAAGGTACCGGTGACGGTGAAGACGCGTCTGGGCTGGGACGAGGAGCACAGGAACATCGAGGAGATAGCCCTGCGTTTGCAGGACGCGGGCATCGCCGCGCTCACCATCCACGGCCGCACGCGGGCCCAGATGTACACGGGGGAGGCGGACTGGACGCTGATAGGACGCGTGAAGAACAATCCGCTGATGAAGATACCCGTCATAGGCAACGGCGACATCGACTCGCCGCAGCGGGCGGCGGAGGCGTTCGACCGCTACGGTGTGGACGGGGTGATGATAGGCCGCGCCACCTATGGCCGCCCGTGGATATTCCGCGAGATAAGGCACTACCTCGATACGGGCGAACTGCTTCCGCAACCCTCCGTCTGCGAACGGGTGGAAATCGCCAAACGGCACCTGGCCAAATCGGTCGAGGTGAAAGGCGAACGGGTCGGAGTGCTGGAGATGCGCCGCCATCTGTCCAATTATTTCAAGGGACTGCCCGATTTCAAGCCTACCCGGCTGCAGTTGGTTACGCTGACCGATGTGAACGAAATCAACGCCACGCTCGATTATATCGCGCAGGAGTGGGGCGGAGCGGACCTTTCGGGTGCGGTTCCGCCGCCGCTGTCGCACGGAATATAGCGCTTGCCTGCCGCTTTTGCGTTCCGGTCATTGTTCCGGGTAGTTCCGTTAACAGCTGTTGTTGCGGTATCGTTCCGATGATACGTGTAGCGTTTCGGCTGCACGGGGTATGGGATACTTTCGTAGAGGCGAATCCTGCATTTGCCGGGAGCGGTGCAGTCGTTCCGCACGATTGTTCTGCGGGGCCTGCATGGGAGTTTTGCCGATGCGGAACGGACTGCGTTTCGCCGGTACGGCGGTCCGAGTCCGTATTTCCTTGCCGTGCGGTGTTTCGTGTCGGTCCGATGCGGAACGGGTAAGTACGTGCACTCTTCGGGTGTGTCGCCGACCGTACGGTTGTCCCGGCAAATACGCCCCGGCAGACCGTATCAATCCGCCGGGGCGTTCGTTCCCGATATGCCGTCTCGGCGTCATGCGGGAAACCGGTCCCCTGAAGGGGCAACACAAACTGAAGTCGTTCCGAATATCGGCGGGAACGGTCAGGACTGGCCGTTTACCCGGACGATTTCTCCGCCCTTGCCGTAATCCTCGACGACCAGTACGAGGTATTTGGGCGTCAGGCGACTCGCTTCGTATCGGACAGCCTGCACCGTGCCGACTTCCGCATTGTGGGCAGGCCAAATGCCTATCATCATTTCGCTCATCGGAAAGCCGTTCCGTTCCGCTTCCCGCATGAGGTCTCGGGAGAGTCTTTGAAGGCGGCTCTTTTTTCCGTTCACGGCAATGTCGTTGCCTGTGACTGTTATTTCTATCAGGTGATTGCGTGCTGCTTCAACCGACCCTTGAGGGTTGAAATAGGCATAATAGGGGACGTGTATTCCAGAAGCTTGCGGATACGATAGATAAGGAGAGGTTTCGATATGCTGGTTGACTCCACCCCAAAAACTCATGTCATCGGCGAGTCCTACAGACCATAGGTAGTCGCTGTCCTTTTCAAGGGCTGTTTTGATGCGCAGAAAGTCTTTCCATTGGGTCTTATCGTCGGTGATAACATAAAGGTTGTTAAAGAAAACGTCTTCGTCGGAGAGAAGCACTCCCTGTTCGGCAAACCGGGTAAGCAAGGCGTTCTCCAGTTGTGCGAAGGGGATAGGTGTATCGTCGATATAGGAGTTTCCTTCCGTATCCATGCGTATCGTCTGGGTAGGAATGGTTACGTAGGTGTATTGCAGCGCCGGATTTCCGTCCTCTTTGGCTTCGGATTCGAGAGTAATGATGTTATTATATTGCTGCAGGGTGTTCTTGGTATCTCCGCCTCCTATGTGGAGCTGCAGGGTGTACCAGCCTTTGTTGAATCGCAGTTCCGATGGGATGGGGTATTGCAGATATTCGGTCGGGATGGTCGCATAGAGTTCCGGCGCATATTCCCGGACGATATCGAAGATATCGTCGTACGCTTTCGGTTCTCTTGTTCGGTCAAGGGCGATGTAGAAACGGTTGGGGTTGTAGGTCCGGTCGGCCCAATTCGTCGGTCGCACAGTGAGTGTGGCCGTGTGTATGTCGGCGAAACGGTTGAAACTTAAATCGGCGCAAAGGTATCGTGCAGGGGTTTTGCTATCGTTGAAAAGAACATGGAGTTGCTTCGATACGGTGCCTTCTGCGGATGGATACTCCAGGGTGATATGGGATTCGTCCATGTAAATAATGTTATCTTTGCCGCATTCCCTTTGGGCGAATGCGGTGAGGGCGATGCATGCGAGCGGCAGCATGGCGAGGACTTTCCAGCGGGCGCGTGACCCGGAATCTTTTTTGAGCATCATGGTAATTCTTTTTTTGAGGTTACTGTGACCGAGGCCGTCGGCAAGGGAATAGCGGCCAGCGCCGGCGGCCTTCTTTATCAGAAGCATTTGGTATTCTTTCGGATTGAATCCGGCCCGCAGTACGGCGCGGTCCGCTTCGTATTCGTGTATGTCCTGCAACTCCCGTCTCAGGAGCCGCATGAAGGGATTGAACCATTGCAGACATCCCGCCGCGTCGAGCAGAAGCAAATCCCAGGAGTGGCCGAGGCGGAGGTGTGCCCGTTCGTGGGCGATAATCTCGTGTTCATTGCAGTCGCTGTGCGGAAGGACGATGTAGCGCATCCAGCTGAACGGTACGGTGGTGTTAGCTGTGCGTACGAGCACGGTATGCCTGTCGAGTCGTGTCCGTTCGCCGGCGCGTACCGTTCGGAGGATTTCGGTGACGGAGGCCAGCATGCGCAGCAGCGAGACCGCCGCACCGCTCCAGAAGAGGCAGGCGATGAGCGTCGGGAGGAGCGGGCGGTGTTCGGCGGATACGGGCTTGTCCGGTTTCGCCGCCTGTGGCTCCGCGAGCGGTTCGGGTGTCGGAACCGTTCGGATACGGTCGGTTCGGAATTCGTCTCCGATAGGGATGATGGCGGTATAGGGTTCGGGACCGGAGGCCTCGGCGGGAAGGGTGACGAATCCGGCCGGAATGAGGAAAGCGAGCACCGCCGAGGCGAGGAGTACCGCCCGGTTGAGGCTGTGGAAGGTGTCGCGGCTGAGGAGGAGCCTGTAAAGCAGCCAGAATGCCGCGATACAGATGCCGACCTTGAGAAGATACCAAATGAACGCTTGCATGGCTATTCCTTTCCTTTTTCTATTCTTTCTATCAACTCCCGCAGTTCTTCCACGGAGATTTTCTCCTCGCGGACGAGGGTCGATACGGCGTTTAAGTAGGAGTCGTGAAAGTATTTGCTGATGACGCCCCGGAGCGTGCCGCTGCGAAACTGTTCCTCGGTGACGAGCGGGTAGTATTGATAGGTATTGCCGTAGGCGCGGTGAGAGAGGAACCCTTTGGCTTCGAGCCCCCGTACCATGGTGGAGAGCGTATTGAAATGGGGCTTCGGTTCGGCATAAAGCTCTTGCAGCTCTTTGACGAACAAGGCGCCCCGTTCCCAGAAACGGGTCATGATTTCTTCTTCTCTGCGTGTCAGTTTTTCCATGGTTGTGCGTCGTTTTGCGGTTTGCCGGGAGCGGTATCCGGCGGATGGCCTGTCCCCGGAATTCATGTGGCCGAAACCCGACTGCCGTGGTGTTCCCGGTCGTATGGAACAAAGATAACTAAAAGAATTTTGTGTGCAACTAATGTATTTAGTTTTTAAACTATATTTTTTAGTTTTCTTTTGAAAGGAACGGTCGTGCCATGCGGGTTCATGTATGGAACATACTGTTGACGAGCGGTTTAATTGCCGGGGTTGTCCTCCTTGTGCGACCAAGAGACCGGAAGAGGGTAACGTATCTTCGGGAGATTGATACGGCGGAGCGGGTTTTTGCCGTTTGCAGTCCGGTGCCGGAATGACCGGAGGGGCGGCTTCGGGGATATGTGTCGGTAACGGTGCATGTACCGGAGTACACGGAATCCGTTTTTTTCGGTTGCGGCGGGAACTCTTTGCCGGCCGCCGGAGAACAGAGGGTGTGCGGCCGGGGACTGCGGCTACTGCCGCAGGGCCATGTGCAGTATGGGGTAGGGAAGTCCGTCGGCGTCGGTTTCGTCGCGCGAGGTCGTGCGGAAGCCGTGTGCCCGGTAGAAGCCCTCCGCCCGTTTGTTCTGTTCATTGACATCCACTCGTGTCACCCCCTTTTCGCGGATGGCGAAGGAGAGCAATGCCCGTCCCAGTCCGCGGCCGAAAAAATCGGGATGTACGAAGAGCATTTCGAGGTTGTCGCCCGACAGGCCGGCGAATCCGACAGGTCGGCCGTCGGTGAGAAGCATGTGGAGTTCGACGGCGGGAAAATAGTCCGTAGCGAGTCGGCTGCGGAGCCGTTGCAGGTCTGCTTCGGCGAGGAACGTGTGCGTCGCCCGGACCGATGCCTCCCAAATGTCGACCAGCATCGGATAGTCGGCCGCTTTGGCCGGGACGATGTCGTATGCGTCGTGTGCGGGTCGTTCTTTTTTGTCTGTCATAGTTATTGCGAATATCGAATGGGTGTGGCCGGTAAGGGACCGTTATGTCTCGTACAGACGGTAGCGGGCGCCGCAGTCGATGAGGAAATCGAGTACCTCTTTGAACTGGCCTTTCACATAGGAGGGAGGCGGAAGGACGGGATGGTCGTCGAAATGCTTGCGCAGCGTTGCCGGCAGCTCGGCGGTCGAAACGTGCAGCCTGTCCGCCAGCGTTGTCGTCTCCTCCTGGTCAAGGAGGGCATACAGGGTGTTGTCTCTCCGATGGTCGTCGTAATACACGTACTCCAGTTGAACGACCATGCGATTGCGGTCGTCGAGACCGACCGAAAGCGACGCCCCTATCTCGAGGTCTTCATCCGATTCCACCAACAGTTCTTCTTCCGTCAATTGCATGGACTCTCTTTTTACGGAAGGCATCGTGCCCTTCCCTTTATGGCAAAAGTAGCAAATTATCGCAGATTCAGGATACCTGCGGAGGCGTTTTTGACGGAAATGGCGGTTTTCGCCGGAAGCCTGTGGCCCGATGGAACGGCCTTCATAGAACAATTCTCCATGGCGATATCGCCATGGAGAATTGTTCTGTTGGGTTGTGTGTACAGCACTCCGCCGTGCGGCGGCAGGCGGGCTTCCGTGTACGGATTACTTGCGGCGCCCTTTGGCCATACCCGGCTTCATCGTGGCGACGGACTTCATCACCTTGCGCGTCTGGTCGAACTGTTTGAGCAGCTTGTTTACCTCGGCAAGCGTCGTTCCGCTCCCTTTGGCGATGCGTTCCTTGCGGCTGGGGTTGATGATTTCCGGATTGCTGCGTTCGGCGGGTGTCATCGAGTGGATGATGGCCTCGGTCTGCTTGAACATGTCGTCCGAAATCTCGATGTCTCTGATGGCCTTGCCGACACCGGGTATCATGCCCATCAGGTCCTTCATGTTGCCCATCTTCTTGATTTGGGCTATCTGGTCGAGGAAATCGTTGAAGTCGAACTGGTTCTTGACAATCTTCTTTTTCAGCCGGCGGGCATCCTCCTCGTCGTACTGCTCCTGGGCGCGTTCCACGAACGACACGATATCGCCCATACCGAGAATACGGTCGGCCATGCGTTCCGGATGGAACACTTGGAGGGCATCCATCTTTTCGCCCGACGAGATGAACTTCAGCGGTTTGTTGACCACCGAACGGATGGAAATGGCTGCACCGCCGCGGGTGTCGCCGTCGAGCTTCGTGAGCACCACGCCGTCGTAATCCAGTCGTTCGTTGAACTCTCTGGCAGTGTTCACGGCATCCTGTCCCGTCATGGCATCCACCACGAAGAGGGTCTCGGAAGGCTTGACGGCTCTCTTGACGACCGCTATCTCCTCCATCATCGCTTCGTCCACCGCCAGGCGGCCGGCCGTATCGACGATGACGGTGTTGATGTTCTTGCCACGGGCATATTTTATGGCGTTCTCCGCTATCTCCACCGGGTTCTTGTTGCCCTCTTCGGTGTAGACCTCCACGCCTACCTGCTGGCCGAGTATCTTCAGCTGTTCGATGGCTGCAGGTCGGTAGACGTCGCCCGCGACGAGCAGGACGCTGCGGCTTCGCTTGCTCTTCAGCAGGTTGGCGAGCTTGCCGGAGAAGGTGGTCTTACCGGAACCCTGCAGGCCGGCGATGAGGATGACGGCCGGTCGGCCGTCGAGATTGATGTCCGAGGCCGTACCGCCCATGAGCAGGGCAAGTTCGTCACGGACTATCTTGGTCATCATCTGCCCCGGCTTGACGGCGGTCAGCACGTTGGCGCCGAGGGCCTTCTGCTTTACCTCGTCGGTGAAGGTCTTGGCTACCTTATAGTTCACGTCGGCGTCGATGAGCGCGCGGCGTATCTCCTTGAGCGTTTCGGCAACGTTGATTTCGGTAATCCGTCCTTCGCCCTTCAGTATCTTGAAAGACCTCTCCAGCCTGTCGGTTAAGTTCTCGAACATGGTTTATCCGTGTTGTTTGTTTCGTAGCCTGCAAATGTAGCGATTTCCCCGCAAATATGAAAACCCCGCCGGGGGGCAGGCCGGCGAGGAAGGCTTGCTATTCGCCGCGGAGCCTGACGCTGCGGGTATCCGGGTCGAATGTCAGGGCGGTGTCCCGGAACAGCCTGCCCAAGTCGCCGCTTTCGACGAGCATGTCGGTCGTGCCGTAATGGAACCGTCCGCCTTCGAGCAGGGCTATTGTGTCGCACAGTTCCAGTGCGATGGCCAGGTCGTGCGTCGAGAAGACGATGCATTTTCCCTCATCGTGGGCAAGGCGGCGCAGGAGTAGGCCGATTTCGTATTTGTTGGGCAGGTCGAGGAATGCGGTCGGTTCGTCAAGCAGGATGATGGGGGTGTCCTGCGCGAGGGCGCGTGCTATCATCACCCGTTGCCTCTCACCGTCGCTGAGCGTGCCGATGCCCTTGCCGGCGAATGCCTGCATCCCCACGAGCGCGAGCGCACGGGCCACCTGCGCGCGGTCCTCTTCGGTCAGCGAACCCACCCAGTTGGTGTAGGGCGCGCGTCCCAGCGCCACCACGTCGGTCACCTTCAGGTTCTCGACCTTCACCTCTTCGGTGGATACGAAGGCGATCGCGGCGGCTATTTCGCGTCGCGACATGGTGTCCGTCCGGCGTCCGTTGACCGTGATGTACCCCGCCTGCGGCCGGGCGAGTCCGGCGACGGTGCGCAGCAGGGTGCTTTTGCCCGTGCCGTTGCGGCCGATCAGGGCGGTGAACTCTCCCCAGCCGAATCCGATGCCGGCGTCGGCGAAGAGGGTCCGTTCGCCGTAGCCGAGCGTGAGTCCGTGGAGCTGTACGGTATTGATCCTTTCGTAGTCCATGTTTCAGGCGTTTTTGCGCGTGCGGAGGATGACAGCGATGACTACGGGAATGCCGATGAAGGCCGATACGGTGTTGATGGGCAGCGTCATGTCGGAGGGAGGGAGCTGGGTGGCCAGATCGCAGAGCAGCATGATGCCGCCGCCGCATACCATCGAGGCGGGCATGAGGATGCGGTGGTCGGCCTCCCGGAAGGCCATCCGCACGATGTGGGGGACGGCGAGACCCAGAAAGCTGATGGGGCCGCAGTAGGCGGTCACTGTTCCGGCCAGGAGGATGGTCGATGCGAAGATGCGGAGCCGCGTGGCCCGGATGTCGAGTCCCATGGTGCGGGCGTAGTTCTCGCCCAGCAGCAGCATGTTGAGCGGCTTGATAAGCGATACGGAGAGGGCGAGTCCCGCGGCGAGGACGGGGACGAGTATCCGCAGTTCGGAGAGCAGCACCCCTCCGAGGCTTCCCATCGTCCATACCACATAGGATTTCACGGCCCCTTCGGGGCTCATGTATTGAAGTATCTCGACGATTGCGGTGGCGGCGCTCCCGAACATCATGCCCATGATGAGTACCGCCATGATGTCCTTGATGCGGGTGGTGACGGCCATGATGACCAGCAGGATGAGGGCGGCTCCCGCCCATGCGGCTCCCACCGCGCCGATGCCGCCCCACCATACCGACGAGGCGGAGATGCCCAGCAGGGGCATGCCGAGCGTGAAGAGCGCTACGCCGAGGCTGGCGCCGGAACTTACGCCCAGCACGTAGGGGCCTGCCAGCGGGTTGCGGAAGAGGGTCTGCATCTGCAGTCCGACGGCCGAGAGCGCTGCGCCCGAAAGGAGCGCCGTCACCGCTTTGGGAATACGGAAATTCAGGATGATGTAGCGGATACTTTCGTCCGAACCGTTTCCCGTCAGGCTGCGCCACAGCTCCTTCAGCGGAATGGATGTGGAACCGACGGCCATGTCGGCCAGCAGCAGCAGCAGCGTCAGCATGGTGACGGCCGGCATCAGTATGGCGGTTCTCCTTTTCAATGTCCGTGCGGTTCTGTAAGTGTGGTTGCTTCGCTGTTCGTTCTGCCCTGACACGGGCGCCGAGGGCCTCCCGGGCGCCTTGACGGGACTATTCGAGCCGTTCGAAGTAATACATGCCCTCTTCGTCCGGTACGGCCGCTTCGGGGTGCAGGCAGAGGATGATATCCCGCAGTACGCGGTCGGCGTGCAGCGCTCCCGACTCCCAGAAGTCGCTTCCTCCGCCCGGAGTCTTCCTGCGCGTACAGTTGTAAACGCGCCGCTGTTCCACGCAGCGGATGTCGGTGAATTTAGGATTCTGTGTCTTGAGTTCGCCGATGTTCCCTGCCTGGTTGGGATTCAGCCAGACATCGGCCTGCCGTGCGGCCAGATAAGCCGTCTCGCCGCTGACGGGGCGGCTGACGGAGCTTTCCTCCCCGGCGAAAATGTAGCGGCCGCCCGCATCCTCGATGAGCCGTACCATGTAGCTCCGGTCGCCCGGCACGAACCATACGTCGCGGTAGGGGGCGTTCAGCATGACCGAGGGACGTTCGGCGAAGGCGGTCGCCCGCATCCGCAGCGAATCGTACCGTGTCTCGATGTCCGTAAAGAGTGCGGCGGCCTCCTCCCTTCGGTCGGTGAGTTCGCCGAAGGGGACGAGCCATTCCGCCTTGCCAAGCGGCGTGGTCTCCATATATTCTCCGATGTAGACGAACGGGATGTGCAGTTCGCGGAATTTGTCGGTCACGGCGGTGTTCTCTCCTCCTACGCCGTAGATGAATACGATGTCGGGCCGCAGGCTCGCCAGCAGTTCGTAATTGACATTGGTGTCGTATCCCACGTCGCGTATGTCTCCCTCCCGGTAACGTTCGCGCACCTTTTTGTTGGAGATGTATTCGGCCCCCGATACGCCCCGTATGGCGTCCGTCGCATCCAGCGCGTCGAGGAAGGCGACGTGTGTCGAGGAGAAGCATACGGCTCGCTGCACGGGTGCCGCGACCGTTACGCCGTCGAACCCTTCGGGCGGAAGTTCGTTCCCGCGCGAGACGAAAAGCTGGGTCCGGACGCTGTCGCCCCCCTGCCACGGGTTGCGGATTTCGATGACGGTGGACGCTCCGTCGGTCGCGTATATCGAATAGCCCTCCGCATGACGGGGAACATATGCCTCTTCACCGGAGAGGCGGACGGTCGAAGTCTCTGCACAGCCGCAGAGCAGAAGTGTTGCCGCCCATACGGCCGGCAACATTCGGATTTTCGTCGTTTGTCTCATCGAGGAACAAAATTAGCACTTTTTTCGGCGTGCCCTCTTCGTATGGCATTAAAGATGCAACTCTCTGACGGGATTTGCTCCGGTCTCCGCCGGGGTTTGAATTGCAGCGAATATGAAAAGGATAGTTTTGCTCCGCCACGGCGAGAGCGTTTGGAACAAGGAGAACAGGTTTACGGGCTGGACCGATGTGGACCTGACGGAAAACGGGGTGGAAGAGGCCAAAAGGGCGGGCCGCATGATGAGCGAGGCCGGCCTCAGTTTCGGAATGGCGTTCACCTCCTATCTGAAACGTGCTGTCAAGACGCTCAATTATGCACTCGATATGATGAACCTCGACTGGATTCCCGTGGAGAAGAGCTGGCAGCTGAACGAGAAGCACTACGGTATCCTGCAGGGGCTCAATAAAAAGGAGACGGCCCGCAAGTACGGCAGCGAACAGGTGTTCCTGTGGCGCCGCAGTTACGATGTCGCACCCGACCCGCTCCCCGACAACGACCCCCGCAATCCCCGGTTCGATGTCCGTTACAGCGAGGTGCCGGCCGGGATGCTGCCGCGTACCGAATCGCTGGAGGATGCCGTGGAGCGTGTCGTACCCTATTGGGAGAACTGCATTCTCGCTTCGCTCGACCGGTACGACCAGGTGCTGGTGGCGGCCCACGGCAATTCGCTCCGGGCGATAGTGAAAATACTGAAGGGAATATCCGACGAGGATATCGTGAACCTCAATCTGCCGACAGGGATTCCTTACGTATTCGAATTCGACGATGCATTGCGCCTGCGCCGCGACTATTTCCTCGGCGATGAGGAAGAAATCAGACGGATGATGGAGCAGGTGGCCGGGCAGGCGGGCTGACGGGCAGGCCGCGACGGGTTTCCAAGGAAAGCGGAGGAGGCCGATGCCTCCTCCGCTTTCCTTGGATATCCTCTCTGCGGTTACTCCCGGTGCGGCTCGCCGAACACTTCGAGGGCTTTCAGTACCGGTGCGTCCACTACGTAATAGTTGGCGTAGAATCCGGTCTCCTCCAGCGGGGTGTTGCGCCCGATGTAGGCTCGTAGAAGAGCCCGGAGCAGCCGCTCGGATTGGCGTATCTGGCGCCGGTCGGGGGCCACGCCGTTGCGTTCGGCATAACGGACGAAGTCGTCGAACATTCCCGTGTCGGCGTCGAGCAGACTGTCGAGCTGTGCGATGCTCTCTACGGCATTAATCTTTTCCCGGTTGCGGTCGGCATACTCCATGGTATAGCGGTAGAGGATGTTTCGTCCGGCTACCTCCATGTAATAGGGCGTCATTTCCGTGGTGTCGAGCGGAACGAAAAGGTCGGGCATGATGCCCCCGCCGCCGTAGACCGTCTTGCCGCCGGGCGTCACGAACTTCAGACTGTCGTCGAAGTGGATGCTGTCTGCCGAGAAGAGTTCGTTGTGCAAGTAACGATTGTAGATGTCGTATCCGTACGTGCTGTCGGCGGATGTATAAGGCTTCTGGATGGAGCGGCCCGTGGGCGTGTAGTAGCGGGCCGTGGTCAGCCGGATGGCCGAACCGTCCGTAAATGGTATCTGTTGCTGGACGAGCCCCTTTCCGTAGGAGCGGCGGCCGATTATCGTGGCGCGGTCGTTGTCCTGCAGAGCCCCGGCGAATATCTCGCTCGAGGAGGCGCTGTTCTCGTCGATGAGCACGGCCAACTCTACATCCTGATAGCCCCCTTTCCCGTCGCTGTACTCCTCCATCCGGTCGCCGTTGCGGTCTTCCGTATAGACGATGAGCCTGCCGTCGGCGAGGAATTCGTTCGCCATGCGGATGGGTTGTCCGAGGTAACCGCCCGTATTGCCGCGCAGGTCGATTATCAGTTTGCGCATCCCTTCCCGGCGGAGTTCGCCGAGGGCGCGTACCATTTCGTCGTGGGTGTACTGCGAGAAGGTGGTGATGCGCAGGAAACCGATGTCGGGAGTGAGCATGTAGGCGGCATCCACGCTTTTCACCGGTATCTTGTCGCGCACGATGGCGATGGGAACGAGGTCGTCTATTCCCTTGCGCTGGACGGATACCGTTACCTGCGTACCGCGCGGTCCGCGCAGCATCTTCATCACGTCGTCCATCGGAAGTTTCCGTCCGGCCACGAGCGAGTCGTCGATGCGGATTATCCGGTCGCCGTTCTGTACGCCCGCCTTCTGGCTCGGCCCCTGCGGAATGACATTCAGGACGATGATGGTATCGGTGGACATGTTGAACGTGATGCCTATGCCGTCGAATTCCCCTTCGAGCGGCATGTTTACCTCGGCCAGTTCCGAGGCGGGGATATAGACCGAGTGGGGGTCGAGGTACCACATGAGGTCGGGCATCAGCGCCTCCACGAGCGAGTCGGTACTTACCGGGTCCACGTAGTAGCGGTCTATCAGCGAGAGGGCGTAACTTATCTTGCCGCCCGGCGAATCGAGTTCGCCGGCCAGACTGCGCAGCCTCCTGTCCACGCTGTTGCGGCCGGCGAAGAGACCTATCACCACGCCCAGTACGAGCGCTGCCGACAGGAGAATGGGGGTGAGTATGCTGCCTTTCGAATTCTTTTCCATGGTTTGCTTTCGGTTTTCGTCCGGTTGCCGCCGGAACGGTTATTTGTTCCTGAATACGTATTTCAGCCCTATCATGAACGAGTATTGGTACTGGAGTGCCGTACTGTCCTCCTTGCGGTAGTAGAGCTGTCCGTAAAGTTTGGTGGAGATGAATTTGGTTATCCTTATCTCGAACGTGTTCTCCCACCTGACCGTGGGATTGTCCGGTTCGGTGTAGGGGAGAAAGAAATAGAGGTCGGAGCGGTAGCGTAGCCACTCCTTCTTTCCGAACGCCCGGTCGAAGAAGACATCGGCCGAGTAACCGAGTTTTCCGGTGACCCGTTCGCCGACAGGTACGCCGTAGCGGCCGTCTTCGGGAAGCATGTCGTTGAGTACGGTGACGATGTTGCCGCCCAGGGGCGAGAGCGTTATCTTGAAGGGACTGCCCGCCTTGGCGTAGGTGAAACCCGCGGCGATGTCGAAATAGCCGGGCGACATGAAGTCCGAGACGAGGATGTGTTCCGTGCGCGACTTGTATCCCTGCGAGAACTGGCTGCGGATATTTATCGAGGCGGAGTAAGACCAGTTGCGGTGCATCTCCCAGCCCAGCTGCCAGTTGATTTTGAATTCGTCCTTGTTCTTGAAAAAGGCGTCGTCGATGAAGTTCATGCCGTAGGTGGCGTCCGCCCGGTAGTCTATCGATAGCTTCTCCTTTTTGTATTGATGCCGGAAAAAGATGTTGGCGAGTGCATAGAAGTTGTTGCTCCCGCTGCCTGTCCAGTGTTCGAACTGTTGCAGTGAGGTTTCGAGCGAGGCATTGAACTCTATTGTATTGCGTTCTTTGCGAAGTTTGAGCCGTTTTGCCCGTTCGGCCGCGGGGTCGAAATAGTCATTCCGGGGCTGTACGGCAGGAAGCCGGTCGAAGACCCTGGGAGGTTCCTGGGTTTCGGCCGCGGATTTTCGGATAGTGAACTGCGCATGGCAGGTGCCCGTTCCCAACATGGTGCAGCACGCGGTTATGCAGAGGGCTTTCAGCAATGTATTTATCGGCAGACCTGTTTTCATCGCCATGCGCGGTTTTCTCGTGATGCAAATGTACAAAAAAAGCATTGAACAGTATGTGCCTTTCGCTGAAAGCATACACTTCTGCCGGGCCGACGGTCTGCGGTTCGCCGGATTGTGTTATATTTGCCGTAGAATGGAAAACGGAATGAAAAAGTATTTTGGAGCACATGTGAGCGCTTCGGGCGGCGTACAGAACGCTCCCGTGAATGCCCATGGAATAGGGGCGGGAGGTTTCGCCCTCTTTACCAAGAACCAGCGCCAGTGGCGTGCGGCCCCTCTCGAACCGGAAACCATCGAGGCTTTTCGCCGGGCCTGCCGCGAGAACGGCTATCTTCCGCAGGCGATACTGCCCCATGACAGTTACCTGATAAATCTCGGACATCCGGGAAAAGACGAATTGCAGAAGTCGCGGGAGGCTTTCGTTGACGAGATGCGTCGCTGCGGCCAGCTCGGCCTCGACCGGCTCAACTTCCACCCCGGCAGTCATCTGGGACAGATAACCGTGGAGGAGTGTCTTGACCGGGTAGCCGAGAGTATCAATATCGCGTTGGAGCAGACGGAAGGAGTGACGGCCGTCATAGAGAATACCGCCGGACAGGGTTCCAATGTCGGCTTTGATTTCGGACACCTTGCCTATATCATCGACCGGGTGGAGGACAAGTCGCGGGTGGGGTATTGTATCGACACCTGCCATGCTTTTGCAGCCGGGTACGACCTCTCGTCCGCCGCGGCTTGCGACGCCACGTTCGCGCTGCTCGACCGGACGGTTCCAATGAAATACCTGAGAGGCATGCATCTCAACGATGCCATGAAGCCGCTCGGCAGCCGTGTGGACCGCCATGCGCCGTTGGGCGAGGGTACGATAGGGCTCGAAGCGTTCCGCTATATTGCGGCCGATTCCCGTTTCGACGGTATGCCGCTGATACTCGAAACCCCCGTGGAGGAGCGGTGGCCTGCCGAGATAGCCATGCTCTACGGCTTCGCAGACGGAAGGGAGTAGTGACCCGGCTCTTCGTCCGAAAACGGTTGCGACCGGCAGAAACAGTGCCTTCGCGCCGCGAAGGCGGACGGTGCAGCGTATCGTGGAAGGTTACGGATATGCAAATGGCGGTCGGTATGGGCCGTTCCGGAAGGGCGGGGTAGCCATAATGCAAAAAGGGTATGCAATGTTGCATACCCTGTATTTTTGCGCATACGGCGTGCGGCCTCTGCGGCTTACAATGCGTTTACGTGCTTCTGGATGCTGCTTTTGAGGTTGCCGGCCTTGTTGGCATGGATGACATTCCTCTTGGCGAGCTTGTCGAGCATGGCGCTTACTTTCGGCAGGAGTGCTTCGGCAGCGGCCTTGTCCGTCGTGTTGCGCAGTGCCTTCACGGCATTGCGGGTTGTCTTGTGATAATATCTGTTCTGAAGCCTGTGCGCTTCGGTCTGACGAATCCTCTTTTGTGACGATTTATGATTTGCCATGTCTTGTTGCTGTTTTTAACTTTGTAGCCCATAGGAGAATCGAACTCCTCTTTCAAGAATGAAAATCTTGCGTCCTAGCCGATAGACGAATGGGCCGTGGAAAGGTCGTCTGAAACTTTCGCGGTGCAAAGATAGGTAAAAAAGCGTTAGGTGCAAATATTTTCAAAAAAAAATCGGTGAGAGCGCTTCCCGCAGAGTGTAAATGGTTTATCTTTGAATAGGCAATTAAATGCGGTACGGAAGCGGGTACGGCAAGCTGTTTGCCCGTGAAAATTCGTTTTCAGACAAAAACGGCGGCGCGCGTATGTCGTACCGGCGGGAAAGCGTTCTGTCAATGGCCGGAGTCCCGACGACATGCGGCGGAACGGTTCGGAACGGACGGGTGCCCGGTCGCCGTATCGATTAAAAAAGGAGGAATTATGAAAGGTTATAAGGAGATACCGGCCGATAGGATGCCCGGTAATGTAATCGAAATGATAGGCCGGCAGTGGATGCTCGTTACGGCTGGCAGCGGGGAGCAGTGCAATACCATGACGGCCAGCTGGGGCGGTATCGGTGTGATATGGGGGCAGCCGGCTGCGACCGTTTACATCAGGCCGCAGCGTTATACGAGGGAGTTCGTGGATGCCGAGCCGCGGCTTACCCTGTCATTCATGGGGGAGGAGTACCGCCGGGCGCTGGCTTACTGCGGGGCGCACAGCGGACGTACAGAGGAGAAGATTGCCCGGGCGGGACTGACCGTGGAGCATACGCCGGCCGGAACGCCCTGCATCGGCGGTGCCGAAATCGTGCTGGAGTGCCGCAAGATGTACCGCGACCGGTTCGGACCCGCGGAATTTCTGGAGAAGGAGCTGATAGACGCGTGGTATCCTGAAAAAGATTTCCATTATCTCTATATTTGTGCCATAGAAAAGGTATATGTCAGGGAGTAACCGTAATTAATTAGGAGAAAAAGCATGGAGAACTTCATTTTTCAGAACCCGACCAAACTGATATTCGGCAAGGGGATGATAGCCCGCCTCGCGACAGAGATACCTGTTGGAGTGAAAATCATGGTGACCTTTGGCGGCGGAAGCGTGAAGAAGAACGGTGTGTACGAACAGGTCACGGCGGCATTGGCCGGCCGCGACTACATCGAGTTCTGGGGCATCGAACCCAATCCCAAAATAGAGACGCTCCGCAAGGCGGTCGCACAGTGCAAGCGCGAGGGGGTGGATTTTCTGCTCTCGGTCGGAGGCGGTTCCGTACTCGACGGGACGAAACTGATAGCGGCCGCCGTGCGTTACGACGGCGATGCCTGGGATTTGGTGCGCGACGGCAGCCTCATCGGGGAAATCCTGCCGTTCGGCGATGTGATGACACTGCCTGCTACGGCGTCGGAGATGAACCGCAACGCCGTCATATCGAGCATCGAGACGAAAGAGAAGTACGGTATGAAGGTGGATTATCCCCGTTTTTCGATACTCGACCCGCAGACCACTTTCTCGCTGCCGAAATACCAGCGGGCGGCCGGCATGGCGGATACTTTCATCCATGTCATGGAGCAGTACATGACCGTGACGGGGCAGTCGCCGCTGATGGACCGTTGGAGCGAGGGTATTCTCCAGACGTTGGTGGAGATAGCTCCCAGGGTACTGGAAGAGCCGCACGATTACGACACCATGGCCGATTACATGCTGTGCGCCACCATGGGACTCAACGGGTTTATCGCCATGGGGGTTACGGAGGATTGGGCAACGCACCAAATCGGGCACGAGCTGACGGCCATCAACGGCCTGACGCACGGACATACGCTCGCCATCGTCTTCCCCGGCCTGCTGAAGGTACTGCGTGACCAGAAGATGGCGAAGATACTCCAGTACGGCGAGCGCGTATGGGGTATCACGGAGGGCAGCGACGAGGAGCGCGCTACGCGGACCATCGACGCTACCGAGCGGTTTTTCCGTTCGCTGGGGTTGCAGACGCGGCTCCACGAAGTCGGGATAGGGGAGGATACGATATGCGAAATCGAGCGCCGCTTCAATGAGCGGGGCGTGGCATTCGGCGAGGGGCATAACGTGACCGGTACGGTGGCCCGTCGTATCCTTGAGGAGGTGAAGTAGATTTTCCGGTATCCGTCCGCGGAGCACCGGGATTCGCCGGGCACCGGCGCGGTATCCTGCCGGGAGGAGATGCGTACATTGCTTCCCGGTAGGATATCTTTCGTCGGAAACGTCGGTTCGTGGACCGGCGGAAAAGCTGGCCGGCTGTCGTTCGTTCTTTTTGCAGCGCAAAGGATGCCGACAAAGAATAAGGAGAGTTTTAATCATATGGTCAATGACGGGAAAGAGGCCGCCAGCGGGCGGATGACCGAAGCGCACCCCCTCGAACCTTTTCTGCCGGAGGGGGCACGGCTGTTGATGCTCGGCAGTTTTCCGCCTGCCCGTTCGCGCTGGTCGATGGAGTTCTACTATCCCAATTTCCAGAACGATATGTGGCGTGTGATGGGATTGGTGTTTTACGGCGACCGTGAGCGGTTCGTCGCTCCGGACGGACGGCATTTCGACCGGGAAGCGGTGGAGACGTTCTGTCGGGAGCGGGGAATCGCCCTTTCCGATACTGCGGCCGAAGTGGTCCGGGCCCGCGGCAATGCGTCGGACAGGTTTCTTGAGGTGGTGCGTCCGTTCGACCTGGCCGGTATGCTGGAAAGGCTGCCGGCGTGTCGGGCCGTGGCGGCTACGGGACAGAAGGCGGCCGACACATTGGCTGCAGTCGCAGGGTGCGAACCTCCCGCGGTGGGCTGTTTTTCCGAATTCGAATTTTCGGGCCGCATGGTACGCTTTTACCGTATGCCCTCCACATCGCGGGCCTATCCCAAACCGTTGGCCGAAAAGGCGGCCGTTTACGGGAAGATGTTCGCCGAAACGGGACTTGTCCCCTGAAAGACGTCCTGTGGGGCCGACGGCGGGTCTCGGAACCTCGGCCGGAAGCGGAAAGCCGGAGAGCGGAGGGGAGAGGATGCCGGCCGTTCGGGAAAGGGATGTTTTGCCGTATAGTTATTTTTTATACTTTTGTGATTCGGTATAGATTCTGAGATGACGATTGTACAGTTGGAATATCTGCTTGCGGTGGTGAATTTCGGCAGCTTTTCGCTTGCGGCCGAAAGGAGTTTCGTCACTCAGCCGTCGCTGAGCATGCAGATAAAGAACCTCGAGGAGGAGCTCGGCGTGGTGCTGCTCGACAGGTCGAAAAAACCGGTCATATTGACGCAGGCGGGAGAGGTGGTCGCCGAACGGGCCCGGGATGTCGTGAAGATGTTCAATTCGGTCTATGAGGACGTGGCCGTGCTCAAGGGAACCGTGTCGGGCGTGCTGCGGCTGGGCGTAATACCGACCGTGGCGCCCTATCTGCTGCCGCGGATGGTACAGGATTTTGCCGGACGCTGTCCCGACGTACACCTCGAAATCAAGGAGATGATAACTCCGCAGATAGTCCGGGCGATGGAACACGACGAAATAGACGCCGCCATTCTTGCGGGCGGTACCTGTCCGGAGGGTATTACCGAGGATTGCATCTTCGATGACAGGTTCTATGCTTACCTTTCGCCGGGACACAGGCTCTTCGAGCGCTCCAACATCCGGCTCGAGGACCTCGACCTGAAAGAGATGCTTCTGCTTTCGGAGGGGCACTGTTTCCGCGACCAGATACTCGACCTCTGTCCTTCGAAGGGCGGGGCGCATGCCTCGTACTACTTCGAGAGCGGTTCGCTCGAAACGCTGATGCGGATAGTGGACAATACGGAGTTCATGACCATCATCCCGGAGATGGCGGTGCCGTACGTGCCGCAGGAGCATGCCGCGCAGGTGAAGCCGCTTGCCAAAGGGGCCGTGTCGCGCAAGATAGCGGTGGCCGTCCGCCGTACTTATGTGAAGGACTCCATCGTCAAGGTGCTTAAGGAGTCAGTGGCCGCTGTGGGAGGCGCTGCCGGGGAGTGAAAGGACCGGGCTGCCGCCGCGGCCGTGGGTGCGGTCGGCCGGATTGTGACAAAAAAGATGTACATTTGCCGGCGCCCTGTGTAATACATTATATTATTAGGACTGTATGGATGAATTGTTGGGAACGATAGTTTCGGCGATAGAGGACAAGAAGGGAAAGAACATCCTGTCGCTCGACCTGAGAGGGTTCGACGGAGCGGTGGCCGATGCCTTCGTGGTATGCAGTGCGGAATCCACCACGCAGGTGGCCGCCATTGCGGACGGCATCGAGGAGAAGGTATTCGAAACGCTCGGCCAGCGGCCGCGCAGGACGGAGGGCATGCAGAACGCCATCTGGGTGGTAGTGGATTATGTGGATATCATGGTTCATGTTTTCCAGACGCAGGCCCGCGAGTTCTACCGGCTGGAGGAGCTTTGGGCCGACGCCCCCTCGGTGCGCTACGGCGAGTGGGAGTAATAAAATGCGGATAAACGCGTTAATGTTTCGCGGCATGAGCGTCGGGCGCATGCCGCATCAATATTGCAGAACGTAAATGTAGAGATGGCATCCAAAAACCAGAACAATAAGAACAGCGGGGGCCGGCGCCCCCAGATACGGCCGATGGGCTACGGCATGTGGATATACGGGCTGTTGTTCCTGCTCATCATCGGGTGGTCGTGGCTGGGAGGCAGCGAATCGCCCGTGAAGACCAATTGGAACACCGTGGAGCAGATGATAGCCGACGGAGATGTCGAAAGCATCGAGGTGGTGAACAAGGAGCAGGCCAACGTCCGGCTCCGCAGCGAAGCAGTGGAGAAGTATGCCGCCCGGCCCGAATACAAGAACATTCCGCGCCGCGGGACGCAGTTCGTCTTCAATATAGGCGATGTGGCTACCTTCCGGCAGGACCTGGACAGAGCCGAGGAGCAGTACGGGCAGGCTGTGCTGCTTACGTATGAAACGAAGCACAACATCTGGCTCGATGTGCTCGGTTTCCTCCCCTTTATCCTGCTGATGGTCTTCTTCATTGTCATGATGCGCAATGCTTCGAAGAATGCCGCAGGCGGTCAGGGGGGCGTCTTCAATGTAGGCAAGGCGAAGGCGCAGGTGTTCGATGCCAACAACAAGGACCGTGTGACTTTCAAGGATGTGGCCGGACTGGAGGAAGCGAAGGTGGAAATCATGGAGATTGTGGACTTCCTGCGCAATCCGCAGAAGTACCGCGAACTCGGCGGAAAGATACCGAAGGGAGCGCTGCTCGTCGGCCCTCCCGGAACGGGTAAGACGTTGCTTGCCAAGGCGGTGGCCGGTGAGGCCAACGTGCCGTTCTTTACCATGAGTGGTTCGGATTTCGTGGAGATGTTTGTCGGGGTGGGGGCATCGCGCGTGCGCGACCTCTTCCGCCAGGCCAAGGAGAAGGCGCCCTGCATCGTCTTCATCGACGAAATAGACGCCGTGGGACGTGCCCGCAGCAAGAATGCCGGCTTCTCCAGCAACGACGAACGCGAGAATACGCTCAACCAGCTCCTGACGGAGATGGACGGTTTCGGTACCAATTCGGGCGTCATCATTCTTGCCGCCACGAACCGGGCCGACATTCTCGACAAGGCGCTCATGCGTGCGGGGCGTTTCGACCGGCAGATAGAGGTCGGACTGCCCGACGTCAAGGAGCGGGCGGAGATATTCGACGTGCACTTGCGCAACATCAAACTCGACCCCAATCTCGACCGCGATTTTCTCGCCAAGCAGACGCCGGGTTTCTCCGGTGCCGATATCGCCAATGTCTGCAACGAGGCGGCCCTTATTGCAGCACGGCACGACAAGAAGTTCGTCGGACGCGAGGATTTCCTCAGCGCCATCGACCGAATCGTGGGCGGCCTGGAGCGCAGGAACATGATAATCACGCCGGAGGAGAAGCGGCTCATCGCCTACCACGAAGCCGGACACGCCACCGTGAGCTGGATACTCGAATACGCCAATCCGCTCATCAAGGTGACCATCATCCCGCGCGGTCGGGCGCTTGGTGCCGCATGGTATCTGCCCGAAGAGCGGCAGGTGACCACGCGGGAACAGATAATGGACGATATCGCCTCCACCCTCGGCGGACGGGCCGCCGAGAAGCTCGTCTTCGACACGCTCGGTTCGGGAGCGCTGAACGACCTGGAGGTGGCGACGAAAAAGGCTTATTCGATGGTGGCCTATCTCGGTATGAGCGACAAGGTGGGCAACATGAGCTATTACGACTCGTCGGGACAGGGAGAGATGGCGCTGACCAAACCTTACAGCGAGCAGACGGCCGAACTTATCGACAAGGAGGTGAAACGGCTGCTCGATGATGCCTTTGCGCTCGCCACGAAGGTGCTTCGCGAACACAGAGACGGATTTACGCAGTTGGCCGAGCTGTTGCTGGAGAAGGAAGTGGTCTTCTCCGAAGACCTCGAACGCATCTTCGGCAAGCGTATCAAGGATATCAAACGGGAGCAGGCGGAGGCGGCAGCGGCTGCCGGAGCGGCCGATTCCGACCCCGTGTCGGTGACCGATGCCGAACTGGCATTCGGCGGGGAAACTGTCGCCGAGCCGGGTGCCGCACCCGATTGGGGAGAGAAGCCGGAGAAGTGACGGCCTGATGTTCATATACCGTCCCGGCGGACGGTTCGGAAAGAGGGCTCCGCAAACAGGAGCCGGTCAAGGGAGGGAACAGCGGTTCCCTCCCTTCTTTTGTCTCCGGCTGAGGAGTCTGCGGTGTAAAGTATTGCTATATAATATGTTGTTGCATTTTTTGCGCCCTTGTGCTATCTTGCGACAGATACATGATAACCAAAACTTCTATGTTATGAAAAGAGTATGGGAATTGCTGTTCTTTGCAGTGTTTGGCGTGCTTTCCGTCGCGTGCGGGGAGCAGGAGCTGGAACGGGCTTTCTTGAAGCTCGAAACGACGAACCTTGAGTTCGAGGCCGTGGGTGCGGCGGTGCAGACCGTTGCCGTGACCTCCAATGTGGATTGGGACTGCACCATGAGCGACGAGTCGAGGGCCTGGATTTCCGTCGAAAAGAGAACGGGCGGGGTTGCCGTTGCGGTGGCCGACAATTCGGGGGTGGAGTCCCGTAGCGGAGCCGTGACCCTCGTACCGGCCTCTCCCGACCTCGAACCGAAACGGATAACGGTCGTTCAGTCCGGCAGCAGTTATACACTGTCGGTGGAACCCGCCTCGCTGTCCTTTGCAGGAGAGGATGCGCCGGCGCAGGAGATTGCCGTGACGGTCGGCGGGGGAACGCTCGAGTGGACGGTCGCCGCGGACGAGGCATGCCGGAGTTGGGTGACGGTGGTCCGGAAAGAGGGAACGGCCGTCGTGACGGTGGCCGACAATCCGGCAACCGAACCGCGCTCGGGGAGTGTCGTCATCTCTGCGGATGTCGCGGGGGTCGGCCCCAAAGCGGTGAAGGTGGTGCAGGAGGGACGGGTTCTTCAGCCCTCGCTCGGTGTGGATGTACGTGAACTGCAGTTCGGCAGCAGGGCGGAAATGCTGGGACAGACGGTGAATGTCGCTGCCGTTGCCGTAGACTGGAAGGTAGTTACGTCCGATACTCCGGATACGTCCGGCAATCCGGTGGAATGGATTTCCATCGTATCCGAAAGAGACTCTTATTTCATCGTGAACGTGGAGACGAATGCCACGCTTGAGGAGCGGTCGGGGTATGTGGTCGTTACCTCCGGCCAGGACGACGTTCCCGATATCGCCGTCGCGGTGACACAGGAGGCCGGCCGGGAGTTCCTGAGCGACCTGACCGGGGACGCGGTCATGGAGGACCTCCCCGGCGGGGGCGGCAATCTGAGCGTCATACCCGTCGATGACTGGACCGATTTCAGGACGACCACCTGGTACATGTCGTTGTGGGGGGCCGATTTGGAGTATGTGAAGGTCAGTTGGCCCTATTCGGTCGGGTATTACGGCAGCGGGTCGCGGCTGGAGATGACGATACGTTCTTCGGTCATCTATTTTAACGACGACAACGAATATTGGTTGCCGGAAGGTACTTACCGGGTGGTGACGGAGGACATCTACGACGAGAACTCGAGGGAACCGTTCACGGTACTTGCCGGCTCCGAATCCAACAGCGTCATAAATCCGAACGGCAGTTGGTATTACCGGCTCGTCGAGGATGAGTATGTCGGTTCCGCACCGATAGTCGAAGGTACCGTGACGGTGGCAAGGAACGGCGAAGCGTATACGCTGACTTTCGATTTTGTGGATGATGCGGGTTATCGGATAACGGGGACGCGCACAGGCGCACTGGAGCTGAAGGTGGCATCGACGCCTACGCCGCAGCCTGCGTCCTGACCGGAGGTTGTACGTAAAGCACGGATTCGCCTGACGTGCGGGCGGGAACGACCATTCCCGCCCGCACGGTTTTTGCATGTGTCGGATACGGGATACGGTACGGCAGTCTGCATGGAGATTCTGCACTGCCGGTTTGCCCGTCGGCGGAAAAAAGCGTATTTTCGGATTGTGATTTAGGCGGTTCGGAATTATTCCATATTTTTGTCCCTGTTATGCGGGGTTGTCGCATGCCGGGGCGCCGAATCGGGACGGCCGGACGGCCCGCAAAGCTGTAATGTATGGCGAAGTTTGGTAAGGAATTGGCGGTGAGGACGCTGAGCGGAGCGGTGCTGTTGCTGGTCGTCGTGGGTGCGGTCTCCGTATCGGAGTACGGTTTTGCGGCACTGATGCTGATGATATGCGTAGGCAGCCTCTGGGAATTCTACCGTATGGCGGCGAAAAAGGGCCTTTCCGTCGACCGTGTCTATCCGGTTGCCGTAGGAGGCGTGGCCGTCGCGATGAGTTTCCTTGTGGCACGCGGTACGCTGCCGGTCGTGTGGCTCTCCATTTTCTTCCCGTTGCTGTATGTGATATTCGTGTACGAACTCCGCCGCAGGCCGCCCGAACCTTTCATACATATCGCCGTTGCGGTCGGAGGGCTCGTCTATGCCGCATTGCCGATGTCGCTGATGTGCTTCGTGGCTTTTTACGGAGGAAGCTACGACGCATGGACGATACTCTGTTATATCTTTACGGTGTGGGTGAACGACATATTCGCTTACCTGACGGGGGTACTGTTCGGAAAACATAAGATGTTCGAGCGGGTGTCGCCCAAGAAGTCGTGGGAGGGATTTGCAGGAGGACTGCTTTTCGCCGTTGCTTTCGGTGTGATGTGCGGTTGGCTGCGCGGCGAAGACATGGTGTGGTGGGGCGGACTCGCTCTTGTGGTCGTGGTCAGCGGCGTGCTCGGCGACCTGGTCGAATCCATGTTCAAGCGGTCGGCGGGCGTCAAGGATTCGGGGGCCATCATTCCCGGACACGGAGGGTTTATGGACCGTTTCGATGCATTGATTTTCTCCGTACCGTTTGTTTTCGCATATTTTACTATCTTTGCCGGTTAGTGCTCGGAAAGGGGCGCGTGCTGCGGCTCCGCGGCCGGTAACGGCGGAGAGACCGAATAAATTCCTTGCCAATGAGACTTGCCAGAGAGGGATATTCCATTGTTTTGTGTACGTTCGCGGTTTTCGCGGCCGTTGCGGTGGGCATGGCGTTCGCCGTGAAGTACGCCGGGATGCCCGTATGGCTCTTCTGGGCGGTGGCGGTTCTGCTCTTCGGGCTCTGCGTCTGCGTGGCGCTCTTTTTCCGCGAACCCACGCGGCGCGAATACCGGAGCGACCCGGATACGGTATTCTCCAGTGCCGACGGTAAGGTGGTTGTCATCGAAGAGGTCTTCGAGGGGGAGTACCTGAAGGAGCGCTGTCTGCAGCTTTCGGTCTTCATGTCCATCACCAACGTACATGCAAACTGGTATCCCGTAGGGGGCGAGATAGTCTATCGCAACAACCATCTGGGGCGCTTTTTCGTGGCATGGCACCCGAAGTCGTCCGAAGAGAACGAACGTACCACGACCGTGGTCGATACGGGGCATGAGAGGATACTCTTCCGGCAGATAGCCGGACTGGTGGCCCGCCGGATAGTCAATTATGCGAAGGTGGGCGAGCGGGCCGAACAGAACGCCAAGTATGGCTTCATCAAGTTCGGTTCGCGGATAGACATCTTCCTGCCGCTGGACTGCGAGGTGCTCGTCGGTCTGGGCGACAGGGTACGGGGCGGACAGACGCCGCTTGCGAAACTGCACAGAGAATAGGAGTATGAACGGTACGGGGAACGAGAGCAAGCCGACGGTGCACTGGACCAGGTATGCGGTCGGTGTGCTCGCCACGTTGGCGGGCCTGTTGCTTGTGTGGTATTTCCGCGATATAGTCGGCTATATCATCGTGTCGGCCGTATTGGCCATCATCGGTACTCCGTTGGCGAAGTTGATGAAGCGGGTGCGTGTGCGGGGACGCTCCGTGCCCGACTGGCTCGCCGCGCTTGTGGTGCTGCTTCTGCTGTGGGGGGTGGGCGTCGCCATGTTCGCCATCTTCATCCCGCTCGTTTTCGACAAGCTTACCGCACTGGCATCGGTGGACTTCTCCACCATTCTCGCCTCGTTCGAGCAGCCGCTGCACAAACTGCAGAATTTCCTCGAGGAGTATTTCTCGTTGAACGTCTCCACCATCTCCATTTCCGATACGATAGGGGCGCAGGTGGAACGGCTGTTCAATCCCGAAAAACTGCAGAACTTCCTCGGTTCCATTGTGTCGGGCGTGGCGAATGCAGTGATAGCGCTCTTTTCGATAACTTTCATCACGTTCTTCTTTCTCAAGGACGACAATCTTTTCCTGAGGATAATTCTCGCGGTCACGCCTACTAAATACGAAGGAAACGTGAAGCATGCGCTGAGTTCCGCTTCATCGCTGCTCTCGCGCTATTTCATCGGGATACTCGCCGAGTCCACCATCATGATGCTTATGGTCTCCATCTCCCTGATATGCTGCGGATACCTTCCCCAGAACGCCTTCTTCATCGGACTTATCGTCGGGGTGCTCAACGTGATTCCCTACGTGGGACCGTGGCTCGGCTTCGGGATAAGCCTGCTGGTGAGCATGGCTTTCGTGGGAGGCGGGACGACCATGACCTTCATCGTGCTCTCGCTGGCCATCACCATTCTGGCGGCCCAGATGATAGACAACTTCCTGTTGCAGCCGCTCCTCTACTCCAACAGCGTCAATGCCCATCCGCTGGAGATATTCATCGTGATACTCATGGCCGGCCACTTCGCCGGTGTGGTCGGGATGCTTTTCGCCATACCGGGCTATACCGTTCTGCGCGTCATCGCCAAGGAGTTCTTCAACCATTTCAAGATAGTCCGGAAACTGACCGAAAAAATGTAGGAACGGCCGGGGAGAACCGGTTGCGTATGCGGTGGTCGGAAATCGTCCGCATCTGCTGTTGTGAGGCCGTGTGCAACGACGGACTCCTGCCCGTATTGTTTCGGCGTATCGTGTTTGCTGGGGCGCTATCGGTTTCGTCCGTTCGTCGGGAGTGTATCCCGCAGAGACTCGGCGCGGCGTTTGTCCGCGGAGCCCTATTTGTTCAGAATCATCTGGGATTTCGGGTAGAGGTTGTTGAACCGGTTTCCGATGCGTTTGGCCCATCCCAATGCGTAGCCCTCGAATGTCATGAGGTTCATCCCTTCGGCGGCCTCTGCCTGCGGAGCGAAATCTTCCCGGCGCAGGTAGTGCAGGGCTTCGTCGGACGACAGCGGGGTTTCGGCTGCGGCGCTGCGGGCGAGGTCGTGGAACATCGCCAGCGAGTGGTCGGGTTTCAGCCGGCCTCCGAACATTTGTCCCATGTAGATGCCCGAATGGAGCGTGTTGAGGTACTCGGCTGCGCTGCGGATGTCGGCGAAAGGTGTCGCATAGTAGCCGTAGAGGCTGTCGCCGATACGGGCGAAACGCATCAGGTCGGGCTGCCCTACCCAGCGGGACAATTCGGCCGTTTCGCTGCGCGACGCCTCTGCCAAGAGTGTCTTGCGTGGTTTCGGCCGAAGGGGGCGTCCCCGTTGGCCGCCCTTGCGGATGGCCGCGGCGAAGAAGCCTTCGCCGGCGATACGGTGGGGCCAGAGACGGAAACAGCGTACTCCGCCGGCCTCACGCTCTTCGATGCCCCAGTCGGGCGGAACCATCGCTCCGGCATCCTCTCCGCCGAGTTCCTCGGCAATCCACCGCACATTCTCTTCATCTTCCGTCCGGTTGAAGGTACAGGTACTGTAAATCAGGACTCCTCCGGGACGGAGCGCCGCCCATGCGTCGGATACGATTCGGCGCTGACGGGCTGCACACAGCCGGACGTTCGCCTCGCTCCACTCCCCGCGGGCTTCGGGACTTTTGCGGAACATCCCCTCTCCGGAGCAGGGGGCATCTACGGCCACCGCGTCGAACCACTCGCCCAGGCCGGCGAAATGGGCCGGGTCGTTGTTGGTGACCATCGTATTGCCGATGCCCCATTTGCGGATGTTGTCGGCAAGGATGAGTGCCCGGCTGCGTATCACTTCGTTGGCTATTACGATGCCATCTCCGCCCGCGAGGGTGGAGTAGAGGGTGGCTTTGCCGCCCGGTGCGGCACACAGGTCGAGGATACGCGCCCCTTCCGGTTCTGTCGTCGAGCGCAGAAGGTGTTCGACGAACATGGAGGAGGCCTCCTGTACGTAATAGGCCCCGGCGTGGAACAGTGGGTCGGTCGTGAACGACGGCCTTTCGGGCAGATAGCGTCCGTAACGGCACCATGCCACCGGGATACCTTCTGCGGGCGATTGTGTCTTGTAGGGGTTCCAACGTACCGATACCGGCGGCGTGCCGTCCAATACGCTGAACAGGGCGTCTGCATCGCCGGGAATGTCCCGGCGTATGTTGCGTATGAATGCTTCGGGCAGTGAAACGGTCATTGTCGGTCGAAGTTATTATCGTATGCCGTACCGCCGATAAGGAACGGTACGGATGTGTGTCGTCTGTGTATCCGGTATTTTCGGTAGGGCTGGTGCGGGTCGGAGCCATGTATCAGTCTTGTTTGCGGACGTAGGGATTGTTCGTCGTTACACGGCAGTCGTCATTGTAGAAGACTGTACCGCCCGACGAGGTGGTTGCCAGCAGTTCGCCGGTGCAGCGGACTTCGGCGTGTCCCGACGACGTTGCCGTTACGGAACAGTTCCGTAACGGCAGGGCGGGAGCGCTGAACCGACTGCCGGAGGCGACTTCGATGACGGCCGAGGGGACGGGGGTGCTGCCGGTCAGGGCGATGCGGGATGAAGCGGTGGATACGGCATAGATGTGGCCGCCCGCGAAAGCACCCGCTATGACGCTGCCGTCGGTGCTTTTCAGCTCGGCCTGTCCCGCGGCCGAGATGCTGCCGTTGTAATGGCTCGATGCCGTCGCGTGTACGAGGACTACGTCGGCATCGGCATTGCCCTGCATGACCGAGCCGTTCGCTGCCTTTATGTGGAGCGAGTTGCCGGCGGATGCATCGCCTGCGAAGCGGCTCGAAGCGTCGAGGATTATTTCCCCGTGTACTTCACAGGTGAGCGGGGCATCGAATACCGAGCCTTCCGTTACCGATATTTTGCAGTTATTGCCTTTCAGAGCCCCGTTGAACCGGCTCGATGAGGATATTACAAGCGTACTTTCGCCGGTGCTCGTTACCGGCATGTCGGCGACGGAACCTTCTGTCAGCGATAAGGCGCAGTGGTGTGCCTTCAGCGAACCGCTCGCCCGGCTGGATGCGGAGACATCGACGCGGCAGATGCCGGACGCCTCGATGCGGGTGTCGGCCCGCGAGCCTTCCGTTACCGATATTTTGCAGTTATTGCCCTTTAGGGCTCCTTCGAACCGGCTGCATCCGGATACATGTACCCGGATGTCGTCTCCGGTCCGGATGTCGGCGGCAATCCTGCTCCCTTCGGAGGACCGTACCGTTACCGGTCCCGGTCCGTTTCCGAGCGGTACTTCGCAGCGTATGGTGCCCATACTTTCGGCTTCGAGCGTCCGGAGTGCCGCGGAGGCCGGTATGACAGCGCGTACCGTACAGTCCGTTATCGAACGTGCGTCGATGCGCATCGTCAGCCGTTTGCCGTCGGAACGGGTGACGATGCGGTCGATAACGTTGTCGTCGGCCGTTATGACCAGCGTGGAGACCGCTGCGGAAACGACGGCTTCGATGCCGTCGGAGACGTACAGGACTTCGTACGCGCCGATTCTCCCCAGGTCTCGGGTGACCAGGCGTTCGCTGCCTTTTACCCTGCGGGGTTTGGCGGTATGGACGACGGTTCCGGTGTCGTCGCAGGCGGGGACTGCGTTCGGGGCGGCCGTGCTTCCGTATGCGAGGAGCAGTGTTGCGGCCAGCGTAAGAATCGTTTTCATGGCGTTCGACGGTGTCTCGTTCGGTTTTCGGGATAACGGCTGGTCGGGTACGTTCCATAAGGATACGGCGAGAAGGCCGACCGGGAATGTCCGGCGTCGTTACCGAACAATAAAGGTATGCAAATTATATCGTCTTGCCGCATACTTTATTGAATATTTCGGCGATTCTTCGGCGGCGGGAGGCGTTGCGGAGTTGGAGCGTCGCTCCGCTGCCGGGGCATCGTCGCTGCGGTGCGGCTTTTCCGGAAAGAGGTCGGTGGTCGCCTGTCGTCTATCGGGCGGGATGCGCCGCCGATGTTTCGGCCTCTTTTATCCGCTGCACGATGTCGTCCACGATGGCCGGATTGAGGACGAAGTCCTCGCTGTCTATGTTTACGGTCAGCACGCGGCCGCGGTAGATGTTGTCTATCCAATCGTTGTAGCGGTTGTTGAGCCTTTCGAGGTAGTCGAGGTCGATGTTCATCTCGTAGCTGCGGCCGCGCTTGAGAATCTGGCTTACGAGCGTGGGTACCCCGCCGCGCAGATAGATGAGCAGGTCGGGTGTAGGTATCAGGTTGGCCGAGAGGTCGAAGATTTTCATGTAGGTATTGAAGTCGCGCGACGACATGAGCCCCATTTCGTGCAGGTTGCCGGCGAATATGTGGGCGTCTTCGTAGATGGTTCTGTCCTGGATGACGTAACCTTTCGTCTCTTTTATCTGGAGACCCTGTTTCATCCGGCAGCCCAGAAAATAGACCTGAAAGTTGAACGCCCAGCGGTTCATGTCTTCGTAGAAGTCGGCTATGTAGGGATTGCCCGTCTCCTCGAAAAGGGCGGTGCCGCCGAGCCTGTCGGTCAGCATCTCGGTCAGCGAGGTCTTGCCGCTGCCTATATTTCCTGAAATGGCGATGTACATGGTCTTCGTGTCGTTTTCGTGTCGCTGCGGCGGAGCACTGCGGTCGCTGTCAGGCTTCGGTCCGGTCGCTGTGTACCGCAAGGAGCGTTTCTGCCCTCTCCGTTGCTGCGGCCCGGATGAGCTCTTCGGCATAGGTCCGGTCGTTGTAGAGGCGCGGAACCTTGTTCTGGCCCCCCACTTTGCCGTGGGCCCTCAGCCAATGTTCGAAGGTTCCCGCCGGTACGACGGTTATTTTGGGCTCGGTCAGCGTGGTATCCTTGAAACGCTTGGCTTCGTAATCGGAGTTCACCCGTTTGAGTCCCTCGTCTACCGCCTGCGTGAACTTTGGCAGGCTGACCGGCGGAGTACGGAACTCTACCACCCATTCGTGCGCGCCTTTGCTGCGTCCCTCCATGTAGACGGGAGCTACGGTATATTCGGCCACTTCGGCCCCTGTCGCCGTACAGGCGTCGTGCATGGCCGATTCGGCGTTGTCTATTACGATTTCTTCGCCGAAAGCGTTGATGTAGTGCTTGGTACGTCCCGTGATGCGGATGGTGTAGGGTGAAGTGGAAACGAACTGGACGGTATCGCCTATCATGTAGCGCCACAGACCGTTGCAGTTGGTGATTATCATTGCGTAGTTCACTCCGGTCTGCACGCCTTCGAGCGGTACGGCGGCGGTCGGGTCGCCGAGCCGGTCGGTGGGCAGGAATTCGTAGTAGGTACCGTAATCGAGCATGAGCAGCATCTCCTGTCGACCCGGCTCCTCGGCGATGGCGAAAAAGCCCTCCGAGGCGTTGTAGGTCTCCATGTAGTGCATGTCGGGCGACGGGATGATTTTCCGGTACTGCGCCTGATACGGTCGGAAATCCATCCCGCCATGGACGAAGAGTTCCATATGGGGCCATATCTCCAGGATATTCTCCTTGCCGGTGTATTCCAGTACACGGTTGAGCATGACGAGGTTCCACGAAGGGACGCCCGTGAACGAACGCACGTCCTGCCGGGTGGACTGTTCCGAGATGAGCCGCACCTTTTCGTCGAAGTCCGGTATCAGCGCCGTCTTCTTGTCGGGAATGCGGAGGATGTTGGCGATGGCAGGCGTATTCTCTATCAGGATGGCCGACAGGTCGCCCGACATCATGTTGTCCCCTTCACGTTCGATGCGTTTGGAACCGCCCAGCGTCAGCATCTTCCCGTTCACTACGCTGGTTTTGGGGTAGAGATGGCAGTAGAGCGCCATGATGTCTTTCGGTCCCCGCATGTGGGATTTGCGCATTCCGGCCAGGGTAACGGGGATGTATTTGCTTTTCGAACCCGTCGTTCCGGAGGATTTGGCGAACCATTTGGCCTCTTCCGGCCACAGGACGTGCCGTTCGCCGCGGCGCGTGCGGTCGATGAACTCGCTGATGGTTTCATAGTCGTAAATGGGTATCCGGTCGCGGAACTGCTGCTGCGTGGCAATGCCCTTCATGCCGAGGTCGCGTCCGAACTCGGTCTTCGCGCCGTTGGCGAGCAGGTAGCGGAACTGGCGTTCCTGTACCTCGGCCGGGTGCTCGCGGAAGTAGTCGATTTCGCGGAGACGGTCGGAGAAATAAAGGTTGATGAGTTTTGTTATTGCGGCCATGTGCGGTATGGGTTGGAATTCGGGCGTCGGTTCGGATGGCGGGTTCCTCTGTCAGTTGAAATATTTGCCTATTTTGGGTATCGCCCCCGGCAGCGAGAAGACTACCGCGCGGTCGTAGGCGTTGATGCGGAAATCGGCGTCGGGGATGAATACCTTGTCGCCGCGCACGATGCCGCCGATGATGGCGTTGTCCGGGAACCCCGCATGGCGCAGCGTCGATTTCGTGATGGGAGCGTCGGGTTTGACGACGAACTCCAGCACCTCCGCTTCGCTGCCGGTCAGGCATTTGATGGCCTGCACGTCGGTGTCCATCGTGAAGCGGAAAATGCGGCTGGCGGTTATCTGTTTTTTATTGACGATGGTGTCGATGCCGATGCTTTCGGCGAGGTTGATGTAGGTGAGGTTCTCGACCTCGGCGATGACCTTCTTCACCCCCATCCGTTTGGCGAGCATGGCGGTGAGGATGTTCGTTTCCGAGCGCCCCGTGACTGCCACGAAGGCGTCCATGCTGGTGATACCCTCTTCGGTCATGGCATCTATGTCGCGTCCGTCCTCGTTGATGATGAGTGTCCGGTCGAGCGTTTCGGCGAGTTTGTAGGCCTTGTCGGGATTGTATTCGATGAGCTTGACGTTGAGCTCGTCCTGCAGTTCGGTCGCTATCCGGACGCCGATGCGGCTGCCGCCGAGTATCATCAGGTTCTTTATCGAGACGTTCGTCTTGCCCGAATAGTTCATGACCGTCTTGGCCGCCTCGTTGTTGGTGATGATATAGACCGTATCTCCCTCGTAGAACATGTCGCGCGAATGCGGGATGATGGTCTTGTCGTCGCGGCTGATGGCCACCGGGCGGAACGACGCGCCGCTCAGGGCGTTGATGTCCGCCACCGTCTTGCCCGTAAACTCCGAGGAGGCATCTATCGGGAAAACCACGAGCGCGAGCCTGCCCCCCGAAAAGTCCACGTACTCGGTGGTGGAGGTGTGTCCCAGCAGATTGATGACCTCCCGTGCGGCTATCTTCTCCGGATAGAACAGGTAGTCGATGCCCAGGTTCATGAACATCTCCTTATTGTTCGGCTCAAGGTATTCGTTGTTGTCGATACGGGCGATGGATTTGCGTGCGCCGAGTTGTTTGGCGAGGATGGCGGCGATGATGTTGATGTTCTCCTCGTGGTTCACCGCGATGAAGAGGTCGGCCTTGCGTACGGAGGCTTTCCGGAGCGTGGCGAAAGTGGTGCAGTCGCCCTCTATCGTCACGATGTCGGACATTCCCTCCACGTCGTCGAGCAGCCTGGCGTCGGCATCGATGACCGTTATGTCGTGGTGGCCGCCGCTGAGCATCTTCGCCAGGTGGTTGCCCACTTCGCCGGCCCCCGCAATGATTATCTTCATCGAGATATTATGAATTTGTCCGCAAATTATCCGCACAAATTTAATAACTTTACCGGGGATTAGTCAAAATCGTGCCAATAATTCTGTTACGGTGCGGTTACATGTCGGTTCAATTTGCAGAAAATATGTCAAATGCGCTTATAGTCATACTGATAGCGGTCGGGCTGGTCGCTTTTTTCGTGGTGGGAATGTCGCTGACGCTGATATTCAAGGGACATAATATCCAGTCGGAGATAAGCGAGAACGAGAACATGCGTGCGCGGGGTATCAAATGCGTTATTCAGGAGACGCGCGAACTCGACGGAGTGGACTCCTCGTCGTGCGATATTGCGTGCGGCGGCGATTGCGGAAGCTGTTCGCCCGAACGGAAACGGGAGGCGGCGGACCGGTAATTGTCGGTGCGGGCTTGAAGCGGAAGGGCTGCACCGTGGCTGAAACCGGGATAAGATACGGGGATGTACCTGAGGGTACATCCCCGTATGGTTGTGACGGCGACTGCCGCGGCTCAGTCACCGAACCATTTGCTGCGGCAGGCGAAGCGGGGGTTGACCAGCGACTCCTTGTTGTACCGGAGCGGGGCGGTGTCGTCGAGCGAATAGATGCTTCCGCCGGCGAGGGCGATGATGGATTCGCCGGCCGCCGTGTCCCATTCGTAGGTCTCGGTGGTGCGCGGATAGTAGTCTACGGAACCCTCTGCAATCAGGCAGAGTTTGTAGGAACTCCCCTGTTGCAGCACCTCTGCGTCGGGATGTCTTTTCCGTAGCTCCTCCAGATGGCGGGCGGTCTCCCCGTCGCTGTGCGAACGGCTGACGGCCACCTTCAGCGGACGGTTGCGGCAGTCGGTCAGGGGGAGCGCTTCGGCTCCGGCGGTAATCTCCGCATAGACGTATTCCGCTTCGGGGTCTGCCTCTGTATTGCAGGAGCGGAAGGCGCCGAGGTCGGAGTCGGAAAAGTATATCCGTTTGCGGTACGGTACGTATATCACCCCGAAGACGGGCCGGTTGTCGGCCATGAGGGCGATGTTCACCGTGAATTCGCCGTTGCCCTTGATGAACTCCACCGTTCCGTCCAGCGGGTCTACCATCCAGAAGAGGTCCCAGTCCTTGCGCTCGGCGTAGAGCATTTCGCGTCCCTCCTCGCTGAGGAGCGGGATGCGTGTCTGGCCGAGATACTCCCGGATGACGGAGTGGGCCAGGCGGTCGGCCACCGTGATAGGCGACCGGTCGCTCTTGATGTCCACATCTATCGGGCCGCCGCTGTTGTAGATGTCGAGTATCGCGGCCCCGGCCCGGATGGCCGCGTTGTATGCCTTGGGCAGCAGGTATTCCTTTTGTTCCCTGGTTATCATAAGCGTATTTGTTGCATTGTTCGTTTATGACCGGCAGCCGCATTTTTCATACCATTCGCCGGTTGTTTGTCATTCCGTTCGTTTTTTCTTTTTCGTTACGGAGCCAACGTCCTTCGTGCCGCGGTATTGCGGTGGAACCCGCCTCTTTTTCCTGCCGTTATCGCAGTCGGAAGAGGGGGATGCTTCCGTCGCTTACATCCACGTTTATCACCCGTGGTCCTTTGTAGCGGGTACCGTCGGCGGATATCCATGTTCCGCGCGGCAGTCTTACGGTTCGTCGGCCCGTGTCGTCGAGTACCGGCGCGACGAGGTATCGGGAGCCGAGCATGTATTGGTCCGTACAGTCCCAGAATCCCTGTCCGGGGAATTGGTACTCCATGTGGCGCATCAGCGGTTCTCCCGTCGTCCCGGCCTCCTGCAGCAGCTCTTCCATGTAGCCGTTCATCTCCATGCGCAGCCCCACGGCCTTTTCCATCTCTTTCCGGCAGGTGCCTGTCGGAAAGAGACTGCCGTCGGGCGGAACGGCTGCTATGGGCATGAACAGGGCGAGCTGTACGGCACGCAGGAGCATCGTCTCGTCGGAGCAGTGTCCGGCCGAGGAGGTCAGCGAAAGGTAGGGATAGATATATCCCGTAAGTCCCGCATGGATGGCGTCTGTCAAGGCGCGGCGCATGGACTCCCATGAAATTTCCGGCGAGAGTGCGACCGAATAGGGGCGCCACTGTGTCTGGGTCTGTTCCGCAAGGGGGTACATGGCTGCGCCGTAGCGTTCGCCGAGTGCGGCCCAGGCGGTCAGATAGCGTTCCGTGCGCTCTCCGGGAGGCAGGATGTCGAGGGCACGGTGGCAGTCGAAACGGAGTGCCGTGATTCCCTCTTTCCGGAGGTTGTCGAGCAGTTCGCCAAAGTAGGCCGTAACTTCCGGCAGGGTCACGTCGAGACATGCGTAGTAACCGGACGGCAGACGGATGACGGCAGGCCGGCCCTCCGCGTCTTCGAGCAGCATGCCCTTTCTGCGTGCTTCGATGTAACGCTGCCCGGCGGCGGGAATGTAGGGAGTGACGGTGAACATTACGTCGAATCCGCGCCGGGTAAGTTCATCCGCCGTATCGCGGAAAGAGGCATAGAGGTTGCGGTCGAGGCCCCCCTCTCCGGAGTTGTCCTGCCAGCCGTCCGGGATGAGCAGCAGGCCGGGCGGGTAGCCGTGGGCGGTAATGGAATCGGCTGCGGCGAGCAGGGCGGTACCGCCTGCGGCGATGAGGGCTTCCGACAGCCCTGTGTCGTAAACGGGCCGCATGAAGGGGTGGCGGGCCGGAGCGGTGCCTTTCGGCCAGGCGTATTTGTGTACGCAGTAGAGGTATGCTTCGCGCAGCGTCCGGCCTCCCTTTGCGACGGTTGGCTGCGTGCCCGACGGAGTTACGGTGAAGAGGCTGCCGTCAAAGACGACATCGGCCGGAGCACTGCTCCACATCATGCGGCCGCCGCTCGATATCATGAACGGGATGGCGAATGTTCCGCAACTGTCGCAGTCACTGCTGTCGAACGGTGCGGCGAAAGGTTGTGCCGGGCCTCCCCCCGCGAAGAGCCCCCACCATTTTTCGTTGCGGAGCGGTTCTATGCGTATCGTATGGGGTGTCTGTGCCGGAAGGGCGGCCGACAGCAAGGCGAGCGTGACGAGGATTGGAAATCTCCTGTGCATGGCGTGGTTGGTTTAGGGATATCCACCAGACGTTCCTGCGGAGCGTTTGCCGGAAAATGTCATGCAAAATAAAGCAAAATCCCGCATCGGCGCAATACCGCGGTATGGGTATGCTGTCCCGAAAACGGGAAAAATTTTGCGGATGTTTGCTTGGCGCGGGGAAAATCGTTATCTTTGCACGCTGATTCGCAAATTCTTTAAAAGAATATATGTACGTAATAGTAGAAATCGCAGGCAAACAGTTCAAGGCTGAGAAAGGTCGGAAACTCTATGTCAACCGTCTTCAGGGGGACGAAGGTTCCTCCGTGAGTTTCGACAAAGTCCTGCTAACGGATAACGACGGTCAGGTCAAGGTAGGCTCACCTGTGGTAGAAGGAGCTTCCGTGAGCGCGAAGATAGTACGTCACCTCAAGGACGACAAGATTATCGTGTTCAAGAAAAAACGCAGGAAAGGGTACAAGGTGAAGAACGGACACCGTCAGTACCTTACCCAGGTACTCATCGAAGACATCACAGTCGCTTAACACCTAAAATTCGCAGAAGATGGCACACAAGAAAGGAGTAGGTAGCTCTAAGAACGGTCGTGAGTCGGAAAGCAAGCGGCTCGGAGTGAAATTGTTCGGCGGCGAGTTCGCAAAGGCGGGCAACATCATCGTACGCCAGCGGGGTACCGTACACAACCCCGGTGAGAATGTGGGCATGGGTAAAGACCATACGCTGTTCGCCCTCGTGGATGGAACGGTGGCTTTCGTGAAGAAAACCAACGGTAGGTCTTACGTGAGCGTTACTCCGGTGAACGAATAGTTCGGAGACGGAGTTCGATAGAGGCGGATACCCGGCGACGGGTGTCCGCTTTTCGTTTTTATTTCCGTTTCGCCCGGATGCGGCTCAGACTGACGGGAGTGACGCCCAAATAGGTAGCCAGGCACTCCAGCGGCATGCGCTGCAACAGGTCGGGATGCTGTGTCAGCAGCAGTTCGTAACGTTCCGAGGCCGTCGTAAAAAGCAGGGGGATGAGCCTCTCTTCCGTCCGCAGGAATTCCGATTCGGCGAATTTCCTGCCCCAGTTGGCTATGTGGATATCTTCGCGGTAGAGGGTGTCGAGGTCGTTGCGCCTAAGGCGGTACAGCGAGGAGTCTTCCATCAGTTCCACACTTTCATATCCCGCCCCGTTGCATACGTAGCTTCTCAACGATACGATAGCGGTGCCTTCCTGGCCTATCCAGAACGTTATCTCTCTGTCCCCTGTCGGAATATAGGCTCTGGCAATCCCCCGTGCGATGAAGAAGAGGTCCGTTTCGACCTTTCCGGCCTCCAGTATGCGGCACCCTTTCGGCCGGTCGATTCGTACCGAACAGGATGCGAGCCGGTCGGCTGAGGCTTCCGGTATCCGGTAGATGGCGTTGAGTATCTCCTGCAGTTCCATGGTCGGGTTCGTATTTCTTTTCAAAGGTACGGAATATCTCTCGGAAAGCGTTGTCCGGTGTTTTCTTATCAAATGTAAAGAGGGTTGCGGCGGAAACGGGATAACTTTGCCCGTCGGATTGTTTAATCGTACAATACAGGATTTATGGATTGGTTTCTTCTGATTGTTGCCGGACTTTTTGAGTCGGGTTTCGCATTCTGTCTGGGTAAGATGAAAGAGGCTGCGGGTACGGAGTGGTATCTGTGGGGAGCGGGCTTTCTCGCCTGTGTGGTCATCAGCATGCTGTTGCTTGCAAAGGCCGTGCATACGCTGCCCGTCAGTACCGCCTATCCCGTGTGGACGGGTATCGGGGCCGTGGGAACGGTCGTGCTCGGCATCGTGTTTTTCCATGAACCGGTCTCCTTCGCACGTCTCTTTTTCATTTGTACGCTGATAGCTTCTGTGGTGGGGCTGAAAATGGTCTGACAGCAGTCGTTCGGGGTGGGAACGGGTTGCAGAAAGCCGCCGGGTATGTCGGGCGGCAAGGCGGATTGGGCGGCTCTGAGGGAGAACGAGAGGAGTCGGGGACAGTGTGCGGCAGCGGTTGGTGCAGACGGTACAAAGAGGGAAAGCGCCTGCCGCAGGGAGGAGATGCCGATTTTTTTGCGAGTTGTTTGGCGGTTTCGGATATTTGTTCTATTTTTGTCCCGCTTTCGGGAGGCAATCCCGGATTTGCAAAGAACCGCTCCATTCGTCTAACGGTTAGGACAGCAGATTCTCATTCTGCAAATACCAGTTCGATTCTGGTATGGAGTACCGAGGCAGGCGCCGGACTTT
>OLSK01000025.1_pt1 | contig 146753 bp, 124 predicted proteins | sample 1672781 | NCBI WGS metagenome assembly OLSK01 (sample SAMEA3136723, study PRJEB25190) | human gut metagenome | biome: human gut; feature: human-associated habitat; material: faeces | place: Austria | collected 2013 | reverse complement strand
TGTGACCCTCTGCTTGTAAGGCAGATGCTCTCCCAGCTGAGCTATGCTCCCACATGCCTTTGTCGCTCTATCGAAGTTCTGTTGAATTTCGAATATCTCTCAGCGACAGATATTATCATACTACAACTTGTTCCAAATGTCAACACTTTTTTGAAATTTTTTTCATTTTTATGAGTGACATCACGAACATTTGCGACAAGGCCTTTAAAAATCTTTATTCTTTGCTGTTTTTCTCTGCAATCAGCTTTTCAAGGTCATCCTTTGTAAAGACATATTTCTTATTGCAGAAGTGACAGGTTGCAACGGCAACACCCTGTTCATTGACCATAGAACGGATATCGTCATCGCTGAGGGTACAAAAATAATTTTCAAGCTTTTCTTTTGAACAACCGCAAACATACTTAACAGGGTTTTCGTCAAGCACTTCAACCTCAAAGCCTTTGAGGGCTGTTTTGCAGATATCAAGAATACTCATACCCTTTGCAAGCATAGTTGTAACGGGTTCAAGCTCTGCAATATTCTTTTCCAGCTTGTCAATAACAGTATCGTCTGCACCCGGAAGAAGCTGAATAAGCAATCCGCCTGCAAGCAAAACCTCGCCGTCCTCTTTGTCAATCAGCACACCCAAGGCACAAACTGTGGGAATCTGTTCGCTTGTTGCGTAGTAGTTTGCAATATCCTCGGCAATTTCACCGCTGACAAGCTCAACCTGACCTATGTACGGATCGCCTGAACCGTAGTCACGCATAACATTTAGCATACCTGTTCTGCCGACTGCTTTTGCAACATTGATTTTGCCGTTTTCATAATATTCCGTCGGGCAGTCTGCATTGCCGACATAACCCTTTACATTGCCGCTGCTGTCGCCGACTGCGATAACGGGACCGAGTTCACCATCACCCATTACACGGAGGTTGACTGACGCATCTTTCTGTTTGAGCATATCGCCCATAATTGAGGTTGCACACAAAAGTCTGCCGAGTGCGGCTGTGGCACTGCGTGAAAGATGGTGAATCTTCTTTGCAGTAAAAACTATGTCAGAGGCATCAACGCAAGCCGCCATAATCGCACCGTCAGATGTAATACAACGAATTATTTTATCCATATCGGTTATCCTTTCGATTCATTAAACTCTTTGTTGCGTGATTTTTTCATCCTTGCAACATAAATTGCCCTCTGTTCATCCGCTTTCGGGCTTTCAAAGGTAAGGTCGCCGTAAACAGCCTCTACTTCAAAACCTGCATCCGTTAGCATTTTTTTGATTTCAGCATCTGTATAGGCTCTTTCCGAAAAGCTTTCGGACGAACGATAATACACACCGTTTTCTTCCTCAAAGAAATCAAGGTCGATTTTCACCTTGTTATCATCTTCGGGAGTGTTTTGCCATACGCAGAAAACGCTGTCGTTTTCATACACAAAGGTATTATCCGCAAGAATATTTTTATGCTTGTACACCGTGTTGACATCAAAAATAAACAGACCGTCATCGTCCATAAAAAGTCCCACACGGTCAAATGTCTTTGCAACATCTTCAATTTTTGTAAGATGATTTATGCTGTCGAGAGTACAAACACAGGTATTTATTGTACCATACAAGTCAATACTCTGCATCTTCTGCCTTAAAAACAGGATATCAAGCCCTTCTTCGGAGGCACTTTGCATTGCCTCGCTGAGCATTTCCATACTGTAATCAATTCCGAAAACATCCACGCCCCGCTTTTTCAAAAGTCGGGTAAGAGTTCCCGTTCCGCAGGCAAGGTCAAGCGTTATGCCCATATCATGACCGAAACTTTCGGCAAGCTTCAAAATATAGTCACAGCGTTTTTCATAGCAGGCGTCCTGCATAAGTCCGTCATAAAATCGGGCAAATGACAAATAGCTCGGCATTACTCTTTTTCTCCGTTTTTAATTCGGTCAAGCACAAGCGTGTAGCCGTATGTATCGTTGTCAAACAACGCTCTTTTCACTCGGCTGATAGTTGCGGTTGACGCACCTGTTTCCTTAACAATTTCGGTATATACTTTTTTTTCGGTAAGCATTTTTGCAACAACAAGACGCTGTGACATGGCTTTAAGCTCTGCACTTGTGCATAAATCTTCAAAAAAGCGATAGCAATCTTCCTCGTTTTCAAGAGAAAGAATTGCCTTGAATAAATAGTCGGTAGAATCATTTTTCAGCTTTGAATTCAAAACCGTTTCCTCCTTAATTTTGTTTCCGTAAATTTTGCAAGCAATATGTTTTCATACACTAAAATTTTAACACACAAAAGTACGAAAGTAAAGTAAAAACTGCTTTTTCGTCTTTTTTTACGAAATTTGCCTGTGATTTTTTACACATAAATTTATACAAACACAAAACAGCCGTCCGACTGAACAGCTGTTTTGCACTTACGGTTAAATGTTTTTCTTTATCGTATCGAGAGCGCCTTTTTCAATACGGCTGACCTGTGCCTGTGAAATTCCTATTTCAGCCGCAACCTCCATCTGAGTTTTGCCACGAAAAAACCTCATTGAAAGAATCCGCTTTTCCCTGTCCGAAAGATTTGTAATTGCCTCTTTTACGGCAATTTCTTCAAGCCATGTTGAATCGTCATTCTTATCGCCTATCTGATCCATTACATATATAGTGTCGTTTCCGTCCGAAAACACGGGTTCATAAAGCGACACCGGCTCGACAATTGCCTCAAGCGCAAGCACCACCTGTTCCTTTGGCATCTCCATAATTTTGGCGATTTCTTCAACAGTCGGCTCACGGTTATTTTTATTTGTGAGCTGTTCTTTTATCTGCATTGCACGGTAAGCCGTGTCCCTCATTGAGCGTGAAACCCTGACTGAGTTGTTGTCACGCAGAAACCGTCTGATTTCACCGATTATCATAGGCACTCCGTAGGTGCTGAATCTTACATCAAGCGTCGGATTAAAATTGTCAATCGCCTTGATAAGCCCGATTACACCCACCTGAAACAAATCGTCGGGATTTTCGCCCCTGTTTGTAAATCTTTGAATTACGGACAGCACAAGCCGCAAATTTCCGTTAATCATCTTGTCTCTTGCCTTTTTCTTTTCGGCAGGAGAACCGTTTTTGATTATATTAAGCAGTTCCCGTTTTTCGCTTTCTTTAAGCAGTTTAAGCTGTGATGTGTTTACTCCGCAGATTTCAACTTTTCCGTATTGCAAAGAATTACCCCCGAATCTGAATTTTAATCGGTTTTGTCTTTACAATAGTTATTGACGGTTTTATCGCTTTTATACTTTGAGTAATTTTTTTAAAAAGTTTTCTAAACTTTAAAATTGTACATTGACAATGGTACAATCAAATGGTACAATTTAAGTGTAGAATTAGCCATGTTATACAAATTCGCATATAAATCATTAAAAGGAGGACGGCTATGTTTACAATTGATTTCACAAGCCGTGTGCCGATTTACGAGCAGATTTGCAACAATGTAATCAGACTTGCATCGGCGGGTGTGTTCAAATCGGGTGACAGACTGCCGCCTGTACGAACGGTTGCAAAAGAAATCGGAGTAAACCCGAATACCGTTGCAAAGGCATACCGCACGCTTGAAATTGACGGCTACATTTACTCAACTGTCGGCAGAGGAACATTTATGACCGACAAGCTGACAAAAGACACGGCATACAGAGATATGGCTCTGAAAGCATTCAGAGAAGCCACCAAAAATGCAGAACTGTACAGCGTTCCCCGCCAACAGCTTATTGACATTATTGACGCCATATACGAAGGAGGCGGTAAGAATGATTGAGGTTAATCACATAACAAAAAGGTTCGGTAAGGTAACTGCCGTTGATGATTTTACGCTCGACATAAACCGGGGCTCCGTACTCGGCATTGTCGGAAGCAACGGCGGCGGAAAATCAACACTTCTGAGAATTTTGTCAGGTGTGTTTGATGCTGACAGCGGTGAAGTTAAAATTAATGGTCAGAACATTTATAACAATCCGTCTGTTAAGGGCGAATGTTTTTTTATTCCCGATTTTCCGTATTTTTCAAACAGTGCAACACTCGAAAACACGGCATATCTTTACCGCAGTCTTTACCCGAATTGGAACGAGAACGCTTTCAGACAATTTTGCTCCGTGTTTCCTATTGACCCTGATGCAAAAATAATTGATATGTCAAAAGGTATGCAAAGACAGGCGGCTTTGATATTGGCGATTTCAACCTGTCCGAGATATCTTTTGCTTGATGAAATTTTTGACGGACTCGATCCGGTTGTCCGCCGTCTTGTAAAGAAAATTCTCATTGACAATGTTTCCGCAAACGATATGACCGTTGTCATTGCGTCACACAATCTGCGTGAGCTTGAAGAATTGTGCGACAGAATCTGCCTTATCCACAAGGGCAAGTTGCTTCTTGAGCGTGAAATTGACGAAATCAAGCTTGGACTCCGCAAGGTTCAGGTTGCGTTCACGGAAGTTCCCGATAATTCGTTCTTTGAAGAAATCAATGTTATCAATTTGTGGAGAAACGGAAATATATTCGACCTTACAATCAGAGGAACGGAAGATGAGTTTATGCCAAAGCTTGAGGAGCGTAAACCTCTTTACATTTCAGCCGTTCCGATGACATTGGAGGAAATTTTTATAAGTGAAATGGGGGCAGCAGGTTATGACGCAGAAAACATCATTTAAAAGCAGAATGAAACAGGCATTTTCATTCTTCCGCAGTGACCTGAGAGCCTGTACTCCGTTGCTTGTGGTATTCGGACTTATCTCGGCTGTAACGGTTGTAATCTGCTACACAATATGCGTTGTGCTTGGCGAGGACATGACCTTTACAGGTGCGTTGTTAAGCCTTAACTTTCTGGGAGTTACGAACTCAGGCACAGGCATAATCGAGATTTTCCAGTATTCATCGGCAAACCTCATTTATCTTATTTCAATAATATTTACAATCATCTACACGGTGCGAATTTATTCGTATCTGCACAATAAACGCAAGGCTGATTTGTACGGTTCTCTGCCGATTGGCAGGTCAACGCTGTTTGTCACAAAAACAGCGTCGGCATACCTCATGTCAATTATCCCGACATTATTTTTCCTCGGAGTGATTTCAATTATCACGGTCTGCACGGGAAATTCCGTAATAAGCGAGCTTAGTTCGATGTTCCTCAAAACATGTCTCGGAACACTTGCATCAATCTCGTTTTTCGGTCTTATTGCAATTTGTTGCGGAACAATGCTCAACTCCGTGCTTATGTTCATTGCGGTTTGCGTGGCTTATCCGCTTTCCGCAATCTTCATCAAAGGCATTGTTGTGGGTTGTTTTGACGGCTTTTATGTCGGCATTTTCAAAGACAGCATTATCATGAACGCACTCAATCCGCTTGCCGCATATGACGGAATCAACATTATTTACTGGCTGATTTTCTCGGTTGCTTGTATTGTTCTCGGTGCTTTTCTTGCAAAAAAGAGAAAAGCGGAAAGAGCACAGTCGGCATTTGCATTCCACCTTCCATGCTACATAATCAAGGTACTTGTTTCGTTCCTTGCAGGTATGTTCCTCGGTGTGCTTTTTGCCTCGGTAAATGTTCTCGGCGGATATGCGGGTTTTGTTTTCGGATTTATTCTTGCAAGCGTTCCCGTTTACATAATCGTTCATCTTATTTTGTACAGAGGCTTTTCAAAGCTTATCAAAACTTCGATTCCGCTCGGTGCGTTAATTATTGTAAGCTGCGTCGGTGTTGCTCTCTGCTGTTTTGACGCATTCGGCTACAACAGTTATGTACCGAAAACTCAGGATATCAAGAGTGCCGGATTCTATGACGCAAATTCAAACTATCAGGCAAAAGGCAGTGCTGTCGGCAAAAATCTTAAAGATATGGCTGACGATATTACAGACAAAGACACAATCGCAAATATCCTGGAGGCACATTACAAACTTGTAGACAACCGCAATTATTCGGTAAAGAACAAGTTCAAAAACACTTGGGTTTCAATGTTCAAGGACAATGTTCCTGTATTCAGCGAGATTTCAAAAAATCCCGATTACGCATTTGCCTACACTCTCAACAACGGTAACATCGTTACAAGAACATACAGCTCTGCATCGGCTTTTGAAGAAACAGAGAGCTATCTTTCAAGCTCCTACAACGAACTTGACACATCCGACATCATTTATTCAAAGGGCTATATCAAGGCATACAGTCCGCTTGTAAAAGCTGATTACAAGGATATTAACACATTTATCGTTGCAGGCTTTGACGGCAAAGCAACTGACGATAAGCATCCTGATTTTGTATCAAGCAAAATTATTTATATTGATGATGACGGAACAGTAGGTTATTCTAAAAATTACAAAAATACAGCCGAAAAAATTAAAGAGGCTTTTCTCAAAGACCTTGATAATTGCAGTGACGAGGACTTTGCGAAAATAGATCAAATGACCGAGTATGCAGATCATGCGCTTGATGTTGCCTATGTCAATTACGGTTCATACGAAAGCTTTATAGAATCCGAACCCGATGCTGTATGTGTGATTGCGATTGCAACAGGCGATGTTAATTCGTATTACGATGGAATAAGAAATATGGATTCTTACAACGGCAATACTGCTGCAAGAACACAGGTTGTTTATACTGTTCCCAAAAGCTTTAAAAACACTATAAAAGCGTTGCAGGAGCTTGGTATTCTGAACAGCAAGCTGTATATGGACAAGGATTATCTGCCGGGTGATTCAACATCTTATAAGGAATACACAGGCGAATATTACTACGATGATTACACCTCCTCATCCGATTTGTATGACTATACAGACGATTCTTATATTGACGACAGTGAATATTGATACAGGCATTACACTACAGGAAAGCAGGATTTTAAATGGAACTTTACAACGGACGACCAACCGACTTAACAGGCAGAGAAGACCGTGAAATCAGAGTATATGACCTTCTCGACAGCCTTGGAATTGAATATCAGCGAACCGACCACGGACACGCTGACACAATGGAGGCTTGCAACGAGATTGACGCTGTACTTGATGTGCTGATTTGCAAGAATCTTTTTCTGTGCAACAGGCAGAAAACCGACTTCTATCTTCTTATGATGCCGGGTGACAAACCTTTTAAAACAAAGGAGCTTTCAAAGCAAATCGGAAGTGCAAGACTTTCGTTTGCGACTCCCGATTTTATGCTCGAATTTCTCGACATCAAGCCGGGTGCGGTGAGCGTTATGGGGCTTATGAATGACAAGGACAACCGAGTAAGACTTCTTGTTGACGAGGATGTTCTCAAGGGCGAATATGTCGGCTGTCATCCGTGTGTAAACACCTCAAGTTTAAAAATCAAAACAGCCGATGTTTTCGGAAAGTATCTTGATGCGGTTCACCACACCGCAACAACCATAAAGCTTATCGGTGAAGATTAAGTATAGAAATCATTAAAGTATTAAACGGCAACGGGATGAATTTTTCCGTTGCCGTTTAATTTTTTACAGAACATAACTGCCCCCGAACCTTTGAAAGATTCGGGGGCAGTTGTCTGAATATTAAGAAAAATGAGTGTCAATTATTTGATTTACTTTTCAATCTTTCTTCTGTAGCAAACGAACATTGCACCGCTTGCAACGAGCATTACAAGTGCAACCGAAACAGCAGTCATCGGGTTGCCTGTCTGAACTGCACCGTTGCCGCCTGTTGCAGATTTTGTTACTGTATCCTTTGTTGCAGTATCTTTTGTTGAAGAAGTTACGGCAGACTTTGATACATTGTATTTTACTACAAACGAAAAATCAACATCTGTCATATATTCTTCATCCTCGTCAAGGCCAAGGAGTTCATTTACATCAATTTGGCAACCAACTTTAAACTTCTGATCCTTATCATCCGGGAAGTCAACACATACATCATCAACATAGATATCTTCTGTACCGTCAAATTTGATTGTATAAGTTTTGCCTGTTACGATATCCTTAACAACAACTTCCATACCCTTGTAGTCAGGAGTAAAACCGTAAATCGGCTCATCATCATAATCGTAATCAGCCAAATCTACGATATCAGCCTTTGTGTAGTTCACCTTTTCGGGTGTTTTTACGGAAACCACTTCGTAACGGTCATCAAGTTCAGGTACATCCGGCCATATGTTTTTAAAGTTGATTTTATAGCTTGTCTGTGCATCCTGATATGATACATTTACAGTATACTCTCTGTAAATCATACCGTAAAGCTTTGAGTTTAATTCAGTAACAATTTTTTTAAACTCATCCTCGGTCATATCTTCTGTAAACTCAGGCATATTTTTCTCAGATTCAATCAATGCCTTAATTACTTCGCCGTAATTAAACGGATCAGCAAGCTCAGCTTTGCAGTCCTTAGCATCAACCTTTTCGGTTGTACCGTCACTGTAAACAGCTTCAATTTCCATACCTGTAAGGTCAAGTTTGAGTTCAAGATTGAACTGACTGAAATACTTGATTAGACTTTCTTCTGTTGCATTTTCGTCTGCGATTTTTGATAAATCAATATCAGGTTCAATCACATCCTCTGATGTGTATGTAAGCTTGTCGGGGAGCTTTGTAATTTTAAGCTCTGTTACCTTTTTTGCCTCATCGGGTGACGCTGTGTCGTCTGTCTGTGCAAACGCTGTGAACACGCATGAAAATGCAAGCATCAAAACGATTGCAAGAGATAATACTCTTTTCATGAATTTTTCCTCCTGAAAACTAAAAATCATTGTATGATAAATGTATATACAATCACAACGCTATTGTAGCACACTATTTTGCAAAAATCAACTGTTTCAAGAAATAATTGTCGCAAAAATTCTTCACTTGCTGTTTTTTATGAATTTTTTATATAGTATATTATTGCATTTGAGATTTAATTATAATTGTTCAAATAAATTTGTATTTATTGCAAATTTTCTATTGTAAAATTATGTCATTGCTGATATAATTGTAGGTAGAATCAAAAGATTACCGAATACCCGAAAATCGGCATAAAATCTACCTAGCAAATATGGTGATTAAATTGAAAATTCTGCTTAATCCAGACAAAGAAATTGTAAAAGAAGTTCGCAAACAGCTTATACGCACGGGCGGTTATTGTCCGTATATGTTAATCAGAAGCCCTGCAACGCTGTGTATGTGTGAGGATTTCAGGGCAAAAATTGCCGATCCCGAATTTGAGGGATACTGCCATTGCCTGATGTATTATAAACAAAAATAGAATTTTATACATAACAAAATAAAAATAATCGGAACAGCCGTGATTGGGTTTACGGCTGTTCCGATTTTTTAGGCAGAAAAACTCAATCGAGTGAAGTAAATCTGAACTTAAATGTTATAATCCCGTTTTCAAATTCGGCTTTATATTTGAATCCATGCATTTCAAGGGCGGATTTTACTATTGAAAGTCCTATTCCGCTGCCGCTCTTATTATCTCCCTTTGCGGCTCTGAAATAAGGCTGCCACAATTTTGAGAGATTTTCCCTGTCAAATGACGAGCATTGATTGCTGATTGACAATACATCATCCGAAATATTAATTGTGATATCCGAACCGTAATCGGAATATTTTTCGGCATTGTCGATAAGATTTTCAAGCACCGTTTTAAGCATGGCAGGGTCAGCCTTTATTTTTGCCTTTGAGTTGTAAATGAAAATAATTTCGTGTTCTGTGTGAACATAATAATTTTCAAGAATTTTCTCAATAAACGGTTTAAAGTCAAAAACTTCGCAATTCAGCTTTAATGCGGGCGAATCGAATCGTGACAAATCGAGCATTCTGTGAATAAGAATGTCCATTTCCTCGGTCTGTTGCTGAATAATTTCTATGTTATGAAGTTTCTTTTCGGTATCTTCCTCATTTTTAAGATTTTCCGCAAAACCGCCTATGACAAACAAGGGGGTTTTGAGATTGTGCGCAATTGCATTTGTCATTTCAAGACGGGTTTCCTCCTGTGCGGTTCGCCTTTTAAAATCTTTCCACGAGAAAATTTCAACCGTAATCACCACCGCCATTATCGTAAACGCAACGGCAAATACCGTTATAAACTTCCATAGGCAATCATCAAGCAGATTTATTTCTTTTAAAGAAGTAATATGAAATACTCTTGTAACCTCTTTATATTCATTCGGCGAGTTGTTTATCATATGATTTTCGGTATAATAAAGGGAATCTCCCATTAATACATAATATTTAAAAATCCCGTCAGGAACTGCCCCAGTCTCATCATAGATGTCTGTAAACAGACTGTTGTCACTCAGGATGTCACTCAGGATTTTTTCAACATCTTTTTGGGAGTATTTCGGTTTGCTTTTTCCAAGGAAAAAGTCCTTATCAATTATATTGCGGTGCATCTCGTCATTTTCAAATTGTTGGGATTTTAATTCTTCTTTGGTCAAGTAATTGTATTTTTTTAGGTCAAAGCTGTACTTTTTGATTGACTCGTCCTGAACATACCAGTCATTTTCTTTATTGCTTTTTACGATTTCGAGCTGACTCGGCACATAACCGTACTTTGCCGATCCGTAAAATTTTTTGCAAATTAAAAGATAATAGTTTCCGTCTTTGTCGGCAGGTGTGTTAAGATAATTACAAATTTCTTTATACTCATCATCGCTGAGCAAATTTTTAAGTACATCAAACCTAATATAATTTTCTGTACCCATATCCAATATTCCGCCGTTGATATCATTATAATGGACAGTCAGTACATTGTCTGTCGTAATCGTCATATCGTTATCATAGGTTAATTGAAAGTATGTATTGCCCTTGTCAACATTTTCATTAATCAGCGCCACATACTCATTGTAGGAATTATTCGGACTTGTTACGATGCCGTTTTTAATATAGTCCATCTTTGTATTCAGTTCATTTACTGCGTTGGCTATGAGTAAATCCCTTGAACTGTTCAGTATTGCAAGAGAGGTAAAAACCGTTCCCAGCAGACACACAATTATTGTTACGGAAATTATAATGTAATGAAACTTTTTTCGCCGTTTGATATATCTTGATTTCATTTTTTATCCTCCGCCTTATACCCTCGCCGTATTACCGTTTTCAAAACAGACGCATTTTCGCCCAATGCTTTTCGGATATTTTTGATATGCGTGTCAAGTACTCTTTCATCAATCATTGTGTCATAGTGCCACACGGCTGTGATGATTTTTTCACGGGACACAACGCTGTTTTTATTCTCTAACAGAATTTTAAGAATAGCATATTCCTTTGCGGTAAGGGTTACTTCTTCACCGTCGGACACAACAACACCGTTGTTCGGATTGAGCGAAACATTCCCCACCGTAAGCAAATTGTGCCGTACAAGTCCTTTTGAACGCTTGATAAGGGCTTTCACCTTTTCATAAAATACGGGCAGAGCAATCGGCTTTACAATGTAATCGTCACAGCCGAGAGCGTAGCCGTTGAGCATCTCCGCCTCGCTTGTTCTTGCCGTGATGAACATAATCGGCACATCGCTGTATCTGCGGATTTCTTTGCAAAGCGTAAAACCGTCCATTTCGGGGAGCATTACATCAAGGAGCAAAAGGTCATAGCTGTTCTCATATGCCTTATCAAGTCCCTTTAAGCCGTTTTCCGCAAGGGTGATATTAAATTTTTCTTTATCTCTTTTTGAAAAATATTCGACAAGCATTTCACGAATATTTTTATCGTCCTCAACCAAAAGAATGTTGTACATTTTCCTCACCGTACTTTGATTGTAATACATTAATCTGAAGTTGATATGTAGATTTCTGTATATTTAAAATTCAGTTTCTGTCATAACTAAAACGGCGGATGCAATTTTCAGCATCCACCGTTTTTATGTATCTTATTTATTGACAAAATATCTGATGATATCCTGACGGGTTACGATACCGATAAAAGTACCGAGGTCATCGGTTACGGGGATAAAGTTCTGATTCATTGCCCGTGCAAGAAGCTCGTCCATACCTACCGAAATTTTAACCGCCGGATTAAAGTCGGGACGGAGTATGTCACGGATACGAAATTCTTCCTGTTCTTCAATATCGCCCGAAGTCTTTTTGTCAATTATATGCCACAAAAAGTCACCCTCGCTCACCGTGCCGACATATTTTCCGTCACGGGTTATAACAGGGATAGCGGTGTAGCTGTGAGCACGCATTTTTTCAAGTCCCTGTCTTAGGGTATTGTCCTCATAAATATATTTTAAAGAATCTTTATGCTTTAAAAGCATAATAACATTCATCTTTTCACCTCCAGTCAAAAAACAAATATTTGTCAGCCAAAGGTCATTATAGTACCAAACAAACAATATTGCAATATCTTTTTACAATATTTTACACAATTATTGCATTTTTGATTTTACATACTTATTTGTAACATAAAGCTGCCCGATAAGGTACACCACGCCTGCCGTGAGCAAAAGCGTTTTAACCTGCAAAAGTCCGCTCATCATAAAAATTACTGCGGTTACGGCTGTAAGAAGATATGCCCATAATTTTGAAAATCTGTTAAAGCATAAAAGCCACAAAATAAGTGCAACGACCGTCAGAACACAGGTTGAGATTATCCAAAAGGTTTCCATAATCGGCTTTGTAAAACCGCCCTCAAGCACGCCGATGTTAATTCCCATAAGGAAAATACTGCAATATTTTCCGATTCTTTCTATGTAAAGCATAGCCCTGTTATCAAAAATTGTTCTGTCTATTCTGTTGCTTTTTATATAGACGATGTCGGGTACAAGCAAAGCAATTGCAAAAGCAAGTCCGTACCAGTTAAAAAGATTTGTACTGAAAAAGTCCATAAGTTCACTCCGTTATTTATTGTTTTCGTGGTATTCACAAAATTCCTTCGTTTTGCTCCAATACTTTATTCCCCAGTTTTCTAAATTCTACTCTTCCATATAATCGTTACATTCGTAGTCGATATACCACAAAAGTCCGTTGTTTAAAATGAAATTTGTCGGAAAATAATCTATGTTAATTCCTTTTGGATTCAACAGTCTGCACATTTCACGAATCTGCTCAATATATTCGGGTTTCATCTCATTCTGCAAAACAAGCTCATATGCGGTTTTGCCGTCAATGTAATCTTTAAGAATCCTCTCGTTTTCCACATCGCAGTCAATAAGCTTCGGCAGTCTGAGCCCGGCATTTTTCAGCCGTTTGTAATCGTTAAGCTCACTTTGAATTTTGTTACCGAAGGTATAGTATGAACACGGCTCGTGGTGAATCTGCTTTAAAATGTAATTGTGTTCTCCATCTGAAACAAGGTAGGAATAACCGCCCTTACCTTTTCCGAGAAGCTTAATGACGGTAAAATCTTTTCCGTTCACACACATAGTATCCATGAGAACACCTCCGCACATATTACCGTATTATTTTATCACAGCTAAAGTTTTGGTGCAAGTTTTAAATTCTTTATGTGTAATGAACAAATGCTAAAATAAGTACATTCGATAAAATAAAAAAGCGTGGATTTATAAATTTATTTTCTCAGGCGGCAATTTATTACAAATTTGTTGTTGATTTTCTTATTAAAAAAAAGTATGATTAGGATATATAATTCTGCGCAAATGCCACAGTTGTGACATTTGATGCCCACTACAATTGAATAACAACTTTTAACACACAGGAGAAGATTTATTTGGAAAAGAAAAAATTCAGAATCAGCGGAAAGCTGATATTTAATCTCGCTGTTGTGGCAATCTCGATTTATCTGATCATCTACTTCTTTGTTTCGGAGGACGGTCTGATCGACTTGCTCAAAAAGCCTGACGGCTGCAATATGCTGATTATCCTTGCGGCTTTGCTGATTTATGATTTGAACATCCTTGTTGACGCTGTTGTCACGCTGATATATGTGCGGTCAAAATATGAGAATTTCAGTTTTATTGAGGCTTTGAAGGTCGCATTTGTCGGAGTATTCTTCAGTGCGATTACACCGTCAAGCACAGGCGGACAGCCTATGCAGCTTTACCTTATGTCAAAAAAGAACATAAGCGTAGGTTTTGGTTCGGCTTGTATGACGCAAAAGTTCATTGTGTATCAGATAGTAATGACAGCTGTCAGCGTTATTGCCGTTATCACAAGGTTCAACTATTTCAGCGACGCTTTTACAAACATCTGGTCAACACTTTTCATTATTTTCGGATTTACCGTTCAGCTTGCAATGACGGCTTTGTTCCTGCTTGTTTCATTCAGCCACAAGGTTACAAACAAGCTCATCAATCTTATTTATAAGATTATGAAAAAGTTCAAGTTCATTAAAAATCCCGAAAAAAAGGTTGAAAGACTTCACAAAGAAGTTGATATGTTTCACGACACAAACAAACAGCTTTTTTCAAGCGTAAAACGGCTTGTTGTAATTTATGCACTTGTATTCATTCAGGTAATTTTAATTCTTTCAATCCCCTACCTCATCTATGTTTCATTTGGTATGGCTCCGATTGCAAGAGCGGCAGGTCAGCCGACACTTTCATTCTATGATTCAATCTGTATTCAGTCATTCGTGCTGTTCACAGCAAACCTTATCCCGCTCCCCGGTGCATCGGGCGGTGCGGAGCTTGCATTCACAATGTACTTCGGTTCGTTCTTCAAAATCGGTGCAATAAGCAAAATCAAGCCGGCAATCCTTATGTGGAGATTTATTACATACTACGGAGCAATGCTGATTTCTGCCCCGTTCTCCTACTTTACAAAGGGTAAAAGGCGTGACGATGAAATAAAACAAATTGAAGAAGAACTTGAATCGGAAATGAAAAATAAAAAATCGGAAGAAAAATTAACTCAGTAGTATTTTCATAAATATCTCTTTCAAAAACGGAGCAGACACAATTCAGTCTGCTCCGTTTTTTGTTGTATGACAAACCGTTAACCATTTTTTACGGTCAATTGTTGGAAACAATTTGTAGCGACGAACCTTGTTCGCCGCTACAGTATATCATCAAACATTCTGTTTAAGGCAGGTTTTCAGGTCATCTTCTGCGTTGCTGATTGGACGCAAGCCGAATGTTTCTGACAAATACTGCAACACATTCGGGCTTAAAAATGCAGGGAGTGTCGGGCCGAGGTAGATATTCTTTATTCCGAGGCTTAAAAGTGCCAGCAAATCGGCAACCGCCTTTTGCTCATACCACGAAACAATCAGCGACAACGGCAAGCCGTTTACATCTGTATCAAACGCATCGGCAAGTGCTACGGCAATGCAGATTGCGGAGTAAACATCGTTGCACTGACCGATGTCGAGTAATCTCGGCAAGCCGTCGATGTCACCGAATTCGAGCTTGTTAAAGCGGTATTTTCCGCAAGCGAGCGTCATAATTATGCAGTCTTTCGGAACATTTTTAGCAAACTCCGTGTAGTAATTTCTGCCCGGTCTTGCACCGTCACAACCACCAATAAGGAAAAAGTGTCTGACTTTTCCGCTTTTGACGGCCTCGACAATTTTATCGGCATATGAAAGCGTAGCGTGATGACCGAATCCCACAAGAATTTCGTGCGGTTCAACATCTTCCTTAAAACCTCCGAGTTCAATTGCCTGCTGAATAATTTCGCTGAAATCTTTGTCGCCGTTTTCCTTTTTGCCGATGTGCTTAACACCCTCCCAGCCGACAACATTTGTACTGTAAATTCTGTCTTTGTACGAATCTCTCGGCCGCATAAGGCAGTTTGTCGTCATAAGAATACAACCGGGGATATTGTCAAATTGCTTTTGCTGATCTTGCCATGCACCGCCGAAATTGCCGATAAGATGCGGATATTTTTTTAAACCGTCATAGCCATGACACGGCAGCATTTCGCCGTGAGTATAAACATTTATGCCCTTGCCCTTTGACTGTTCAAGGAGCATTTCAAGGTCTTTCAAATCGTGACCTGACACAATAATAAACGGACCTTTTTTGATGTGAACATCAACCTTGTGCGGTGATGGATTTCCGTAGGTTTCAGTGTTTGCTTCATCAAGTTTTTTCATAACTTCAAGAGCATTTTCACCCGTTCTCATCGTCATTCTGATAAGCTCCTCAACCGTGAGCGAATCATCCGTTGTCGCCTCAAGTGCAGTGATGTAAAAATCGTCAACCTGATCGCTGAAATAGCCGAGTTCACGAGCCTGATGACCGTAGGCGCTTATGCCTTTGAGACCGTAAACAATTGTCTGTCTTAAAGAGCGGATGTCGGGGTCAAGCGACTTTTCGTACATAATTCCCGCAAGCGGTGCGTCTTTGAGCATTTCCGACTTTGTTTCGGGAAGATTGTAGGTTGCGTGCAGAGTATGATTTTTGATTTCGCCCACAACTTCACGAAGTTTTTCCTTGATTTGCTGAGACTCACGCAAAAGCGACACATGCACATCGGCATCAAAGTTTACATTCGTCAGCGTTGTAAAAAGACAGTTTTCCACAAAGCGAACAATGTCCTTGTCAATGTGCTGACCTTTTTCAATAAGCACCTTGCCGTAACAGCTTATGCCCTTCAGCTGAAAGATAAGTAAATCCTGAAGATTTGCAATTTCGGGAGTTTTTCCGCAAACACCGAGCCGTGTGCAACCCTTTCCGTTCGCAGTCTGCTCACACTGATAGCAAAACATCTCATAACCCAAGTCCATATTATTACTCATAAAAATTACCTCCGAAACATTCTGCAAATATTATCTGCAAATTTTCGGAGGTTTATTCTTAATTTGGATTTTTAATAAACACTGAATGAAGTGCTCTCACTCTGACCGCCGCCTGAAACGGTTATCGGATAAGTTCCCGATTTTGTTCTTGTGCCGACTTTCCAAGACCACGATGCGTTGCCATTGCTGTCGGAAGTAACATCTTCAAGTCCGCTTGCCGTTGATATTCCGCTGTTATACACAACTGTGATTGAATATGTTGTGTTTGGAGCGCCGTGAATACTAACGCTCGCAAACGAACCTGCACTTACGCTTGATGTAACATTTGTAAATTCGAGCGTTGTTTCAGCCTGTGACGACTTATCCTCATGCTTTTCTACAACATTTTTTACAGGTTTTTTAGTGGGTTTCTGAGTAGGTTTTTCTGTAGGCTTTTCAGTCGGTTTCTCGGTGGTCAGCTCTTCCGTTGTAGGTTCTTCGGTTGTCGGCTCTTCCGTAGTCACTTCGGCAGTTGTTTCGTCTTCAAAAACAGACGAAACAATGTCATCAACAGTATTGCTTGACTCTGATGCTTGGGAACATCCCGAAAATGTAAGGAGCAATCCCAGTGTTACCGCAACAGCTAATGTTCTAAATTTTCTCATCTATTGTCACCTCATACAATTATTTTATTTAATAATAGTACAATTTGTTTTATTTGTAAAGAGCTTTTTGTGCAAATAATCAACAATTGTTATTTTTTAGAACATAACTGTGTAAAAAAAAAACAGCCAAAAGGCTGTTCTAAAAAAATGTATTAGATTTTTATTTTAAAGATTTGCAAAAACCTTTGTGCCTTTATTCTTAATCCAAAACCAAACCGGAAGGCTGATGAGGATAAAATAAAATGCTGTGCAGGCGAGGAAAATTTCAGTCGAAATTTCAATTTCAAAGCTGAGAAGAACCGGATACGCAATAGCAGGTACGCATACGGCAAGAACTGAAAGCAATAACGAAAGCATAACACTTGCACTCTGTTTTACTGCCTCAGCGGTTGTGTTCCAATCAAGCTTTGGCTTTTTCAGGTCAAACATAAGTCCGAGAAGACCCGAGAACAACGAGAAAATTATCGGAATAAGAATTGTGATAATAATATTAACCGGTTTCATTCCGAGCATTATTGAAAGAACAACCGAGGGGACAAGTGAAACAACGCCGTTTACAATAAAGTGCAGTTTCAGCTTTTGTGTAAGCACCTGCAACGGTGATACAGGAAGCGACTGCATAAGCCAAAGGTTTTTAGCTTCCATTGAAATTGATGCCGCAGAAATCGGTCCCAGTGAAATCACAAAGGCAATCACAAGTGGAAGATATACTGAAATCATTTCAATCAATGTACTTGGAAATTGCTTCAGCGTATTAAGCTGGAACACCGCATAAATTGTTCCGCCTACCATAATTAACGCACTGAGTCCGCTGTTAAGCATATAGGTTGCGTTGCCTGTGAACATCATTCTTTCTTTGCGTAAAAGCGCCTTTGATGCAGAGCTTACTTTCAGGGTTTTCTCCTTATACACGGCTTTCTTCGCACCCTTTTTCGCTGTTGCAAGCTTTATAAAGCTGTGAGAAAGCACCGCATAAACAACTGCAAAGAACGCAATAATTACTACAGCAACACCAAAAAGCGGCAACAAGTCGCCCGATGCGCCAAGTCCTGTGAGATAAAGCGGATATGCACTGTCCATTATATTTGCACCGATGCCAATTGAATTTGCAGCGAGTGTTTTTACAAGGTCCTCTGCCTGATAATAAAGGTAAAAATACAGTGCAAAGAAAACAAGTGAAAATACGATTGTCACAACATTTTTATGTCTCGTCCTTGATGTTACAAATGCAATCAGCCAGCCGAGAATGCACGAAACGCTCAGGCTTAAAAGCGGAACTAAAAGCAGAATCACAATCTGACTTACTACAAGCGAAGCCGAAACAGACACATTTGTTGCATAGGCTGCAAAAGCAGGGACCTGTACAAGTGCACAAAAGAGAAGATTTTGTGCATACAGTGGCAACATTCTACAAAAGAGAATACTGCGAGGCGGAATAGGCATTGAAAGCAAAAGTTCATTATCCTTTGCCTCATAAAGCTGTGAGAGCGAAAGGAAAATACAGCCTATTGTGCTAATTACAAACGACGCACCCATAACATAGAGAAAATACAACCAACTGAATCCCGATGTTGCAAGCATAGGTGCCATCATGCTGAACATATTGTAGAACATAAATGCAAATACAACACCGACAAAAGCGAGAAGAGCAAGATAAACAGCTGGTGAGTTAAACGAACTTTTTTTGCCGTTCTTTTTCTTGTTTGACGAATTTGCGGTGTACCGTGCAAGTGCCTTTTGAAATTGGAGTTTAATTAAGGTTTTAAGCATCTTTCTCCTCCAGTTCAAGGAATACATCTTCAAGCGAATCATCGCCCTTGACCTCATCCATTGTACCCGACTTGATAAGTTTGCCGCTTTTGATGATAGCAACCTTGTCGCAAAGCTTTTCGGCAACTTCAAGCACATGGGTTGAGAAGAAAATTGCACCGCCGTTATCGCACATCTCTCTCATCAAAGTTTTGAGAAGGTGGGATGATTTTGGGTCAAGACCTACAAACGGTTCATCCATAATGATAAGCTTGGGGTTATGTATGAGTGCGGAAACAATTGCAAGTTTCTGTTTCATACCGTGAGAATAGCCGTCAATTGTCTGAGCAAGTGCATTTTTAATTTCAAACATTTCAGCATATTTACTGATTCTTGCCTGACGGTCAGACTGGCTGATTTCGAAAATATCGGCAATAAAATTGAGGTACTTAATACCTGTCATAAACTCATACAAATCGGGATTGTCGGGAATGTAAGCAATTTTGCGCTTACATTCGAGAGGTTTTTCTTTTACCGACACACCGTCAACATAGATTTCGCCCTCGTCAAAGTTGAGAATTCCACAGCAGGATTTGATTGTTGTTGTCTTACCTGCACCGTTGTGTCCGATAAAGCCGTAAATCTCGCCTTTTTGAATATGAAGTGACAAATCGTCAACAGCCTTTTTGTCACCGTATTTTTTAGTTAAATGTTCTATTCTGAGCATAAGCGCTCCTCCTATAGCCAAATAAATTAAGCAAATTATACTCCACAAAATATTCTTGTGTCAATATGTTATAAAAATTCAACAAGTTTGAATTACAAACCAATAAATCTGCGAATTTTGGATAACAGAAACCGTTTTTGATGAAATGTAAAATCTATTGAAATATTTTGCATTACGAATCATCTTGAATATGTGCAGGAATGATTTATAATATTAGTACAGATTATTTTTTGGAGGTTCATCTTGGCAAAGTTCAAAAGAAAATATACACTCGGGGAAGAAATTTTCAACTCTGTATCACACGGAATCGGTGCAGGTCTGTCGATTGCGGGAACGGTTGTGCTTATCGTTACGGCAGCAATCCACACAAATGCGTGGGGTGTTGTCAGCTCTTGTATTTACGGTGCATCGCTCATCATACTCTACACAATGTCAACTCTGTATCATTCTTTCACAAATGAAAAGGTAAAAGCATTTTTCCGAATAATGGATCACAACACAATTTTTCTGCTGATTGCAGGAACATACACACCGATTACTCTTTACTACCTCAATGGTGTGACCGGTTGGATTCTGTTCGGAATTGTGTGGGCATCGGCAATTTTCGGAATAGTTATGAACTCAATCAACCTTGAAAAAGCAAGGATTCCGTCAATATTCTGCTACATAGGAATGGGTTGGGTAATAATCTTTGCAATAAAACCGCTTATGGAACATATGCCGTCAATTTCGGGAATCTTCCTCATAATAGGCGGAGTATTCTACACGGTGGGGATTATATTTTACGCAATTAAAAGGGTAAAATATTTTCACTCGATATGGCACTTGTTCACGGTTGCAGGAAGTGTGTTTCACTACTTTGCAATTCTTCTCGGATTTTTCCGTATTTAACGGAAGCGAAAGCTGACCGCATAAAAATCCGCAGGTAAATCTTTCACACGCAAAAAAATGGGCTGCAGAAAAACCTTTCGTTTTTCTGTAGCCCTAAATTTTATAAAAAGATTTGTTTAGTTAGCGGGAACGCCTACGGAAACCTCTCTTACAGACAGAGCTTCCTTTGGAAGTGTGTACTTCTGCTTGTAAGCCTTGTAATCTGCGTTGTACTGAATATCATCGGAATTTTTGAGTTCGTGAAGATATTCGTGTGCATCGTAGCCGTTGCGATTGATTTCAATAACACCGATTGCAATGTTTGAGCAATGGTCGGAAACTCTCTCAATATTTGTGATAAGGTCAGAGAATACAAAACCGAGTTCGATTGTACAGGTACCGTTAGTAAGACGCTTAACATGGGCGTCTTTAAGCTTGTCACGCAGACGGTCGATAACCTGTTCAAGCGGTTCAACCTTTGAGGCAAGCGCAAGGTCATTATCAACAAAAGCAACAGTAGCGTTGTTGATAATTTCACGAAGTGCGTCAACCATAACGGCAAGTCCTGCTTTCGCCTCTTTTGAGAACGAAATGTTCTTTTCGTGAATTTCCTGAGCAACCTTTACAATGCTTACCGCATGATCGCTGATACGCTCAAAATCACCGATTGTGTGAAGAATGAGCTGAATAGTTTTACTGTCGTCAGCCGAAAGCTGTTTGGAACTGAGCTTTACAAGATATGTTGAAATAACATCCTCATAGGAATCAATCATATCTTCGTTTTCATGAATTGTTTCCGCAACCTTTTCGTCATAATGGTCAACAAGCTCAAGTGCGCCGAGGAGCGTACCCTCAGAAAGACGAGCCATTTTTTCAGCAAGTGACTTTGCACGCTCTGTTGCAACAGAGGGAGTGTTGAGAAAACGCTCATCGAGGAACGGAACATCCGAATCCTCTTCCTTGTCCTTGATTGTAAGGCAGGCAAGCTTTTCAAGGTACTTGTTGAACGGAAGAAGAATTGCAGTTGCAAGCAGATTGAATGCTGTGTGGATAACCGCAATGTTCTCGGGACCTACGATATCATTAAGGAAACCGTAGTTGATAAAGAGGTTAGAACCGTAGAACAATGCACAAATTACGAGTGTGCCGATAATATTGAAGTAAAGATGTACAAATGCGGCACGCTTTGCGTTTTTCTTTGCACCGATACAGGAAATAAGTGCGGTTACGCAAGTGCCTATATTCTGTCCCATAACAATCGGGATTGCCATTGAATAGCTGATTGCGCCTGTTTTGGACAATGCCTGCAAAATACCGACAGAGGCGCTTGAGCTTTGTATAACTGCGGTCAGCAATGCGCCGGCAAGAATACCGAATACAGGGTTGTTAAAGAGTGTGAGGAAGCCTGTGAATGTCGGATCATCCGAAAGCGGTTCAACAGCCGCACTCATCTGATCCATACCAACCATAAGAATACCGAATCCGAGGAAAATTGTGCCGAGATGCTTCTTCTTTTCCGAATTGCAGAACATAAGAAGAATAATTCCTACAAAGGCAAACACGGCAGAGAAAGACGACGGCTTTAAAAGCTGCATAACCAAACTGTCGCCCTCAATACCCGAAAGGCTGAGAATCCAAGAAGTGATTGTTGTGCCGACATTGGCACCCATAATAATACCGATTGCCTGGCGGAGTTTCATAATTCCCGAGTTTACAAAGCCGACAACCATAACGGTTGTTGCCGAAGAGGACTGAATCACCGCAGTAACAGCCGCACCGAGAATGAATCCTTTCATGGTGCTGTTAGTCATTTTTTCCAGAGTTTTTTCAAGCTTACCGCCGGAAAGGCTCTCAAGACCATCGCCCATTGAATTCATACCGAACAAAAAGAGCGCCAGACCGCAGAGCAGTTGTAAAACCATAAACAAATCCATAAATACATACTCTCCTTTATCATCAATAATATTAAACTAAAGTCATAGGATTGTCAATGAATTGTAAAGAATTTGTAAAGTCTGAAAGCTTGGTGATTATCTTTGAAATTTGTCGAAACACGGCATTTTTTATGTAAGATTCGTGAAATTGTATTGTTTGAGCAATAAAAAAGCGGCACTGCACAATATAGTATGCACAGCACCGCTTGAAATTTATTTTCTCTGCAAAAGATTGTAAAAATATTCACATCAGAACCTTGCGGTAAATGTTGTTCCCTGTTCACTGCTTTCAAGAGAAATCTCTCCGCCGTGTCTTTCGGTAATGTGCTTGACAATTGCAAGTCCAAGACCCGTGCCGCCTGTTTCCTTTGAACGGCTCTTATCAACACGGTAAAAGCGTTCAAACACACGCTTGTGGTGCTTTTCGGGGATACCGATTCCCGTGTCGGCAACTTTAACAAACGGATGTTCATTGTCATCACCTGTTATGATTTTTACCGAACCGTTTTCACGATTATAACGGATTGCATTGTCACAAAGATTGTAGATAAGTTCGTAAATCTGATTACGGTTTCCGTTTATGACGGCAGTTTTGGTATCAACAGTGATTGTAATTCCGTGCTTTTCGGCATTTGAACGGAGATCCTCAGCAACCTCGGCTGCCACCCCTGCAAGGTCAACAGGGGCAAATTCTTCATCGCTGAATTTTTCGTCAAGCTGTGAAAGCTCCATGATATCGCTTATAAGAGAGAGAAGTCTGCCCGATTCCTTGTGAATTTTATTTGCAAAATTCGGGATATCATCGGGCTTTACAAGACCGCTTGCAATGATTTCTGCATAACCCGAAATTGAAGTCAACGGAGTTTTCAGCTCGTGAGTTACATTTGCCGTGAATTCACGACGCATTTTTTCAGCCTTTTTCTTAGCCGAAACATCAATAATAAGACAGATTGCACCGTTTTTTTCGCCGTTAGAATAAACAGGATTGGTGATAATCTGCAATGCTCTTCCTTTTACGGTTGTGTCGCCGTTTTTACTTTCGCCCGAAAGAGCCTTGTCAACGCAATCGTTAAGAACCTCGTTGCGTGAAAACGCAATCAAAGTCTTGTCGGTAACACCGTCATCATCGGCACCGAGAAGCTTTGACGCCGAATAATTGCTCATAAGCACCTTTTTGTCAACATCAATAAGAATAAAGCCCTCCGCCATATTTTCGATAAGCGTTGAAATTTTATCCTTTTCAAACTGCAGTCTGCGCATCTGACGCTTGATTTGTCTTTGCTGGCTTGCAATTTTCTGTGAGAGCGGCAAAAGCTCATCATACGGCGAGCCGTTGCCGTTGTCCGCCATTTCCTTAATCGGTTCAATGATTTTCTTTGTGGAGCGCTTTGCCAGAATTGTACAGACAACAAATACACCTATCATAATTATAAGAATCGACGGAATAACAAAAAGAAAAATTCCGTAAATGCTGTCAATTGTCTTTGCAACACGGATTACAGAACCGTCTGCGGTTTTCCCTGCATAGTAGTATGTTATTTTATTCAAAGTTTCCGACATTCTGTGGCTTGAACCGTTGCCGTCCTTGATTGCCTGTTCAAATTCGGGGCGGTCGCTGTGATTCGGCATAGAATTAACATCTGTGTCAACGCTGTCGGATACAACCGAACCGTCACTTTTTATGAGAGTAACACGAAAATCGCCTATTCCGTAATATTTTGAAAGGTCGACAGCGTTGTTGTCATTATAAACGCTGATGATTTTATCGGTATATTGCCGAACCTCTGCCTCCTGTTCATCGGAAAACACAAACCAGAAAGTGGCTGTTGAAAAAACAGCCGTCAGAAGAATGGACACCACAGCGATAACCGAAAAGTTTTTTAAAAGCTTTTTACTCAGTTTCACTTTATTCCCCCGCCTTATATCCGACATTTCTCACGGTTTTGATAAGGTTTCCGCAGCTGCCGAGTTTTTGCCTGAGGGTTGTAATGTGCATATCAACCGTTCTGCTCTCGCCTTCAAAATCATATCCCCACACATTGAGAATGATATTTTCACGGGTAAGCGCCATACCTTTATTTTTGAGAAGATACTTTAAAAGTTCGTATTCTTTGAAGGTGAGGTTACATTCCTCACCGCAGCTTGTTACAATGTGCTTGGAATCGTCAAAAACAATCTGACCGAGCTTTATTACATCCTGTCTGTCATCAACAGAACATCTGCGGAGGATTGCACGGACTCTTGAAATAAGCTCAAGGACTGAAAAAGGTTTTGTAATATAGTCATCGGCACCCATGTCAAGGCCTTTGACCTTATCCATTTCACTTCCCTTTGCAGTAACAAGGATAACGGGAACATTTTTTGTCACGGCGTCCCTGCGCATTTTTTCAAGCACGGAAAGTCCGTCAAAATCGGGTAACATAACATCAAGAATTACAAGCTGAGGAATTTCGGCTGTACAAGCCTTAAAAAAGCTCTTGCTTTCGCCAAAGCTCTGAACCTCATATCCGCTGCTTTTCATGGCATAAGATTCAAGCTCTCTGATATCGGTATCATCTTCAACAATGTAAATTAACATCTAATACTCTCCCTCAACAAATGTGTATTTAAATGCACCGCAAAGGGGCGTTTGCACTTAAATTAAAATCGGAACATCCGCCATAATTATAGACTTTTTTTGCAAAAATGTAAAGTTTAATAAAACAAAAATCAGGAGCATACAGCTATGCTCCCGTTTGTTAAGCAAAATATATCAGTCGGGCAAATCGCAGCTACCTGTAATTGAAAAAGCAACCCACTCTGCAACATTAACCGCATGGTCTGCAATTCTTTCAAGATACTTTGCAATCATAACGATATCGAGAGCCTCTGAGCCGAGTTCCTTATTCTTATGAATGAGTTCAACCGTTTCATTCTTTGAACGGTTAAAAAGTTCGTCAACGATATCATCCTGACGGGCTACCTTTTTGGCAACCTCAATATCGCTCTTAACAAAAGCGTCAATAGCCTCCGTTACCATTTTTGAGGCATTGTCTGCCATTTCCAAAATGTGAGTAAGATTGAACACCTGCTTTTTGTCCTTGATGTAAACAGACATTTCAGCAATATCAACTGCCTGATCGCCGATTCTCTCAAGGTCGGTAATCATTTTGAGTGCGGCGGAAACATATCTGAGGTCGTGTGCAACCGGTGCCTGATGAAGAAGAAGGTGCAGACATCTGCTTTGGATGGATTTTTCCGCCTCGTTAATACGATTTTCGTGTTCTCTTGCGATATCAAGCAAATCTTCGCCGTCAACAATCATTTTCATTGTGTTTTTGATTGCCTGTTCAACAAGACCGCCCATTTCAATAAGGCTGTCGTTAAGCTGTGTAAGCTCTTTATCAAAATATTCTCTCATTAGCCAAACCTTCCCGTAATGTATTCTTCGGTACGCTTATCCTGCGGATTTGAGAAAATTGCGTCGGTTGAATTACATTCAACCATTTCACCGAGTAAAAAGAACGCTGTTTCATCTGAAATACGCAAAGCCTGCTGCATATTATGTGTTACCATAACGATTGTATAATCGTTTTTCAGTTTAAGGCAAAGCTCCTCAATTTTACCCGTTGAAATAGGATCAAGTGCAGAGGTTGCCTCGTCCATAAGCAGAACTTCGGGTTTTACGGCAAGTGCTCTTGCAATACAAAGTCTTTGTTGCTGACCGCCCGAAAGACCGAGAGCGCTCTTTTTGAGTCTGTCTTTAAGCTCATCCCAGATTGCGGCGTCACGCAAAGATTCTTCAACAATCCTGTCAAGTTCTTTCTTGCTTTTGATTCCGTGTGTGCGAGGACCGAAAGCGATGTTATCGTAAATGCTCATCGGGAACGGATTGGCTTTCTGGAACACCATACCAACCCTTTTGCGGAGAATGTTTACATCCATATCTCCGTAAATATCCTCGTTGTCAAGGCGAATGTCGCCTGTTATCTTACAACCCTCAACAAGGTCGTTCATTCGGTTGAGCGACTTTAAAAGAGTTGACTTACCGCAGCCTGACGGACCGATGAAGGCTGTGATTCTGTTTTTCTTCATACGGATATTTACATCCTTTAACGCATGAAATTTTCCGTAGTAAAGATTCATGTTTTCTATGGTAAATTTATCCATTGTAAAATAGTTATCCTTTCCTGTTACTTCTTGTTGTTTCCGAGTTTCTTTGCAACAAATGCCGAGAGTGTATTGATTGCAAAAACAAGTACAAGAAGTACAACTGCGGTACCCCATGCCTGATCTGTATGAAGTCCTTCGTTGGTAAGTACATACATATGAACAGCAAGTGAACGTCCCGAATTGAGAGGGCCTGCCGCATAGCCTGTTGCCGAACCGTAAGTATAAATAAGTGCGGCTGTTTCGCCAACTATTCTGCCGACAGCAAGAATGATTCCGGCAAGAATACCGGGCATCGCACTCGGAAGAATAATTCTCATAATTGTTCTGAGCTTGCCCGAACCGAGTCCGTAACTGCCCTCACGGTATGAATCGGGAACTGTGAGAAGTGCCTCCTCGGTTGTACGCATAATTGTGGGAAGTACCATAATTGCAAGCGTAAATGCACCGGCAAGAAGTGAATAACCCCAGTTAAGGGCATACACAAAGAAAAGCATACCGAAAAGGCCGTAAACAATTGACGGAATACCGGCAAGGGTTTCCGCCATTGTTCTGATTACCTTAACAAGCTTGTTGCCACGCTTTGCATATTCTGCAAGATAGATTGCCGCTCCCACACCGAACGGTACGGAAATTATAAGGGTTACAAGCGTAAGAACAATTGTGTTGATAATTGACGGCATACACGATACATTGTCGCTGTTGTACTCAAGTGAGAACAGCTCGGGGGTAAGGTTCGGAACACCTCGCACAAGAACATAGGCAATGATAAATATGAGAGCCGCCGCAGAAAGTGCCGCCGCAAGACCTACAAGAATGAGCAGTACAAGTGAAAGGGGCTTTCTTTTGTAGGCTTTCATTCTCTGTTTAAACGATACTTTGTTGATTGCCTTAATCTGTGACACATCAACCAAAGCGGCATCGTTTTTTATGTTATCGCTGTTAGCCACGCTTTTCACTCCTACTCTTTATAGCCTGCATTGAAAGTGTGATGAGCAGAACAAATACGAACAGAACAACACCCGTTGCAATAAGTGCCTGACGGTGCAAGCCTGTTGAATAACCCATTTCAAGAACAATGTTTGCGGTCAGGGTACGAAGTCCGTCCGTAACGCTGTGCGGAATCTGAACCTGATTGCCTGCAATGAGTACAACTGCCATTGTTTCGCCCAACGCTCTGCCTATGCCGAGAACAACTCCTGCAAGAACGCCTGATTTTGATGCCGGAAGAATTGTTTTGAACACACTTCTTTCCTTTGTTGCTCCAAGTGCCAGAGCACCTTCGTAGTAGCTTTCGGGAACTGCCTTGATTGCCGACTCCGACACACCGATGATTGTCGGAAGAATCATAACTCCGAGTACGATTGACGCCGCAAGCCAGCTTGAACCGTCACCGCCGAAGTTATCACGGATGAACGGTACAACTACCGTAAGTCCGAAGAAGCCGTAAACAATTGACGGAATGCCTGCCAAAAGCTCTGTTGCCGGTTTAAGCACCTTGTAAAGCGGTGCAGGACAAAATCTTGCAAGAAATACTGCTGTGAGAATTCCTATCGGGACGCCGATTATGATTGCTCCCGCAGTAACATATATGCTTGCGATAATCATATCAAAAATTCCATATGATGCAGGCACATTCGTAGGCGCCCATTTCTGTCCGCCTACGAAATCAAAGAAGCCTATTTCTGCCATTGCAGGAACACCGTTACAGAATAAGAATATACAGATTATGACAACCGCCGCTATACTTGTTACAGCTGTGAGGAAGAAAACTCCCTGCATTGCCTTTTCACGAAATCTGTTTAATCTCATTTAATTATGTCACTCCAAACAGTTGTTTCACCTGTGTAAATTGATTTTACCTGATCCAGTGTGAGGTCATCACATGTGTTTGCATTGTTTACGATTACTGCGATACCGTCTTTTGCAATTGTTTCAACCTTGAGTGCGCTCTTTTCCTCATCTTTAAGGTCACGAGACGCCATACCGATATCACATGTACCGCCCATAGCCGACTGCATACCTGCCGATGAGTCGGATGTCTGGATTTCAACCTTAGCGTTTGTGTTTACCTTCTGATAAGCCTCGGCAAGCTTTTCCATTACAGGTGATACCGAAGAAGAACCTGCTACGCTGATTTTGCCTGACGGCTTCTTACCGCTGTATGCGGCATTTTCCGAAACTGTTACATAACCGTTGTCCGAAACAATCTTCTGACCGTCTGAGCTCATTATGTAATCAACAAAATCCTGAGCAACATCGCTGAGTTCGCCCTTGTAAGCAATGTTGAACGGACGGCTTACTGCATAGTCGCCTGATTTTACATTATCGGCTGTTGCCTCAACACCGCCGATTTTAAGAGCCTTTACCGTATCGTTGAGTGAACCGAGTGAAATATAACCGATTGCCGCCTCATTATCCTTAACATTTGTGATAACAGCCTCTGTGCTGTTGATTGTTACAGCCGAAGTAGTTGTGTTGTCTGTCTTGTTGTCGCCGTCCTTAACAAGAACGCCTGTAAGCTCTGTGAATGCGTCTCTTGTGCCTGAGCCTTCTTCTCTTGTTACAACAGAGATTGTTTTTGATGCGTCAAACTTTGCGGCATCCGAACCTGCGTCAGATGAACCGTTTGATGAAGAGCCTGCACTGCCGCAGCCTGCAAATGCAGAAACTGCAAGAACACCGAATAATGCTGTTGCCGTAATTTTTTTAGTCATAGATTTCATTTGAATTTTCTCCTTAAATTCATATCATTTGTGTACCTCTTTCGTACAACATCAGTCTATGACTGTTTTGTAAAATACGCTGTTTGTCAATTGTAAAAAAAGTGTAAATAAAAATATAGGTTTTGTATGCTGAAATAAATTTTTACAAATTTGCGTGACAAAGCCTTTTATTTGTGGTACAATATTACAGAAGTGTGCAGGATGTAAAATAATTCCTGCAAAATTTCAAAATCAACTTACATAAGATTTACAGAGAAATATTATTCCAAGGAGGTCATTTTAGTGGCTGAAAACAAAATCCCATACAAAATATACCTTGACGAAAGCGAAATCCCGACAAAATGGTACAATGTTCGTGCAGATATGAAAAACAAGCCTGCACCGCTTTTAAACCCTGCAACACTCAAGCCTATGACACACGCAGACCTTGCTCCCGTGTTCTGTGATGAGCTTATTGACCAGGAGCTTGACGATACAGACGCATACATTGACATTCCGGAAGAAATTCAGAACTTCTATAAAATGTACCGTCCCTCTCCGCTTATAAGAGCATATTTTCTTGAAAAGGCTCTTGACACTCCCGCAAAGATTTACTACAAATTCGAGGGCAACAACACAAGCGGAAGCCACAAGCTCAACAGCGCAATTGCTCAGGCTTACTACGCTAAAAAGCAGGGACTTAAAGGTGTTACAACCGAAACAGGCGCAGGTCAGTGGGGTACTGCCCTTTCAATGGCTTGTTCATATTTCGGCCTTGACTGCAAGGTATTTATGGTAAAGGTTTCATACGAGCAAAAGCCTTTCAGAAGAGAGGTTATGAGAACCTACGGTGCAAGCGTTACTCCGTCACCGTCAACAACAACGGAAGTCGGCAGAAAGATTCTTGAGGCTCACCCCGGTACAACAGGAAGCCTTGGCTGTGCTATTTCTGAGGCTGTTGAGGTTGCAACTCATACAGACGGCTACCGTTATGTACTCGGAAGTGTGCTTAATCAGGTACTTCTTCATCAGTCCGTTATCGGTCTTGAGGCAAAAGCCGCTCTCGAAAAATACGATGTAAAGCCTGACATTATCATCGGCTGTGCAGGCGGCGGTTCAAACCTCGGCGGTCTTATCTCTCCGTTTATGGGTGAAAAGCTCCGTGGCGAAAATGACTACAAGTTTATCGCTGTTGAGCCGGCATCATGCCCAAGCCTTACAAGAGGTAAGTTTGCATATGACTTCTGCGACACAGGTATGATTTGTCCTCTCGCAAAGATGTACACGCTCGGCAGCGGATTTATTCCGTCAGCCAACCACGCAGGCGGACTTCGTTTCCACGGTATGAGTTCAACACTTTCTCAGCTTTACCATGACGGTCTTATGGAGGCAAGAGCAGTTGAGCAGACAAGCGTATTTGCAGCAGCAGAGCAGTTTGCAAGAGTTGAAGGTATTCTTCCTGCTCCCGAAAGCAGTCACGCAATCAGAGTTGCAATTGACGAGGCTCTCAAGTGCAAAGAAACAGGCGAAGAAAAGACAATTCTCTTCGGTCTTACAGGTACAGGCTACTTTGATATGGTTGCTTATCAGAAGTATAATGACGGCGAAATGAGTGACTACATTCCTACAGACGCCGACCTCCAGCAGGGCTTTGACGGCTTGCCAAAGGTTGACTAATGCGAGTGTCTCGCACTCGGTTCGTGAAGACAGTTTGTTATATTCAAACTTTTGTCACCCGAGCGTAGCTTGGTTGTCAATTTACGAACTAACACTATATTAATATTTATCGGAATATAAAAAAAGAAAAGAGGTCAGTAATCGCTGACCTCTTTGTTATAGGAGATGATTTTTTGAAAACACCTGTTCTTGAAAGTGAACGAGTCATTTTACGCCCATTAACCGTTAACGATGCTAAAACGGCATTTAACAACTGGACAAGTGATAATCGAGTTACAAAGTATATGCGGTATAATTCTCACACAAGCCTTGATGATACAATTGAATGGCTTAAAATGGTTGAATATGCAGAAAATTCTGACAAGCAATACGACTGGGGATTTATTGACAAAAAAGCGGGTACTCTTTTCGGCAGTGGCGGTCTTGTATGGAATGATGATGAACAGATGTACGAAATCGGTTACAACTGTATGTTTGATTATTGGCACAAAGGCTTTACAACTGAAATAGCCGCAGTAATTCTTAATTTTGCAAAGAACGCTTTAAAGCAAACAAAGATTTACGGTTGCCACGCTGTTGAGAATGTAAACTCGGGAAAAGTTATGATTAAAAATGGATTTGTACCTACCGGATATACTACCGTAACAAACTTTGACGGCACAACTAAAAAGGCACGAACCTACATTTTAAACTTTTAACTATTATACGCAATGAGTGCAATATTTGATGCACAGTTTTCTTCATTTAAATAACAAGTCAGTGCGTTTTATTCGTTTTGGTTTTGCAACCAAAACGATTGGCGAACACTGTTCTCCCCTACATTATTTCAGTAACTGTATCTCATTTATACAGTTTATTTTCATCATAAATTTTCTGTCATTACTTGGCGGGCGTCCAATGAACGCCCCTACTGGATTGTGGAAACAATTACAATACTACGCTCGGGCATAATATGTTTTTTACATTACAAACTGTCTTCCCGACATTAATTTTCCATTTTCAATTTTCAATTTTACATTTAATTAAAACTGTCTACACGAACTGGGAACGGCGGCTCGCCGTGCGGGCGGATATTGTCCGCCCATACGGTTCTAAAAGAAAAATTACAAAAACAAAAAACGGTTGGATTACTTTTTTCGTAAATCCAACCGTTAATTTTTTATTTGGTAATCTAAAATCCGAACTTATTCTCTGCCGGCACGAACACTTGCGGAGGCAAGTATATACACAAAACCGAGGAGAATATCGGTTGCTATGTCGAACACTTCAATCACAAAAACAACCTGTCCGTTGACAACATTAAATATGATGTTAAGCACTCCGATAAGCACAAGCACTACTGCGAGTTTGCCCGAAGTTTTCAACATTTTTTGCATATCCGGCGGTGATGTCTTTTTTGAAACGGCTCTCAGTCCCATTGAACCTACTGCGAGCTTCAGCACCATTGAAACGGTGACAGTCACGATTAGCAGATAGTCGAATACCGATGCCGATCCGCCGTCAAATGACGGGATAATCGTATTAACCAGCTTGTATGCAACCAAAATTCCCGAAAATATAACTCCGAGAAACATTACAACTGCCGTTACTTTGATTTTCTCTTTCATAAGACACACCCCCGTGAAGGTTTAAGTTATCAGCCGATAAGTTCCTTAATTTTTGACTCTGCAAGAGCAGGATCTGCCTTACCTCTGCTGTTCTTCATAACATTTCCGACAAGCGACTTAATCGCCTTTTCCTTGCCGTTCTTATAGTCCTCAACAGCCTTTGGATTGCCCTCAACAGCCTGCTTGCACAAATCGTTGAGTGCGTTTTCGTCAAGACCGCCCATATCGCTTTCGCTGATAAATTCAAGAGCACCCTTGCCGCTATCAAGCATTTTTTCAAGTGTTGCCTTCGCAAGGTTGTTGCGGATTTTACCGCTGTCAAGAAGTTTTACAAGCTCGTTAAGCTGTTCGGGAGTAACCGCAACATCAAAGATTTCCTTATCTGCCTCGGTTTCTGTTCTGCGGAATATCTGACCGATAATGAAGTTTGAAACTGTCTTTGGTGACTTAACGCCCTCGCAAGCCTTGTCAAAATACTCGCTGATTTTGCGGTACTTTGTAAGAAGCTGTGCATCCTTTTCGGGAATTGCAAGTTCGTCAATATATCTTCTGCACTTGTCGGCAGGAAGCTCAGGCATTGCAGCCTTGATTTCTTCAACAACATCTTTCGGAACATGAATAGTAACAAGGTCGGGATCACGAAAATAACGGTAATCGTGGGCGTCCTCTTTACTTCTCATTGAAGATGTCGTGTTGGTTGCGTCGTCATAACGGAGGGTTTCCTGAACAACACTTCCGCCGTTTTCAATAAGGTCAACCTGTCTTTCAAACTCATACTCCATAGCCTTTGCTATGTTGTTGATTGAGTTCATATTTTTAATTTCGGTTCTTGTACCAAGCTTTTCGCTGCCCTTTGGACGAACCGAAATGTTTACATCGCAACGCATTGAGCCTTCCTGCATCTTACAGTCGGAAATTCCGATGTAACGCATAACCTGCTGAAGCTTTTCAACGTACTCTCTTGCCTCGTCAATTGAACGAATGTCAGGCTCTGAAACGATTTCGATAAGAGGAACACCGCCACGGTTATAGTCAACATATGTGTCGCCGTGCTGATGAATGAGCTTTCCTGCATCCTCTTCAATGTGAATGTGGTGCAAACGGATTTTTCTGCCGTTTGAAAGCTCAACATAACCGCCTATAATAAGCGGAGCATAAAGCTGGCTGATCTGATAAGCCTTTGAAAGGTCGGGATAGCAGTAGTTCTTTCTGTCCATTTTTGAAATCTCTGCGATTTCACCGTGAACTGCAAGACCTGCACGGATTGCATAGCGAACTACCTCACGGTTAAGCTTTGGAAGTGTTCCCGGCAGACCGATACACACGGGACAGCAATGGCTGTTTGGCGCACCGCCGAATTTTGTAGTACAGCCGCAGAAGATTTTTGTCTTTGTGGCAAGCTCAATATGGGTTTCAAAACCCGCAACTAATTCGTAACTCACAGCTTAACACCCCACTTTGTATCCTTAAAGTTTTCAGCAGCAGCCTGCTGATATTTGTATGCCGCATTAAGAATTTCAGCCTCGCCAAAGCTCTTGCCGATAAGCTGCATACCAATCGGCATACCCTTTGCGTTGAATCCGCACGGAACCGAAACACCCGGCAGACCTGCAATATTGACAGGTACAGTGCAGATATCCGTAAGATAGGTTTCAATCGGATCGCTTACAGCATGTCCCTTTTCAAATGCTGTCATAGGAACAGTCGGTGCAAGGATTACATCGCACTTTTCAAATGCGTTGTTGAATGCCTTAACGATAGTGCCGCGAAGATTCTGAGCCTTTTTGTAATAAGCGTCATAGTAACCTGCGGAAAGCACATAAGTACCGAGGAGGATTCTGCGTTTTACCTCTTCGCCGAATCCCTCCGAACGGGTACGGCAGACCATATCGTGAGTGCCGTTGTAATGCTCGGTTTTGTAACCAAAACGGATACCGTCATATCTGCCAAGGTTTGAAGATGCCTCGGCACAGGCGATGATATAGTAAACAGGAAGGGCAAATTTGAGTTCGGGCAGGTCAAAGTAAATAATCTCTGCGCCCATTGACTTGTAGATATCGGCAGCCTTTAAGACAGCCTCTTTTACATCGTCACGGACACCCTCAAGATATTCCTTTGCAATACCGATTTTCATACCCTTGATGTCATTGTTGAGTTTTGAATAAGTGTCACCGACAAAGCCCTTTGAGGTTGAATCTTTTTCATCTCTCTTTGAAATTGCGTCAAAAACAATTGCAGCATCCTCAACAGACTTTGTAATCGGTCCAATCTGGTCAAGTGAACTTGCGTATGCGATAAGTCCGTAACGGGAAACCGCACCGTAAGTAGGTTTAAGACCTACAATACCGCAGAATGATGCCGGCTGACGGATTGATCCGCCTGTATCAGAGCCAAGACCGTAAGCGGCAATGTTTGCGCCTACCGCACTTGCAACACCACCTGATGAACCGCCTGAAACATAGTTTGAATCAAACGGATTCATTGCACCGCCAAAGTATGATGTTTCGCATGAAGAGCCCATTGCGAACTCGTCCATATTCGTCTTGCCGAGCATAACTGCGTTTTCGCCTGCAAGAGTTTCCCAAACGGTTGCGTTATAAATCGGCTTATAGCCTGTGAGAATTTTTGAACAACAGGTTGTTTCAATTCCCTTTGTTGAAATATTGTCCTTGAGCGTCATCGGAACACCCTCGAGCATACCGATTTCCTCGCCGGAGGCAATTTTTCTGTCAACAGCCTCGGCAGTTTTCAGAGCCTCCTCGCCTGTTACGTTAACATATGCGTTAAGCTTGCCGTCAGCCTTTTCGATTTCGTCAAGATAGCTTTTTGTAAGCTCGGTACATGAACACTCTTTTGACACAAGCATTTCATGAATTTTTTCAATAGAACCCATTTTTACACCGCCTTACTCTCTGTTTCTTACAAGGAAGTGATCCTCTGCCTGCTCGGGAGCATTTGAAAGAATCTCCTTTGTATCGTAGGACTCAACAACCTCATCCTCACGAAAAACATTTGACAGATTGTTAATATCGTCAAACTCCTCGCCGTCTGTCGGAGCGTTATTGATTGTGTCGGCAAAATCTATGATTTCCTGCATTGACTTTGTAAGGCCGTCAAGCTCCTCTTCGGGAACAAAAAGCTTTGAAAGCAACGCAATGTTTTCAACATCTTCTCTTGTTACCATAAAAACCGTCCTTTTTAAAGAAAATAGGGCAAGTCATATAATATATAACTCGCCCTTTGAGTTTGAATATATGACTGCAAATGCAGTTTTTATCTTAATTTAATATGAACCTCACGGAGCTGCTGTTCTGTTACCTCACCCGGTGAACCGAGGAGAAGATCCTGAGCATTGGAGTTCATCGGGAATGCAATAACTTCTCTGATGTTCTCTTCCTCTGTAAGGAGCATAATCATACGGTCAACACCCGGAGCCATACCTGCGTGCGGCGGAGCACCGTACTGGAACGCATTGTAGAGTGCAGAGAACTTAGCCTTGAGGTCATCCTCGCTGTAGCCTGCAAGCTCGAACGCTTTCTTCATAATTTCAATATCGTGGTTACGAACAGCGCCTGATGAAAGCTCTACACCGTTGCAAACGATATCGTACTGATAAGCAAGAACCTCTTCGGGATCCTTGTTAAGAAGGCTGTCAAGACCGCCCTGTGGCATTGAGAAAGGATTGTGTGTGAAGATAATTTGATTTGTTTCTTCATCTCTCTCAAACATCGGGAAGTCAACGATAAAGCACATTTCAAAACGGCTTGTATCGATAAGGTCAAGACGCTTTGCAACCTCTGTTCTGATCTGACCCGCAAGCTTTGGAGTTTCCTGAGCAGTATCGGCGATAAAGTAGATTACATCGCCTGCTTTTGAACCGTTACGGCTGATAAGTTCTTCACGGTCGCCCTCTTTAAGGAACTTGTCAATCGGACCGTCAAATGTGAGGTCATCTCTAACCTTAACATAACCAAGGCCCTTCATACCGATTGAAAGAGCGAACTCCTCCATCTTCTTGAACCACTTTTTTGACTGACCTGCGGCATTCGGAACATTGATTGAACGAACTGTCTTTTTGCGGAACGGAGCAAAGTCTGTTTCCTCAAACATATCGCTGATTTCAACAATTACGAGCGGATTGCGGAGGTCAGGCTTGTCTGTACCGTACTTGAGCATACTCTCGGCATACGGAATACGGGCAAACGGAGGCTTTGAAACCTCTTTATTTGAAAACTTCTTGAATGTTTCGTAAAGAACCTCTTCAGCAACAGCAAATACATCTTCCTGTGTTGCAAAAGCCATTTCAAAATCAAGCTGATAGAACTCACCCGGTGAACGGTCTGCACGGGCGTCCTCATCACGGAAGCAAGGTGCAATCTGGAAATATCTGTCAAAACCTGACACCATAAGGAGCTGTTTAAAAATCTGAGGAGCCTGTGGGAGAGCATAGAATCTGCCCTTGTGCTTTCTGCTCGGGATAAGGTAGTCACGAGCGCCCTCCGGAGATGAAGTTGAAAGGATAGGAGTCTGAATCTCCATAAAGCCCATTTCGTTCATCTTATTGCGCAGAAATGTGATAATCTGCGAACGAATCATAATATTATTGTGAACCTTCGGGTTACGGAGGTCAAGAAAACGATATTTAAGTCTTACTTCTTCGTTGGTATTTGTAGAGGTTGCAACCTCAAACGGAAGAACATTCTTACACTTACCGAGAACCTTGATGTCCTCCGTGTGAACTTCAACGAAACCTGTTGCAATCTTCTTGTTAATTGTTTCTTCGTCACGCTTAACAACAGTACCGCTGAGAGTTACTGTACATTCCTTGTTGATATCCTTAAGAAGTTCATCGTTGTGAACAACAACCTGAAGCACACCGTACTGATCACGGATATCGAGGAACATTACACCGCCGTGGTCACGGATATTTTCAACCCAGCCCGCAACTCTGACCTGCTGTCCGATATTTTCTTCTCTTAACTCACCGCAGGTGACTGTGCGGTATTCATTAGCTTTTATCATTACTGTAACTATCCTTTCACAGATATTTTGCCTGTCAGCCTATTTATTTAGCCTATTCTTCTGTATTATAACACAATTGCTGTATTCAATCAATATTTTACAAAAGATTTTTTAAGCATACGGCAAAATATTCCGTTATTCAACGCTTTTAAGGCTTTCAACCATATTAACGGCTTTAATCTTAAAGCTCATAACCGCATTTACAAGAATTGAAAACAGGAATGTCAGCCCTGCCGCATAGAGGTATGAAGTGAAATAAATATCTCTTCCGAACATAACGTTGTCAACCTCAACCGTCTGAATGATAAAGCCCGTCAAAAGATTTCCGAGAAACAGACCTACGAAAATTCCGAGGAGAGTCAGAATTATGTTCTCTTTGTAAATGAAGGATGAAGTTTCACGGTTGTAGAATCCGAGAACCTTAAAGGTTGCAATTTCACGGACACGCTCGGCAATGTTGATATTTGTCAGGTTGTAGAGTACAACAAAGGCAAGTGCCGCTGCGCAGATTATCATAACCGTAACAACCATATCAAGCGAGTTGAGCATATTTTTAAATTCGTTCAAGCTTGATGCAATGTAGCTTACCGCCGCAATTTTATCATCTGATAAAACCTGTGAACCGAATTTGTCGCAGGCGGAATCCGAGGTATCTTTGAGTGCGACATCAGCCATATTATAGGTGCAGTCACTGCCGAACAAGCTCTTATAGGTGGTTGGCGTCATGTAGACAAAATTGTAAATGTACTGTTCAAAAATTCCGCTGACCTTGACCTCCGCTTTTTTGCCGTCAACATTCAGTGTGATTTTGTCGCCCGTTTTTATTCCAAGCTCACTGCACATTTTTTCGCTGAGCATTACTCCGCTGTCCGAAAGCTTGAGTTCTTCTTTGCCCTTTCTTGTATGCAGAGAAACAATTTCGTCAAACTTTTCGGAATTCTGCGGTACAACAAGATTTGTGTCGCTGTCCTTAACCTTACTGCCGTGTGTTACCGTGCATTCCTGCTGTGAAACAAGCATTGAGTGTTTGACATTGCTGTTTTTATCAAGTGTATCTGTCAAAAACGAAAGATTGTCGGCACTTCCGCTGTCTTTCGGAACAACAACGGCGTCGTATTTATAGATTGTTTCAAACTGATCGTGCGTCATCGGTTCAAAGCTGTTGAGCAAACCGAATGCGGCAACAATCAGAGCCGTACAGCCTGCCACACCGATAACAGTCATACAAAGTCTTACCTTGTATCTGAACAGATTTCTTGCGGTCAGCTTTGAGTTAAAGCTCATATGTGACCACAACGGTTTTATGCGTTCAAGCAAAATTCTCTTGCCCGCCTTTGGTGCTTTCGGCCGCATAACAGCCGCAGGCTTTTCGTGCAGAGATTTAGCACACACTACAACCGACACAACAACCGTGCAGACAACTGCGGCAACAATTCCGAAAATTATGCTTGTATAGTCTGGTATCAGCGTTATATCGCCGATGTAGTACATAATTTTGTAAGCATCATAAATTACAAACGGCAAGGTGAAAATGCCGATTAAAATACCGATTACACTTCCGATAACAGCCGCAAGCAATGAGTAGATTACAAACTTCATTACAATGCTTGTGTTGCTGTAGCCGAGTGCTTTCAGCGTTCCGATTTCGGTACGCTTTTCCTCAATAAGTCTTGTCATTGTGGTTACGCAGACAAGCACCGCTACGAGCAGGAAGAATACTGGAAATACCGTTGCAACAGCCCCGAGTCTGTCTGCATTTGACGAAAATGTTGAGTAACCCGGGTTGTCGCTTCTGTCGAAGACATACCACTTTGGTTCTGTAAGAGAATTAATTTCTTCCTCTGCATCTTTGATTTTATCCTCTGCCTTTTTGAATTCTTCATCGGCTTTTTTAACACCGTCATCGTATTCTGTCTGTGCATCGGAGAGTTTTTTCTCGCCATTTTTCTTTTCCTCGGCAAGCTTTGCAACACCGCTGTCATACTCGCTCTGAGCGTCATTCAGCTTGCTTTCTGCCGAATCAAGCTGTGCCTGACCGTCTGCCGACTGTTGTGCAAGTTCTGCTTTTGCGGCATCAAGCTGTGTTCTTCCGCTTGAAATCTGTGAATATGCGTAGTCAAGCTGAGCCTGTCCCTCACTTTTTTTCTGTTCAAAAAGTGCCTTGCTTTCGGAAAGTCGGCTTTCGCTTTCTTCAAGCTGTGCCTTTGCGGAATCGTATGTTGCGTTGAGTTCATCAAGCGTCTGCTGAGCCTGTTCAAGCTGTGCGTTCAAAACAGCAAGCGTTTCTTCATCGGTTGTCTGACTGATTTGATACTGCAAAGCGGAAACGGCATCCTCAGCCTGACTTATTCCTGCCAAAAGCTGGGGTTCCTGTTCGGTTTGAAATGTATCCTTTGCCGACTGCAGCTGATATTCCGCATTTTCTATTTCAGCCTGTGATTTTGAAATTTCTTTATCAAATTCTGCTTTTGAAGAACTATATTGTTTTTCGGCAGAATTAAGCTGACTTTCCTTTTCGGCAATCTGAGCCTGTGCATCGGCAATTTTTGTGTTGTATTCATTGCGTGAATTTTCAAGCTGTGTCCTGCCGTCCTCAATCTGCTGTTTTGCCGAATCAAGTTTTTTCTGTGCATCATCGGTCTTGGTTTTCAGCTCTTTTTTGCCGTCATCAATCGCCGTCTTTGCATCGGCAAGCTTCTTTTCGGTTTTTTCTTTATTGTCCGAATACTCCTGTTTTGCATCTGCAAGGTCGCTCTTAGCCTTGTCGATAACCTCGACCGTAAAGCTGTTACTCCTGTTCTCTCCCACCTTTTCAAAATCGGCGGCTTTATCCTCTATGGCATTATCATAATCGTCCGTGTATGCCAGGAATTTATCCGAAATATCGGTTTTTACATAAAGCTCCGTGTAGCGTTCAAAGGCAAAATCTTCGGGGCAAATGTAGAAATAATCCGAGATTTTTCCGTTGCCGACCGTCGTAGTTCCTCGCTGATATGCTATGTAAAGAGGTGACTGCACAAGACCAACCACAGTGTATTCGAGGGTTTTAAGTTCGGTTGAAGTATCTGTATCGCCCGTCTGTTTTGCAAATCTGATTTTGTCACCGATTTTATAACCCTCTGCCGTGAACGAGCTTGAATCGGCTGCAATTTCACCCGACTTTTCGGGAAGTCTGCCTTCCGTCAAAACAAGCTTGTTCTGAACGGAATTATCACCGTATTTTTCGGGAAGCGCAATGACTCTCATAGTCCTGCCGCCGCTGTCGGCATCGGTCTGAACATCGCAGAAATATGACGGCATAACAGAGGTTACTCCGTCTGTATTTTTTACCGCCTTAATGTCGTCCTCATCAAATCCGACCGTTGACACAAGTCGGTAATCCATAAGCTCCTGCTCGTCCGTGTAGGTTCTTGCAAGATTGTACATTGACGGAACAGTTGCCTTTATTCCTGCGAAAAATCCCACTCCGAGGGCAATAATCGCCATAATTGAGATGAATCTTGCTTTTGTATTTTTAATTTCTCTGAATGTGTTTTTTATCAAGGATTTAGTCATTGTGACACCTCCTTTTCATTTTTTACCACTCAATTTCTTCAACATTTTTCGGATTTTCATTGTAAATATCTTCAACAATTTTTCCGCTTTTCATTCTTATAATGTGATCCGCCATCGGTGTTATTGCTCCGTTGTGAGTGATGAGAACAACGGTCATTTTGTCTTTACGGCAGGTTTCCTGCAACAATTTCAGAATCTGTCTGCCTGTGTTGTAGTCAAGCGCACCTGTCGGTTCGTCACAAAGCAAAAGCTTCGGTCTTTTGGCAAGTGCTCTTGCGATTGAAACTCTCTGCTGTTCACCGCCCGAAAGCTGTGCAGGGAAGTTGTTTGCCCTTTCAAGCAAGCCCACGCTGTCAAGAGCAGTTTCGCTGTCAAGAGGATTACTGCAAATCTGAGCGGCAAGCTCAACATTTTCCTTTGCCGTTAGGTTATGAACAAGGTTGTAGAACTGGAACACAAAGCCTATGTCATGCCGTCTGTACTCAATAAGCTGTTTGTCTTTAAATTTGCTTATATCCTTTCCGCCGACAATGATTTCGCCCTCGGAACAGCTGTCCATTCCGCCGAGAATATTCAGAACGGTTGTTTTGCCTGCACCGGACGCACCGACTACAATTGCAAACTCGCCCTCCTCAACCTTGAACGAAATGCCGTCAACCGCATTGATGACAATCTCACCCGTTTTGTATCTTTTGTAAACATTATTAAATTCTACAAGACTCATAAAATCACCCTTTTCATATGTTTCTTACAGAAAAAATCACTGTGCTTTGCATACTAATTATACCAAATTAATACCGCAATATCAACAGAAATCTTACCTTATTCGTCATCTGTATGTACAATATTTTGAAATTATACATATAAAAACAGCAGAGGTCACACTAAACCTCCGCTGCAAAAAATTATTCATATGTATGATTACAGACCTCGTTGATTTTATCACGGAGCTTTAAGAAATCGTCAAAAGCGTCGGGCTTTCTGCGTGGATCACGCAAAATTGCCGCAGGATGAAGCATTGCCATCATAAGCACACCGTTTTTCTCAATCCACTGACCGTGTTCCTTTGTGATTTTGATATCCGATTTAATAAGCCTTGCCGCCGCAATTCTGCCGAGACAGACAATGATTTTCGGCTTGATCATTCTCACCTGTGTTCTGAGCCACTCAATGCACATTTCCTGTTCTTCGGGCTTTGGATCACGGTTCTTCGGCGGACGGCACTTTACCATATTGGCAATGTAAATATTCTTGTTTCTGTCAAGGTCAACAGCCACAAGCATTTTGTCAAGCAGTTTGCCTGCTCTGCCGACAAACGGTTCGCCTTGAAGATCCTCGTTTTCGCCCGGACCTTCACCGATGAACATAACCTCTGCATTTTCGTTGCCGACGCCCACAACAACATTTGTGCGAGTTTCGCAGAGTTCACACCTGTGACAGTTTTCACAAGCCGATTTTAATTCTTCCCAGGTATTATACATAATTTTCTCTCCCAAAATAAAGATTTAAATTTATCAAAAATGTTGAAATTCCAAGAATAAAGTAGTAAAATAAACACGAAGCCGTACGGCGAATTCTAATTGAATGGTGGTACACAAAATGAAAGTAATGGTTGAAACATCAGCGCATCATGTTCATGTTACCAAAGAAACTCTCGAGGCTCTCTTTGGCAAGGGCGCAACTCTTACAAACAAAAAGAATCTTTCACAGCCCGGACAGTTTGCCTGTGTTGAAAAGGTAACTGTTGTAGGTCCGAAAAGTGAAATGAAAATGTCAATTCTCGGTCCCGAAAGAAGTGCAGATCAGGTTGAAATCTCTCTTACAGACGCTCGTAAGCTCGGCATTGCCGCTCCTGTCAGAGAATCAGGCGATATTGCAGGCACACCCGGTTGCAAGCTTGTCGGTCCCGAGGGCGAAGTTGAAATCGAATGCGGTGTAATTGCCGCTAAAAGACACATTCACCTTGATCCGAAAACTGCAGAGGAGTTTGGTCTTAAAGACAAACAGCTCGTTTCGGTTAAGGTTGGCGAAAATACAGGCAGGGCAACAACATTCGGTGATGTTGTAATCAGAGTAAACGCAAACTACGCTCCTGCAATGCACATTGATACAGACGAATCAAATGCCGCAGGTCTTGGCGGTACGGTTGACGGCGAAATCATCGCATAATTTCGATTTAAACCAAATCACATTTTTGGGACAGTCTTAAAGGCTGTCCTTTTGTTTTGCCAAAATCAAGTCAGTTGGGACAAAAGCTGAGATGTCTGTTCAGAAGATTTGTCAAATCATTTATTTCATTCACGGAAAGCTTCCTGAGATCAACCAACAATACATGGTTTGAGCGATGGATAATGTAGATATAATTTTTATAATTGCCCCAAAAATAAAACATATTCCATTGGTTCATTCCTTTTACCCACGGTGAAATTATCTGAATACCATCTTCAAAAAACATATATTCTCTAACCCCCTGTTTTTCAGAAGGATCTGCTTTACTTGACCTTATATAGAAAATCAATTCATGTATTTTTCTTGCAAAGATTGCTAACAAAATATCCAGAGCTACAAAAATAAATGCCATGATATCAATTGAACCACCATTCATTGGGGGGTCAAAAATAGTTTGAAGTACAGTAATTACTGCGATAAGTAAAAGACCTATTCTAATAATTAATCTTTTCTTTTTATTCCCCAGACAATCTAATGAAATTTCTTTTATTACTTTATTTTCCTCTTCACCAACATCAATTTTACATTTAATCATTTTGATTTTACCCTTTCATTTCCTTTTTCAAAAGGAAATCGGTTTGCATATCGTCACCAATGACAAATGTGTGATGTGAAAATTTTTCATATCCTTTTGATTTGTAGAATTTCTTTGCAGGCTCGTTATGTTCCCATACACCGAGCCATATTGTTGAAAGTTTTTTCTCACTTGCAAAATTCTCCGCAATCTGCATAAAGGCTGAGCCTATGCCCTGTCCTTTGGCACTTTTCAGAATATAGATGCGTTGAATTTCAAGCGCATTGTCAAGGCATTTTTCAGTCTGTGCATTGCCGATATTCAGTTTTAAATATCCGAGAGGAGTACCGTTTTTGTACGCTATAAAGGTTACACTTTCGGAGTTTGAAAGTTCTGCTGACAGCTTTTCCGCTGAATAGGTTTCTGCAAGAAATTTTCGCATATCCTCCTCATCGGTTGAATCGGAGAAAGTTTCGTAAAAAGTTGTTCTGCAAAGATATTGCAGGTCCGTCAGCATATCAATGGTGCATATTTTTATATCAATTTTGCTGTTCATATTATCAAAGTCTGCTCAAAAATGTATGGAGAAAATCGGGGAAAATTTCTCGCCAAGATTTTTCATTGTGTGCGTTTTCAAAAAGAATGACCTCGTTCATTCTGTCATACGGGTAGAAGCTTTCTTCCAAAAGTTCGTAGAGCATTTCGGTGCTTTCAAAAATCATCTCTTCAAGCTCGTCACCGTTACCCGTATAGATGTAGAGGTACGGCATATTTTCAACAATTTTTGTCGAAAGATATTTCACCCAATCCTCTCTTGTGTAACAGAGAAATGCAGGAGAAAACACACCTGCATAGCCGAATTTTTCCGGGTGTTCAAAAGCCGAAAAAAATGACATAAGTCCGCCCGATGAACTTCCGCAGACGGCAACATTCTGTCTGTCGGTGCATACGGGGAAATTATTTTCGACATACGGAATGACGGTATTCATAAGAAAATTGTCAAAGATTTCGCCCTCTGGTTTGAAATCCTCGCAGAGCATTTCAAGGTGCTGAACCTCACCGATTGATTTCGGTGTAAGTTCGCTGTCACGCCAAGCATTACCGTTGTCAATACCTACGATTACAGCGTTGCCTACACCGCTTTTCTGCTCATTTTCAACAGCTTTTACAACCTCCCACGAACCGTGCGGAGTTGAATTATCGTCAAAAAGATTCTGTCCGTCTGTCATATATACAACGGGAAGTTTTTCACCGTATGAATGTGACGGAACATAAACCCAAACATTTCTGTCACCCTTGTCGGGATACGGAAGTTTTATTGTATGTAACTTTGCGTCAGCCATAAAATCACCTATTTTTTATTATCTAATAGATATTAAACCATAAAAACGGCTGTGTTGCAACCTAATTTTTTACGGTTGCATAAATACAAAAATTCCCGTAAATAATATCTACAGAGGTGATTTGTTATGACTAATGATATTGAAATGCTCAACTGCGTTTTGCAGAATGCCGAAATGGGCTGTCAGGGAATTACGAGCGTGAGGAAAAGTTTGAAGGACAGCAAGGTTGACGGTGTTTTGTGCGAACATCTTATTAAATACGGAAAGCTCTATCATTGTGCAAATAAAATGTTGCAAAATCGTGGTGCAGAGCCACACAGAGTGAGTAATATGACAAAAGCAATGACACGCTATGCCGCACAAAGGGATTTAAAGCGTGACTCATCATCTTCGCATATTGCCGAAATGATGATAAAAGGCAACACAATGGGAGTGAATAAAATGTCACGCAAAATCCGAGAATATAACGGCAATGACCCCCATGTCAGTCTCCTCGCCAAAAGAATGTTAGAAACCGAAGAAGAAAACATAAAAGAAATGTCCGCATTTTTGTAAGTATAATCTCAATAAAAAACACCCGAAAGGAATTTTTCAAAAACCTTTCGGGTGAAATTTTTATTTAGATAAAGGTTGCACCAATTATGATGCGTCAAGCACAGTCGGGCAAATTAAGCCTTAGGACCTGCTTCAACGAGAGCCTTACCGGCTTCGTTGCCTTCGTACTTAGCAAAGTTCTTAACAAAACGGCTTGCAAGATCCTTAGCCTTCTCTTCCCAATCAGCAACATTTGCATATGTGTCACGAGGATCGAGGATGCCTGAATCAACGCCGGGGAGCTCTGTAGGAACTTCAAAGTTGAAGTGTGGAATTGTCTTTGTAGGAGCCTTTGTGATAGAACCGTCAAGGATAGCGTCGATGATACCACGAGTATCCTTAATAGAGATACGCTTGCCTGAGCCGTTCCAACCTGTGTTTACGAGGTATGCCTTAGCACCGCTCATTTCCATCTTCTTAACGAGCTCTTCAGCATACTTTGTAGGATGAAGCTCGAGGAATGCCTGACCGAAGCAAGCTGAGAATGTTGGAGTTGGCTCTGTGATGCCACGCTCTGTACCTGCAAGCTTAGCTGTGAAGCCTGAGAGGAAGTAGTACTTTGTCTGCTCAGGTGTGAGGATTGAAACAGGCGGAAGTACGCCGAAAGCATCAGCTGAAAGGAAGATTACATTCTTTGCAGCAGGAGCTGAAGAAACAGGACGAACAATGTTGTCGATGTGATCAATCGGATATGATACACGAGTGTTCTCTGTTACAGTCTTGTCGTTAAAGTCAATCTTGCCTTCCTTGTCAACAGTAACATTTTCAAGAAGAGCGTCTCTTCTGATAGCGTTGTAGATGTCAGGCTCTGACTCTTTGTCAAGGTTGATAACCTTAGCATAGCAGCCGCCTTCAAAGTTGAATACGCCGTTGTCGTCCCAGCCGTGCTCGTCATCACCGATGAGGAGTCTCTTAGGATCTGTTGAAAGTGTAGTCTTACCTGTACCTGAAAGACCGAAGAAGATAGCTGTGTTCTCGCCGTTCTTATCTGTGTTGGCTGAGCAGTGCATTGATGCGATGCCCTTGAGCGGGAGGTAGTAGTTCATCATTGAGAACATACCCTTCTTCATCTCACCGCCGTACCATGTGTTGATGATAACCTGCTCACGGCTTGTGATGTTGAATACAACAGCTGTTTCTGAGTTAAGACCGAGCTCCTTGTAGTTTTCAACCTTAGCCTTTGATGCGTTGTAAACAACGAAATCAGGCTCAAAGTTTTCAAGCTCTTCAGCTGAAGGAGTGATGAACATATTTGTTACAAAGTGAGCCTGCCAAGCAACCTCAACGATGAAACGAACAGCCATTCTTGTGTCCTTGTTAGCGCCGCAGAAAGCATCTACAACATAAAGCTTCTTGTTAGAAAGCTCTTTCTTTGCGATTTCCTTAACTGCCTTCCAAGTTTCCTCAGATGCAGGATGGTTGTCATTCTTGTACTCGTCAGAAGTCCACCAAACAGTGTCCTTTGAGTTCTCGTCCATAACGATGAACTTGTCCTTAGGTGAACGACCTGTGTAAACGCCGGTCATAACATTAACTGCGCCAAGCTCAGTTTCCTGACCAACTTCATAACCCTCGAGTTCGGGTCTTGTTTCTTCTTTGAAAAGCTCTTCATAAGAAGGATTGTGAACGATTTCAGTGGTACCTGTAATACCGTACTTTGTTAAATCAATCTTTGCCATTTCAGTATCAACCTTTCTATGTTTTCTGAATTCACATAGATAGTGGAATTGCGACAAATACCCCTTGTCAGCGTTAATATCCAACACCCTATGTTCGTTAATAGTTTATCACAAAAGAATCGGCACGTCAAGCAAAACAGTAATCAAAAGCAGTTAAAACAGACATTGTGATTATATTGTCCATACTCTTTTATTGTAAGATAAAAAATTGAATTTATGCTAAAGCAAAAATGACAAATTTTAACAATAAACGCAAAAAAGTCCGACAGAAATCTGTCGGACTTAAAATGCAAGCTATAAGTAAAATTACTTAAGTTCTACTTCAGCACCGGCCTCTTCGAGCTTAGTCTTAATAGCTTCAGCGTCTTCCTTAGAAACGCCTTCCTTGAGAGCCTTAGGAGCACCGTCAACGAGTGCCTTTGCTTCCTTAAGGCCAAGACCTGTTACTTCACGAACAACCTTGATAACAGCAATCTTGTTGCCGCCTGCAGCCTTAAGAACTACATCAAACTCTGTCTGCTCAGCAGCAGCAGCGCCACCGTCAGCAGCAGGACCAGCAACTGCAACTGCAGCAGCAGCTGATACACCAAACTCATCCTCTACAGCGTGAACGAGCTCTGAAAGCTCAAGAACTGTGAGGCCTTTTAATTCTTCAATAATAGCAGTAATTTTCTCTGATGCCATTGTAATTTACCTCCAATATGATAATTAGTAAAATTTTAATTAATTGCAGCCGATTATTCTGCTGCAGGAGCTTCTGCCTCAGCAGGAGCCTCTTCTGCTGCCTCAGCAGCACAAGCTTCAACGCCGCCCTTGTCAACGATAGCCTGTACGGCACGTGCAAAGGATGCGATAGGTGCCTGGAATGCACCAAGAACATTTGCAAGAAGAACTTCTCTTGTTGGGAGCTTTGAAAGGGCAACGATTGTGTCCATATCAATTACGGCACCGTCAAGATAAGCTGACTTAACCTTAAAGTTGTCATGATCCTTAGCATAGTTGCAAAGGATTCTTGCAGCAGCAGCGTACTCGCTGTCGCTTGTAGCAATAGCTGTTGTACCCTCGAGAACAGGCTTAATGTCATCAAGACCTGCTTCCTCGCAAGCACGGGAAAGAAGTGTGTTCTTTACTACAGTGTACTTAACATCGTTCTCACGAAGCTCTTTTCTGAGCTTTGTATCGTCCTCTGTGTTAATACCTTCGTAGCTTACAACCACACCTGTGATTGAGCTTTTGAGTCTTTCCGAAAGCTCTGCAACAATTGCTTTCTTCTGCTCTAAAACACTTTGACTTGGCAAGATAAATTCACCTCCAAAATATTTGTAACGCAGTTCATAAAAAACAGCCGTCCGTTTTACCTCGGACGGCTGCAAAAACACAAAACAATGTAATTTGCATCTTCCTCGGCAGGCAGGAAAAACCTTTACGCTTACGCACCTGCTGTCTTTAGAACAGCGAATTTTATATATTCACACTATTGTGTAAATAACTGAAATTAAGCACCAAACTTAGCAGGGTTGATGCGAACGCTCGGACCCATTGTCGAAGTAATGGCAACTGAGCGGATGTACTGACCCTTAGCTGCAGCAGGCTTAGCCTTTACGATAGCGCCCATGAGAGTGTCAAGGTTTTCACCGAGCTTCTCAGCGCCAAAGCTTGCCTTACCGATTGGGCAGTGAATGATGTTTGTTTTGTCAAGACGGTACTCAATCTTACCTGCCTTAGCTTCTTTAACAGCCTTGGCAATGTCAGGAGTTACAGTACCTGCCTTTGGGTTTGGCATAAGACCGCGGGGACCGAGGATTCTACCGAGACGACCTACAAGGCCCATGCAATCGGGAGTTGTAATAAGAACATCAAAGTCCATCCAGTTCTCCTGCTGAATCTTCTGTGTCATATCCTCAGCACCGACAAAGTCAGCACCGGCTTCCTTGGCAAGCTCTTCGTTAGCGCCCTTACAAATTGCAAGAACTCTAACCTTTTTACCTGTACCGTTAGGAAGAACAACCGCACCTCTAACCTGCTGGTCAGCATGACGGCTGTCAACGCCGAGCTTTACATGAAGCTCAACTGTTTCGTCAAACTTAGCAACTGCAGTCTTGATAACTGTGTCAAGTGCCTCGTTTGTATCATATAATTTAGTTCTGTCAACGAGCTTAGCAGCGTCAACATATTTCTTACCGTGTTTCATCAGTCTTCCTCCATTGTTAGGTGGTCAATCGGAATTATCCTCCCACCCGGAAATAATTAGTCAACTACTGTAATACCCATGCTTCTTGCTGTACCGGAAATCATGCTGATAGCAGCATCAAGTGAACCTGCGTTGAGGTCAGGCATCTTCTGCTCTGCAATCTTTGTGATCTGCTCACGAGTGATCTGAGCTACCTTTGTCTTGTTAGGTACGCCTGAACCGCTGTCGATACCGCAAGCCTTCTTAAGAAGAACCGCAGCAGGCGGAGTCTTTGTAATGAAAGTGAATGAACGGTCTGCATATACAGTAATTACTACCGGAATGATAAGACCGATATCATTCTTTGTACGCTCATTAAAATCCTTTGTGAACGCAACAATGTTTACACCGTGCTGACCGAGAGCCGGACCAACAGGTGGTGCCGGAGTAGCCTTTCCGGCGGGAATCTGCAGCTTAATTAAGCCTACAACCTTCTGAGCCATTGTGTTTGCACCTCCAAAATTCGTGGTAAATTGCGGGACGACACTGTGTAGGGTCCCTCCCACAGGGAGCGTTACACTCCCAATAAAAAGCCAATCGGCTGATTATTATTTGATTAATCTTCTATCGGTTCAGCCTGAGCAAGCTCAAGTTCAACCGGAGTTTCTCGTCCGAACATAGAAACAACTACACGGACATAATCTTTGTCAGCATCAATTTCTTCAACAACACCGACAAAATCCTCAAGCGGACCGTCTATAATGCGAACTGAATCGCCGACAGAATAGTTAAGCTTAACGCTTCGTGTTTCAACACCCATTCTGTAAACTTCCGCATCTGTAAGTGGTACGGGCTTTGATCCGGGTCCCACAAATCCTGTACAGCCTCTGATGTTGCGCACAACATACCAGGTTTCGTCTGTATAGACCATCTTAACGAAAACATAGCCCGGAAACAGTTTATTTTCAACCTCTTTGGTCTTATCGCCGACTGTTTCGGTTACGATTTCAACAGGAACTTTGACATCAATAATCATATCCTGAAGATTTCTGTTTTCGGCTGTGGTCATAAGATCTGTTGCAACCTTATTTTCATAACCCGAATAGGTATGAACAACATACCATCTTGCTTCTGATTCTGCCATAACAACTTTCTTCCTTTCGTGATTCAAGCAATGTCAGATACGAATCAGGCGGTTGTGTTCATAAAAAGACCAACGAGAGCGTACAAGCCCTGATCAAGGGCAAAGATAAATACGCCTACAATGGCTACCATAGCAATGACAATACCAAAATTCTTTGTTGTCTGCTTCGCTGTTGGCCATGTGATCTTCTTGATTTCACTCTTACAGGAGCCGAGGTACTTTGCGAGCCTTTTGAAAACATTAGGCTTTTTAGCAGTCTTTTTAGCAGCTGCTTTTGCATTTTCAGACTTTTTCTCAGCCATGATGTACCTCCGTTATTTTGTTTCCTTGTGAAGAGTGTGTTTTTTACAGAAACGGCAGTACTTGTTCATTTCAAGTCTGTCAGGACTGTTCTTCTTGTTCTTCATTGTGTTGTAATTACGCTGTTTGCACTCTGTGCAGGCCAATGTGATTTTTACTCTCATAACGGCACCTCCCGGTTTTTTCGGAATATTTTAGCCTCCCTCAATAGGGCACAAAAAAATAAGCCCCTTTCAGAGGTAAGGTTATTCTACCATATATAAAGGCTTTAGTCAAGCCTTTTTTTGCAATTTATCCGCAGAAATTCTGTGTTTTCTGCGATATTCCGTAAAACCCGCCCGTCAAGACGGGATTTTACGGTGAATTTCAATTAAATCAGTTATTTGTAAGAGTGTTTGCCTTTGCCTTAACTTTCTTAACTTTTTCAGGCTTTACCGTTTTGCCCTTAAAAGCCCTTGCATTTAAAGCGGCAACCTTGAGTTCGTCGTTGAAATGCTCATAAAGTGCATTATACTCAGCGTCATCAAGTGAATTGAGCAAAACGATTGTGATGATTGCCCTTGTGTCAACATCACCGTTGTTGTACTGAACATTGAACACATTTGCAAACTTCTCGATTTCATTCTTATTTGTACGCTTAATATACATGGGAATCTTCGGAGCAATATGCTCTTTTGCGAATGTTGCGCCTCTGAACGGGAAGTAACAATCCTCCTCGTTTTTTATTTCCTCACGAAGCTCGGGGAAATATGTTACAAAACGCTTTGCAAGAAACTTAGGATCGGCGGTTCCGTCGTCATCCTTTTTCTTTTTCTGCTTAACCTGCTTTGCCCTTTTGATTGCAAGTGTACCCGAAACGCCTTCGATAAAGTCATTTGCGATACTGTCGGCATCCTTCTGTGTGCCGACTGTTTCATCGTAAAGCCATGTTGCAAGTGTTTTCCATTCGTTGTCGGGACCTTCATCGGTCATTGTGCAGGAACGGAGTACCATCTGTTCCTTATCCTTATAATATACTACCGAATATGCAAGTGTCGCACTTGTAAAAAGCGAAACAAGCTCGTTGTCGTTTTCGGCAACAACCTTCTGTTTTGTATAATTCTGTTTTACAAGTTCTTCTTCAACCTTGCCGACGATATAATCAAAAGCTTTTTTAAATTCCAACTTAATCTTCCTCTCGGATTAGTTTGTCAGAATTCATTATACAATCAAATAACAGATTTGTCAAAGGTTTTGACTTGCAAGACGCACATTATTGTGTTATTATTTAAGCTGTATATTAATGTAAAAGAAGGTTTTATTATGTCTTGTCAAGATGCTATCGGAGTTTTTGACTCCGGATTAGGCGGACTCAGCGCTGTAAAAGAGTTTTTGCATGTGCTGCCAAACGAGAAAATAATATACTTTGGAGATACGGGAAGAGTACCCTACGGCAACAGAAGTCGTGAAACAATTTCAAAGTATGCCCTTCAGGACGCAAATTTTCTGTTGAAACACAATGTTAAAACAGTTGTTGCAGCCTGCGGTACGGTAAGTTCGGTTGCAGGCGATATGCTTGAAGAAAAGCTTTCCGTTCCGTACACGGGTGTTGTAAACCCGACCGCATTCATTGCCGACCGAAAAACAAAGAACGGTAAAATCGGAATTATCGGCACTGCCGCAACCATTTCGAGCCACAGCTACAAGCTCCGTCTTGAAAAGCTTAATCCGAAATACAAGGTTTATGAGCAGGCGTGTCCGCTTTTTGTTCCGCTTGTTGAAAACGGTTTCATCTGTCGTGACGATCAGATTGTACGGCTTGTCATCAGAAGATATCTTTCCGAACTCAAGGAAACAGGCGTTGACACCCTCATTCTCGGTTGCACTCACTATCCGCTTTTGCGTGATGCAATTGCTGACTTTATGGGTGACGGCGTTACGCTTGTTGATTCGGGATATGAAACTGCAATCTATTGCTCAAAAATTCTCAGAGAAAACAATCTGCTCAACACAGACGGTGTGCATCAGACTCCCGAATTTTATGTAAGCGACACTCCCGACGGATTTAAAAGCGTTGCAGGACTGTTTCTCGGCAGAAATATGGAGCATACTGTTACACAAATTGACATTGAACAGTATTAACGAGGGAAGATATGACAGATAAGGAAAAGAAAAAATGCAAATATATGATTTCCATTCTGGGCGAACAGATTCTTGACGATGAAAGCGACAAAATTGAGGTTCTCACAGAGGGAAATTTTCTGATGAAAAAAGACCATTGTTACATAGGCTACAAAGAATATGACGAGGATGCACCGCAGAGCTTTTACGACAATCTCATAAAAGTTCAGGACAATACGGTGACAATTACACGCAAAGGTCCCATGCGTTCACAGCTTATGCTTGAAAAAGGCAGACGGCATCAATGCCTGTATCAAACGCCTGCAGGCGACCTTATGATAGGAGTTTTCACAAAAACAATGAACAACTCCCTCACCAAAAACGGCGGAACGCTTGAGGTCAGTTACACGCTTGATTTCAACAATGACCTTGTGAGCGAAAACAAGTTTAAAATTACGGTTGAAGAAAAAGAAAAGTTTGAAAATGAGGTAGATTGATATGGATACATACGCACTTGCTGTACAACAGCTAAAAAAAGCAATTGAAAACGCTATTGAAAAGGCAATATCAAACGGTGAACTTCCGCAGGCAGAGGCCGCTCCGTTCATCATTGAAACACCCGCAGACAGAAGCCACGGCGACTTTGCAACAAATGCGGCAATGGCAGGCGCAAAGGCATTCCGTATGCCGCCTTTCAAAATTGCACAGGCTATCACATCAAACCTTGACCTTGAGGGTACAATGTTTGACCGTTTTGAAACAGCAGGTCCGGGATTCATCAACTTCTTCCTCGGCACTGAATTTTATTCGGCTGTAATCAGAGAAATCCTTGCCAACCCCGAGGCATACGGCAGAAGTGAATACGGCAGAGATGAAAAGGTTATGGTTGAGTTTGTATCAGCCAACCCGACAGGTCCTATGCACATGGGCAACGCAAGAGGCGGCGCTCTCGGTGACTGTCTTGCCGCTGTTCTTGACAAAGCGGGCTACAACGCATGGCGTGAATTTTATGTAAACGACGCCGGCAATCAGATTGAAAAGTTCGGCTGTTCACTTGAAGCAAGATATCTTCAGATTTTCAAGGGCGATGAGATAGAGTTTCCAGAGGACGGCTATCAGGGCGAGGACATCAAAGACCTTGCAAAAGAATATGCAGACCTAAACGGCGACAGCCTTGTTAATGTAAGCGCAGAAGAACGCAAAAAGGCTCTTGTTGACTATGCACTTCCTAAGAACATCAAGAAGATGCAGGCTGATATGGAAAAATACAAGATTTTCTATGACAAGTGGTTCTTTGAAAGCGAGCTTCACAAGAGCGGTGCTGTTAAGGCTGTTGTTGACCTTCTCACGAAAAAAGGACTTACCTATGAAAAAGATGGTGCCGTTTGGTACAAGAACAAAGAGGTGCTCACACAGAAGCTTCTCAAAGAGGGCAAGTCACAGAAATACATTGACAACCTTGAATTAAAGGACGATGTTCTCATTCGTCAGAACGGCAACCCGACATATTTTACAGCCGACATTGCATACCACAAGAACAAATTTGACCGTGGATTCACAACTCTTATTGATGTTTGGGGAGCAGACCATCACGGTCATGTTATGAGAATGAAAGGCGCAATGGACGCTATCGGCTATGACGGTGACAAGCTCAATGTTGTTCTTATGCAGCTTGTTAAGCTTGTTAAGGACGGTGAGCTTGTAAAAATGAGCAAGCGTACAGGCAAGGCTATTCAGCTTGGCGATTTGCTTGACGAAGTGCCTGTTGACAGCGCAAGGTTCCTCTTTAACACCAAAGAGGCTAACACACAGATGGACTTTGACCTTGACCTTGCAGTAAGTCAGGACAATCAGAACCCTGTTTATTATGTTCAATACGCACACGCAAGAATTTGCAGTATCTTCAAGTCACTTGCAAAAGAGGGCATTTCTCCGAGAGAATGTACAGACGCAGAGCTTGCACTCCTCACAGCTCCCGAAGAAAAGGAACTCATCAATCATCTTGCGTCATACACCAACGAAATCATCAGTGCGGCAAAGGATTACGATCCGACCAAGGTTACACGCTATGTAACACAGCTTGCAACACTTTTCCACAAATTCTACAACGCTTGCCGTGTTAAGGGCGAAGAAGAAGGTCTTATGCAGGCAAGACTTGCTCTTTGCAACTGCGTAAGAGCCGTTATCAAAAATGTTCTTACAATGTTCAACATCTCTTGCCCCGAAAGCATGTAAGCAGCGTGTCGCTGCACCCTGTTCGTGTAGATAGTTTTGTTAATGCGAAACCTATACTTCCCGAGCGTCACTATTGTATATCTCGTGCTTTATTTAACCGAGTACCTCGGTGCGTAGTTCGTGCAGATAGTTTTATTAATGCGAAACTTATATTTCCCGAGCGGAAGTTTACAAATTGAAATTTAAAAATTGAAAATGTAAAATGGATGTCGGGAAGACAGTTTGCATAATGCAAAACAATGTCTTCCCGACTGATTTTTATTTATATCCAATTGTCATGCCTTATGGGGGGTAAGCCCTATTAATAATACAAATTCAATGCATAATAAAGTCCCGAAGTACACACAATACCTCGGGACTTAATTATTATTACTGTGATTATGATTTAAAATCATTCAGTAACAAATTGCTGACCGACTTTTCCGTAACCGTTAAGACCTATAATATACTTTTGAATTGAAGTCGCATCCATAACAGAAATAGCGCCGTCACTATCAACATCTGCAACTGACTTACTGTCTGCTGTAAGTTCTTCAAGACCGACAATGTACTTCTGAATATCGGTAGCATCGATTACGGTAATATCGCCGTCAATGTTCACATCACCGTAAACAAGAGCATTTTTTGTTTCATCCTCAACCGCAAAAGCGCTGAATACGCTTACTGCCATAAGAACAAACAATGTCGCAATACTAATAAGTTTTTTTGCCATACCAAAATCTCTCCTTAGAACAGTGCATTTTCAACCAATAATACACCGAAATTGAATTTGATAATCAACATTATATAAACATCGAACGAGAAAACAAGAATATACTTTTACTTCTCTCTGTCGTTTATAACCGTTCGGTTATCTTATAAAGTATTTTATCACAAAGACTACTGTTCTGTCAATAGCAAATAAACAAAAAGATGATAAATTGTTTTATTATAAACAAATATGAGAATTGTATGAAGATAACAATTTAACAAATAACGAATAACAACAATGTGTTTTTATTACATTAATATCTTCTATACATACAATAAGGTTCACATCACACTAATTTATGCATCACAAACGCAATAGTAATACTGAATTTTGCCACTGTTATAACCATTTAGTTATCATACGAAAATTTCGTTGCAAAGAATGTTATTCTGTCAGTATAAATAAATAAATAAAAAGGGTGATACAATGCCTTATTATAAAAGGATAAGGGAGTTGCGTGAGGATCACGATATGACGCAGAATGATGTTGCAGAATATCTCGGCATGAAACAGCCGCAGTACTTTAGGTATGAAAACGGAAACCGTGACGTGCCGACTGAGGTGCTTATTTCTCTTGCAAAATTGTACAAAGTTTCAACCGACTACATCCTTGAGTTGAAGCACGATACAAATTAAACACGCTCAAAAGTAAAACCCCGAAGTCTGTAAAAACTTCGGGGTTGTTATTTTCATTCGGCTATTCAACTAACACTTATGCAGCTGCAAACTTTTCGCCTGTTTTGCCGTATCCGTCAACATTTACGATATACTTTTGAACAGCTGTTGCATCCTTAATTGTAATCACAGCGTCAACATCAACATCTGCTAACTTCTGATTTACATTATCGAGATGTGCCATATTTACTATGTATTTTTGCACTATTGTTGCGTCAACAATAGTAATTATGCCGTCAATGTTCACATCACCGTAAATCATACCATTAAAAGGATCGGAACATTCAGCAAGAATTTTTTCAACCTTAGGCAAAATTGTAGTCTTATCAAGATAATCGCTGCTGTCAAGAATACTTTCTGCGGCAGTCTTTACATCTTTTGGGCTTACAGCCAATGTATTAAGAAGATTCTGTGTGAAATTTGTTTTATCAGGAGCATTATAATAATCAATAAGGTACTGCGCAAGGAGCGCTTCGTCAGTCACACCCTCGGGTAGTTCAGTTCCGACTACATTGCCCGTTGAAGTAATTCTCTTCTCAGGACCGCAATCATTGTTTTTAGTCCAAACTGCCTCAAGTGCGACTTTTTCAGAATCATCAGGATTTTCAAGCTTATTGCCTGTACAATATAGTGTATCACCAATGCACTTGCCGTCCATAACTACATTATATGTCTGCACACCCGTGTTTGCACTGAAAATTACGCAATAACGCTTTCCGTCTGAAGCAGAAATTGTGTTGCCTGTTTTTGAAAGGTCATATGCGGCAATTCCTGTATCGGGATCATAGACACATTTTTCTGATCTTGTCTGCCACATAGGCCATACACCTGTACTGTCAGCAGCCCATACATGGCAATAAATATTTTTTACATTTTCCCAACCTGATTTTTTAACATCAAATTTGATTTCCTTTACAGCAGGCTTGGGTGTTGTCGGTTCAGGAGTTATTGTAGGTTCTGACGAAGGCTCATCGGGAGTTGATGTATCATTAAGCTCATAAAGCACTCCGTTTTCCTTTGCCATTTCATAATTAGGAAGTCCGCCGTATTCATACTTGCCTGTTTTCTCGTTCTTGCCGTAGAAGAAATAATATTCTCCATAGTAAAATTTCTTACCTGAAACAAGATTTTCAGCAGCATTGTTAAGGTCAACAATATATACCATATTGTCAAAATTCATTGCGATGCCCCAATCGGGATCTTCATAAAAATTGTCGGCAAAGTTACCTAAGAATGATTTATCATCACCATTTAAAGCAGCTTTTGCCTTTGACCAAAATTCGCCGTCAAGCATATTGTCATAGTAGTCATCGTCGCCCTCTGAATAAGATCCACTTATGATGTCGGCGGTTTGGTTTGCAGCCATAAACTGACCCTCACTAAACTCATATGTTACATTTCCGTAATCATCAACTATTCTTTCACCGCCGTTAAGAGCATTGTTGAAAATAACAGCAATTACATCTGTCGGGAGATCAACATAATAAAGATTCGATTCAGCATCAGCAACCTGCATTTTGTAACCCGGCCACGCAAGACGCTCTGTTCCCTCGACAAATCCATCAGTATCAGATCCATTCCACCAAAAAATTCCCGCAGAATCTGCACCGTATTTTGCGTTCTTCCAAGAATTAGGCATTGCAAAATAAATTCTGTGTGTTTCTACGCCCTCACTTGGGACATAACGACCGTCGCTGTCAACTGCCGCAGATACTCCTGAAATGCCGACTACGGCAACAGAAAGCACCATTGCGATTGACAGAATCATACTCATAATTTTTTTCGTCATTTTAAAATCCCCTTTCTGATTACGGTTTAAAAAATATTCAGTATATGTATTGTGAATTGCAAAATTGCACTGCAATGCACTTCTAACCTCATACATATAATACAACTAATACAATATTTTGTCAATATAATTTAAGACAATTCATACATTTTTTGTAAACTTTTACCATAAAACAAAATTTCCCCTCTGCATATAATTTAAAATTCTGCAAAAAATAAAACCACCTCACGGAAAGGTGGTTTTTATTATGAGTTTTTACGATGTTAATCATAACGAGGGACAGCACGAAAAATATCCGATTGAGTTGCCCTCACGGAACAGCAAAAAGGAGATTTCCCCTATTGTTGATGTTACGGAACACGAGGTTTATCCGCTTGAGTTTGCAAACTGTCACAGGACAAAGCCTCATTTTGACACAAACGGTGACATCACCGAGATTGTGACTACCGAAACAGAAGCTGAAACGGAAGAGCAAACCACTCACGAACAGCATAAGTAGGGACATACAAAAGCCTTGTGTCGGAGCTTACCGCTCCGACATTTCCTTTTATGCCGAGTTGCGAACAGATTATCCTCGCTCTGAGCTGATGAAAGCCGTCCGTCACAATCGTAATATCGGTATTAAGGTCGTTGTCCTCAATAATTTTCATTGAATTTCTTATATTCTCGGTTGTGTTGGTTGACTTATCCTCCATATAAAGTCTTGAAGAATCAATGCCCGACTCCGTCAGCACATTGTACATACATTGCGCCTCACTCATAATCTCGTCACTTCCCTGTCCTCCGCTGAGAACGGCATTTGCGTTCGGAGAATCGTCAAGATATGATTTTGCGGCGTCAATTCTGCCACGCAAAATTACCGACGGTCCCCACGGCTTAACCTGAGCTCCGAGGACAATTGCAGTTGAGTTTTCGGGCGGAGCCTGACAGGTTGCCCACACCATTGCAGAGGTGACAATCGCACCGTAAACAGCAAAAGCGATAAAGCCGATATTCACTACACAAAAAACTATTTTAGTAAACAAATGCTTAAAGCAAAATGCCTTTATCGCGCCGTGAACTGGCGGAATTAACACACACAACAGCCACAGACACAAAAAAGTTCCTGCAATATTGCCCGGGTTGATAATTCCGTGAGTCATAGGGATTACGAAAAATCCGAGAAATACAACTGCTGCGGCAATGCCGATTATGCGTAAAATTAACATCACCATTTTCAAAATATCACCCGACCTGTTAAATTTCTTTCATCTTGTCAAACTCATTGTACATATTTTCAAGTGTTGACAAGCGGTCAATAAACGGAGTGTCAACAGCGCCCTCAAAGCACGATTCTTTCTTGCTTTTGAGAACCTCCATTGCAGATTTGTCGGGATTGTTGATTGTTCCGGCACCTGCAACACAACCGCCCGGGCAAGCCATACCCTCAAGCAGATAGCCGTTGTACTTGCCGGCCTTTGCCATACGCAAAAGCTTTACGCACTCGTCAAGTCCCTGTGCATTGGCAACCTTGACCTCTCTTTCGGGATCAAGCTTGTGGATTGCATTGACAACAGCCTTTGCAACACCACCGCTTACGGCAAAGCCTCTGCCGTCTGCGCTTGAGAATGAAAGCGGTTTTTCGTCAACCTCAACAGCGTTAAAATCAACCTCTTTTGCGGCAAACATTCCAGCAACTTCTTCAAAAGTCAGCACAAAGTCGATATCACTTCGGATACTTCTGCGGCTTGCCTCAAGCTTTTTAGCGGCACATGGTCCGATAAACACAACTCTGCAATCGGGATAATGCTGTTTTGTAAGTCTGCCCGTGAGAACCATCGGAGTGAGTGCCATTGAAATGTACGGAGCGATATCGGGGAAAGTTTTCTTTGCCATAACGCTCCATGCCGGGCAACAGGAAGTCGCCATGAACGGCTGTTTTTCTGGAACCTCTTCCATAAAATCCTTTGCCTCTTCAACCGTGCAAAGGTCGGCACCAACCGCAACTTCAACAACATCGGTAAAGCCGAGAGCCTTAAAGGCATTTCTGATTTTATTTGACGGAAGTCCCTTGAACTGACCTGCAATTGCAGGTGCAACGGCGGCATAAACAGGTGTGCCGCTGTTGATTGCCATAATAGTCTGAAAAATCTGACTTTTGTCAACAATTGCGCTGAACGGACAGCTTACAAGGCACATTCCGCATGAAACGCACTTGTTATAGTCAATATCTGCTCTGCCATGTTCATCGCTGTGAATAGCTTTCATACCGCATGCGGCGGCACACGGACGCTCCTGCTTTATAATTGCATTGTACGGACACGCACCCTGACATTTTCCGCATTTGATGCATTTTTCATCGTCAATATGCGATTTTCCGTGTACAATCGAGATTGCTCCCTTCGGGCAAACCTCTGTACACGGGTGTTCAAGACAGCCCTGACAGCCGTCTGTCACAACCACTCTTTTTTCGGCACACTTATGACAGGCGAATTTTATTATATTGATTAACGGCGGATCGTAAACCTTTTCGTCAATCATACTTTCTTCAACACCTGTTGAGATAGGCGCTTGTTTTGAAACGGGCAAAAGCGGGAGTCCCATTGCAAGGCGAAGTCTTTCGCCCACAATGGCTCTTTCGAGAAATATACTTTCACGGTATGTTGAAATTTCACCCGGGATAATTTCATACGGAAGATTTTCAAATTTTGAATAATCTCCGCCCTCGTATGCAAACCTTGCAACCTCGGTGAAAATTTGATTACGGATTTTTGTCTTTGACGAATACAGTCCTCTCAAGGCACTCATCCTTTCACTGTGTGTATTTTATTTTCTATTCAATCATTCACTAAATTCAAATCTCAGCAACGCTCTGCCTTGCTTGCAATTTGTACTTAGATTTAAATCGGAGCAACACTCTGCTTTGCTCGCAAGGAGCAGAGTTTGCGACCGATTGCAATCTTGTACATAGGAGCGTTAGCTCCTCAGAGGTTCAATGGAACATTGAATCTCTGAGTTGCAACATAATGTTGCAATTCGTACTTAGATTATACACTACACTATCCTTGTTTTCAACAGATACAGGCTTATTTTGCAAAAAATTTGCGATATTATTTACATAATATCAAACTTTATCCCGAGCGATTTTGTCACATTTATTGACTTTAAGTGAATATTGTTATAAAATGGTGTCATACTATCAAAAATTACGAGGTACAAACCTATGAAATGTCCTAATTGCGGTTTTGAAACCGAGTCTGCGTTTTGTCAGATGTGCGGAACAAAAATTTCCGAAGCTTTACATACACAAAGTAATGAAACAACCAAAACTGAGTACACCTCGCCTTTGCCGCAGACAGGCTTTGAACAGGCGGAGGGCTTTGCACCGCAGATTCAGAATGAAATGCCCGAACTTGAAATAAATCAGCCACCCATTCCCTACATTCCGCCGGCAGAACAGTCGATTGATAAAAAGAAAGCTTTTAAAATCGTGAAAATTGTTGCCGCCTGTGTGATTGGTGCGGTCATTATTGCAGGCATTGCAATCAATGTAACTGCGGCGGTATCGGGCAACAGCAAGTCAATTTTCGGCAACAACTCCATTAGTGACTGGGTAAATCGCCCCGATATGTACGGCGGAGATTACAGCACATATAATTAAAAAATAAAACGGTAGGAAAGGCATTGCAGTTTTGCAAATTGTCTTTCCTGCCGTTTTTGTGTTTAGGTTTAAAATAAATTATTCGGGTCTGCCGATTTTGCGGAAACGCTCATAGCGTGCATTCAAAAGCTCTTCGTCATCCAGGGCAAGGTTCTTTTCAAATGTTCTTTTGATGAGCATTTTAAGGCTTTCAAACATAGCATGATCGCCTGCCTTTGGCTGACGGATGATTCTCTCGATTACACCGAGGTCAAACAAATCCTGTGCGGTAAGCCTGAGAGCCTCTGCCGCATCAGCCGCCTTTGAGCTGTCTTTCCAGAGAATTGACGCACAACCCTCGGGAGAAATTACCGAATAAACGGAATTTTCAAGCATCCATACTTCATCGGAAACTGCAAGTGCAAGCGCACCGCCGCTGCCGCCCTCACCGATAAGAACGGTAAGTACGGGAGTTTTGAGAGTCATCATTTCCATGAGGTTTTCGGCAATAGCCTGTCCCTGACCTCTTTCCTCCGCACCGATTCCGGGGTATGCACCGCTTGTATCAACAAGGCAAAGAACAGGTCTTCTGAACTTTTCAGCCTGTTTCATAAGTCTTAAAGCCTTGCGGTAGCCCTCGGGATGAGCCTGACCGAAGTTGCGTTCAACACGCTCTTTTGTATTTCTGCCCTTTTCAATTCCGATTACAGTAACAGGAGTGTCAAAGAGCATTGCGAGTCCTGCAACAACTGCTTTATCGTCGGCATATCTGCGGTCACCGTGAAGCTCAATGAAGCTGTCACCGAACATATGGGCAATATAGTCAACCGAGGTCAGCTTGTTAGCATCTCTCGCCGCCATAACCTTTTCGTAAGCTGTCATTTTTAAGCCTCCTCACCGCTGTAACCGTGCAATTTAAGCAGTTTTACAAGTGTAGATTTCAAATCATTTCTGCTGACAACCGAATCGATAAAGCCCTTCTGAAGAACAAATTCCGAGGTTTGGAAGTCCTTGGGGAGCTTTTGACGAATTGTCTGCTCGATTACTCTCGGACCCGCAAAGGCAACAAGGCAATCGGGCTCGGCAAGAATAATGTCGCCCTCCATTGCAAACGATGCCGTAACACCGCCTGTTGTCGGGTCTGTAAGCACGGTGATGTAGAGATTGCCTGCGTCGCTGTGTCTTTTTACCGCACCCGAAGTTTTTGCCATTTGCATAAGCGAGAGGATGCCCTCCTGCATTCTTGCACCGCCTGCGGCAGTACAAACAACAATCGGCATTGCATTTTCGGTTGCATATTCAAACGCACGGGTGATTTTTTCGCCCGTGATTACGCCCATGCTTCCCATCATAAAGGTCGGATCCATAACGCAGAGAACGGTATCAATGCCGTTCATCTTACATTCTCCGCAGATAACAGACTCCTTAGCACCTGTTTTTCTCGCCTTTTCAAGCTTTTCATCATATCCCGGAAAATCAAGAATATTATGGCTTGAAAGGTCTGCGTCAAACTCAACAAAGGTATCCTTGTCGGCAAGCATTTCAACTCTGTCTCGTCCGTTCATTCTGAAATGGTGATTGCACTTTGTGCAGACATGAAGATTTTCCTCCATATCAGTCGTAAGGAGCATAGTGTTGCATTTGGGGCATTTTATCCACATTTCTTCGGGAACGAAGGGAACATTTTTGCTCTCGCCCTCATCGGACTCAAGCTCATTCTTCGGTTTTCTGAAAGCAAACAAATCCATATCTTTTACTTCTTCCTGTCGGCGTGTTTCTCTTCAAACTCTGCCATAAAATCTGTTGTATATTCACCGCTCACAAACTGTTCGTCCGAGAGAATCTCGGCAAGAAGGTCACGGTTAATGTCAATTCCGTCAATGGTAAGCTCGGAAAGAGCCATTTTCATCTTTCTGATCGCCTCGGCACGGCTTCTTGCCTGAACAATCAGCTTGCCGATCATCGAATCATAGTACGGAGGAACAAAATAGTCCTGATAAATCGCCGTATCAAATCTTACAAATGCACCGCCCGGGGTGTGAAGTCTTGTAATTCTTCCGCAGCTCGGTCTGAATCCCTTTTCCGGATTTTCGGCATTGATTCGGCATTCAATTACATTGCCGTGTGTGAAGATGCTGTCCTGAGTTCGGGAAAGCTTTGCACCTGCGGCAATTCTTATCTGCCACTGAACAATATCAAGACCTGTTACCATTTCGGTAACGCCGTGTTCAACCTGAAGACGGGTGTTCATTTCCATAAAATAGAAGTTGTTGTCCATATCAAGCAAAAATTCAACTGTGCCTGCATTGACATAGTTGACTGCCTTTGCCGCTTTAACAGCCGCAATCATCATCTCTTTACGGGTTTTCTCGTCAAGAGCGGGGCTTGGACTTTCTTCAATCATCTTTTGGTTCTTTCTCTGAACAGAACATTCACGCTCACCCAGACAAACGATATTGCCGTATTTGTCGCACAAAAGCTGCATTTCAATGTGCTTTACAGGGTGAATGAATTTTTCTATGTAGCAGGCACCGTCACCGAATGCTGACTGCGCCTCGCTTGAAGCTGACAAAAATGCCTCTTCAAACTGCTCAATTGAATCAACACGGCGAATACCCTTTCCGCCGCCGCCCGAACGAGCCTTGATGAGAAGCGGAAAACCGATTTTTTCAGCTTCCTCTTTTGCCTGTTCAACGCTTTCAACAATATCGCAGCCGGGGGTTACGGGAACACCTGCGGCACGCATAGTCTTTCTTGCGTTGTCCTTGTCGCCCAAAAGCTTTATCATTTCGGATGAAGGACCGATAAAGTTGATGTTGCACTGTTCACAGAGCGAAACAAACTTGGCATTTTCGGACAAGAGTCCGTAGCCGGGATGAATAGCCTGAGCACCGCTTTCAACGGCAACGGTGAGAATTGCAGGCATATTGAGGTAGCTGTCGGCAACACGGTTACCGCCTACGCAGTAACTTTCATCGGCAAGCTGAACATGCAGGGAGTCCTTGTCTGCCTCAGAATAAATTGCTACTGTGCTGATGCCCATTTCACGGCAGGCACGGATAATTCTTACTGCAATTTCGCCTCGGTTGGCAATCAGAATTTTTGAGAACATTTTTTCACTTCCAGTTATTTATCGCATTACGGCTGTCTGCACCCAAAACGGCACAGACAGCCTTTAAAATCACTTATTTTCAACAAGTGCAAACGAAAGCTCGGCACTTACACAGAGCTTGCCGTCAACATAACCCTTTGCGTCAATAAAGTAGAATGCACCTCTGCTCTTTGTGAGTGTGCAGACACTTTCAAGAGTGTCGCCCGGTTTCACGGGATTTCTGAACTTAACATTGTTCATCTTTGTAAAGTAAGGTGTGCAGTTCTTAACCTTGTCTGCAAGAAGACAACAACTTGCCTGTCCCATCATTTCGCAGAGAATAACACCCGGAACAACGGGGTTACCGGGGAAATGTCCCTGTAAAAAGAACTCGTCACCTTTGATTGTATATCTGCCCTTTGCCGTGTTTTCGTCAACGCTTTCAGCCTCTTCAACAAGAAGCATATTGTCACGGTGCGGCAAAATCTTTTTAATTTCTTCCTGATTCATACTGTCCTCCGATTATTTAACCTTGAATAACGGCTGACCGTATTCAACAAGATCTCCGTCCTTAACAAGAACTTCAACGATTTCATAGTCGTCCTCAGCCTGAATTTCGTTCATGCACTTCATAGCCTCGATAATGCAAACGGTTGAGCCCTTGCTTACTTTCTTTCCGACAGGAGCAAAAGGAGCCTTGCCCGGTGCCGATGCGGCATAGAATACGCCGACAATCGGAGCGTTTACAGTCTTGGCGTCTTCCTCGGGAGCGGCAGACTGAGCCGCAGGAGCCTGTGGCTGAACAGGCGCAGGAGCAGGAACATCTGTTGCAGTCGGCTGATATGCACCGATTGGAGATGCATTAAAAATCTGCTGTGCCGGATGTTCTTTTTCAAGATGAATCTTTGTACCGTCCTCTTTTTCAATTTCAAGAACGCTCAAAGAAGAATTTTCAAGAAGGGAAATATATTCCTTGATTTCTTCGATTTTATTCATAGTAATTCCCTCGCTTAATATTTTTTAAATACAAGACAAGCGTCATGTCCGCCAAAGCCGAGGTTGGTTGAAGCGGCAACATTTACATCACGCTTAACTGCTTTGTTAGGTGTATAGTTAAGGTCAAGACCTTCATCGGGTTCGTCAAGGTTGATTGTCGGCGGAATAACACCGTCATTGAGAGCCATAACAGAAGCGATAGCCTCAATTGCGCCTGTTGCACCGAGAAGATGACCTGTCATTGATTTTGTTGAGCTGATATTTGCATCATAAGCCTTTTCACCGAGAGCCGTCTTGATAGCCATTGTTTCGGTAAGGTCGTTAAGATGTGTGCTTGTGCCGTGAGCATTGATGTAAAGCTGTGCGTCATCGGCAACATTTGCCTCCTCAAAAGCAATCTTAATTGCTCTTGCAAGACCTGCACCGTTAGGATCGGGAGCTGTAACATGATGTGCGTCACAAGTATTGCCGTAGCCTGAAAGCTCTGCATAAATCTTAGCACCTCTTGCAACTGCGTGCTCATACTCTTCAAGAACGAGCATACCTGCGCCCTCGCCCATGATGAAACCGTCACGATTCTTGTCGAACGGACGGGATGCGTGCTTTGGATCATCGTTTGTTGAAAGAGCTTTCATATTCTGGAAACCTGCAATTGTGAGAGGAGCAACAACCGCCTCTGCACCGCCTGCGATGATAGCGTCAGCGTAGCCGTCCTTGATGCAGTGGAAAGCCTCACCGATTGAGTTTGTACCTGTTGCACAGGCACTCATAACCGAAAGAGACACACCTTTTGCGTTAAAACGGATTGCAACATTGCCTGTTGCGATATTACCGATCATCATCGGAATGAAGAAAGGAGAAACCTTTCTCGGGCCTCCGTTTTCCATGCCCACTGTATTCTTAACAAAGGTCTGCAAACCGCCGATACCTGCGCCGATATAAACGCCGAAACGGTTCTCGTCAATCTTGCCTATGATACCGCTGTCGTCAACTGCCTGCTGTGCCGCTGCGATTGCGTACTGTGTATATGGATCAAGCTTTCTTACTTCTTTTTTCTCAATATACTGTGTGGGGTCAAAATCCTTGACTGTACCTGCGATGTGAACCTTGAGGTCACTTGTATCGAAAGCTGTGATTGTTTCGATACCGCAAACGCCGTCAACCATATTTTTCCACATTGTAGGCACATCGTTACCAATCGGTGAAATTGCGCCCATACCTGTTACAACTACTCTTCTGCTCATTATATCCTCCAAATCAATTACATTGCAAGTCCGCCGTCAACTCTGATAACCTCGCCTGTTACATAAGCGGCATCGTCAGAGCAGAGGAAAGCTACTACATCTGCAACATCATCGGGAGTACCGATACGCTTTGCAGGAATCTGTGCTTTCATTGCGTCCTTTACCTTATCGGGAAGTACACTTGTCATATCTGTTGCAATGTAACCCGGAGCAACTGCATTAGCCGTAACGCCTCTGCCTGCAAGTTCCTTTGCAACCGACTTTGTAAGACCGATAATACCGGCCTTTGACGCAGAATAGTTAGCCTGACCTGCGTTGCCGGTAAGACCGACAATTGACGCTGTGCTGCAGATTCTGCCGTAACGCTTTTTCATAAAGTGCTTGTATGTATGCTTAATCATGTTGAATGTACCCTTGAGGTTTACATTGATTACAGCATCAAAATCTTTTTCGTCCATATTTAAAACGAGCTTATCTCTTGTGATGCCTGCGTTGTTTACAAGAATTTCGATACTGCCGAACTCCTCGATGACCTGATCGACAACCTTCTTTGACTCTTCAAAATTTGAAACATCACAGAAATACTGCTCAACCTTTGTGCCGTACTGTGAAAGCTCTTCCTTGGCCTTAATGCCCTCGTTTTCGTCACCTACATAGAGAATTGCGATGTTAGCACCCTCTTTTGCAAGCTTTGTTGCGATTGCAAGGCCGATACCTCTTGAGCCGCCTGTTACTACGGCTGTTTTATTTTCAAATCTCATTATATTATACCTCCGAACAGTATCAAAGTTCAAGTGCGTCAATATCAGCCGCAGTTTCAACCTTGAATGCCTTTACATCTCCGTTGATTCTCTTTACAAGGCCTGTGAGAGTTTTGCCCACACCAACCTCAATAAAGGTGTCAACGCCGTCATTAATCATATTTTCAACAATAGTCTGCCATTTTACGGGATTCTCAACCTGTGCCTTTACAAGCGTTTTGAAATCGCCCGAATACGGCTGAGCCGTGTAATCGGAATAAATCTGAACCTTTGGCTGAGCAAAGTCAACATTTTCCATATACTTTCCGAGTCCCTCTGCGGCATCAGCCATAAAGGGAGAATGGAACGCACCGCTTACTGCAAGAAGTTTTGCCCTTCCACCCTCTGCTTTAACTGCCTCGCAGAAAGCATCGGCACTTTCACTTGTTGTTGCAACAACAGTCTGAGCCGGTGAGTTGTAGTTTACGGGATATGTTTTGTCAAACCTTGAGCAGATTTCTTCAACCTTTTCGGGAGTAAGCTTTAACACGGCAGCCATTGCACCGGGATTTTCCGTTGCGGCTTTGTCCATAAGCTCGCCTCTTTTGCAAACGAGTCTGAAAGCCTCTTCATCGGAAAGGATTCCCGAAAAAGCAAGTGCAGAAATCTCACCGAGTGAAAAGCCTGCTACGCAATCGGGAGTGATACCCTTTTCAACAAGAGCTCTTGCGGCCGCAAGGTCGGCAGTAAAAATACACGGCTGTGTATTTACTGTCTTTGAAAGCTCCTCCATTGTACCCTCAAAGCACTGCTTTGAAGTGTTTTCTCTTATAGAATCAGCCATTTCGTAAACAGCCTTTGCGGCAGGCGAATTATCGTAAAGATCCTTGCCCATACCGCTGTACTGTGCGCCCTGACCTGAAAAAATAAATGCTATTTTACCCATTTTGTTGCTCCGTTCAATACTTCTTCTGCCTGTGAGAACATTTCTTCAATCATTTCTCTTGCCGGCTGTTCCTTTTTAACCATACTTGCAACCTGTCCTGCAAGAACGGTACCCTGAGAAACATCGCCCTCTCTCACGGCTCTTCTGAGTCTGCCGAGTCCCATATTTTCAAGCTCCTCATCGGAAACATTAGCCGAATCGTACTCAGCCTTTGTATATTCACGGGTAAACGAGTTACGGATTGAACGAACAGGATGACCGAGTCTTTTACCTGTTACAACCGTGTCAATATCTCTTGCTTTGAGAATTTTGTTCTTATATTCCTGAGAGATAGTACATTCCTTTGCAACGAGAAATCTTGTGCCGACCTGAACGCCCTGAGCGCCGAGCATAAATGCTGCGGCAATCTGTCTGCCGTCTGCAATACCGCCTGCGGCAATTACAGGTATATTTACTGCATCAACAACCTGAGGAACAAGAGCCATTGTTGTGAGATCACCGACATGACCGCCTGACTCGCCGCCCTCTGCGATAACGGCAAAAGCACCGTCTTTTTCCATTTTCCTTGCAAGTGCAACGCTAGGAACAACAGGAATAACCTTGATGCCTGCCTCAAGCCACTTTGCCATGTACTTGCCGGGGTTGCCTGCACCTGTTGTGATGACCTTGATGCCCTCTTCAACTACAACATCGCTTACTTCCTCTGCAAACGGACTCATAAGCATGATGTTTACGCCGAAAATTTTATCGGTCATTGTTTTGCACTTTCTGATTTCCTCACGGAGCTGTTCACCGTTGGAATTCATAGCTGCAATAATGCCGAGACCGCCTGCGTTTGAAACACCTGCGGCAAGCGATGCATCAGCCACCCAAGCCATGCCTCCCTGAAAAATAGGGAACTCAAGACCGAGCGACTGGTCAATGACAGTAGAAATCATATGTAATATCTCCTTTTCTGCATTTTTACTTGATTTTCAGAAACAGAAAATTTGCAAGATTTCATTATTTTGAAAAATTTACGGCAAATTCTGCACCTGATACCATACTTTATGGCATATCAGTCTGATTTTACTCCAAAAGCACAGAAAAGTCAATATAAAAGCACAGAAAAGTCAATATATATGAAGAATTATCTTACCATTAAGCCTTTAACTGCAATAGTCCTCAAGAGCCCTCATAAGGTTTTCTTTCCCCTTTATTTCAATTCCTCTTTCAAGGTAAAGTGCGTCGCCTTTCGGAAGATTTGATACTCTGCAGTCGGTTGTCAGATACGCTTTGTCCTCGCCTTTTTTGTACACTACAATATACCCTTTTTCAGCTTTTATGATGTAATCTCCTTCCGTTATACCGTTATTCTGCGATGACGAATAATTGCCTGTTGCAGAGGTGTTTTCCGCAGAATTCACGGGAGCAAAAAGCGAGCTTATCATCATACACGCAATCAGAATCACACCTGTTAATCCAACTATTTTTTTCATATTACAGCACTCTTTCCGTCAGTTTTTACTTTTATTTTTTCCCGAACCAACGGTTATATTCATCATTTTTATAAAATTCCAACCAAAAGGCCGCCTTAATTCTGCATATTTTTTAAGAGAAATTTGCATTAATATATTTATTTTTTTCTTTTCAGGTGATATAATAATCAAATGAGTATTTCTGCTTGTAATTTTGAACATATATGTTATTATATAATTTATGTATTACAGCCGGCGCACTGCGTTTGTGCAAATCACTCAGACAAATTACAAACCGACGGTTGTTCGTTTAACCGTAAATTGTGAATTGATAAAGGAGATAATATGCGAAACAAGCGTGAAACTGACATCAGTCAGTATAAGAAGGATATTCAGCAAAATGAATTATCCGAAAAAGCTGACGGAGGTGTAAAAAGATTTTTCAGGGGTTTTGGCAAGTTCCTGATTACCGTTTGTTCGGTATGCCTGGTTGCTCTGCTTATTACGGGCATTTCACTTGCTGTCTACATTTTCACCATTGCGTCCGAGCCTACGGGCATTGACCTCAAGGCAAAGTCTATGAACCAGACAAGCCGAATATATATTCAGAATGAGGATACAAAGGAATTTAAAGAGTATCAGAAACTATACGATACCGAGAACAGAATCTGGGTTGACAATCAGGATATTCCTCAGGCAATGAAAGATGCGGTTGTCGCAATTGAGGACAAGCGTTTCTTTGACCACAACGGTGTTGACTGGGGCAGAACACTTTCCGCCGTTGCAAATCTTGCAACCGGTTCGGACTCATACGGCGGTTCAACAATCACCCAGCAGCTCATTAAGAACATTACAGATGACAACGAGGTTTCAATTACAAGAAAGCTTCGTGAAATCACAAAGGCACTAAAGCTTGAACAGGAATACACAAAGGATCAGATTCTTGAAGCCTATCTCAATGTTGTAAACTTCGGCAATAACTGTCAGGGCGTTGAATCGGCGGCTCAGCTTTACTTTGGCAAAAGCATAAAGGACTGTTCAATTGCAGAATGTGCGGCAATTGCGGGAATTACACAAAACCCGTCAAGATGGAATCCGCTTGTTTTCCCCGAAAACAACAAGGAGCGCCGTGAAATCGTTCTCAATGAAATGTATGATCAGAAAAAAATTACCAAAGACGAATTTGATGCGGCTATGAAAGAAAGTGCCACAATGACATTTGTCGGCTGGCAGGCGTCCGATGACGATGACGATGATGACGAGGCAGATGTTCAGAACTGGTATATTGATCAGCTCTTTCGTGATCTTCAAAAGGACATTGCGGAATATTACAACATAAGCGAAACTGCGGCATCTTCAAAGCTTTACACAGAGGGACTTAAAATCTACTGTGCAATGGATGAAAATGCTCAAACCTACCTTGAAAATGCGGCACTCAATATTGATAAATCAAATGATTCCGACCTTCAGATTGCGTCAACAATTATGGGATATGACGGCAGAGTAATTGCAACAGTCGGCTCTTCAACAAAGAAAGAGGGCGCTCTCAGCTGGGACAGATCCTACAACTCCGTACTACAGCCGGGTTCTTCAATCAAGCCTGTTGTTGTTTACCCTTATGCAATCGAATCAAAGAAGCTTTATTTCTCATCAATGGTTCTTGATGAACCGCTTGACAACTATCGTACAAATGAAAGCGGTCAGCTTGTTTCGGGTCCTAACAACGCATACGGCTACTACAACGGCAATATGAGTCTTCCCGATGCAATCGAGTGGTCATCAAACGCAACAGCCGCTCAGACCATGGAGCTTATCGGCGGTCCGAGCGTTGCATATCAGCAGGTTGTTACAAAAATGGGATTCCAGAATCTTACGGAACAGGATGCACAGAATACGGGTGCTCTTTCAATCGGCGGTATGAACGGCGGTGTTACAGTAAGAGAAATGGCGGCTGCTTACACATATCTCGGCAACGGCGGTCTTTACTACGAACCGTACACATACTACTATGTAACCGACTCAGAGGACAACATAATCATTGATAACCGTGACGCAGTTCCGAAACAGGCTTATTCAGCCGAAACAGCAGGAATCATGAACAGACTGCTTCACTACAATGTTACAAACAGTGCTCACACAAACGCACATTACGCTCAGATTTCAGGCTGGGACATTATCGGCAAAACAGGTACAACCGATGACGATAAGGATTCATGGTTCTGCGGATGTTCGCCATATGCCGTAATGGCTACATGGTGCGGTTTTGATAAACCTAAAACCATTTCCTACAGCGGAAGAACAACGGCAACAAAATTCTTTGCAAATGTTATGGGCAAGTACCTTAAAGGCAAAGAAAACAAGGAATATAAGATATCCGATAACCTGATTGAGGCAACATATAATCCTACAACGGGACTTATTGTTTCAACAGATAATATTTCGGGACGATATGTGGGCTACTACACCGAGGACAATATGCCGAGTTCGGGAGGTGCATATTACAGCGGTAACTATGAATACGGCTCAGATGTCTCAGACTCCTCAAGCTACTATAATCCCAATTACGGCGGTGACAACAGCGGTAGCAATTACGGCGGCGACACAAGCAACAGCGGAGGAGATAATTCAGGCGGCGACACCTCCGGCGGAGGAGATAATTCAGGCGGAGAACCTTCAGGCGGAGGAGATAATTCAGGCGGAGAACCTTCCGGCGGAGGGGAATCCTCAGGCGGAGGCGAAAGCTCCGGAGGCGGTGAATCGTCAGGCGGCGGTGAGGAAGCTCCCCCTGCCGCAGAATAAAATAACAGGTTAAAACCAAAAACTCGAAAGGAAAGGTTTTTAGATATGGTTTCAATAGCAATTATGGGTCACGGTGTTGTAGGTTCGGGCGTTGCCGAAATCTTTACAACACACAAACAGAAGCTTTATGCAAGCATCGGTGAAGAGGTTTATGTCAAGAAGATTCTTGACCTTCGTGAATTTCCCGACAGCCCGCTTGCAGACAGATTCACAAAAAACTTTGAAGATATCATCAACGACCTCGAAATAAGAGTTGTTGTTGAAGTTATGGGCGGTCTTAATCCTGCTTATGACTTTGTAAAGAGATGTCTTAAAGCAGGCAAGAGTGTTGTTACTTCAAACAAGGAGCTTGTTGCCGCTCACGGTGCAGAACTCCTTGAAATTTCAAAGGAAACAAACACAAACTTCCTCTTTGAAGCATCGGTAGGCGGCGGTATTCCGATTATCCGCCCGATGAGCCAGTGTCTTGTTGCAAACAATGTTGACGAGATTGCCGGTATTCTTAACGGTACAACAAACTTTATCCTTACAAAGATGATTGAAGACGGTATGCAGTTTGACGATGCGCTCAAGCTTGCTCAGGAGCTTGGCTTTGCCGAGAGAAATCCTGCCGCTGATATCGAAGGTCACGATGCTTGCCGTAAGATTTGTATTCTTGCATCTCTTGCATACGGAAAGCATGTTTATCCCGACTCTGTACATACAGAGGGCATTACAAAAATTACACTTGAAGATGTAAGATACGCTGAGGCTTTCCATTGCGTAATTAAACTTATCGGCAGTGTTAAGCGTCTTGCGGACGGCAAGATTGACATTATCGTTGCTCCTATGCTCGTTCCGAACAAGAGCCAGCTTGCTAACATTGACTATGAGTTCAACGGCATTATGGTAAGAGGCGACTGCACAGGCGATGTAGTATTCTACGGCAAGGGTGCAGGCAAGCTTCCTACAGCAAGCGCAGTTGTAGCCGATGTAATCGACTGCTGTAAGCACCTCAAGACAAGAAAGTTCCTTTACTGGGCAGACGGCAACGGCAAAAACATTCTTCCTTGGGAGGAGTCAAGCCGTGCCATGTATGTTCGTGCAAACGGCAGTAATGTTGCAGAAAAGGCAGAAAAATTATTCGGTGAGGTAACAGTAATCAATAAGGCTGACGCACCTGCCGACGAAAAAGCATTTGTTGTCAAGGCTATGCCGTACAACGAATTTGCCGAGAAGATTGCTCAGCTTGAGGCTGACGGTGTTTCGGTACGTTCAAGTATCCGTGTGGCTGATTTATAATTTTACAGAGGGAGTATTAAGTACATGAGTTTGATAGTTCAGAAATTTGGCGGCAGCTCTGTTGCCAATGCCGAAAGAGTAATGAATGTTGCATCAATCGTAACAGACACTTACGCAAAGGGCAATGATGTTGTAGTTGTTGTATCCGCTCAGGGCGACACAACAGACGATCTCATTGAAAAGGCAAACGAAATCAATCCAAAGGCTTCAAAAAGAGAAAAGGATATGCTTCTTGCCGCAGGCGAGCAGATTTCTATTTCACTTCTTGCAATGGCAATCGAAAAGCTCGGTTACCACGCTGTTTCTCTTCTTGGCTGGCAGGCAGGTTTCAATACCACTTCTGCTCACACAAGCGCAAGAATCAGAAAAGTTGAGCCTGACAGAATTAAGAAAGAGCTTGACAAGAAGAACATTGTAATCGTTGCAGGCTTCCAGGGCATTTCAAAATACGGCGATATTACAACACTCGGCAGAGGCGGTTCAGACACAAGCGCCGTAGCTATTGCGGCTGCAATGCACGCTGATCTCTGTCAGATTTTCACCGATGTTGAGGGTGTTTACACAGCTGATCCGAGAAAGGTTAAGAACGCTAAGAAGCTTCAGGAAATCTCTTATGACGAAATGCTTGAGCTTGCTACACTCGGTGCTCAGGTTCTTAACAACCGTTCGGTTGAAATGGCTAAAAAATATAATATCGAGCTTGAAGTGCTTTCAAGTATGACAAAGGCTTCGGGTACAATTGTAAAGGAGAAAACTAAAATGGAAAAAATGTTAATCAGCGGTGTTGCTAAAGATACAGATGTTGCAAGAATTTCTGTTATGGGTGTTCCGAATATCCCCGGTCTTGCTTTTAAGATGTTCTCAAAGCTTTCTGCTAAAGATATCAATGTTGACATTATTCTTCAGTCAATCGGTCATGACGGCAAGAAGGACATCAGCTTTACAGTTGCCAAGAACAGAGGCGAAGAGGCTGTTGCTCTTATGAAAGAATACACAGAGAACCTCGGTGCAGAGGAAATTCTCTATGACGATAAGGTAGCTAAGATTTCAATCGTCGGCGCAGGTATGGAAAGCCACGCAGGTGTTGCTACAAAGATGTTTGAGGCTCTTTATGACGCTCAGGTCAACATCCAGATGATCAGCACAAGCGAAATCAAGGTTTCGGTTCTTATTGATTCAGCAGACGCTGACAAGGCCGTAAGCGCTATCCACAGCAAATTCTTTGATTAATAGAAGAGCCGAGGTTCGCAGCCCTAAAATAACGACCGGCGAGGACTAAGCCGTGAAAATTACGCAAGTAATTGAAACGGATTAGACGAGTGGAAGTTATTTTAGGAATAGCGGAGAACAACGAGGCTTGACATTAGAAGAGCCGAGGTTCGCAGCCCTAAAACTTTTTTATAACGCAAATGAAAATCCCTGTCCGTTATGGACAGGGATTTTTTTGTATCGGCAAACTTTGTTTTTAACATTATAAAGCTGTCTGTACGAATTTGGTACAGCGATTCACCGTTAAATTTAATGATAGTAATATCCTGAACGAGAAAATTCGTTGAAGATACTGATACCGCAGACTGCAAGTATAATTGAAATAACTATCACAAGCACAACTCCGATAAGAGCCAGGATAAGAGCGGCTCTTGCGTAGTTTTTGAGTGACTTCTTTGTTGATGAGCTGAATGCCCAAACAAAGAGCATAATGAGGTTTACAATCGGCAGACAGGTTAAAAGCATAACGCCGATCCAACCGCCTATACTTACAGGCTGAGTATCCGGAGTACCATATGGCGGTGCAACGGGCGGTACAGGCTGTGAGTTGTATGTCTGCTGATACTGCGTGTTGTACTGCTGATTATAGCCGTTGTTGTAGCTCTGATATTGATTGCCGTACTTGCTTTGATTTGCGCCGTAATCATTGTTCGGTGAGTTTGTAAACTGCTGACCGTATGAAGTTTTGTTAGGCTGCGGTTGCTGATAATAAGTTTGATTTGGCTGACCGTACTGCTGAGAATACGGATTCTGCTGTGACTGACTGTCGGCAGTCGGCTGTGCGTTATCAACCTCAGGCTGTGCAGTCTGCACATTCTCGTAAGGGTTCTGCGCAGCATCTTCGGTTGAAGCATTTTCAACAGGCTGTGTTTCAGGCTCTGGAGTCTGCTCAACAGGTGTTCCGCAGTAAGTACAGAACATTGCTCCGTTGTCAATTTCGTGATTGCAATTTTTACATACCATATATAATCGCTCCTTGCATAATATTCTATAAATAGTATGCTATCATTTTACACTATTTGCCTTACAAAATCAACAACATTCCACGCAATAATTCACTAATATTACAAAAAGCGACAGTTTTACGGCTGTCGCTTTTTATTACACTCCCCTTTTCATAAGCTTGTGGGGAATTATTTTATTTTCTTTGAGTGACGCTTTTACATCTATAATACGCTGATTTGACGAGCCTCTGAACGCAAGGCTTATATCGTGAAGAGCCTCAACAAATTCACCGTCAACAAGCACATCAATCATCGAAAGCATTTCATCCGTACATTCACACCTTGCTCTGCTGTCGGAAAGAAGCTCCTTGTCAAACAAATAGCCCGAATAACACCAAATTGTTTTGTCGGAATATTTTTCTCTGACACGCTTTAAAAACGGCACTAAGGCTCTTTGATTTGAAGGTTCAAAGGGTTCTCCGCCGAGCAATGACAAGCCGTCAATATATGACGGTTCAAGCTCTTTGAGAATTTTATCCTCAACCTCTTTTGTAAAAGGTTCGCCGTAATCAAAACTCCATGTCTGCGGATTAAAGCAGTTTTTGCAATGATGCGTACAGCCGGATACAAAGAGCGATACTCTTACTCCCTCACCGTTTGCAATATCGCAGAGTTTAATTTCTCCGTAATTCATCAAAGGTGAAGCACCCTTTCCTCAATTTCCTGAGTTCTGCCCTGATTCCAGAACTGAGTTCCGATATATCCACAGGTTCTTCTTGCCACATTCATCTTATCCTGATCACGGTTGCCGCAGTTAGGACACTCCCACACAAGCTTGCCGTCATCGTGAACGATCTTGATTTCTCCGTCATAACCGCAAACCTGACAGTAGTCGCTCTTTGTGTTAAGCTCTGCATACATAATGTTATCGTAAATGAACTTGATAACCTGTAAAACAGCGGGAATGTTATCCTGCATATTCGGAACTTCAACATAGCTGATTGCACCGCCCGGTGACAAAGCCTGAAATTCGGATTCAAGCTTCAGCTTGCTGAATGCGTCAATATTCTCGGTAACATGAACATGATAGCTGTTAGTGATGTAGTTTTTATCTGTTACGCCCTTGATAATGCCGAAACGCTTTTGAAGACACTTTGCAAACTTATATGTTGTGCTTTCAAGAGGAGTGCCGTAGATGCTGTAATCGATATTTTCCTCTTTTTTCCACTTTGCACAATAGTCGTTTAGCTTCTGCATAATTTCAAGACCGAGTTCTTTGCCCTCTTTTTCTGTGAGCTTTTTGCCGATAAGGCTGTAAACGCACTCCCAAAGACCTGCATAACCGAGTGAAAGCGTTGAATAACCGCCATGGAGAAGCTTGTCAATCTTCTCACCCTTTTTAAGTCTTGCCAAAGCACCGTACTGCCACAAAATAGGAGCGGCATCCGAAAGAGTGCCTGTAAGGCGCTCGTGACGGCACTGCAATGCTCTGTGGCAAAGTTCCATTCTCTCGTCAAAAATCTTCCAGAATTTATCAAGATCCTTGCCTGCGCTGAGTCCGATATCAATAAGATTTACAGTCACAACACCCTGATTGAATCTGCCATAATATTTCGGCTTGCCGTTTTCGTCAACATAAGGAGTAAGGAAGCTTCTGCAACCCATACAGGTAAAGCAATGTCCCTCGCCGTTTTTATCAATTTTGCTCTGGAGCATAACCTTCTCCGAGATATAGTCGGGAACCATTCTCTTTGCGGTACATTTTGCAGCAAGCTCCGTAAGATACCAATACTTGCTGTCCTCTGTTATGTTATCCTCCTCAAGCACATAAATAAGCTTTGGAAACGCAGGTGTAATCCATACACCCTTTTCATTTTTTACACCCTTGTGACGCTGTTTGAGTGTTTCTTCGATAATCATGGCGAGGTCGTGCTTTTCCTGCTCGTTTTTAGCCTCGTTAAGATACATAAACACGGTTACAAACGGAGCCTGACCGTTTGTTGTGAGCAAAGTAACAACCTGATACTGAATGGTCTGAACACCACGGTTTACTTCTTTGCGAAGTCTTTGCTCAACGATATCGTTGATTTTCTCTTCTGTGGGATGAACACCGAGTTCTTCTATTTCCGCAAGAGTTTCTCTGCGGATTTTCTCACGGGAAACCTGAACAAACGGTGCAAGATGAGCAAGGCTTATGCTCTGACCGCCGTACTGGTTACTTGCAACCTGTGCAATAATCTGAGTTGCAATGTTACACGCCGTTGAAAAGCTGTGCGGTCTTTCAATAAGCGTATCGCTGATAACGGTACCGTTTTGCAACATATCCTCAAGGTTTACAAGGTCGCAGTTGTGCATATGCTGTGCAAAATAGTCCGAATCGTGGAAGTGAATAATACCTTCCTTATCAGCCTCAACGATATCAGCCGGCAAAAGCATTCTTCTTGTAAGGTCACGGCTGACCTCACCGGCCATATAGTCACGCTGAACGCTGTTGACGGTAGGGTTCTTATTTGAATTTTCCTGCTTTACTTCCTCGTTATTGCACTCGATAAGCGAAAGAATCCTGTTATCGGTAGTATTTGCCTTACGAACAAGCGAACGATTGTAGCGGTAACGCACATATCTTCTTGCAAGCTCAAACGCACCCTTTGCCATGAGCTGATCCTCAACCATATCCTGAATTTCTTCAACGGACACTGCTCTCCTGATTTTGTTGCACTTATATTCAACATAGTCGGCAACATCCTCAATCTGTTCGTCTGTAAGGAACTTGTGTTCCCCCGAACCGTTTGCTTTTTTAACGGCATTAATAATTTTTTCAATGTTGAAATCTTCTTCTGAGCCGTTACGCTTAATAATTCTCATAATCCTTCCCCTTTTTATTATTTTGCGGTACTTTCTTGGTAAAAATATCCTATATCTGTTAATCTGAATAAAAAAATAAATTTTTCAATAATGCCGTTTAAAAAATGCGTTGTGCAATAAAATTGCAAGGAACCAAACCTCCCTTGCGATGTAAGACTAATTATACAATAATTGCAATATAAATACTGTTGCACAGGCAACAATTATGTGATATACTATACTATATCTTGTGGCAAGATAAAAAACGCCACACATTATGGAGTGTTGCAAATGATAGAAGAAATAGGCGGTGCAAGGCTTAAAAAATCAGATTTCATCGGGATAAACGAGTGTTTTAAACCTATTGAAAGAGAGTATAAAAGGGGTGAAATCATAACTACATATTCACCCGAAAATGACACAATTTGCATCATAAAAGAAGGAACTGTTTATCTGACAACCGACAATGCCGAAAATCAGCGGAGAATTATTTCTTTTTATGAAAAGGGCGACATAATCGTCACCTGCATTGTACCCGAATCAGACAACAGAATTTTTTATCTGAGTGCCAAAACAAACTGCAAAATTGATTTCGTGAAATACTCAAAATTTACAGCCTGTTGTGAAAAGCATTGCAGTAAACACCAGCGGATTATAAGTGCATACATCAAAAAATCTCATAAAAAAAGTCTTGCTCACACAGACATTCTCTGTCAGCAGACGCTGAGGAGCAAGCTTTTGACTTTTTTTGAATACATTAAAACCGAAAAAGGAAAAAACACCTTTTATCTTCCTCTCCCTCTTTCCGACCTTGCAGATTACCTTTCTGTTGACCGAAGTGCAATGATGCGTGAAATAAAAAAGATGAATGAGGAAAATATTATAATCTCCGAAAAGCGAAAAATCACAGTCATTGAAGATTTGTCAGAATGACATATAACATATATATGTATAAAAAAACATAAAAAACAAAAAATATAAATGCGTGATTTCGCCGTTTTGAGCCTGCAAAAAACTTGCAGGCTTTTTTTGTACACAACGATTAATATTGTAGTATAAAAACACCTTGCAGTCAACACGCTAAAAGAATTATAGTCAAAATAATTAATTTGACTGATTTTGAATGAAGATAATCAAAAACACCAATTTTAATTGCAAAAACGGTAAAATTATACTGTTTTTAAATAATGCTCGACACTTTTTTGTTAGCTAATTTTGCTGTCTTTAAATTTTTCTGAATTTTTTTGACCGATTTTGCTTGACTTTTAAAAAACGGGTGTTATAATATAGTCAAGATAGTCAAAATAGTCAAGAGGTGAGGATAATGCTTACACAGGACAGATATCGTGCAATACTTGATTTGCTCGAAGAAAAAAATTCGGTCACGGTGTCGGAATTAACAAAGTTGCTTGACTCATCCGAGTCAACAATAAGAAGAGATCTTTCCGCTCTTGATGAGATGGGAAAGCTCACAAAAGTTTTCGGCGGTGCAACTTCAATCACCAGAAACGAGGGTGTTTTTGAAGATGCGGTAAGCAATCGTGAAACCGTTATGAGCGATGAAAAAGATGCGGTTGCAGAATACTGTGCAAAGCTTATCCATGACTCTGACTTTGTTTATATTGACGCAGGAACAACAACATTAAAGCTTGTTGACCACATTACAAATACAAACGCAACATATGTTACAAACGGCATAACACACGCCAGAATGCTTATCCACAAGGGTATGCAGACATATATAGTAGGCGGAAAAATAAAACCGCTTACCGAGGCTGTTGTGGGTGCCGAAGCAATAAAAAGCATAAACTGCTTTAACTTTACAAAAGCTTTTATGGGAGCAAACGGAATTGACATCGGTTCGGGATTCACAACCCCCGACATTGAAGAAGGTCTTATAAAGGAAACGGCAATCAACAAATCTTATATGGCATTTGTTCTTGCAGACCATTCAAAATTTCGCAGGGTGTATTCCGTAACATTTGCCCCTCTGCAAAAATGTTGTATAATCACCGACAAACTGCCTACGCCGGACTTTTCGCAGGTAACGGTGATAAAGGAGGTAAAAAATGATTTACACCGTAACGCTTAATCCGTCAATTGACTACATTGTCAGACTTGATTCACTTGTTCCGGGAATAACAAACCGAACAACCGCCGAAGAATATTACTACGGAGGTAAGGGAATCAATGTTTCATGCGTACTTGCAGAGCTTGACCTTGAAAGTACGGCATTCGGATTTGTTGCAGGCTTTACGGGTGACGCCATTGAAAAGGGTATTCGCAACGACAGGATTATCACCGACTTTATTAAGCTTGAAAGTGGAATTTCAAGAATCAACATAAAAATCAAAGCCGGCGTTGAAACAGAAATCAATTGTCAGGGACCTCACATAAGTGAAGGCGAACTTGAAAGGCTGTTTTCAAAAATCGACAGAATATCCGACGGCGACACAATCGTAATTGCAGGAAACATTCCGAATACGATGCCTGATGATGTTTATGAAAGAATCCTTGAAAGAATCAAGGGCAAGGATGTACGAATTGTAGTTGACGCAACAAAAAAACTTTTACTCAACGCACTCAAGTACAAGCCGTTCCTCATCAAGCCGAACAGACAGGAGCTTTCCGAAATGTTCGGAGTTGAAATCAACACCGAGGATGATATTGAAAAGTATGCAAAAGAGTTGCAGAAACTCGGTGCAAAAAATGTTTTGATTTCACTCGGCGGTGACGGAGCAATGCTCATTGACGAATTTGGAAAAAGACACAAAGCAGGAGTCCTCAAAGAAAAGGTAATTAACACAGTCGGTTCGGGAGACTCAATGGTAGCAGGCTTTGTGGCAGGATATGAAAAAACAAAAAGCTACCCCTATGCGCTGAAATTGGGCAGTGTGTGCGGAAATGCAACGGCATTTCTTGACGGACTTGCCACAAAAGAAAAAATAAATGAATTGCTTGCAAAATTCAGTTAAAAAGGAGAGAAAAATATGCGTATCACAGATTTATTAAAAAAATCGGGTATTGCTCTCGGCGTTAAAGTTGCCGACAAGAGCGAAGCAATTGACAAACTTGTTTCATTACATGAAAAGTGCGGAAACCTCAAGGATGTTAAAGCCTACAAAGAGGGAATCCTCAAACGTGAAGAACTCGGCACAACAGCCGTAGGTATGGAGGTTGCAATTCCCCATGCCAAGAGCGAAGCTGTAAAAGCTCCCGCCCTCACAGCTATCACAGTCCCCGACGGTGTAGATTATGACTCGCCCGACGGTAAGCCCTGTAAGCTGCTCTTTATGATTGCCGCAACAACAGACGGTGATGTTCATCTTGAAGTACTTGCAAGACTTATGCAGCTTTTGATGCATGAAGATTTTACCGCAAAGCTTAAAGCCGCAAAAACTCCGGAAGAATTCATCTCGATTATTGACGCAAGAGAAACAGAAAAGTTCCCCGATGAACCAAAGGCAGAAGTTCCTGCAAAGAAGGGTTACAGAGTTCTTGCTATCACAGCCTGTCCAACAGGTATTGCTCATACTTATATGGCGGCTGAATCACTCCAGAAAGCCGGCGACAGCCTTAACATTCCGATTAAGGTTGAAACAAACGGTTCGGGCGGTGCAAAGAATGTGCTTACTGAAGAAGAAATTGCAAATTGTGACGGTATCATCGTTGCCGCTGACATCACAATAAATCTTGCCCGTTTTGACGGCAAGCCCGTTTTACAGTGTGCCGTTTCAGACGGTATTCATAAGCCGGAAGAGCTTATCAACAAGATTGTAAACAAAGAAGTTCCCGTATATCATCACAAAGGCGGTTCTGCAGATGCTCCAAGGAAGAGAGGCGGCACTTACGGTCACCTTATGAACGGTGTATCACATATGCTCCCGTTCGTTGTAGCAGGCGGTATCTTCATTGCAATCGCATTCCTCATTGATATTGCGTGCGGTGTAAACGCACAGGAGGTTGGCAGTGCATTCGGTACGGTAACTCCAGCAGCCGCATGGTTTAAGACACTCGGCGGTGTGGCATTTAACCTTATGGTTCCTATCCTTTCCGGCTTTATCGCAATGTCAATTGCAGACCGTCCCGGTCTTCTCGTTGGTCTTGTAGGCGGTTTCCTTGCAACATCAGGCGCAACCTTTATGGATCCTGCCGCTGCAGAAACAGTTCCGTCAGGCTTCCTCGGCGGCTTGCTCGCAGGTTTCGTAGGCGGTTACTTAATGCTCGGTATTGAAAAAATGTGCGATAAGATGCCTAAGGCTCTTGAGGGTATCAAGCCCGTTCTCATCTATCCGCTTCTCGGACTCGGCGGTATTCTCGTTGTAATGTGCGCAGTCAACCCGTTCATGGGTATGATTAACTCAGGTATGTCAAACGGCCTTAACGCTATTGCCTCTAACCCTGCAATGATGGTTCCGCTCTGTGCGCTCCTCGCAGGTATGATGTCTATCGACATGGGCGGTCCTTTCAACAAGGCAGCTTATGCATTCGCAACACTTAACCTTGCAAACGCAGACGATCAGGCATACATCATTATGGCAGCAGTTATGATCGGCGGTATGGTTCCTCCAATCGCAATCGCTCTTTCAAACACATTCTTCAAGAACCGTTGGACAAACGAAGAAAGAAAGAATGCTCCCGTAAACTATGTAATGGGACTTTCATTCATCACAGAAGGTGCAATTCCTTACGCAGCAGGTCATCCGCTTCAGGTTATCCCTTCATGTATCGTTGGTTCTGCAGTAGCAGGCGCACTTTCAGCTCTCTTTGGCTGTAAGCTTATGGCTCCTCACGGCGGTATCTTCGTATTCGCAACAATGCAGGGTACATGGTATTTCTACCTCCTTGCTCTTGCAATCGGTGCAGTAGTTTCAATGCTTATGCTTGCACTTCTCAAAAGACCGATTAAAAAATAATTAATTTGCTATTACCCGTTTTTTGAAATGTTTTGTTCCTCGGCACCGGTGTAAAAGCCGGTGCCACCCCTCAAAACTCAAAGAACTTTCACGACATTAGATTCAAAACTTCAAAACACAAATTTATTTATAAAGGAGATTTTATTATGGTATCAAAAGAGCTCGTACTCACAAATGCACAGGGATTCCATATGCGTCCGGCATCGGTTTTTGCAACAGCTATGGGCAAATACAGCTGTGATGTAACAATCAAATTCAACGGCAATCAGTACAACGCAAAGAGCCTCCTCAACATTATTGCGGCTTGCATCAAGTGCGGCAGTGAAATTGAAGTTGTTTGCGACGGTGCTGACGAAAACGAGGCACTTGCAGAGGCAGTACAGCTCATTGAGAGCGGTCTTGGCGAGTAATGGCCCCGACAGACCAGTTACAAGAGGTGAAGATTATGCTACACGGAACAGCCGCATCCGAGGGTATCGGAATCGGTAAGGTAATGCTTATTGAAGAACATTCGCTTGAATACACTCCACGAACAGTAACAGATACTGAGGCAGAGTCACAGCGTTTTAAGGCAGCAGTAGATGCTTTTTGCTACAATACTGAAAAACAGGCAGAAAATCTTCGCAGTTCAGCCGGTGAAAAAGAGGCAGAAATTCTTGCAGGTCACATTCAGATTATCAAAGATCCGTATCTCAGCGGTGAAATTGAAAAGCTGATTGCAGACGGTCAATGTGCGGAATCTGCTCTTGAGCATATGTGCGATATGTTTATTGCAATGTTCTCGGCAGCTGACGATGAGCTTACAAAACAGCGTGCGGCTGATGTCAGAGATATCAAGAGCGGTGTCCTCGGCATTCTTCTCGGAGTAAACGAAATTAAAGTAAGCGATGCGCCAAAAGGCACTGTGCTTGTTGCAAAAGAGCTTACTCCTTCTGTTACGGCAGGTATTGTAAAAGAAAACATAGCAGGCATTATTACTGAAACAGGCGGAACAACTTCCCACTCTGCAATTCTTGCAAGAGCGCTTGAGATTCCCGCCGTACTCAGTGTTGAGGGTGTCGCATCAAGCCTGAAAAACGGCGACACAGTTGTAGTTGACGGCAGTGAGGGTGCTGTAATTGTTAATCCGGATGATAACACAGTTGCAGAATACTCCAAAAAGCGTGACGCTTTTCTTGCAGAACGCAAAGAGCTTGAAAATTACAGGGGACGAGAAACAAAATCCGCAAGCGGAGAAGTTTATGAACTTTTCTGCAACATAGGAAAACCCGAAGACGCTGTCAAGGCAGTTGATGCAGACGGCGAGGGTGTCGGACTTTTCAGAACAGAGTTTCTGTTCATGGACAGAACTTCAATTCCGACAGAGGACGAACAGTTTGAGGTCTACAAAAAGGCGGCTCTTATCTTAAAGGGCAAGTCGCTGATTATCAGAACACTTGATATCGGCGGTGACAAGGACATTCCGTACCTTGGACTTGAAAAAGAAGAAAATCCGTTCATGGGATTCCGTGCAATCAGATATTGCCTTAAAAACCGTGAACTTTTCAAATCACAGATTAAAGCCATTTTGCGTGCAAGCGCATTCGGTGACGTCAAGATTATGTTCCCGCTCATCACAACTATGGATGAACTTCGTGAGGGCAAAAAGCTTGTTGCAGAATGCAAAGCCGATTTACGCAATATGGGCATAAATTTCAACGAAAACATTCAGGTTGGTGTTATGGTTGAAACAGCGTCTGCGGCAGTTATCGCAGATATGCTTGCAAAAGAGGCAGACTTCTTCAGCATCGGCACAAATGACCTCACAGGCTACACAATGGCTTGTGACAGAGGCAACAACGATGTGTCTTACCTCTACTCTCCCCTCCAGCCAAGCGTTCTCAGAATGATTAAACGCACAATTGAGTGCGGTGTTCAGAACGGCATTTCAGTCGGAATGTGCGGTGAGGCTGCCGCAAACAAGCTGATGATTCCGTTGCTTATTTCATTCGGACTCACAGAATTCAGCGTTTCCGCTCCGTCAGTTCTCAATGTGAGAAAAATAATTTCCACATGGACAAAAGAAGAGGCAGACAAAGTTACTGCAAAGGTGCTTGAAATGAGTACACAGCAGGAAATTGTCGAATACCTCAAATCGGTTGTGTAAAACAACCCAGTTAATATGCGTTAATCTCAGTTAAATAATTTGCAAACACGATTAATCCCCGTCAGAAATTCTGACGGGGATTTGTCTTTTGGTATATTAATTAGTTTTTGCTCTGCATACTATCCCTTTTTGAAAAGACGCAACCGCAGTAGTTTTGGCGGTAGAGGTCATATTCTTTTGATAGGATGATTGAACGCTTGTAGCCTTCACGCTTTTTGAAGTCGCTGTACAGCCACGGAATGCCGTACTTCTCGGCAAGCTCTGCACCGATTGAATTGAGCAACTGCGCATTTTTCAGCGGACTGATTGTAAGCGTGGTTGTGAAATAATCAAAGCCGTGTTCCTTTGCGTAGCGTGCAGAGGATTCAAGTCGCAGTCTGAAGCATTTTTCACACCGCTTTCCGCCCTCGGGTTCATTTTCAAGGCCTTTGACATACTCAAAGTAATCCTTGGGCAAATATTCGCCTTCAATTACCTTTACAGGATGTTCAAACGGCATAAGCGACACAAGACGCTTTTCTTCGCTCAGGCGGTAATTATACTCATCTGCAATCGAAATATTCGGATTGTAAAAATAGACCGTGATATCAAAATATTTTGAAAGATACTCAAGGCAGTATGACGAACATGGGGCGCAACACACATGCAAAAGCAGCTTCGGGACTTTTCCCTCCCCCGTTATTTTGTCAATTATCCTGTCGAGTTCTTTCTGATAGTTTATCTTGTTCATACTATTATATAAATTTGCAAATGTAATCAAAAAGTTCTTCGGCTGTGTCTGCAACAAACGGCGCACCTGCGTTCATAAGCTCGTTTTTTCCCCTGAATCCCCATGAAACACCTGCCATTTTTACACCCGCATTGTTTGCCGTAAACACATCGACATCGCTGTCACCGACATAGAAACATTCTTCGGGAGTTACACCGCTCGTATCGAGGAGTGCAAGCAGAGCATCAGGCTCGGGCTTTGTCTTGTACTGTGGTTTCTGCCCCCATGCCTGAGTAAACCTGTGATTTGGAAATGCTTTTTTTAGCATTTTATCAACAAATTCATCGGGCTTGTTTGAAAGCACACCTGTTTTTACACCCTTTTTTGCAAGCTTTTCAAGCATTTCGGCACAACCGTCATATGCGGCAGTGTGGTCGTTGCAATGAACGGCATAGTGTCTGTCGTAATCAGCCTTGACCTTTTCAAAAAGCTCGTGGTCGGTCCACGCATCTCCCATTGCCCTTCTGATGAGCATTTCTCTGCCGTTTCCGACATATGTTTTATAATTTTCAACCGGCTTTTCTTCAAGACCGTTAAGCTTCAGACCGTAGTTCACACTTATAGCAAGATCGGTAAGCGAATTCATAAGCGTGCCGTCAAGATCAAATACTACCATTTTTACCATAAATATCACCTTAGTTTAATCCTTTTTCCTGTTCAAAGAGTATTGCTCTGCATGGTGCCGCCTCAACTCCGCCGAGCTTTATCGGAAACGCACACAAATCATATTCGCCGTCAGCCACTCCCGAAAGATTGAGATTTTCGAGAACGGCAATATCCGCTCTGCCAAGTTCAAGATGTGTTTTAACTTCATCAAACGGAGGTGCGATTGACTCGGCATCCGTACCGACAAGCACCACCCTGCTTTGTGCAAGCACAATTGCGGCAGAATGTGAAAGGTATGTTTTGCCGTTCCCACGAAAGAGTATGCGTTTTCGGCAATACGGCAACAGCTTGTCCATATCTTCGCCCGTCAGCACACCCTTGACCGTTATTACGGTGCATTTTCCGTAGAAAGTGTTGAGCCTTAAATCGGTTATCCCTTTGCCGTCAGGGCAAAAGTGGAGAGGGGCGTCAATATGCGTGCCTGCATGAACGCACATAGAAATCTGCGAAAGATTGCACTCGTCATCTTCATCAATACTTCTCAGCGGAGTCACAACGGTTTCGGGATCACCCGGATATGTTTCGGTTGTAAGAGTGTCTCTCGAAATATCATGAATATACATACATCCTTCGCCTCTTTTCTTTTTGAACATTTTTAATTCACGCAGAGCATCAACTCCTCAGAGTCTAAGTAAAATATAACACTCTGCTTAAATTCAGAACGAACCCACCGTATGAGTAAAGCGGAACATCTGCACTATGATTATACCACATATTACTGCACTTTGCACCTTTATCGGCAAAATTTCCTTGTTTTACGGCAAAAAAATAACCCCACAGGAAAACCCTGTGGGGTAAATTGCAATTGTGAATTTAATCAACAGCGATTAATTATTCAACAGAAATCGGTAAACCGACATTGCCTGTTTCGTAACCGCCAACGATGTACTTCTGAACGAGAGTAGCATCCTTGATTGAGATTCTGCCATCCTCGTTAGCATCGCATGCCTTGAATGCGTTTGCATCATCAGCAGCAATACTCATAAGGTTGATAGCAATCTTCTGAATTGTTGTAGCATCTACAACTGTAATTGAGTAGTCACCGTCAGCATCGCCGAGAAGCGGAACACGGGCACCGTCAATCTTAATATTAGCCTTAGCACCTGAGCGTGACGGATAATCAAACTTAGTAAGATCAAGTGTGATTGTTACATCAACGAGTGAATCTTCCGGATAACCGGCAGAAACTGTGTTAAGGAGCATATTTTCACCATTGAATGTAAGGTCAAAATCTTTGCCTATAGTAGCTGCGCTCTGCTCAGGAAGACCCCAGTTGGCTGCCCAATCGTCGTTAACTGCAAACTTGAACTGGTATGCAGCATCAGCAGATTCAACACCTGTGTATGTAATCTGATAAACCTTGTCAGCAATCTGAGTCATGTGGTTAACTTCAGCGTCAACGCCCCATGCTACACCGTTAAGCCAGCTGTTTTCGCCGTTACCAACAACTGTAATGCTGTTGATTTCAAGGTCTGTAACCATTTTAACACCGTCACCTGTTACAGCAATCTCGTTTGTAGCAGGATTGAAAGTTACAGTTACATCACAAGCACTTTCTACATCGAAAGTTACATTGTTGTCTGTACCGTCAAGACCGATCCACTTCTGCTCGTCGCCTGTGTTTGCAACGACCTTGAGCTGATAGCTTTTGCCCACCGGAACAGCTGTAAATGTCTTTGTATAAACATCGCCGCTCTTTGTCATTACATTTTCGGGAGCGAGTGCAGGAGAACCCTGCCATTCATAACCTGTGAGTGACTCAACACCTGCTACAACATACTGTGTTGCGTCAGCAGGCTCTGTTGCAGGTTCTGTAGTGGGTTCTGTTGTGGGTTCAACAGTTGTGGGTTCAACAGTTGTGGGCTCAACAGTTGTAGGTTCTTCTGTTGCAGGAGCTGTTGTACCTGAAGGATCAACACCGAGAAGTGTAGCTACTGTTGTAAGCGGAGCACAGTCAGGATAAGCTACGGGATCAGCAAGCTCTGTTGCATACATTTCAGCATAAGCGTTGTAAACATCCATTGGCTCAGCCTCAACCTGTGCACAAATGTCAGCTACAGTTTCGGGAGTGTAGTTTTTAGGATTCTTAACAGCCCAGTTGAAAATAGCCTGTGCAACCATTTCTGCTCTTGAAAAGTAAACCGGGAATCTGCCCTCAGTTACATGACCGAGTGATGTGATTGCAGCCTTCGGACCGTAGTTATCGCTGTTATTCTTCCATGTTGCAGCAAAGTCACGCTTTGATGAATCTTCGGTATTCTCAACTGTACCGCCTGTGAGGTAAATTGTGTCGCCGAGACAAGGCTTGCCGAGTGTTACATTACAGGTCTGGTGACTCTGTGATTTAGTATCAATTGTTGAGAAAATTACAGCATAGTCAGCGTTGTCTTTAAGACCGCCGTGATTTGTGCCGTCAGCTGACTTCAATTTTGCAGTATCGAAGTAGTAAAGACCTGTAGCAGTATCCTTCTTACATTTCTCTGCCTTACCCTGCCAAGATGTTTCAGGTAAATCATCGCCTGCTACAGCGTAAAGGTGACAGTATACTGTCTTTGTTGTTCCCCACTCTGCAGGGAGATTAGATGCGTCAAAATAGATTTTTGTGTCGGTTTCTTCAGCTGATGCAGAGAATATGGTCAAGCCTGAAAAACAGGATACAGCCATAAGAACTGCAAGCACCAAACTGAGAACCTTGGATGATTTTTTCATCGCTAATTCCTCCTTTTTTGTTACTCAAATTTCGAGTAATTACATTATATATCAAAATGCTCACATTTACAAGTGGTTTTTGGCAAGTTTGTAAATTTTTTCTAATTCTTGTTTTAAACCTATTGTTATGCGCTAACATTTGGTGTTTTTACTTGACAACAGTTGCAAATAATTGTATTATTTTAATGGTTATTTTTATCTATCTATCTGTTAAGAGAGGTTAAGTTATGGAAAACAGCAAAAAAACCATGGATAAAATCGTTGCCCTGTGTAAAAACAGAGGCTTTGTTTACCCAGGCTCCGAAATTTACGGCGGTCTTGCAAACACATGGGATTACGGTCCGCTCGGTGTTGCACTTAAAAACAATATCAAAAACGCATGGCTCAAAAAGTTTGTTCAGCAGAACAAATATAATGTAGGTCTTGACTCTGCAATTCTTATGAACCCGCAGACATGGGTTGCATCTGGTCATCTCGGCGGTTTCTCTGATCCGCTTATGGATTGTAAGGAATGTAAAACCCGTCACCGTGCCGACAACCTTATTGAAGATTTTGACGGTACAAATGTTGCAGGCTGGACAAATGAAGAAATGATGAATTACATCAAGGAAAAAGAGATTCCGTGTCCTAACTGCGGCAAGCACAACTTTACCGACATTCGTCAGTTCAACCTTATGTTCAAAACATTCCAGGGCGTTACAGAGGACAGCAAGAATGAAATTTATCTTCGTCCCGAAACTGCTCAGGGCATTTTCGTGAACTTCTCTAACATTCAGAGAACAAGCCGTAAGAAAGTTCCTTTCGGTGTTGCACAAATCGGTAAATCTTTCAGAAACGAAATCACACCCGGTAACTTTATTTTCCGTGTTCGTGAGTTTGAGCAGATGGAGCTTGAATTCTTCTGCAAGCCGGGCACTGACCTTGAATGGTTTGAATACTGGAGAGGTTTCTGCCGTGACTGGCTCTATTCTCTCAATATTAAGGAAGAAAATCTCCGCCTTCGTGACCATTCAAAAGAGGAGCTTTGTTTCTATTCAAAAGCCACAACAGACTTTGAATATCTCTTCCCGTTCGGTTGGGGCGAGCTTTGGGGCGTTGCCGACAGAACAGACTATGACCTTACACAGCACAGCAAAACAAGCGGTAAGACACTTGAGTATTTTGATCCGACAACAAACGAGAAGTACATTCCGTATGTTATTGAGCCGTCACTCGGTGTTGAGCGTCTTTTCCTTGCTCTTGTTGTTGAGGCTTACGATGAAGAAGTTATTGACGAAAAGGATACACGAGTTGTGTTAAGACTTCATCCGACACTTGCTCCGTACAAAGCTTGCGTTCTTCCGCTTTCTAAGAAGCTCAATGAGCAGGCAGGCAAGGTTTACGAGCAGCTTTCAGCCGACTTTATGACTGATTATGACGATGCCGGTTCAATCGGCAAGCGTTACAGAAGACAGGACGAAATCGGTACTCCGTTCTGTATCACATATGACTTTGAGTCTGTTGACGACGGTTGTGTAACGGTTCGTGACCGTGACACAATGCAGCAGGAAAGAGTTGCAATTGACAAGCTCAACGATTATATCGCTGAAAAGATTAAGTTCTGATTTTAATATGATATCAAAAGGACATTCCAAATGGAATGTCCTTTTTGCGTAGAGGCGGATATTATCCGCACCGACAGAATTGTGCAAATGGTAGCTATACTACGCTCGAGCATAATATGTTTTTTAATACTGCACACTATCTTCACGAATCGAGAACGGCGGCTTGCCATATAAAAACAGCGGATAACCTTAAAACTCGGGTTATCCGCTGTGTGTTTTATTCAATATAATAATCTGAATTCAATCAAATTACTTTGAGAGGTTTGTGAGAACCTTTTTGATTCTCTCAACAGCCTCAATCGTATTTTCTCTGTCACCAAATGATGTAAGGCGGAAGTAGCCGGCACCGTTTTCGCCAAAGCCCTCACCCGGAGTACCTACAACATTTGCCTCGTTGAGGAGGAGGTCAAAGAATTCCCAACTGCCCATATTGTTCGGACACTTGAGCCAGATGTAAGGTGAGTTCTTACCGCCTGTGTAGTAGATGCCGAGTTCATCAAGAGCAGATGCGATAATTCTTGCATTTTCCTGATAGTAAGAAATGTTCTCCTTGATCTGCTTCTGACCTTCTTCGCTGAATACAGCGGCAGCAGCACACTGAACAGGCCATGAAACACCGTTGAACTTTGTTGCCTGACGGCGGTACCATGTTGCATAGATATTGTGACCGTCACGCTCAAGCTCCTTAGGAATTATCGTGTAACCGCATCTTGTACCTGTGAAGCCTGCTGTCTTTGAAAGTGAGCACATTTCAATTGCACACTTTCTTGCACCTTCGATTGCAAAAATTGAACGAGGAAGATCCTCTGTGATGAATGCCTCATACGCTGAATCGTAGAGAATTATTGCATCGTTTTTAAGAGCATAGTCAACCCAAGCCTTGAGCTGTTCAGCGTTGTATGCAGAACCTGTCGGGTTGTTAGGTGAGCAAAGGTAGATGATGTCTGCCTTTACATTTTCATCAGGAAGAGCGGCAAAGCCGTTTGCCTCATTTGATGCGGCATAAACAATTTCTCTGCCTGCCATAATGTTTGAGTCAACATATACGGGGTAAACAGGGTCTGTTACGAGAACAATATTATCCTTTGAGAAGATGTCGCCTATGTTACCGCAGTCAGACTTTGCACCGTCTGATACAAAGATTTCGTCAGCGCCTACTGCAACACCAAAGCTCTTGTAATAATCTGAAATAGCCTGTCTGAGAAACTCATAACCCTCATAATCGGGATAACCCTTGAAGGTTTCCTTGTGAGCAAGATCCTCTGCGCCCTTTTTCATTGCCTCAACAACAACAGGAGCAAGCGGAAGGGTTACATCACCGATACCAAGCTTGATAACCTTTTTATCGGGATGAGCCGCAATATATGCATTTGTCTTTTTTGCAACATCTGCAAAAAGATAGTTAGGAACGAGATTGTCAAAATTTCTGTTAATCTTCATTAAAATCAGTCCTTTAAATCTGAAAGTTAAGTGGAAAAATCAATTACTTTTCAAGTGATGCTTTAATAAATTCTCTGAAAAGCGGATGAGCACGGTTCGGGCGTGACTTGAATTCGGGATGATACTGAACAGCAACGAAGAAACGGTTGTCGGGAACTTCAACAGCCTCAACAAGAAGTCCGTTAGGTGAAGTACCTGTAATCTTCATGCCTGCATTTTCAATTTCCTCTCTAAAATCGTTATTGAACTCATAACGATGACGGTGACGCTCTGAAATTTCATGCTGACCGTAAGCCTTAGCCATAAGCGAATCGGGCTTGATAACACACGGATATGCACCAAGACGCATTGTACCGCCCATATCCTCAATGCCTTCCTGTTCAGGCATAAGGTCAATAACATTATGCTTGCCCTCTGGTGTAAACTCACCGCTGTTGGCATCAGCATAGCCGAGAACATCTCTTGCGTATTCGATTACTGCAGTCTGCATACCGAGGCAGATTCCGAGATACGGAATATCATGCTCACGGGCATATTTTGCAGCCATAATCTTACCTTCGATACCTCTGTTACCGAAGCCGCCCGGAACGAGGATACCGTCAACATCACCGAGAAGCTCGTCAACCTTGTACTTTGTGAGAAGTTCGCAGTCAACCCACTTGATTTCAACATCAGCGGAATTTTCATAGCCACCGTGACGAAGTGCCTCTGCAACAGAAAGATATGCGTCATGGAGAGCAACATACTTACCGCAAAGAGCAATCGTGCATTTCTTTGTACGGTTGTTGATACGGCTAAGCATTTCTTCCCACTCGGAAAGGTCGGGCTTTTTGTCCGTTACAATATTGAGCTCACGACATACAACATTTGAGAAATTACTCTTTTCAAGCATAAGAGGTGCCTGATAAAGCGTTGGGAGAGTAATATTTTCGATTACACAATCCGGCTTTACATTGCAGAAAAGTGCAATCTTGTTGAAAATGCTCTCCTCAAGAGGTTCGTCACAACGAAGAACGATGATATCGGGATTGATACCGAGTGAACGAAGCTCTTTTACAGAATGCTGTGTCGGCTTCGATTTGTGTTCCTCACTGCCCTTGATATAGGGAACGAGAGTTACATGAATAAAGATGCTGTTCTCTCTGCCGACTTCAAGAGATACCTGACGGATAGCCTCAAGGAACGGCTGGCTTTCGATGTCGCCCACCGTACCGCCGATTTCCGTAATTACAACATCTGCATTGGTCTTTTCACCTACATTGTAGATAAAAGACTTGATTTCATTTGTGATGTGAGGAATTACCTGAACTGTCTTACCGAGGTAGTCGCCGTGACGCTCCTTTTCAAGAACATTTGAGTAAACCTTACCTGTTGTGAGGTTTGAATACTTGTTAAGGTCCTCATCAATAAAACGCTCATAATGGCCGAGGTCGAGGTCGGTTTCTGCACCGTCCTCCGTTACATATACCTCGCCGTGCTGATACGGGCTCATTGTACCCGGATCGACATTGATATACGGGTCAAGCTTTTGAGCAACAATCTTGAGCCCTCTTGCCTTTAAAAGTCTGCCGAGAGATGCGGCTGTGATACCCTTGCCAAGACCGGATACGACACCGCCTGTTACAAATATATATTTTTTATTTTTCTTATGTTCGGTTATCTCCACGATTACACCTCAACTTCGCCTTCAAATACTTTTTCCGCATTACCTGTCATATATACCGTTTCATCAGTATAGTTGATAATAAGATCGCCGCCCTTGAGCTTAATCTTGATGTCTTCGCCCTTTTTGCAGAAACCGTTTTCACAAGCGGCAACCGCAACGGCACAAGCGCCTGTACCGCAAGCCCATGTTTCGCCTGAGCCACGCTCCCACACTCTCATCTTGATTGTATGGTCATCGAGAACTGTTACAAATTCTGTATTCACTCTTTCAGGGAAGAGCTTATCGTTTTCAAACTCCGGTCCTACGGTTTCAATGTCAAGATTATCAATATCGTCCATGAATACCACGCAGTGTGGGTTGCCCATTGATACGCAGGTGATGTTATAGTTCTTGCCTGCAATTTCAACAGGTCTGTCAACAACCTTGTCACCGTCAAGAAGAACAGGAATTTCCTTCGGTTCAAGAATAGCCTTGCCCATATCAACTCTAAGGCGGTTAACCTTTCCGCCTGAAGTATAAGCCTTGAGTTTTTTGATACCGCTGAGTGTTTCAATTGTAATTTCGTCTTTTTCGTTGATATCAACCATACCGTGATCATAGAGGAACTTACCTACGCAACGGATACCGTTACCGCACATCTTACCTTCTGAACCGTCAAGGTTGTACATTTTCATCTTTGCATCTGCAACCTTTGAAGGGCAAACAAGAATAATACCGTCACCGCCGATACCGAAATGTCTATCGGAAAGTCTTACGGCGAGCGCCTCGGGGTTGCTGATTTCCTGATCAAAAGTGCTGCAATAGATATAGTCGTTGCCTATACCCTGCATCTTAGTGAATTTTAACATAAGCTTTTCCTCTCTCATGTGGTTAATGTCGATAAGCTCCGTGCTGTGCTGTGAATAGTGGCTCTTGAGGCAATCTGCAAGTGCATTTGCCGTGTCAAGAGATGTAAGACACGGAATATTTCTTTCAACAGTCTTACGACGGATTTTAACAGAATCTCTTGAAGGAATTCTGCCCTTTGCAGATGTTGAAATAACATACTGAATCTTGCCCGATTCAATGAGTGTAAGAGTATTGTTTGTCTTGGACTCGTGAATCTTCTTTACGCTTACGGCATCGATACCATACTTCTTGAGTACATCCGCTGTACCCTCTGTTGCGTAGATTCTGAATCCGAGATCGTAGTATTTCTTTGCGATTTCACCGATTTCAGCCTTATCCGAATTACGGACTGTGATGAACACACCGCCCTTTTTCTTCATCTTGTAGCCTGCACCGATGAGTCCCTTATAGAGAGCCTCCTCAAGTGTGCCTGCAACACCGAGAACTTCACCTGTTGACTTCATCTCGGGACCGAGGTGGTTATCAACATTGATAAGCTTTTCAAAGCTGAATACGGGAACCTTAACCGCAATGTAAGGACTCTTTCTGTAAAGACCTGTGCCGTAGCCCATATCTTTGAGCTTTTCACCGAGCATTGCTCTTGTTGCAAGGTCAACCATAGGAACGCCTGTTACCTTACTGATGTAAGGGATTGTTCTTGAAGAACGGGGATTTACCTCGATAACATAGAGTTCGTCTTTATAAATAAGGTACTGAATGTTTACAAGTCCCTTTGTACGGAGTTCGATTGCAAGGTTCTTTGAGCTTTCAATAATAATCTGAGTCATTCTGTCTGAGAGATTCCATGCCGGATAAACCGCAATTGAGTCGCCCGAATGAACACCGGCACGCTCGATATGCTCCATAATACCCGGAATAAGAATATCTTCACCGTCACAAATGGCGTCAACTTCAAGCTCTGTACCCTGAAGGTACTTATCAATAAGAATCGGATTTTCAATATTCTGTGCAAGAATGATTGCCATATACTCTTTGACATCATCTTCGTTGAATGCAATAATCATATTCTGACCGCCGAGAACATATGACGGACGGAGAAGAACAGGATAACCGATTTTGTCTGCAACATCGAGAGCCTCGTCTGTTGTCATAACCGTTACGCCACGGGGACGCTTGATATGATACTTTTCAAGAAGCTCGTCAAAACGCTCTCTGTCCTCTGCCATATCAATGGCATCGTATGATGTGCCGAGAATATTTACACCGTTGTCGCTGAGGAACTTTGTAAGCTTAATTGCTGTCTGTCCGCCGAATGCAACAACTACACCGAACGGATTCTCTGTCTTTATTATGCCCATAACATCTTCGGTTGTGAGCGGTTCAAAATAAAGTCTGTCGGCTGTGTCAAAGTCTGTTGATACTGTTTCAGGGTTGTTGTTTACGATAACAACATCGTAGCCTGCTTTTTTGAGCGCCCATACGCAGTGAACAGACGCATAGTCAAATTCGATACCCTGACCGATTCTGATAGGACCCGAACCGAATACGATAACTGTTTTCTTATCGCTCTTCTGCTCTCTGATGAATTCCTCAGCTTCATTTTCCTTATCAAATGTTGAATAGAAGTAAGGAGTTTCAGCCTCAAATTCTGCGGCGCAGGTATCAACCATTTTATAAACAGGAACAAGCGGATTTTCAACCTTCCTGCCTGTGATTTTTTCAATTGTTTTGTCAAGGAATCCCTTGTTCTTGGCACGAACATAGAGATCCTCCGTAAGCTCGCCGTTCTTGAGTTCGTTTTCAACGGCAATAAGATTTTTGAGCTTTTCAAGGAACCACTCGTCAATGAGAGTGATGTTGTGGATCTGTTCTACTGTAATGCCTCTCTTGAGAGCCTCATATACGCAGAAGATTCTTCTGTCATCGCAAACGCTGAGTCTGTCATAAACCGATGCGTTTGAAAGCTCTGCAAATTCCTTGTCGTTGAGAGTATCGTGAGAAATCTCGGCACCTCTTACGGCTTTCATAATAGCCTGTTCAAATGTAGGAGCAATAGCCATAACCTCGCCTGTTGCCTTCATCTGAGTACCGAGTGTTCTCTTTGCATATACAAATTTATCGAAAGGCCATTTCGGGAATTTTACAACAACATAGTCAAGTGCCGGCTCAAAGCAAGCGTATGTTGTACCTGTAACGGCATTTTTGATTTCATTAAGTGTGTAACCGATAGCAATCTTAGCGGCAACCTTTGCAATAGGATAACCTGTTGCCTTTGACGCAAGTGCCGATGAACGGGATACACGGGGATTAACCTCGATAACCGCATATTCAAATGTTTCGGGGTTGAGTGCGAACTGGCAGTTACAACCGCCCTCTATCTTAAGTGCAGAGATAATGTTGAGAGCCGCACTTCTGAGCATCTGATATTCCTTGTCGGCAAGTGTTACCGTAGGAGCGATAACGATTGAGTCGCCTGTGTGAACGCCTACAGGATCGAAGTTTTCCATTGAGCAGACAGTAATAACATTTCCGTCGCTGTCACGCATAACCTCAAACTCGATTTCCTTCCAACCTGAGATACATTTTTCAACAAGCACCTGCGTGATAGGAGAAAGTTCAAGACCGTTTGATGTGATTTCACGAAGCTCTTCCTCGTTATCGACAATACCGCCGCCTGTACCGCCGAGTGTGAATGCAGGACGGATAATTACAGGATAACCGATTTCATCGGCAAACTTAACAGCTGATTCAACATCTGTAACAACAAGTGACGGAATAACAGGCTGACCTATTTCAATCATTGTGTCCTTAAAAAGCTGTCTGTCCTCTGCCTTGTCAATTGTTTCGGGGTTTGCACCGAGAAGCTGAACATTGTATTTATCAAGGAAGCCCTCTTTTGCAAGCTGCATTGAAAGGGTAAGACCCGTCTGACCGCCGAGGGTTGAAAGAAGGCTGTCAGGGCGTTCCTTTTTGATGATTCTCTTAACTGTTTCAAGCGTCAACGGCTCAATGTAGATTTTATCAGCCATTGCGTTATCAGTCATAATTGTAGCAGGGTTTGAGTTTACGAGAATAACCTCAAGTCCTTCTTCTTTAAGCGCACGGCAAGCCTGTGTGCCTGCATAGTCAAATTCGGCAGCCTGACCGATTACGATAGGGCCCGAACCGATTACCATAACTCGTTTGATATTCTTTTTGAGTGGCATATAATCATTCCTCGTTCAAGTAATTATTGTATCTGTTCTTATGCTGAATAGTAATCCGAATTTCGGACTCTTATTTTTTGTTGTTCTTCATCAATTCAATAAAACGGTCAAACAAAAATGCTGTATCGTGAGGACCGCCGCAAGCTTCCGGATGGAACTGAACCGAGAAAGCAGGCATATTTGTGTAGTTTACGCCCTCGCAGGTGTTATCATTACCGTTTACAAAGCTTACTTTGCCGTTTTCGGGCATACTGTCGCTTACAACAGCGTAGCCGTGGTTCTGTGATGTAATGTAAACTCTGCCTGTTTCAACCTCTTTTGCAGGCTGGTTTGCACCTCTGTGACCGTACTTGAGCTTTTCTGTTTTTGCACCCTGTGAAAGCGCAAGAAGCTGGTGACCGAGACAGATACCGAAGGTCGGAATCCCGAAGTCACAAAGCTTTTTGAGCTCTGCAATAATCTCTGTGTTGTCCGAAGGATCTCCCGGTCCGTTTGAAAGCATTACGCCGTCGGGATTCATAGCCTTAATTTCATCCGCTGTTGTGTGGGCGGGAACGACTGTAAGGTTACAACCTCTCTTAACAAGCTCTCTGCCGATGTTATGCTTTGCACCAAAATCCATAAGCACAACATTGAGGTCGCCGTTTTCAGCGTCAAAATGCTCTTTTTCTTTTATAGTAGTGCTTTCAACAGCCTCTGTAATAACATAGTTCTTAATCTCGTCAAGTTCTTCCTTTGTTACATCGGGAGAATAGGAGATTTTGCAGTTCAGAACACCGTATTCACGCACAATTCTTGTGAGCGCACGGGTGTCAATTCCGTAAATGCCGGGAATTCCCGACTCTTTTAAAAAGGTGTCAAGATCACCCTCACAACGGAAGTTTGAAGGAACTTGGCACCATTCTCGTACAATATAACCTTTCAGTGACGGAGAGTCACTCTCAAAATCGGCAGGGATAACACCATAGTTGCCGATTAAAGGGAATGTCTGAATAACCACCTGACCGTAATAGCTGGGGTCGGTGAGTGTTTCAAGATAACCTGTCATTGCTGTAGTAAAAACAAGTTCTCCCGTAGTTTCTTTTTCGGCACCAAACGCCTTGCCCTCAAAAACTGTTCCGTTTTCAAGGATTAAGTATGCCGCACGGCTCATAAAAACACATTCCTTTCAATAAACTAAAAAAATTGCAGTCAGTTCTCATATGTTCTGATAACCTGCTTTGCAACCTCAAGCTTGCTTGTTCTGAGATCCATAGCCTGTTTTTCAAGATAGCGATGCGCCTGATCTTCGGACATATTAAGGCAGGTAATAAGCAGGAACTTTGCTCTGTTTATTATCTTCATATCCGCAACCATATGCTTGAGCTTTTCATTTTCCTCAATCACACGGAACATACGCATCTTAAAACATTCCGTAAACTGCAAAAAGTGGTGAAACAGGTGCTTGTTTACGGGCTTTGCAATAACAAGAACACCGTGCTCCGTGAGTGCGTCATTCACATAATCCGCATTTCGCTGCGGAACGATAATCACAACACTTGAACGGGTTGTTCCGGCAAAGTACTTTGAAAGCTCAATGCCGTTTTCCTTTTCAAGCGGTGCATTGACGCAGATGAGGTCAAAAACCTCACCATTTGCAAGCTCCTTAGCCTCCTGTGAGGTTTGGCAGACGGAAATCTCCGTATAGCCTTCGCTTCCGAGCAATTGTGACAAAGAAACGGCACTCTGTTCAGAGTGTGAAATCAACAAAGCATTTTTCAAGAACCTCACCACCGCATATTGTTTCATTCATCTTATTATTTTACAAGATTAACCCCTATTGTTATTTACTTAAAGGAATTATGACAATATTTTTTACAATTTTGTAAAAACATTTTCATTGCAAATTTGTTTTACACTTTTCAACATTTTTCGGGCTTTACAACAAATTGTCTTTTCATTATTATTTATGGTTTTAAGCTGTATAATTCAAATATCCTTCATAGTGTAAACTTTGATTTTTGACACTATATTATATATAGTATAGAGCCAAAACGCCCCGAACAGCTATTGCCGTTCGGGGCGTCTCGGTTTATGTGAATTAAAAAGGATAGGTTAATTAAGCTATTGGGGATTATTCAATATCCTGCATAGCGTCGTAGCCTGTTTCGCCTGTTCTAACCTTAACAACATCTTCAACATCATAGATAAAGATTTTGCCGTCACCGATGTGACCTGTGTAAAGTGCCTTAACAGCCGCATCAACAACTGCCTTTACAGGAACCTTGCAAACTACGATTTCAACCTTCATCTTAGGAAGGAGGTTACTTTCAATAGCAACACCACGGTAATACTCTGCTTTACCCTTCTGAGCACCGCAACCGAGTACCTGAGATACTGTCATACCTGTGATGCCGAGCTTATCCATTTCTTCTTTAAGAGCTTCAAGCTTTGACTGCTTGAGAAGAATGTCAATCTTAGTAATCTTTGTGCCGTCGGTAGCCATATCATACTTGCCGGCAAGCTGAACGGGAACTGCCTGAGTTACAGGAACATTGCTGTCAACATCAAATGTTTCATCAAGTGAAGCTGTACCGACACCGATTGGCATAAAGTCTGCATATGCGCTGATAAGACCGTGCTCGCAGATATCGAGGCCCTTCATTTCTTCGTCCTTTGTAACACGAAGACCTACTGTCTTTTTGATGATTGTGAATACGATAATCATGCAAACAACTGTCCAAGCTACGATTGTAACAATACCGAGAGCCTGCTTACCAAGCTGAGCAAAGCCACCGCCGTAGAAAAGACCTGTAACACCGTTCTGACCGTTACCTGTTGCGAAAAGACCTACTGCAAGGCCGCCCCACATACCGTTTACGCCGTGTACCGAGAATGCGCCGACAGGATCATCTATTTTAAGCTTGATATCAACAAATTCAACTGCTACTACGATGAGGATACCTGAAACGATACCGATAACTGCTGCGCCGATTGCGTCAACATCTGCACAACCTGCCGTGATTGCTACAAGACCTGCGAGTGATGCGTTAAGACACATTGAAACATCAGGCTTGCCGTTCTTGATCCATGTAAAGAGCATGGTTGTTACTGTTGCAACTGCCGGAGCAATTGTTGTTGTAAGAAGAATCTGACCGAGACGAGCGCCGTCTTCAGCAGCGGCACCGTTAAAGCCGTACCATGCAAACCAAAGAATGAATACACCGAGAGCACCGAGTGTGATGCTGTGACCGGGGATAGCGTTTACCTTGCCGTTCTTGCCGTACTTACCGATACGGGGTCCGAGAATGATTGCGCCGACAAGTGCCGAGATACCGCCGACCATATGAATTACGATTGAACCTGCAAAGTCGATACAGCCGAGCTGTGCAAGCCAACCCTGACCGTTCCAAACCCAACCTGCTTCAATCGGGTAAACAACGAGTGAAATAATTGCGCTGTAAACACAGTATGCCGAGAATTTTGTACGCTCTGCCATAGCACCTGAAACGATAGTAGCTGCTGTAGCACAGAATACAAGCTGGAATACGAATGAGTTCCAATCAAAGTTCATCCAGTCTGTGAACATATTGAGGTTTGGAACACCGATGAATCCTGCAACATAGTCCTCAGACATCATAAGTCCGAAGCCTAACAGGCTGAATACAACCGTACCGATACAAAAGTCCATCAGGTTTTTCATAATGATGTTACCTGCGTTTTTAGCTCTTGTAAAACCGGTTTCAACCATTGCAAATCCGCACTGCATAAAGAACACGAGTAATGCGCCAATCATAAACCAGACGCCTGTGCCTCCGTAAATTAGTTCTGCCATATAAATCTCTCCTTTTATCAAAATAACAAAAACGGCGTGGAGTTGACAGTTTAATTCTGTCAATCACACGCCGTTGTGTTACCAGTTATACAATATAAATAATGTTATTTAGTATAAATAGAGGTTCTATCAATCACACACCGAAAAGAAGTTCGCCGTATGAAGGATAAGGCCAGTATTCCGAAGCTGTTTCTGTTTCCATTGCGTCACCGACAGCTCTGAGTTCCTGCATAAGTGCAAATACTGTTTCTCTGTAGTACTTAGCATACTTGAGGTTGTCATCGCTGTAGTCGCTTGCCTTGATAACAGCCTCTTCAAGCTCTGCAGTTTTCTTTGAGAAACATACAAGTTTGTTTGAAAGGCTTGTAATAAGGTCTTCCTCAACACTTGTAGGAATAGCGTCTGAAAGTGCCTTCTTGGCAAGTGCTGTATCCGTAAGATCTCTTACATATGATGTAACGGCAGGAAGAATGTTCTTCTTAGCCATATCAATCATTGTGAGAGCCTCAATGTTAATCTGCTTAGAATAGCTTTCAAGCTCAATTTCATATCTTGCACGGATTTCGTCTGCCGAACAAATCTTATTCTTAACAAAGAGGTCAATATTCTTCTTGTCAAGGAAGTGTTCCATTGCGTCAGGAAGTGACTTGAGGTTAAGAAGTCCTCTTCTTTCAGCCTCTTCAACCCACTCGGGAGCGTAGTTGTTGCCGTTGAAGATAATGTTCTGATGCTCTGTGAATACTTTCTTAACAAGAGCCTTGATAGCTGCGTCCATATCATCCGCATCTTTAAGCTCATCGTAGAACTCTGAAAGTTCTTCGGCTACCATAGTGTTGAGCATATAGTTAGGACAGGCAATGTTAAGTGAAGAACCAAGTGCTCTGAATTCAAACTTGTTACCTGTGAATGCAAAAGGTGATGTACGGTTACGGTCTGATGTGTCCTTCATAAAGTCAGGAAGAACATCAACGCCTGTTCTCATCTTCTGCTTACCCTTGCTTACATATTCTCTGTCATTGATGATTGAATCAACGAGTTCGCCGAGGTCATCACCGAGATACATTGAAATGATTGCAGGCGGTGCTTCGTTAGCGCCGAGACGGTGGTCGTTACCTGCCGATGCAACCGTGATTCTGAGAAGATCCTGATACTCGTGAACAGCCTTTACAACTGCTGCAAGGAAAAGCTGGAACTGAAGGTTGTTTTCAGGAGTCTTGCCGGGATCAAGAAGGTTTTCGCCTGTGTTGGTTGAAATTGACCAGTTGTTGTGCTTACCGGAACCGTTAACACCTGCAAACGGCTTTTCATGAAGAAGACAAACAAGACCGTGTCTTTCGGCAACTTTCTTCATAACTTCCATTGTAAGCTCATTGTGGTCGGTTGCAATGTTTGTTGTTGTGAAGATAGGAGCAAGCTCGTGCTGTGAAGGAGCAACTTCGTTATGCTTTGTCTTTGCAAGGATACCGAGTTTCCAGAGTTCCTCGTCAAGGTCTTTCATATAAGCAGCAACTCTTGTCTTGATTGCACCGAAGTAATGGTCGTCAAGTTCCTGTCCTTTAGGAGCTTTTGCACCGAAAAGTGTTCTGCCTGTATAAATAAGGTCCTCTCTCTGGTCGTAAGCGTCCTTATCAATAAGGAAGTATTCCTGCTCCGGACCTACTGTTGTTGTAACTCTTGTAACATTTTCTTTGCCGAGAAGATGAAGAATCTTTACAGCCTCTGTATTAATTCTCTCCATTGAACGAAGAAGAGGAGTTTTCTTATCGAGAACCTCGCCTGTATAAGAACAGAATGCTGTAGGAATGTAAAGTGTTCCGTCCTTAACGAATGCATATGATGTCGGATCCCATGTTGTATAGCCTCTTGCCTCGAATGTGGCACGAATACCGCCGCTTGGGAACGAAGAAGCATCAGGCTCGCCCTTTACAAGCTCTTTACCTGAGAACTCCATGATAACCTGACCTTCACCGTTCGGTGCGATAAAGCTGTCATGCTTTTCGGCTGTGATACCTGTCATCGGCTGGAACCAGTGTGTGTAGTGGGTACAGCCCATTTCAACTGCCCAGTCCTTCATAGCAGCCGCAACAACATTTGCAACGCTGAGGTCAAGCGGTTCACCGTTCTGGATTGTCTTTTTCAAAGCCTTGTAAGTTGACTTTGGAAGTCTTTCCTGCATCTTCTGGTCATTAAATACCATGCTGCCAAAAATTTCGGGAACTTTTGCCATTTTAATTCTCTCCTATCCATTTTGAAAATAAATTTTAATGGTCTGATTTTTGCTTTATAAAAACAGAAAAGGACACTGTAAGCCTCAGCTCACAGCGCCCTTGCTGTCTTTGATGTTGTTAGTATATTCCACTTTTGCGAATTTGTCAATACATTTTTTGAAAAAAGTTTTGAAATTGCAAGTTTTATTAAATTTCCTGCAAAATTAAGCTGAAATACCAATAAGAGTTGCATATTTTCTACAACAATCACAGTAAAATGAAAGTTTTACCCTTAAAAGTTGCAATTTTCCTCTATTTTCCCTTGACAAAGCACAATGTATAGTTATATAATCTAAGTGCTGATTTTTCTTGATCAACGATGACAGGGCATTTCAGAACATCAGCCGACCTGCACATTCACCTTTGCAGGATATAACACAGGCTGAGCATAGCGGTTTTACCGCTGAGAAGAGATTGGGCATTTTACAATTACATATATATGATTGATTATTAACCGGCAGAACATTAATTGCCACTTTGAACCGATAAGTTTACGAAAGCAAACTTCCTTTTACATATATATGTATATAAAAAGTCCGCTGAATAATTTTTGTGATTAACAGGAAAGGGTGATCATTAATGGAACAGACAGTCAGAGAGAACAACAAGACTCTGTATTCTCCGAAGTTTGAACATGATAACTGCGGTATCGGAGCTGTTGTTAATATTAAGGGTATCAAGTCACACGACACCGTGGCAAACGCTCTGACAATTGTTGAAACTCTCGAACACAGAGCAGGTAAGGATGCCGAAGGCAAAACAGGTGACGGCGTAGGTATTCTTCTCCAGATTTCACACAAATTTTTTAAGAAGGCAGCTGCTGAAATCGGCATTAAGCTCGGTTCCGAAAGAGATTACGCTGTAGGTATGTTCTTCTTCCCTCAGAATGAGCTTGCAAGAAATCAGGCAAAGAAGATGTTTGAAATCATTGCAGAAAAAGAAGGTCTTACAGTTCTCGGTTGGAGAAATGTTCCTTCAAAGCCCGAGGTCCTCGGTCACAGAGCTGTTGAATGTATGCCTGCAATTATGCAGTGCTTTATCAAAAGACCTCACGGTGTAAAAAGAGGTCTTCCGTTCGACAGAAAGCTCTATGTTGCAAGAAGAGTTTTTGAACAGAGTAATGAAGACACATATGTAGTTTCACTTTCAAGCAGAACTATTGTATATAAAGGTATGTTCCTTGTCGGCGATCTCCGTAACTTCTTCCTTGATCTTCAGGACGATGATTACGAGTCTGCAATCGCTATGGTTCACTCCCGTTTTTCAACCAACACAAATCCAAGCTGGCAGAGAGCTCATCCTAACAGAATGATTGTTCACAACGGTGAAATCAACACAATCAGAGGCAACGCTGACAAGATGCTTGCCCGTGAGGAAACAATGCGTTCAGAGCATCTCAAGGGTGACCTTGACAAGGTTATCCCTGTTGTAAACACAGAGGGTTCAGACTCTGCAATGCTTGATAATACACTTGAATTTCTCGTAATGAGCGGCATGGAGCTTCCTCTTGCCGTTATGATTACAATTCCGGAGCCGTGGGATAATAACGGCACAATGAGCCAGAAGAAAAAGGACTTCTATCAGTATTATGCAACAATGATGGAGCCGTGGGACGGTCCTGCGTCAATCCTTTTCTCTGACGGTGACATTATGGGTGCGGTTCTTGACCGTAACGGTCTGCGTCCGTCAAGATATTACATCACGGATGACGGCAACCTCATTCTTTCATCGGAAGTCGGTGCACTTCCTATTGATCCTGCAAAGATTGTTACAAAGGAAAGACTTCGCCCTGGCAAAATGCTCCTTGTCGATACAGTTCAGGGCAGACTCATTGATGACGATGAACTCAAAGAGTATTATGCATCAAAACAGCCTTACGGTGAATGGCTCGACAGTAATCTTGTTTGTCTTAAAGACCTCAAAATTCCTAATATGAAGGTTGAGGAGCATTCATATAAAGAAAGACAAAAACTCCAGAAGGCTTTCGGATATACCTACGAAGATGTTATGACATCAATCCTTCCTATGGCAAAGAACGGCACAGAGTCAATTGCCGCAATGGGTACAGACAGTCCGCTTGCAGTTCTTTCAAAAGAACCGCAGCCGCTTTTCAACTACTTCAAACAGCTCTTTGCACAGGTTACAAACCCGCCGATTGACGCAATCCGTGAGGAAGTTGTAACATCAACAACAATTTATATCGGTGAGGACGGCAACATCCTCGAGGAGCGTCCCGAAAACTGCAAGGTTATGAAGATTCACAACCCGATTCTTACATCAACCGATATTCTCAAAATCAAGAATATGCACATTCCGGGCTTTAAGGTTGCGGTTATCCCGATTCTCTACTACAAGAACACAAGACTTTCAAAGGCTGTTAAGCGACTTTTCATTGAAGCTGACAAGGCTTACAATGACGGTGCAAATATTCTTATCCTCTCCGACAGAGGAGTTGACGAAAACCATCTTGCAATTCCGTCACTTCTTGCAGTATCCGCTCTTCATCAGCACCTTGTTGCAACAAAGAAGAGAACCTCACTTGCAATGATACTTGAAAGCGGTGAGCCGAGAGAAGTTCATCATTTTGCAACACTTCTTGGCTACGGTGCAAGTGCAATCAACCCGTATCTTGCTCAGGAAACAATCCACGAACTTATCGGTGATGACCTTCTTGACAAGGACTACTACGCAGCAGTTGACGATTACAACAGCGCAGTTCTCCACGGCATCGTAAAGATTGCGTCAAAAATGGGTATTTCAACAATCCAGTCATATCAGGGCTCACAGATTTTTGAGGCTATCGGTATCGGCAAGGATGTTATTGACGAATACTTCACAGGCACAGTCAGCAGAATCGGCGGTATCACAATCAAGGATATCGAAAAGAATGTTGACAAACTTCACACAGCGGCATTTGATCCGCTTGACCTCGGTGTAAGCGATGAGCTTGAATCCCGTGGTTCACACAAGTTCAGAAGCGGCAAAGAGGAACACCTCTACAATCCGCAGACTATATATATGCTCCAGCAGGCAACAAGAACAGGCGACTATGAGCTTTACAAAAAGTATTCTCATATGATTTCCGAAGAAATGGATCCTGTAAACATCAGAGGTCTTTTCGACTTCAACTTCGCAGAAACTCCTGTTCCGCTTGATGAGGTTGAAAGCGTTGATTCAATCGTAAAGCGTTTCAAGACAGGCGCTATGTCCTACGGTTCAATCTCACAGGAGGCTCACGAAACACTTGCGATTGCAATGAATCAGCTTCACGGCAAGTCAAACTCCGGTGAGGGCGGCGAAAGCCTTGAACGACTTCTCACAAAAGGACAGAAGGTTGACAGATGTTCTGCAATCAAGCAGGTTGCGTCAGGTCGTTTCGGTGTTACATCAAGATACCTCACATCTGCAAACGAAATTCAGATTAAAATGGCTCAGGGTGCAAAGCCGGGCGAAGGCGGACATCTTCCGGGCAAAAAGGTTTATCCCTGGATTGCAAAAACCCGTCATTCAACACCGGGTGTATCGCTCATCTCTCCCCCACCGCACCACGACATTTACTCAATCGAGGACCTTGCACAGCTTATCTACGACCTCAAGAATTCTAACAAAGACGCAAGAATCTCTGTTAAGCTTGTTTCGGAATGCGGTGTAGGTACGGTTGCCGCAGGCGTTGCAAAAGCAGGTGCAGGCGTAATCCTTATTTCAGGTTATGACGGCGGTACAGGCGCTGCTCCGAGAAACTCAATCTACAATGCAGGTCTGCCGTGGGAACTCGGTCTTGCCGAGGCTCATCAGACACTCATTATGAACGACCTTCGTAACAAGGTTGTTATTGAAACCGACGGTAAGCTTATGAACGGCCGTGATGTTGCAATTGCCGCAATGCTCGGTGCAGAGGAATTTGGTTTTGCAACTGCTCCGCTTGTAACTCTCGGTTGTGCAATGATGAGAGTATGTAACCTTGATACCTGCCCGTTCGGTGTTGCCACACAGAACCCCGAGCTCAGAAAGAGATTCTGCGGCAAGCCCGAATATGTAATAAACTTTATGAAGTTTGTAGCAAGCGAACTTCGTGAATATATGTCAAAGCTCGGTGTAAAAACCGTTGATGAGCTTGTCGGAAGAATTGACCTCATCAAGAGAAAAGAAGGTATCACAGGACAGGCTGCCGAGGTTGACCTTTCTAACATTCTTGATACAAACTTTGTTTCGGAAAAGGTTGAATACAACAAAAAGAGCCTTTATGATTTCAAACTTGAATCAACACTTGACGAGAGAATCCTCTGCAAAGAATTTGCAAAGGTTCTTGCAAAAGGCACAAAGAAAAAGGTTGAAGTCAATGTTAAGAACACTGACCGTTCATTCGGTACAATCTTCGGTTCTGAGGTTACAAGAAAGCATTACAACAACCTTGATGACGATACATTTACAGTAGTCTGCAACGGTTCGGGCGGTCAGAGCTTTGGCGCATTCATTCCAAAAGGACTCACACTTGAACTTGTGGGCGACTCAAACGACTACTTCGGCAAGGGACTTTCAGGCGGTAAGCTGGTAGTTTATCCTCCGAAGAACTCAACATTTGACGCAGGTAACAACATCATCATCGGTAATGTTGCACTTTACGGCGCAACAAGCGGCAAGGCATTTATCAACGGTGTTGCAGGCGAGCGTTTCTGCGTAAGAAACTCAGGCGCAACGGCAGTTATTGAGGGTGTCGGCGACCACGGTTGTGAATATATGACAGGCGGTCGGGTTGTTGTTATCGGCAAAACAGGCAAAAACTTTGCCGCAGGTATGTCCGGCGGTGTTGCCTATGTTCTTGATGAAGAAAGAGACCTTTACACAAAGCTTAACAAGGAAATGGTTCACTTCTCGGAAGTATCCGAAAAGTACGATATAATCGAACTCAAGACACTTATTGAAGAACATGTTGCAGCAACAGGTTCACAGAGAGGCAAGAAAATCCTTGATAACTTTGACGAGTATCTTCCGAAATTCAAGAAGATTATTCCGCACGACTACAAGAGAATGATGGCTGCAATTGCCGCTTATGAAGAAAAAGGTCTTACAAACGAGCAGGCACAGATTGAAGCTTTCTACGAAATTGTGAATAATAAATAAGGAGGGGATATTTATGGGAAAGCCAACAGGATTTATGGAATATAAGCGTGAGGATGCCCCGGCATACTCCGTAAAAGAAAGAATCAAAAATTTTGACGAATTTCACGATCCCCTCAGCAAAGAGGATCAGCAAAAACAGGGTGCAAGATGCATGGACTGCGGCGTGCCTTTCTGTCAGGCAGGAATGCAGATTGGTTCTGCATTCTCAGGCTGTCCGCTTAACAACCTCATTCCCGAATGGAATGACCTCATCTACAAGGGCAACTGGGAACAGGCTTACAACCGTCTTAAAGTTACAAACAACTTCCCCGAATTCACATCCCGTGTATGTCCCGCTCTCTGTGAAAAGGCATGCACCTGCGGTGCAAACGGTGACGCTGTCAGCGTAAAAGCCAACGAATACGGAATCATTGAAAATGCCTATGAAGAAGGTCTTGCAGACGCAAAAATTCCAAAGGTAAGAACAGGCAAGAAAATTGCAATCATCGGTTCGGGTCCATCGGGACTTGCCGCTGCCGACCAGCTCAATCAGCGCGGTCACTCTGTAACGGTATTTGAACGCAATGACAGAGTAGGCGGTCTGCTTATGTACGGCATTCCGAATATGAAGCTTGAAAAAGATGTTATCGAACGCAAGATTAACATTATGGAAGAAGAAGGCGTAACCTTTGAAACCTGCTCAAATGTCGGCAAAGACATCAAGGCAAGCGAAATTCTCAAGGACTTTGACCGTGTAATCCTTGCTTGCGGTGCATCAAATCCGAGAGATATCAAAGTTCCCGGCAGAGAGGCTAACGGCATTCACTTTGCCGTTGACTTCCTCAAATCAACAACAAAGTCACTTCTTGACTGCAACCTCAGAGAGGGTACATTCATCAGCGCAAAAGGCAAGAATGTAATGGTAATCGGCGGTGGCGACACAGGTAACGACTGCGTCGGCACAAGCATCAGACACGGTGCAAAATCCGTTCTCCAGCTTGAAATGATGCCTAAACTTCCCGACACAAGAAGTGCTGATAACCCATGGCCGCAATGGCCGAGAGTCTGCAAAACAGACTACGGTCAGGAAGAGGCTATTGAAGTTTACGGTCACGATCCACGAGTTTATCAGACAACCGTTAAGCAGTTCATTGCTGACAAGAACGGTAATCTTGTAGGTGCGGAGCTTGTTAAGCTCAAACCCGAAAAGGATGCTAAAACAGGCAGACTTATGATGAAAGAGGTTGAAGGCTCAGAATACAAGGTTGATGTTGAACTCGTACTCATTGCGGCAGGATTCCTCGGCAGTGAAAACTATGTAACCAAGGCATTCGGTGTTGAAACAAACGCAAGAACCAATGTTGCAACGGCAGAAGGCTCACACAAGACAAATGTTGAAAATGTATTTGTTACAGGCGATATGCACAGAGGACAGTCACTTGTTGTCTGGGCGATTCGTGAGGGCAGAGATGTTGCCAAAGAGGTTGACGAAAGCCTTATGGGATACACAAATCTTTAATTGATTACAAATAACCTGATAATCCTCAATTTTTCGATATACCGGTTAATAATCAGAAAGCGCAGGAGCAGATTTCCCTCCTGCGTTTTTCTTTGCCATTTAGGGTTTGTTTCTGTTGCATATCAATATGATTGATGATAAAATAAAGGATATATACAATGCAATAAAATGTGAGGAAATATTATGAGTAACAGACCTGAAACCAATAAACAAAGCTGTCCCGTTTACAAAAAATGCGGCGGTTGTCAACTGCAAAATCTGTCATATCCCGAACAGCTTGAATTCAAGCAGAGGAAAGTAGAAAAACTTCTCAAACGCTTTTGCACCGTTGAAAAAATTATCGGAATGAAAACTCCCTACCACTACCGCAACAAGGTTCAGGCGGCTTTTTATACAGACAAAAAGGGCAAAATCATTTCGGGTGTGTATCAGTCGGGCAGTCATCATGTTGTCGGAATTGACAGCTGTCAGACAGAGGATGTTATTGCCGACAAAATCATCGTTGCAGTACGCAAGCTCCTCCCCTCTTTCAGAATGACAACCTATAACGAGGACACAGGCAAAGGTTTTCTCCGTCACATTCTTGTGAAAAGAGGCTTTGCGACAAATCAGATTATGCTTGTGCTTGTGACAGGTACACCTGTTTTTCCGTCAAAAAACAATTTTGTAAAAGCGATTCTGAAACAGTTTTCCGAAATCACAACCATTGTGCAAAATATAAACCCCTACCGCACCAACCTTGTACTCGGTGACAATCAGAAAGTGCTGTACGGTAAGGGTTATATTGAGGATATTCTCTGCGGTTGCAGGTTCAGAATTTCGCCGAAAAGCTTTTACCAAATTAACCCCGTTCAAACCGAAGTTTTGTACGGCAAAGCAATTGAATTTGCAAATCTCAAAGGCAACGAAACCGTGCTTGACACCTACTGCGGAATCGGCACAATCGGCATAATTGCCGCCAAAAACGGCGCAGGCAATGTTATCGGTGCAGAACTTAACGGCGATGCCGTGAGGGATGCAATCGTAAACGCAAGAGCAAATAATCTGAAAAATATCCGTTTCTACAAAGCCGATGCGGGCGAGTTCATGAGAGAAGCTGCAGACGAGGACGAAAAGCCCGATGTTGTGTTCATGGATCCGCCAAGAGCCGGAAGTGACCGAAAATTTCTCGACTCACTAATCAAAATGTCTCCTAAAAAGGTTGTCTATGTTTCCTGCAACCCCGAAACATTGGCAAGAGATTTAGCCTACCTAACCCAAAACAGCCCCTACAAAGCCCAAAAAATCCAACCCGTAGATATGTTCCCCCATACCGCACACATCGAGACGGTTGTACTGCTTTCCCACAAAAAGCCAGACGGACATATCAACGTAAAAGTTGAGTTTGGCGAAGGTGAGGGAAAAGTTCCGCTTGATAATATCGCTAAAAGAGCCGAAGAGTACAAGCCCAAGGAACGAGTGACCTACAAAATGATAAAGGAGTACATAGAAGCTAAATACGGCTTCAAAGTACATACCGCATATATCGCAGAGGTAAAAAGAGATTTGGGCTTGCCGATGTATGATGCTCCTAATGCAGTGGAGGAATTGAAGCAACCGAGGAAGCATCCGACAGCGGAAAAGGTAGAAGCAATCAAAGATGCTTTGAAATATTTTGGGATTATTTAATAGGTAGCCTGTTTATAGAATATCACATGGATTAGTAAAGCAAATAAATGATGGAAAGGGTGAGGATTATGGGTGGAAAAGAAGCATCACGGGGATTTTTATACCAGGGGTTTGCTTCAGTATTAGAGGCCTTAACTGATAAAGGTAACTGGGATAAGATATATGTCGAATTTCCAACATCAAATGATAAGGTTGATATAGCATTAGAGCAGCAAAATCAAATTGTTAAATGCATACAAGTAAAATCAACGATAAATACTTTTACCAAATCAGACATCAAAATATGGCTAGATGACCTTATAAAGGATATAGAAAGTCCTGAATATGAATTATTTTTAATCGGGCAATGTGATAAGTCCGCCAACACATTTATAAAGTCAATCGAAAAGTATTATGGGAAAGTGCTTGATAAAGAAGCAAAATCGTCGCTAAATGGGTTTGATACAGATTTGCTTGATAATAAGAGAATACGGTTTTTTATTTTGCCGTTTGAAATAGAAGTTTTAGAAAAAATTGTAAGAGATTCGTTGCATCAGTATATTTCAGATAGCAATCAAATGATGACGTTTGACCAAATTAGGTTTATTGCTTCAGCGACTGTAAATGATCAGATGATTTCTTCAACACATGGTAAAGGTATTGATAGAAAAGACTTTGATGAAGAAATGGAAAAACGCATTTTTCTTGTTGCCGATAAGTATTCCCCTAAAAGAATATCTATTGGTGTGAAAAGCTTTACCCGTGGAGCAGAAAACTTGGAAAAAGACACAGAGAGTTGTTTATCATTCATTAATAAGTTTGATGGTCGCAATATAAAGGGTGAATACGATTGGAACAAAGATATTTATAGAAATTTGGAGGAATTTTTGCTCACAAATACAAGCAACAAGTATGCATATCAAATATTTTTAGATACACATGCGTCTATAGCCTTTGCAGCAGGAAGAATTCTTGATAGTAAATCAGGTATCAACGTATTTCCGATACAAAAATCGTCGACCAATGGCACTGTATTATGGGATGTGAAACTGTCATCTAAAAGGAACTATACTAATTGGGATATTTCCCACGAAAAGTTTAATGAGAATCAATATGATTCTGCATTAGTATTAAATGTCACTCGTAACATTTACAATGACGTGGTAAAATTCATAAAAGAAAACAATCTATCAATTGGATGTATCATTAATTGTATGCCAAGCGATGTTGGTGCTACAAATTTTTCGATAGAAGATGGAACACATGCAACTGCTTTAGCTAATTCAGTTTATAACGCTATTGGCAGAAGAAGCACTGTGGAACGGCGTGCAACACTACATATTTTTGCTGCTGCTCCAAATGCATTTATGTTTTTCTTAGGTCAAAATTCAGTTGGATTTGGCAAATGTATTCTATATGAATATGATTTTGAGCAAAGGAATTCTTGTACATATTCACAATCAATAAGTTTTACTAATTAAGGGAGGATTATTTATGTCTACTGTACCGTCATATTTTAAAGATTTTCTATCTAATATTCGTTTGTCTGACAATCAAGTGAAGGATTTGAAAACAGGGCATACGACATTAAGAAGGAGATTAGAGGAAGATGAAACATTATCAAAGATTATTATTAGTACTTTCTTACAGGGAAGTTACCGACGTTCCACAGCAGTAAAACCCAAAAACGGCAATAAATCAGATGTCGATGTAATTGTTGTAACGAAATTAGACTCTGAAGAGTTTACACCAGAGGAGGCTTTGGATTTATTTGTTCCATTTTTAGAAAAACATTATAAAGACAAATATAGAATTCAAGGCAGGTCAATTGGTATAAGTTTAAGTTATGTTGATTTGGATATCGTACCTACTTCTGCACCTAGTGAAAGCGAAACAGGAGTACTTCAAGATGAGGCGATTATTTCGGAATATACAATTGAAGATTTCCAACAAAAGTTACTTACAAAATCGTTCAATAATGACTTACTTAAAAGTGCATATAACATATTTTATAAATCAGATAACGAACCTCAATGGAAATCTGAACCGTTGCTAATTCCTGACCATGAAGCGGAAAAATGGGATAAAACACATCCACTTGAGCAAATTCGATGGACGGTTGAAAAAAACAAGAATTGCAATACCCACTATATAAATGTTGTTAAGGCATTGAAGTGGTGGTGCAAAACACAATATCCAGATATGAAACATCCCAAGAGTTATCCGTTGGAACATTTTATTGGTGATTGTTGTCCAGATGATATTAAAAGTGTTGCCGAAGGTGTTGTATTAACTCTTGAAAATATCGTTTCCCAATACACTAATAAACCTTTTTTAGCTGATAGAGGCGTTCCTGAACATGATGTTTTTGCACGAATTACAGATGAAGAATATTCTGATTTCTACGATACGGTTTGTGATGCTGCTAAAATAGCTCGTGAAGCTTTTGATTGTGAAGAATTATATGATAGTGTTTGCAAATGGAGAGAGCTATTTGGTAATGAATTTCCACCAGCTCCAAAGCCATCAAAATCTAATTCTTCAACGGGATTTACAACCCGTACTGAAAAATCGGCAGCCATTCCAGAAGGAAGATTTGCATAGATGGAGTCAAAACAAATTCTTGATAAATTAAATCAGGCTCGAAGGGCTTTAGATTCATTATCTCAAGTTGAGATAATGGATGAGTGGCAATTTGATAATGAATTAAATGTTTGGTATTTACACTTAAGTATTGTGATTGAATGTGAAACACCATATTTCCCTCAGAAATCTCAATGGTTTTTCGTTGTTGGATCCGAATACCCAAAGGGAAAAATTAAAGTATATCCAGACGTCGAAAACAGTATAACGGTTACATTGTATCATCAAGCTAACAACTCCAAAATTGAAAGAAACGGATTGTGGAGAAAAGGAGCATTATGCCTTGAGGTGAATACAATACCTAATTATCAATCGGAACCATATAGTGTAGATGAACGCTTGTTGTATCATGCAAAACGAGCAATTTGTTGGCTAGAGCTAGCGGCAAAAGGAAAATTAGTTACAGAAAGCGAGCCATTTGAGCTGCCCGAATTTTCTATGAGCAATATTTTAGAAATGCAGTTTGCTTTCTCGGAAGATGTGGTTACCTTCATGCAATGGGAGAGTGTCGAATGTCGGTATGGAATAGCAGAATTAGATGTGTATAAAAGTAAACCATTTGTATACTATGTTAAGGTGTTTAAATCGCTAAGTAACAACATCCAGCATTATACAGAATGGGGAAAATATCTTTCAAAAACAACTATATCACCTCCCATTATTGCCCCGTGGATACTTATGAATCAGATCCCAGTTGTTAATGAGTGGCAAGCACCAGAAACATTTGGCGAATTGTTAGTTGCCTGTGAAAAACAACATATTAATATAATGTGTATCCTTCAAAATATTGTCTCAAAAATTCGGGACGGAAAACGGCATTTGCTTTTAATTGGTTTCCCTGTTCCCCGAATTTTTGGTGGAGACCCCGAGATAATTTCTTGGAAAGCTCTGTATTTACCGACTGTATCATATGGCAGAAGGACAGCAAAAGGATTCAGAAATAATCAACAGGGATGGTGGATGCGTGATAGATGTGAGGTATTCACTAAAAATGCAAAATTGGATTGGATTGTTTCAGAAAATTGGAACCAACACGAAATATCTCAACGAGGTAAAATGAGCGACCTGTTACTAAGAAAAAGAATATTGCTCATTGGAGCAGGTTGCATTGGAGCATCAATCGCAGAAATATTTGTAAGAGCAGGAGTATATAATATTACTATTGCAGATTCAGATATATTTGAAGTCGGGAACTTATCCCGCCATATCTTAAATCTAAATAATATTGGTGAATTTAAAGAATTATCGGTATGTAATTATCTTAACTCCCTAAATCCACACGCAAATGTTAAAGTTATAAATGATACTCTTTCAAATGATGACTCTTTTAAAACAAATATTGATTTGGATAGATATGATGTTATTGTTGATTGTACTGGGGAAAATAATGTACTTGATATTCTTCAAAGAACTAATTTTAAGAGAACCCATATTATAGCTTCAGTCTCTGTTGGATTGGGTGCAAAACGATTATATGTTACACTGATGAATGGTAACACTTTTAATTTTAATGCTTTTTATGATTTGATTTCCCCGTACCTACAGGCAGAAAAAGTCTTATATGATGATTACGACTTGCCAAGGAATGGAATTGGTTGCTGGCATCCGACTTTTCCTGGAAGAAGTGATGATATTTGGATTGCTGCTGCAACTTCCGTGAAGGTAATTGAAAATTACATTATATCAAAATCTCAAAAGACGCTTTCACTCATTTACGAGCAAAAAGAGAGCGATGGGATATTTGAAAGCTATGAGGTGGTGGAGAAAAGAGAGAATGGATAATTTGCTTTTTCAAGATAAGAATCAATCATATACTGTAAAGTTCGACACAAAGGCTTATGAACAAATGCTTTATTATTGTGCTATTTCTAATCCTTATGAAACAGGGGGCATTTTAATTGGAAATTATTCTTCCAACCAAGCAATAGCCAACATTTTGCAAATAACACCACCACCCAAAAATTCTAGACATTCAAAGTGTACTTTTTATAGGGGTATAGATGGATTGAAAAGAATTTTAGACTTGGCATGGGACCAAGGCCAGTATTATTTAGGAGAGTGGCACTATCATCCAAATGCATCGTCGGCACCAAGTAATATTGATAAAAATCAAATGATAGTTTTATCTCAAGACCAAAAACTAAAATGTCCAGAACCTATATTAATTATTGTTGGAGGTTATCAAGACAGTTGGAATATAAATGCTCGGTTATTTGTTAATAAGCAAGAAATTATTCTCAATAAGCGGTAGCACTAGCCTCTTGATAAGACGCAGATTTTTGTGTCAAATTATAAGCTGTACTTGTCGAGTGAGGAAGAATTATTACGAGGATTGAAACAGGAGTATCAATCGTTAGAAGCGGAAAAGATGGAAGAAGATAATGATACTGAAGTAATGGAAAAAAGTAATTGTGCCATAGGCTGTTGCACAATTAGTATGGTGCAAAATTAGTACCATCCATGATTTTGTGGGAAAAGGCTGCACGAACGGTATTAGTACTGTAAAAATATTGTCCAGATATCCGTAGTTTTGTGGGGATATGATTTGAATTTGTATGCACGTCGAGGGCGTTAATTTGCCTGCGGACAATCTTTTCATTACAGACAATAAGATATTCCGTAGTGAGATGGAGCCGGTTGATTTTAGAAATCTAATAGGCCGTGTCGGAAGGATAAGTTTTAACCTTTTTGGTAACGTGTACTTTGTTAGCGAGGAAGCGGAAAAGGTTGAATCTGATGATTACGTTAGGATGCTGTAGGAGAAGGTGGCGGAGCAGGTACTTTCGATCACCACTGATCCAAAAGTTCTCAAAAAAGTAGAGAAGAAGTATGTTGCGGACATACTTAAAAGTGGTCGCTCGGTGATTCCGCAGCGCGTCAACGAGGAAGGCAAAGCTCTGCAGTCGGAAGAATCATACGTCATGATGCGCAAGTTTGGCCTTATCCTTCTTCGGGATATTGTTGAGGATAAGGATACGCTCGTCCGGAGGAAATTTAAGCCTTTTCTTACGGATGAAGATGAGAAAAACATCCGTGAAAAATTCAAAAATGCCCAGACTATTCCGGACGATGATATTAACACATCTGTTGACCAGACAAAGCGTCTCATTATGGCTATAAAAAATAATGATTTGCGTTATCCGGAAGTGAAGGGTGGATATTTCAGACATGACGTAGTTTTAGAGTTTTTGAAGAAGCTGAGTAATGTTTTCCAGTGGAAAATATATGAGTCCAGTACTCTTTGGAAAAGACACTCTTTTGAGCTGGTATGCGGTAATTCTATGCGAGTGGATGGAAGGAAACGGACTCAATTATATCATGAGAGCTGCTCTTAAACACCATCGCGAGAATCCTGATAATTTCTGGATTAACAATTATACAAGAGGTGTTTATAACGATAATGATAAGAATCATCGAAACATTGTTTTTGCAGATACGCTTGAAGTTATTGAAAATATAGTTCTGTCCAGCATATCGAATTACTTTCTGCGCTTTTCAAATGAATACAGGCGCATCAAGGGCGACGATGAGCTGGACACAAATAACTGGTATGAATATGTGGAGTACGGCACCATAAATCCGCTTACGATTCTTTTACAAAGGAACGGCTTCTCACGTGAGGCAGCACGGTTCATCAAGGAAAAACCGGAGTATGTCGTGAAGGATGGCAGTACCGGAAAACTGAAACTAAAGGCTTCGTTATCAAAGTGCGGAAGAACCAGTGTAGAGAACGACGTTGAATACATTCGTCAAAACGTGCCGGGAATCTTCACGGATGAGGAGGAATGATCATGCAGAAGATAGACAAAACAGATACCCTTGGGAAAATCCTAAGTGATCGCCGGTTTACGGTGGATTATTTTCAGCGTGAGTATCGTTGGGGACAAAAACAAATAGAACAAATGCTTTCTGATTTCCAGAATACATTTGAAGAATTCTATGATCCAAACGACCATGATACTCCGGAAGAAGTGGCGGGATATGGCTTTTATTACATGGGTTGTATCATCTGTACAGGTGGATCTGTATGCAAAGTAATCGATGGGCAGCAGAGGTTAACATCTCTGACGTTGTTGCTCATTTATTTGATGAATCTTCAAAAGGAGCTTAATATTCCACAAGATGATGTTGTCGATCTTGATAGCATGATTTATGCTACGCATTTTGGCAAAAGAAGTTTTAATATCGATGTTCCAGAGCGTGCCAAATGCATGCAAGCGCTCTTACAGAGAGATAAAAACTATACTGCTGACAATGAAAGTTCTCAGAATATGCTGGATCGATATGAAGATGTAGAGACTCTTTTCCCAGATGAGTTGAAGGGTGAAGCTCTGCCGTTCTTCATTTACTGGTTGATTGAGAAAGTTCTTTTGCTTGAAATTGATACGCCATCTGAGGACGAGGCTCATACGATATTCTTGACAATGAATGACCGTGGTCTCAGCCTGAATAGTGCTGAGATGATGAAGGCATATATTATTCAGCAAGTTGCTGAATCAGATCGTATTGAAGTGAATCATCAGTGGCAGGATAATATCAATAAAATAAAAAATGCCTCATCTTACAATTCCAGCGGAATGGTAAATACAGAGGACGTGGAGTTTATTTCCATATGGCTGCGTGCAAAATACGCAGAGACACTTCGTGAAGGTAAGCGAGGTGCCAAGGATGAGGATTATGAGCTTCTTGGTGACAAGTTCCATACTTGGGTAAGAGATCACGCAAAGGTCAAGATGGGTCTCCAAAAATCAAAGGACTTTAAGGACTTTGTCATGACAGAAATGACAAAGATGACTGACCTCTATCTGCGTTTGAAAAAATTTGGTAGCAAATTAACTCCGGGTTATGAGGAAGTATTTTATAACGCAAATAGAGATCTGACCTATCAGATTATGCTCGTTCTCTCTGCTGTAAAAAATGAAGATTCGAATGATGTGGTAGAGAAGAAAATTCAGATGACAGCAAAGTTTGTTGATGATTTTGCCTCTATTCGTATTTTTAATTTCAGAAAGGTCAACTGGAATACTAACAAATATCTTCTCTTCAGGGTAATGTCTGATGTCCGTAATCAGGACTGTAAGACTGTAGGGATGGTTTATGTCCGTGCCCTCCGCAGAATGGATGCTAACCTTGATGGAATTACAAAGTTCAGCCTGAACCAGTTTTCTGGCCGGTATATGCTTCATCTGCTTGCACGCTTCACATCCTATGCCAATGTTCTTATGGGAAATCCATCCCATTTCGATGAATATGTAGATCGAAAGCGTCAGGGAAATACGTATGATATTGAACACATTCTTCCTGACAAGTATGAAGATTATACGGAGGAGTTTGCGGATTATGATGACTTCCAGACTTCTCGTCAGTACATGGGAAATTTGATTCTCCTTACCCGTGATAAGAATAGAAGCTATCAGGACATGAAATACGTGGAGAAGGTTAAGAACTACTCCGGCGACAATATTCTTGCGCAGGCACTAAATCCAATAGCATACCACAACAATCCACAGTTCTTGACAAATGTTGCGGGTCGCTATGGCTTTACATCGATTGATCATTTCAAGAAGCAGAGCATTGCAGATCGAGCTGAAATATATCTGAAGATGGCGAGTGATATCTGGAATCCGACCGACATCAAGACATTAGCAGGTGGCTGGTCAGATGACGAAGAAAAAGAATTTTTCAAAAGTGTTAAAGGGCAAGAATTTACTGTAGGATATGCAGAACGAAGCTGGGCTGACGCTTTGAAGTATGGTTTCCTTTCTGCAAATATCGGTGGCAGCGGTCGTTCTTTATATAATGTACAAGTTGGCGATACCGTATTCTGTCATATTGCAGGAAGCGGCTTCGTTGGCATAGGCGAATGTCTTGCAACAGCGGTACCAATGAATGAATTTACAGTGGAAGTTAATGGTGTTCAGACTCCAGTATCACAGGCGCCTTGGGATTCAGAAGAATTAAAAGCAAAACTTGATCAGAAAAAGGAAATATTTATCGGTGTTAAGTGGAGGAAGTTTGTGAATGATCCATCTGAGGGATATTGGGAAAAAGGCATGACAAGTGTCCCTCTGGTGGCCTATACCTTAACGGACAAGACAACATATAAAAAGGTCAAGGAACACTTCGAATATAAGGAAGATGCACAGGATTAAACCCTTAAACAAATCCGCAAAAAATACAAGGCCTCTTATGAAACATCAAATAAAAAGGAAAGGTCGTGAATAAATGAGCAGAATACTATGCCCGGAATGCGGGACAAAAATATCAGATAAAGCTACGAAGTGTCCGCATTGTGGATTTCAAAGTGCCGATCCAAAGAGGCCAATCAGTGAGCAGGACAAATACGAAATGGTTCCGATCTTCGAATATGATATTGAAGAGTGGCAGCCGAATCGAGGAGAACTAAGCATTATCTCATATGAAGATAATAGAAGTATTATTCAGTATTTTGGTAAGTGGGAAAATATCAAGGTAAAGCTTCCTGCAATTGCAGAAGTAATAGGAGCTATGGCAGGCAAGAATCACATCATGGTTGCTAAGATGGATTCCTATGTGAAGGATTTAATAGATAAGGGAATCTATCGATTCACCATTGATAAGCAGGGAGAAATACTACCAACAATTCGTGACGCAGATGGATTTGTTAAGCAGGTGAGACTTGAGGACATGGCCTTGACACCTAATCTCACACAGTCCCTAAACAATTTATCAACGCACGCGGTAATGGCTCAGATTCTTGATGAAATAGAATATGTTGGTGATGCAATAAGAGAAATCCATGTAGAGCTTCAAAATGATCGTCTTGCTATGGCAGAAGGAGCAAGGGATAAACTAATGCAGGCAAGGCTGATTCAGGATGCAAAGCTGAGAGAAGCGGCTATGCTGGATGTTATACATAGTGCGACAGATGCAAAGCGAGTATTGATGCGGAACTTTTCTCAGAATATGTATCATATCACCGAACATTCCCAGAAGTCTGATTTTCAAATGATGCTTGATTTCAAAGGAGAAAAAGACGTCAGCAGGAAGGCAATTGACGCATTTCAGGCACTTGTTTACATTACTAACTCTGTGCAGATCGAGTGTGAAGGATACGCTATGTTGGGAGAATACGAACCGTGCAAGGAATGCTTAGAGGAATTCAAATCCTTCATAGTGGAAAATAAACTTAATGAGCGAGATACATTATTGTTGCTCAATGAGAATTCTTCTCAGAAGCGGATCGAAGTAGTTAATCAGTTTACCGATATTGCAGCGAGGATTACAGCCTTTGATCCGAAGACACAAATTGAGTATTCAGTACATAATCTGTTGACCGCAGAAACAGAACATACCGGAGGTGATTCTGATGAGCAATAATAAAGATCTAGAAATTCGTTACTGCAAGAAGTGCGGATGCGAACTTGTAAGCACGAATAAGCACAAGTTATGTGATAATTGCAGACGCGAAAGAAATGCAAATATTAGAAATGGCGTATTAGGTGCAGTGGGCACGGTTGGCAGTACCGCACTATTTATTGTTACCAAGGGAAAGCATGGTGGTGGAGGCAATAAAGCCTGAGCCGAGTTGAGGCGATGGAATTTCAGACTTGTGCCCTCAGAGTGAGGTCTTGAAGCGGTCGGCGAATCTGTGGATTTGCATATTATAGGTAGGAGCAAGGTCTTTGACCTGTTTCCGAGAACGGACAATGATAAAAATTCGTGTGTTTTATGGCAAAAACACGCTTTGATAAATTCCCGCGAACGAACGCAAATTTGGCTACACACTCGACATCAAGGTGAAGCAATCGAGCCATACGGAGTGCATCTGCCTGTTGTCAAGGAAAGATAAATAAGGGATGAAAAGTAGCGCATTTCCGGGCTTTTTGCGAGGTTAGTATTACCAAAGAAGCCTTGCGGAAAGCTCGGTTTTTTTGTATGGAAACATATCTACTTTTTAGCCTGACCGGAGAATAAGTGGCTGGTCGGAGAATTGCGGTAGGGTTTAGGCTGTAGATTAGATGTCGTGGGTTGTGGCAGTGGAATTGCTGTCAAAGCCGACCGCAGTTTAAGCCACTCGATACTAAGAGATAGACTTGGCAGTGGAATAGATGACAGGAGGTGTCAGGGCATGGATGAGAGAAATTACGACGAAATTGTATCGGAACAAAATGAAAAATTAAGAATACAGAGATAGTATTATAGAAGACTCCATGTCGACGACCTGTGCATTCTTAATGCAGAGGAGTACTATGAGAGTCTTAAAGATTGGAGTAAATTCAACAAGCATACACTTCACTCGGCTAATCTTTATCAGATTTTTACTTATGTGAAGAATAAGGAATACGAACTGAGAGAGAAGGACCACACGGTTTCGGGAATGCTTTTGTATGCCAAGACTGATGAAGAGATATATCCAGATAATGTATATCAGATGAGTGGTAATCAGATTACTGTCAGGACTCTGGATTTGAATTTGCCATTTGACGAAATAGCAGGGCAGCTAAATACAATAGCAAAATTGCATTTCAATTTATAAAGGAGGACTCCTATTTGAAAAAGAAAAAAGATGAAATAACCATCCGTTCCAGTGCTGCGGAATACCTGACCTATGTTGCCTCGGTTGGCGATCAGCAGGACAGTATTGAGATGCGTTATGAGGATGAGAATATATGGCTGACACAGAAGATGATGGCCACATTATATGACGTAGGTACTAACACAATAAATTATCATATTAAGAAAATATTCGAGGATAGCGAACTACAGGAGGATTCAGTTATTCGAAAATTTCGAATAACTGCCGCTGACGGAAAAAACTACAGCACAAATCACTATTCCTTGGAGATGATCATTGCTGTTGGATTCAAGGTCAATTCTGAGCGTGCGGTGCAGTTCCGTAAATGGGTTAATCAAATTGCAAAAGACTACACCATCAAAGGCTGGGTTATGGATGATGAGCGTCTAAAAAATGGTGGTTCTGTGCTTACGACAGAATACTTTGACCGTTTGCTTGAGCAGATTCGTGAGATCCGTTTGTCTGAGCGTAGATTCTATCAGAAGATAACGGACATTTATGCTACAGCTCTCGATTATGACCGTACAGCAAAAACGACAAAGCAGTTCTTTGCCAAGGTGCAGAACAAGATGCATTATGCGGTTCATGGACATACAGCAGCGGAGTTAATTTATGAGCGAGCCGATGCAGATAAGCCACATATGGGATTAACCACTTGGGCAGCAGCACCGGAAGGTAAGATTGTAAAAAGTGATGTGAGTGTTGCGAAGAACTATCTTTCTGAGCAGGAAATGCGTTCATTAGAGCGTATTGTTTCGGCGTATCTGGATCTGGCAGAGGATCGTGCAGAGCGTCATATTCCAATGACAATGGAGGACTGGACAAAGCGTCTGGATCTATTCCTGATGGCTGATGACAGAGAGGTCCTTCAGGATGCAGGAAAGATCACGGCAGAGATTGCCAAGGCTAAAGCCGAAACTGAATTTGAAAAGTATCGTGTTATTCAGGACAGACTGTTTATGTCCGATTTTGATAAGTACATGCTGGAATTGGAAGAGAATGCGAAGAAGTAATAGGATTGTTTCTCCTTTTCAATGCTGGATTTTCAGGCATGATAAGGTCGAGTGCATGGAAACATGGACATCAGTTAGGTCTAAAAATAGCCTTTGACCTGTTCTTTGTAGGAAGAACGGACAAGGTTGAGGCGATGGCGGTTCCTCGCAAGATTTGACTTTTATGTTGAAATCACTATAATAGTAGAAACGAATAAAAAAGTTGAACTTTTCCCGTGGACGGACGAGGTTCAGGCGGTGATATGGATAGCGAAATGTATCAAGATTTTTTTGCTACAGGGAGTATTTTGGTGATTTCCAAAAAGGAAGTACCGGAGTCTAAGAAACTACTTGTAAAATACTATGAAAGCGAAGATATATCTGTGATTGCGGCATTTATGAAAGAACGTTGTTGGGAAACAATAGAATCCTAAATAAGATTCATATTGGGAAGCAAATCTCGTAACAAAAAGAGAATTTGCTCCCTGAATTCTATATCCATTGTAAGAGTCGAGAAATCGGCTCTTTTGTTATGCATGGAAATATCGCATAGCGATATTTCCGGAATCACGACAAAAGCACCTTGTGAAGCGGCGCTGATGGATGAGCGACATGTGCGCATAGAAATCTCAGATTTCGTTATGCGCACTTTTGCCCTGCCGATTTTATGAATTTCCGAAATAACAAAAAAAGAATTAAATTATTGTCTAAATGTTTGAAAAAAGTCCTTTTTTGGAGAAAACCTTGCATACGAAATCAGTTGTGATATGATTGCTTTATTAAAATGAAATGACGCTGTATGAGGTGATGCAAAATGGAAAACAAACGATTGGTCATCAATCCGAAATGGTGCAAGGGCTGCGGTATCTGCGCGGCGTTTTGTCCGAAAAATGTGCTTGAAATCGTCCACGAAAAGGTCAAAATCAAAGACGAAGCAGCCTGTATCAAATGCGGGCTTTGCGAGCTGCGCTGTCCGGATTATGCGATATATATCGAGAAGGAGGAAGCGTAATGGAAAAGAGATTTCAACTGCTGCAGGGAAATGAAGCCTGCGTCGAAGGCGCTATCGCGGCAGGCATGCGTTTTTATGCAGGATACCCGATTACCCCTTCGACTGAGATCGCAGAGCGAAGCGCGGTCAGACTGCCACAGGTCGGCGGTAAATTTATCCAGATGGAGGATGAGATCGGAGGGATCGCGGCGGCACTCGGCGCGTCCGTTGCCGGACTCAAAGCCATGACAGCGACCTCCGGTCCCGGATTTTCGCTCAAACAGGAAAACATCGGCTATGCGGCGATCGCGGAAATCCCGATCGTGGTCGTGGACGTTCAGCGAGAGGGACCTTCCACAGGACTTCCGACTTCGCCGTCACAAGGAGATCTGATGCAGTCCAAATGGGGCACGCACGGCGACCATCCGGTCATCGTGATTTCCCCATCGTCGGTGCAGGAATGCTATAACGAAATTGTTCGCGCCTTTAATATGGCGGAACGCTTCCGCGTACCGGTTATTTTCCTGATGGATGAAATCATCGGACATCTCAGGGAGGGCTGCGAGCTGATTCCGACAGAGGAACTGGAGATCCAAAACCGGCGTATCGACCGTGAGTTCAACGGCACACTGGCTTACGCGGTGCAAGAGGGAAACTATGTACCGGAATACGCGCCGTTCGGCGAGGGCGACCACTTCAACGTCACCGGTCTGTTCCATGATTTGGACGGCTTTCCGACCAATGATAACAATATGACGCAGTCACAGGAGAGAAGGCTTTTGGATAAGATACGTTTCAGAAGAGACCGTATCGAAAAATGGGAAGAAACGGACTGCGACGAGTGTGAAACGCTGATCATTTGCTATGGCGGTACGGCGAGAGCGGTTGCCGGCGCTGTCGAAGAATCCAAAAAGACAGATTTTTTAAGAGTCGGTGTCTTCCGCCCGATTACAGTTTGGCCATTCCCGGACAGAGCGCTGCTCAAGATCATTCGTGATAATAAGCATCTCAGACAAATCGTCGTCTGCGAACACAACGACGGCCAAATGCTGCTGGAGGTGCAGCGGGTCGTAGAAGGCAGAGTGCCTGTCGATTTCCTCGGGAAAATCGATGGTACGACCATCACGCCGACAGAAATTCTTGCAAAAATCAAGGAGGTGTATTAATATGCCGAGTCAATTGATTGAAAAAACAATGCGTGTAAATCGTCTGCCACACATTTGGTGCCCGGGCTGCGGACACGGCATTCTGATGCGTGACGTCGCGCAGGCGATTGAAAACTGCGAGTTGGATCCGGATAAGGTCGTGATTGTTTCCGGTATCGGCTGTTCCTCCAGAGCTGCGGGCTATATGAACTACAACACCTTACATACCACCCACGGCAGAGCAATCGCGTTTGCGACCGGTGTGAAGCTTGCAAATCCGGAGCTGCACGTGATCGTCATTACCGGTGACGGTGACGCGACCGCGATCGGCGGCAACCATCTGATTCACGCGTGCAGAAGGAACATCGACCTGACCGTCGTGGTATTCAATAATAACATCTACGGTATGACCGGCGGACAGTATTCTCCGACCACGCCGCACGGTGAAAAAGGAACGACCGCACCTTACGGCAATATCGACTACAACTTTGACATTCCGAAGCTGGCGGAGGCTGCAGGTGCGACCTATACCGCCAGAGGCAGTGCCTTCCATGTGCCGCAAATGATACGCTTAATCGAAAACGGCATCAAGCATAAGGGCTTCTCCGTGATCGAGGGTCTGAGCGTCTGCCCGACCTATTACGGGCGTAAGAATAAGAAGGGCAGCGCAGTCGATATGTACAACTGGCAGAAGGATCACTGTATCGATACCGCCAAGGCAACGAAGATGACACCGGAAGAACTCGAAGGCAAAGTTATCATCGGTGAAATGTCCCGCTGTGAAAAACCGGAATATACAGACATGTACATGGAGATTATCCACAAATGCGGAGGTGACAAGGAATGAAAAAGGCAGAATTGAGATTTACAGGCTCCGGCGGACAGGGAGTCATCATGGCGACGATTATTCTGGCAGAGGCAGCTTACGCGGATAAGCTGCAGGCGGTGCAGTCGCAGTCTTACGGACCGGAGGCCAGAGGCGGCCTCTGCAAAGCAGAGTGTATTATCGATGAGAAACCAATCGCTTACACCAAGGTGGTACGGCCGAATCTGCTGCTTTCTCTGACGCAGGCATCCCTGGATAAATATGTCGGTACGCTGCAGGAGCACGCAATTGTCGTGGTGGACAGCGGCATTACGGTGCCGGAAGAGGTTCAAGCGCATCATCAGGTGATCAGCCTGCCGATTCTGAACTCCGCGGTCGAGGTCATCAAGAATCCGATGGCGGCCAATATCATTTCGGTCGGCGCGGTCAATGAGATCATGCAGATCGCGTCCGAAGCCTCGCTGGAAGAAGCGGTCCTCAACCATATCCCGAAAGGGACCGAAGAAAAGAACATCAAGGCGCTGCATCTGGGCGAAAAGATGGCAAAAGAAGCCTTGGAGGAGCAGGCTTCCTGAAGCATGAAAACAAATAAGATATGACAAATACGAAACCCCTGACAGCAAGGAAGCCGTCAGGGGTTTTGCCTTTCGTATTAACGTTTCGTTATGTGTTACGCGGCTGCGTGTCTGCGTCTCTTGGTGATCTCCTGGAAAGCGCAGATGCCGAGTACGATGGCGATACCGATCAGGTCGGTGACAGCGCCCGGGTCGATCAGGAGCAGTCCACCGGCGATACTCGCGATGCGCAGCGGCCAGTTCATGTGGTCAAAGGCATAGCCTCTGAGTCCCGCGGCAACGCCGAAGACGCCGATGAAGGCGGTGCAGATGACCTGTACGCCCTGCAGCGGGCTTGTGAGATCGATCAGCAGAAGGGCAGGATTCAAACCGAAGCAATATGGTACAATGAAGGCTGCGATTGCCAGCGAGGTCGCGTTGAGCGCGGTCTTCATCGGTCTGGAGCCCGCGATCGCACTGCCTGCGTAGGCTGCCAGCGCGACCGGTGGTGTGATATCGGCAACGATACCGAAGTAGAATACGAACATGTGCGCACAGAGTACCGGCATATTCATCTGCATCAGGATCGGCGCGCAGGTGGTCGCCATAATGACATAGTTTGCGGTGGTCGGAACGCCCATGCCGAGGATGATGCAGGTCACCATGGTCAAGAACATCGCGATAAACAAATTGCCGCCCGCCAGTCCGACAATCGCGGAAATCAGTTTGGTGCCGATACCTGTCGTTGTGATGACGCAGGCGATCATACCGGCAACCGCGCAAGCGGCGCCTACGGTCAAGGTGCTTTTTGCGGTATCCTGCAGCGCATCAAAGAACTTGCTCGGTGTGATGCGTGTTTCCTTGCGGAACAGGCTGACTACGATAGCCAGAAGCGTACCGATGATAGCGGCCATAGCCATGGTCGTCTTGAGAATGAAGATGACCAGTGCGATCAGCGGAACCAGCAGATAGCCCTTGGTGAACAGGGTCTGGAAGAACTTCGGCAGATGCTCTTTGGAGAGTCCCTTCAGCCCGGTTTTCTTTGCTTCCAGGTGGACTGCGATGAATACACCGGAAAAATACAGGAAGGCCGGGATGATCGCTTTGACCGCAATCGTGCTGTAAGGCGTACTTGCGTATTCTGCCATCAGGAAGGCAGCAGCGCCCATAATCGGCGGCATGATCTGTCCGCCGGTAGATGCAGCCGCTTCTACCGCGCCTGCGAATTCCGGTTTGTAACCGGTTCGTTTCATCATTGGAATGGTGATCGCACCTGTAGTAACGGTATTGCCGACCGAGGAGCCGGAAACCATACCGCAGAGGGCAGAGGAGATGACCGCGACCTTCGCAGGACCGCCGTCAGAACTGCCCGCGATGGAATTCGCCAGCTCGATGAAGAAGTCCGTGATGCCGGTTTTTCCTAAGAAGCTGCCGAACATAACGAACAGTACAATGAAGGTCGAGCAGGCCCGGATCGGGGTACCGATGACACCCTCTGTCGTGTAAAAGAGGTTATATACATTCAGAAGCAGTGTCCGCTGGGTCATCGCGTAAATGATGAATACAGAAGCTACGATGACGATCGGAAAACCGACAGAACGTCTGCAGGCTTCGAGGGTCACCAGGATACCAATAATGCCGAAGATCATTTCAGTGGTACCGATCATGATGCCTTGATTGATGATTTTCGTGCAGTTAAAGACGAAATAGAAGTAGGAAACGCCGCCCGCGATCGCCAGCAGCACATCATACCATGGGACGTAGTTCTGTTTTTTTGCGGCATTCTTTCTGGCCGGGAACAAGAGGAAGATGAATACGACGATGCATCCGACGAAAGAGGCTCTTTCGATTCTTGTTTCCCAGTTGAACAGAAAGTTGATCAATACGCAATAGATCGCGAAAGCAACCATTAAGTAACGGATGACGGAGTTCGGAAGTCCGACCCATTTACGGGTATTGGATTCGCGGTCATATTTTTCCATAACCTCCTGGACTTTGGCTTCCATTTCCTCCATTGTGAGTTCTTCGTCGAACTCAGTCGTGCCGGAAGCGGTTTCAGGTGTAGGGGTATCCTGAATCGGTCCTTCTTTTTGTTTTTTCAAAAATGTCAAATTGCATACTCCTTTCAAGCAGGGGATAGATAATTTGTCAGCGAACAGCCAGCCGAACCTTGGCGTTGCGGCCGCACAGATCGCGCAGACTGATCTCGTCCTCGCCGATGGCAAGCACGTGATCCGAAACCGTACCGACCACGTAGATCAGATCGGGAATGTACATATCATAGCCGGAGATGATCATTTCGCCGTTTTCACCGTAAGCAAAGTGCTGACCTTCGGAGATGGTCGTCGGGACACCGGCGCCGAATCCGTAATACAGCGTACGGTCGAGGTAGATCTCGTCGTCTTTGGCGATGTAAACATCGGTGACGGGAGATTTGTTGACCGAGTGTATAAAAGTGATCGAGAATTCCCGGTTTGCGGGAAGGGTGAGCGCGGCATATTCTTTGCCGGAGTCAACATCTGTGATCGTTAAGGTTTCGTTAGAATTTTTTTTCGCCATGATTACAACGATAACCGCAGCGCATAGGAGCACTACGGTTATGATGATCAAAAGCTTTTTAGATTGCAATGCTTTCATGAATCACGAAGATGCTTACATTGCACCGATTTCCTTGAAGTACTGTTCAGCGCCCGGGTGGAACGGAACGGTGGAACCGGTTACTGCTGTGGTCTGGTCGACCAGATCGAATTTGTCCTTGAAACCGGCAGCACCGAGCTTGTCCTTCAGCTCAAACATGCCTTTTGTGAACTCGTATACGACTTCTGTCGGCACATCGTTTCTGCATGCCAGAGTCGCCATAACGGCAACCGTCTTGACGTCCTTGTCAACCGGCGTATAGGTACCGGCAGGAACTGTGATGTCCGTATAGAAACCGTACTGGGATTTTAACTGTTCTGCATGCTCAGCGTCTATTTCGAGCAGATTGAACTTGTAGCCGCTTGCAGCAAGCTCCGTAACTGCGGTCGTCGGTGCGCCTGCAACAACGAAAGCTGCATCGATCTGACCGTTCTTCAGTGCGTCAGCGGAGTCCGCGAAGGACTGACTGTTCTTAACGATATCGGCATCGATGTCCAGACCGTAAGCAGCCAGGATCTGACGTGCGTTGAATTCTACACCGGAACCTGCGTCACCGGTGGATACGCGCTTGCCTTTTAACTGGTCGATCGAAGTAATGTTCTTCTGTGCGATGATCTGGATAGTCTCCGGATAGCATACCATGATCGTGGAGAAGTCGGTGTACGGGTCCTGTCCTTCGAAAAGGTCCGTTGCGTTGTACGCATAGTCCATAACGTCATTCTGTACGATCGCGATCTGGCTTGCTCCGACCTGCATCTGCTGGATATTTGCCATGGATGCACCGGTGGAAACAGCAGAGAGGTTCATCGTGTCACCGAGCTCCTGATTGAACACCTGTGCGATGATACCGCAGTAGCCGTAGTAGGTACCGGAAGTACCGCCTGTTGCGATGCTTAAGGATACAGGACCTTCCGCATCGCCGGAATTATCATTGCTGCCGCAGGCTGCAAATGTGAAGATCATGACTGCGATCAAGAGCAGAGATAAAATCTTTGATAAGTTCTTTTTCATAGTTTCCTCCATGAATCATACTGAAGTTTTAAACGCTTTGTGTTTGATATTTAACACTTTATCATGATAGCATACCGGTATACAAATGTAAAGAAGAATATAAACATTTTTTAAACATTTTTCTAAAAAGTGTTTTGTATCGGTAAAAGGACACCGCCCTGCGGGAGGACGGTGTCTCGGATCTGATTGCGGATGATCGGAAACGCGTAACGGAACGCGTTATCTTCTCGGCTGCGGACGTTTATGATGATGCTCGCCGCAGCTGCAAGGATCCGGCTGCGGTCTGCAAGGATCACAACATGGGTCACAGCATGGATCACATGGTTTGCAGATGTCGTCCGCATCTGTATCGCCGGATACTGCGCCGCAGTTCTCCAATGTGTCAGACGGCTTGATCTGTTTCGGGAACAGACTCGGGAAAGTCGTGCAGATCGCGTTCTGCTGCGATTCCACTGTCACGAAGCCAGTCGAGAGCACACAGAGCTGCACCGGAACGACGATTTTCTTTTCGCATGTTACACATGATAAACAAAACAAAAAATGAAAGCTGTAAGCCTTGAAAAATCAAGGTTTTTTTGTGTCCCAACTTGGGACGCAAAAGCAATCTAAAAAGATGTGTCCCAATTTGGGACAAGGATGAATGAAAGGAGAAATTCGATGAAAAAGGTAATTGCAATCTGCAATCAGAAGGGCGGCGTTGGCAAGACAACCACAGCAATTGCCACCGCCGTTGCGTTAGCAGCAAAAGGATATAAGGTGCTTGCGATTGATTGTGACGACGGAAATGCCAGCATGACGAAAAACTTAGGATATAACCCGGCGGAATTAAAATCAACGTTGACTGATTTACTGATGTTTCAGTTCCTGAATCGGGAGATTGAATCGTTGATTTTAGAAACGATTTTACATCAGGAAGAAGGAATTGATCTGCTGCCTGCAGATAATCAGCTGGCGGGCATGACTAATACCCTCTCGTCTTCTGGCGAAGAGAATAAAAATCAGATTTTGTCAAGTGTCATAGATAAATTGAAGCCTGCTTATGATTACATCATTTTAGATACTGCACCAACCTTGAATGTCCTGTTTCTAAACGCACTCGCAGCAGCGGATGAGGTCATTATTGTTACACAATCACAAAAGGCAGCAGAAGATGCAATCGGAGAGTTGATTCAAACCGTTATCAAAGTAAAGCAGCGCATCAATCCGAGCATTATCATCAAGGGCTTGCTGGTTACCATGCTTGACAATCGGACAAAGTATGAAAAATGCAGATCAGAAGCAATCAATGAAACTTACTCAGATTTAGGCATGAAAGTTTTTGCAAACAAAATTCCAAGAGGAATTTCTGCGGCCAAGTGTGTAGAGGCGCAGCAATCAGTATTAAAATACGATCCAAAAGGCAGTGTCGCAGTTGCTTATGCAGCATTCGTCGATGAACTGATCTAGCGTGTCCCAACTTGGGACACGAAAGCAGTCGAAAAGATGCGTCCCAACTTGGGACGCGAAAGCAATCGAAAAGATGTGTCCCAACTTGGGACGCGAGAGTAATCTAAAAAGATGTGTCCCAACTTGGGACGCGGAGAAAGGAGTATTATGGCGGACTTGAAAGAAAACCTTATGACAGGTCTATTCGGTGAAGTACCAGCAAAGCCGCAGACAGATATACTTGATGAACCGGATATAGAAATTGATCTTGACCAACTCATGGATTTTCATAGCGGAATTGTACCCGGCAAAGAGCATCCATGGAGCCGCCTTTCTGATGGAAAGGCGAAGGAGCTGCGAGAGAGTATTGCGGTGCATGGGCTGCTGCAGCCGATTATTGTAAGAGAAGATGAAAAAAACGGATTTTATGAGATTTTGGCTGGACATAACAGACGAGATGCGTTAAGAGAAAACGGAATAAAGAAGTTGTCGGTCAAGCGGGGAGAAATTAAAATCGTAAGCAAAGATACATATGATTCCGGCGATATTATGCTCGATTCCAACATACAAAGAGATGAAGTTCCTGTTATGGACCGCGCTTGGGCCTGCAGAATTAAATTGGAAATCGTGCAGCACAGAATGCGCGTGTCCCAACTTGGGACGCACAAGCGCAGTGATCAGATTGCAGCAGAAGAACTGGAAATGAGTCGCAACAATGTGCAGCGGTATGCAAGGCTCACATATCTGACTCAGCCGCTGCAGGAGTTGGCCAACACAACCCAACTCCCGATCAATGTGGGTGTGGAAGCATCATATTTATCCGCAGAACAGCAAAATGAGATCTTTTCAGTTTGGAAGGACGTGCGAAAGCTGCCAAACATCCAGCAAATGAAACAGATACGTGAGGAAGCAGCAAAAGAGTTTATTGATGCAGACACGTTAAAGGCAATGCTGGTGCCTGAAAAAAGCTCAGAGCCGATCAAGAGCGCTTTCAAGTCAACGCAAAAACGTTTTCAGAAGGAGGCAAAAGAGAAATCAGCGTTCATCGACACACGGGTACTTGAGGAGCTTTTGGCAAAAACTGTACAGGAATATCTGGATACTTTATAGCGTGTCCCAAGTTGGGACAACGGTGGTAACAGAAAAAACAGGTACTGCTTTTGCAGTTACTATTTTATCGATGCCATTGAAATCTATTAAAAATACAGAAGAAAAATGAAATAATTTCAGAGCGGTTACCGGTAATAGAATATATAAGTTGATATATGATTTGTAGTGGTAACATTTTGTAAGGTAAGATTGGGAAGGACGGTAATACGAAATGACATTGGACGGAACGAAAATCAGAATTGATTATCGGAGTGAGATCGATTTAACACAGGAAATGATAACATGCTATCTGAAGCACAGCGATGTAAGCGAGAGTACACGGGCCATGCTGGAGCGCCTGCGCGAACAGTTGGATGGCCTCTGGATGTCGTGGTGATCCAGATGAACGGTGACGCGGTCATTTACGCATTCGTGAAAACAGTAGAAGGCATCATGCGCGTAGAACGGGAAAATATGTTTGCACGCACAAATAACGACAAGTACATATGCTTCAATCCAAACGGATTCCGAACTGCGCTGCGGTATGTGATAGTAAGCGAAAGTTTAGAGGAAAGACTTGAAGCACGATCAAGCAACCCGGAGAAGATCGTCCGGGAACTTTTGCAGGTATTCAGAACTTTAGGGCTGATTGTTTGCAACAATGATAAGGGATTCACATCGACGCAGCGTATCAATGGTACTCTGAGACGAACAATCACTGTGGATGCTGGTAAATACGAACTTCTGAAGGTATTGCAGTGGCACTTGTGAGAGTGTCCCAAGTTGGGACACTCTCACAGCAGCAAACACTGCTAGTGTGTCCCAATTTGGGACACAGGAGAAAGGAGACATATAACATGCAAAACGAATATATAGAGTATGTATTGAAAAAAGGAAAGGTTGTGATTACTACAAGCTGCAATTATGAAACTGTTAAAAAATTACAATTTCTTCAAGGAGGAGAAATTACGAAAGTCAGGGTGGTGGACAAATGACCTATGGGACGCATATGCTCGGCGGTGCATTGGGTGGAATCATAATGCTTAATATGAGCAGTCCTGATCCGGATGCGGCCTTTGCGATCTTAGGCGGATCTGTCATCGGGGCATTACTTCCGGATCTTGACCATACACAGTCTAAGATTTCCCGCAGCAATGTTGGGACATCTATCATAGCTGAACTTGTCAGTTTACTGACCAAGCATCGCGGGATCCTTCACACGCCAATATTTTTGGCGGTACTGGCGATCCTCACCGTATCGATTTGCAGTGCAGCACCGGTACAATTCAGTGGTGAACTGAGGCGAATCATTGTCGGAATGATGATCGGATATTTATCACATTTGATCTTGGATACTTTGAATCCAGGCGGAATCATGTGGCTTTATCCACTCTCAAAGAAACACTATCACATTGCACAAATTAAGACCGGGAAACTCGGAGAAGTGCTGGTTGCGGGCGGTATGGCGCTGATACTTGCGCTTTTTTCTTTACGGTTTTTTGAATTGACAACATTGTACGATACGACTTTGAGGGAAATTCAGAAGCTTTTTATGAAAGGATAGGGGAAACGATATGGCAATCAGCATGGAGGCATATAAGAAAGTACTGCACAAACAAATACGAGATGGAACGCTGTCTGAGAAAACGGCGCGGAGTTATATTTCCTGCATGGAAAATCTTTGCGAGCAGCTCAAAGGGAAAGAGGCCTGCACAGACATCGCAGATGCAATTCACACGCTTTGCACAGAAAATGAGCAGACGCCAAAATACATTGCAGCTGTCAAAAAGTACGAGCGCGATGTTCTGGATGCGCCGAAATCATTGCTTTACGGACAGCAACTGCAGGAGCTTCGGCGTGAACGACAAAAGCCGATCGGCCGAGCGCTTAGTCTTGAGGAAAAAACATACGTGCATAAAATCAATGCGCTGCGTAATCAAAAGCTGAAGCTGGCGCTGCGGATCCAGGTGGCCAGTGGTTTGCGCATCTTTGAAGTTGCGAATCTGCTGCCGACAGATTTTGAATTCCAAACAGCGGGTAAAATAACGATCACTGTCAGGGAAGGTAAAGGCGGCAAGATGCGAAAAGTAGATTGCGAGGATGCTTGGCTGTCCGAAAATCTCAAAAAGTATATAGCAGCATGGGACCCAGATGAAGCAGTTTTATTTTATAAAGAAAGCTATCTGAAGAAAAAAGCTGGTGAACTCGGACTCCTTACCCATGACCTGCGGCGATTGAATGCAAAACAGCGGTATAGGGAAAAGAAAGCGGAAGGTGAGTCTCACAGGGAGGCGCGCCGCGCTGTACAAAAGCAGCTGGGGCATGCACAAGCCAAGATTACCGATGCCTATATCGGTTCAGGATAGGGGGGAAGAAGATGAAAAAAAATAAAGGTGATGAACAGATGGAGCAAGTTGGACTGCTGATCGTTTCATTTTTTAAAACATGCGCTGCAGGTGCCATGAAGATGATTCGAAGCGCACCGCTCTTAATTGTATTTCTGCTTATTACAACGCTAAGCGCGGTGATCTATATCAATCTAGATGCCGTACTTGTCGCACTTGGATTGCAGGACGCATTCAGCATACCAAAGCTGATACTGAAATTGATATGGCTGTTTCCGCTTATAACACTGTATCTGTTTGGCTGTGTTTCCGGCGGGAAGAACATAAATTATCAAGAAGCATTTGAGAGCATTAAATTTTCAAACAAGGCAGGCCAGTATCCGGATCTGATTGGAAGCAGAACTGATGGGAAGAAACAGATCCTCTCATTCAGCGGGAAGGGGATCTCGATCAGCGAGTGGAGAAATCGTTGGGCGGATTTGGAATCTGCATTAGATTGTAATATTCTCAGAATATCTATCGATCCGAAAACGAAAACTGTGGTGCATTTGGAAACAGTTCCATCTACTTATTCCATCGCAACGAATATTCCCTGGGAATCGAAATACGTCAGTGAAAAGGAATTTGTCCTTGTCGCAGGGCAAGGACTTTTGGAACCCATAGAATTAAATCTGGACAAATATCCACATGCGCTGGTTGGCGGCGCCACCGGATCCGGCAAGTCTGTCGTTCTCAGAGCGCTGCTTTGGCAGTGTATCCTTAAAGGCGCACAACCATATATGATTGACTTCAAAGGCGGTATTGAATTATCAGCCTTTGAGGAATTCGGGGAGATGGTATATGAGCGGCCGCAGGCTCTGGAACTTTTGAAGGAATTGACGAAAGAAATGACGCTGCGCTTGGCATTATTTCGTGATAAAGGTGTCAAAAATCTTACAGAATACAATCATAAATTTCCAAACGATCCGCTTGCACGAATTGTCCTAGCCTGTGACGAAGTATCGGAAATGTTGGATAAAACGGGGCTGTCCGGAGCGGACGCAAAGATTTTTAAAGAAATTGAAGCCGAAATGGCAAAGATTGCAAGGCTTGGCCGCGCACCGGGAATCAACATGCTGATGGGAACGCAGCGGCCGGATGCAAATGTAATCAGCGGGCAGATCAGAAACAACCTAACGATCAAAATTGCAGGGCGTGTTACCGATGAGTATGCATCCAAAATGATTCTGGGAAATGCAAAGGCTGCAGCATTGGGCGATATTCTGGGGCGATTTCTCTATACTGTCGGTGCAGATACCTATGAATTTCAAGGATTCAATTTCCAAGATTCAGACATTATTCCGGGACATTATCAAAAGGGCAGTTTGCTGATAGATTCCATGGAAGAAGATCATAGAATAAGATATGAAAGCGCCGAGGAGGCAGAGCCTGCCGCAGATGATGAATACGAAGATGCGGACATACCTTGGGGGTTTGATGACATAGATTCGCTTTAAGGAGGTGATTACATGCGAAGAAAACAAAAAAAACCAGACAAAAATAAGGAGATCCTGACGCCGGAACACTTGAAAAGCAAAGAAGAAAAGGAGGAGAAACTAAGAAGCGCAGCGCCGAGTACGGTCTTGCGTTTTTTACTTTGGGGCATCTTACTTTTCCTTTTGGTTCGAGGAATCGTTTCTATTTTTACTGCAGACTCCATCGACAAACAGCGGGTAAAGGTTGAAAACTTTATCACCCAGACGGAACAGGAGGAAGCAAGTAAATCACGCGCCATGGCATTCGCGGAAGAATTCCTGCAGGAATACTTCACTTATGACGCGCAAAATGACGGAACTTACGAAAAAACCATGCAGGCATACCTCGCCAAGGGACTTACCTTGCATGTGCCGGGGAATACAAAACTCACTGCACTGCAGGTCAAGGCGATCCAGGCGACTTACGCGGCAGACGGCATCATCAATGTAGAAGCATCTGTAATGGTGCAATACGAGAAAAAGACAAAGACTTTGATGATTCTGATGCCGGTGTATGTAGATGGACGCGGCTGCGCTGCAGCAGGGCTGCCGCAGCTGATCCCAAAGGATGAAACACCGGAGATCTATGCGTATACAGCTGAATTGGGCGGTTCCGTATCAGAATCCAAAAAAGAAGAGATAGAGGATGTTGTAGATAGCTTCTTAAAGACCTATTGCAGCGGCAATGAGAATGAACTGCATTACTATGTGACCGATGATTTTCCGTACAGCAAAGGACTCAATGCCATTCTAGACTATGGTGGATTAGAAAAAATCCGTATTGGAGCATCAGAAGATTCCAGCCGGTATTTCGTACAGGCCGATGCCGTTTTACAGGACGAAGGCCTGCAGATCTCACAAACCTATTATATCAATATTGTACAGTCAGATAGATTGTACATCGAAGATATTTCAACAGTATTAAACTAGGAGGACAAAATGACAAAAGTATTTCAATCAGACAAAACAATTAAAATCTTAACCGTATTATTCTTAGCAGTGCTGGTATGCAGCATTTTTATGATGTTTGCAAGTGATGCTTTCGCGGCGGGCGGTCCCGATGTAGGAAAGAATATTGGCACGTGGCTGAAAGAACAGGCGCTTTGGATGGCTATCGGTGTTGTTGCTGTTGTAGCAATCATTTTCTTAGTAAAACGTGCATGGGTGCAGCTTGCAGTATTCATTGTGATTGCTGCCATTGTCCTTGCAGTCATCGCTTCTCCGGATAAGCTGCAAGCGCTCGGCGAGGGATTCCTGGGACTTTTCGTGTAAAGCGAAAACTGCGAGCAGTGAGGTGAGTGGTACGCTATGGACAAAAACGCTAGTGAATTCACAGTTTTAAGAACATATAAAAGTATTTGGAAATATGAACGCAAAATATATTCACTCGAAAATATTAAATTACTGGTTCCGGTTCGACCATCTGAAGTTCTTTTTTTCGGCGTTGGACTGCTGATTACATATTTCCTGTGCAAAATGGTGCCGTTTCTGCATTCGGTACCATTTATTTTTCGCTATGTTCTGATTCCATTCGGAATCATGAAATTTTTGACGAAAAAGCGGCTTGACGGAAAAATGCCGCATCGGTTTTTAATCGGGTATTTGTCATACCTTGCTATGCCGAAAGAAATCGCACGATTCCAGCCGGCAAAAAAGCCAAAGGCGATTGCTTTTACACCGGTGATATTCAGACAACAGACAATCGTAAATATTACAGAACAGGCATTGTCCGGAAAGGAAAATAGTCATGGCAAGAGAAAAAAACTTGTTCGAGTTTCCGGTTAAATACTTTGAAAATAATCTGCTGTTTTCAAAAAGCCGAAGAGCGTGTTGGGCAGGCTATCAGATCGAAGGGTTTTCTTACGATTACCTTTCGGCGGAGAAAAAAATCAATATGCTGAATGCGACAACAAGATTTGTGGCGAATATCGGAACCGAAGCCAAAATACTCATTGTACCGACAGCCCAGGCTGTCGGCATGCACTATGATCGAATCATCCAGTCTCTGGATCGGCATGATGCACTATATGATATCGCACGCGAACATGCACAGGGAACTAAACTGTATTTGGAGGAGCAGGCCAGCGTGGACGGTGTGAGCAATGAATACCGGGTCTTTTTATTCACGCGCTTGCCGGAACAAAAGCGAAGCGGAACCTTGTTTCAAAAATTGATTCAATCGCCGGTAAGAACAATAGAAGAATTCATGGACGTGAACACTGCAGAGATCTATGAAAACGAGATCAGGAATTATCAAACACTCGCCGCGCAATACGAAAGGGAACAGTCAAACAGGCTGCGCATCAGACGACTGAGCGTTCTGGATCTGCAGTGGCTGTTCAAACGCATGGCAAGACGAGGACTATCCGGCGAGATCCTGCTTCACGAAGGAAAAGAAAACAAACCTTGGAATCCGGCATTCCGCACAGAACTAAAAAGTGGGGAACGCGCAATCAGACCATATGAGAGAGACATCTTAACTCTCGCGGAATCAACTATCTTTCCTGAAGAACGATGCTTACGGGTTTTAAATTCAGACGGTCGCACATCATATCAAACATTTCTGACCGTATCTGATATTCCAGATGGCATTGGGTTCCCCGGTGGCGAATGGCTGCTGATGCTTCAGGACTTCGCGGTGCCGACAGAGGTATGTGTTCATATCTCCAATATAGAATATCGTGAGTCAGAACGTAAGCTGGATAACAAAAAACGTGAAATTGATTCCCAGATTGAGCACGTAGCGCAAAATGACCGCGTTCCGGATGAACTTTGGGCGGCACAAGAGAACGTTGAAACATTAAAGCAGGAGCTGAAACCGGCGAATGATCCGCTGACCAAGGCGAGCATAACCATATGTACCGCAGCGGAAAGCAAAGAGGAAATGACTGCCAACGCAAATTTCATCAAGGATCGATATGAAGATGTGCATTTTGGAATCGAGCGGCCGATGAGCGACCAGTACAAACTTTTTATGGAGTTTATACCCGGTACAGGGCGTTATGTCACAGACTATATTCTGCCGCTTCCGCCAAAGACATTGGCAGGTTCGATGTTCCCGGCATCACGATTGCTCGGCGATAACGAGGGGCATTACATCGGCACAACAGGAATTCTGATGAAAAAAGTATTCCTGAATTTAGCGCAGGCTTGCCAGCGAAATCGCTCCGCGTCTGCAGCAGTCATCGGAACACTTGGAGGAGGAAAGTCATTCTTGTCAAATCTTCTTTTGGTGCTACACTGTCTGACAGGCGCGAAAGCCTTGATTATAGACCCCAAAGGTGAACGTACACTATGGCCGGAGACTTTACCGGGATTTGCAGATCAGATTACGGTAACAACGCTATCAGCGGGGAAAGAAGACCAAGGGAAGCTGGACCCGTTTTTCCTCTATCGCGACAATTTGGATGAGGCGTGTGATTTGGCAAAAGATATATTGTGCGAGCTATATGGGATGACAAATAAAGACGAGGAATACTTCGCCATGACGGAAGCACTCCAAGTGATAAAAACTGTCGATAAACCGTGTATGACCAAGCTCGTGGAAATCCTGAAGAACTTTGATGACGATGATACGGATATGAAAACAGCGGCAACAAGACTTGCACGCCGCATTGCAGCCACACGAAATATTGGTATGAGCCGCTTACTATTCGGTGAGGGCGATGAGGAAGGTTTGAACTTCGACGCGAAAATAAATATCGTACAAATTCAGAACTTGGAGCTGCCGGAGCCGGACACGCCAAGAGACGATTACAACGAGCGAGAGCAGATATCTACAGTGCTGATGCTTCCGATCGCGACGTTTGCCAAACGTTTTGCCCGCATAGATAAAAAGCATTTCAAGCTTGTCCTGTTTGACGAATCCTGGGCGCTCAATACGACGAAGGCAGGCACTGCCTTGTTTAACTTCCTAGCCCGCATGGGACGTTCTCTGAACGCAGGCGCAATTTTCATCGGGCACAGCGTGTCAGATCTGAAGGGCGACGGTATTAAAGCAGCTATTACTTATAAATTTTGCTTCAAGGCTAAAGTCAACGAAGAAGTGGCTCGTGTGCTGGATTTTTTAGATTTGGAACAGACGCAGGAAAATATTGAATTGGTAAAAAACCTTGAAAACGGACACTGCCTGTTTCAGGACCTAGAAGGCCATGTCGGAGAGCTGGCGGTAGATCCTGTATGGGATGATTTTGTGACTGCGTTCAATACGACGCCGACGAGTGAGGAACATGAAAATGAAGAATAATCGAAGAAAACGTTTCGCCTTGATATCCGGTACGGTGATACTGATCGCACTTACGGCCGTCCTGTATGCTTATGCGGAAAGCGGCGGTGACGCGAATATGCAGTATCGTGGGAACTACTACATTGACTGTGCAAAGACCTCTTTCTTTAAGAATATTGGGCCAAGCTTTTTTTCGCTTCTGAATAACCTTGTTTTTTCAGCAATTAAGGGACTGGGAGAATGGAATGCAGCGATTATCAAATTTTCTTTGTCCGCAGATCTCTTTGAGATTGTTGACGATTTGATTTCTCCGTTGTTTGCCGCAATTCATAAGTACATTTTTAATGGTTTTTCGCTCACCCTGATTGTCCTAGCGGGTATGTATTTCATCGTTTTGCTCGCGAAACAGAACATGATGGGGATCATCAGCGGGATTGTTTCCTTGGTTGCGGTGATAGCATTAGCGGGTGCCTTCTTTCTATATCCGATGGATATTTTAACGACAGTCAACAATCTATCCGTAGAGTTGTCTGCATCTGTCTTAGACGCTCCCTATGAATCCAGCGGAGGTACGTTGGACACCGGAAACCTGAGCACTGCAGAAAAAGCAGAAAATATTGTGTGGAATACTTTGGTGCATAGACCTTGGCAGATCATAGAATTCGGCGATGTTGAAACCGCCGAGAGATACGAGCGCACGATCTTAGGTATGGCATGCGATACAAAGGAGCGGCAAGATTACGTTCAAAATATGTATGAGGAGAAGGGCCTATTCGCTCCAACTTCCTCCTATCAGTTGGAACGGCTTTCCATGGGGCTGTTGCTTCTGCTGTTTGATGCGCTTGTTTTTGCGGTCATGTCACTATTCTGCATACTCATCATAGGGTATCAGTTCTTTGCGATACTTTTGGCGCTGCTTGGTACGTTCATCTTTCTGATGGCGCTGCTGCCGCGTTATGGACTGAAGCTGGTGGGAAATTGGGCGGTAAAGATTTTATCCACGATGGCGATCCGTATTGTCCTGATCTTCTTTTTAACAATTATTTTCGTGATTATGGGCTATGTTTACGGTTTGACAGGAACTTACGGTGTGATTCCGGTACTATTTCTCATGGTATCTATCATTGCCATCATTGCGCTGAAACGAAAGGAACTATTAGGCTTGTTCAGCGGGTATGATCAGCCAACCGGATTTGTCAACAAAATGCTGAACGCTGATGGAAATATCATTCGGCATGGTGTGAATCAATATCAAGATCTCCGGATTGCGGGGCAGCGAAAAGAAATGCGAAATCGGGCCGAGCAACAAAGAGAGGTACGTGATGCCATCAATGCCGAGACGTTACAGAACCTCTCTATGCGCAATGAGATCCTTCGCAATAAGCTTGTAACACAAGAGAATCCTGCAGATCGGCAGCTCTCTGAGGCGCAGCTGAGAGAATATCACGAAAAGGCTGCAGCGAATATAGACGTACAGCATACGCGTGACATGCAAAGAGCGCAGCAAGAAGCACCGGGTCAACCGCAGACAGAAAATGCAGCACCCGTACAAGTCCGCAGCAGCGCAAGAGCAGCTGCATCGGCTGCATCTTCACCGTCCGCCGGTGCTTACACGCGCAAACAGCGGGCACAAGGCATTGAACTTTTGCGTCAATCCTATGAGCAGTCAAAAGCAGCATCAGAGACAGAAGCGCAGCGAAACAATCAGCCTGTCCAATACACGCCATTTGTACAGCGGACGAATCATTTGCGGGCGATGAATCCGGATGCGGAGTTTGACTCCAGAGACGTGGAACGTGCTGCAAGAATTGTGCATGATACAGAAGCGCGAGGAGGCAGTGTGAGTGAATTGCGCACTAGGATGCAAACGAGTCAAACAGCGGGCAACACAGATGCAGCAGTCAAAAGGCGCCTTTCCGCAAATGAAGCGCAAAACCCGTCTACAGATCAGAAATCTCAAGCTGCTCCGGTCCGGACAACAAACGACAGCCATACAGAAAAACATGTACGGCAGAAAGAAAGTAATCTGAAGGGGCTTGCGTATTTTCAAGCTCATTACGGCGATGAAAAAGGGGAACGGTTTTACAACACCATGCGCGAGAAATATGGAAAGACTGCGACAGATTTTAGCGCAGAGAAAAAGCTTACACCGGCTCAAATACGGCGCAGGTTGGAAACAGAACGTGAAACAGAACGAGTAAGCAAAGTAAAGGGAAACGAACCACGACAGAGTGAGGAGAAAAAGAAAACATGAAGAAAGGCTTGATCGTTTTCGTCAGTGCTGCTGCAGCGGGATGGGTCGTGCTTGTCAGCAGTGTGGTACTTCTACTGGCAGGCGTGGCGTCTTCTGCGTCAGATGAATTTGTGATAGGCTATCAGCGGGCAGCGGATCTGATGAACGGTTCCTGGCAAGCCATCTTGGCCTTTGATACGGTTCGCTACGACAATGATCTTGACCTAGCAGACCCGAACCTGTCAGCATTGGAATTCTTCATTATCGACTACAAGGAATACGTCTGGG